>Ga0247807_10000045_pt1 | contig 214574 bp, 171 predicted proteins | sample UWRJL074202C1_FD_179931 | JGI IMG/M metagenome (GOLD analysis project Ga0247807, IMG submission 179931) | Plant litter microbial communities from Arlington Agricultural Research Station in Wisconsin, United States - UWRJ-L074-202C-1 | ecosystem: Environmental > Terrestrial > Plant litter >...
ACTGGTTCAACTTCAACATGGTTCCTGCCGCGATCTACACTGCGGGCGCTAACTATGGCGTAAGGGTGGCCGTCATGACTGCCGGTACCTGGTCGCCTTTCGGTGATGCTTGTGAGATCACAGCTCCCGGAGGTTCTGCCAAAGGCATCCCTGCGACAGCTGCAACCGCATCTGCTGAGTTCAAGGTTATGGCTTATCCAAATCCATTTACGGCCGATTTCAATATCGATGTGACGGCATCTGTTACAGAAAACGTACAGGTGAAAGTTTACGACATGCTCGGCAGAATGGTAGAATCTAAAGAAATGACTGTTGCCGAAGGTGTCCAAAAATTGGGCAGCAACTATCCGTCGGGCGTTTACAATGTAATTGTGAGCCATGGCGACGTAAGCAAGACTTTGAGGGTAATTAAACGATAAATGATTTCGCATTAGCGATTAAAAGGAGGCTTTAGGCCTCCTTTTTTTATCTGTAACTGCGAATGTTTCAAATTAATCATGCCCTTCTTATGCATCCTACTGAAAAAGATATAACTTCCGCTGGGTTTTAACGTATTAAACTTTCATCTGATCTAATATGAAAAAAATTACTTTATTGTTTGTATGTTTTTTATCGGTGTTTGCTTGGGCACAACCAGGCACAATCGATTTGGCTTTTAATGCGGGCGGTGTCGGACCAGACCTCGTTGCGTATACCACGATCAACCAACCCGACGGCAAGATTCTGGTCGCGGGCGCCTTCGACAATTACAATGGTGTTTCGAGAAGCGGCATCGCGCGCATCAATGCCGATGGATCGCTCGACACGACGTTCAATCCGGGAACCGGACTGTCGCTTGCAACCGATCTGATCTATTGTATGGCTTTACAATCTGATGGGAAAATTATGATTGGCGGAACATTCGCCAGTTTCAATGGCGTGGCGCGGGCAAACATTGCACGGCTCAACGCCGACGGTTCTGTCGATACTTCTTTCAATCCTGGAAGCGGAACGAACAATGAAGTCGTGACAATTTCTTTGCAATCGACCGGGAAAATCATCGCCGGCGGATTGTTTACCACTTATAACGGTGCGGCGGGAAGGCTCGTGCGGCTCAATACCGACGGCTCCCGCGATACTACATTCAATGCAGGTGGCGCAGGCCCCAATTCTTATGTCTGGACGACAAGCGTTTTGCCAGATGACAGAATCTACATCGGCGGCGGCTGGTCAACTTACAACGGCGTGTCATCAAGCAGCCTGTTGCGCCTCACTGCCGATGGCGTTCGCGATCCTTCCTACACGAATTTACGCCTGCAAAACAATGCCGTGCTTTGCCATGCCGTGCAGCCTGACGGAAAAGTCGTCATTGGCGGATATTTCACACTGACGGAATTTTCTCCGCTGGTCCCGAGAAATCGTATTGCACGCGTCAATGTCGACGGGACCATAGACAATACCTTTGTGGTCGGGACCGGACTAAGTGACTATCCGCTCACGATACTTTGTCAACCTGACGGAAAAATTGTCGTGGGCGGCGCATTCCTCAATTACAACGGGAGCACCGTCAACCGCATCGTCCGATTGAACACTGACGGTTCGCGCGATTTGGGTTTTGCATCAGGAACAGGAATGGGCGGCATCGTTTATGCGTCGACATTCAGCCCAGACGGCAAATTGCTTTTTGCCAACGAAGCACTCAATTACAACGGCAGCACGGCGCAACCGAACCTAACCAAAGTCAATGCATATGCACCGAATGCGATAACATTCGATTCTTTCAGTACGCCTGCACCCTATTGTAAGGAATCCAACTTCCTCGTGAATTTTAGCGCTGTCGGGTATTATGCCACCAATAACGTATTTACCGCACAGTTGTCGGACGCCACCGGAAGTTTTGCCAGTCCGGTCGCCATTGGTACGCTCAACGGAAGCATGGCTGGAAATATTTCGGTGACCATCCCGCTGACTACACCTACCGGTTCGGGCTACCGTATTCGCGTGGTGAGCAGCAATTTGGCGACTGTTGGAAACGACAATGGAACAGGCTTTGCGATTTCCGCAGAGACCACCTATTACCTAGACAGCGACAATGACGGCTATGGAAACCCGGCTTCTTCGACCGTTTCGTGCGGACAAGCCCCGGCTGGCTACGTGACCAACAGCGATGACTGTAATGACAGCGAACCTTTGGCACATACCGGAATGGGCGAAGTGCTGTACGACGGCATCGACAACAACTGCGACGGCAATCTGGATGAAGGCTTTCAGATTACGACTTCGCTTTTGCCATCGGTTTGCAACAGCACATTGGCTGCGATCGGTTCTTTGATCGGAATCACCACCATCGCACCAGGGCCATCGATTACGAGATACCGCATTCGCGCGACCAACGGACTCGAAGTGCAAACCATAGAAACCAATGTACCGCATTTTTCAATGACCCAATTTGCGTCGAACGCTTATGCAACGACTTATACCATAGCAATTGAATTGCAGCGCAATGGAATCTGGCTCGGTTATTTTGGCCCATCCTGTACGGTTGCTACGCCAGCCATTCTAAGCGAAGGTGGCGCTGCAGCGATTTCAGCGGCGCAATGTGGCGCAACGTTGTCTAAAATCAATACGCTGATCAGCACGACCAGTTTGGCGGGCGTTACCGGTTACCGGTTCAGGATAACCAACCTGACCGACCCACTCGGGCCGAACGCCATACAGACACTCGATCGTGTCCAAAACTGGTTCAGCCTGCAAATGCTCGCGCGATACAATTACGGAACGGTATACCGGATCGAGGTGGCCGTAAAGACAACCGGTGATTTTGGCGGATATGGAATTCCGTGTTCTGTCACTTCCCCAGCCGTCCCGCTGAGCAATTGCGGAGCCACGGCTTCTTCATTGAATACGCCAATTGCAACAACAAGTCTGTTGGGCGCTACGCAATACCGATTTGAAGTGACGCGCCAATCAGATGCTGCAACGACAACAATCGACCGAAGCGTCAATTATTTTACGTTTGCCAATGTACCGGCGTTGGTCTATGCTCCGGGCGCGGCATATGAGGTGCGGGTGGCCGTTTTGACAGCTGCAACGTGGTCGCCATTCGGAAACATGTGCCTGGTAACTGCACCGGGAAGTCCGGCGCGTCCGGCGGTGGAAGCAGCAACCCCAGGATCAGTTTGGCGTGTTGCGGTTTATCCGAACCCTTTTTCAACCGATTTCGATATCGACGTCACTGCATCGGCCACCGAAAAGGTACAGGTGAAAATATACGACATGCTCGGCAGATTGATGGAATCTTCAACCATGGGCGCTTCGGATGATGCTCAAAGAATGGGCAGCAATTATCCGTCTGGCGTTTACAACGTGATTGTGAGCCAGGGCGAATTGGTGAAAACCTTGCGCGTAGTCAAGCGATAAATGCAGTTGAAAATAGTAAAAGCCTCTTCGGAAACGGAGGGGCTTTTTTTGGTTGTTGTGTAAACGAAAAAACCCCTTCAAAAGAAGAGGCTTTTTGTACCCAAACCGGTATACCAGTTGAGTTGTGCATTTATGGCTTGACAAATTCGAAAATAAACCATCGAAAATTATTGGTCTATTTGAAGCATATCGCTAACGGTCATGTTCGGATGGATTCTTCATTATGTAAATGTTGGGCAGTTGGTTTAGGAGTTAGTGAAAGGTGGATTAGGGACGCTATTATATGGATGATAAAAAATCGTTGGATTACAGTTAACAGCAAAAAAAATCTCTTCGAATTGTAAGTTATTTGCAAATCTGCAGAAGACTTAATTTCAAATGCAGTCTTGCAGCAAAATTTGATGGAGACGATTTCGGCTCTTTCAGAAGTTTTTGTTGCGCTGTTGCATTTACTTACTATCTAAGACGCAAAAACTGGATGGATAAAATAGACGGTCGGTGTCCAAAATGGCTGACACCAGGAAGTGCCGTAATCATATTCCAAAAGGTTACACCTGTTTACCAGTTCGATATTTAGCTAAGTGTTTAGGCATAAGTCCGGCGAACAATCATAAAAAACTCGCTCAAGTTTTTGGATGGATTTAAGTGAAAAGGCAGTTAACTGTTTTAACTGACATAAATCACAACCTTCTTAAAATAGAGTTATTACCTGTGTTTATGAAAACATTCGCGCGGCTGGGAGATTAAGATCCGGAACAAAATACTTAAAATTTGTAGACGGTGATTTAATACGTTCGAATATTGAATGTGCCAAAAAATGCCTTAAAAACGGTGAAAAAATATGAACGTAAATAATGGCTTAAAGGCATGAATTCGATGTGAGAAAACTCGCCCACCATAACTTATCTCTGATCTTGATCATTAACTTGTAGTAGGAAAGTAGTAAAAACGGTTTCAGAGTTATTTTTATAATTTCGTTTTTTATTAAAATCGACATGTTGTATCACTCCAAAAGTCGATGCGTTTTCTATGCTGTTCAAGAGTAACAGGCTGCCGTTGAAAGAACCTTCGACAGTAAATTGATAGGTCGAGGACGTAATATTGTAATTGGTGAAAATATACGGTTCCTCAAAACCGACAACACGAAGATTATATTTTCTGCAATTCTTGTTGATGTGCGTCAGTAGGCTATTTTGAAAATTACCGTTCCCTACGCTGTATTTTGACAAAAGCCGATCCAATTCGAATTCCTTTTTTTTGAGTTGGGTCAGATGCGACGGGGAAATATTGTTCTGGGTAAGTTTTTCTTTCAATGCGCCATATTCGGAATAGTAAAACAGCGTGTTCGATATTGCATATTTGTAACAGATGTACAAAACGATGACGGCGCCCAATAGCAATGTTTTATTTTTCCTATCCAGTTTCATTTTAGCAGGAGTTTGATCTTAAATACCGTTTTGTTGTCGTCATCTTTGCCAAAATAGACAATCACTACTTTTTCAATCCATTGCAAATTTTCGATTTCCTTGACCCACTTTGTGAAAGCTTGGTTTTCAATTGTACTGCCGGAAATGAAAATGTTTTTCGGCAACAATTTTATCGGCTCTTCGGCCTTTATTTTATTTTCCAGCGGTTGAAAAGTGAGTTGTGTGAGTAAAATTTGCGGCGGAACTTTCTCCGCGATCTTGTTGATCACAACGGCGTTGGGAAATGCGGCCAGGTTAGAGATCCCCGCGAATTCTTTCTGCTTCTCTTTGAGCCGTGCGGTAATCTTTTGTATGGCCATACGTTGTGAGTCGGTCGCGGCAATTTGTTCCGACATTTCACCCGCCAAACGGAAATAGTGAGAAAAGGCAACAAAATTGACCAGCAGAATTGCCACCAATGCCACCAAAATACCTTTGAAGGCTTTGGTAAAAAACTGGTTTTGCAAATAACGGTCAAGTGTTGCGCGATTTTGCCCTTTAAAACTGGATGTCGTGGTATCGATGGGCATCAACAATGACAAAACACCAGAGAACGGCAAAATGGATTTGTTTTCTATATCGATGCCATTGATGGTGTAGGAAGCCACCTCATCTGTTTTTTCAATCCAAACCTCCTGATCAAGCGAAATCAAATAATGGTTTGTGATAATGCTGCGTTGGTCTGTGAAGGACATGATTTTAGAAAGCGCCGTGACGCCCAGGCTGAAACCAACAATATTGTAGCCCGCCTGTTTATATCTTGATAATAAATCTTCGGTATAGGTTTTTCGGCAGATTGCTACAATCGATTCTGCTTTAAGCCGCCAGATTTCAAATTCAAAATCGCTGAGGTTAATATTCGGAAAACATTTGTGCAGCAATTTTTCATCTATTGAATCGGTGGCCGGTACTTTTTTTTGCAGCACCTGATTGCTATTGATGGTGAGCCATGCGGGAATCTTTTGTTCGGATGCAATCTGGGAAATATTTAAAAAATCCTGGGTATCCTGTTTTTTGATCACAAGTCCGTCTTTGTTCTTTCGGATGAGCAGCACCGACGCCCTCTCTTCCGTACCCGAAGAAAAGTGCTCGATCCCGATGTAGCTGCTGCCCAACAAAAGCGACTCGGCCGACATTAGTATATTACGGTGGGTTTAATCAAAACAGTCAATTTCTTCTTGGAGTCTTCGCGTTTTCGCGAACTGAACAGCCATTTGATGATGGGTATCCTGCTCAACAAAGGCGTTCCGTTTCCTGTATCGTTCTTGATTTTCTCTTCCAATCCGCCCAGCACCACCAAATCCTGATCTTTTACACGGATGATTGAGGTGAATTCCCTCGAGTTGATTCCCGGAGGCGCATCCCTGTCGACTTTCTGTCCGTTAAAGCTCGACTGGATCACCTTGATGTCCATCGTAATTTGGCCGTCGCCCGATACCAACGGCATGATCGACAGCGAAAGTTCTGCATCTATGGGCTGGTAATTTTTAATTTCCGATGCCTGCGGGATCTGCGACCCGTAGAAACTCTGGTTCGTTACCACATAATACGTTGTTTCCCCTATCGACAGATAAGCTTTGTGTCCATTAAGCGTCGAAAGTTTAGGCGCCGAACGCACTTTGAGATTGCCGTTGGCCTCCATCGCCTTGATGCTCAGGTAAAAGTCAGGAATTACGTTTCCGATGTTTAAAGAACCAAAGCCGTCAAAACGGTTGATGATTTTGTTGATTGATTGTGCGCCAAAAGTGATGTCCGGGCTCGGAAAAACAGAACCCTTTGTAGTAACGGGTTTGTCGCCAATTCCCGCACTGATGCCGGTTTCGATCACCGAATTATTTCCGACCTCCAACAACATAACTTCAATCAACACCACCGGAACGGCCTTATCTATGTACTGTATAAAAGACTCGAAACGCACGATGTTGGCCGCAGGCCCGTTGACGATAAAGCTGTTCAACTCTTTGTCTATCTTGATGTCGAGGTCTCTTTTGATCTCGTCCGGGATAATGGTCAGGATCGATTCGGAAGCGGTACTTGCCGATGATGCCGCACCTGTCGTAGATTGCGGTTGATAATTGGAATAATTACCGGTATTGGTACCCGAGGAACCGCCGATGTAATTGGTATTTCCTATATTATTGTTCAACCTACCGGCGCTACGGCCCTCTTTAGACGGATCGCCAAGCAATTCAATTGATCGGTGCATAAGTGGGATCGATTTGATGTTGCGCACAACCAACTGGTTTTTTGTGCCGAAGTAATAAATCGTACCGATCTTCATAAAAGTATAGGTGTCGCCACCCGCTGAAACTTCGTTGTTGTTTCCTGCAAGCATTCCGGCTGCGGTTCCTGAGGTTTGACGGCTTTCCATTTTGCTTTCAAACAATTTGACCAGCAGTTCGTCAAACGTGATGCTTTTGGATTTTACGGTTGCATTTCCGGCATTTTCAAGCGGACTCGAAATGAACATATCAATGCCCAATTCATTTCCGATATCATACACTATGCTGGCGATGGGCGTATTTTCAAAGTCAACCTCAAGCAATTTGTTTTCCGGGTCGAGTACGTTGAAAAAGAAATTTGATTTTCTGGAGCGTTGCGGCTTGTTTGGTTTTGCAGCCCCCGTTTTATCGTTTGCTTCCATTGCATAACCGCCGTCTGCCGATTCAAACATGAAAAAATTGTCCCTGGATTTGGAAACGCTGAGATTGTTGGCGTAGGCCAGTTTGTTCAAGGCCGCTTCGAAAGGAACATTCTTGAGATAGATGGTGAGCAATTTGTTCTCGAGTCCGGGTGCAAAAACGAGGTTTTTACCGCTTGCATCCATGATCCTTTTAAATACATCATACAGCTTGTCGTCGCGAAGGTCGAGCGAAAGCAAATCGCCCGATACATTATAAGCGGCTTCAAACGTTTTCTGGAGGGGCTTTTCAACGGGCTTTTCGTAGGATTTGATGGAGAGGATGTTGCCCGTAAATTCAATGGTCAGATTGTATTCTTTACACAAAAAAACAAGCAAATCTCCGACCGTCACATCTGTGAAGTTGTTGACGATGCTGATTTGCGACAGGTTGGGCGCGACGCTGATGTTGACTTTGTGCACTTCAGACACGGCAATCAAAAATGTTGAAAGCGAGGCTTCCTTGATGTTGATATTGACCTTCTCGGAAAGTCCCGGCGCATCGGCAGTGGCCAATTCCAGGCTATTTTTTAGCTGCTGTATGCGAAGATCCTGCGAAAAACCATATTGGAGCGTCAAGAGCAGTAATAACGTGGCGAATATTTTCATAGGTGTTTGATTCATTGGTAAATATAGAATATTACATGAGCAATGCAAAAACTTCTTCGACCGACGTGGTTCCTTCTGCAATTAATCCGATGGCATTTTTCTTGAGCGATAATATTTGCTTTTCCTCCATATACTGATCGATTGAAAGCTGATTTCCTTTTATTAATGCGGCAAGCTGTTCATCTACAGGCAAAATCTCGTAGACTGCCTTCCTGCCATTGTAGCCTGTGTGGTAACAATGTTCGCACCCTACCGCTTCGAAATGCTGCGTTAAAGTTTCCGGGATTTCAAAACCGCTCGGGAAAATTTCCGCCGAAACCGGCTTCAGTGTTTTGCAGTGGCCACAGAGTTTCCTGACCAACCGTTGTGCAACGCTCATATTGAGCGTGCTGGCAATCAAGAAGGACGGAATACCGATATCGATGAGCCTCGAAATTGTGGCCCAAGCTGAATTCGTGTGGATGGTCGACAAAACCAAATGCCCCGTCAGCGCAGCACGCATGGCCATGTTGGCGGTATTGGCATCACGGATCTCACCCACCATGATAATATCGGGGTCTTGCCTCAGGAACGTTCTCAGTGTTGTTGCGAAATCAAGCCCGATATTTTCCCTGAGTTGCACTTGATTAATGCCCTCCAAGGTGTATTCTATCGGATCTTCGACAGTGAGAATATTGGTATTTGGAAGGTTCAGCGCTTTGAGTGTCGCATACAATGTAGTTGTTTTTCCTGATCCGGTCGGGCCGGAGATCAGTACGATACCATTCGGTTTTTTGATGTGCTCGATATAAATCTGGAGTTCCTTTTCGGAAAGGCCAAGCGAATGTATATCGATATGGCTTGTATCCTTACTCAAGATCCGCAATACTACTTTTTCGCCATGCAATGTAGGAAGCACCGATACCCTGATGTCGAAATCTTCTACATCGGTTACGATGGTGATGCGCCCGTCCTGCGGGAGTCGTTTTTCTGAAATGTCGAGTTGCGCGCGGATTTTTATACGATTGACGATAACGGGATATTCTTCTGTCGAAATGTGAAACTGCTCCTTAAGCTTTCCGTCGAGGCGAAACCGGACGCGCGCCTTTTGCTCGTAAGGCTCGAAATGAATGTCGCTGCTCCCTATCTCTTTAGCTGTGACGAGTATTTTTTCAAGGAAATCGGTCGAATAGTGGATGTCTGAAACGGCATCTGTTTTTGATTTTCTGTAATTGGTCGAGAGATAGCGGTTGATATTGTCTGGCGTCTCGGATTCCAATTCTACCGGCGAACCAAGCAATACAGACAACTCCATGGCCAGATTGGCGTGGTTCTCCTGATCGGTCTTAAGCCCAATGCCCATCCCATCCTTCCTGACAGGGACAATCCTGTAATGAAAGGCCTGTTCGGCTTTGATCAATTGCCTGATCTCGATCGGAATATTAAACTGGCTCATACTTAATAGGAATACAAAATTGAATTCATGGGATTGAAGCACCCTGCCAAATACACTGCGCTAAAAAACAATGCCATATAGCCTGCAAGCGGGACAGTGGTTTGCGATTGCGTTTTGTATAATCTGAGGTGCAATGCCAATGCAAAAATCATCGAAAAGACAAACAGCACCAAAAAGGAAATGGTCGAGAAACTGAAACAGATGAATGCGAAAAACAAAACATCGCCCAAGCCAATGACTTCACGAAACGGCTTATCGAGTCGCAATCTGGCGTAAGCATAACAAACCGCCACGAGGATCAATATAAAAGACAAATTGACAAGGACATTGGCCACCGCGACCTGCAAGCCCACATGAGTGATTTGAGCTGCTAATGCCATTATCCCAACCAAGGGGTAAAGGAACCAATACACCATGCGATCCCTGGCATCTTGGAAAAATATGACCCACAACAAGACGATCAGGATGAGATTCAACAGCCACATCAGTCGTTTACTTTTTGTTTCGGAACGCCGTTCTGGTCGATTTCCCAAACATTGAAAACGCCATTGCCGTTAAAATCAACGACGGCGGTGGCTATTGCCTTGAATTCGGTAGTGGATGTGCTGATGATTTCGTAGGTGTAATTTGCCGTACCGTCACTCTTGACGGTTTTGGGCACTTCAAAATCGATTTCCTTAAAATCCCCACTGTATTTCGAATACATGAAATAGTATTGCTTCTCTGCATTGTAAATTGCCTTGAGTTGCGTTTGTGCCTCGACACTTTTGGCCTTAGTGATCAATGGCATTAAGTTGGGCAATGCGATAAGCAGTAATATTCCAATAATGGCCAATACGATCAGCATTTCCTGCAGATTGAAAGAAGGAATCTTTTTAGTTATCTTCATTTTAGTAAGACTTGTTGCAATAGATACAAATATATTTTTTTTTAGTATATGAGTCCCATTTTTTAGTTAACTTCTCTTTAAGAAAAATTAACATTTGTTTTTGTTTTATAAAAAAATTCTTATTATCCTTGTATACAACCAAACCAAACATTTAAAAATGAACCGATTACCACTCTTTGCAGCCATATTGGCTGTTTTATTAAGCGTTGCTGCCATTTATTTTTCCAAAAGCAGTTCTGAACTAGTTTATGTAGACGTCAATAAATTAATTGACGGATATAAACGTACCAAAATTGCGAAAGTAGATCTTGAGAAAAAATCCAGCGCCGCGAAAACAAATGTTGATTCTTTAATGACAAATTGGGAAAAAGAACTCAGCAATTATGAAGCGGAACGGGCGGGATTATCTCCAAAAGAACTTAAACTGAAGCAAGAACTGTTATCTACAAAACAACATCAAATAAATGCATTCAGGCAATCTGTTGAAAAGCAAATAAAAGAAGAAGATTCAAAGGTGACCCAAACGCTGCTCAATGACATAAATGACTATATTAAAGAATATGGGAAATCACATAATTATAAAATTATTTTTGGTGCCAGCGGCACAGGGAATATAATGTATGCCGATGAAAGTACTGATCTTACAGCTGAAGTTCTAAAAGGTTTGAACGAAGAATATGATAAGAAATAGCATTTATATTTTTCTCGCCATATTGTTTGCGGGATGCGAATCTAAAACCTTTGATTCGAAGACATCTTTGCTCCGGTATGTTTCTGATGAAGATAATCATTTGAGTTATCAAAAAACCATTAACGGTATAGACTTTATTTTGCAATATCGTCCAACTGATGAAATGGTCGCCATTGAGCTAGGCGAATCAAAAGACCAAAAAAAAATAAATGAATTGAGGACAAAATATTATAAATACATGTATTTTAATCTCTCAATGTCAAAAAATAATCAGGAGTTGTTAAGCGATGTTGCAGATGACCAAGGAGGTTTTTCCAAATTAACAAATGAACTGCTTTTTGAAATGGGCGAAAAAGTCCATCTATTTTCCCCCGAAAAGGATACGTTAGCTATCACTGATTTTATTTATCCACGAATGTATGCTGCTACGAAGTCTACAAGTATAATGTTTATTTATCCGAGAGATAAAAAATTACTGTCAAAAGAATACATGAACTTCACCATCGAGGATTTGGGTTTTCATACTGGTGAAATAAAATTCAAAATCAATACCAATCCAATTAAGAACGAACCAAGCATTAACTTTTAACCGTAATAATTATGAGTGTAATAAAGCCTAATCTTACCCATAGAAGAATTGCAATCTTTTTACTTGCCATTTTCCTTCCGAGCCTATTACCCATAAATATGTTATATGCAGCCAACAATGGCCCTAATGCGCCTGAAGCAGCAAGCTTTGAACCTGTTGATGCAACAGATATGGTAAGTTTGGCCACAGGCGATATGGCTTATGCATTGCCCATAATGAACGTTCCGAGTCCCGAAGGTGGCTATCCTTTAGTATTGGCGTACCATGGCGGAATTGGATACGATCAAGAAGCATCAATGGTTGGATTGGGATGGAATTTAAATCCAGGAGCCGTTAATCGCAGTGTAAATGGGGCTCCAGACGACTGGAAGAGCGCAAATATTGAAGACAGTGAATTTGTAGAGCATTGGAGTAAAGATGTGAATCTATCCGTTGGGGTTTATAACTACCTTGAAGCCTCCCTTGGCTATTCTTGGGATTCAAATGGGACGCGAAAAGGCAGTGTTGGTGTAGGCGTAAAACTGAGCGACTCTGGTTGGGGAGTTGGCGTGGGAGTCGGACTGAGCAACAAGGGCGGTTTGAGCGGAAATGCCAGAGTAGGCTACAAAAAAAATGGTTTCGGCGTGGGGGTATATGCCGACACAGAAGGCCTTGTCGCGGTTTCTGCCACTGCGAGTCCAAATACTGGCTCTTACACCAACGGGATGGCCATACCATCTATTGGCATTTCACTGTATTCAGATCAGGGGCAAGTGGGGGCTTCTTTAATTGGCTCTGGTAGCGCTTCCTTGACCAATGCATCCGGCACGACCAATCAACGTTCCCATTTTGGTGCTGCAGCGGCGTTTTATTTGTATTGCTTCAGTTTTGAAATCGGATACCACAAAACAAATGTCTCACGCCTTAAACTTGATTACAACCATGTATACGGTCCGTTGTATTTCTCCGAAATATCATCCGGGCAATCGGAACCTGTAGGAGCCGGAATAACCTACAACGACATTTTTACAAATACGCACAACCGTGAAATTTACATGGATACCTACAATCAGTTGGTTCCAGAATACATCAGTTCCGCCGTAGGTGTTAACAGCGCTTTCGATAATTTAAAGCCAGCCTATAATGCACCGGCGTATGACAACTATGAGGTCAATGCCCAAGGAATTTCGGGGATGATGAGTCCCCGGATTTTGGAAAACGGCATGCTGATTAATGCAGGAATCGACAGCCTTTATGACGAATCCTACTTTGAAGCTTGCGATGGCGATGCCGAAAGAGGCACCCAATGTTATCCTGCAACTTCTTATCCAACTTCAAATTGCTCTTTCGGTCCTCCCGGAAGCAATCCCCATATAGGACAGGCCGTGACAGAAGCCCGCCTTTATGTGAACAGCCACTACAGCAATGATTCCAATCAACAGTTCCATAATACTTTTGGAGGGAATTCGGGCAATAGCATCCACTTTTATTTTGATTACCAATTCCCCGCATCACTCGAGGTGAATCCATCGAGTCCCATAGCCAATACTTCTGTTAACCCAGACGATGCATTTTCAATGACCGGATCCAATCCTATCACAAGCAGGAGGCACAATGCCAATTATGTAGAAGCTTTCACAAATGGTCAAATATTGACCAACCATGTCGAAGGCATTTTTCTGGAGGCCAAAGATTATGACAGAGCGCAAGATGCCGGGTATGTTGCTGACGGGATCGGCGGATACAGGATTACCACATCCGATGGGAAAACCTACCATTATTCCCGCCCGGTTTATCAATTTGAGCAGATTTACAGGAGATTAATCCCAAACATGACCGATGGAGGCTCTTATTCAGAACATGGACTTTTAAACGGAACCATTCATCATGATTTGGCGGCATACAAAGAAAAACGCAGGGTGCGTCCGTATGCAACCCATTGGCTTTTAACGGCAATTACGGGACCTGATTATGTCAAATTGGATGATGCTGCCTATCCTACCGAAAAAGATTTCGGCTATTGGGTGCGTTTCGACTATGGCAACTGGACCGATGGATATGTTTGGCGTACGCCTTTTGAAGACTATAGGAACATGAGTTCTAATTTAATGACTGGGGCTGCCGAAGAATACTCATGGGGAAGAAAACAATTGGTGTATCTTGATAAGGTAGTTACCCGAACCCATACGGCTCTCTTTGTGAAATCGTTGCGCAGGGATGATTATGGAAAAGGAATTGGCCACTTTGAACAAGACAACGGATATCCTACCAATGACCATCAAAATGATGTAAACGTACGGTATCGCAAACAACCCGGCTTGAAACTCGATCAGGTCATCTTGGTCAAGAACGAGGATTTTAGAGATGTTGTCGAACCCAGTTCGCAAATTACCGATCTTAATCCTCCGGGAACCCATACCGAAAATACAGCAATTTGGCATAGTCTTGACGTAAACGACGATGGTCTCGGAGATGACCAAATCACGTATGCCATGAACCAGCAACTAAATGTTATTGATGCAGGTGACTTTTCAGTAAACCCGGGAACCGGCAATTTTGATATTTACGATATCGCAACAAAAATTATAAGGTTCGATCAAGGCTATTCACTGGCAAATGGCTCTCCCAATTCTACTGCCGGAGGGCGGCTTACCCTGAACAATGTTGAGGTATTGGGCCGCAGTGGCGAAAAAGTCATGCCTCCTTATACCTTTAATTATATAGGAGAAGAAACGAACTACTGCGCCAATCAATATACGTGCTTACGGGACGAATGGGGATATCTTAAAAACAACCCTTCATTGTGGTCGTTAAATAAGATAACCATGCCAACGGGGGCTGCAATCGAGTTCGAATATGAAGAAGACGACTACTACACTGAGGCTTTCTCAAGGGCCTTATTTGATGAAAACATGCTGGGCTTCTCGTTAATTAATCTCGACCAGGACATCGGAGGATGGAGACCGGCCCTTCTTTTGCTCCGGAATACAAATTATTGGGGAGAAGCTTTCGATTTTACAGATTATTTCGACCCTAACGAACATGCTTTCGGGCAGTTCTTTTGCTGCAGTGCCCCCCCGGATGATGTGGCTCAAGGAAACTCCGACTATTGTTATTGGACTGGCGATCAAGGAGAGCTAACCATCATCGCCGTTACGCCTACGGCAATATTGTTTAAAGTTCCTGAATATATCGGACAGATAGCCGATTTCCCACATGTAACCAATAATGATGACAATCCAATTAACATTATACAGGCGGGAGATCCGCGTTGTTATGTCGACAATAATTGTCCCTCAAACGATTCGCACAGTAGTTATCACTTCACTTTTAAGTTTGTCGCAAATAAAGTTCCCGATGGGAAAGGTGGCGGTATTCGTGTAAAAAAAATAAGCACTGTCAATGAAACAGGCCAAAAGTTCGCAACAGAATATTCGTATGGGCATCCTAAAAAGGAAAGGACGTCCGGCATCACTTCATATGCGCCGAAAATGGGTTCGCAATACATTGCCTATCAAACTGAAATTCCAGGGCCACGGGTCATGTATGAATATGTTACATTGACTGAAAAAGGCATTAATAATGAACGACTGGGCAAAACACAATACCAGTTTAATGTACTAAAACCTGTATTGAATGTTTTCGATCCCAATTTGCGTAGCGGCGATCACTTTAAATCAAATGTAAATATCCAGCCTCTTAATGCCCTCACGTGGGGAGTTAGCGTGGATTTAAAGGATAACTTTTCGACTTTAGGCAGCGTAGTAAAAGTAACGCAATTCAATCGGGAAGATCAGATTATGAGCCAACTCAAAAATGAATTTCTCAATCTAGAAGAACTTGCAGACGATGAAATAGAGAAACCTGGCGCTGTCAGGGAATCTTTCCATTCCTTCAAATCCGTGTACAATTATGTCAACAGATATATGTCTGGAGACGCAAACATTGGCATTTTTCAATGGTCGCAAATGTGTCCAATAGGCACGACTTTCGCGCCTTTGCCGCCGGCAAGCCACTATGCGGTTTCGGCATCAAAAACCATTTATCCAAACGTACAAAAGAAAAAAACAGAGATTGTCGGGACACAGAAAAAAGTAACCGAATTCAAAAAAATAGATCCCAAATCCGGACTATTTCTAGAAACCCATACCAAACTTGCCGACGGAACCGAAATAAAAACGGAATTGGTCCCGGCATACACTAAATACGGCGGTATGGGATCAAAGGTGATTTCCTCTGCCAACAAACACATGCTTACCCAGGAAGCCATGAATATCACGTCTATCAATAAGGGCAATGGATGGAAAACAATAGATGCAAACATAACGACTTGGTATAACGGATGGTCATACAGGGATTACACCGGAAGAGAATTTCAAGATAGTCAGAAATATTGGGTTTGGAGAAAGCATAAAAACTTTGTTTGGAAAGATAATGTAGACAGTGATGGTACCTATAGTACTTTTCTCGATGGCAGCACCAGCTATTTCGATTGGGTCAACGAACAGCCTCAGTCACCCAAATGGCAGAAGATTTCCGAAGTGACCAAATATTCCCGTTTTTCATCCCCGCTTGAAACAAAGGACATCAACCATAACCTTGCTTCTTCGAAGATGGCCAGTAAGGAATCAAAGGTTATCGTTTCTGGCAACTCCAGATTTACCGAAATGTACTATTCCGGGGCAGAATATGTAGCCGGCGGAAATTACTTTGCCGGTGAAGTACAGGGAGCAGATTTCAGAAGCGATAACATTGCGCATACCGGTAATTATTCTGTAAAAGCGGAAACTTTACAGGATAAAGTATTTCTCGTAACCGGTTCGAGCGGCACACACGACTATTATGAGCGATCAAACCAAAATGTGGATTACCCACATACATTTAGGCCCGGCAAATACAAAGTTTCCGTATGGGCTTACAGGCACAATTCTTCTACAGACAGGCCTGGCGATCCGGGACCTGGACCGATTGACGGCGGTGTCACTTCCAACCTGATCGTAAATGGCAATCCAATTAAAGTAGCCGAAACGGTAAATGCTGGTTGTTGGCAGCAGTTGAATTACTATTTTACGCTTCCGGAAAATCGCGCCGACAATAGCATTTACATAAAGGCTATGGCGATCACAGGAGACAATTATTATGACGATTTTAGGATGCACCCTATCTCCTCTACCATAAATAGTTATGTCTATAACAATCATACCGATGATTTGGTGAGCATTCTCAACAGCAACAACATGGGGACGACTTATTTGTATGATACCGCAGGAAGATTGATGGCCACTTACATGGAAGATGTAGATAATCCCGGCGCAGATGGCGGATTTAAATTAATCAGCCAGAACAAGCAAAACTACAAAGACATCATTACGGTTGCTCCAGATTTACAACCGATACTTGGAAATTGCAGAATCAACGCCGGCAAATTAAAAGCCCAGGTTACCAACCAGGATGTAAAAAGCTATAACAATAAATTTGTCACCGAAGTTTCGGGCGGCTCGGGTAATTATGAATACCAGTACAAATGGCTGACCGATTATACCTCAAAGACTTACACCAATTATGTGCTGGGCAATAAAAATTTTGACGTCCCTTATGTCCCGCATTACTGTGTCCAGGACAATAATGGCAATGGCACCTATGCAAAGGCTTGGGATTTTAAAGTCAAAATCAAGGATTTGGTCAACAATATGGAAACCGAGCAATCCTATCAATACGAAGGACAATGCGTCAACAAAAAAAGTTACAGCATAGAACCTGATCTGCAAATCACCTCTAAAGACGGGCAATGTCCTGAAAAATTTTCCTTCAAGGTGCATTTGAAAGACAATTCGGCAAATGGCAACTTTAAATATGAATATGCGTATTACAACCCGAATATCCCATTTACCGCACAAACACTCCAGTGGACTGATGTAACCAATGCAAAAGGGGCATTTTGCCCGACCTACACTAAAGTTGCTGATGCAAGTTGTGAAACCGGATACCGAAAAGCAATTTATTACACTTACAGGATAACCGATTTGAACACTCAAGAAGTTTCGGCTTTCGTCCCGAATGTCTTTTTTGGCGAATGTGTCAACGCAAATGAAACCATTCCTCTCGTTTCAGGTGTATCGGGTGATCAGAACTATCAAAAGACCGGAACGGTGGTAGTGAAGAGCAAGGACGGCAAAGTAGTCACCTTTTACACTGTTCAATAATTGTATCATTTAAAATGTTAGCACCATGAAAAAACTCATAAAGATAATATTTTTGATTGTACCGCTTTTGTCACTCGGGCAAGAACAAGTACCGGTTGAACAGTATACGGATAGGAATTGGTCGAGTTACATTTCCTATGATCTGGCAGGCAATACACTCAGCAAAGGACTCAATTATTTCAATTATTTCGGTAATGCCGACCAATCCCAGACCTGGGATGTCCTCACGGGAAAAATATGGGCCGGCGAATCGCGTTACGACAACTTTAACCGACCGGCAATCACTACGCTCAATGCGCCGGTCGATGATGGTTCCTTAAGCGGTCCGTATTATTTTAAATACAGGCCAGCGTTTATTCGTACGGACATTCCACCTTCCAGCGGAACTTATACGCCTTTGAGCCTGGACAATTATGACACCTCATCAACATTATACAATCCGCCCAAATTGAGCAATGCAAACGATGGTTTGAGTTCTAATACATTGGGCTGGTATTACAGCGATCAGAATACATACGATCCCTACCAGGACCAAACCGATTACCCATATCTCAGGACAATTTACAGTATCTTGAACCCCGGCACGGTACTCGGTGTGGTTGGCGGCAATAAAGTATTGATCGACCGAAATAAAGAAGAATGGGTTCAGCAGTATATCTTTCAAATGCGTCTGGAGAAACCAGAGGGAACCGCCGCTTTCTACGATCCTTTTGCAGGACGCGAAGTCGTAAAGACCGTTGTTCGCGATGTTCACGGCATCGAAACAGTTATGTTTACAGATACCGACGGCAACACATTGTCTGCTTCCCGTAGCGGAAACGAAGACTTCCCTACAGGGCAGCACCGTCCGCAAAGCGCTGTCTATTCTGAAATCCTGGACAATGGTTTTGTTGACATCCATATTCCAAACGACTGTGGCGGACTTGTTACTGTTGCCAATCTCACACCAGACCACAATGTTCGCATACATGACTTGATCACAGAAGAGCTGGTCCCCGTGATTGATATTTCACAGGGCGTTTCGCTGTTGCCGGGCTTTTACAGGTTTGAGGATCAAAATAATTTCTACGGCGAAAAATTAGAAGCCAACGATCCCGTTCCATCATTGCAAGTACATTACAATGTCAATTATTACGATCAGTCTACCAATGAATTCGACAATGCCGGGAGAATGCTCAAAAGCAATCAGATCATTGGATTGGAAACCAACAATCAGTACAATAGTTTGAGCCAACTGATGTCTTCTACAGGCGACGGCGAAGGTTCGGCCGCTTTTAAATACCGCAAAGACGGACAAATCAGATTCTCCCAAAACAGCGAGCAAGCACTGCAACACCACTTTTCCTATACCAATTATGACGAATTGGGGCGACCGATAGAAACCGGCGTCTACCTACGCTCTGATGTATTGTTTCAAAGTCTTGACCCCATCGTTGATGACCTTGATGGTTTGCCGCTGAATGGTCGCTCTGAGCAACTTTTCACCGTTTATGACGTAGCCGATTCGAATGAATTGCCGCTTGTCTTAAACAGATGCGCGCTTCCGGATCCGGATTACAAGCAGACGTTTCTTTCTGGCAATGTTTCTTATACGTATACCCAAAACCCCAATACCAATAAAACATGGTACAGCTATGACGTATACGGTAGGGTGAGGTGGGTTATTCAGAAAATGCCCGATCTTGAATGTCTCCAGACTTTAGAATATACTTACGACCCAATTAACTCAAACGTTACGCGTGTCGAATACCAAAAACACACCCAGGATCGTTTTATCCATATGTACGATTACGATATGGCGGGCCACCTGACAACCGTAAAAACGTCCATAGACGACAACCCTGCTAATTATACCCGGCAGGCACGTTATAAATACAATGAATCCGGATCGCTCGTGCGAACAGAGCTTGGCCGGGATTTACAGGGAATCGACTATACTTATAATTTGAACGGCCAGCTCAAGGCCATCAACCACCCGTCGATTGACCCGAACCTTGATCCGGGCAATGATGGCCCGCTTAGTGCCGGACATAATGGTTTCGCGCCCGATGTTTTCGGGATGGCACTTGACTACCATCAAAAAGATTATTTGAGGTTGAACAGCCCAAGGCCGATTACAACCTCTGTATCCGGCCAGGACCAGTTCAATGGAAATATCAAGGCTTCGCGATGGAATACCCAAGTACCATCTGCCACACAAAATGCATACACCTATCAATACCACAAAAACAACTGGCTGTCTGAAGCGTTATATGGCAATGCTGCGGCAGATGCTGTAATTACTGCATCAGCCGATTATGTCGAAAAAGCGACCTATGATCCCAACGGAAACATACTGACGCTCAAACGCAACGGATACACCGATGGTACCGGAACGCGCTCAATGGATGCGCTCGAGTATCACTATGATGGAAATAAGCTCCAATACGTAAAGGATCCTGCAGACAACCCCGATACAGGCCGTTACAAGGATATACGCGACCAGGAACTCCTGCTACAGGTTGGTTCCAATACGACTGCCGCAGACAATTACCTGTACAATAGCCTGGGACAACTCCTATTCAACGTTCAGGAAAAAGTGGGCTATAAGTATTGTGCGAGCGGACAGGTTTCTAAAATATACACCACTTCCCCAACCGAAACCTTTGAACTGCTCACGCTCGAAAATTGGGACTACGAGCATACCGGTAGCGCCAATTCAGAAATCAACAAATGGAGCACCGGATTACCCATGATTACAACGGCTATAGGCTTGCAGGATGCCGGTTGTACCGATATTGCTACCTATCCGCACAACCTTGGATTGGAGTTCCTGGATGAAGGAACTTCTGAAACCAAAATAAGAATCACAAGCAACAGTTTTTTGCAACTCGGACTTGATGTATTGGTCGATAAAAACTTATACAATACAATTCCTTTAGTATCAGGAGACCCAGATACTGCATTGATTGCAACACAACAGTCGCAAGATGTACAGCCAAAAATTACTGTCACGCTTAAAAAACCAACCGGTGTTCCGATAACCAGCTGGGAAGTTTATGCCAATTCAAGCACCGACCCGCAAACCGAATATTGCGGCCATCTTTATCTTCAACACCTGGAATATACCTATACTTCAACTACCTCCGAAGAATATTTGATCCTAGAAGTAAGCCGCCAAATGCAAAACCCTGTTACAGGCGTACTGCCACGGCTTAAACAACGCATGCTTATCGATAACGTCAAGGTCGAAGTCGCCACACAGGATAAGGTAACATTTTACTACAACGACCGCGGCCAGCGCATCAGGAAACAAACTTTTGTTTCGCCTATCCTAACGAATTACGTCTATTACATCCGGGACGTTCAGGGTAATGTTATTGCCGTGTACAACCGTACGGTCACGGGTCTTCCCTCAGACGGTCGCACAGAAACGCACCTTGTGGAACGTACCGTTTATGGAATCGGGAGAATCGGCATCTTCAAGGGCGGCCTGGATGAGCCAAATTATACACTGTACGAACTCACCGACCATCTTGGCAACGTCAGGGCGGTCATTAGAAAATTGGGCAGCGGCGCGTTGGCCATGACGGCCAAAGCCGACTATTATCCGTTTGGGATGCCAATGCCTGCTCATCAGGTCACCGATAGCAACTACCGGTACGAATTCCAGGGACAGGAAAAAGATCCTGAAACAGGCATGGAGGCTTTTGAATTGAGGCTTTGGGAAGGAAGATTGGGAAGGTGGTTGACGGTGGATCCTATGGGGCAGTATGATTCTCCGTATTTGGGGATGGGAAATAATCCGATTAACAGAATTGACCCGAGTGGGGGTTCAGATGGAGGACCTGGGGATGATGATCCAATAATTAATTTATTTAAACCACTCGATTGTGTCTTTGGAGGATATAACTCAACAGTTAATAGTACAGATAATGTAGACTTTTCTTGGCAACCGTTAACTAAAAACATTCTGATTGATTATTTGTCCCCGAAATATCCTGGGTTATCGAAAGAAGCCCTCTATTCCACAGCGGGTCAATCGTTCGAAAAGGCAGCCACTACATTCCTAATGACAAATACATTGTTGAATGGTTTTGTTCCGTCAGTTGACCAGTCTTCAGAAAGTATTCCCGACGGCTATTCTTCTATACAGGTTTCTACAAACAAAGGAGTAGGTTTTGCAATAAATCAAAACTACGTTGAAATGAAGACTAAAGATGTAACTTTGACTAAGCAAATTAGGACGTTTATCAATGAATTAAAGATTCTAGGAGATAATCCATTATATTCTAATAAGCCGGTCAGTCTTACTTTTGTTACCCTGGCCGATAACAGCATAAATTGGGCCGTTAAAACAGAAATTGATAAACAGTTAGGTTTAAATGGGCCATTTTCAAAAATGGTTCATATTATTACTTATTATAAAATGACAGATGGTCATATGAGAATAAGTCTGCAAGAAAAAGGACAAAGTCCGAGTTCTCATTTTTTTAGCAACGATGTAATTCTGAAATAGATGTTAACACTTAATTTTTTTATAGTTTTATTATTTATGCAACAAAATTATGATGTTATAAAGATAGACAATCCGCATGTCTCTGAATTGATGAAACAAACCGTTTCAATCGAAACTTGTGAATTTAATTCTGCAAAGATCCACATTTTAAAAGACGGAAAATACCTGATAATACCTTTCCAATTAGGAAAATATATCATTTTATATAAAGATAGGGCTGATCTTGAAAAACATATTAAACAGAAATATTTTCCCTTACCCGATACTGAAACCGAAAGCATATATGAAAATGAAAACAAAAACATATCAAATATTAATGAAAACATAAGCATTTACATATCTTATGTCTCAAACAAATTTAATATGGCGAATGCTACCCCTTATAAAAAATCAGTTGATAGCCACTTAAAAATTCTTAATAAAAAAATCACTGATTATGGTCTTAAAAAGCTTACGAAGTATGATATTCTAGCAATTGGTTTGTATGTAAATGAAATTTTCAGAAAAAACACAAAAACAAGTTGGAATGTCGAAAAAGTCTTAACGTTGAATCCTTATTGGGTACCTAGTTTGATATCTGATACAGGAAAGAAATATGATATCGTCAAATATATTACTAAATCAATTAATGAATATAATATCATTAATCTGGACGTCTATTACAAAATGGAAATTGAAGATTTTAATGGAAAACTACCAATAGGCAATTAGAATAAATGCATCCATTATTATTGCGATTTGGAGGCATTTCCTAAAAGCAAATTAAATCCGTCTATTTTAGAGGTTGGGGGGAGAAAGCTCTCAAGTACATAATGAAAAAATGGAAAACTTGTCAGAACCGAAGGATTTTATGAAGTTAGGCTCAGTAGTGGCGCTAGTGTAAGGCTCCAACATGATTTTAAATTTAAAGGATTTATTGATTAAATGGAAAAAATAGATATTATATTTAAATCGAATAAGGGTATTTCGCTGTCTTTTTTGGAACCTAATTTTCTAGATTCACAAAATGAGTGTTACCTCTATACTCCTGAGTTAGACGATAATCTTGTAACTTCATATAGCGAACTTCATGACTTATTAATCGTTGAGAAGGAGGTTTTTGCAGTAATTAACGCAATGGATATAGACTTTTTTGTCAAAATTAAATCTGGGTTTAAAGCGCACCTCGACATTTATAAAAAAGAAAATGACCTATCTTTCATGATAACGTGTTTTATTGAAGCTTTCGATTTTGGCAAACAAATTAACGTTAAAGGCGTGCTTTATAATTTGTATCTGCAATCTTTAAAATTTTCAAACGAACATCGTTTTGATGAATTCTATTGTAAACTCGATGAGGATGACGAGGATTTATATTTTAGCCATAACGGTGTTGGCTTACTTTATTTGAATTTGAAAGACGATAGTACTAATGTCATCGAAGATTCATAGTAATTATAATTAATTGTTGCAAGATTTAAAAATGCCCAAATTCAACTGCCCCTGCAAACACATCATCCCATTAGGAGATATCCCAAACAAAAACGAATATTTGTTCCTGTCCGATATCGATTATGACAATTATAAAGGAAGCATCGATTCTGAAATTTTCTATGCAGCCTCCAAACGATTTTACGAGTGTCCGGATTGCCAAAGGCTGCTGGTGTTTTGGGACAACGATACAAATAAATTTGCTTCCTACAAAAGAGAAGCCGAATAACCAAAGTTAATCCAGAACAGCCATGAAACAAATTATCCCCTTCCTAATCGCCTTATACACCCTCGCCACTTCAGCGCAGGAACAGATTTTCGTAACCTCCGGAACCCAACTCCTGATGCGCGAGGCCAACCACTGCAATACAACACTTGTAGGCGAAATGGGCAGGTCTTTCCTCGATATCGCGTTGACACCCAATGGCAATCTGTACGGCAGCTCCGGAACACAGTTGTTCCAGATTAATACGACAAACGGAAGCACGGTCCTAATTGGATCCTATTCACCGGCGGCCGATAATGTCAATGCGCTTGAGTCGTTAGATAACAATACGCTTGTTTGCGAACTCGGGCAATCACTTTATAAAATCAATATAAGTGACGCTACGATTGCGCCAATCGGATTCATCGACTATGAAGCACACGGTGATATTGCATGGTATGACAATAACCTATACATGACCGCACAGCCCGGAAAATTACTGCGCCTTACACTCAATGAAGACAATACGGCGCTCATCAGTGTGGTTGTGGTTAATCCCAATACGACTATACCCAATTGTGAGGGACTGATCACCGTGCAACATGAGGATTTCATTGAAAATGTTTTATTGGGTTTCAGTGCATTCACCACTTATGAGATTTGCCCGATAGACGGCAGTTTTACCAACCGCTGTTATGGGGATTACATTCCGGGCGCCGCAGCGACAAGGCTTCCGGCGCAAACACCCTTGCTTACCGAATGTCCTGTCGAATTGGGAATCGCGGCCATTGGTGATGCGGACGTATTTTCAATGACCCCTAATCCAGCCAATCAACAAGACCAATTGCAAATTCACTCGGGGAGAAATTTTTCGGGACCAATTACTTTAAAGCTATTGACTTTGCAAGGTCAGTTATTGCTGCAGCAAACGGCATTCATTTCACGCGGAAACCCCCTGAGCCTTGATCTTGGAGGCAGCTATCTGACCACCGGGATTTATCTTTTGGAATTCTCAGGTAACGGTATACAATCCAGTTCCCGGTTAGTCATCAGGTGAGTTTTTCTGCGTCGTAAATGGCCGCATAAAAAAGCTGTTCCAATATGCTATTTCTGCCGGATTTGTTTATTTTTACAACAAACGACTTATAATGAGAATCCCTGTTTTATCGCTTCTTTTAATTGTATGTGTCTCGTGTCATTCGGTCAAGATAAAGAACGAATGCTACCAAACATCGGTTTCGCAAACCGAATTGGGCAGCATCGGGCAGCCGCATAAATCGCTCGCTCAGAAGAACAGCTTTGCAATGCGAACCGTTCCGCAGCTTCAGAATAGGGTCAGGCTTTCGGCCAACATTGTCCCGTTTACAAAGGATATCGATAAGATTTACCGGTCCAAGTCGGAATTCAACCAAAGCCAGGCCAAAATCACTTACATTGACAGCTTGCCCAAAAAACCTGAAATGGTCACCTTTCGCGTGATTGACATTACCGGACTCGTTTCTGAACTCAATGCCGATTACAACAAAGAGACTTTTCAGCTGCTGACCAATAATTCCAAAGCCAAGATCGTCACTTCGGTAGCGGTTTCGCTTTCGCCTGAAAGCATGGAAAAGATCCGACAAGCCGATGCCTATTACCTCGAGAACCGCGAAAACAGCAAATATTCGATTGCGCTTTACAAACAAGCCAAAAAAACCGAAACGATAGACATTGGTTCGTCAACCGTCATCGCTTACCGATTGAGCAGCCTGTGCTGGGGATTGTCTGACCGCGGCAAATGGTACATCGCCGATTTGTATGAAGGCCAAGGCAAATGCCGCAAACCCATGAAAAAGAAAGTCACCGCAAAGGCCAAGTCAAAGAGCCTGTATGACATGTAAAACAAAATAGCCATGAAAATCCCATTGAAAATATTGTTGCTTATTCCGCTCCTCACCCTTTTCTCCTGTGATGAAGTACTCTTGGAAGACGATCTTTCCGACAAACAAACCACGCTCGTCGCGCCGGTCAATAATGCCGAGTTCAATTCGACAGGTATTGTCTTTACATGGACTTCGGTTGAAAATGCAAGCCACTACCGCCTCCAGATTGCCAAACCCGATTTTGCCAATCCGATGCAGATCGTTTTGGATACGTTGGTTAGCTCCACCTCCTATTCCGCGCAATTGAACGTAGGAAATTATGAATGGCGCGTCAAGGCCATCAACAGTGCCTACGAAACGCCATATGTGAACCGTTTTTTCAGCGTCCTGAGCAATGAGGATTTTGAGAATAATATGGTGACGCTGCAAAATCCGGCCAATAACCTCATCACGAATGCAGCCGCACAAAACCTGTCCTGGCAATCGATTATCGGCGCACAGAATTACCAAGTCCAGATTTATGATTCGTTGAACAATGCAATCGCCGACGAAACGGTTACAGGAACCAACCTCAATTTCACCTTCCCGAACGGCAGTTTCCAATGGCGCGTCAGGGCGAGCAACGGAACGGTGCAGACCATGTTTTCCTCGCGCAGCCTTTTGGTCGATACCGTTGTTCCGAATACGCCAACCTTATCCGCTCCAGTCAATGCGGGCAGTTTATCCGAAACCGAAGTCGATTTCCAATGGAACCGAACGCCCGTCCCTGGAAGTGCAGAAAAAGACAGCATCTACATCTACAGCAACAGCGCCATGACGATCTTGCATCTGAAAAATGAAGCAACGGGCAGTACTTTTACATCGACATTGGATCCCGGGACTTACTATTGGCGCGTGAAAGCATTTGATGCGGCGGGAAATGTAGGGACCCAAAGCAGTGCCTTTAGCTTCACCGTAGAATAGCATGAAAAACAAGAAAAGCATCTACCTCTTATTGCCCGTCGTCCTTTTGATTTGGGGATTGGTGATTTACCAATTCTTTTCTTTTTCAAACGAGCCCGCCCCCAACGCAGAGGAGCAAAATTATAGCCTTGAGACGCTTAAGATAAAAGAGCGCGACACCATTCCTATTGTTGTGAATTATCGCGATCCGTTTCTGGGGAAAATGTACGGGCCGCATCAAAAAACCGTTGGCGTAAAAAAAACCAAACGCCCGGTAAAGGAAACGCCACCGCTTGTTTGGCCTGCCATTATTTACAAAGGCATCGTTTCGGATACCAAAAACGAAAAAAAAGTCTTTATGCTCATCATCAACGGGCGCACTTTCCTGATGAAAAAAGGCAGCACCGAAAACGAGATCCTTTTGATCGACGGTACCAAAGAATCCGTATCGGTAAAATACCAGGGCGCTAAAAATGTCATTCCCATCAAACGGTGAATTGGCTGGGCAAACATAAAGTCAGGTCAGGAGCGCTGCAGTTTGCCGTTTTTATCGCTGTCTTAATTGCACTGTTGCTCTCGGGGTTGATGTTGTATGCCTATACGTTCGGCTTTGTAAAAGAACAATCAACGGCTGCAGTCGAAAACATCCAATTGGCCGGCACAGCGATCGATTATGCGCTTGCACACGACCTACCGGAAAACGACACATTGTCACTTCCGATTGTCGAAAAAGAACACCAGACGGTGAAGATTTTTGCCTCTCAATGGGGAATGTTCCAGAAGATTGTCGCCATAGCGCAACACCGACAAAAGCTATTCCGCAAGGTCGCGATTATCGGAAGCACTTCTGATTTAGAAACGCCAGCACTTTTCTTACAGGAAAATTACAGTCCGTTGGCACTTGTCGGGAACACCGTCATCCGCGGCATTGCCTGTTTGCCGAGCCAAGGCGTCAAGCCCGGATACATCGCGGGCGAAGGCTATTATGGCAGCCAATTGATCGATGGCCCAGTCCGACAAAGCGCGAGGGAATTGCCCAAGCTCGATCCGGCTTACAAAGTCAGGCTGCTTTCCTATCTCAAAAAAGATGGAGATTCCCAATATTTTTTGGATCGGTCGGCGCCAAAGACCGTCAATTCCTTTTTGCTGCCCACCAAAAGCCTGGTATCGCATGCGCCTGTCGTGCTCGAGGACATCGAACTCATTGGCAACATCATCATCAAATCGGACACCTTGGTGCGCATCAGGCGTACGGCAAAGCTGCGCGACATCATCATTGTAGCGCCAAACATCGAAATCGAAGCGGGCACTTCCGGTAATTTTCAAGCCATTGCCTCGAAATCGATCGTGGTGGGTGAAGATTGCCGGCTGGATTATCCGTCGGCGTTGGCCTTGTTGCGCAACAATCTGGAGCCTGTGCCGCAGCAACCGACTCATGCAATGCCCGGGCAAATCACGGTCAAACAAAGGACAACCATCAGCGGAAGCATCTGTGTTTTCCAGCACAAGGACATTCAGGAGTTTACGACACAACTTTTTTTGGACAAGCAAACCAGTCTGAAAGGACAGGTTTATTGCGAAGGAAATTTTGCGCTCGAGGGCAGCGTTACCGGATCGGCATATGTCAGGCAATTCATTGCAAACAAATCGGGGACGGTTTTTTTGAACCACATTTACAATGGAACAATTGAAAACAAAAGCAATCCGTATCCTTTTGGCGGGATATTGTTTGAGGACCGAAAAAAAACAATCCTGCAATGGCTTTTCTAAAAAAAATAAAATCGGCAACACTGATCGAAGTGCTCGTTGCCACGGTATTGATTGTGGTCATTTTCATGGTGGCCAGCCTGGTGCTGAACAACCTGCTGATCAATACCATTTCGAAGAACACGCACGCCCTGCAAACGCGGATCAATGAAATCAGCTACCAAATCCAAAACAGGCAGCTCGAACTGCCGCATACCGAAACGTATGGCGATTGGGACATCGACATCAAAAAACAACGTGAAAGAGAGATTGGGGTGATTGTAATCACCGCCGTCAACAGCGAATCGGGAAAACAAATCATCAAAAAACAATACGATGCAGAATAAAGTCAAATCGTTTACATTGGCAGAATTGCTGGTCGTAATGGTGCTGACCGCCATCGTCATTGGTATCGCATTCACCATACTGCGGCTGGTGCAGCAACAGGTTCATAAAATCGAGGGCAATTTTGACAGAAGGACGGCATTGTCTCTGTTCGAACAGCGGCTCTGGCAGGACTTTAACAGCCACAATACCGTTTATTATGATGCCGAAAAAAAAGTTTTGTCGTTGGAATCTGTCACGGAAAAGGTCAATTACACCTTCCAGGCAGACATGGTCATGCGCAATACCGACACCATCAAGCTCAAGCTTTTGCCGCAAAAGATTTTTTTGGAGGGGCAAAACGTTAAAAATGGTTCCATCGATGCGATTTCGATTTCAGCCGGCCCGGAATTGCCCGAATATGTTATTTTTGTTTCAAGAAAAAACGACGCGGCAGTATTGATGAATCAGGATGGCATTTAAACTCGAAAACATACCAAAGTCTAATTCCGGGCAAAAAACCAATGCCGGATTCAACGACCTGCTCAAAAAGGAGATCGTATTGTTTGGCCGCAGCTTCAACAATAAGAAGAAGCAGTCGTTTTACAGGGAATTATCGGTATTGCTCAAGGCCGGCATCACGATCAAGGAAGCACTGACGCTCATTATCGAATCGTTGCCCAAGCCAAATGACAAGGCACTCATCGGGAAAATCCTCGAACAGGTCATCCATGGGAAATCCTTATCGGATGCCATGCAGTCTGAATCCTTTTCGGAATACGAATATTATTCGTTAAAAATCGGCGAAGAAACCGGAACCATTGCACAGGTTTGCCACGAACTCGGGGCATTTTACGAACGCAAGAATGAGCAGAAACGCGTGGTGGTCTCGGCACTCACCTATCCCGCGATTGTGCTGAGCACGGCTGTTGTTGTCGTGGTCTTTATGCTCAGTTATGTGGTCCCCATGTTCCAGGACATCTTTAAGCAAAACAACATGGAGCTTCCGGCGCTTACCCGTGTCGTGGTGAAGCTTTCGCAGGCAACAAAGTCGTACGGTTTGTTTGTATTGCTGCTTTTGGTTGCGCTTGTCGTTTCGGGAAAGCTATTCGGGAAAAACAGCCAATACCAACGGCTCTGGCATTATATGGTGCTCCGGTTACCCATCGCAGGGCCATTTGCCAAAAAGGTTTATCTGGCACAATTCACACAGGCCGTAGCCTTGCTCACCACCGCAAAGGTTCCGATGGTCAACAGCATACAAATGGTCAAGAAAATGATTCGCTTCGTGCCTTTGCAGGAAGCGCTCGAAGCGGTAGAGCAGAATATCCTGAAAGGGCAAAGCCTCAGTGAAAGCCTTAAACAATTGCCGCTTTTCGACAGCCGGATCATCTCACTGGTCAAGGTTTCGGAAGAGACCAATCAAACCGAATATGTCTTCAAACAACTCAACGAACAATACAACCAAGAAGTGATGCAGCAATCTAAAATAATGACTGCGATGCTTGAGCCGTTAATTATTGTTTTCGTTGGGGTATTAGTGGCTATTTTATTGATTGCGATGTACCTGCCAATGTTCCAGCTGAGCAGCGCGATTGGTTAAGTAACATTAAATAAACGATAATTTCCTTACTTAACTCAACAGTTTGCATTGAGTACAATAATGTCTACGACAAATGGCGATTAAGTTAGGACGAACACCAACGAAAAATTATACCAATTACTTGCGAATTCCAATCCAAAGTAATTGGGTTTGTAAATATACTGGATAACAATCTTTATAATTTCATTTCAATGTGGAGTCCAATTTTGTATATGCGCAAAGAGCAAAAACAATGCAATCGCGCGCAAAAAGTTGATAGAATTGTCCTAAACGATGATGCTAAAACGCATTTCAGGCTACAATTAGGAAGAAACCACCACGAAAGTCGTTCGAAAAACAGATTAAGACGGGATCGAGGTGCTCGTCCCGGTATTAATAAAAAAGGTTACGAAACACGTTTGGAATCATGGCCGTGTTAGCTCAAGACGAACGGAACGAACAAGCCAAAGAACAAAAGACGCACTCGCAGAATTGAAGCGCAAAGGCAAAAAACTCGGCTCTCCACAAAACTTAAACGCAAGTGCACGAAATAATGGGTTGGAAGCACGACAAAAGAATGCAATAAAAGACAAGAGTAATAGACGAGCTGCAGCACTTATAATTGCCTTGAAATCTAATGGAAGTACATTTTATAAAATCACAAAAGAGTTGAATAATCTTGGATTTAAAACCAGGAGAGGCAATAACATCATGGCTGAAGCCTATAATGAACAAGAGAAGTCTAACATACTATGGCTTATAAACCCAGTTTATTGCTGATTTTGATGGATTCTCGGTTAAGCAATGAAGCACTGTCTACTTCCCTTTCGGACGCGTCTTCGTTTTGGACGTAATAGCTTGCCGCCTGATTTAAAAGACTAACCTTTTTTATTAGGTCTTTTTCAAAAGGCAGTTTTTTCTGGACGGCTTCAAACTGTTCTTTACTTATAGTTTGTGTAAAGGATTTTACAGTAATCAGCAGCATAGCAATAAGAAAACTGGCGAATTTCATTGTGCTGATTTTGCGGATGTTACGTAATAAAATTAGTAAACATTTTTTATATGGCAACGCATCCCCTCAGATTTGAAGATGGATTTAAATCATTCTAATCGTTGACTTCCAACCTCCTGCAGGAACTCATAAATTTTGAAGGGTTGATAAAAATAAGCGGCCGGTTAACGGTATTCTATTTAACCAAGCAGCGTAAGGGATAAATTATACAGCTATAACATTTTGCTTGCCAGTTTCAATAGCGATATGTATATCGGTATCATTGTAAACTTCTTCTTGAGTGAGCTTTCTATCCTTACGAATACTTTTCGAATATCGAACCGCAAAATTCAATGATGCAATTGCATTACTTTCCAACAACAAGGGTTCACGAAACTCAAAAAAGAAAGCGGAGACACTTTTTCAAGTATCTCCGCTTCTGTACCCGGAGCCGGAGTCGAACCGGCACGGTTTCCCACAGGTGTTTGAGACCAGCGCGTCTACCAATTCCGCCATCCGGGCTTGACAGACAAAACCAACAACAGTTGGCTCATCGCTTAAAACGAAACAACAAAAATGTTGCTTGTTTTTAAACACGGTGCAAATGTAGAAAAATATCTGGCAATCCAAAAAAAAATACTCAAAAATATCCTTTCATAGTTGAATTTTATTCCTAAATTTGCACCTCGTTTCGGCGACACACAACTAACTAACTACCTAACAAGCGATTAAAATGTCCAATCACGAACCAGAAGCAAAGATATTTGCATGTTCGCAAAGCGTTTATTTGGCGGAGAAAATTGCCGAGCAATACGGTGTCCCGCTGGGTAAAGTGACGTTCTCAAAATACAGTGATGGCGAATTCCAGCCCTCGTATGAAGAATCGATAAGGGGTTTGCGCGTGTTCATCATTTGTTCGACTTTTCCGAGTTCAGACAACCTGATGGAATTGTTGCTCATGATCGACGCAGCCAAACGCGCTTCGGCGAGGCACATTACGCCCGTGATTCCGTATTTCGGATGGGCGCGCCAGGACCGCAAGGACAAACCGCGTGTTCCGATTGGAGCCAAACTCGTAGCCAAATTATTGGAAGCTGCGGGCGCAACCAGGATCATGACGATGGATTTGCACGCCGACCAGATCCAAGGGTTTTTCGAAAAACCGGTCGACCACCTTTTCGCATCGACGATATTTTTGCCGTATGTGAGAAGCCTCAACCTCGAGAACCTGACGATTGCGTCTCCCGATATGGGCGGTTCGAAAAGGGCTTATGCGTATTCGAAGTTCCTCGAATCGGATGTGGTGATTTGCTACAAACAGCGCAAGGCCGCGAATGTGATCGACACGATGGAATTGATCGGGGAAGTGAAAGGCAGGAACGTAATCCTCGTGGACGACATGATCGACACCGGAGGAACGCTCGCCAAAGCGGCCGATCTGATGATTGAAAAAGGGGCTTTGAGCGTACGTGCGATTTGTACACACGCCATCCTTTCAGGAGAAGCTTATGAGAAAATAGAAAATTCCAAGTTGTTGGAATTGATTGTAACCGATTCCATTCCGCTCGCGAAGGAATCGAACAAAATAAAAGTAGTGAGCTGCGCGCCATTGTTCGCCGATGTGATGAAGATGGTGCAGAACAATACGTCGATCAGCGGAACGTTCTTGATGTAGAAGAAAGAGGAAAGACAACTTCGAATACAAAACTTCAATTAAAGAAACAAAATTGAAGTTTTGCAGATGCCCGCGTTAGATTTGATATTAAGAGGAGGAAGCCCAGTGGGCTTCAGGTATAAAAGCTTCAATAGAAGAAATGGATTTGAAGTTTTGCAGATGCCCGCGTTAGGGATAGAGGCAAGCACCGCGTGCAGCCGATAGCCCGGCGCGAGGAACGAGCGCAACGCCCAAAAAATAATTATCAATTATCAATTGTTAATTATCAATTAGTATTTATTTATTAACTATATATTTTTACAATGAAATCGATTACGATTAAAGGATCAGAAAGAGAAAGCGTAGGCAAGAAAGCAACAAAAGCCTTACGTGATGCTGGACAGGTTCCTTGCGTGTTATACGGAGGAGACAAGCCAGTACATTTCTCAGCAGAAGAGAAAGCATTCAAGAACTTGGTTTACACTCCAAACGCTCACACAGTGGTGATCGAGGCGGGCGCGACCTCTTACAATGCTATTTTGCAAGACATTCAGGTGCACCCCGTATCTGACAAAATTTTGCACATCGACTTTTTCCAACTGAACGAGTCAAAAGAAATCACAATGGAAGTTCCAGTGAAAGTAACCGGAGTTTCTCCAGGCGTACTTTTGGGTGGTGTGCTTCGTTTGAACCAACGCAAACTCAAAGTGAAAGCGTTGCCGAAAGATTTGCCGGATTTCGTTGAGGCCGACATTACGCCGATGGAAATGGGTAACAAAATGTATGTGACGTCTTTGGCTTCAGACAAATACAAATTGATGCACCCTGACAACACGGTTGTGGCACAAGTGAGAATTTCACGTGCGGCCATGAAAGCAGCTCAGGAAGCGGCAAAAGCAGCAAAAGCCGGACCTGCAAAAGGAAAGAAAAAGTAATTTTTTTCTACAATATTTTAAAAGCCTCGTTGAAAAACGGGGCTTTTTTGTTTTTATCTTTTGGGCGTTGCCTTCGGCCGGGCTGTACACTGCAATCTTCAGTGGCTTCACTGCGTTACGCCACTAAAGGATTTTCGCTTCCATCCCTAACGCGGTCATGTGCTTCTGTTTGTCATTTCGACGAAGGAGAAATCTCATCAATTCGTTTGGCTGCGCTGAGATTTCTCCTTTCGAAATGACAAAGAGAACGAATGACAAAACCAAACAAACATTTATCTTTGCCAAATGAATTGGCTTACCAACCTATTTGCTTCTAAACAAGCAACAGAACACATCGATCCCATGAAGAAATTTCTTATCGTCGGTCTGGGCAACATCGGCGCCGAATACGTCAACACCCGCCACAACATCGGATTCAAGATCCTCGACTTCTTGGCACGCAAGGAATCGCTCGATTTCTCTACCGTCAAACTCGGGCAATTGGCAGAATACAGATTCAAAGGCCGCACATTTTTCCTGCTCAAGCCCAACACTTATATGAACCTTTCGGGTAAAGCCGTACAGTATTGGATGGACAAGGAAAACATTCCGCTCGAAAATGTTTTGGTGATTACCGATGATTTGAATTTGCCTTTCGGGACGATCCGCATCAAACCCAAAGGCAGCGATGGCGGCCACAACGGACTCAAAAACATCAATCTCGTTTTGAACACGCCCAATTACACGCGCTTCCGTTTTGGCATCAGCGACGAATTCAAGAAAGGCCAACAGGTTAATTATGTTCTGGGTGAATGGAGCGATGAAGAAAATGCCAAGCTCGCGGAACGTCTCGAACTATCGTGCGAAATCATCAAATCTTTCGGCACGGCCGGGCTCGAAAATACGATGACCGGATTCAATGGGAAATAAAATGGCAAAATTAAGCGCGATCGTGTTGCTCTTTGCGTTGGCTTGCAGTCCGGCCAAAACTTCCTGGCAACCGGGCGCCGTTTCGTTAACGGGCGATTGTTCCAAACAAGCCGATTGCACGATCGAATTGCATCCGAATAAAAGCGTGATCATCAAAACGGCATTGAATGGGATGCGCTACAAACTCGCAGACCAACCCGGCATGAATGTCATCGTTTACAAATACAACAAAATCATCAAAGGCAATATCCAGGATGCGGGCTACCGTGAGGAAATAGTTTTCGAATACGACGGCAAAAAGCCATTGACTTTGGATGGTTCCGAACTGCAAAATACCAAGATGCTGTTCGGACGATTTTGCTATTGCAAAGGACAAACCGGATATTATCCGGTCAGGCAAGGACAGCTTTCGATCGACGAAAATGCAAATGCCAAACTTCATTTCACCGTCACAGAAGTACCGCAAGTTGTCAAAGAAATTCAATTTACGATAAAATAAAAAGAGCCCGTTTCCGGACTCTTTTCTAATTCTACCACAAAGTTTACTTAGCGGTTAAACTTATTCTACTACGATTCGTTTGACGATTTTCTTATCGCCATCGGCTACCGAAACCAGGTAAATCCCGGCCTGCGTATTGTTCAACCTGATTTCTTGTGAGAACAAACCTTTGTTGCCGTAGGTATTGTCGAAGATCTTTCTGCCTCTCATGTCGTGAACCGCAACATTGATGTCGTTGTTCGAAGACGAATTGAAACGGATGCTGAAATCACCCGTGTTCGGATTCGGATACAACGCGAAGTTCTCAAATTCGAAATCATCCGTACCCAAAATAACGAGTTTCTGGTTGCAGATTTCGATCGAGAACGAATTGACTGTTCCGGCATTTCCGGCAACCAAATCCCTGAAACCAAACTGCCAAGACCCTTGTTGCGCAAAACCATACATCGATGGCAATGAACCCTGCGGCGGCACCATCGTTCCTGTGAGCGGCGAACCGCACGCAAAGGCGGCGGCTTCAGCATCAAAGGTAACATCCATATTGGCTCCGCTCGGGCAACTCTGGTTGTAGAGATTCATCAAGGCGCCTCCGGGACGAATCACCGCAAGATTAAGGTTTTGTATGTTCGGATGCGTGATGTTGTAGTGGATGTTGATGTCTGACATGGTTCCTTCCGCTGCTGGAACGGCGATATTTTTTACCGTATAAGCAGTCGTCCCGTCGGTCAGTGCAAATGACGTATTGTTTTCATAAGTGTTGCAAGTCGTCTCAACGGCATAGCCTACTGCAAATGCCTTGCTGTTTACTGCATAAAATATATTCCCAACCGATTGGATCATAATCCTGCAATCGGTCGACACTACATTGGGTGCAATGATACTTTGGGAACCGTCGTTTGGCGTGTTTTCTGCTAATACGTAAGGCCAGGTCGCCCCGCCGTCAGCCGACATTTTTATCGTTACCAACGCCGTGTCGATTCCATTGGCGGTCGTACCCGCCACATCCCATGTAACATCGTGTGCAGAATTTTGCGCCCATGCTTCCAAAACGGTTTGCGAAGTGACCTTGAATGGCCCTGTATTGGCCAATGTCACCACTGTTGTGGCACGTTGCGTTTGTCCGCCCAAAGGCGATCCATTGTCGCGCACGACCAGTGAGAAATCCATGGCTCGCGCTACATTTGGAACGACTTCAAAAGGTGGTGTCAGATTGTTGGCCAATACAGAAGAGAAAACCGGAAAGTATCGGTCTGGAGATACCGAAGGCTCGAATGTCCTGAAATTTGGCCCACCGGCACTTGTAGCAACTGGCGGTTGCGTTGAAATTTCGTTGTCATATTGCTCCCAGCAATAGGTAAGCGCATCGCCGTCTGCATCAGTGGCTGTTCCGTGCAATACGAAAGCGGTTCCAAATGGAATCGTGTAACTAGGCCCTGCATCTACGACCGGTGGCGTATTTCCATTGGGTACAATTACACCGCAATTCCCGGAACCGTTGATGAAATTCGATCCCTGGATAAGGCTTCTCGCGTGGAAATAAGCATCTGAGAAAAACTGGATATTCTGTGAATTACAAAGTCCGGAGTAACCCATAATCGTAGATCCGCTGCCCGGCTCAAATGCCGAAGATGCTGTTCTGTTACCATTGCATCCACCCTGATCACCATTAAAGGTATGCGAACAACCCCATTGGTGCCCCATTTCATGTGACACATAATCGACGTCGTATGGATCACCGACAGGCGCATCCAATCCAGTGATCCCTCGTGCCTTGCTGCCCGAACAAGGCGATTGCAATTGCGCAACGCCGCCGCCGCCGGTACTTACGGTATGGCCGATATCATAATTGGCACTCCCGATAACCGCATCGATAGTCGCCTGACTTTGATCGAGCAATATATTGGCGGTATTATTATTGTCAAAATCATCGGAAGTGATGAAAATCACATCTTCGTTGTTCGGAACAAGCACCATCGTAATCGCGAAATCTTTTTCATAGATGCCGTTTACGCGTGTCATCGTAATATTCATCGCGGCCAAAACCGCGGCTTTTTTCTGGGCCAATGTGCCTGCGCCAAGACCCGCAGCATTCACATGGAATGCGGCATATTCGATCGTACAAGCCATGGCAAGGCGATAGGTTTTGAAAAGACTGTTGTTTGAGCGCATCAAAGGCGCATCGGGTGCGACTTCGGCAATGAGGTCTGCTGGTTTTTCGACTGCGCTGCATTCGAAAGTATTGGTCGTCGTAAGCGATTGCCTCGAATAAACGATGTAATTCTTAAGGTCCTTGCTGTAAGTGTCGATGTACGAAACACCGTTGGCCGAAAACGTCATGGTGTGCAAACCGAAAAGCGTCACGCTGAAACGGATGGTTGCCGTCGGATCATCGATGCCTTTGCCGACATACGACTTGATATCGGAATGTCTCGCGGCCAATTCCGGATGCATCACCGACGCTTCAAAAATCCTGAAATTTTGCATTTCGCCTCTGTCATTCGGGAACGCAACGACAACATTCGATTGCTGCGTTTCGGTTCTTGACGGCGCAGCGGCCAGTTTCGATTTGAGCGCATCTAGATCGAGCGCATACAATTTGAATTCCCTTGGCTGGGAAACGCGCTCCGCTTTTTGTGCGGTGATCATTCCCTCATTGGCCACGTTTTTCCACAATTGCTGCGCGAAACTGTTTCCAAACGTAAATACCAAAAGGAAAATCGATAGTAGTAATTTCTTCATAGTAATTTATTTATAGCGGTTAATAATCCCAAATATACAGTTTTTTAATAAAAAAAAGGCGTCCTGATTAGAACGCCTTTTGTAGATTTTGTTACAGTAAACTATTCAACGACAATTCGTTTCACAATTTTGTTTTCTCCGTTTGATACCGATACCAAGTAAATGCCCGCTTGTGCATTGTGCAATTGGATTTCTTCAGAGAACAAACCTGAGTTGTTGTATTCTTTTTCGAAAATTCTTCTTCCGCTGATGTCATGTACGGCAATATTCACTTTGCTGTCGGCCGAATCAAACTGAACTTTGAAGCTTCCGTTGTTCGGGTTTGGATACAAAGCAAAATTGTTGAATGCGAATTGCTGTGTTGCCAATGGCACCAACGTCTGCGTACATACTTCAAGCCAGAAAGAGTTGATGGTTCCTGAATCGGCTCCGGAAACCGTGTCGCGGAAACCAAACTGCCAGTTACCGGTAGGGCTGAATCCGTTGAAAGTGTTCAAATCACCTGTTGGCGACTTGACATCTGCATTCGAATTGAGGTTAAAACAATCAAAAGTAGAACCTTGCGCGTCGAAAGTAACATTCATGTTGGCTGTGCCTGAACATTGTTGGTTGTAATACTGGTAAAGCGTTCCGCCTGGTCTGATTACCGCAAAGCTCAAGTTTTGCAAGTTGGGGTGCGTCGCGTTTACGCCAATGTTTACATCACTGATGGTTCCGGTTACGGGCACGTTCAATTGTTTGACGGTATAGCTTGACGAACCTGTATTTGGCAATGCGAACGGTGTAGTCCAAGTGTAGGTGTTGCATACGTTCACCAATTCATAACCGATGGCGAATGGCGTACTGTTTACCGCATAATATTGATTTCCAGTCGGCTCAATCCAAATTCTACATTGTGTTCCAGTACCTGCAGGAACGGTAATCACTTCGCTACCGTCGTTTGGCGTATTCGATGCCAGGACGATTGGCCAAGTCACACCATTGTCAAGTGATAATTTGATGTTTACGTTGAGAGAACCTGGCAACGAAGTCGTATTGTTGACCGCCCATGTAATCGTTTGATTGGTTCCTGGCGCGCCCCACGTAACACCTGTAGTGTTTTGTGAGGTCACTTGGAATGGACCTGCCCCTACGGTTCCGTTGAACGGCTGAGATGAATTCACCGTTATCTCATCAGTATTGGTTTGCCATTGCAATCCGGCGGCATGATTGTCTCTAACGGTCAATGTAAATTTCAATGCTCTCGGTATGGTAGAAACCGATTCCCACATTGTGCTCAGTGTTCCTGCCAATACTTTGCTGTATTCTGGCATGTAACGGTCCGGTGTAGTCTTAGGAAGGAAAGAACGGTAGTTCGGCCCTGTAGTTTTTGTAGGCGAGCATACGCTGTTTGCGCCTGTTGCACTTGCTCCTGCGCTGTTGTTTTGTTCCCAGCAATAGTTCAAAGTATCGCCTTCAGCATCGGTAACAACACCTTTAAGGATGTAAGCCGTCCCTGATGGAATGGTGATATCGGCACCCGCTGAAACCACCGGTGGCGTATTGGTGATCACCGTACTTACCGGACAAGTCTTGCCTGCCATGTTGTTTTGTATCTGAAGGATGCTTCTGTAAGTGAAATAAGCGTCAGAATTGTTCTGAACGTTATAATCCGTAATTCCGGCATAGCCCATAATCGTTGAGCCACTACCTGGCTCCACATTGACCCCTGAACCTTCAGAGTTGTGAGAAAATGTATGGTTGGCTCCCATTTGGTGGCCCATTTCGTGAATTACATAATCGATGTCGAAAGTGTCTCCTTGTGGAACTCCATTGGATGGAGAAGTATAACCGCTTCCTTTTCCTGAATTACAAACACAACCGATGCATCCCGCATTACCGCCGCCGCCGGTTGCGCCAAAAAGGTGTCCGATATCATAATTGGCATCTCCGATAACCGAAGTCAAATTGTTCTGCAACTCCGTATTCCAATTGTCCATCCCAGAGGCTGGCGAATAAGGATCGGTGTTTGCGTTGGTGTAAATTACAGCCGTATTGTTTGCAATAATGTTCAAGTGAATGGCCAAATCGATTTCCATCACACCGTTTACACGCGTCATGGTGTTGTTCATCGCCGCAAGTGCATTTGGAATCGTTGATCCGAAATAAGCACCATATTCACCCGTACAGGACAAAGCCAAACGCATGGTTTTGTAAGATTGCGTGTTTGACCTGTTGGTCAAATCGGCAGTGTTTAAGAGGTCTTCATTGAGTTGCGCATCAACCGTACTGCAATTGAAAGGCAATCTGGCGTTGCTTCTGGTTTGCGAATCAAACAAAACATAAACCGAACGGTCTGTCGTGTAAGCTTCGATGAATTCCGAACTTCTGTCCGGCCTCAAAACCATGGTCTGGAGCCCGAGCGGCGAAACGCTGAAGTTGATGGTAGAACCATCTGCACTTTTGCCCGCGTAAGCCCTGATGTCAGGAAATTGTGCCTGCAATTCAGGTGCAAAGTTTGAATTTTCCCAAACCTGGAATTTATCAAAACCACCGTCAACATTAGGAAATTCAACAACAACACCCGGCGTTCCTGAGAATTTATCTGCTGCGTTTGTCAAAGCCTGTCTCAAAGTGTTCACATTGATGTCAAACAATTGCTGCTGCTCTGAATAAGAAACCTGTCTGATTTTTTCGAGTTGTGAAACACTGGCCTGATCCACTTTTTTCCAGGCATTTTTTTGTGCCGACAATTGCCCGAAGATAAGTGCAACCGCCATAAATAGTAGTAATTTTTTCATTTTTTTATAATTATATAGCCGACAAAGCTAATATATTTTTTTAATTTTAAGACACTTAACATGTATTTTTAACACTCAAACGCGCCTAAAATTGCGAATATGGAAACCTTTCTCTAAAATCACTGTTTCTGGTTTTCAAAATCGGTAAAATATCAAAATGTTACCCTAAATTTGCGCTTTAAGAATTGCGCTTTGAAAATCTTCCATTCGATATTCGATTTTACCCCAAACAAGAAAACGGTCGTCACGCTCGGCACTTTCGACGGCGTCCATATCGGGCATAAAAAAATCATCGAAAAACTGCTCCAAAGTTCGGACGAAACCGATAGCGAAAGCCTCGTACTGACCTTTTTCCCGCATCCGCGAATGGTGTTGCAGGAAAGTTCCGAGATCCAATTGCTCAATACGCTCGACGAGAAAATCGAATTGCTGGGCCGCACCGGGCTCGACAATCTCATCATCCATCCGTTTGACGAGACTTTCTCGAGGCTTACCGCCGAAGAATTCGTGTCGAAGATTCTGGTCGACCAATTCAACATCCGCAAGATCATCATCGGCTACGACCACCGTTTCGGACGCAACCGGACCGCCAATATTGACGATCTGACCGTTTTTGGACAGGAATACGGTTTTGAAGTCGAACAGATTTCCGCCCAGGAAGTCGATGCGGTTTCCGTAAGTTCGACCAAAATCAGGAAGGCGCTGCTCGAAGGCCATATGAAGCTGGCCAACGAATACCTGGGCTATCCTTATCTATTGACGGGAACCGTCGTCAAGGGCAAGCAATTGGGCAGGACCATCGGATTTCCAACGGCCAACATCCAGATCGCCGAAAACTACAAACTCATCCCGAAGATTGGCGTGTATGTCGTTCGAAGTATGATCGACGGCCAGACGGTTTTTGGCATGATGAGCATTGGCACAAATCCAACGGTGAATGGCGATTCGGTTACGATTGAAGTGCATTTCTTCGACTTCAACGCCGACCTTTACGGCCAGGAAATGGAAATTTCCATTCTCGAATATTTGCGCGACGAAGAAAAATTCGAATCGCTCGATGCACTCAAAACGGCCATCGCCAACGACCAAACCGCTTCACTTGAATTCCTGCGCACACTTTTGTAATCTTGTAACAATTTTCGGTTAAAATCATAGCGCTGCTTTCTTTTAATGCGTAATTTTAACGTATACCAAATAGATTGTTTAACCAATCATTAGGCGCTCGCTTAGTGAAGCTCAAAAACCAGCTATTATGAAATTTACAAGAGAATTGACCAACGGCATCATCATTTTTTTAGGGATTGGCATTTACTTCATCATTTTGGAATTCGCAGGCCTTTCCGATCAGGTTTACTTGCGTTTCTTTAATTTACTGATTGTGGCGTATGGCGTGAATCGCACAATCAAAGCCAATCAAGCCGATGGTGTTCGCGGTTACAATACCAATTTATTGTCTGCCATCATCACGTCGATGACGGGTGCCATCTTAAGCATTTTTTCGCTTTTGGGCTACATCCAATACAATGGCGGGGAAGCTTACCTGAAACAATTATCAGACAATTTTATCTTCGGAGGCGGCGAACTCACAATCAATCATTATTGCATCGGTTTGCTGTTTGAATCGACTGCCGCGTCGCTGATTGTTTCATTCTGTTTGATGCAATATTGGAAAGACAAAGTAGAAGTCATCAATAAAGTGGATTGATTTTGAATCTGCTTCAAAAATGAGGTTTATGCAGGGATGTGTAAACCTCATTTATTTTGGGTCATGGGCAGGCGCGTCAAACTTTAGAATCGAAATCTTTTTACTTCAATCGGAATTCCCTATTTTTGACCGATATAAAATTCCACCAATGAGCACCACTAAACACGATTGGACCCAACAAGAAATCCTCGCCATATATAACAAACCGATGATGGATCTGCTTTTCGAAGCAGCAACCATCCACCGCCAGCACCACGATCCCAATGTAGTTCAGGTTTCGACTTTATTGTCGATCAAAACCGGCGGATGCCCAGAAGATTGCGGCTATTGCCCGCAAGCGGCACGTTACCACACTGATATTACCGGAAACGACCTGATGTCGGTCAGCCAAGTAAAAGCACAGGCTTTGCGCGCCAAATCGAGCGGATCTTCGCGCGTTTGCATGGGCGCGGCATGGAGAAATGTAAAGGACGGGCCCGAATTCGACCAGGTGCTCGAAATGGTGCGTACGATCAATAAACTCGACATGGAAGTGTGCTGCACACTCGGGATGATTACCGAAAATCAGGCGCAGCGTCTCGCTGAAGCCGGACTGTACGCCTACAACCACAACATCGATACCTCAGAAGAATATTACAAGGAAGTCATTTCAACCCGCGGTTTCGAAGACCGTCTGCAGACGATCGAAAACGTACGCAAGACCAATGTTACGGTTTGCAGCGGCGGAATCATCGGGATGGGCGAATCTATTGCCGACCGCGCCGGAATGCTCGTGGCCTTGGCGACGCTCGACCCACAACCCGAATCGGTGCCGATCAATGCGCTCGTTGCCGTCGACGGTACGCCGATGGAAGATGAAAAACCAGTCGAAATCTGGGAAATGATCCGCATGGTGGCCACGACAAGAATCGTGATGCCCGAAACCCAGGTACGCCTTTCTGCCGGAAGGATGAACATGAGCCGTGAAGGCCAGGCGATGTGTTTCTTTGCAGGAGCCAATTCGATTTTTGCGGGCGATAAATTGCTGACCACGCCAAATCCGGATGTCAATGAAGACATGAAAATGTTTGAAATGCTCGGACTCATTCCGCAGAAACCTTTCGTAAAAGCCGCACAGCCGGAAACCGTAGAAGCAGAAAATTCGCAATTCGAATCCCTGGGCGAAAAACCCAAATGGACCAGGCCCGGCCACACGATCGAACGCAATCTGGAAGCACAGGGAAAAATCAAAGCCTAAACGCCATAAGCCTTTCTTTTTAGAGAGGCTTTTTTGTATTTTTACGTGCCGTTTCCGGTATAAAAAACAAACTATGTTCGACAGAAAGCGTTATTGTGTCTTGCTGTGCCTTTTGGCGTTGTGCTTCACGTCCAAAATTGGCGCACAAAACATCCAACATTGCGATTCTCTGATCCGATCGGGCGTACTGGCCATGCAAAGCAGCGAACATGTCAAATCGCTTGAATTGCTCACACAGGCACGCAGTCTGGCCCAAAAAAATCAGTGGCACAAACAGGAATTTCTTGCGATCAATAACATCGGCGCCAATTATTATTCGATTTTGGAATATGGCGAAGCACTCAATTATTACCTCGAAGCCTACACGATTGCACTCAAGGAACTCGATCCCACGCAGGAAATGGTCGTACTCAACAACATCGCCATCCTGTATTCCAAAGAAAAAAAATACGACAAGGCCAACGAGTATTTCCGCAAGGCATACGGCATCGCCAAAGAAAACAAGGACGATTTAAAAGTGGGCTTGTACGCGATGAATCTGGGCAACGTCGCCAACGAGCAAGGCGACACGAAACTGTCGCGCCAATATTTCACAGAGGCTCTGCCGCTGCTCACGAGCCAGCCGCAATTTACCGTACTGGCCAAAATTGGCGTTGCCGACAGCGATTTGCAGGAAGGCCGTACCGAAATGGCACGTGCCAATGCGCAGGAATTGCTGCGCACGACCAAGGATCTTGATTTCAATGACATCGGGATTTCGCTCAATACGATTATTGCCAAATCGTACCTCAAGGAAGGGAATCTGGCGCTGGGCTTGGATTACGCCAACCGCATCCTGCTCAGGAAACCCAATCTGGAAACCAAAATTTCGATTTTTGAATTGTTGTCGGAACTGCATTTCAAGAGCAAATCTTTCGAGAAAGCGCTCGCTTACAAAGATTCGATCGTGAAAACCAATGCCGAACTCAACGAAACCAAGAACGGCAAATTGTTCGAAAGCAGCAAGATCAAATTCGAAATCCAGAATTACCGCAACGAACTCGCGCTCAACGAAACCAAAATGGCCAATGAGCGCAAAATATTTTATTGGGTCTTGGCCGTGCTGTTTGTCGTGGTCGCCTTCATCATCGTGACATTGCGCAACCGATCGATCAAACACCAACAAAACAAATTGATTGCCCAGCGCAGCGAACAAATCCTGACACTTGAACTCGAAAAGGAAAAAAGCGACAACCTGTTGCTCGAAAAACAAATCGTAGAAAAAGAAACGCAGGCGCTGCTCGAACAGGAACGGCTCAAAAATGAATTGGAACTTCGCAACAGGAAATTGTCGGCCAAGGCATTGTATCTGTCGGGACGCAACCAGATGATCGAGGAAGTATTGTCGGATTTGTCGCAATCGCCCGAATTGTCCAAAGACACCGCCGTGGTCAACCACATCAAAACGCTCAAGAATCATTTGAAAACCGACGCCGAATGGGACAGTTTCATTACCCATTTCGAAGAAGTCAACCAAACTTTCCTGAACACGCTCAAGGCCAAACATCCCGGTTTGACGGCCAACGACATCCGTTTCATTTCCTACATTTACATGAGCTTGAGCACCAAAGAAATCGCGTCGATGCTCAATGTGACGCCCGAAGCGTGCCGCAAAAGGAAGGAACGCATTTCAGCAAAAATGGAACTGGCTGAGAACGTCAATCTCTACGATTACCTCGCTTCTTTGTAATCATCACGGTTTGTCCCGAAAGGTGTCACACTTTGTCACGCTTATATTTTTGATTCCGGTTGGATTTTTTTGAAAATTTAGAAAACCAAAAACCGAGTCAAAAATGAAAAAGATTACTATTCTCGCCATGCTTCTCGTGGCCGGCTTTGCCAATGCCCAGACTACGTTTGAGGCGTCGCGCAATTACGCCAAATTACAGGACGTGACTTACGATCCGACCGTGCAAAATAAATTGTATGCGGCAACCAATGGCAACCACATTGTGGTTTCGACCGATAACGGCGCCAATTGGGATTTGCTGTATTCACACCCTACAAACGAATTCCTGTCTGATTTGAAATTGGCTCCCGGAAATGCCGCACTGACATTTTCCACCCGCGATGCAATCCAAATCTACAGTTTGACTTCGAATACGATTATGGCGACTTTTCCCATTCCGCAAAGTGGCGTTGATGGCGCAGGTGCGAGTTGGCTCAATTCGTACGACTTGTATGATGCCAATGGGACGACTATGGTTGTCGATACCGGTTTTTCTGTCGGATTCAGCAGCTTTTCGAAAGTGTTCTACACCAAAGATGCGGGCGTGCATTGGTTTGAAATCTATTACACGCTCGACAACAACAATGTGTTCATCAATGATGTGGCGATCAGTCCCAACAATTCCGACAAGGTGTTTTTGGCGCGGGGCAACGGCGACAGCGACATCGACGGCGGTTTGTGGACTTCCATCAATGACGGCCAGGATTGGACCGAACAATTGGAAGGCGTGACGCTTGATGCGATTTCATTCAGTCCGGCCAATGCCAACGACATGATGATCGGATCGAGCATCGGGTTTGGCATCCATCCTGAAAAACTGTACCGCTCGTCCGACAACGGGACGAATTGGAGCGAAATCGCCATCGCATGGACCGATGAAACGCTCAACAACATCACCAAAATCGTATACAATCCCGGAAATCCGAACCAGATCATGGTACTCGAGGAAAATGAGATCATCCGCACCAACGATGGCGGGACGACTTGGGAAAGTATTGTTTATCCGGTCGGCGTTTCGATGGATTACTATTACGGGCTCAACGCTTCGTACAATCCGTTCAACGGCAGCCAAGTGGCCATCACGACCGATTTGTATCCGCAGTTTTTCAACGACACTTCAGAGACTTTGACGCAAATCGAGGCGCCATTTTTCAACATCATCAGCACTTCGATCGGAAAATATTCAGGCGATGTGCATTTGTACTATGGCGGCCAGGGCGGGCGTCAGCACAAGAATATGACAACGGGCGTGATTTCGGCGTATGATGTCGAAGGCCCGGATTCCTTCAACCCGAAAAGAAATTACATGTTTGCCGACCCGAACGTTGCCGGCCGCGTTTTTACCTACGCGTCGATGGGATTCTTCGGCGGCTGGGTAAACATGAGTACCGATTATGGCGCTACAACAACCAATATATTGCAGGCTTTCGCCGACGACATGCAGGAACTGACTATTGACCCGAACAACACAAACATCATTTATGTTTCGATGCGTTCTGGCGAGAGCGGCAATATGGTTAAGATTGATGTGACCGACAGCAGCAACATCGTCACAACCGACATCATTACGCCCGAAGTGACCGAATTCGGCGACGGCGTCATTACCGGAATAGTCATTGATCCGGCAAATTCAAATACGATCTACATCGCCAAAAGACACAAAATCCTCAAGACGGTTGATGGCGGTTCGAACTGGGAAGAAATCGGGACCGGACTCGAAGACGTGACTTCAAATGACATCATTTGGGACCTGCAGGGCAATCCGCTCAATGCGGCGCAATTGACCATCGGAACCAACATTGGCGTGTACACTTCGGTGGATTCGGGCGCGACGTGGACGTCGATTTTACCCGGGACAGATGCCAAAAGAATCAAACATTCGACTTTGCACGACGGCGTAATTGCGGTGACTGTATTCTCAACCGAATTTGTAATGGCGCAAATCGCTTATACCGCAGACAATGGTGAAGAATGGAATTATGTGACGCCCGAAGACATCCACTATGCACAATCTTACGGAATGGATTATGATTTCGAAGGCAACAGCATCAACGCTTACATCGCCACAAGCGATTTGGGTGTGATGCGTTATGTGATTGCCGATGTGTTTTTGGGAACCGATCATCCGGTTTCTGAAAATCCGGTGGGCATTTATCCGAATCCTGCATCGGGAGAAGTAACGGTCTTCGCGAACAATGGTTTGGAGGTCGATCATGTCGCGGTGTATTCACTGACTGGGCAAAAAGTTTTGGAGCGCAATTCAGCCACGCTCGATGTATCTGGACTGAGCAATGGAATTTACATGGTGAAGGTGCAAACCAACGCCGGAAAATCTTTTACACAGAAACTGGTCAAAAAATAATTGGGTTGAAATTAGCAATGAAAAAGCCGCTTCGATTGGAGCGGCTTTTTTTATGGAATGAATTTGACTTTTTATAGGAGTATTTTTCTCGTGACGACTTTTCCGTTTTCGAGTACGATCTTGACAATCAACGCCTGTTGGTTTGAAACCACATCATTGATCGTGTATTTCTTAGCGTTGACGGTTTGGTCTTCAAAAATGTTTCTTCCGAGGATATCGTAAACCGTTACGCTCTTCATATTTTCTTCTTGCGAATAGAGGTTGATTTGGTTGTTGGCCGCCGCGACAATCAGTGCATTCCCCGCTGTGTCAAAATTATTGTTCCCCAGCATACTGTCGGTATAGCGCAATTCGAAACGATTGTCGAAAGTTCCGACAGCAGTTTCAAAACTATAACTCGATGCCCTAAGATCATGGATCACATTGAGCAATCGGTCTTCGAGGTAGATGTCTTGACCTTGCAAGTATCCGTCAACATTGTCAATGCTGATTTCAAACAGACCGGCAATGCTGGAATGGTAACCCAAGATCACTTTGTCTTCCACATTGAATGGCAACGCCCTGCCTTGGATCGCCATATTTTTCCCGTTGACAATCGAATACAAGCTTATAAAGTTATTGGCATTGTACAATTCGCCGTCGAAACCGCGATCGATTTCATTGGTGGCACCTTCGATGTAGCCGACCAATGTTTGTTTGAATGCACCTTCAGAATTGGAAAGATTGAGCCAGATGCGGTTTTTTTCGATACCGTCCATAGAATGTGTGGAGGCATTCGACTGGTCGTTGGCCGGTCTGAAAAAGCCCAGATTTCCTGCGGTGATTCTCATGCTGTTGTTGAATGTCGCATTTCCATTGCCCAATCCCTTGATGAAGAATCCTTGCCCAGAGGCGATATTTCCAGACGGAAGGCTGTTATTCACCCCCAAATTGATTGCAGGCCGCGAAGCTACGCTCCCTGAAAAATTGTATACCGCATAATCATTAGAGGTATAATTGTAAGCAGTAATTGCCGTATTGTGCGTCCAAAGGTAAATCGTTCCTTCAACGGCACCCGTATTGGCGGCATTCGAAAGGAACGCATTGGCACTGATGGCCGACGGATATGGATTTCCGATCAGGTTCATATTGCTTGCACCAACCGTAATCGGGGTTTGGATGAAACCATTGTTCGGCAAACCGTTGAATTCCCCTGCAAAAGATTGTCCGGTCGAATTGTAGCCTTGTGGCGCACGGACGATGTAGCCTTTTCCGGGCAGCATGACATCGACGCCATTATTGATGACAACCCAGCTCCCGATGGCCGGATTGTAACTGAAATATTTATCATACAATGTATTCGGAGACAATCCCGCCAAGGTTTGTCCGGTTACCGGTGAAGACCAATACGTATAGTCATAAGCGACCATATTGGTCGTATTTCTTTTCACTTTTACGATCCCGAGATTCGTTGCGAGATCGTTGTGCTGAACGAGGCTTCCGCCGCTTTCAATGGTAAGCGTTCCGCTGTTTTCAACGTCGCTTTGGATGTCGAAATAATTATTCGAATTGATTGTAACGGTGCGTCCGGCCTTGATTTCACATTTACATCCGTTGATGTTTCCAAACGCCGCCGTATTGTAATTGCCGTCGATAATCGCTTTAACGGTGGGCGTTGGGGCTGATGGCGCCCATGCCGAACCATTCCAGGTTGCAGAGACTTCTTTTCTTCCGAATAGCGTCACATTGTCGACCGCCCAGATTTCATTGGCGCTGTTGTTTGTTATGGTAATACGGATGCCCAATGTGGCTGTTTTTGGCAGTCCGGAAAGCGAAACAGTCCCGAATCCATTAGTCGTCAGGAAACCTCCAGTTCCGGGATTAAAAGTAGTAAGGATGTTGTTTCCATCATAAATAGCCGTGGCGACACCGGTTCCTGAAGTGAAATTCCATTTGGCATCTGTATTTCCAACGACTTCCATTTCATTCGACCATGTTGAACCGCCGTTGGTGCTGATTGAAATCATTACCCTGTCGGTCGCATCATTGCCTTCGGTCGCATTGACAGAAAGTGACGCGAGACGCAAATTCAACTCCACCACACTGTATTGTGTAGTATTGATATTGTTCATCGTCGCAGTGGCCGTTCCATTGACGACCTGCAGGCTTCTTGCACCGATAAACCGCGTAGAAGCACCGGCATCTCCAGTCGCACCAAAAGCATTTCCGCCCGATACAACTGGCGTTCCCGTTGCGGCATACGTCCATACCGGTGTGGCCGGTACTGGTTCGAAGTCCTGAACAGCGAGTGTTTCTATTGCTGCAAACGAACATGGGATATAATCCAATCCATAACCGCTGATGGCAAAAGTATACGGGTTTTCATTGAGATCGCTGTTGACGATACTTACCGTTGCCGTACGCAAGCCTACTGCCGATGGGTCAAACCTGATTGTAAATGTAGTCGTGGCACCGATACCCAGTGTTGCCGGCGGTGGGGTTATGATCGAGAAATCGGTAGCGTTTGCTCCTGTCAATGTCGTTGCTCCAATAGTCAAGGCCACATTTCCATTGTTGGCGATCGTAAACGTACGGTCTAAAGTACCCGTATTGATATTGAGGTAATCGAAAAATGTATAATTGACGAATGAAGTGGTCGTACTGCCACTGATTACCGGTTGAGCATTTCCGGTAACGTCCATTTCTGCGGTAACTCCAGTTCCTTGAACGAGGAATGTAAACGGATTTTCATCGGGGTCGTTGTTGTTGATGGTTACAATTGCGGTACGGATTCCGTTGCCTGTTGGCGCAAACTTGATCGAGAAAGTTTTCTTGAAACCCGGGTTGATGCTGTTTCCAAGCGGAATGGTCACCAAGGTAAAGTCGGCCGGATTGGTTCCGCCAATGGTAACGTACGGACTCGCATCGGTCAACAACAAAGGTGCATTGTACGGACAATCGTTCCTGATGTCGAACATTTTGGTTTCACCCGGTCCGCCAACGGTTTGCGTTGAATAAAGCGTATTGTTGTTGAGGCTCGGAATCAGACTGCCATTGGTCACAATACTGGTTCCGGTTCCTGGCGTTCCACCATTGATTCGAATGTCCGGAATCGGGACAACACCGTATCCCTGGATGTCAAAAAAGTATGGATTTTCGTTGCTGTCGTTATTGAAAATATTGACGCGCGCCGATCTCAATCCGGCCCCGCCAGGATCAAATACGATCGTAAAGGTGATCGTGCTTATCGTTGCGGATGCGGCGGGAATGTTGCCCGGCGTAAAACCCGAAATCGTAAAGTCACCCGGATTGGCTCCAGTAAGCGTTATGCTGGACACATTCAACGGCAATCCTCCTAAATTTTGGATCGTATAAGTGATCTGAAGTGTGGTCAGCAAAGTAGACATTGGCGCATAGCTCGGCGCAAAATCGGTTCCTTCCGCCGGTGTCGGCGTTACATCTCCCGACAGCAGTGTATTGCCGTAGCAAGTTACATTTGCTTCAGGCGCAGGTGAACCGTAAGTTCCGGTGATAACGATGTCGTCCAGACCGAATTCATCGCTTTCTCCTGTCCCTGTAACCAACGCACTCGACCAACGCACATAATAATATCCGCCGGGCGGAATGTTGAGTCCGTTGATGATGCAGGTACGCGAAGGCGCCATCGAAATGTTGATCCATTGGAACGCATCGGCCACATCGGGTGAAGTATAATCGAGCAAAGGTTCGTTTACATAAACGATATTGTCGGCAGAATGCGAGAAGTTGAAAGAGGTTGATGTATTTTCATCATTTCTGATAAAAACATTGTAATCTATGGCAATCTGTGTGAGGTTTGACGTTCCGTTGTTGCGGATCCTGAGTGCCACGCTTCCCGGATTGAAATCAGCGGTTCCTGGCTGGATCATCATCGCAGGATTGGCCACAGAGCCCGGAAGTTCTGTAAAGGCATACATTCCCGGCGTAATTACACCGCCTGTTACTGAGCCACGCCCGAAGTCATCGACGGTTTGAACGCCACCGAAAAGGCAGTTTCCAAAACTCCATCCCTTGACTTCCCATGCGTTTGAATTAAGCCTTCCGGGCATGGTGGGATTGGGTTCGAACCCATCGCCTTCATAAGCGGTGCTGGGCGAAGTACCAACCGAGGTTTGCATGCTATTGGAAAAATTTACCGTTGCGGTAGGCGCAGCATTGGTAATGGAAACCTGCGCGTGGGTAAACTGCAAGGTTCCGAATAACATTAGAAAGGCGAAAAACAGCTTATTTCTCATAACATTTAGAGTGGGGTTTATGACGTCAAAGCCTGTAAATCCAAACTCTGAACCAACAAACATACAAATAAAAGATATACAGTAAGTTAGCCCTTATAACAAATCGACAATATGTAAAAATAATCGACGAACTGCATTTTACCCAAATGAAAGAAGCCTTATCTAAGATAAGGCTTACTAAAATTTTAATCTGATTTTGAGGAAATTACAGTATAATTTTACGGGTTATGATTTGGCCGTTTTGCAATTTGATTTTCAGGATCAAGGTTTGTTGTTTGGCTGTTATCTCGTTGATTTTCAATTCGGTTGCATTGACTGCTTCTTCATGGAAAATTTTGCGTCCGGTGACATCGTAGGCCGCTACTTCATCGATCGGCTCCCGGTAAGATTTAACCGAAATGATGTGGTCATTGGTAGCCACAACAACGCCATTTTCAACACTATTAAAATCAGGATTGCCCAACATTTCATTGGTATACCGCAATACGAAACGATTATCCAAAGTTCCCGTATCGGATGTGAAATCATAAGGCGACAACTTCAAATCGTGTAGGATTCCGAGCGATTTGTCCTCGAGGTAAATCATGGCATTGTCTACAAAAATACCATCGACTGCAGAAATCGCTATTTTATAATTTCCCGCGGCGTTGATGTGTACGCCCAAAGGAACCCTGTCGTCACTGTCGAAAGGAACCGGTCGGCCTTGAATAGCCATTACTTCATTATTGATCAGTGAATAGAAATTCTGGCTGTTGTCGAGTTTGCCGTAAGCATCATAAAGCCTGTCTTTTTCCAAAGTTGCGCCTGCGACATAGCCGATTAAAGTACGGCTCACATTGCCTTCGGAATTGATCAAATCAAGCCAGATCCTACTTTTGTCGGCATCACCTTCATTTTCCCTGACTGCCGAATTTTCACCCGCACTGTGTCGGTAAAACTCATCATTGTCATAGGCTTTATCGCGCATGGAATTGTTGAAAACGACATTTTGCGTACTGTCCATCGGTCCGTCATCCATGAGCACAAAAAATGCCTGTCCCGAAGCGATGTAACCGCTAAATCCGGCAGGCCCGCTCAGAGTACCCAAGCCATTATGAACAATATAATCGCTAGAATTGTAATTGTATTGGAAGTTGCCGTAAAACGGATCGGTCACCACCGAACTCGGCAAGGTACCATGCGTCCACAAACGCACGGCTCCCTCGATGTTGGTATTTACGGTCAGGAAAGTGAGCGCGCTGATTGGGCTTGCGTAAGGATTTCCAACCAAATTCCAGTTGTCGTCTTCCTTGGTCACAATCATGTTGTTTGCCGCCGGATTCGGGTAATTGGCGCCTTGATAACTGCCGCGCGCAATGCCCCTATTGATGATTCCATTGTTGGGAACGCCTGTAAAACTGGTCGAAAAGGTAGACAACGTCGTTGGTAAAGCTGCCGCTCCGCGTATGATGTAGCCCTTACCGGGTGCCATATTTTCATTGGCACTCGCCCAAATTCCATAACTTCCCGCCTGCGTAGGCTGCCATTGGTAAATGAAATTGGCCGCTGTGCCAGGCGAAACGCTAGTAACCGGAAGTCCCGCAACTGGAGAAGCCCAATAGACGTAATCGTATTTCTTCATCAAAACATCGCGATTGAATGTAATGTTTCCGGTATTGACGCCCGTATTGCTGATTTGCACGAGGCTTCCATCGTCCTGAACCGTAAGCGTCCCGTTGACCGTCAGGTTATTTTGGATTGCCACATAATGCAATGGTGTGATCGTGAGTGTCCTGGTACCGTTAACTGTGAGGCTGCAACATTCGAAACTGCCATTTGCAGTCGTATCATAGGTTCCATCGATAATGGCGCGCTTGGTAATCGACGGCGCTCCATTCGACCAGGAAGTCGTCCAGGTCGTAGAAAAAGTATCCTTGATAATGGTGGCATTGGTGGCTTTGTAACATGTAGCACCATTTTCACGGATCTGACAATAATACTGATAGTTGTCGAAACTGGAAATCGGCGTAATTGTCAATGCGACCGTTGCAGCGCCACTGTAATTGGCATTATTGGCCACGGCGGTCCAAACGTTTGCTGCCGGCGCAAGATAATACCATTGATAGGCCAATGTATTTCCGCCAACGTGCCCTTCAGTACCTGCCGCTGTCAATGTAACGTTGGTAGAGGTGCAGGTGATCGAAACGGTCGGGCTTGTAACGAGGTTCGGCGCGACTTTGGTAACTGGTGGGAAATAGCCCAGGTCGGAACAATCCGGCGTAGTCGAAATCGACCAATCGGCAGCATTGTAGGATGCAGTCGGCCCAACCGCATTCGTATTTCTCAAAACACTGTAACCGGCGACCGATCCGCCAAAAGAAACGTCGATTACGGTTGTACCAAACTTGCGAAGTTCAAATTTATCGTTCTCATTCCAACCCGTACCCAATGTGGCCTGGTAGGTCAAACCCGAACAAGCCGGTACCGGAGAAGCAACTGCAGTGACCAATATAGTACCGCCTGAAGGAATTGAGACACTTCCAAAATCAAGCTCGGTGTTACTTGCCGTGTTATCAACATAGCGCCTGAGTCGATAGTCGTTTGTCATTAGATTGATGGCCGCAGCAGTCGGATTGAACAATTCAATTCCACCACCCGAGCCCGAAGTTTCGTCATAAATTTCAGAAATGATGATGTCCGAAAAGCTCGAGTTTCCTTCACAACTTGTAATATCCTGATTGATTACCGTAAAGGCGACAGGCGTACTCGCGCAAGCAACCGAATTTCGTACGATAAGATTTCCAGTGGTCGCCCCTGCAGGAACAGTGACCACCAGTTGTGTAGCAGACGTACTCACAATAGGCGCTGTAATTCCGCTAAAAGTAGCCGTCGCACCTGTCAAGCCTGAGGCGGCAGTTATGGTAACTTCTGTCCCAACTGGTCCATTCGTAGGCAAAACCGAGGTCAGCACAACCGAAGGACAGGTCGAATTGACACTTCCGTTAAAAGTAAAATCGTTGATGCTGAAAGTACCGGATCCCGAACTGGCCGTATGCGCATACATCCTAAAAGTGATTGCGCCGGTAATTCCTGCAAATGACGCCAAAGAAATGGTCACATTTGTTCCCATAGTAACAGTGCCTATGTTGGAAGCAAAACCGTCTACACTCGATCTCAAAGCATATAAAACTGGGCCGGTACTCGAAATCTGGGCAGAATAAACCAAACTTGAAAAATCAATGCGGTAACCTGCATTCGGCGTCAACGTCCATTCAAAGCACCTGGTTGGGGTAAAAACACCGCCGGTCCAATTGTTGGCATTGTATCGGTTATTGGCTACGTTTCCACCATTGGCCGAACCGCGGCTGATACCTGAAACCGCAATATTGGCATCCTTGACGTCGCCTGTTGTGTAAGGTGAGGTAAGTCCGGGGTTGGTTCCAGTGATAGGATTGGTCCAAATGGATTGTCCAAACGAAGGCAATGCAAAAGTCAGCAGCAACACAACAGCACCGACCTTAAACTTCATTCCCAATGTGGTATTTTGAATGCGTTTTAAAAAGTTCATTTCCAGCATTTTATTTTTTTAATTTATCAATTCCGAACCTGCAAATTTAAACGTAATTTCCTATTTATCAATCATTTTCGCCAATTTAATTGTTAACAAAAGACTAAATGATTCGGGTGCCCGTGCGGGAAGACGGGCCATTATGAACGCGAAATTGTTATTTTTGGTGTTCAATCGAATGAAATCCCATGCAGAAAGACATCATCACGCCTTTGGAAGCCCGCCAAAAACTGGAGCATTTTTGTGCCTATCAGGACCGCTGCCATGGCGAAGTTGTTGATAAACTCCGGAGTTTCGGCATAGATATGAACAAAATTGATGAAATCGTGGTGTACCTCATCGAGCACAATTTCCTCAATGAAGAACGTTTTGCCAAAAGTTTCGCGCGCGGCAAGCACCGCATCAAGCATTGGGGCAAAATCAGGATTGTGAATGAATTGAAATTCCGCGGCATTACACCATACAACATCAAAACCGCCTTAAAGGAAATCGATCCAGACGAATACCTCGAAAATTTCAATGTCTTGGCCGATAGGTGCTGGGAAAATCTGCGCGAGCCCAACTTCCTCAAAAAGAAAAAAAAATGCCAGGACTTCCTGTTTCGCAAAGGCTATGAGAACCAATTGATTTATGACAAAATGAACTTATTGGAAAAAACCAAATAGTACACCTTGTCGATTAATCAATGTGGTTTGTAAGTTTTGTTTTACGTATAAATAAAATGTGTGCGTTTTGTCGATTTTAACATTGACTTAATCGATGATTTTGGGAAGGCTACTTAATTTTGCTGAACGTTCATTGAATAGTTCAATTAATTAGTAATCCCTAAATCCTAATGCTTTGAATAAAATTACCTTTTCCGCGGCGCAATTTTGCAGCTTTGCCTTGTCGGCCTTATTTCTTTTCATGTGTCTGAATAGTGACGCAGCAGTCCTTAAAAATCTGCCGGAGCGCTTTTCGAAATCGCGCATCCTGGTCGATCAAAACCCAACCATCAATTCTGGCGGAACCACTTATTTTTGCAGCGGCGCAAGCCTTTTGCTCACCAGCTCCTTAGCCGAAACCTACCAATGGTACAAAGACGGCCAAGCCATCGATGGCGCGACTTCCCAAACTTACAGCGTGACTCAAAGCGGTTATTACAAAGTGGCCGCTACTTACAGCGAAGGCCCCAATGGCGTTTCTTCCGAATTGCACGTAAAACAAGCCAATACCTGGACCGGAGCAGCCGGAGACGACAACTGGTATACGCCTTCGAACTGGAGTTGCGGCGTCGTGCCTGTTGCCAATGACCATGTGGAAGTTGCAGACACCGGAGATACGCATCCCATCATTTCAGACGCATCGGTGCTGACGGTTTACAGCCTCACACTTACCGATGACGCCGTACTCATAGTGGAAACCGGCAGCACGCTAGAAGTGACCGATGTGATCAATGTCGCAGAATCGGCGAGCCTGATCCTACAGGACGAAGCGAGTTTGTTGCAGACGAACGATGTCGACAATATCGGCAACATTACCGCACAAAAACTGACCGCACCGATGAAGCGTTACGATTTTACGTACTGGTCGGCGCCCGTTACCGGACAAACCCTGCACAACTTATCGCCCGATACGATGGCCGATAAATATTACAGCTTCAGCCCGACCATCGGCAACTGGGTGACGCACCTCAATGGCGCGCATTACATGCAGCAAGCCAAAGGATACATCGTTCGCGCACCGCAAACTTTCAGCACGTCACTGGCGAGTTCTTATCCCGCCGAATTCATCGGAATACCCAACAATGGAACCATTCAAACGGCCATCACCGTTGGTGCGAGCGATATGAACCTGATCGGGAATCCGTATCCGTCGGCAATCGATATGGACGTTTTTCTTTCAGACCCCAACAATGCGGCGTTGACCGACGGGACGATTTACCTGTGGACGCACAATTCGGCACCGTCTGTCATTCCTGGAGACAACACTTACAATTACACGAGCAACGATTATGCGGCCTACAACCTGCTGGGCGGCATCGCAACTTCGACCACGGGCAACAATGAACCGCCGACTGGAAAAGTCGCATCTGGACAATCTTTTTTCATCAAAGGTCTGTCTAACGGACAAGTTGTTTTCGACAACAGCATGCGTGTCGCATTCTCAAACGACCAGTTTTTCAGGTCAAACTCCGAAGACAAACACCGCCTTTGGCTGAACCTGACCAACGAGCAAGGCGCTTTCAAGCAAACGCTTTTGGGTTACATCGACGGCGCAACCGACGGAATTGACCGCAACTATGACGGTGCGACTTTCAATGCGAATGCGTATGTCGATTTCTACACCTTGGCCAACGGCAAGCAGCTCGCCATTCAGGGACGCGCACTTCCATTTGATGAAAACGTCGTGATTCCTTTGGGCTACACCACGACTGTTCCGGGCACTTTTACGATCAACATCGCCAACCTTGACGGATTGTTCGAAACACAGGACGTTTTCTTATACGACCATGATCTGGATTTGCTGTACGACCTCAAGCAATTGGGCACCTACATGTTCGGTACGACCATGGGCACTTTCAACGACCGTTTCGAATTGCGTTTTACAGACAGTACGCTGGCCAATGAAACATTCGGCAACGTAACCATTGCGACGAACAATGCGCAACTGCAGCTCAAAGCGAGCAGCGAAATGGAATCGGTGCGCATCAGCGACCTTTCGGGAAGATTGGTTTATGAGCGCAGTAACATCAACAATTCTGAAATCATATTGAACGATCTGCCTTTCCACAATGCCGTATTGTTTGTCAAGATCAAGCTGACCAATGGCAAGACCGTGATCAGGAAGACAATGATGTAAGGTTTTAATTCAAAATATCAACCCGCTGCGGCTTCGGCTTCAGCGGGTTTTTTTGTGTCGAATTTTAATATGCGTATTCTTTTTCTTACTTTTTTTAACTCTGTTAATGTTTTCTAAAAAAAGATTTGATGTAGTTCTAAAAAAGTATAATTGTTTGAAAATCAGATATTTATAAGTTATAGCTAAAAGCGAAAACGTTTTCGTTTATTTGTAGGAAAGAAATTATATTAAAAATAAATTTGTGCATTTCGTCGATGTTTTTATACATTTGATCGATAATTTAAAATATTCGGAATTAAATTAACCAGAATAGGTAACACAAACCGATTCACGATCAAAACCAAATGAAACTCATCAAGCTTGTTAAAGTAAAATTTCAAAATGCCGATTTCGTTACCAATCTCATCGTATTCATCATGTTGCTGCTGGCGGGTATCGAAAGCATGTCGGCGCAATGCCCGACGCCTCCCGGAGATCCGGCCGTTTATGGAACCGATTCGTGGATTGGTTATGTGTATTCGGGTTTGGACACCAACAATCCGCCGCAGAATACTTTTACGACGACCGTTTACCGCGGGTACATCTTGCAAACCGAACAGTTCAACCAAAACCTTGGTGATGCAGCCGTTTCTGGACCGAATCTTTGCGGAACGTATGCCGATTCGTTTTCGATGCGTTTCCGCATGCACAAAAACTGGACGGCCGGCTACTATACTTTTACCGTTGGCGGTGACGATGGCTATCGCCTGAGTTTTGACGGCGGCGCCACATGGTCGATCAACAACTGGGGTTATCATTCCTACACGACTTCGACCGCCACTTTCTTTTTGAGCGGCGATAAAGACATGGTGCTCGAGAATTACGATCAGGGCGGACAATCTCAGATTTCATTTTCTTATATTTCTTGCGGGACGTATTCTACCGCGCCAACCACAATTTCAGGAACCACTTCAATTTGCGTTGGCTCAAGCACGACATTGACCGCTTCAGGCGGCGTGACAGCAACCGGGGCCGTATACCAATGGGGAACCGGAGCCACCGGCACGAACATCATCGCCGGCCAAACCACTGATGCGATCACGGTTGCACCAATGGCCAACACCACCTACTGGGTCAGAAGAATCGACCCGGCACCTTGCAGTTCACAAACGGCCGCAGCGACACAAGCGGTTACCGCAACTTCGCCTTCCACCACTCCAACGACGATTTCGGGAACGACGACTTTGTGTCTCGGCTCGGGTACGACCCTGACGGCTTCGGGCGGAACATTGGCTTCCGGAGCAGTGTATGAATGGGGAACGGGAGTTGCAGGTTCGAATATCATATCGGGTGAAAACGGCGCTTCCATCACGGTAACGCCAGCCGCTACGACCACCTATTGGGTCAGGCGTACGAGCACTTCGCCATGTGCGGGCACGACATCTGCCTTGACGACAACCGTTACGGTCAATACGCCTCCAGGCGACCAGGTTTCTTATGGGAATGATTCGTGGATCGGTTACGTTTACGCGACCATCAACACGTCGAATCCGCCTACCGATGCGTTCACCGTTCCTTACAAAGGATACATCACCGAACCGGAAACGTTCAACCAGAATTGGGCTTCGGGATCGGTTTCGGGCGCCAACATCTGCGGAAGCTACGACTCGCGTTTTGCCGTGCGTTTTAAGATGCAGAAGAATTTCTCTGCAGGTTATTACACTTTTACCGTTGGCGGCGATGACGGATACCGTTTGAGCCTCGACGGCGGGGCGACTTTTCCAGTGAACAACTGGACAGATCACAGTTATGCGACCTCGACATCCACACAATATTATTTGAGCGGAACGACGAATCTCGTACTTGAATTCTACGAGCAAACCGGCGATGCGCAAGTATCTTTCAGCTATACTTCTTGCACCGATTTTTCTTCGGCGCCAACAGCCATTGCGGGAACAACCACCATTTGCAGCAATACTTCGACGACGTTAACGGCCACAGGCGGTTATGCGGCGGCCAGTTCGAGTTACCAATGGGGAACCGGAACGGTCGGCACGAATGTTATCGGCGGACAGACATCGGCATCGATTACCGTCAATCCCGGAACCAATTCAACGACTTACTGGGTCAGAAGATCAGACCCGGCACCGTGCAATTTCACAACCACGGCCGTATCACAATTGGTGACCGTAGTGGCGCCGTCAACACAACCGACGACCATTTCGGGAACGACTTCGATCTGCGTCGGCGGAAGCACAACCTTGACAGCTTCCGGCGGCACCGTCGGTACTGGCTCAACTTACCAATGGGGAACCGGAAGCATCGGAAACAACATCATCACCGGGCAAACCAGCGCAGCCATTACGGTATCGCCAACGGCCAATACGACTTATTGGGTCAGAAGGATGGACGCCGCTCCGTGCAACACCATCACTTCAGGACCGACCGTCAATGTTACGGTAGCGCAATTGTCGACGGCGCCAACATCAATCAACAATGTGACTTCATTGTGTAGTCCGATTGGCGGCGTGACGCTTTCGGCAAACGGCGGAACATCGGCATCAGGTTCTACGACCTACCAATGGGGAACGGGATCTACCCCTGGAACCAATCCGATCGGCGGACAGACCAACAGCACCTATTATGTCAACCCAACAGCAGTAACAACCTACTGGGTCAGAAGATTCGACCCGGCGCCTTGCGCAACCTATACGACGGGCGCGACGGTAACGGTGTATCCGATTTCAACGGCTCCAACAACCATCACCGGAACGAACTCGATCTGCGTCGGCGGAAGCACAACATTGACCGCTTCGGGCGGAACCAATGCCGTAAACGCGACGTACCAATGGGGAACCGGCGGAACCGTTGGCGACAACATCATTTCAGGACAAACAGCGGCTTCGATTACCGTAAGCCCGACCTCCAATACGACATACTGGGTACGCCGTGTGGATGCAGCGCCTTGTTCTGCAAATACCTCAGGCCCGACATTCAACGTGGCCGTGACGCAATTGTCTACGGCGCCAACCTCTATTAATAATGCAACTTCGATCTGCAGTCCGAACGGTGGTGTCACGCTAAATGCCATCGGCGGAACTTCGGGCTCAGGCTCTTCGACCTACCAATGGGGAACGGGATCTGTCCCAGGAACCAATCCGATTGGTGGGCAAACCAACAACTCTTATTATGTCAACCCAACAGCCGTTACGACCTATTGGGTCAGGAGATTCGACCCGGCGCCTTGCGCAACGTATACGACCGGCGCAACCGTTGTGGTGTATCCCGCTTCAACGGCCCCGACTAATTTAGCAGGTACAAGCCCCGTTTGCTCTGGAACCAATGTGACTTTGACCGCTTCGGGTGGAACCCACGGGGCTTTGGCTTCTTACCAATGGGGAACGGGGTCGGAAGGAACGAACATCATTTCGGGACAGACATCGGCAACTTTGACGATAGCACCGACCACAACCACAACCTATTGGGTCAGAAGAACCGACAGTACGCCGTGTACGACGGTTACGGGCTCTACCTCTTATACGATTACGGTCAACCAACGTTCGGTTGCGCCAACATCCATCACGGGTCCCGCTTCGCTTTGCTATACCGCAGGCGGCGGAACTTTGACAGCCGTTGGCGGAACGCCCGGAACCAATTCGGCGTACCAATGGGGAATTGGAACCGTAGGTGCCAACATTCAAGGCAGCACGGTCAATACGATCTACATCAATCCATCGGTGACTACGACATATTGGGTTCGCCTTTCGGATCCTAATCCGTGCGGCGGTTATTCGGCGGCGGTCACTTATACGGTATCGGTCAATACGACTTCTACGGCTCCAACCGGAATTTCAGGGACGACAACGATTTGTACCGGCGGCAGCACAACGTTGACCGCGACCGGCGGAACTTTAGGCGTTGGCGCAGCGTACCAATGGGGAATCGGGACCAATCCCGGAACCGATATCATCCCTGGGCAAACCGCCGTTTCGATGACCGTAAGCCCGACGGCAACCACGACCTACTGGGTCAGAAGGGCCGACGGCACACCTTGCACCACGACCACATGGGGCCCGAATGCAACCGTTACTGTGGGCAGCCCGTCTACGGCACCGACAACCATTTCAGGCGCCGGAGCTACGGCTTGTGCGGGCGGAAGCTATACTTTGACTGCTTCGGGCGGAACGGGAACCGTTTACCAATGGGGAACCGGAAGTGCTTTCGGATCGAATGTGATTGCCGGGCAAACCGGCGCGTCGATTACCGTGAGTCCGACGACAACCACTACGTATTGGGTCAGAAGATACGATGCGGCACCGTGTAATGTCTACACAGGCGGCGTCACAACCACCATCAACATCACAACGCCTCCCGGAAATCCGACCGTTTTTGGGACCAACCAATGGAATGTGTACGGTTATTCTACGGGCGACATCACTTTGGCGACAGCCGTTTACGCCGGATCCTATACGCAAACCACACTCGGTTTCGATACCACGGCAAGCTGGGCCAATACCTTATCGCCATCGAGCGCATCGAACTGGAGCGGATGTCCGGTTCCGGTAGACAACTTTACCTTCGTGCACAAACGCCGTGGTTTCCCTTGCGGAAATTACACCATCACCATGCAAAATTGGGATGATGCGGCCGAACTTTACATCAACGGGATTTTGAGATGGAGCAATAACACCTACAGTGGCGGCGGCGGAAGCGGTGCCGTTGGGACTTACCTGCTCGATTTAAACTCGACAATTGAAGTCAGGACCCGCGAAAACGGTGGCAATGCCAATGCCGCACTGGCGTTGACCAACAACATCATTGCGCCAACAGCCCCAACGGCGATTTCGGGAAATACCACACTTTGCGCCGCGACATCGACCACATTGACGGCTGCGGGCGGAACCATGGGAAGCAACGGTATTTACGAATGGGGAACGGGAACCGTCGGCAGCAACATCCTGACGGATGAACATTCCGCTTCGCTTACCGTAACGCCAACCGCAACCACAACCTATTGGGTCAGAAGAACAGACAACATCTGCAACAATGCAACGGCTGGAATCACGCAATTGGTAACGGTGAATCCGGCGACTGTCGCGGGTTCATTGAATACGACAACCACCACGATTTGCCAGAACACGATGCCGTCTGCGATTACCCTTTCGGGACAAAACGGCAGCGTCATCAAATGGCAATATGCAAGCAATTCCACTTTTACCACTGGCGTAACCGATATCGCGGTAACATCGGCGACTTTGTCTTCGGCCAACATGGGAACGATTTCGGCAACACGCTATTACAGGGCCGTCGTAAGATACGGCAGCTGCACGACCGAATACACTGCGCCGGTCACGATCACGGTTCCAACAGCCATAACCTACAGCAATGGCGTGTGGAGCGCAACGCCAAACCAAAACACGCCGGTTATCATCAACAGCGACCTGACGCTGAATTCGAACCTGACGGTTTGCTCGTGCCAGGTTAAAAACGGCGTAACGATGATGGTCAATTCAAACCGAAACCTCGTGGTCAAGACAACATTGAATATTGAACCCACTGCCAATCTGATCCTTGAAGACAAAGCGAGCCTCGTGCAAATCGACGATGCCGCGTCCGATATCGGAAGCATCAAAATGAACAGAAGTACCACGCCAATGAAAAACTACGATTATTGTTACTGGTCGTCGCCGGTACAAAACAATACGCTGTTCCAATTGTCGCCGTTGACCTTATCCGACAAATACTACAAATTCGACCCAATGATCAACAACTGGTCGGTCATCACCGGCGGAACACAAGTAATGGAACAAGGACGCGGTTACATTGTTCGTGCGCCCCAAGGCTGGAGCGTTACCAATACGACTTCGGGCATTTACAATGCGCTCTTCAACGGCGTACCGAACAATGGCGTCGTTCCGGCGGCCATCCAAAAAGGCGCAGGTTCGTTCAACCTGATCGGAAACCCTTATCCATCGGCAATCGACATTGATTTGTTCCTGACCGATCCGGCCAACACAGGCATCATCAGCGGAACCATCTATTTGTGGACGCACAACATGGCCATCAGCAGCACGATTCCGGGCAACCAGGTGTACAATTACAATGCAGACGATTATGCGAAATACAACCTCACGGGCGGCATCCAATCGGCCAATCCGGCCATTACCGGCGGAAGCGCGCCAACCGGAAAAGTCGCAGCCGGACAAGCGTTCTTTATCGAAGCCAATCCTGCTTTGTCCAACGGATCATACCACGCCACCTTCAGGAACAGCATGCGCGTAATCGGCCACAACGATATGTTTTACAGACAACCGTCGACCGCAAATGAACCGCGCAACAGTATACAAACCGAACTCGAGAAAAACCGTTTCTGGCTCAACATCACCAATGCGAACGGTGCCTACAACGAAGTGCTCGTGGGTTATGTGTCGGGCGCGACCAATGATTTCGACAACCTGTTCGACGGGAAAACGTTCCCGGCCGGAAACAACGTGTCGCTGTATTCGATTTCGGGAGCCGACAATTATTCGATCCAGGGAAGGGCGTTGCCTTTCAATGACAGCGACGTCATTCCGCTCGGATACAAGACGACCGTAGCCAATACGTTTACGATCGCACTCGAGAATTTCGACGGATTGTTCGACGGGCAAAACATCTACCTGATCGATCACGTGAGCAATACGACCACCAACCTCAAAGATGCAAATTACACGTTCACGTCGGGCATCGGAACGTTCAACGACCGTTTCGAGATCAGGTTCACGGCTTCGGTGCTCGGAACCGATACGGCGGTGTTCAATGAAAACAGCGTCGCGATTGTGACCAACAACAAACAGGTCGGCGTGCGTTCGTCAAAAACGATCGAAAGCGTGGTGGTCTTTGATTTGCTCGGCAGAACAATCTTTGCCCGGGACAAAATCAACGCGCAAACGTTCAAAACCACACCGCTCACGTCAACCGAACAAGTCATGATCGTCAAAGTGACGCTCGACGGCGGTTACGAAATCACACGAAAAGTAATTTTGGATTAAATAAATTGGATTGAATTTTTTGAATTAGTTAGACTGCAATCAGCCCCAAAAAGCCCGATAACCAAAGCGGGCTTTTTATTTATAGATTTTCTGTAAGGATGGTATCGATTAAAATCGTATTTTTTCTGTATGGGAAGGGGGCATGAAGGTTTACCCTAACCAATTACAAGTTGTTGCCGCTACAGAAAATCTGTCTTTTTTCTAAATTTTTTGAAGATTAAGATTGTATTTTGATTTTTTGGCGTTGCCTGCGGCCCGCGTTTTCCGCTTTTTACGGCCTACGCTATGCAACAGCCGCAAAAGGATAACCACTTCAACCGCACACGAGCGAAGCGAACTGGCGAAGCAAACGCGAACCCATGAAGAAAATTTATTTAGAAAGAAGCACCGACACCGCATTGCCGCCAAATCCCACCGCATTGACCAAGACTTTTTTAATCGATTTCGGTTGCGTTTTCACATCCGTAAACGGAACGCCGATGAACGTATCGTGCTGCATCATCAAAATCGCGAGTTCCACACTGAGCATTCCCGACGCGCCAAACGTATGCCCGGTTTTCCATTTGTTCGAGGTCAGCAACGGCAATTGGTTCCCGAAGACTTTTTGGATCGCGCGCAGTTCCGTGAGGTCGCCGGTTTTGGTTCCGGGCGCATGCATGACGATCGCATCGACTTCAGACAAATCGGTATTGGCCAAAGCCATTTTCATCGATTTCTGGAAACAGTCGGCTTCGGCGGAAATCGATACGTTGTGCTCTAGGATTTCAGTCGCATAGCCGATTCCTTCGACATAAGCCAACGCGTTTTCTCTTTCGCCCAATTCCAAACAACACGCCGCGGCGGCTTCGCCCAAAATCATCGTATTCTGTTTTTTATCGAAATCGAGCGCGCGGCATGGATAATCTGAATTTTCTTTCGCGTAGATTTTCATCGCTTTCATCTGCGCAATCGTAAACGCCGTCAATGGCGCCTCACTTCCGCCGACCAGGAATTTATCGGCCATTCCCGAACGCAGCCACGCGATTCCATTCAACAAAGCATGCAATGCCGTCGAACACGTAATCGAATGCGAAATATCGGGGCCTTGGCTGTGCAGATCGTGCGCCACCCAGGACGCGATGTTACCCGAAGTGGTTGTGGGCGAGGTCAATGTCGACGCTTTGCCCGAATCGAGGAATTCATCGTAGTATTTTTCAAACAAGCCCGTGGCGCCGCGTGACGAGCCCAGATTGATCCCGAAAATGTCGCTTTCGTTCCAGCCCGCTTTTTGAACGGCCAAACGCGAAGCGGCCATCGCAAACAACACCGAATCGTCTAAGGTTTTGTATTTCGGATCGGATTGGCGCAAGGCTTCGACCATTTCCCTTGAAGAAGCGTCGAGAAATGCAGCAATAGCAGGTTGTCCGTTGAAATTCTTGTGCGTAAAAAAGTGGTTTTCCCTGCGGTAATTTGCCCAAATGGTATCTGGATTATTTCCCAAAGGTGAAACGGAAGCGATGGCGGTAATGGCAATTTTGGTCTGCAAGCGTATGGAATTTTCACAAAGGTCGCAAAGTTTTTTTTAGCATCGCCCATGGCGTAAATTAAATCGGCCAAAGTTTGCCGCCCGATAAATTTTATTATATTTCATCCATTAGAAATAAATCACTTACCCGATAATTTATTTCAAACCTACCCTTTCAACGAACCAACCAAACAAAATAGCCATGAAAAATTGTTATGCCTTGTTGTGCTGCCTGTTGCTGAATCTGGCGTGGGCGCAAAATGCCGATCTGCAATTCCCGAGCCGTTCCACCGCCGATTTTAGCTGTACGAATCCGCCGGGCTGCATCGAAAATCCGTCGCTCGATGATGCTGGATTGCCTTCCGGGGACGGCTGGCTTTCACTCAAGTCTTCGTGGTATACGTCACACGGCTCGCCGACTCCGGGAACCAGCAGCGTTTGGCTTTGGTCTTACGGCGGCGGCGGCGAAGGCATGTACACGTGTTTCAATTTCGAAAGCGGCAAGCAGTACAAATTGTGCCTCACGATCCGTACCGATAATCCGCCGGGATCTTTGGGTTATGAAAACCAGGATGCGAAATTTTACATCCAGGCGACCAATGGCAATTTCAACATCCCGACCAATCCCGACAGTCAGGTCATTGCGGCGTGGCACGCCGTCGATCAGGTCGAAACGTCGTATACTTATACGTTTACGGCCAACGCCAATTACAATAAGTTATGGCTTTTTCCTTACATGCTGGTTCATGCGCCGACACCGGTTGACCAATACAGCATGAATACTTTCGAGGTCAAGGTGGAAGAAGTGGCCCCGACGCCAACTGTAAGTTTATCGGGAAATACGCTTACCGTAACCAATTCGCCCAGCGGTGGACATTGGTCATGGACGCCGTCAACGCTTGTCGCAAACGCCAATGCCAACGGGTCGATTGTCACGCTTGTAATGCCGTGCACGCCGATGCCAATCACGGGGAATTTTATTTCCGATTGCTCGATTTGTTCCAATTACACGCTGCAAGCCAACGTCAACGCACCGTTGCCCGACACCAATGTAATCAACAGCGGGCCGGCCTGCGAAGGCAATGCGATCCTGTTGAATGTGACAAATCCGGACACGTCCCTTTACAATTACCAGTGGCTGCAAATCATCGGAACGGAAGCGTTTGAAATCAACAATGACGCTACCTATTCAGGAGTCAATACGCCCGCGCTTTCCATTGTCGCTTCCGCCAATTTAGACGGCGCACAATTCATTTGTATGATCGCGGCGATTTCAGGGAACTGTCTGTTCGATACACAAACCGCCACGATCCATGTATTTCAAAATCCGCCAGTCCCAACGGCTACAGCTGTCAATCCGACCGGCGCAGCCAACGGTTCGATATTGATCAATTCTCCCGTAGCCAATACCATTCTGTACAGTTTAAACGGCGCCGAACCGCAGTTCAATCCGCTTTTTGAAAACCTGGCCGCCGGAACTTATGAAGTCTCGGCCATAAACGGCAGCGGCTGCAAAAGCACGATTCTGGTCACGCTGACACAACCGGTGCCTTTGACGGGCATGATTCCGAAAGGGATTTCGCCCAATGGCGACGGCGAAAATGATGCTTTTGATTTGAGCGGCATCGGCAACATCAGCCAGGTCAAGATCTTCAACCGGTACGGCGTCAATGTGTATTCGAAAGCGCATTACCTCAACGAATGGAAAGGCCAGACCGATAGAGGATTATCACTGCCGACAGCGACCTATTATTACGTCATCTTCTTTGAAAATGGCGATGCCAAAACGGGCTGGGTCTATCTGCAACGCAACATCTAGACGGATTTGAGGGCATTTTCTATCGTTCTGTAAACGGTTTGCAATTGGTCATCGGTCATGATGTAAGGCGGCAAAATGTAAACGATATTGCCCACGGGACGCAGGATCACGCCATTTCCGATAAAGAAATCATACAATTTGTTGCGCAGATTTCCGTAATAACTTTCGGCTTCGGAAGTTTGGATCTCGAGCGCGAAAATCACACCGAGCACCCGTGTCGTCTTGACTTTCGGATGGGTTTGAATGTGTTTTTGGAACGCGAGATGTCTTTGGTTGATGCGAACGATATTCTGCTGCATTTGGGGAGTTGCCAACAATTCCATACTCGCCAAGGCCGCCGCGCAACCTGTCGGATTGGCCGTAAAAGTGTGTCCGTGGAACAACGCATGGTTGATGTCGTCGCTGTAAAACCCGTCGAACAATTCCTGCGTAAAAGTGGTCAGCGCCATCGGGATCGTGCCGCCCGTGAGCGCCTTTGACAGACACATTATGTCGGGCTTTTCGGTCAGGTAATCGCACGCGAAGTTTTTTCCGGTTTTGCCGAATCCGGTCATGACTTCGTCGGCAATCGTGAGTATGTTGTTTTGCCGGCAGATTTGAATGAGCCGGTCCAAACTTTCGGGTTCATACATGACCATACCGGCCGCGCCCTGCACGAGCGGTTCGAAGATAAACGCCGCACAATTGTAATTCCTGATCACCGATTCGAGCGCATCGAAACTGACTTGCTCATGTCCTTCCACCGGAACCGGAATGCGCACCACGTCGATGAACATGCCTTTGAAAGCCAGCGTATAGAACGAAATCCCGCTTGCCGCCATCGCCGCAAAGGTGTCGCCGTGGAACGCATTTTCGAATGCAATGATCGTCGTTCGGTTTTCGCCTTTGTTGTAAAAATATTGCAGTGCGACCTTGATGGCGACTTCTACAGATGTGGAACCGTTGTCGGAAAAGAAGATTTTCTTTTGGTTTCCGGGCAACATCGGCAGCAGTTTTTCGGCCACGTGAATCGCCGGTTCGTGTGTGAATCCGCCGAACAGGACGTGTTCCAACAAAGTCAGTTGTTTGTAAATCGCATCGGCAATGAATTGGTTCGAATGCCCGAACGGATTGACCCACCACGACGCGATCGCATCGATGTACTCTTTCCCGTTCTCGTCCCACAGCAATGCGCCTTCGCCTTTGGTGATAGCTATCGGTTTGGCGGCCGTTTTGTGCTGGGTGTACGGATGCCAGAGGTATTGTTCGTCTTTTTCCTGGAGTGTCATAATTGGTGCAGATTTTCGCGGAACGCATCGGCATATTCGGCGATTACATTTTGATCGAAATACGGTTCCTGTTCGATTTTTCCAATCATCTTGATTCCGGTCTTGTGCAAGATGATCGACTCGGAAGAAGCATTTTCGGGACCGCTGAAAATAATTCCGGCGACGTCAACTTTCCTGTTTCGCAACGCCTCGACCGTGAGCAACGTATGGTTGATGCTGCCCAAATAATGCCGTGAAACCACGACGACTTTGTAATCGGGTTGGATCAAATCGATGATCGTTTGTTCATTGTTGATCGGAACAAAAATGCCGCCCGCGCCTTCAATGACGAGATGATTTTGCGTCGCCGGTTCGATTATTTTGTTGCTGTCGATGGTGATTCCGTCGATTTCAGCGGCCAGATGCGGGCTCGCCGGTGTTTGCAACGCATAACTGTTTTCGAAAATCTTGGTCTTGTCGTTTGAGATCAGTTGTTTGATTTTATGGCTGTCGGAATTTTGAAGGTCGCCGGCCTGGATCGGTTTCCAATAATCAGCCTCGAGCGCTTCGGTGATAATGGCCGAGGCGATGGTTTTGCCTACATCGGTGGAAATTCCGGTTACGAAGATTTTCATATCGATTGGGTTTTCGTTTGCAAAAATACTCCTTTCAAACCATAAAAATCCCAATAAAATGCTATTCTTCTTTGAGCGTGTCGATGACTTTTCTAAGCTGGTCGGCATATTTCCCGTAGAAATGCCTGACCCACCATTCGAGTGCCAATCCCATGATCAAGATCGAAAAAACAACGGAAAAGAACAAAATCGCAAGTGCCATATTGTTGATGTCTCCCGATAACAATCCGCCCGCATCGGGCAATTGGTAAAACAGCAACCAAATCGTAAACAGTACCACAAATGGCGTAAGCGCAAACCCGAAAGTCTTGTACAATTCCATATTGATGCGGATGTCGAAATAGGTTTCATACAAACTGTCCTTGGCATTTAAGGTCGTCTTGGTGAGCCGCTTGTAGAACAGGTACAGTTTCACCAGATAATAGATGCACACCGCCACAAAAATGGCGAACATCAGATAGAATGAAACAATTGCCTTGACAGGAAAATCGGGAAGTATGAAAGGAATCAATCCGAGAAACACGATCGAAACCACTTGGTAATAGAACTCATTTTTGAGGTTCTTCTTGATTTTGTCCAAAGGCGTATTTGCCGATTGTAATTTTTCTAAAGTGGTGGGAAGCACGACTTTTTTGGGTTGGTCGCTGTCCCAGGCCGATTGTATATCGTTAAAATCCATATCCTTGTTTTTTGATGAGTTCTTTTAATCTGTCTTTGGCCCGGTTGAGTTTAACGCGCGCATTGCCTTCTGAAATCCCGAGGTTTTGGCCAATTTCACGGTGCGAAAAGCCTTCGAGCTGGTAAAATAGGATCGCCTTGTCAATCGGGTCGAGTTTCTGGACGGCTTTGTAAAAATGTTCGAGTTGGCTTTCCTTGAGCGTGGCTTCATTTTCTTCTTCGCGGATGTTCTCTGACGGAATGTCGTATTTGTCGACCTTCCGCTTTTCCTTTTTCAGGAACACGATCGCGGTGTTGATCGCCACGCGGTACATCCACGTCGAGAATTGGCTTTCGCCGCGAAATGTATCGTAGACTTTCCACAGTTGGCAGATGATTTCCTGAAACAGGTCTTGCTGGTCATCGCGGCTGTCCATGTACATCTTCGATACCTTGTACAGTATGCCTTTGTGGCTGTCGATGCGCGTCAAAAACTCGTGTTCCTTTGCTTTCAAACTTTACTTCATTAGCGGTTTTACAGTGTAGCCTGCGCGTTGGAGTGCAGCGATGAGTCCGTTTTCGCCCGCCAGATGTCCGGCTCCGACCGCAAAAAAGGTCTGCTGCTTTTGCATCAGGGCGGGCATTTGCTTGATCCAGTTTGCGTTTCTCGAATCGAGCAGCAGGTTTTGCGCCTTGCCGTCCATGAACCGGTCGTCGGTGATCATCGCATACAGACCGTTCAAATCCTGGGCAACATACACCTTGGTCATTTCCTCGAGGAAGGCCGAATCGTATTCCTGCAGCTGATCGATCAGTTCGGCATTGGTGTAAGAATTATCGAACGTGGAAACCTGATCGGCGACTTTTTCGAATCCCAGGATCTCCATTTTTCTTTGGGTTGCCATCTCGGAAAACTCGAGTTCGAATGATTTGGGCGCACAATTGAGTGCTTTGATCATCACCACACTCAGGATGCTCAGCAAGGTGTAATTTTCAAACGTGGCGGCGCCGACACCGACACTTTTCTTGAGGAAATCGTCGAGTTTTTGGTATTCGGTTGGGCTCAGCGTTTTCGACAACGGCACATCCGACATCACCATTTTCTGCATGCGCGCCAATTCTGCAGGATCGTCCATGTCTAATTCCAGGACCAACTTCTGGCTTTGTTCAAACGCCTTTTTCACAGGATTTGAAAGCGCATACTCTTTTTCACACATCATGTGCATCGTTCCGTAGAGGTAGCTCGGACTGGTCAATCCGTTGCGCGATATTTCCCATAAAAGCGAATTTTCGAGCGGTTTGTTTTGCGCCTCGGCCGTTGAACCGAAAGCGATAAAAAGGGCGAGAATTGATTGCAGTACATTTTTCATAAAAATTGTGTTGAGGGTTGACCCGTAAGTAACGAAAACAGGCAAACGTTACAAAAAAATATTTTTTAATTAAAAATCCGTTGGAAATCAAATGCCTACATTTGAATGGAGCCTTGAAATGCATCAAATGACAACCGCCAAAATTCCGCCGTACATCAAAGCCGTTTATATTTCGCTGCTGATCATCATCATTGTTTTCGTGATGATCATGGCCAAGCCGATTTTAGTGCCGTTGCTGGTTTCGGGCTACATCGCGATGCTCATGACGTCGTTGTGCAACCGGCTCGAGGGTTGGAAAATCCCACGGTCGCTGGCCGCATTTGTCGCCTTGCTGATTTGCACAGTTGTCCTTGGCGGAATCTTGTATTTTGTGGTGACGCAATTGCAGCATTTCGCACGCGATCTCGATGCGAATTTCGACGAAAATCTGAACAAATTTGTCAGCAGCGTCAACAAAAGTGTGTTTGATTGCTGCGGAATGGACCTCGGGATGCGTTACGGTTTCGATACCAAAAAAATGGTCGCGTTCATCAATTCTGGAAACACGAATATCCGGGAAATCGTCCTGATGACCATTGGCACTTTGTCGGACTTGCTGCTGCTGCCGATTTTCATCTTCTTCCTGCTCATTTACCGCGACCACCTGGCCGTTTTCGTGACCAAGGTTTTTGCCAAGCAGCGCAACAAAATCCTGATGGAACACATCATTTCGATCCGACAGGTCGTCCAGGCGTATTTGGCAGGTGCCGGAAAAGTCATGCTGATTTTAGGGATTGTGAACACGGGCGTACTTTTCGCGCTCGGCATCAAACACGCCATTTTCTTCGGGATGCTCGCGGGTTTGCTCAACATCATTCCGTATCTCGGGCCTTTTCTGGGTGCGACATTGCCGTTCTTTTTTGCGCTCGTCACCAAAGACAGCCTGTTTTATCCGTTTGCGATTGTGGTTTCGTTTACGCTGATCCAATTCCTCGAAAGCGCTTTCCTGACGCCAAAAATCACCGGTGCCAACGTCAACCTGAACGCATTCGTCACGTTCTTATGCTTGCTGATTGGCGGCGCGATCTGGGGAATCGTAGGCATGATCCTGATCATCCCGACGATCGCGATCTTGAAGAAACTGTTTGAATTGAGTCCGGATCTGGAGCCGTATGCGTACTTGTTCGGCGAAGAAAACCCGAAATGGTTCAGTAGGAAAAGCTGAGTTGCAAAATATAAAACATTACCACAAAGGACACCAAGTTTTTACTTCGTCAGTTCGACCTTCGGTCTCGGGTCGCAAAGGTTGTAAGCATCTAAGCTTTGCAGACTTTGCGAATCCTTTGGGTACTTTGCGGTTAAATCCTAAAACAAAAGCCGCGCGAGTTCTTCCAAAACTTCAGAAATCTGCGCTTCGCTATTGAAACTGTGCAAACAGATGCGCAATCGTTCCTGGCCTTCCGGAACCGTCGGCGACAGGATCGGCTTGACATCAAACCCTTTTTGCTGCAATTGTGCGGCGGTGTTTTTGGCCTTTTCATTTCCGGGAATGATCGCGCATTGGATCGCCGATTTGCTGTAGACGAAAATCGGTTTGAGGTTCCGCAAATTCTTTAGCTGGTTGAAATGAATGATGTTGCCCGTTAGCCGTTCTCGCGGCTCGACGCAATCACTCATGTGGCGGTACGCGACCAGAATATTGGCGACAGCATGCGGCGAAAGTCCGGTCGTGTAAATGAAACTCCGGGCGAAATTGACGAGGTAACTTTTCAATTCCGACGAGCCCAAAACGGCCGCACCGTGACAACCGAGCGCTTTTCCGAAAGTCATGATGCGCGCGAAAATCTTGTCCTGCAATTGCAATTGTTGGACGAGTCCGTTGCCGTAGGCACCAAAAACGCCCAATGCGTGCGCCTCGTCAACGACCAGATGGCCTTTGTATTTTTCAGAAACGGCAACCAATTCTTCGAGATTCGGGCTGTCGCCGTCCATCGAGAAAACCGATTCGGTTGCGATGTAAATGTTCGTTTCGTCCGATTGGAATTTTTGGATCAGCCGCTCGAGGTCCTCAAAATCATTGTGGCCGAACTTGTACGATTTGGCGCCCGACAAACGGATGCCGTCACGGATCGAGGCGTGGCACAATTCGTCATACAAAATGACATCGTTTTTTTGCGGCACCGAACTGAAAAACCCGACGTTGGCATCGTAACCCGAATTGAAAATGAGCGCGCTTTCGCACTGATGGAAATGGGCAATCACCGTTTCGGCTTCGGCGTATAAAGGATGATTTCCAGAAATCAATCGCGAACCGGTGGCGCCGTTGACTTTGAGATTCCGGCCGACCAGCAATTGGTGTGTCGCATCGAAAAGGGTTTCCGATTGTGCAAAACCGAGGTAATCGTTGGACGAAAAATCAATCATATGGCCGTATTCGGGAAGTTCTCGCACCGAAAAATCTTCGTGGCGTTTGGCTAATTTCTTTTGGAGTGGTTTCGGCAATTTCGGCATACGCAAATGTAGAAAATCGAAACTACATTTTCAGGAAACGCAGGAATTTGTATCTTAGACACGCGACTCAAACCAACCAACGGATTCAAAACCACTTCATGGAAGCGATTTGTAAAAACTGCGACACCACTTATTCCCAAAAATACAATTACTGCCCGAATTGCAGCCAGAAATCGAGGTTGCACCGGCTCGCGTTTCACGATGTGCTGCATGAAGCGATCCATTATTTTACGCATGCCGACAAAGGTTTGTTCCAGCTGATCCGGGATTTGTTTACCAAACGCGGGCTTGTCGCGTTTGAATACATTGAAGGCAGGCGCAAGAAATATTTCCCGCCACTCAATTTCTTCATGATCATCGCGGCTGTGTTTGTTTTTGCCGCTACGTTGGGCGAGAATCACGAAAAGGTTGATGTGCTCAAAGCCCATCCCGAAATCAATAAAATTAAAGATCCGGCCAAAAAACAAGATCTTGTTGCGATTTATGGGCGCAAGGAAAAGGTTCGGCATTTTACCAATAAATATTCTAATTTGATGGCGATGTGTTCGTTGCCTTTAACTGCTTTGGTTTTTTGGTTGTTTTACCGAAAGGCGAAATACAATTATGTGGAACATTTGGTCGCCGGAATGTACATGTTGGGTTTTTGCATCTTAATATATGCGTTGCTGATCCTGCCTGTCTTTTATGCGACCGGCTGGCCGAATGATTGGGGCATATTGGTCTTTTTCATTGTGCAGGTTGTTTATTTTGCAATGTTTTACAATGGCTTCCTTCGAAAGTCAAAGCCGCTGCAATACCTGAAATCTTTTGGTGTAAGCCTGGTGAGTTTGATCGTATGGATTGTGCTTTCGGGAAATGCGGTGCGGTTCTACATCCAGGATGGATTTTGGGGATTATTACAGTAGCGGCAACTCCATGACTTATGATGTGGAATGCGAGGATCCTGCCCGCGTTAGGGATTGCAGCGCAAATCCTTTTGTGGAGCGCAGCGAAGCAAAAGATTGCAGCGGAAAGCCCGGCCACGGCCAAGCGTTAAGAAACAGTCCAGTGGACTGTTTTAGCGAGGAGCCAGCAGGTGCGCAGGCCGGTGTGGAAGGCAACGCCAAAAAACCCGACACCGACAGCCGAACTGAGCGAAGCCAAATAAAAAAGCCCGACAAATGCCAGGCTTTCTTTTCTATAATCGGGATTGTCTCAGTCGACCAACACAATCACTTTGTTGTCGTTCATCTCAATCGTTCCCGAACTGATGGCGAGCGTGTAATTCTTCTCATCCAATTTGGTGAATTTCGATGCGGCTTCTTTGCTGAACGTAAAGCTGTCGGCACCGATCTTAATCACACCGGCTTTCAAGATCGAAACGATTGGCGCGTGGTGGTTCAAAATCTGGAAGCTTCCGTCAACTCCGGGTAGTGTAACAGAGGTTACGGTTCCTGAGAATAGGGTGGCTTCGGGTGATACGATTTCTAAAGTCATCTTTTGAGTTATGAGTGATGAATTATGAGTTATAAGTTTTGAGCGCGAACTCATAACTCATAACTTATAACTTATAATTATTAAGCTTCTGCGAGCATTTTCTGTCCGGCCTCGATCGCGTCTTCGATGGTTCCTTTCAAGTTGAATGCTGCTTCTGGCAAGTGATCGAGTTCGCCGTCGATGATCATGTTGAAACCTTTGATGGTATCCTTGATGTCGACCAAAACGCCCGGGATACCTGTAAACTGCTCGGCAACGTGGAACGGCTGCGACAAGAAACGCTGTACACGACGTGCTCTTGAAACGGAAAGTTTGTCTTCTTCAGACAATTCTTCCATACCCAAAATCGCGATGATGTCTTGCAGTTGCTTGTATTTCTGAAGGATTTCTTTTACTCTTTGTGCACAGTCATAGTGCTCGTCGCCCAAGATGTGCGGCGTCAGGATACGTGACGTAGAATCGAGTGGGTCTACCGCTGGGTAGATACCCAACTCGGCAATCTTACGTGACAATACCGTTGTTGCATCAAGGTGGGCAAACGTGGTTGCCGGAGCCGGATCCGTTAAGTCATCCGCAGGGACGTAAACCGCCTGAACTGATGTGATGGATCCTTTATTGGTAGAGGTGATGCGCTCTTGCATCGCACCCATTTCTGTAGCGAGCGTTGGTTGGTAACCTACCGCAGATGGCATACGACCCAAAAGTGCCGATACCTCTGAACCTGCTTGTGTAAAACGGAAGATGTTGTCTACGAAGAAAAGAACGTCTTTTCCTTGGTCTGAACCTGCGCCGTCACGGAAGTATTCTGCAATCGACAAACCCGACAAGGCGACACGCGCACGTGCTCCAGGCGGTTCGTTCATTTGTCCGAATACGAAAGTCGCTTTAGATTCGCGCATCCCAGGCTTGTCTACTTTAGACAAATCCCATCCGCCTTCTTCCATCGAGTGCATGAAGGCGTCACCGTATTTGATGATCCCTGATTCGAGCATCTCGCGCAACAAGTCATTTCCTTCACGTGTTCTTTCCCCTACTCCTGCGAATACGGAAAGTCCACCGTGGCCTTTGGCGATGTTGTTGATCAACTCCTGGATCAATACTGTTTTACCTACACCGGCACCACCGAAGAGACCGATCTTTCCACCTTTTGCATAAGGCTCGATCAAGTCGATTACTTTGATACCTGTAAATAAAACTTCTGATGAAGTCGATAAATCTTCAAATCTTGGGGCTTGTCTGTGGATAGACATTCCGTCTGCCCCAGCTTTAGGCAAATCTCCCAAACCGTCGATAGCATCACCAATTACGTTGAACAAACGACCGTAAACATCCGGGCCGATCGGCATTTGGATGGGTGCGCCCGTTCCGACTACGGCAGTTCCACGGCTCAAACCATCGGTTGAGTCCATCGAAATGGTACGAACGGCGTTTTCACCGATGTGCGATTGTACTTCAAGTACCAATAAGGTACCGTCTTTCTTAGTGATTTCTAATGAATCATAAATCTTTGGAAGCTCAACATCCCCGCTGAACACTACGTCTACAACTGGACCGATGATCTGCGCAACTTTTCCTATTACTTTCGACATTGCTTATGTATTTATTAAATAGCTATTTAGGTTTGGGAACAAAGCGGCAAAAAGTACCCCTTTTTTCCGAGTGCAAAGATAATTTTTTAAAATATAAAATCAATAATTTTTTGATAAAAAAATATTCGGTTTTTGCGTTATTGTCTGTTAAAAGAATTCAAACCCGAAAATAGTGCGCATAAAAAAAGCCATCCGGTTAAGAATGGCTTGTGTAAGTTGCAGTTTCCCTTTAAAAACTCGCAGGAAACAAAGTATTGTATTGGTCTGTATTGACCAGCGGCAGGTTAGAACCGTATTTTGCATTGATCGCTTTTACGAATTCATTGGCAATGACGCCATATCCGCGCGATGTTGGATGAATGCCGTCGAGCGAAAAAGCATTACCGAAAACCAATGAGTTGTTGAAGGTATAGCTTCCACTAACAACACCGCCAGCGGCAATTCTTGACAGCAAGTCGTTTGCGTCTACAAAGGCCAAATCGTTTGCGGTAGCCGCATTGCTGATGGTAACATTGTAAGCATCTGTTGCAACCCTGAGTTCATTTATTTCAGATGGAATCAGGATGTGCTTGTCTTCGAGCGGATAAGTGATGCCATACTTGTTCAATGGCGCCGGAATACCCGCCGGAGCGGCACCGATCGCCGATTGTGTAGTCAAAAGCACCAAGTCGCCCGAATTGGCTTGTCTGGCCTGCCCGAAAATCTGTCCGTAAAATGTTGCCGTTGGCAAGCCCAGTGATGGCGTAAACGCCGCAGTAAGCTGGGCCGACAAATTGGTCAACGATTCATCTTTAATCAACAACGGATTTCCGCCGGTTGTAGACAATAAATTGATGCGTGCGCCTTCCCCAAAAAAAGTAAGCGCCTGCTTAAGCGGACCATATAATTGTGCGTTTAATGCTGCTATAGTAGCCTCTCCCACAGCAACGTCTCCACCTCCAAGAGCGCTCGTGGTCAGTGGATTGGTCGGAACCGTCGTAAAGAAAGGAATGGTCGTCACATACGGAATGTTGGCAATTACACCCTTCGCGCCGCCAGAAACCAACGTACCCACAATCGTATTGTAAGTCCCGTCGAAGCCAACGCCCGGATTACCGGTTGGCGGTGTAATCGGATCGGTTCCGTCACCACCAGTGGTAGCATAACCCAAAACATCGTTATTGCCGATCCAAAGCGAGAAGAATGTCGGCGATTGCGCCATGGCGTCCGCCATTACAGAAGTACTTGTTGACGATGCAAAACGCACAAAATAAGGGTTTGCCGTTCTCGGCGAAGCCAATAATCCTGCCGGATTGCCATATCCAGGCGCAAGCAAGTGATAGCTTTTGGCACCCGGAACACCCATATTATTGAACGGACCGCTCAGTGGCGTGCTGATGTCATTGGTTATCGTTCCGATGACACGCGCTGGTGTTGGAGAAATCGGATTGCCTTCGTCGTCCCGCTGGCGAAGATACAAACGGGTTTCCGCCACTGGAATTGCACCCAGCAAAAGTCCGCCCAAATTGTCGTTGGTGAACGGAATCCTGAATTCGCCGCCGCCCGCCAAGGCAAACTGCTGCGAAAGGATGCTGGTCCATGAATTTTGTTGCCCTGCAACGAAAAGTGCTCCATCCGTGTAGCCCGCAGTCAACGAGTTTCCGAGCGCCACATAGTTCGAGAAATCAGCTTCCCCGGAAGTAATGGCGACGGGCGCCACTCCCTCTTCATCGTCATCATTACATGCCACCAAGGTCAGCGAAACCAAAAGCAGCCATTTGAAATTCTTTATCATGATTGTTCTATTTTTCATTTGAATTGTGATTAAGGATTGATGGTTAAACTTACAAACCACTGTTGCCCGATTTTACCGGCACCGATCACCTGAAGGTAGTCTTCACCGAACAAATTGTTGCCGCCCACTTTAAGCACCGATTTCAACGTCGGGAAGCCCATGGTGAGTTGCGCGTCGACAACTGTATTTTCCGGAACCATACCGTCGGCGAAAGAAGATTGCCACAGGTATTCGTCGCTCCATCTTACATTGGTGTTGAAACCCAATCGGAAAGCAGCCGTCTTGATCAGCGCGTCATTGCCGATGGTTCCTTTTACGCGGTGTTTCGGCGTGTTGAATCCCGGAATAAAGTCAGGATCTTTGTCTTCGTCGTATTCGAATTGTGCGTGGTTGTAATTGACGCCGACTTCGAAATCACGGTATACTTTTTTAGACAATCCGATACCAAAACCAACCGAAGTGACCTGTGTTTTCGAGTTTGAATACACTTGGAACGTACGCAAATCGCCGTTGTCGATCGCATCGACCGCATCTTGCGAGCCAACGGCCCCATACAATGGCGTGAGGACGCGGGATTGGTTCAAAAAGTCGTTGTAAATATTGTAGTAACCGTTGATATCGACCGAAAGATCGTTGTTGACTACCGAACGGTAACCCACTTCAAACGCCTGCACCCTTTCTGGCTCTACCAGGTTGATGTTGGCTTTCTGCAGCAAACTCGCATCGCCCGTTTGACGGTAAGCCTGTACAGATGGAACCGTGTATGAATTGTTGTAGGCCATGTCTCCATTGAGCGTCACCTGGGCCGGCTGACCGTTGTTGTCGATACCCGCCTGGCTTACATTTCTCGTTTCTGTATAGCGGAACAAGTTGTCTGGAGCCGAACCGATCAACGCATACGGACCTAAATCCAAGCCGATGTACTGATCCTGCGTGGTCGGGTTCCTGAAGCCGGTTTGGTAAGAAACGCGGAAGTTGTGGATCTTATTCGCGCCCGCAGAATAAACGAGTGCAATCCTCGGCGAGAAGAAGCCGTCAAAATTCTGGCTTTTGTCGTAACGGATCGAAGCTGTCAATTTGAGTCTTTCGGCGGCGAACTTCTTCACGAGTTGTGCGTAAGCACCGTATTCGTCGTATTTGATCGGCCCGTCGAAATCGGTAAAGATCGTACCTTCCGAATTCATGACGTATTTGCGGAATGAACCACCCGCCTGAATTTCGGCGAATTTGATTTCATTCTTGAAATTGTAGTTTCCATCAGCGTGGTACAACTGCGAATGATCGACGAATTTTGCCCCGGTCTGGAAATCCGAATCTTTGATCACCGACGCCAAAGCACTTTTAAATTCCGGCGTTCCCGGCATAAATCTTCCCGTATCGGCAACCGATCTTGCGATGGCGTGCGCCACGGCAGGTGCTTGTCCGCCCAAAGTTGCCTGGATGTATGCTCCGGCATATTCGCCAAACCAGGTGTTGTTCACTTTCCATTTGTTGTTGACGGCCAAACCGGCGAAACGCATGTCGTAAGAATCCCCGGCATCTTCATCGGTCATGTAAAGGCGTACGAAGAAACGGTCGTTCTTGACTTCGAGTTTGTTCTGGTTCATGTAGAAATTCTTGAGGTAATACCTGTTGGCTCCTTGGTAGATGGTATTTCCTGTCCCGATTTTACTTTGGAGGATGATTTCGAAATCATTCTTCCAAGGCTTGAAGTGGAAGGAGAAATCGGCTTTGAGGTTTTTGATTTTGTTGTCGCTCATGTCCTGTTCGCGGTAACCCGTACGGCTAACGTTGACACTTGGCAATATGTTTACGGCACTGGCCGGGATCAATCCCATGTTGGCCAACGCCACACCGACGCCTTTAAGGTTCGTGCTTGCCTCATCACCATAGACGTTCAAACCGTCGTAATTGAGGTTGGCCGCATGACCGATCGCACCTGGATTGGTGAGCACGCCGGCATCCTGGACATTCCTGTCGTCTGCGGCGATCCATTCGGTTGCTTTGAGGAAGGTGAAATTGGCTTTGGCTGCAAACCATGGCGTGAAAACGTGTGCTGCGCGGATTCCGACATCCCAATAATCATTGGTTCCGGCGACATCCTGTGAGGTTTGTCCGTATTTCACATACGTACTCAATCCCGGAGTCGTGAATGGGTTTTTGCTGTTCATGAACAAAATACCGTTGAACGCGTTCGCGCCGTAAAGCGCGGAAGACGCACCCGGCAAGAGTTCCACATTGGCTACATCGAGTTCAGAAATCCCGATCAGGTTTCCGAGCACGAAGTTCAGTGCCGGTGAAGAGTTGTCCATTCCGTCTACCAACTGCATGAAACGCGTGTTGGCCACTGTAGAGAATCCGCGGGTGTTGATCGATTTGAACGACAAGCTGCTGGTGTTGAAATGTACTTCTTTGAGGTTTTCTAGACCGTCATAATATGAGGCCGCCGTAGTGGCCTTGATTTGCTGCTGGCTCATCCTTTCGATTGTTACGGGCGACTCGATTACCCTTTCAGGCGTTCTCGATGCCGATACCACAATTTCGTCGAGTTTGTTTTCCTGATCGCTCAGGCTCACCGCAACGTTTTGATTTTTCGACTGCACCTGTGCGGTTTTGCTACCGTAACCCACGCTCGACACTTCGATTGAAAAAGGCGGCGTTTTAGAGGTGGTCAGCGAGAATTTCCCGGTATCGTCTGTAACTGTTCCGGTGCTTTCACCTGAAACTTTTACATTGGCTCCCGGAACCGGCTGGCTGTTGTTGTCTGTAACTGAACCTGTAACTGTCGTTTGGGCATGCAGAACACCGCAAAAGAACAATGACAAAATAAATAAGTACACTTTCATTTTGGTTAGTATTTGATTGGTTTATAATGCCAAAATACAAATATTTTTAATATTATTAGAAAACGTTGTAGTTAATTTAAAAATCAGCAATCTAAACGGCAATTTTTTATTTATTTGACATTAAATTATTTTAGCGTTTTATTAACATTTGAGCAAATACACTACAAAAAATACTATGCATACATATTAAATGCATCAAAAATTGTATTAATCTCAAAAAAAATAATTTACGAACAGGATATAAACAAAAAAAGCGGGAATGACTCCCGCTTCTTATAATAGATGTGTTTTTTATTATTCTACTGTCACCGATTTGGCCAGGTTTCTCGGCTGATCGACGTTGCATTCGCGCATCACGGCAATGTGGTACGAAAGCAACTGCAACGGAATGGTCGTCAACAATGGCGACAATGCATCCGAAGTGTCCGGAATCTCAATTACATAATCGGCCAGGTCGCGCACCTGCGTATCGCCTTTGGTCACGACCGCAATGATTTTTCCGCTTCTCGACTTGATTTCCTGGATATTTGAAACCACTTTGTCATAGTGGCCTTGTTTTGGAGCGATGACAATGACCGGCATCGATTCGTCGATCAAGGCAATCGGCCCGTGTTTCATCTCGGCGGCAGGATAACCTTCGGCGTGGATGTAGGATATCTCCTTTAATTTAAGTGCGCCTTCAAGCGCAACCGGGAAATTGTAGCCCCTGCCCAAGTAAAGGCAATTTGGCGAATCCTTGAATTTGGCCGCGATCATCTTGCACACGTCATTCGTCTGCAAAGCTTCCTGAACTTTTTCCGGGATGACTTCGAGTTCCTGCAGGTAGCGGTGGAAATCAGAGTTCGAAAGCGTTCCTTTGGCTTTGGCCAAACGCAATGCAATCATCGTCAATACGGTAATTTGTGTCGTAAAAGCTTTGGTCGAAGCCACACCGATTTCAGGTCCGGCGTGCGTATAGGCGCCAGCGTGCGTTTCCCTTGAAATGGAAGAACCAACCACATTGCAAACCCCAAAAACAAACGCACCTCTTTCTTTGGCGAGTTTAATCGCGGCAAGCGTATCGGCGGTTTCACCCGATTGTGAAATCGGAATGACCACATCGCCCGGGTTGATGATCGGGTTCCTGTAACGGAATTCGGAAGCGTATTCCACTTCCACCGGAATCCTTGTGAATTCTTCGAAAATGTATTCCGCTACAAGACCGGCGTGCCAAGAAGTTCCACAAGCCACAATGAGGATTCTTTGTGCATTGAGGAATTTCTCGAGGTTGTCTTCTACACCGGCCATCTGGATGATGCCTTCGTTGGCGTGAAGCCTTCCACGGTAGGTATCCCTAATCACATTGGGCTGCTCATAGATTTCCTTGAGCATGAAGTGGTCGTAACCGCCTTTTTCTATTTGTTCGAGGTTCATCTGCAATTCCTGTACATAAGGATCTACGAGTGAATCGTCCTTTATTTTTCTGATTTTGAGCGGCTTGTTGAGGCGAACGATGGCCATTTCCTCATCTTCGAGGTAAATTGCATTCGATGTGTATTCGATGAACGGCGATGCGTCAGATCCGATGAAGAATTCATCCTTGCCCACGCCTATCGCCAATGGGCTACCCAAACGGGCCGCGACGATTTCGTCTGGTTTGTTTTTGTCGAATACGCAAATCGCGTAAGCACCCACCACTTGGTTCAAAGCCACTTGAACGGCCTTACCCAATTTGAGGTTCTCCTTTTTTTGGACTTCCTCGATCAGGTTGACCAATACTTCGGTATCGGTGTCCGAATGGAACACGTAACCGCGTTTGATGAGCTCTTTCTTCAAAGGCTCGTAATTTTCGATGATGCCGTTGTGGATGATCACGATGTTACCCGAATTGGAAACATGCGGATGCGAATTGACATCGTTCGGCACACCATGGGTTGCCCAACGCGTATGCCCGATTCCGATCGTCCCGTTGGTCGTGATCTCTTTTGATTTCTCCTCGAGGTCGGAAACTTTCCCTTTTGTTTTGGCAAGTTTCACATCGGTACCGTCGTAAACCATCACACCTGCACTGTCATAGCCCCTGTACTCGAGGCGCTTCAATCCTTTGATTACAATTGGATAAGCTTCCCTAAATCCAATATATCCTACAATTCCACACATAATTTATTAATTAGGTTTCGTATAATAAATAGTAAGTTTTACTTTTTTGTCCTCGGGAACGCTTGGTGAACTGCCCCATAGAATGGTTCCAAACGGGTTGGAAATGGACATCATCGGCGTATCTTTTATCGTGAACGGGTCAAATGTACCACTAACAGGTATAACTTTTGGTGTTTTTAGGCTTTTATTCGATGTAACGTTAATATTCTCGGTGACCACCAATCCGAGCCTTACATTTTTGATCGTATCGTAGTCGATCAGGTCGCGGATGTGGTTCGTGAGTCTGATTTTGTATCGCGTACCGCGTTTATCGCTGCCGAGTTCGATGATGCCGCCGTGCAATTTTTTGTTGTATTTCGTACTGTTGAACGAGGTAGATTGATCCGTGTAATAATCCCTCAGATACCTTTTGTTGTTCAAATCGTACAGGTAAATGCGGTTGGGCTCTATCGCTTTTGGATTGCCCTGGCCCATTCCGCCGGCCGTATTCTCCACATAAAAAGTCAGGCTGGCATCATTGACCAGCCATTGCCCTTTTTTGGAACGCAACGCTGCGAGTTCCCCCGGATTTTTGAACAGCTCAACCACCGCCATCGATCCCTGTCCGCCTTTGAGGTACAGCTTCTCGTCGCCGTTGGTATTGGTCGGCCCGGCCAGTATGTTGTTATAGGCCGCCGTATTTTCGTTCTCGATCAAATTCACATTGTTGCCCGAAAGATTGATCACCAATGTTTTTGGCGTCGTACTGTCGGTTTGCGTATACGTGACGGTGATCTTACCTTTGGAAAAATCCATTAGGGCCAGGTTGCCCGGTTCCGAACCCGTAGGCGCCACCTTGAAATGCAATCCGCGGAAATAATTCTTGAAAATATTATTATTGACCATACCCGCTACTCCCGCCGGTGATAAAATCTTGCTGTGGAAGAAAGCCGTATCCAATTCAATTTCCATCCTTGGCGCGGCTTTTACCTTATTGCCGCCGACTTCAACCGCCGGATCCAATTTTCCGATGCTGTCAAAAACGAATTCCGTGTTTTGCTTCGGATCGGTGAGTTTGTCATTGAGCAAATCCGAACCCATCTGATTCGTAAACTGGATCAATTGGTCTGAATAGTACTTTTGCGCTTCGCCCGTTTCGGGATCGATATCCCGCTGGTAATAGTTGGTTTCGTAAATCTGAAGATCGAGTTTTGACTTCTTGCCATAAACCGAATCGAGCTCATATTCGCTTGCCGTCAAGAGATCGGTCGCATCGGTCACATGACTGAAATAAGGAACCGTCAGTACGGCGCTCATGATTTTAGGCGATTTGGCCAAATCGAGGCCACCCGCCACTCCGGCCGGATTTTCAATGGCGAGTTCGAGTTGTGCCACGACATGCGCAGTTGTTTTTCCAAAAGCAGGATTGTCGTAGATCCCCAATTGCTGTACCGGGAGATTGCTGATTTCGACAGGGCCGAGCGCCTGATTGTAGGTGTTGACGGCATAGAATTCGGGTGTGCCGAATGCGAAATTGTCGTCCCCGACAATATTGGCTCCGATCTCATTCGAATCGTTATCGCAGGCAGCCAGTAAACACAGAACGGAAATCAGGAAAAAATAAGAGGAAAAAAAATTGCTTTTCATGCTTGGAGAAAAAATTATTTATAAAACGGTGTTCTTGTAAAAAGCAGTGTAAGCCTCTGCAAACCTGTCTTTCGCGGCGAAAGGTAAAAAAGGTTTTCCCGATGATTCTATAAATTTTGTTAAACTTGGGGAAAGGTTTTCCGACGCGATAACCACCGCATCCGAATGGTTGATCGCCGTCTTGAGGATGTTCTCATAATTGGGCGTTTCAAGGAAACTGACGGCATCGTCCGGGATGTTGTCGAATTTGACCTTGTTGATCATTTCCATATCGAGATTGCCATCGAACGACTGCGCATAAACCGAAGTCACGATTTTGGTATCGGCAAAAAGCGCCTCATCCTTGTAATAATGCTTCATGTAAATCGGCAGCATCGATGCGAGCCAGCCGTGAACGTGAATGATGTCAGGAACCCAATTGAGTTTCTTGACGGTTTCAACGACGCCTTTGGCAAAGAAAATGGCGCGCTCGTCGTTGTCGGGATACAAAACCCCTTCCTCATCGGTAAACGTCGCCTTGCGCTTGAAATATTCATCGTTGTCGATGAAATAAACCTGAATGCGCTCTTTCGGAATCGAAGCCACTTTGATGATCAGCGGCATATCCAGATCGTTCACTACCAAATTCATCCCCGACAGACGAATCACTTCGTGCAATTGATGCCTTCTCTCATTAATATTCCCGTACCTCGGCATGAAAATCCTGATTTGCCCGCCCTGATCATTGATCATTTTAGGCACATCATAGGACATTAAAGAAACTTCATTTTCAGCCAGATAAGGCACAACTTCAGATGATACGTACAATATCCTCTTATCCTCCATATCCAAATTTACTTTACTTATTATCAACAAAAAACAGGCAAAATTACAAAAATTTATGCAGTTAAATACTAAAATCTTAAGTTTGCACCTTATTTTAACTACTATCGCATGCTCATTTTCAACAAGCAAGTTGATTTGTCGGCCCACCTCAAATCGGTTTCTGCCGCTACCAAGCAGGTTGGCTTTGTACCCACAATGGGCGCGCTGCACGACGGCCACCTGTCGCTTCTGGAACAATCGATCCAAAACAACGACTGCACGGTCATCAGCATCTTTGTCAACCCGACGCAGTTCAACAACGCCGAAGACCTCGCCAAATACCCGCGTACGCTGGAAAGCGATGTCGCCAAAATCGAAAAGGTCAGTCCGCACATCATCGTTTTCGCGCCCAGCACAGACGACATTTATGAAGGCAAGACGGTTTCGAGGCATTATGATTTCGACGGACTCGAAAACAAAATGGAAGGACGTTTCCGGCCCGGACATTTTGACGGTGTAGGCACCATCGTACAACGCCTTTTTGAGATCGTCAAACCCAACAACGCCTATTTCGGCGAAAAGGATTTCCAGCAATTGCAGATCGTCAAGAAGATGGTCGAGAAGACGAAACTGCCCGTCAACGTTATCGGCTGCCCGATTTTCCGCGAACCAAACGGCTTGGCGATGAGTTCCCGAAACGAACGTTTATCGGCTGAGGAACGCGATCGCGCCGCTGTCATCCATCAGACGCTCCAAGCTGCCAAAATGCGCTTTGGCACAGAAAATGCAAAGCGCGTGACCGAATTTGTGACGCAAACTTTCGAAGATGTTCCGGGTTTCGATCTCGAATATTTTGAGATTGCCGACGAAGCGACGCTCGAGCCAATCGAGAACAAAACCGACGTCAAAAACCCGCGTGCGTTCATCGCCGTGTTTGTTAACAAAATCAGATTGATTGATACTATTTCACTAAATTAAATTACCTTTGCCCCATGCAAGTTCACGTTGTAAAATCAAAGATTCACCGCGTTACCGTAACCGGAGCCGATTTAAATTACATCGGCAGCATCACCATTGACGAAGCGCTCATGGAAGCCGCCAACCTCATCGAAGGCGAAAAGGTTTCGATCGTAAACGTCAACAATGGCGAACGCCTCGAGACTTATGTCATCCGCGGAAACCGCAACAGTGGCGAGATAACGCTCAATGGTCCGGCCGCACGCAAAGTGCACCAGGGCGACATCATCATCATCATCGCCTACGGAATCCTCGAAATCGAAGAAGCCAAAAAATTCAAGCCTTCGCTCATTTTCCCGAATGAGAAGAACAATTCGCTGACCTAATCCCGATTGTCGGCCGTGCAAGAAAAAGGGCAACCATCCGAAAACATTGAAGCGACAAGCGGCTTGCCTGAAACCAAAAGCAGTTTCAAGGGCATTGTTGGGAAATGGCTGTCGATCGTACTTCCGATTTTGCTGGGCGTCTACCTGATCGTTTACACGTACGACAAATTCACGCCCGAACAGGTCGAGGAAATCAAAGGGTATTTCAAAAATGCCAATTACTTCTACATTTTTATCGCTGCGGTGATCGCCATCCTCGGAAACGCTTCGCGCGCCTACCGATGGAAATTTGCATTGGAGCACATGGGTTACCGGTCGCGTTTCCGGAATAATTTTATGGCGGTCAATATCGGTTACTTGCTCAATTTGACGGTTCCGAAATCGGGCGAGATTTCACGTGCGGTGATCGTCAAGAAATACGACGGGATTCCGTTCGACAAAGGATTCGGGACCATTGTTGCCGAAAGGATTGTCGATGTCGTCGTGCTGTTCCTGTTCATGATGCTCGCCATCGCCATGCAGTTCAAGATCGCCAAGGCTTTCATTCTCGATAAGATTCCGGTCAACAAACTCGTGATCGCATTGATCGCCGGCGTTTTCATTTTCACGGCGCTATTGATCGTTTACCTTTATTCGAAATCGCCGCTGATCCTCAAGCTCAAAAAACAAGTGGAAGGGCTTAAGGAAGGATTGTTCAGCATCGTTCACATGAAGAAAAAATGGGAATACTTTTTCCATACGGTTTTCATCTGGTTTTCGTACATCCTGATGTTTTACGTGACGATTTTTACGTTTCCCGAAACCAGCGATTTGTCGGTTGGCGCGGTCGTAACGTCTTTTGTGGTGGGCAGCATCGCGATCGCTTTTACCAACAGCGGCTTCGGCTCTTACCCTTTTTTGATTTCGAAAATCCTGTTGTTTTATGCCATTTCGGAAACGGTCGGAAACGCTTTCGGCTGGATCGTGTGGACTTCGCAAATGTTTGTTGTGGTCGTCATGGGCGCGCTTTCTTTTTTATTATTGCCCGTTTTTAATCGAAGCAAATAATTCCCTATCTTGCTTAATTCAAAACAAAACGATTAGATAACCAACAAAACATTCCATGAGAAATCTGTTTTTATGCATCGCATTGCTATGCTTAATCCCTGTTGAAGCCCAAAAAACAGTAGAAATCTTAACCTCAAAAAAATTAAACGGAGACCGCGAAATTACCATCGGTTTGCCTGCATCCTATGCCACCAACAAGACGAAAAAGTACCCGCTGCTCGTTTTGCTTGACGGCGATTATCTGTTCGACGCGTTTCAGGGCGCACTCAACTACGGCGCTTATTGGGACGATCTTCCCGAAGTGATCATCGTCGGCATCAGCCAAAACAAAAAAGAAGAGCGCTACACCGATTGTGCCGTCGATGAAACCACCGGCCTGCCTGCAGAAAGCGGCGACGCGTTTTTCGAATTCATCGGCCAGGAACTCGTTCCGGCCATCGAGAAGAATTACCGCATCGCGCCGTTCAAGATGATTGCCGGACACGATACCACGGCCGGTTTCATGAACTTTTACCTGTACAAGGATCTGCCGCTTTTCGACGCCTACATTTCGATGAGCCCCGAATTGCCCAAAGGAATGGAAGAGCAACTTCCGGAGCGATTCGCCGCGATCCAAAAACCGATCTATTACTACCAATCGACTGCCGACGGCGACGTCAAGAAAATGCAGCAACGCATCATCAAGCTCGACATCGAGGCCAAGAAATTACAGAAACCGACGTTCATGTATTACTTCGACGAGTTCAAGGGCGCGTCGCATTATTCGCTCGTCCTGCACTCGATCCCGAATGCCTTGTACAGTTTCTTCCAGATTTACCAGCCGATTTCGACGTCTGAATTCGACCAGAAAATCGCTGTTCTTCCGGCGGGATACGTCGACTATCTGATCAAGAAATACGAAGTCATTGAAAAATCGCTGAGCATGAAACTGACCATCCGACTCAACGATTTCAAGGCGATCGAGGCGGCCATCCTCAAGAATAAAGCGTACGGCGAATTCGAACAGCTCGCCAACCTGGCCAAAAAGAATTATCCGAAATCAATGCTCTCCGACTATGAACTCGGCATGATGTATGAAAAAACAGGCGATATCAAAAAAGCGGTCAAGGCTTATCAGAACGCTTTCCAGAAAGAGGAAATCGGCGACCTGACCAAAGACATGATGCTCGACAAAGCCGACGAACTTAAGAATATGTAATCCGATTTATGTCGAAAATCAAGACTGCCTTTTTCTGCCAGAATTGCGGAACCCAATATGCCAAATGGCAAGGCCAATGCAATGCGTGCAAGGAATGGAACACCATCGTCGAGGAAATCATCCAGAAAGACGAAAAACAATCCTGGAAAACCACGGGTTCCAACGAATCCAAACGCGCCGTCAAGCCTTTGCGGATCACCGAAATCGATTCGGCGCAGGAAATCCGCATGGATGCATACGATAATGAACTCAATCGCGTGCTCGGCGGCGGCATCGTCCCGGGCTCGTTGATCCTGCTCGGCGGCGAACCCGGAATCGGGAAAAGTACTTTGCTGCTGCAGATCTCACTCAAACTGCCGTACAAGACGTTGTATGTTTCTGGCGAGGAAAGCCAGAAGCAGATCAAGATGCGCGCCGAAAGGATCACGCCCAACGGCGACAATTGCTACATCCTGACCGAAACCAAGACGCAAAATATCTTCAAAAACATTGCTGAAATCGAACCCGACATCGTCATCATCGACTCGATCCAGACGTTGCATACCGATTACATCGAATCGTCGCCGGGAAGCATTTCCCAAATACGCGAATGCACGGCAGAACTGATCAAATTCGCCAAGGAAACCAACGTCCCGGTGATCTTGATCGGACACATCACCAAAGACGGCACGATCGCCGGGCCCAAGATCCTCGAGCACATGGTCGATACGGTTTTGCAATTCGAAGGCGACCGAAACCATGTGTACCGCATTTTGCGTTCGCTCAAGAACCGTTTCGGCTCGACGGCAGAACTCGGCATCTATGAAATGCAGGGCAGCGGTTTGCGCGAAGTGTCGAATCCGTCCGAAATCCTGATTTCACACAAAGGCGAGGAATTGTCGGGAACCGCAATCGCGTGTACGCTCGAAGGCATGCGCCCGCTCATGATTGAAATCCAGGCCTTGGTAAGCACGGCCGTTTACGGTACACCGCAGCGCAGCACGACAGGCTACAACGCCAAACGGCTCAATATGATTCTGGCCGTTTTGGAAAAGCGTGCGGGTTTTAGGCTCGGAACCAAAGACGTCTTTTTGAACATCACCGGCGGCATCACGGTCGACGACCCTGCGATTGATTTGGCGGTGGTTGCGGCCATACTTTCGTCGAACGAGGACATCCCGATCGGCGAAGGGTTTTGCTTTGCGGGTGAAGTAGGCTTATCGGGTGAAATTCGTCCGGTGAACCGCGTCGATCAACGCATTCAGGAAGCCGAAAAATTGGGATTCACCACCATTTTCGTTTCCAAATACAACAAAATTACGCTCAAAAATACCGGAATCAAGGTGCGTCTCGTCTCGAAAATCGAAGATGTGGCGGGCGAATTATTCGGATAAAAGTTTTACCTTTAAAGTTGCTATGAAAACCAAAAAAAGAACCTTAAAGCAAAAACTTTTCCTTGCCGCCAAAATCTTTGTGGTGTTTCTCATCCTGGTCATTATCGGTGTGATGGTGTTCCGTGATGCGATTTTACAGAAAGCCCTAGTTGAGATTTCCGACAAAATGAACCGCGATTACGACTGTACTTTTTCAGTCAAACAAGCGCGATTCGACGGATTCACGACGGTCGACATGAAAGACATCCGGCTGGTTCCCAAAAACGCCGACACTTTATTTGTGATCGAAAGCATCCGCACGCAGGTCAGTTTCTGGAAATTGCTGACCGGCAATCTGCAACTGAGCAGCCTCGAGGCCAAAAACGGTTTCGTCAACCTCGTCAAAACGGAAAATGGTAAAAATTTCGATGCGTTTCTTCCCAAGAAAAAGAAAACCGAAGTCAAGACTTCCGAAAAAACCAACTACGCCGAACTCGCCTATCGCATCCTGAATCAGGCATTGAACCTCATCCCGACCGACATGAAACTTGAAAACCTCTCGTTGCGCATGGACGACATGGGCAAAAAGGCAAAGCTCAGTTTGATGACGATGTCGCTCGAGGACAAGAAACTCGAAAGCGCAATCCAGGTGCAAACCAATACGTTTACGCAGCGCTGGCGCATCACCGGGATTGCCGATCCTAGGAACAAACAGACCGATCTGCGTTTTTTCAACATCGATACCGGAAAAATAAAAGTGCCATATTTCGACGAGCGCTACAACCTCAAGGCGGCGTTCGATTCGATCCGCCTCAAAGTCGACAACATCGATATGGATGGCGACGAACTGCACATTGACGGCTTTACGTCGATTGCAAATTTGCAGGTGAACCATGAGAAAATCGCGCGCAAGGATGTCGTGATCAAGGAGGCAAGGTTCGATTACCATTTGCTGTTCGGTGAAAATTTCATCGCGGTCGACAGCAGTTCCAACGCACAGCTGAACCGCATCAAATTCCATCCTTACGTGGAATACAACAACGAAAAGGACAAAGTCTACAAACTCAAGATCGCCATCCCGAAAATGAAGGCGCAGGATTTCATCGAATCGCTTCCCGAAGGATTGTTCACGCATTTCGAAGGCATGGAAGCCGAAGGGAATTTCGACTACCGGCTCCATTTCGAATACAACAAGGACAAGCCCAACGGCGTGATTTTCGACAGCAATCTGCACAAGGAAAATCTCAAGATCATCAAATATGGCGAAGCCGATCTGGCCAAGCTCAACGGATCATTCGTGTATCGCGCGATCATCAACGATGTGCCGCAGCGGCCGATTTTTGTGGGCAGTTCGAACCCGAATTATGCACCACTGGGTTCGATCACGCCTTACCTGCGCAAAGCCGTCTTGACGACAGAAGACCCGTCTTTCTTTTCACACAAAGGATTCATCAACGAAGCGTTCAAGCAATCGATCGTCAAAAACATCAAGACCAAGAAATTTTCACGCGGCGCGAGCACGATTTCGATGCAGCTTGTCAAGAATGTTTTCCTGACCCGCGAGAAGACCTTGTCGCGCAAGCTCGAGGAAATCCTGCTGGTTTACATACTCGAAAACAACCGCATTGTGAGCAAGGAACGCATGCTCGAAGTGTATTTCAACATCATCGAATGGGGACCGAATGTTTACGGAATCGGCGAAGCGTCGCATTTCTATTTTGAAAAACATCCTTCGCAATTGTCGCTCAATGAGTGTTTGTTTTTGGCCAACATCATTCCGAGTCCGAGGAAATTCATGTACCAATTCAACGGCGATGCCAACCTCAAGCCATACGCAATAAGCCGTGACCGGCAAGTCAGGAACCTGATGTTGCGCCGTGGCGTGATTACGTCGATCGACACCATTTACGAATTGCCGATCATGGTTACCGGGCGCGCGCGGTCTTTTGTGCGTACCAAAAAAGAATTGGTACAGGAAATCGATTCGACTTCCATCGAGGAATTTAATTTCTGATGGGAATCGTGTAAGTTATTCGCACTCAACTTACAATCAATTGTTTAAATATTCTTTACATTTATGCTTCTAATCAAAATACTATTCTATGAAAACTAAAATTACGCTATTCTTTTTTGTCTTATCGGCGTGTTCCTTTGCGCAGACCATCGCATTGACGCCATTTGTCTCCGGGGTTTCGAACGCCGTTGAAATTGCCAATGCCGGCGATTCGCGGCTGTTCATCGTTCAACAATCGGGTGAAATCCGGATCGCCAATGCAGACGGAACGCTCAATCCCAATAATTTCCTCAATTTATCGGGCATCATCACTTCCGGTGGCGAACGCGGCCTGCTCGGTCTTGCGTTTCATCCGCAATATGCGACCAACGGTTATTTCTATGTCAATTACACCCGGTCTGGCGATGGTGCGACGGTGATCGCACGTTACAGTGTCGACCCGAACAATCCCAATCTGGCATTGGCTGCAGGGACGCCATTGCTCGTCGTTTCGCAACCATTCTCGAACCACAACGGCGGATCGATCCATTTCGGGACAGACGGTTATCTATACATCGGTATGGGTGACGGCGGAAGCGGCGGCGATCCGGGCAACCGCGCACAAAACATCAATGAAAATCTTGGAAAAATGCTGCGTATCGACGTAGACACGACCAATGGATCGTTGCCTTATGGCATTCCGGATGGCAATCCGTACGGAATTGGCCTCGCCGGAAACGACGAAATCTGGGCCATCGGACTCCGGAATCCATGGAAATTTTCATTCGACCGCAATACCGGCGATTTGTGGATTGCCGATGTGGGACAAAACGCGATCGAGGAAATCAACCATGTGGCGTCGAACGCGGAAGGACTCAATTATGGCTGGAAATGCTACGAAGCCAACAGTGTGTATACTTCCGGATGCGCCCAACCCAACGTAACCTATACTTTTCCCGTCGCTTCGTATACGCATTCTGGCGGCGCTTGCTCGATAACCGGAGGCTACGTTTACACGGGTTCGACTTATCCGAACATGCTCGGGAAATATTATTTTGCCGACTATTGCGTGAACCGCATCGGGATGGTCAATGTCGCCACCAATGCGATCACGTATTCGAGTACGTTTACCGGAAACAACTATTTCACGACCTTCGGCCAGGATGTCAATGGAGAATTGTATGTGTCGGCTTCGGCAACGGGTATTATTTACAAAATCACCGACAGTTCTTTGGGCGTAAACGATTTCTCTAAAATGGGATTTTCAATCGCGCCGAATCCGGCATCATCTGAATTCTTCGTCAAGATGTCCAATGGAAATTACCCGGCACAGGTGAGCGTAATCGATGTTTCCGGAAAAATATTGCTGGACCAGCGAATCGATTCTGAGTCGAGCGCCATCAGTACGTCCGCTTTCCAAAGCGGCATTTATATGATCAGTGTAAAAGACAGCAATGGCGCAGCGTCGACTTCAAAATTGGCGGTGGCGCAGTAGGCATCTTTTTAAAAAAACGAAGTGCGGCATCCCGAAAAGGTGCCGCACTTTTTGTTTGAATGCCCGCAGTTATTGCCGAAACGGGCGCAGTTAGCCCATGTTAACATTTGGTTATTTTTTTTTGGCTATTTTTACGGAAACAATCATATTTAGCATGAAGAAAATTATTTTTCTCGTTTTCGTAACGTTCTTTTCCAGATCGTTTGCACAGGATATTGCCATTTCGTCATTTGCCAGCGGCTTCAACACACCCGTAGAGATTGCCAATGCCGGAGACAATCGATTGTTTGTTGTAGAATTGACAGGATCGATAAAATTGGTGAATGCTGACGGAACTGTCAATCCCGAAAACTTCCTGACCATGCCTCCAAATACCGTATTAACCGGTGCCGAACGTGGATTCCTGGGCTTGGCCTTTCATCCGCAATATGCTACCAATGGCTATTTCTTCGTTTATTACACGCGTGTTCCCGATGGCAACATTATCGTCGAGCGCCGCAAAGTCAATCCCGAAAACCCAAACATTGCGCTCGATGGCGATGTATTGCAAATCTTATCGATCAGCCATCCCGAATCGGCACACAACGGCGGCACGCTCCGGTTCGGCCCTGACGGCTATCTCTACATTGGGATCGGCGATGGCTGGGAACCCTCTACCAATGCCCAGGACATCAATGTAAACCTTGGGAAAATCCTGCGGATCGACGTCAACAATTCCACCGAATCACAGCCATACAGTATTCCGCCGGGCAATCCATACGTGGGTGTGGAAGGCAATGATGAGATCTGGGCCCTCGGACTCCGGAATCCGTGGAAATATTCTTTCGACCGCAATACCGGGGATTTATGGATCGCCGATGTGGGCGCCAACGCTTTCGAAGAAATCAACCATGTCCCTTCTACCCAGGCAGGTGTCAATTATGGCTGGATTTGCTATGAAGCCAACAGTGTCGTTTTCGAATGCGGCCAGCCCGTGGAAAATTATACCTTTCCGATGACTTCGTACGCCCATGTCCCGAATCGCTGTTCGATTATTGGCGGATATGTGTATACGGGAAGTGAATTTCCGAATTTACAAAACAAGTATTTCTTTACTGACCTTTGTACCAATGCCGTTCTATTCGCCGACGTGAACACCGGTGAAATCTCAAGTTCTGCTATTTTTCCGGGCGAGGACATACTTTACTTTACAACATTGGGCCAGGATGTAAACGGGGAATTGTACATCGCCTCCTCGTTCACTGGTGTCGTGTATAAAATAGTGGATCTTTCGCTGAGCAGAAAAGGTTTCTCCCAAACGACGGCTGCAATTGTCCCGAATCCGGCAGCTAAAGATTTCCATCTCAAAATGGGTCGTGCCGAATTTCCTTTGCGCGTAAACATTATCGACGCCACCGGCAAAGAACTCATGAAAACGCAAATCGCGTCAGAGTCGGCTCCTGTTAACATCGAGCAGCTCCAATCCGGGATTTACATCGTAAACGTTACCGATCATTCGGGAGCGACAACCACGACCAAACTGGCCGTAACCAAATAATCACGGCGCCGGATCGGGAAAGCGGTTTTGGATGCTTTCAATGGCCTTTAAGATGGGTTCCGACAGTGAAATTCCGTGCGAATCAATATTTTCCCGAAGCTGCCCCATATCGGTCGCTCCAATGATCGTGCTGGTGACAAACGGTTGTCTCTGAACGAAAGCCAACGACATCTGGGCAAGCGACAAACCAAAATCGGCTGCAATTTCCTGGTACAAACGCGAGGCTTCTCGCGTCGATTCGGAATTGTACCGTGTAAAATTCGGGAACAAATTCAACCGCGCATTGGGGTCTTGCACTTCCGACAGGTATTTGCCCGATAAAAGTCCGAATGCCAATGGCGAATACGCCAGCAATCCCACATTTTCACGGTAGGCGATTTCTGCCAAAGTCGATTCGAACGTGCGATTGACCAGCGAATAGGGATTTTGCGTCGTCGCAATCCGCGGCAAATTATGCTTTTTACTTTCTTCGAGAAAACGCATAATTCCCCACGGCGTTTCATTAGACACACCGATGTGGCGAATTTTCCCTTCACCAATCAATTGCTCAAAAACGGTCAAAACCGCCCGGAAATTATCTTCCCAAACGTCTTCTTCTATTTTAAAGGCGCGTTGCCCAAAAAAGTTGACTTTGCGCTGCGGCCAATGCAATTGGTACAGGTCGATATAATCGGTTTGCAGACGCGCCAAGCTTTTCTCGACCGATTCACGGATCGTTTGCTTATTGAAACCCAAATCCTCGCGGATGAATGGAAGTCCGCGGTTCGCTCCTGCGATTTTAGTGGCCAAAACGATCTCGTTCCTTCTCCCTGATTTTTTGAGCCAGGTTCCGATGATTTCCTCGGTTGCACCATACGTCGATTCCTGCGCCGGAACCGGATACATTTCGGCCGTATCGATAAAGTTGATGCCTCGATCCAAAGCACAATCGATCTGCGCGTGGCCTTCGGCTTCGGTATTCTGCCGCCCGAAAGTCATCGTGCCGAGGCAAATGGCGCTGACTTCCAAATCGGTGTTGGGTAATTTATTGTATCGCATAATTTAAATTTCATAAAAAACGCCCGAGCAACGAGTCAAAAAACTCAACTGCTCAGGCGCTCAGCTACTCAGCTGCTTTTTACAATTCGTTGAGCATTTTCGAAATCTCGTCCAATTTTGGTGTCAGGATGATCTCGATCCTTCTGTTCTTGGCTTTGCCTTCTGCTGTCGTGTTGGGCATCAGCGGTGCAAATTCGCTGCGGCCGGCGGCAGTCAGGTTCGATTTGTTGACTTTTTTATTTTCGCCCAAAATGTGGACGATCGCCGTGGCGCGTTTGGTAGACAAATCCCAGTTGTCGGCGATCGGACCTGAACCGGCATAGGCATCGTCATCGGTGTGGCCTTCGATCAGGACAGAAATATCGGGGTTGTCTCCGAGTACTTTTCCGACTTCGACTACGGCGCGGCGGCCTTCGGTTCCGACAGCCCAGCTTCCCGATGAAAACAACAATTTGTTCTCCATCGAAACGTAGACTTTTCCATTTTTCTGCTGGACGGTCAAGCCCTTGCCTTCAAAACTGTTGAGCGCTTTCGATAAGGTTTCCTTGAGTTTCTTCATCGCGGCTTCTTTGCTCGCCATCATGTTTTCGAGTTCGGCAAGACGGCGCGAACTGTCGTCAAGGTCGTTGCGGAGTTTGTCGAGGCGCGATTTCTCGGCGGCCAATGCTTTCTCTTTTTCTTCGAGTTGCGCGAGCAGGTCACGGTTCTTGTTCATGTTGGTCGCGAGCGCGTCGTCACTGTTTTTAGACAAAGCCGCGTAAGAATCCTGCAGGTTGGCCAAACTGTTCGTCGCCGATTTGTAATCGTTCGACAATTTGTCGCGTTCGGTTCTGGTCTTGGCGAGCTCGGCCTGGAGCGCAGCATAATCGAGGTCGAGCTTGTTTTTTGCCTTTTCGCAATCTTTGCCGTCGTCCTGCAATTTGCGGTTTTCCTTGCGCAGGTTGGCATACTTTTCTTCGAGTTCGTTGTAGACTTTTTTGGAAACGCATGAACTGGTCAAGGCCAATGCGATAGCGAAGAGGGATAATTTTTTGATCATTTTTTTACTTTATATGAGGTTTTAGAAAATGCTTGTTGTATGTTGGAAACCCTAGCCCTGATTAGTTCACTAAGCTAATATTTTTAATTAGTGTTCACTGAATGCTTTGCATTTGCAGCAAGTATCCTCGAAGAGATACTGCGGAAAGCAGGTTCTCGGCTCCTATTCCAATTCGGTCAAAACCGGGCAATGGTCGGAATGCCGCGCTTCGGGCAAAATCACCGAGCGTTTCAATCGGGTTTCCAACGGCTTGCTGACCAAAATGTAATCGATGCGCCAGCCTTTGTTGTTCGCGCGCGCGTTGCCGAAATTGCTCCACCACGTGTAATGGTGCGGGTCTTTGTTGAAATGGCGGAAGCTGTCGACGAATCCTTCGTTGATGAAAACGTCGAGCCAGTTGCGCTCGTGCGGCAAAAATCCGGAGACGTTCTTGTTGCGTTTGGGATCGTGGATGTCGATTTCCTGGTGGCAGATGTTGTAATCGCCGCAAACGACGAGGTTCGGGAATTGGGTGCGCAATTCGTGAATGTAGGTGTGGAAATCATCCATGTACATGAATTTGTGCGGAATCCGGACGGCGTTCGTTCCGCTTGGCATGTAAAAACTCATGACGGAAATGTCGCCAAAATCAGCGCGGATGTTGCGGCCTTCGAAATCCATGTGTTCGATACCGGTTCCGAAGACGACGTTATCGGGCTTGGTCTTGCACAGAATCGCGACGCCGCTGTAGCCTTTTTTGTTTGCGGAATACCAGTAATGATACGGATATCCGGCCGCTTCAAAGTCGGCGACGGGAACCTGATCTTGCGTCGCTTTGATTTCCTGGAGGCAAATCACATCAGGGTCGGTCACTTTGAGCCAATCGATAAATCCTTTGGAAATTGCTGCTCTGATACCGTTGACATTATAGGAAATTATTCTCATTTGGATTGCAAAAATTTGGTTTTCAAAAGTAGTAAAAAAGTGCAAAGTATAATTCACAAAAGCATCGCAAATTAGCGTTTTTTGCTATCTTTGTCCGGAGCACAAAAACAAACACTACATGGGTTTAGTAACCGCTAAAGAAGTCGCAAAGGCGATCAATGCTGAGAAATATGGCGTTTTCGGAACATTCGCCGGATGGTTGCTGATGAAGGTGCTCAAAATCTCAACACTCAACAAAATTTACGACCGGAACAAACACCTCAGCGACGTCGAATTCCTCAATTCCATTTTGGACGAACTCCAGATCAAATTTGAGATTCCCGAAGAAGATTTAAAGCGTTTGCCCAAAGACGGCGCTTACATTACCATATCGAACCATCCTTTGGGCGGCATCGACGGCATTTTATTGCTCAAACTGATGCTCGACCGCGAACCCGATTTTAAGATCATTGCCAATTTTTTATTGCACAGGATCGAGCCGCTCAAGCCGTTCATCATGCCGGTGAATCCGTTTGAAACACACAAGGACGCCAAGTCGAGCGTTGTTGGCATCAAGGAAACATTGCGCCATTTGAGCGACGGGAAACCGCTCGGCATGTTTCCGGCCGGTGAAGTCTCGACATACAAAGACGGCAAATTGGTGGTCGACAAACCGTGGGAAGAAGGCGCGATCAAGGTCATCCGCAAAGCGCAGGTGCCGGTAATCCCGATTTATTTCCATGCCAAAAACAGCCGGCTGTTTTATCTGCTTTCCAAGATCAACGATACGATCCGGACTGCGAAATTGCCGTCTGAATTGTTTTCGCAGAAAGACCGTGTGATCAAGGTGCGCATCGGGAAACCGATTTCGGTGGCCGAGCAAAACGAACATGAAACGATCGAAGCCTATTCTGATTTCCTGCGCAAGAAGACCTACATGCTTGCGAATGCGTTCGAAAAGGAAGCGTCATTCTTGACACCGCCGAATTTGAAATTGCCCAAAAACCCGAAGAAAATCGTCGCGCCGGCCAACACCGAAAAAATGCGCGCCGAAGTCGAGATGCTGCGCAAAAAAGATTGCCGCCTGACGCAAAGCAAAAATTACGAAGTGTTCTTTACCGAAGCGGGCAAAATCCCGAATATCCTGCACGAGATCGGGCGTTTGCGCGAAATCACTTTCCGTGAGGTGGGCGAAGGCACGAATGAATCCTTGGATTTGGACAAATATGACAAGTATTACCACCACATGTTCCTTTGGGACGACGATGCGAAGGAAATCGCGGGCGCGTACCGTATGGGATTGGGTTCGGAAATCTTCCCGAAATACGGCATTGACGGTTTTTATCTGCAGGAATTGTTCCGATTCGAACCCGAATTGTTCGACATGATGAGCAAGTCGATCGAAATGGGCCGCGCGTTCATTACGAGCAATTACCAATTGAAACCAATGCCGCTGTTCCTGCTTTGGAAAGGCATCGTGCATACGACCTTAAGGTATCCCGACCACAAATTCCTGATTGGCGGCGTGAGCATCTCGAACCAGTTTTCGGATTTTTCGAAATCGCTCATGATCGAATTCATGAAGTCGCATTATTACGATCCGTATGTTGCGCAGTACGTGTATCCGAAGAAGGAATTCAAGGTCAAGCTCAAGGACGCCGACAAGGATTTCGTATTCAACGAAGCCGAGGCCGACCTCAACAAGTTCGACAAGATCATTGACGAAATCGAACCCGGAAATTTGCGTTTGCCGGTATTGATCAAGAAATACATCAAGCAGAATGCGCGCGTGATCGCGTTCAACGTGGATCCGTTGTTCAACAATGCCGTCGACGGATTGATGTACATCCGCATCGCCGATTTGCCCGAAAGCACCGTAAAACCAGTCATGGAAGAATTCCAGGCTGAATTGGAACGCAAGCTTTCGGAAAAAGAATTGTCGGGAGACGGTGTTTAACGAAAAATTTCTTCCGCATTGACTTTTACCGCAAAGATTGGAAGTTTTTTCGCAAAGTTCACTAAGCTTTCTTTGCGTACTTTGCGAGAATCTTAGGTTAGTTTTCTTTTAAATTCTCAGCGTTTTCAATCCTTCACTTACAAGAATAGAACAATAAAAAATGGAGCCTCGGCTCCATTTTGTTTTTATTGATTGTCTTTGAGGTATTGCCATTCGGCTTTGGTCAGGATCGGTTTCTTTTCGAACTTTTCCCCTTTGATGTAGTTGACGATCGCTTCGGCGCGCGCTTTGGATTCTGGGTGCGTGCTGACCCAGTAAATCTGTTCGGGCATCGCGTCTTCGGTCGACATCTTGTACAAAAAATCGGCCAGTTCAGCAGGATCGAGCCCGGCTTCCATCATGTAATCGGCTCCGGTCAGATCGGCCTCCGATTCGAGTTCGCGGTCATACGCCGTAGACGACAGCATCTTGGCCGCTTCCTTGATCATTTCGGGGCTTCTGCCGCCCGTCGTGATTGAAAGCAACATCGAAAGCCCGAGTTCCTTGACGAGTTTCTTCATCACGTGGTTGCGTTCGATGTGCGCCATTTCATGACAGATGACCCCGGCCAGTTCGCTTTCATTATCGGCCGATTTGATTAGGCCTGTATAGATAATCAAATATCGGTTCGGCATCGCAAAAGCGTTGACTTCGTCCTTTTCGACAATGTGCACCTTGATGGTTTCGCGGTCGATGTGATTCTTCTCGGCAATGCGCGTGACGATTTTGTCGACGTAACGGTTCACCGAGTCATTCTGGACGACGTGTTCCGTTTTTTTGATGGTTTCCCAAAACAGGTCGCCGAGTTTCTCTTCGGTCGTATCGGTGGCTTCCTTGATGTGGAACGCTTTCATGTAGTCGATTTGCGACAGTCCGAAATAGACGCCCAGAAATACCCCAACAATCAGGATGGCTTGTACAAATATATTTTTACTCACGGCTTAATGTTTTATGGTTTTCGGGACGTTTCATGGTTTACAGGTTGCGTTGGTCAGGCTTCCGAAGAACAGGAATTCGACGTGTTTGCCTTTGCGGGTTTGGATCGCGGCATACATCGTCGAAATGAATTCGGCCGCATTGAAAAGGATGACCGTAAACAAATACGCAAAGTATTGGTTGGTGACTTTTTCATCCCCGAAAAGGATTGAAACCGTCCACCAGAAACTGATGCTGTTCACCGGCAGCAACGCCAATTGCGAATAGAACGCCTGCAGGCAATGCCACCGCACGAAATAGGTTCCTTTGCGGTTCGAGATGTAAAAGAACATCGTTGCCAGCATGTTGACAATCGGGAAAGGCAAACCGGCCACGACCGCCACGAGTGACATGAGGTAGCTGTTGGAAGCTTTTTCTGCTTCGTGTTCGCCCGGAACGTAAGAGAATTGATGCGTCATAAATGTTTGTAAATGTTCCAGGTCCAATTTAAGATTACCAGAAAAACCAGGACGATGGCGACCCATTTGAGTCGGATGACGTCTTCGGCTTTTTTATAATAGACGAACAAGGTTTGCTTGCCGGTCACGACGTCGAAAACGAGCCACAGCGGAATGACCGCCATCAGCAACGCAACGACAATCCCAAACGGATTCATCATCACGGCCGCTTTCCATTCGCCTTGGACGACGAGCCTGACCGAACGCGTGGTTCCGCAAGACGGACAAGGAATGCCCGTAACCTGCTTGATGAAACACGCGTTCAATCCTGGCACTGCCGCCGACTTTTCACTCCAAACGGAGTAGCCAAGCCACAGGTAACCAAAAAAACAAGCTATAGCCAGTATAGCGTACAACCCGTTTTTTTTCATTGGGTGGGATTATAGGATTACGTTTTGGAGTGCTTCGAGGTTTTTTTCCCTGGCCAATCCCATGATCGAGAACCAATCTACGATCAACCAGATGTAGAGTCCGCCGCAGGTGAGTAATTTCGCAATTCCCAAACCAACGTCGCCGAGGTAAAACCGGTCGATCCCGAGTCCGCCGCCAAAAAGCGAAATCATCAGTGTTTGTGTCGGATCCTTGAATTGCAGCATTTCTACGCGCGCCCATTTTTGTTCGTCCAATTGTACCAGGCGGGCCCTGATCGATTCCAATTGGTGGCTTTCAAAATACTTGCTGTTAAGCATCATGAAGAGGTCGATTTTTTCCATTTTTAGTTTGTTTTGGTGTTAAGAGCCTAAAAATATAAAAATTATTGGAACGCACTATCAATAGGCTCCCAAAGTTCGATTTTATTTCCTTCAGGGTCAAGTATCCAACCAAACTTGCCGTAATCGTAGGCTTCAGGTGTTCCGACAATCGTTACGCCTTCTGCTTTCAATTTTTCAAACAATCCGTCCAGGTCGTGTACGCGGAAATTCTGCATGAACGGTTTTTCCGACGGACTGAAATAAGCCGTATCCGCGGCAAAAGGCGACCACTGCGTCGAGCAATCATTGCCTTGCAGGTCCTTCCACCAAAACGTGCAGCCCCATTGGTCTACGTTGAGTCCGAGGTGCTTTCCGTACCATTCCCTGAGCGCCGTCGGGTCGTTGCTCTTGAAGAAAATCCCGCCGATTCCCGTGACGCGTCTGGGGATTTCAATCTCTTGCTGTTCGCCCAAATATTTGGCTTTGATCTTGTCGGCAATGACCTGCGCAAGTCGCTCGTGGCTTTCAAACGTCCAGCCGGCGATGTGCGGCGACAGGATTACCTTGTCGGATTGCAGCAAATACGAGAATGCCTGCGGAATTTCTTCTTCGAACAACTGTTCAAACGACGACTTCTCGTATTCGAGCACGTCGAGTCCGGCACCGAGGATTTTCCCGCTTTCCAAAGCCGCAGCCAAATCGGCCGTGACGACATTTTTGCCGCGCGACGTATTGATGAGCCAGAACGGCTTGGCGAAATTTTGGATGAAATCGCCGTTGACCATCTTATCGGTTTCGGGCGTCCACGGAATGTGCAGGCTCAACACATCGGCTTCCTGCTGCAAGACTTCGAGCGAAACCTGCTTGGCATTGGCATCGCCTACATTGGGCAGAATGTCGTAACACAGCACCTTGACGTCGAAACCGCGCAATTTCTTCGCGAACGATTTCCCCATATTGCCGTAACCGATCAGGCCAACGGTTTTGCCATCGAGTTCGTATCCGCGGTTGGCTTCGCGGTTCCAATGTCCGGCACGGATTTGCGCATCGGCGGCATTGATTTTATTGAACAACGACAACAGCATCGCGAGCGCATGTTCGCCCACGGCATTCCGGTTGCCTTCGGGCGCGGCGATCAGCGTGATGTTTTTGGCCGAAGCATAACCGACATCGATGCTTTCGAGTCCGGCGCCGACGCGTGCAATGAATTGCAAATTGGAAGCCTTGTCTATAAAATCCTTGTCGATTTTGAAACGGCTGCGGATGACGATGCCGTGGTAGTTGTGGATTTTGGCTTCGATTTGTTGCCTGTCGGAAGTATAGTCTTCGTCGTTTGCAAATCCGGCCTGCTGCAATTGCGCGAGCAACAGCGGATGATTGCTGTCGATGTGGAGGATTTTGACCCCAGAAGTCATTGCTTTCATTATTCCTTGATTTTCTGTAAAGACGTCTTGATGCCCTTGATCAGCGACGAACTGAATCCCTGGTGTTCCATTTCATTGAGCCCGACAATCGTACAGCCTTGCGGCGTGGTGACGCGATCGATCAGTTGTTCGGGATGGATTTTTTCCTCGAGCAGCATCTGTGCGGCGCCTTTTGCGGTTTGTGCGGCAATGGCCAGTGCGGTTTGCGAATCGAATCCGATTTCGATCCCGGCCTGCATCGACGCGCGGATGTAACGCAACGCATACGCCGTCCCGCAAGCGCCGAGTACGGTCGCGGCATCCATCAGTTTTTCCTCGATGACCGGAACGGTGCCGAGTTTCGAGAACAGCGCGATCACTTGCTGTGCGGCTTGATCGTCGGCAGCGGCAAACGAGACGCAGCTCGCCGATTCTCCGAATTGCACGGCAATGTTGGGCATCACGCGAACGATTGGATTGGCATTTTTGGTCCATTGCTGCAGCATGGCAATCGTCACGCCACTGACGGCCGAAACAATGGTTTTACCTGTCACCAAAGGCGAGATTTGCGTCAAAACGGCTTCTATCTGATACGGTTTGACCGTAAGGATGATGATGTTGGCGTCGGCAATTCCCAAAAGGTTATCGTGCGATACGGCAACCCCTTTTTCCGCAAGGTGTTGGATCGCCGAAATATTGCGTCTGGTGACGGTCACTTGCGTGTCGGTCGAAAACTTGGCCAGCCCCAATGCAATAGCAACGCCGAGGTTTCCGCCGCCAATAATTTGTACTTTCATGATTGCGTTGTATTAGATTCCCAAAATCATATTGGCAATCGTAAAATAGATGATGATTCCGAAAACGTCGTTGGTTGTCGTAATAAACGGACCGGTCGCGATGGCCGGATCGATTTTGTTCTTGTTCAGGAAAAGCGGCACCAAAACGCCCAATGTCGCCGCAAACAAAATCACGACGATAATAGAGGTGGAAATCGCGATCCCGACCAGATATTGCTGGTACATAATCGAGTGGTAAAGCAGCAACATCATCGAAATGATGGTTCCTGAGATCATCGCCACGGTCAATTCCTTGGTGACGTAATTTCGGTTGAATTCCTTGAGCGTCCCGTTGGCCAGGCCCTGCACTACAATCGCCGAAGCCTGTACGCCGATGTTTCCCGCAGTCGCCGAAAGCAGCGGTACGAAAATGATCAGGGTCGAATATTTCTGGAAAGCCGCCTCGTTGTTCTTGAGTACAAACGACGCGACGATTTCGATGAACATCCCGATCAAAAGCCACGGCAAACGCGCCTTGGTGAGTTCGAGTACGCTGTCGCTCGCCTCGACGTCTTGCGTGATACCGGCTGCGAGTTGGTAATCCTTGTCGGCTTCTTCCTTGATGACGTCTACGATATCATCGATCGTGATCCTGCCTACGAGCCTGCCGAGTTCATCAACGACGGGAATCGCTTCCAAATCGTATTTCTGCATGATGCGCGCGACTTCGACGTCTTCGGTATCGACCTTGACGGAATTGAGTTTGGAAATGTATACTTCGCTGATCGGTGTTTTGGTGGAAGTCGTCAATAAATCTTTCAAAGACAAACGGCCTTTGAGCCGGTTCTCATCATCGACGACGTAAATCGAATGCACGCGCGAAATGTTTTCGGCCTGGATGCGCATTTGTTTCACGCACGTCAGGACATTCCAGTTTTCGTTGACTTTGACGAGCTCTTTGTGCATCAAACCACCGGCGGTATCTTCGTGGTAGCGCAAGAGTTCGACGATGTCCTTGGCGTGTTCAACATCCTGGAGTTCGGAGATGACCTCATTTTTTTTGTCTTTGGACAATTCGGCGATGATGTCGGCCGCGTCATTGGTTTCGAGTTCGTCGAGTTCTTCGGCGATCTCTTTCGGCGAAAGCCTCTTGAGGATGTTCTCGCGGATGTCGTCTTCGAGTTCGAGTAGGATCTCGGCGGTTTTTTCGCTGTCGAGGATCTTAAAGATATAAGTCGCTTCGTCAAAATCAAGCTCGTCGAGAATTTCAGCAATATCGGCATGATGCATGTCGTGGAGCAAAACGTTCAATTCCTTGTCGTTCTTTGCGGCGATAAGCACTTCGATCTGGCTGATTAATTCCTTGCTGATTTTAAACTCCATCGGCTTCTATTTTTTGCGCGAGTGTTATGAATTGTTCGGTCGAAAGTTGTTCCGGCCGCAGGTCAAAGATAGTGTCTTCTCTTAAATTATCCGATAAATTTAGTGATTTTAAACTGTTGCGGAGCGTTTTGCGGCGCTGCTGGAATCCGGTTTTGACGACGGTGAAAAACAATTTTTCGCTGCACGGCAACGTGAAATTTTCCTTCCTCCTGAGCCGCAACACGCCCGATTTGACTTTGGGCGGCGGATTGAAAACGTCCTCGCTCACGGTAAACAAATATTCGGCGTCGTAAAAAGCCTGAACAAGCACCGACAGGATCCCGTAGGTTTTCGAGCCTTTCTTTTCACAGATGCGTTCGGCGACTTCCTTCTGGAACATCCCGGAAAATTCTGGAATCTGCGCACGCAATTCGAGTGCGCGAAACACGATCTGCGATGAAATATTGTACGGGAAATTGCCGATGATCGCAAACGGCTTGCCTTCGAAGACTTCGTTGATGTTGTACTTCAGGAAGTCTTTCGAAATGATGTGTCCGTGCAGTTTCGGGTAATTGCCATTGAGGTAATCGACCGATTCGGTGTCGATCTCGATCACATAGGTATTGGTCGGTTTTTCGAGCAGATATTTCGTCAGCACGCCCATGCCCGGCCCGATTTCGAGTACATAATCGTAGCCTTCGAGGCTGAGCGTATCGGCAATCCTCTGGGCGATGCTTTCGTCTTTGAGGAAATGCTGGCCGAGGTGTTTTTTGGCTTTTACTTTGTCCATGTTTCAGGTTGTTAGCGGTTTGGTTTTGGACAGTTTGGCTGGATTAAAATTCCGAAATCACTTCGAGTTCCGTACGGAAATACAATGCGCGCTCGCCCCATAATCTGAGCCCTTTTTCGCGCATCTTTGGCGCATCTTCCGCGTAATAGCGTTCGAGCGTGGCTTTGTCCTTTGTGGTGTATTGTGCGGCAAACGCGATGCCTTCGATCGGTTGGTCGACGTGAACGCGCACCAGTCGGGCCGACAGGAATTTGCCCGTGGCCATAATATCGGGCATGTGTTCGTTGTTCATCCAAAGCAACCATTGGTCGTGGATGTCTTCGTGTATGTTGATGGTGACGTTGTAGATGATCATCGTGTATTTGGTAATGTGGTAATTTGTTTAATTCGGATTAATTCTGTCGGTTTTTGAAAGTCTAAAGCGCAGCGTGTCCAAAATCTAAAGCGTAGCGCGTCTTTAATAAATTACAAATTCGAATCGCCGCGCAATTGCCTGTATTTCTTTCGCGCATCGACAAAATAGATGCTGTCCTGGTGCCCGAACAAAACCTTTTCATACAATGGCTTGGCCTTTTCGGGATCTTTGAGTTGCTTGTTGTAGATTTCGGCGGAAAAATAAAGCGCCTCGTCAATGTAAATGCTTTCGGCGTGCTTGTCGATGATCGCCTGATATTGGCCCAACGCCGCAGTGTAATCGCCCATCTTTTCATACGTCACGCCCAAACGCAGCAACGTCACGGGCTCGATTTCCTGCCCTTTGAAATCCTTCAGGATCCCCTGAAATTGCGCGAGCGCCTCCTGGTTTTTGTGTTGGTACAACAAATAATCGGCGCGCGCAAATCGCTTGAGCGCGGCCTGTGTCGAATCGGCTACGGTGTTGTCGTTGAGCAGCAGGAAGTATTCGAGCGCATCGTTGGCGATCAATTGTGTCGATGCCGATTTGAGTGCCTTGAATTGCTGTTGCGCCCAATCGAAATCGGTCTTGAAATAACTCGTCTTGGCCGCTTTGAGACTGGCTTCGTGGCCTACGACATCGTTCTTGAGGTCTTCCTCAATCTGCGAATAATAAATCAGCGCCTGGTTGAATTTTTCCTCAAACAACAGAATGTCGGCGAGTTCCATCTTCACGTCGGCCTGCTGGTATTTACTGAGCGGCAATTCGAGCGCGCCTTTCAGAATCGCCTTGCCTTCTTCGGGTTTCTTGCCGTTGAAAGTCAGGAAATGCGCGTCGAGAATCTGCAGCGACAACGAATACGGACTGATGCCGAATTGTTTGAGCAGCAAAGCCAAATCGGCCGCAATCGCATCGTAATCTTTGGGCTGTGCCGTATTGATGCGCATTTCGGTCAGGTAATAATTGGCCTGGATCTGCAGTTCGATGTCGCGCGTATTTTCAAGGATGAAGCCGAAGATTTCCTTGGCCGTTTCGGTTTCGCCTTCCTCAATCGACAATTCGGCGAGGTTGACGATGTTCGAAAACGTCTCCGGATCGCGTTTGTAAATCGCCTTTTCCTGGATGAATGCCTTGCCGTATTCTTTCTGCTGGACGTAAAACCAGCTCAAATATTGGTTCCAGAAAATGTCCTGGTTTTTCTGCGCGCGCACGAGCAATGCCTTGCGCAGCGTTTCGTTGAACGTCGCCTCGCCGTCTTCGGTCATGAAACGCATGAGTTGGTTTTGGATCATGATCGAATTCTGCGGATTGGCGAAAGATTCGGTCAGGAACATGTCGATCATCTTTTCGGTGTCGCCCGATTGGCCGTAAAGCAGCGCCATCTGGAAGTTGAAATTGAATTTGGGCTCGAGCGAAACCGCGAGTTGATAGGCCTGCAGCGCATAATCGATCAGCACCTTTTTTTCAAAAGTCGATGCGATGCCGTAGACTTCATTGGGGTTTTTCTTGATCTTGTCGATGGCTTCCTCGTAATATCTTTTGGCTTTGGAAGGCTCCTTTTTGAGTTGGTAGTTGTAGCCCAGTTCAACGAGCAGGCTGCCCATCGGATATTTGGAAATGCGGTCCTGCAGCGATTTTTCGGCCACTTCGAACTGTTGCAGCTGCTGATAGGTTTCGATCAGCCGTTGGAAATAAAAGCTATTGCCGGGCTGCGATTTGATCAATTCCTCATAGCTGATTTTGGCCTTTTCGAAATCGCCTTTGTCGAAATAATTCTGCGCCAATTGCTCATTCTGCGCGAATGCACAAAACGAAATCAGCAAAAAATAATAAATGAATAACTTCTTCATCGGGCCGAATAAAACAACGCACTAAAGTAACACTTTTCGTGTCGATTGAGTGCGTTGTTACAAAAGATTAACTTTGATAACGTGAATTCCCATTAGTTGATGATATCGAAACCGGTGTACTTGCGCAACACCTCCGGAATCACGATGCCTTCCGGCGTCTGGTAGTTTTCGATGATGCCCGCCAACACGCGTGGCAATGCCAATGAACTGCCGTTGAGCGTATGCGCGAGTTGGTTTTTGCCGTCCTTGTCGCGGAAACGCAACTTGAGTCGGTTGGCCTGGAACGTCTCGAAATTCGATACCGAAGAGATTTCGAGCCAACGGTCCTGCGCCGTCGAAAACACTTCGAAATCATAGGTCAATGCCGAGGCGAAACTCATGTCGCCGCCACACAAACGCAAAATCCTATAGGGTAATTTAAGTTCGTTGAGGATTTCCTTGACGTGATCGACCATGCCGTCGAGCGCTGCATAAGAATTCTCGGGTTTTTCGATGCGTACGATTTCGACCTTGTCGAATTGGTGCAAACGGTTCAATCCGCGGACGTGCGCGCCATACGAACCCGCTTCACGGCGGAAACACGGCGTATAACCCGTACACATCACGGGCAATTCGTTCTCGTTCAGGATGACATCGCGGAACAAATTCGTCACGGGAACTTCGGCAGTCGGAATCAGGTACAGATCATCAATCCCAACATGGTACATCTGGCCTTCCTTATCGGGCAACTGGCCCGTTCCGTAACCCGAAGCTTCATTGACAAGGTGCGGCACCTGGAATTCCTTGTAGCCCGCATCGGTATTCTTATCGAGAAAGTAACTGATCAATGCGCGCTGCAATTTGGCACCCTTGCCTTTGTAAACCGGAAATCCGGCGCCCGTGATCTTCACGCCGAGTTCGAAATCGATGATGTCGTATTTTTTGACGAGCTCCCAATGCGGTTGCGCGCCTTCGTGTAATTTCGGGATGTCGCCGTGCTCGAAGACGGTCAGGTTTTCTTCGGGCGTCTTGCCTTGGGGCACGATGTCGGCCGGAAGGTTGGGCAACAGATACATTTTTTGCTGGAGCTCCTCGGCGTAGGCTTCGGCTTTCTCCGACCAATCCTTGCTTTGCTCTTTGAGCGCTACGGTTTTTTCCTTGAGAATCGCCGCTTTGGCTTTCTCGCCGCTTTTCATCAGATCGCCGATGTCTTTGGACAGCCTGTTCGATTCGGATAAAACGTTGTCGAGCTCCACTTGCGCGGCGCGGCGTTTTTCATCGAGTTGCACGACTTGCGCAACCAAATCTTTGGCATCCATGTGCTTTTTTGCCAGGGCCTGGATGACTTTCTCCTGATTGTCCCTGATAAATGCGATCTGTAACATATACTGTTGTTTAAATGAGGCGCAAATTTAATCAAATGTTTTTATAAAGAAAGATGCGCAACCAAAAGATGCGTTTGCCATCCAAAAAAGAAAATTGGCAGTATCTGTGCATTTTTATCGAAATTAACATCTGTTGAATTGGTTATTCCTTAGATTTGCGAAAAAATTTTGAACATATGAAAAATATTTACCTGCTGTTGACACTGGTTTCGGTTTCGGCATTGGCCCAAACGAACCGCCAGACGCTCGACAACATCATCGAGGCGGAAAAGAAATCGGCCGCCAAGATCATGAATCTCGTCGTGAATCCTGACACGTGGAACTATGACATCACGTACCACCGGCTCAAGTTTACGGTCGATCCGGCGGTAGCATTCATTTCTGGCGAAATCACCACCAAATACATCGCGAAGGAAAATATGAATTCGATCACGTTTGATTTGTCGGAGCAGCTCAGCGTGAGTTCGGTCAAGCGGCATGGCGCGGATATCGCCTTTTCGCAAAATGACAGCGATGAGCTCGTGATCACTTTGCCCGAAACGCAATTTCAGGGCGAGGTCGACTCGCTGACGGTTACTTATTCAGGCGTTCCTTCGGGCACGGGTTTCGGTTCGTTTGTCAATGAAATGCACAATGGGACGCCCGTACTCTGGACGTTGTCGGAACCCTTCGGCGCGCGCGACTGGTGGCCGTGCAAACAGGATTTGAACGACAAAGTCGACCAGGGAATCGATGTTTACATCACCGCCCCGGCGCAATACAATGCCGTTTCAAACGGAATGCAGCTGTCGGCGACGATCGCTGTGGGTCAGAAAACAACACACTTCAAACACAATTATGCGATTCCGGCGTATCTCATCGCGATTGCCGTGACCAATTACCAGTTGTACGTCCAGCAAGGCGGGCTCGGTACTCCCGAAAGTCCGTTTTTCCCGATCATCAATTACAGCTATCCTGAAAACGCCAATGCGATCCAGTCGAGTGTTGCGGTCACGCCGGCGATCATTAATTTTTACGAAGCCAAATTCGGCGATTATCCGTTCCGCGATGAAAAATACGGCCATTGCCAATTCGATTGGGGCGGCGGGATGGAACACACCACCGTTTCGTTCATGACAGCGGGCGGCAGCGGCGGTTATTCGCGCAGCCTGATCGCGCATGAGATGGGCCACCAGTGGTTTGGCGACAAGGTAACGTGCGGTTCTTGGCGCGACATCTGGCTCAACGAAGGGTTTGCGACTTACCTCGCGGCCATGGTCATCGAGGAATTTGACGGCGAGGAGGCGTTTACGGATGAAAAAGGCGGAATGATCGATTACATCACCGATTCACCCAATGGCGCGATTTACCTGACCGAATCTGAAGCGACCAATGTGGGCCGTATCTTCAGCGGCCGTCTGACCTACAACAAAGGCGGAATGGTATTGAACATGCTGCGTTTCAAACTCGGCGACACCGCATTTTTCCAAGGATTGCAGAATTACCTCAACGATCCCGATCACGCCTACAGCTATGCTTTGACCCCCGATTTGCAGGCGCATCTGGAAGCCGCATCTGGAATGGATCTGGACGAATTTTTCAATGATTGGGTGTACATGCAGGGATATCCGACGTACACGATCAACGCGCACAATACGACTGCGGGACATGCGACGGTTACGATCAGCCAGACCCAGTCGAACAATACAGTGGATTTCTTCGAGGGCCCGGTGCCGATCCGTTTGTATGGAAGCGGCGGACAGGAAACCGACATCACCCTTGAAAACACGATCGACAACCAGACGTTCAATATCGACGTGCCTTTTGTGATCACCGGCGTTTTGTTCAACCCCAAAAACGACATCATTTCGCGCGACAGCGAAGCCACTTTGGGCAAGGCCAATTTCGATTTGACGACAGCCATTGCGCTGTATCCGAACCCGGCGACCAACAAACTTTCGCTCAATGTTCCGGCCGGTATCAATATAGAAAAAACGATTTTCTACAATGCACTCGGGCAGCAAACCCAAGCGACGACAGGCGAAACGAGCTGGGACATCTCCGGTTTTGCCTCGGGGGTCTATTTTGTGAATGTGCAAACGAATTCGGGAACGCAACAGCTCAAATTCATCAAGAAGTAAAAAAGCAATACGATCAAAATCCTCGAAATGTTCGGGGATTTTTTTTGCCTAATCGTTGGCGGAAAGACCGAAAGCCTCGAAACCAAAAACGTGATCAGGAAACCGAACACACCGATAATCGCAAAAGAAACGCGCAGACTCGACATTTCGGCGACATGGCCAATGACGGGCGGCCCCAATAAAAATCCGAGGAAACTTACACTCGACACAATCGTCAAGGCTTCCCCGGCGGGCACATTGGGGTTCTTTCCTGCCACGCTGTAAATCATCGGGACGATCGTCGAAACGCCCAATCCGATGATCGCGCCCGTAAATCCGGCAATGCTCCAAGCCCCATGGAATGACGACATGATGGCTTTTTTGAACAACGCCTCGACGTCGACGCCTTGCGTATTGACGGCAATGTTCGACAAGTTTCCGCTGATGCCGAAAAAGAACAACGCCACCGATAATTGCCACGCGCCCTGCGACAAGCCGAGTGCCAAAAGGCTCAAAATGTACAACGCCATCGCGACCAGTAAAACCGATTTGCTGCCGTAACGCGTGATCACTTTTCCTGAAAACGGCATGATGGCCAATTGCCCGATCGGGACGGCAAACAAGATGCTGCCGAGTTCTGCTTCGTTGAGATTCAATGCGGTTTTGACGTCGGGTATGCGGCTCGCCCAACTCGCAAAACACAATCCCATCGCGAAGTAGAACAACGAAACGGCAAAACGGATCTGGTTCAAATAAGACGCTTTGGCATTGAGGTACGCACTGTCGAATTTGGGCTTGAACTTGAACCGATTGATGAAGAATTCAAACACGGAATGATTATTTATTCAGAAACTTCAAAAGTGGCCCGATGAACTTCTCGTAGGCTTCGATGTGTGGCAAATGGCCCACATTCTCAATCTCGACCAATTGCGAATTTAGTATTTTTTTGGCCGTGATTTTTCCAAGCGCGGGATAATTTCCGAGTGTCTCCCGGATTTCCTTTGGCGCGCTGGCTTTGCCGAGTGCGGTGCGGTCGCGTTGGCCGATGATCAGCAACGTCGGCGCTTTGAGGTTCTCGAATTCGTACAGAACAGGCTGCGTGAAAATCATGTCATACGTCAATGCCGATGACTTGGCGGCGATTTTGTAATCTTTGTTCAACGTCCAGCCCGCCGGGACCGCAAGCCATTTCTCGTATTCGGGTTTCCATTGCCCGCCGTAATACGATTCCTTTTGGTAGGCTTTCATTTTGTCGTAATTCTGGCCGAGTTCGGTTTGATACCACGCATCGACCGATTGGTACGGCACGACGGTTTTCCAATCCTCCAGTCCGATTGGATTCTCAAGGATCAATTTTTCGGTCATATCGGGATACATCAAGGCGAAACGCGTCGCAAGCATGCCGCCCATCGAATGCCCGAGTACAGCGACTTTGGCGATGTTCAATTGGTCGAGAACCGACTTGGTACTCTGTGCCAGAAGCTGAAAACTGTACTGGATGTCGGGCTTGGACGATTTCCCGAAACCAATCTGGTCGGGCATAATCACACGGAAACCCGCCCTGGCCAAATCATTTGCCGTCTGTTCCCAATAGATCGCCGAGAAATTTTTGCCGTGCAGCAGCAAAACATTTTTGCCGTTGGGATTCTTGGGTCGCAGATCCATGTAGGCCATTTTGACATTTTGGCCTTGGATATTTAAAGCCAATTCCTTGACTGGAAAAGGATACTCGATGTTTTCCATGTTGATATCGGTCACGGCCAATTTCTGGGCATTGGCGGAAAGCAATCCGAAAATCAAAGTAATTATCAGGGTCTTTTTCATGTTATTGATTTTTACCAGGCGCTTGCCGAATTGAGCAAACCGATCGCGTCCGGACCCAAATCCAATTCAGGCGCGCGGATGATGCTGTCGAGTTGCTGCAAACTGGTCGCACTCACAATCGGTGCCGTCACTGATTCACGGTGAATGAGCCACGCCAACGAAACTGCTGCAGGCGTCGTTTGGTACGCTTTCGAAACTTCATCGAGCGCGTCGAGGATTTTGAAGCCGCGGTCGTTGAAATAATTTTCCATTTTGCCGCCACGCGGACTTTTGACAATGTCGCTTCTCTTTCTGTATTTCCCCGAAAGGAATCCGCTTTCGAGCGAATAGAAGGTGATCACGCCCAGGTTGTTTTTCATGCAGATGGGCTCGAATGCGTCCTCGAAACCTTGGCGCGCATACAAGTTGTAATGCGGCTGCAGCGTCTGGTAAATCGGAAGATTGCCGTCGCGACTGGTTTGCAGCGATTCCTGCAGCCGTTCGGGTGACATTTGGGAGGCTCCGATAAAACGCACCTTTCCGTCTTTGATCAATTGGTCGTACGCTTCGAGCGTTTCTGCCACGGGCACAGATTCGTCATCGAGATGCGTTTGGTACAAATCGATGTAATCGGTCTGCAGGCGCTTGAGCGATTCCTCGACCGCTTTGATGATGTAGCCTTTGCGCAATCCTTTTCGGCCATCGCCCATATCATAACCCACTTTGGTCAGGACGACCACATCGTGCCGGTTTTTCTTTTCCTTGAGCCATTTGCCGATGATGGTTTCCGATTCGCCGCCTATATTTCCGGGTGCCCAGCGCGAATACACATCGGCGGTGTCGATGGCGTTGAATCCGGCTTCGGCAAAACCGTTGAGGATTTCGAACGAGTGCTTTTCATCGATCGTCCAGCCGAACACATTCCCGCCGAAAACGACCGGGTAAATATTGAGGTCAGCATGGCCTAATTGTCTTTTTTCCATAGCTTAAAATTTGATGATTTTCTTTTCGGCACTGCTTTGAATCGCGGCTTCGATGATGCGCATGACGTTGACGCCGTCGGTTGCGGTCACGGGTTCGGGTTCGTTCCTGCGGATGGATTTGTAGAGTTGGTCGAAAAATCCGTAATAATTGCCGTGCAGCGTCGGGATGTTTTCGCGCACGGTGCTGCCTTCGATCTCGGTGTGCAACACGCCCGATTTGTAGATCGGCTCGATGCCCCAATTGGTCACCATCGGCGATTTGCCGAGTTTGAGTTCGTCTTCCTGGATGTCGCCGCGGCTTTTGAGGAACGAGCCTTTGGTGCCGTGTAAAATGTACGACGGCAACGGTTCGCGTATGAAAAAACTGGCTTTCAGACGTACGCGGAAAGCGGGATAATACAGTAAAATGTCGAACCAATCGTCGACGACCGAATGTTTGCGCGTGATGCGGATATCGGCAAAAATACATTCGGGGAAACCGAAAAGCACGAGCGCCTGATCGATGATGTGCGGACCCAGATCTTTCAGGATTCCGGCGCCGGCAGTGGGCGATTCCTTGTGTTTCTTGGCGCTGAGTTCGGGATTGTAGCGGTCGAAATGGATCTCGGCTTCGATGATTTCGCCCAAAATATCCTTGTCGAAAATGTCCTTTACCGTCTTGAAATCGCTGTCAAAACGCCGGTTCTGGAAAACAGAAAGCTTGCGTTTTTTGTCTTCGGCGATTTCCCGGAGTTCTTCGGCTTCGGCCACGGTGGTCGTGAAGGCTTTTTCGACGAGTACGTGCTTTCCGGCGAGCAGTGCTTTTTTGGCATACTCAAAATGCGTTTCGACGGGCGTGTTGACGATGACGAGATCGACGTCGTCCTTGAGCAATTCGTCGAAAGTCGCATAGCTTTTAACGAGCGGGAAATCTTCCTGGACCAACTTTTTGGAACGTTCCCAGGCGCCGGTAATCTCAAAACCCGGATGGAGTTCGAGAAATGGGGCGTGGAAAATTTTGCCCGACATACCGTAGGAAAGCAATGCTGTCTTGATTTTTTGCATGGACGTAAGATTGTCTCGTAAATTTACCCGTCTTAAAATGAATCCCGAAATGCCGCGGGAATTATTAACAAACATTTAAATGTCGAAATCGGTCGCGGTTTGCGATTGGTAATGAGAAAACACTATTTTTGTGCGCATTATAGAAACAAATCAATGGAAATAGTCATCAAGCTTTCACAATTTTTACTGAGCTTATCCCTTCTCATCATATTACACGAGCTCGGGCACTTCATCCCGGCTAAATTATTCAAGACGCGCGTAGAGAAATTCTACTTGTTTTTCGACATCAAATATTCGTTGGTCAAAAAGAAAATCGGCGAAACGGTTTACGGGATCGGATGGCTGCCTTTGGGCGGATACGTCAAGATTTCGGGCATGATCGATGAAAGCATGGACAAGGACCAGATGGCTTTGCCGCCGCAGCCGTGGGAATTCCGTTCGAAACCGGCATGGCAGCGTTTGATCATTATGCTCGGCGGTGTGACGGTCAATTTCATTTTGGCTTTTGTGATTTACATCGGAATGGCGTATGCTTACGGTGATTTTTACCTCAAGAACGACCAAATCAAGGACGGCGTCTGGATCACAAGTGCTGTGGTTGAAAAGGCCGGAATCCGCACCGGCGATAAAATCCTGGCGATAGACGGCGAACCCGTCACGCGTTTCGACCAGTCGATCACCGGAAGGTTGTTTACGGCCCAAAGTGCGACGATCGAGCGCAACGGCCAGCAACAAACCGTGACTTTCCCGAAAAATTTCATCGGAAAATATGTCGATGCCGCAGAAAAATCGACGCTCGTGGCTTTGCGCATGCCGTTTGTCGTAGGCGCATTGCCTGACGATTCGCCGAACAAGGACGTACTTCAAAAGAAAGACATCATCACGGGAATCAACGGACAGCCGACCAAATACATGGATCAGGTGATGGATTTCATCAAAGCGCATCCGAACCAGAAAGTGCCTGCGACCGTTATCCGCAATGAGAAAACCGAAAACGTGACTTTGCAGATCAATGGCAAAGGCAAGCTCGGCGTGGAATTGGGTTCGCTCAAAGAGGAAAACCTCGCCAAGATGGGCTATTACAATTTCAGCCGCGAGAATTATGGTTTCTTGGAATCGATTCCGGTGGGCATCGAACGCGGCAATGACCAACTCGTGGGTTACGGCCGCCAGCTCAAATTGATCTTTACGCCAAGCACCGGCGCTTACAAAGGCGTGGGCGGCTTCAAGGCGATCTTTGACATTTTCCCGAAGACCTGGAGCTGGGAAGCTTTTTGGAGCATTACAGCCATCCTGTCGATCATGCTGGGCGTGATGAACCTTTTGCCGATTCCGGCATTGGATGGCGGACATGTGATGTTCCTGCTGTATGAAATGATTACGCGCCGCAAACCCAGCGATAAGTTTATGGAACATGCGCAACTCGTTGGTTTTGTCCTGCTTATCGGATTGCTTGTGTTTGCTAATGGCAACGATATTTACAAAGCCATCGTAGGTAAATAATATTTTTTAAAAAAAGTGGGCGATTTATTTGCTGAAAATAAAATTCGCTTTATATTTGCACCGCTTTAAAAGGCAACACGCCTTCCTCCTTAGCTCAGTTGGTTAGAGCATCTGACTGTTAATCAGAGGGTCCTTGGTTCGAGCCCAAGAGGGGGAGCATAAAGTAAAAGCCACTTGAAAGAGTGGCTTTTTTATTTTAACTACTTTCGACCAATCCTAATGTAAATACCGTGTAAGGAGATTTCAGTTTTATTAGCGTGTTAAACACAATCTGATTAAAAAGGTATCATATTCGGTAACATAGGTTTTTTTAAAAGGTAACATATCTTTTATCCTATTGAATTGTGTGTCTGACTAAAACTCAAAGTCATGACACAAAACTTTAAAGTCCTATTCGTTCAGGCAAAAAATCGTCCAAACAAACTGAGTGAGTGTCCAATCTATTGTCGGATTACATACCACGGCAGTAGGCATCAATTTAGTACAGGACTAGCAATTGAAACTCAACATTGGATTGCAAAAACACAAGCGATTTCAAAAAAACATCCAAAAGCCACTCAATTTAATTATCAGTTGGAGGAAATTAAATCCGGTATTCTAACAAGTTTCTTAATCCGCATTTCGACAAAAAAGCCGTTTTCCGCCCTCGATATCTACAACCAATATGTTGGCAAAGACGACCGAAAAAGGGAAGCAGTAACGGCTTATTATAAGCTGTTTTTAGCCAAACTTAAGAAACTTGTCGGGTTGCAATTAAAAGAAAACACTTATAATAAATTTGTTTACGTCGGGAATCATTTAGAAACCTATGTTAAGTTGGAATACAAAAAAGATGTCCTGCTTGAAGACCTTACAGAGAACTTCCTAGTTGGTTTCGTATTTTACCTAATTGTTGAAAAAAAGCAAGCACAAGTCACAATCAATAAAACGATACAACGATTCCGTACTGCTATAAAGCAAGCCATTATAGAAGGCTATTTGGAAAAAGACCCATTCGTGTCTTACAAGCCGAAAAAGACTCGGAAAGAGGTTGTATTTCTCACTAACGAAGAACTTTTTAAACTGCAAAGTTTCGAGTTCAAGCAAAATAGGTTAGCACTTGTAAAAAACCTTTTCATCTTTTGCTGCTATTCTGGCTTAGCATATCGAGAAATGGCTGATCTTAAAAAGGGAAATATACAGGTTGGATTTGACGGATTTAATTGGATAAAAATGCTTAGGGAAAAAACACAACGCCCACTTTCAATTCCAATACTTCCAAAGGCACAGGAAATGATTGATTTATATTTAAATGAAGATGAAAAAATCTTTCCCTATGTTAGCAATCAAACATTCAATTCTTATCTGAAGGAAGTTGCTGAAATAGTCGGAATTGAAAAAATTCTTACTCATCACATTGCGAGAAAGACATTTGCGTCAACAGTATTGCTTTATAATGACGTTCCTATGGAAATTGTATCTGAATTATTGGGACATTCGAGTATTGTTGTAACTCAAGAAAGTTACGGAAAGGTTGTACAGAAAAAAATTGGAGAGACTATGACAGCACTTTCTAAAAGACTTACTTAACAATTATCCTGATTAATACAAACCTATTAGTCAGGATAATATATATTAGTACCTAGATTATTCAGCCCTAAAAAAGATTGACCGTTCGATATTCAGTTGCATGGATATCATATTACACTTTAAATACAACAGCCATGACTATATACGAAGAAGTTTTTATGTTAAGTACATTAATATCAAAATCTGACAATGATGGTAATATTGACTTAAATGAAAATGGGATTTGGACTCAATTCCTATTAAATGCAGATACTTCAATACATGTGGATTATCTTTTCACATTGAATGATAAGAAAATATTGACTTATGAAGAGATTGGTGATGATGGGTTCAAACCAATAATTATTTGTTCTATCACGAACAACACTACTGAATACTTAAAAACATTAATAAACTTATGTTCAGATACAAACACATCAAAGGACAATCAAATTGAACAATTAAATTCCCGTATTACAGAAGTTCTAACTTTTAATCCGAGAAAGCTTTCGGCAGAAATAAAGGAAGCCCAAACTGCTATAGAAGCTACTAGAACTCATATTGCGGTTAATCCGATATTGACGCCATTATCTCAGCCACTATCTCAAATCGAAAAACACTTTCTTAGTTTAAGCAGAGTTGCAGATAATTACGAGGATATTTATAAAAACATCATTTTACCTGTAAGAGAAGAAGGGAAATCAGGAATTAGACAGACTGTCAAATGGGCGATTATCGGTATCGTGGCATCAACAATCTTATCTTCAATAATAAGCTGGTTAAGTAAATAGATTAGATAAAAAAATCTACTTTTGACCACTAATAAAATTACAAGTATATGAAAGTTAGTATTAAGAATGATATTTCGTATTCTGAAATTGAAGGGATTTATAGGACTTTAAGTAAACATAAAAACACTGATTTATTCATTCCTTCAGATTTGAATGGAAAACAACTTGGCATTATCGCTGAAATTATTCAGTTAACTATCACATGGAGTAGGCTAAGCAGAGGAAAACTATTTTCGAATTATGACAACTCAACTCCGAATCTTAATGAGAAAATTGACGAAATGTTCAGACGATATTGGAATTTTGTTGCTGGAAGCATGGGTTATGATAAAGGAATATTCCTAAATGACTCGAGCGAAATTTCAGATGCAGTTGCCGAAGTCATAAAAGAAAGAACAAATTATCTGAAAATAAACGAAAGTTGGAAAAAAGGTGATAGTTGTTTTATCCCATCAATTCAACATTCGGCAAACCCTTTTCCATCCGCATTTTATCTTTCTAATGGCATCCTCAAATCCAAAAAAGAGTTTATAGAATTAAGCAAAAACATTTTGCTCGAAGTCGCAACAAATCATAAAAAGGGAATTTCAACTGCTGTAATAGATTTCAACATTAGCTTAATTGGGGAAATAATATATGAACTAATTGAAAACACACACTTTTGGAGTCAGAACAATTACACTGGGAAACGAGAGGAAACTGGTATCAGAGGATTATTTGCTTCAACTCATTATGGCACAAAGGAGACGCTACTAAAAAATTGCAAAGATGACAAACCACTTTCGGATTATATAAATCAGTCTATTGTAAATGATAATTCATATTTAATCGAGCTATCAATCTTTGATAGTGGTAGTGGATTAGCGAGCACATGGAAGAATAAAGATATCTCAGAATTTAGTGATTCCACAGAGGTTTATGAAGCAATTATTGACTGTTTAATTAAGAACAACACAAGTGACGAAAATAGCAGCTATAAGCGAGGATTTGGACTTTACAATATCATGAAGCTTATGAGAAATCGTGGCTACATAAAATTAAGGACAAATGGACTTAAGCTATTTAGAAATTTTAATGAAAACCCATTTGACGAAAACGACTACTTTAACAGGCAAAATTATAAATTAGAAGATTGGCATAAAACACAGGGCAAATCTGAACCTAGATACAGAACGGAAGGGACGCTGTTTTCTATTTTCATCCCACTTCAACTAAATCTTCTTCCGAATGATAATTAATAGTTTCAAAGTTGATAAAATATCTCATTGGTGTATCGCAATTTCAAGTTGCGATTGTAATCTTGATCTTGAAACTGATATCAAAAAATATTTGCAAAGCAATTATGCACCAGAAAACATCTACATATTACGCCCAGATGATGGTAAAAAATATTCTATTGCTCACGAAAGAATCCCAAATTTTGAAAATATTCCAGTCCAAGAAATCATCTATAAGGGTAATGGTGAATTAATTTCAAATGGCAAAAAGTTAAGTGCCATTGTTCACAAAAAGTTAGCCTCAGAATTTTACTTATACATTTTAAAGAAACATGAGTCAGTGCTTAAAGCGAGTAACGAGTCATATTTTGTTCTACCTTCAAAAAATTACGCTACTCATTTCATCAGAATCGCAAACATTTTTAAAGAAAGTCAAGAAATAAATATTCTATCTATTTTTCTACTTCCTTATTTAAAAAATAATCCTGAAATAATTTATTGCGATACACCAACTATATTCAGTTTAATTTATTCTTGCGTACTTCTAAAGAATAAAAAAGATTATAATCCTAGAATAAAATTCTATTCTCCACACAGCGTTTCGAAAGATGATGTTGGAAATACTGAAAATGCCATTTTTATAATTTCAACATCAATAAATGGAACGTTGCCAATAAAATTGAATAGTCAAGTTGGAATTGATTGGTCTAAGATTATCGTTTTATACAGTTTTGATACGACTAAAAATTTAAAATATAAAGCTTTAAGTAAATCGTCGGCCACTGATTTATTAAGTGATTTCCTATCCCTAAAGCCTGAAATTTTCAAAGAGCGATTTCCAAACAGGACTTTTGAAATAAAATTTGAAGATGATCAATTTATGCCGACAGCTCCGACTGTATCACAAATAATTATTAACCAAGAAGATGCTCCAAAAACCCTAAGCGATTTTATGGCAAACTACATAAAGTATGACTTTATAAGTTGCTACAAAGGGGTAAACTCAAAAGCAAAAGTTAGAGATATCTATTTCGACGTAAGTAAAATTTTTAGAAATATTAAAGGAAATATTAAAAATCATTTCGAAGAGAAAACTAACCTATTGCTTATAAATCAATTGCCAATAAACATATCTGCAATTATTTATGTTGATAAAAATGAATCAAAATACCTAGCCGATAAAATACGCGCATATTATAAAAAAGATCACTCTAAAATTGTTCAAAGTATTTTTTATCAAGATTTAAAATTTCCTACAACTCCAAATAATTTTCCTTCATGCTATTTGATTTGCTCCTCGTGCATTTCCGAAGGAAAGAAAATTGCAGACATCAGTAGAAGATTAAGAAGCCAAGAAGACTCTCAAATTATTTATTTTAATGGGTTCGTAAGATGTGTTGATCAAAAGGCTTACAGTCTCTTAAAAAACAACATCAAATATGGCAAATACGGATTTACGACATACAGCTTCATTACGATAGATGAAATATTTTTACCTAATGAAGACAGCGATACAATCTCATGGGAAATTGAAAAGAACTTAATAAATATTATTCTTCAAGGCTTTGATGATTTAAAAGTAAAATCGGTGATGTCTCCTTCAACACGGAAATACTTTAAGAACAGATTCGATGATTTAAATAGTTTAGATGGATTAGTCAACAATGTGTTTTTAAACAGTAAAGACGGGAGAAGATTAATGTTAAACAAAAATTTTGCCTTTTTTGATTTTGTAAATTGGAAACCAAAAGAGATACAACAGTCGAAAGTATACTTCACGATTATTTCGGTCTTACACAATTATAGAAAGAACCACAACATTAAACAAACTGTTTATGAAAGAAGTATTTTATCTCCTGAGAACTTCAATAGATACAATGATGGAATAATTCAAGCTTCAATTCTCCGTTCGGCTACAAGTCAAGAATTGAATTATCAAATAGATAGACATGCTAGCACTGCTATGATAACTATTATTGCGGGTTCTATTAAAGATATTAGTAATCCAGACGCTGCACCTTATGAATTTTTAATGGCTATTTGTCTAGGAAAACTCTCCTTATATAAAGAAGATTTGCAGAAATTATTCAATGACTTTAAAAATCACAAAGACAACATTATAAAGACGTTTTTTAAAATTATTGAAAGTAAATTTCTAACATAGTAAAATTGATATATCTATATCATTCCGGTTAACCATTTTTATGCTTTGCGACTAACTGCATTTTATCGCAGTAATACATCCGACAGATATCAAATTCAACAGAAACCATTCTTAAAATGAAAACACCAATTCAACTTTCTGGATATTGGAATTTTAGTTCAAATGTAAATGATATTTTTGCCGGAAATCTTATGGTAGGGATTGACATATTATTAACACTATTAGGATGTCACACCGCGCCACAAGAACCTTTTTTAGTTCATGGTACAACGACAGATGGAAAAAAAATAACTTTAGCGGGTTGTTATATTGCAACAAGAAATGTTTCAATGCCAGGAATTCCACAGATAAAAATTTCTGCCGATCAATATTTTAATGGTGCCCATCTAGCCTCAAATTCTTTTCAATTTAAAAAAGCGATAATTACATTTTCAGACTTGCATCATTGGATAGACATTGGAGGATTCGAAAAGGTCAAAAATGAAGATGAAGATGGATTTTATTATGCAAAATATAAAACCCCAGTACCTATTTCCTTTTTTAAATCTGAAGGAGCAGAATATTTTTTTACATTTTCTGGCTTGATACCATGGGGTGTACCAAGACATAAATTGGAAATAAATCAAAATACATTATTCGAAGTTAATCATGAAGAAAATTTCGATTTAGAAACTTTTTGGACTTTTTTGTCGCAAGTTAAAAGTTTTCTGACAATTGCATATTTTTCGGAACCGGGAGTAAGACAAATCAAATTAGTTCATTCTGAAACTGAAATTGAATTTATATTTCGAGGGCAGTTTGAAGATAAGATCAAAGAAAAAAACTCAAAATACGATTTCCTATTTTTATATCGAGATCTTACAGAATCGTTACCAGAAATCTTTAAGAACTGGACAAATTTATATTCTGCTATTGGACCAGTTATCGACAATTTAGAAGAAAGTTTTAGGAGCAGAACAATGCTAGTCGAAAATAAATTTTTAAACATTATTCAAGGCATTGAAACTTTTCATAGGCGAACAAGAAATAACGAGAAAGTTTCAAGCGTAATTCACAAGCAAAAAATTGCTGAAATTTTACTATTGTGCCCTGACCAACATAAGTCTTGGTTGAAAGAAAGACTAAGTTTTTCAAATGAGCCGACCCTTCATGAAAGACTTCATAATTTGTTTTCTGGGATAGATGAAGACCTAAGAAATCATTTGTTTAAAAATTGGGAAAAGATAATAGTAGATTCTAAAAATTCCAGGAATTACTATACTCATTATGACAAATCATTGGAAAAAAAAGCTTTAAAAGGAGCTGATTTACACTATTTAACTCATCAATTAAAAATATTTCTTTTAATAATAGTTTTAAGGGAAGCGGGAATCTCGGACGTACAATTAAAAAAGATTATTACTGATGGCTCACATCGATTATTTAATCACTTAATATTTAAAGAATAGCCAATCCAAGTCACACTAGACCAATATAGAATCCATATAATAATGAATTTCTGCTAAAATGCAGTACAGCAACCTTCGGGTTGCTTTTTTATTTTAATTAATTTAATAAATCAAAACTTATGAATAAAATCGCAGAAATTCAGGTGTCATATAATATGCCTGTTGCCGAAAGACAAAAAATAACTTCCGGTGAAAAAGCCTTTGAAGTACTTCTAAATTCTTGGGATAGAGATACCATTGAATTACAAGAGGAATTTAAAATCTTACTCTTGAACAGAGCCAATGAAGTTTTGGGAATTTATCAAATGTCGAAAGGAGGTATTACCGGAACGGTAGTCGATGTGCGATTGATATTCTCTGTAGCATTAAAATGTAACGCGACAGGAATAATACTTGCGCATAACCATCCGTCAGGAACGCTCAAGCCTAGTGATGCAGACATCGCATTGACAAAGAAGATAAAAAAATGTTCGGAATTTATGGATATAGCTTTGCTCGATCATTTGATTATTACAAAGTACAACTTCTACAGTTTTGCGAACGATGGTAATCTTTAAGAATCAATCAATTCCGAAGGGCTAGCCTTCAAAATCTTACAAATCTCACTAAATGTAGCGACCGAAGTATTAAGAAGTCCGCGCTCCATTCTACTAATCTGAGAAATTTCGATTCCTAAATCGTTGGCAAGTTTGGCTTGCGTAAAACCCTTTGCCTCGCGAACTTCACGAAGCCTTGTTCCAAAAGCAATTAAAAATATTTTCTTCTCTTCATTATTCACGAAATAAAATTCGACGAATAATACATTTTCAAGGTAGGCAAATTTGCCTATATTTGAATCGTTATCATTTAAACAAACCAATAAAAACTTATACCATGAAGACTTTTACACAGGTGCTTTTCAGCATATCTATGATTTCCATTCTATTATTGTCCGGCTGCAACTCTGATGACGACAACAATCAGGACAACACAATTCCCACCAATTCGATCACTGGTCGATGGACTCTATACAATACCATTTTCATCTCAGATAATTCAGACCATATTTGTCAAAGTTCATGTGCCACATTTGAATTTAAAGCTAACGGTACTTGCCTTTTCACGGAACACAATGAATTGACAACTTATACCTATTTGGTAGATGGCGATTTCATCAAATACTACAATCCTTCGACACAAGCTTTAGAAGATACGGACAGAATCATTTCGGTTACAAGTACAGATTTGAGGCTAAGTATCGATGAAGACGGAGACGCTAACGGCAGACATTATATTTTAAAAAAGAACCCATAACCTAACAGTCAATGAACATTATAAAACAATTTTTTTTAATTCTACTTACATTAACCTTAACTGTTGCCGAAGCGCAGCTTAATCCTGATGACTTCCTAAGAGCTGACAGTTTTGATAATAATTTGCATTTACCGATTCGATATCCGAGTACTACAAACGAAGAAATTATCGGCTCTCAAAAGAAAATCGAAAACATTGACTTCTACAAAGATTTACGGTTAAGAGGGCGGGTAAAATCCTTTAAGCAAAATGGACACAATGTTATCAATGGTACGGAAGCCGAGAATTTTCCAATAGAAATATCAGAAGAAGGACGGCATATTAAATTAACGGAGCGACATAACATTGAAGCCGAGTTTAACGAGAATCAAAAGCTGCTGAGCATTGAATTGTACGACCCGCTAGGTAAACTAAATTGTGCGATTGTAAATGTATATTCGAATAATTTACTAACTCACAGTGTTATCAATGCAATTAATGAAAATAAGAACTATCCGGTTGAAACAGAAATCACTTACACTTACGAGGCAAAGAAGCTTAAAAGCAAGACTGAAAAGGCAGAGCAATATTCAGTTTCAACCGCTCCAACAAAATCGGGTTATAGTACCTATATCACGAATTATAAATACGGAACTGGGAGTGTTCTTAGTAAGGAGATAATATCAAATATTTGGACAGGAAACTCAGGAACTATAATCAATCAGGAAAAGAATAAAATCGCAGTTCAGTATGTTTACGAGCCAAGCGGCAAGCTCAAGACTTACATCAACGGCAATTCAAAGACTAATTTCACCTACAAACTCAACAAGCTTGTAAAAATCAACGACTACTATTTCATCACTTATAATGCAAATGGTCAAGTAGCAAAAAAGGTGTATAAATTTCCGGGCGAATCAAGTTATCAAGAACTAAAGTTCTATTACACTCCTTCTAAATCAATCGACAAGATTGTGTACAAATCGTATATCAGCGAAGAAAATTACTATGTGACCACTTACAAGTACAATGAGAACCAAGACGTAATTACGGAGGAACGATTGTCGTTTTCAGATTTAGATTATTTCAGGTCATATCGTATCGATTTTGAATATGAATATGACGACTCAGGAAATTGGATAAAGAGGTCGGATTTTATGTCAGGCGACAGAAAAAGAATTATCAACCGCGAAATACAATATTATTAATGAGAACATACTGTAGCATCCTTTTCCTGCTTTTCATCGCGGTTTCAGTTACTGCTCAAACCAAGTCTAAGTTGCCATTCGTTGGCACGAAAGAATTCAACTTTTCAGGCGGAAGCTGTTGCAATCAATCGATAACCATCTATAAAAATGGAATATGCGAAATCAAGGCATTTGAAGCACCTGAATTTGGAAACACTATTAGCGTTAACTACTCCGGCAAGTACATGCCGATCATTTGGGTTTATGAAAAAGGCGAAAAGTCATTCGGTTATAAGATCGATGACAACTATATTTACTCACTAGACAAAAACGGCAAGATCGAATTGGGATGCAAGGAAGAAAACAAGCCTTGTAAGGAGCGGTTAAATTGAAAAACCTGATCGATTGGCACAAGTATTCGTTTTAATTTTTTGACTCGCTTAGAACGCATATTTTGACTTTATTTTTCCTCTTTTAAAGAAAACGCCAAATACCACCAAGAACAAGAAGCCCGACTGTAACAAGTTGGGCTTTTTCATTGGCGAAATTTTTTTGGAACCTGATTTTTTTTTCAAGAAGTTTCTATAAATGCGGGATAATCTACCAATCAGCCACCCCGCCGTTAAGAATTGGGAGAATCCCCACGTCAATGTTTAACAATAAAACGAAAATTAAAATGGTAAAAATTATAGAATTTAAAACGATTAAAGGTGATGATAACAAAGACTTCAATATGCTTGTCTTGCAAGGCGGAATAGAACCGATGATTAGCAAAGCAACCGGAAGAACTTACCTCACCATGAGAAAAGCGAGTATCTCAACGACTTTTGATGCAGACACTTGCAAATATTTGCTTGGTCAAAATTTGCCTGGCAACATTCACAAAGTTCCTTGTGAACCTTATGAATATACGGTGGCAGAAACCTCGGAAGTCCTGACACTCGATTACCGTTGGCAATACGTTGATGAAGACTTCATGAATGCCAATAAACAGCTCATCGATAAAGAATTGGTGAATTAATAAAATTTAAAACGGGCGCATCTGACGATGCGCCTTTAATTTTAACTCAAACGAAAATGGAAATAATACAATACAACCACACAGACACTCATATCATAGACGAGAATGAAGTTATCTCTAGTAAGAGGAAGAATTTTATCGAAGCCAATACATTAGACGTGGATTTGGAACACTTGCAAAATGATTGCATCGTTCCAGTATTCTCAAAGGACAACGAAAGCACCATCTCGCATTTTGAATTTATCAAGCATACGCGAGAAGTAATTATCGATGTGCTATCCGGTAACGCCAAGCTTGAAGAAGAAATCCGTGTTTCGCATATTATCAAAGGGCGCATTCCTTCTGCTATTGGCAAGCCTGCTAAGGAATTACTTGAATCTGAAAAGACGCTTTACTACGAGCGATGTGCGTTCGTCATTGAATTGCCGGAAATCAGTCAGGTAGTAAACGGCAACAGATTAAACCTAGCGATTGGTGGTGTTAGGGCATATAATCAGGAAAACCTATTCAGCCGTAAAGCGATGGAAAAGTTTAAAGTGTTCATCGGGTTTCAGAATACGGTTTGTACTAACCTTTGCATCTCAACCGATGGTTTGGCTGACACAATCAGAATTAGCTCGGCGGAAGACTTGAAAACAAAAGTATTGGAACTGATGACGACTTACGACCGTAAAGCACACATCGAGAATTTACAGCAGTTATCAGAATATAGCATCGATGAAGACCAATTTGCATACATGATTGGAAAAATGAAAATGTATCAGTATTTGCCAAAAGCTGAAAAAAGAGATTTATTTCCGTTGGCAATCACTGACAGTCAGATTACGTCTATTGTCAAGGACTATTACACCGATGAATTTTTTGGGAAGCATAAAGGTAGTATTGACCTTTGGAAACTATACAATCTTTTCACAGAAGCAAACAAGACTAGCTACATCGACAATCATCTCGAAAGAAATGTGAACGCATACGAGTATATCAAATACCTTGCGAATTCAATCAAAAACGGAGAGCCAAATTGGTTCCTTCATTTAAATTATATTACTAATTCAGCATTTTGATGGATGGCAATGCATTGGGTTTTTTATTAAAATATAGCACTCCATTCAGCATTTTGATCATTACCCACGAAGATCGGTTAATTGAATTACATTGTCCTTTTGAGGTCAAGGTGATTAAAAGCGTAAAAAACCTTATAGTTGGGGAGATTAGGATCGTTACGCAAATAAAACTTGCTACAAATAATAAGCTCGTTTATATTGTAAACACTATTCCTTTTTATTATAGCTATTTCGACATTTGTGATATTTAAATAAGCGGGAGGAAGTAAACCCTCCTCCCTTTCTGTGGTTAAATTCTTGTTAAATATATTTGATGCTAACTTTTACGCCGTACCTTTGTACTCGCTAAGCCTTAATCCGCTTCAGCAACTTGACAAAAAAATTAATTTTAAAAAGCTTTCAATAACTTCAAGAAAGCCTCAAAGCGTTAATCCACAGACTCCTTAGGAACGCAAAAGTTAAATTTAGATGTAGCAAACTTATGCTACAGAATGTCAAAACAAACAAATTGTGAATAACAACACAGAAAGTTATCTAAGCACTAATTATGTGTTTGAGTATAACGAAATCAAATCTCGCACTCTTTTTAAATTAAAAAAACCGAAGTCAGTACTTACACTTCTTGGGTCATACGACCTCAATTCAATCTGGAGAGGACTCGCAAATGCAGGCTATAAAATGCCACTATCAAATCTGCAAACCTTATTAAATTCAAATTTTGTCAAAAAAGTTAATCCAATAAAAGACTACTTCGAGAAATTACCAAAATGGGATGGTAAAATTGACTACATAGATGAATTAGCAAAAACGGTGGTCACAAATGATGACGAATTTTTTCGATGGGCTTTTAAAAAATGGCTTGTTAGTTTCGTCGGGTGCGCAGTAGACAAAAATGTTACTAACCATCAGGTATTAGTTTTAGTAGGAAAACAAGGATGTGGAAAAACTACTTGGCTAAAAAATTTAGTTCCTCTCGAATTAAGATTATCCTATACATACAACGGAACTATAAATCCTAACAACAAAGACTGCAAACTTGCGATGTCGGAGTATCTTCTTATGAATCTTGACGAGATGTCTACATACAACAAATTTCAGATTGATGCCTTCAAAGAAATGATAACGGTTGACACAATCACAGAACGTAAACCTTACGGACATTTCAGTGAAGATTATACTCGAATAGCATCATTTACAGCAAGCTCAAATGATCCAGAAATACTTTTGGACGTAACCGGGAATCGAAGATTTCTTTGTAACGAAGCGTCGGAAATAAATTACTTACATGCCATTGATCTTAACTTAGTTTATAGTCAAGCATACACATTATTTCAGACTGGATTTCAATATTACTTTGATTCAATCGACACATTGACAGTTGAAGAAAATAATAAAAAGTATATGAAAGGTTCTGTAGAATCAGATTATATCGATACTTATTTCAAAAAGCCGGAAAATGGCGATATTGAAGAATATCTCTCCGCAACAGAAATTGGCCAATATATCAAATCTAAAGGGGCATATTTTAATCTTGATCCTCAAGCAATTGGAAAAAATATGACGGCAAAAGGTTACGCTCATAAGAAAATTATCGGTGGTGTTAAGAAGTATATAATTTCAAAAAAATAGGTAAGTTAGGCAGGATAGGTAGGCTTTATTTTGAAATTAGTATAATGATAAAAAAGGCGAAAGTTTCGAAATGTGCCTACCTACTTACCTATCTGACGCAAAATCAGAATATGGAAACAAGTACACACAACATCATTTATAGGGTTGTAAATAAATTTAACGATAAGGTTTATATTGGCGCAACAACTAAGTCATTAGAAGAACGAAAAAGAGACCATGCACAAAAAGCATTAAAAGGAAAAGGTTCTGCTTTTCAAGAAGCTATAGCGAAATACAGTGTAGATAATTTTATCTGGGAAGAAATTGATACCGCCGAAAATCTTAATATTTTGGCTGAGAAAGAAAAGAAATACATAAAATTTTATGACAGTAATCACACAGGGTATAATTCGGACGAGGGTGGTGGTTTCAAAAAAACAGTTTATCAATATGATCAAGACGGAAATTTAATTGGTACTTTCTCAAGTCTAAAGGAAATTGAAACAAGGCTTCATATTGATAAACGCCGAGTATCTAACGCATGTACCCATTCATCCTTATGCAACGGCAACTTTTGGTCATACAAAGAAAACGACACATTTCAACCGCCGAGCGATGCAAAAAAAAGGAAAGTAATGCAGTTTGACATGGAAAATAAATTGATACAAACGTATGGTTCAGTTTCAGAGGCAAGCAAGATGACCGGAATATCAAAAACCTGCATTGCAAGATGCTGTAGAGGCGAACGGGAAAGCAGCAAAGGATTTATATGGAAATATTAAATAAACTCAAAAGACGGCCTAAAAAGCCGTCTTTTTTAATTATACATCATGGACATAACATTAGAATTTTGGCAAGGAGGTAAAGCGGAATTTAAAAGAACAGGTATTTATCCGCAATGGTTATTTTTTTCATCGCGAGAATTAAATCATGAGTGGACCGTTAGATTTAAAAAGAATATTCAAATGGGTTGCCTAAAAATTAACGAGGAAGCTAAATTTTATTACGTGTTCGAAGAGAATAAATGTGAAATTCAAGCGATAACTTTAGGAATTTCGAGTGACTGGGTTGAGATAGAGATTATACGTGTTATGTGTGATTGACTTAAAATAGCAATTAAAATGTGTAGTCGACAGTAGTTATGGCGTTTAAGTTCCAATTGTGGAAAACAGTAATCAACATGTCAAAGAAAACATTACATTTAAAGCTCAAAAATTATTCGGTATGGCAGATTTAATATTCTTAAAAGCATTGAGGGACAAGCTAAAAGGAGGAAACACAAAATCAATTCACTTAAACGCGTTACCGGGAAGATTCGCGACAAGACTTGATTTTGCAAATCTCAATTATATAAAACCAGAGTATGCTGAGTCATTTTTGGAAACATTACTTTCAAAATCTTGTTTTGAGTTTAAAATTTCGTTCGATGATATTGACTTGAACAAAGTGTCTACGGAAGAACAAAAGAAATTTGGATTATTGTCCAAGCGATTAAACTCGTTGACGATAGAAAATGACGATAACTATAAAGAACACGGCATTAAAACGTTTAGTTTTGGCTACCCTATTTTAATAAAACCATCGAAGCAAGACCCAAAAAAAATAATCAAAGCACCACTTTTCATTTGGCAATTAGAGCTTATAAAAGCTACTAACAAACTCAATACTTGGACTATTCTGAGAAACAAGGTTAAAACTGAAACTGGAAAAATTATAGACGAGGAAATCCATTCAGTAGGATTAAACGAAGTATTGCTTTCATTTCTGAAGAATGACGAAGGGATTATCATTCCCCAAATTAATGAGGATTTGCTTGAGGATGCAGTAATTGACAAAATTGAATTAATTGATGAGTGTATTAAAATAGTAAGTGCACTGAACCCAAATTCTTCCACAACCTTAAAAGATGATTTGAAATCCAAATTTCATGAACCTCTTGCAAACATACCCGAAGCTAACACTATTGATGGAAGGTCTAATAATCTACCCTATATTCATTTCGGAGGTGTATTTGGATTATTTAGAACCCAAAAAGAAAGTATCATAACCGACATCGACAAATTGATTGAAAAATCTGAAATCTTTCAATTTGAGGATTTAGTAGTTGAAGGATTTTCAGGAACAGTTTATAGCGCAGTTAATACCGACCCAAGCCAACAAGAAATTTTAAATACACTAGGCTTAGACCCTAAAAAAATAATTCAAGGACCACCTGGAACTGGCAAAAGTCAATCCTTAACAGCGCTTATAACAAATGCACTAGCTAATAATTTAAAGTGCCTTGTGGTTTGTGAGAAGAAAACCGCCCATGATGTAATTAAAAACAATTTACATAGAGAGAATGACAAGTTAGGTGCATTAGCCGCGGTAATAGAGGATATTAGCAAGGATAGAGATGCAATTGTAAATTCTGTCAGAGATAGAATCAGCAATCCTACTCCATTGTACGGTTTTAATCAGATTGAATACAATTCAGTTCAACAAAATATCGATACTGCCGTAGGAGAACTTAACAAAAGTCACAAGAGATTAGATGACAATATTTATCAAGGAAAACAATGGACTAAGTTAGTTGGAGAATTCCTTAAACGTGAAAATAAGGTCGACTATAAAGCCCTCACGAAAAAGCTTGATTATAAAATGTTTCAATTTCAAAAAGATGAAGAAGAACTTGGGAATTATCTATCTAAACTCAAACTCGCCAAGAAACTCTTTGCAGAAATTAAGGCAAACCCGCATCCGCTGGACATATTACAACCCGGGAATTTTATAGAAGTGAATCCTCGAGGCATTCAAATTCGGATTGAAGGTTTTATTGAGAAATTATCAGAGGAACTTCTTACGATAAAGGAAAGACTTCTCGATGATGTTGCAACCTATAGGAACTGGTTAGACAAATACTACTCTGATTTAGAAGCTAAGAACCGTAGCGTTTTGCAAGAACTAGAAAATGATCTTGAATTATATTCAAAATGGCTAGACAACCATTATGAGGATTACTATAAAAAGCTTGAAAATTCGATTAAAGAATTCAATACATACACGTCAAAGAATTTCGAACGATTTGGGGAAGTTTTTTTTGAAAATGATGGCATAACTAATTTTAAAATTAAAATCTTAGCAATCGTTTCAAATAAATACAAAGACTTAAAAACACAACGAAGTATTTATTTTCAAGAAGTCGAAAAAATCAAAAAGAATCATGAATCCTATGATTACGTTAAGCATACCTACGTCAATGAGTCTGATATAAAATCCTTTAGAATACTCCTAGAAAACATTGAAAGTTTATCCAACGCCTCGCTAAAATGTAAAAGTAAAGTAGAGGATATCAAAAGCAAACAGCTACTGCAATTCTGTTCCGTAAGTAAACATTTATCATTCCCTTTAAAAGATAACACCATTGCTATTGAAAAGGAATTTAGCGTTCTCGTACAAGACCTTGAAAACTGTAACGTTTTTAATATATCTAAGCTTGAAGTAGATACACACCATTTAAAGGTTGCATTACTTAAAAGAGTCTTGCCGTTGTTCGAAAACATTACCAACATCAAAAAAGAAAATCTTGCGTTGGTATCTTCGAAAACGGCTCATTCTGATTACATGCTTAATAACATTGAAAAAAGTGAGCGCCTTTTTAATGAGTTAAAAAAAAGGGTTAGCAATGAAAACCTGATTATTGAGAACGACGACTTAGTTGAAAATCACTCAGCAAAACTACTTGAGATAGATAAGACATTATCCGCTTTCAAAACAATAACAGAAAATATCGGAAGCTTTAGGGACTACTATGAGTGGAAAAAATTTATACTCCAATTAAGTCCATTAGAATTGCAAGTAATTGAATCAGTTATAGAGCTGGGTTGTGATGATTGGATTCTGACTTTCGAAACTTGGTATTATTACTGGTTATTATCAATTAATGAACATCAAGATTTACCAAAAAGCGACGATAAAATTATTGAGCTATTTGAGTTTAAGAAAGATTTAAAAAAACAGCAAATCCAAAATATTGTAGGCAGTTGGTCTAATAAACAACTTGCATCTGTTAGAAGACTACAGCAGTTTAGTGGAATTAACGCAATCAGCTTATTTAACAAAAGAGGAGCAGCAGGACACAAAAGAAATTCTTTGAGAAAAATTGTCAGCACAGATTTCGCTTTATTTACCGACTTCTTTCCAGTTGTCATGGTGTCCCCTACTGTGTGTAGTTCAATACTCCCTTTGGAAGAAGCTATATTTGATGTTGTAATATTCGACGAAGCCAGTCAATTAAGGATTGAGGATACTTATCCCGCTTTAATCAGAGGAAAGATAAAAATTGTGTCTGGAGATAGTCAGCAAATGCCACCTGCAAATTTCTTTCAAGGAGGAAATGCGTTGCTAAATCCCAATGAAGAAGACTATGAAGAGGAAGTATCAGCCGACGAAACAGAACAAAATATTAGAAGTGTAAACAATTCGTATGAGTTGGCTGACAGCGAATCACTTTTAGTATATGCTGAAAACAGCAATTACAAACAATCCTATTTAAAGATACATTACAGGTCACAACACCCCTATTTGATTGACTTTTCTAATCACGCGTTCTACGGTAAGCGGTTGATACCGATGCCTGCAACAGAGAATTATCGCCCAATTGAGTTTATTGAAGTAGGTGGAGTATATGAAGATTCTACCAATCGCGAGGAGGCTAAAAAGGTCGTAGAAATATTATTGCATCAGATCAAACCTGATGATAAGGGTAGATACCCATCTGTAGGCGTAGCAACTTTCAACTTATACCAACGAAATTTAATACTAGAGGAAATTTCTATTGCGAGACAAAGCAGTTATGATTATGACAAGAAGTTTGCAGATTTAGGTTCAGATTTATTTGTGAAAAATCTTGAAAATATTCAAGGTGATGAAAGAGATGTCATTATAATTTCTACAACGTTTGGAAAAAAGAAAGATGGTAATTTCAGACAAAATTTCGGTCCGATTGTTCAAGGCAAAGGCTATAAGCTATTAAATGTAATCGTTACAAGAGCTAAGCAAAAGGTGTACGTATGCTGCTCAATACCTATTGAAAACATTAATCAATACCCATCTCTATTACAACAATTTAAAAACACTGGTCGTGGAATTTTGTATACCTATTTAGCCTATGCAAAAGCAGTTAGTGATGGGAATGATGATGTAAGGGAATCGATTTTACAACAATTATACGAAAATTGTGAATCGAAGTCTTACGATGTTGATGATACATACGGCTCAGAATCTCCTTTCGAAGAAGAGGTCTATTACCGCTTGGCACATAAAATTGGTGCGGAAAGAATACAGCAGCAATATAAAATCGGTGGATTTAGAATTGACATGATTATCCGGTCAACTTTGACTGGTAAGCCAATGATTGCTTTGGAATGTGACGGAGCAAAATATCATAGCAGTAACGAAGCTTATGCTTGGGACATGTTCAGGCAAACACAATTAGAGAATCAAGGATTTTCATTCTATAGAATATGGTCAACAAACTGGTGGAACTCACCGGAGCGTGAATTAGATAAACTTTTAAGCCATATCAATCAGATGGATATAATTGAACGAAAAATACCTGAGGATTTATTCAACTAATATGATTAATCCCTTGAAAGAAAAACCCATTAAAAACTAAAGCATATATTAAATGTTGATATATTTGCCATCGTTATAAATTACATTTGATATTATAACCCTTAAACTAAAAAAATTAACCAAAAGGCGCATAATTCGGCAGCATAAAAACATCAACCCTAAAATAAAGTCGTTAAGTGGCGTCAGATGCGTAACGAGCATCAGGTAAACTCCTTGGTTCGAGCCCAAGAGGGGGAGCAAAAGCAGAAAGCCATTCGAAAGAGTGGCTTTTTTTATTGCCATAACCAAAGGAAATCCTATACAGAACAAGACTTTATTGAAAACGCCATTTTTACTGCATTTGCGGTACAATACAAGTCTTTAAAAACATGCCCAGGTTTGAAAAAAATTAATAGGCCCTAGGGCAGTTGCACGAGAAATAACCAAAAAAACTTTTATAGAATTTTCATACATTTAGCGTATGGCAATAGTAAAAAAATTCATCTTTTTAGTGCTGTTTTCGTTTTTAGGACATGGACAAACTAAAATTGTTGGTGATACAATCTATGTTAGGATCAATATGGATAAGTACCAAGCTTTAGCAAGTGACAGCTTAAAAGGAATCTTTAATGATCAACGTGAATACAATAAAAAATTTCCAGGTTCGGTCAACACGGATAATTTTATTTCTTTGAAGTATGATTTGAAGGATTTACATCTGAAATCCATACCAAAATTCAGAATAAAAAATCGTGCAGTTACAGCATATAATTCGCCTGATAACATTGAAGATTTCATAGAATTCAGCGAACCTTATAAATATCAGGATGCACTTATTTATGACGATAAACAAAATCTTTTAACGGTAATTGAGGTGCCTAACTTCTATTATGAACTTGGAAGAATCCATAACCCCAGTTTGGATTATCGGTATGAAAAAGATGATTATGCAGCAAAAGTGATTGATCAATTTTTAAGCTTTCCGGATTCGTATAAGCACAAAGCCATTAACAGGATGCTCATGGAACGTCCAAATAATTTCTTCTTTACAATCTTTGGAATTAGAGATGTCATTTTTGAAGTCGATCATAAATCAAATCTTGTTTTTGCCAATTGGCTTGGTGTAGGTTCTAAAAATGAGCGTATTCCCGCAAGTTTATATGTCATGAAATATTTAGGCGAACAATATATTAAACAGATTGCCAGCGGAAACTATGATGGCGAAATAACGTCGATAAAAGCAGAAGAAAAAGAAGGTAATCTGCAGCGTCAATTCTTCCTAAAAGTTAAATCATAACAACATTTAAACAGCTATATCAAACAACCATCGGGTTGTCTTTTCATATGTTTAATTTACATTTTATCTATCACGTTGCCTTTCCAATGTCTTCTCCTTCAATAGTTATTTCACTTCCGTACCATCCTTAATCTCTTCCGACGCCAATTTCACCAAAACGGTTCCCGGCAAGATTTCCCCAAAGATTTCCACGCGGTCTTCGATTTCGCGTCCTTTCTGCACCGGCAAACGCAACGTCTTGCTGTTTTCAACCTTGATCACGAATACCCCTTCGCTCGAAGCGAAAACGGCCGTTTTGGGAACGACATAATTGCTGTCCTTGGCCGTGAGCGGCAGGATCACTTCGGCCACCATTCCGGGCAGGAGCTTTTTGTTGGTGTTGGCGACGTCCATTTCGACGCGTTCCGAACGCAATCTGCTGTCGAGCGCACCCGACATCCTGGCGATTTTGGCCTCGAACGTTCTTCCGGGCAACGATTTCACGTTGAATTTCATCGCATCGCCGGCCGACAGATAACCGCTGTACAATTCCGGCACATAAACCGACAAGCGCAACTTGTCCTGCTGCTGTATCGTAAACAACGGCAATTCCGAGCCTTTCCCGGCCGGGCCGACATACGCGCCCAGATTCACATTGCGCGCCGCTACCACACCGTCAAATGGCGCACGGATCTGCAGGTAACTTTGGATGTTTTGGATTTCGCGGTACGAAGCCCGGGCCGCCTGCAATTGCGCATTGTCCGAATTCTTGCGCGCTTCGGCCTGTTCGAGGTCGTTCTTGGAAATCGTCCCTTCGACCTTGCTGGTTTCCAAAATTCGTTTGTAGGTGCTGTTGCTGCCCATGAAAACGGCTTCCTGTGAACGCAAACGCGATTCGGCGGCGGCCAATTGCGAACTGACTTCGGGCGCTTCGAGCACCATCAAAAGCTGGCCTTTCTTGACCTCGGCACCGATATCGGTCTCGAGCGCCTTGACGAAACTGCTTACTTTGGCGTAAATGTCGACTTGCTGGAAACCCGTCAGTTCGGCGGGCATGCGCAATTCGGTCGACACTTTTTCCTTGACCGGAATGATGGTTTCGATGGCCGGCGTTTCTTCGGCAACGGCTTCTTTCTTTTCTGCTTGGTTGCAGCCGACAAATAAGGCCGCCAAAGCGAAAAATAATGCGGTTATTTTGATGCAGTTGTTTTTCATAAGTTATGTAAAGATGAAATATAGTGTTTGCTTTCCTGGTCTTCGGGGTCGAGCGAGACCGATTGTGTCGAACTTTTTCCTTGCGCCCACGCAAAAATCATGGGTAGGATGATCAATACGGTAAACGTGGAAAATAACAACCCGCCGATAACCGCACGCCCTAGCGGTGCCACTTGTTCGCCGCCTTCGCCGTGTCCGATCGCCATCGGCAGCATTCCCGCAATCATCGCGATACTGGTCATGATGATCGGACGCAAACGCAGCGATGCGGCTTCTCGCGCCGACTGGAGCGCATTGCCGTTCACTTTGCGCAGTTGCTCGGCGTTGGTCACGAGCAGCACGGCATTGGCAATCGAAACGCCCACCGACATGATGATGCCCATGTACGATTGCAGATTCAACGTTGAACCCGTCAATAATAACAGTAAAAGTGCGCCCAACACGACGGCCGGAACCGTGGTCAGAATGACAAGCGAGATCTTAAACGACTGGAAATTCGCCGCCAGCATCAGGAAAATGACGATCACGGCCACCAACAATCCCGATTCGAGACTGCCCATGGTTTCGACCAAAACTTTGCTGAGCCCGATCGGTTCGATGAACATGCCGCGCGGCAATTCGCCCAGCGACGCGATGGTCTTGTTGACGGCTTTGGCCGCCGTCCCCAAATCGGTGTGGTCGATGTTGGCTGTCACGGTGATGTACGGCATCGCGCCCAGGTTGTCGTTTTCGCCATAAGTCACCGACGGCGTGATCGTCGCCACATCGCTGAGTACGGGCCGTGTCGCGTTCCTGAGCAACGGAATCTCACCCATGTCATTGCGGCTTTTCATCTGGTTGAGCGGCACCTGGACCTGAACGTTGTACGACAATCCGGCTTTTTCATCGACCCACGTATTTTTTTCGGTGTACCTAGAGGAAGAAGTCGATGCGATCAGCGAACGCGAGATGTCGTTCATATCGACGCCGAGTTGTGCTGCACGCGTCCGGTCGATGTTGATGTCGAGCGCCGGATAATGGATCGGCTGCCCGAGCTGCATGTCGCGGAAGTAATCGATCTTGGTCAGTTTTGCGATGATCTTGTTCGCATATTCCTCGTTGGCTTTTTTGTTTTTTCCGGCGATGCGGATTTCGATTGGCGTCGGCGAACCCTGGCTCAGGACCTTGTCGGTGAGCTCGATGGGTTCGAACGATACTTTCACATCAGGTAAGGTTTTCTGAAGGCGTTTTCGGTAATCGTCCTTGAATACATCCATGTCGGCTTCATAATCTTTCAAGGCAATCTGGAAAACAGCCTCATGCGGACCGGCCATGTACAAATAGATCGGCGACACCGAAAACAGCGACGGATGCTGCCCCACATACACCGACGAAATCGAAATGTGCTCCTTGCCCACCATCTTTTCGAGTTCCTTGAGCGCGGCCTGGGCCTTTTCTTCGGTGCGTTCCAAACGGGTACCGTCGGGCGCACGCATGCGCATCTGGAATTGGCTCGAATTGGTCTTCGGGAACACGTCCTGCCCGATCACATTGAGCAGGATTACTGCGATCGCGGTGATTCCGATCAGATAGACAATCGAAACCAATTTGCGCGATGGAAACAAACGGTCGATGAGTTTCAGGAAACGGTTCCGGAACCGATCAAATCGGCTGATCTTCCCATCGTTGTTGAAATCGTTGCGCTGGGCCAACGCCATTTTTTGTGCGGAAAGGTTTTCCTCCGATTCGGGTGAAAATCCCGCGGCGCGAAATTCGGCTTCGTCATCTGTGATTTCAGGGCCGTGCTCGGGATGTTTGTGTCCTTTCATGAGCCAGTTGGCCATGATCGGAACGAACGTCTGCGACAGCAAAAACGACACAATCATCGAAAACCCGATCGCCAGCGCCAGCGGCAAAAACAGCGCGCCCGGAATTCCGGTCATCGTAAACGCAGGCGCAAAAACGGCAAGGATGCACAACAATATCAGCAGTTTCGGCAACGCAATTTCCTTACACGCGTCCCAAATCGCGAGCGCCTTGGGCTTGCCCATATCGAGGTGCTGGTGGATGTTTTCGATCGTGACCGTACTTTCATCGACGAGGATCCCGATGGCGAGCGCGAGTCCCGAAAGCGACATCAGATTGATCGTCTGCCCAAACAATTTGAGGAACAAAACGCCCGAAATAATCGAAATCGGAATGGTCAGAATCACGATGATCGCCGCGCGGCGGTCGCCCAAAAACAGCAACACCATCAAACCCGTCAGGATCGCCCCGATCGCCCCTTCGATGACCAAACTTTTGACCGAATTGATCACGTGCACCGATTGGTCGAATTCATACGAAAGCGACACGTCCTCGGGCAACGTACTTTGGATTTTGGGCAATTCTTTCTTGAGGTTCTGGACGACTTCCCACGTCGAGGCGTCGCCGGCTTTGGCGATGCTCACGTAAACCGAACGCTTGCCGTTGACCAACGCATAACCGGCCGTGATGTCGGCACCGTCTTTTACCGTCGCGACATCGCCAATGTACAAGTTGCCCACGCCGCCTTTGAACAGCGGAATCTTCTCGAAATCCTTGACTTCCTTAATCGTATTGTTGGTCGGTGTGATGTAATTCTTGTCGCCGATCCTGACGTTGCCCGAAGGCGCCGTCTGGTTGTTGATGCGGATCGCTTCGACGATCTGGTCGGGTGTGAGGTTGTGCGAGCGCAACAAATCGGGATCGACGTTGACCTCGATCGTGCGCGGACTTCCACCAAACGGCGGCGGTGACAGCAATCCCGGGATCGACGTGAACGACGCGCGCACATAGACGTTGGCCAAATCCTGCAATTCGTTGTTCGTCTTGGTCTTGGAACTGAGCACCAATTGCCCGACCGGCAACGACGAAGCGTCGAAACGGATGATGAACGGCGGTTGCGATCCGGGCGGAAATCCGGCCTGGATGCGGTTGGCGAGCGCGCTCACTTCGGCGGCGGCCTGCGCCATGTTCGTGTCTTCGTAATACGAAATCTTCATGAGCGTGAGCCCTTGCGTATTCTTGGTTTCGATTGATTTGACGCCATTGGCAAACAGCAAAATGTTGATGTAATTCTTGGCGAAATACGACTCCATCTGGTTGGGCGTGTAACCGCCGAACGGGTGCGCGATGTAAATCACGGGCAGGTTCATCTTGGGCAGGATATCGACCTTGACCGTTCGCACGGCGCCGATGCCAAAGAAGAACAATCCCGCGACAAGCACGAGGATCGATATGGGTTTACGGAGGGCAAATCGGATCAGGTTCATGGCGTATATTTAAAATTCGTTGATAAAAAGGTCGAAGTTTCCGGTGGCCGCGGCCTTGAGCAACAGCGATTGCCACACATTCGAATAGATGATGTCGCGGTCGATCTCGGCGCGGTTGAGCGTGTAGAACGCCTGTGTCACATCGGTCAGGTTGGCAAGGCCGTTCTTGTATAAAGTGGTTTTTTGAAGATAGGCCTGCTGGGCCGCGGCGACTTGCCTGGGCGCTTCGGCATAATTGTCCATCGCGAGTTTGATCTTGGTGTCGGCGGCATCCGATTGCGTCTTGAGCTGTTGGTCGACGACTGCGTATTCGTCCTGCAACCCGTCGGCAATCAGTTTTTGGGCGCTCACTTTTTTGTTCGTACGCAAGATCGACGTCAAATTCCATGTGACGCCAACGCCCACCAGGTAATTCTGGCGTACGGGATCGATGCCGTCGAAATAATGCTGCGTAAACGAATTCTGGTTCGTCGCATAGTCGGCATTGAAGCCCGATCCGCGGGTCTGGTAAACCCCGAAAAGACTGAAGTTCGGATAGTACTCGCGCTTGAACAATTTGAGCTGCTGCTTGCCGAAATCGATGCGCGACTGGTAAAACTGTAAAATCGGGTTGATGCTGTCGGCCGCATTTTGTATCGGCAAGATCGAATTCGGGACTTGCTTCACAAACGCACTGTCGAGTACGAAATCCTGGATCGGCACGCCCATCAGCGCGACGAGCTTGTTGTTCTGTTCCTTGACCTGGTCCTTGATTTGGTTCAGCGCGATCTTGGCACGCGAGACTTCGGCCGAGGCCAATGTCGAATCGACGCCCGGAAGCAATCCGTTCTTGACGCGGACGGCGGCCAATCGTTGGAACACCTGGGCGCGATCGAGGTTTTTGAGCTGCGAGATTTCAAGTCGTTGGCTTGCGAGCAGATTCAGATATGCCGCAGAAATCCTGACCTTGTGCTGGAATGTTTCCTGATCGAGGTCTTTCTGGAAACGCTCGGCATCGGCCTTAGAGAGGTTGATGCGCTGCTTGATCTTGCCGAACGTGAAAAAATCCCAATTGACATTGACGAGGTACAACGCACCGAACGCGGCATTCCAATTCTGGTCTGGCAGCGGCAAACCCGACGACGCCACGCCCAATCCGCCGAAACCGTACAGAGGCCCGTTTTGGCCATTGACCGTTCCGTAATCCTGTTGCGCGGATAGATTCAGGTTGGGCAGATAATCGCGTTTGGTTTGCTTGACGGTTTCGTCGGCGGCGGCTTTGTATTTGGCTTTGGCGCGGATCGTACCGTAGTTGGCCACGCCCGCCTGCACGGCATCTTTGAGGGAAAGCGACTGTGAGAATCCGTCGGCGAATACGAGTAAAAAGAGAATGGGTAAAAAATTTCTAATCGGCATTGTATTTTATTTGTAGCCACAAATGTAGGGCGCAAAACCCGCGCAACTGTTAATGAAATGACAAACAGCAATGACAAAATGACGAATTCAATTCATCATAAAAATTCCAACGTTTTCGAAATAATAGATTTACTTTGTCCCTCGAACGGCCAAAAATGAAGTGGAAAATTGACAATGTACTCGAAAACAAATGGGAGCAGGAAATTGCGGTTTTCCTGTTTGCCTTTGCGTTGTTTCTGACCAAAAACGACTGGATTTTGTTCCGGTCGTTCCAGGCGGTTGTTCCGGGAATCGTGTACTTCTTGATTTTGTACGCGCATTCGCAGAGCAACCGGTTTTTGTTGCTTCCGATCCTGTTCAAGAAACACAAAGTCCTGGTATACATTGCGTTGACTTGTGCGCTGGCGTTTGCGTTTTCGATCGCGCTGCACCAAGTCGTCGTGCATTGGATCTTGAAAAGTTCGAACCTGGCCAAATTCTCACACCAGATGAGCTATTCGTACCAACTCGCCTCGGTCGTCGGGAATTTGCTGTGCGTTTTGGGCCCGATCACGTTCCTCAAATTCTACAGCCAGCAAAAAAAGCAAAGCCAGGAAACGATTCTGCTCAACAAAATGCAGCTCGATTCGTTGCGCAGCCAGCTCAACCCGCATTTTTTGTTCAACACGTTCAACACCTTGTACGGCATCAGCCTCGAATATCCGGAAAGGACATCCGATTTGATCATGAAAGTGTCGCAATTGATGCGCTACCAACTCGAAAGCAACGACCGCCAATTGGTGACGATAGACGACGAATTGGCGTTCATCGACAGCTACATCCAACTCGAAAAGGAACGCGTCGGTTACCGTTGCGAGATTGTTTACGATTGCAAGATCGACGATGAGAACGCCTATAAGATTTCGCCGATGCTGCTGATCGGGTTTGTCGAGAATGCGTTCAAGCACGGCGCCGGCACGATTGAAAGCTGTTACGTGCGGATCAAGATTACCGTTGAAAAAGGCCGGCTGCATTTGAACATCGCCAATTCGATCCCGAAGAAGAAACGCGACATCGTCTCGACCAAAATCGGACTCAGGAACACGCGCGAACGGCTCGAATTGCTGTATCCCGGAACCTACAAACTCGAACTCAAAGAAGCCGACGACACCTATACGGTCGACCTCAAACTCCAACTCAAAAAATCAGCCTGTGCCTGTTAGGAGATGCATGATCGTAGACGATGAGCCCGCGGCGCATTATGTTTTGGCGAACTACATCCGCCAGAATCCGCAGCTCGAATTGGTGCAGCAATGCTACAATGGCATCGAGGCGCTCAATTATTTGCGCGACCACGAAATCGACCTGATGTTCCTCGACATCAACATGCCTGAAGTTTCGGGACTGGAATTGCTGCAGGCGCTGCCGAATCCGCCCAGGACGATCTTGACGACGGCCTATTCGGAATTTGCACTCGAAAGTTATGATTATGGCGTGATCGATTATTTGCTCAAGCCGATTTATTTTCCGCGCTTCCTCAAAGCCACCGAGCGGTTTTTTGCCGCATTCGGAAATGAAAAAACGATAGTTTCGCCCGCGTTCATTACCATTAAGATCGACAGTTCGATCGTCAACATCGACCTGCAGGAGATTTTGTTTGCGCAGAGTTATGGCAATTATGTCAAGATCATCACCGCGGCCAAAACGTGGCTCGCTACGATGACGACCACGCAATTGGAACAGAGTCTGCCCGCCGACCGCTTCATGCGCGTGCACAAATCTTATATTGTCGCGATTGATAAGATCGAGAGCAGCGACCGCGAGACGATTACGATCCACAACGAAAAAATTCCCGTGGGCATCACGTACCGCCGCGAAATGGCCGAACGCATCAGGCATCTGGGCTAAAGCGAACTGCGCACGATCAGGTCGCTTGCATTTTCAATCTGCATTTTTGAATTGCCGAGCACCATTTCGGCCAAGGTTTTCCCCATCCGTTTAAAATCGGTCGAAATCGTCGTGATGCCGTTCTCGACGACTTTCTTGAGCGGAATGTCGTTGTAGGAAATGATCCCGAAATCTTTCCCGATGACCAATTGTTGCCGCCTCGCCTGCTCGATCACGTCGACCAGGTGTTTGTCGCTCGGGATGATGAAAACCGAACCCGCATCGATCATCGCATCCTCAAAACCGTTGATGATTTCGCTCGGGAAATTAAAATCGCTGCAGAATTGGTTGAAGCCTTCGACCATGCCGACGGGTTCCTTTTCGCCTGGAAATATCAGCACCAATTGGCGGTATTTCAGCAGCAAGGGTTTGGATTTGAACAGCGCGGCATACATGTCCTTGACGAAATTCTGGTGCACCGAAGGGTAATTCGCCAGTTCGGAATTCGTCTGGTCCAAAATAAAAACATCCTGCGGCGGCAAGGTCTTGATGACTGCGGCGGCCCCGACGAGGTTTGTCGGCATGATGATGTATTTGGAGTAATTGCCGTTGCTTTCGTTGATCAGTTTGCGGAACATGTCGAGGTTGAAATGGTGGAAAAAAATATCGACCTGCGCCTTGTTGTCCATCGTTTGGAGGAACGCATTGTAAATCTCTTCCTTGAACGCGTTGAGTTCGTCAAACAGCAAAAAGATGCGCTGCTCGAAACTGAATTCGACGCTTTTGACGTAATATCCCTTTCCCGGGACGGCGTAAATGATGCCGCGTTTCTTGAGTTCGTCATAGGCCAGCAAAACGGTGTCGCGCGAAATCGAGAATCCGAGGCTGATTTTATTGACGGACGGCAAACGGTCGTTGCGCCGAAGGCGGTTCTCGGCAATCGCGATTTCGACCGACAGTACGATTTGCCGGTATTTGGGCAGGGTGGAATGTGCATCGATGTCGACTATTTTTTTCATGCGATCAAAAACTGGTGGGCAAGATACGCAAAAACTGGTAGGTACCAGTATGGTCTTTGTGTTCGCTTTGTTACATTTGATGCCACATTGATAAAAAACCAATGGTAAAAAAACACATTTCACAATCACCGACAAATAAAATTACGAAAAGCTTTGGTTTTTTGCCGGACGGCCGTGAAGTGTTTTGTCACCGGCTTTGCAATGGCAACGGTATCGAACTCGAAGTCACCAATTTCGGCGCTACGATCACCGCGCTCAGAATTCCGACCGATAATGGAACAGTCGATGTCGTTTTGGGTTTTGACAATGTCGCAGCCTATGCCGATTCATTCGGTTTGCCCAGCGCGCCTTACCTCGGAACGGTCGTCGGAAGGTTTGCGGGCCGCATCAACAACGGGCAATTCCAATTGAACGATCGAACCATCCAACTCACGCAAAACCACGGCAACCATCAATTGCATGGCGGGCATCACGGTTTCAGCGAGGCGATTTGGGAAGTGGCTTCGATCACGGATGGTGAAAATCCATCGATTACGCTGACGAACACCAGTGCCGAAAACGAAGAAAATTATCCCGGCGAAGTCGCCACACAAGTCACTTATACGTTGACAGAATCGAATGAATTGCAGGTTTCGTTTGCCGCGACAACATCTCAAGACACGGTCGTCAACCTCACGCAGCACAGTTATTTCAACCTTGACGGGCATCAATCTGACGTCAAGAACCAGCAATTGTACATCAACGCCAAACAAATCCTGGAGACCACAAACGAGAACATCCCGACCGGAAAATTCATTTCGCTCGGCCATCATGAATTCGATTTTACAACCCCGAAAGCATGTCCGCAAAAAATCGACAATACTTTTGTTTTGGGCGAAGGCGATCTGAAAGCGACCTTGCTGAGTCCCAAAAACAACCTCAAGATGGCGGTTTTTACCGATCAGCCTGCGATTCACATTTATGTCGGCGGCAATTGTTTCGGCCAGATCAAAGGCAAAGAAAACGTTGATTACCACGCTTTGAGCGGCATTTGCTTTGAGGCGCAAAATTTTCCCGATGCGCCCAATCATGCGCATTTTCCAAACGCCATCCTTAAAAAAGGCGCAACCTATACACACAACACGACTTTCAAATTCGAAAAATTATGAAGACAATCAAAAACATCTTATCGGCCTTGCTCATTTTTACGGCAGTTTCCCACGCCCAAAATCCGGCATTTTCCAAAGGCGCCGACGTGGGTTGGCTCGACCAGATGGAAGCCACGGGCTACAAATTCTACGACACCGACGGCACGCCAAAAGAATGCCTGCAATTGCTCAAAGACCGCGGCATGAACACGATCCGGCTGCGCGTTTTCGTGAATCCGAACGACGACAAAGCCAGCGGGCATTGCAGCAAGGAAGACGTCGTCAGGATGTCGAAACGTGCGCAAAAGATGGGCTTTCGCATCATGATCGATTTCCATTACAGCGATTCCTGGGCCGATCCGGCGAAGCAATTCAAGCCCGCGGCGTGGAAAAACCATACGGTGGCGCAACTCGGGAAAGACGTTTACGACCACACGTACGACGTTTTGGAAGCACTCAAAAAAGCCGGCGTCACACCCGAATGGGTCCAGGTCGGGAACGAAATTCCGGGCGGCATGCTTTGGCCGGAAGGCAGCACCGACAATTGGGCGAATCTTGCGCTGTTCCTCAACAAAGGATATGAAGCGTGTAAAAAATCGAATCCGAAGATCAAGGTCATCGTGCACGTGGACGAAGGCAACAACAACGAAAAATTCCGCAAATTCTTCGACAATGCCACGGCGCACAAGGTCAAATATGATGTGATCGGCGCGTCGTATTATCCGTTTTGGATCAAGAAAGACTGGACCAATACGATCGACGACCTCAAATTCAACCTCAACGACATGGTGGCGCGTTACGGCAAGGAAGTCATGCTGGTCGAGATCGGCGGCGAATACGACAAAGTGCAAAACACCAAGTACATGCTCGAGGCCGCGATCAAGGTCGTGCGCGAAATCCCAAACCACAAAGGACTCGGCGTGATTTATTGGGAACCGCAAGGCGAAAAAAGCTGGAGCGGCTATTCCCTGAGCGCGTGGCAGGAAGATGGAAAACCGTCACCGGCGCTCGATGCGTTTAAAGGAAATTAACCCATGAATACAATCTCAATCCGCACCTTTAGCAAGCTGGCTCTGATTTGTTTAGCGTTGCATTCGATGGCTGGAAGCGCACAGCAAAAAATCAATTTCGACGAAGACTGGAAATTCCATTTCGGCCATGCGGCGAATCCCGACAAGGATTTTGACTACGGGAATAAATTATTGTTCCACAAGTCGAATGTGTTTGAGACTACCGTAGTGAACCCGAAATTTGTCGATACCGCGTGGGCAAAGATCAACGTACCGCACGACTGGGTCGTGGAGCTTCCTTTTCAAAAATCGGCAACACACGAAATGGATACGCACGGCTACAAACCGGTGGGCAGCGCCTATCCGGAAACGAGTATCGGCTGGTATCGGAAACATTTTACGATCGATAAAAAAGACCAAGGGAAACGTTTCGAAATCCAATTCGACGGGATTTACAGGAATGCCGCCATTTGGGTCAACGGGTTTTATGTCGCGACCAATTTCAGCGGTTACGTGGGCAATTCGTACGACATCACCGACTACATGAACTTTGAAGGCGACAACGTGGTGGTGGTCCGCGCAGACGCCACGCAGGCCGAAGGTTGGTTCTATGAAGGCGCCGGAATTTACCGGCATGTTTGGCTCAATATTTACAACAATGTGCACATTCCGCATGACGGTTTGTTTGTCCATTCCGATACCAATGGCAAAAACGCAACAATATCGATAGAAACCGAAGTCGAGAATAAAAATTTAACCGCCGCCAATTGTGTGGTTTATTCGTATGTGACCGACAGGAACGGCAGGCAGATTTCCAAAACTTCGGAACAAAAAGTAACATTCGCCGTGAATGAACGAAAAACAGTCCGACAAAAAATAAAACTGAATCATGCGATTTTGTGGTCGCTCGAAAATCCGTACCTGTACAAAGTGGTTTCGGTTGTCAAGCAGCAAGATCAGGTTGTCGATCAAAAGAAAACCCGATTGGGTATCAGAAATGTGAGATTTGATGCCAAAGAAGGTTTCTTCCTGAACGGAAAACACCTCAAGATCCAGGGAACCAACAACCATCAGGACCATGCCGGAATCGGTAGCGCGATGCCCGATTACCTGCAATATTACCGAATCAAATTGCTCAAGGAATTGGGTTCGAATGCCTACAGGGCCAGCCACAATGCGCCAACGCCGGAACTTCTTGAGGCCTGTGACAGTTTGGGAATGCTGGTGATCGACGAACAACGTTTGCTCAACAGCAGCCCCGAATATGTCGACCAATTCAAGCGCGTGATCAGGCGCGACCGGAATCATCCCTCGGTGTTTTTGTGGTCGATCGGCAATGAGGAACAAAACATCCAGGGCAATGACTACGGCAAACGGATCGGGCAATCACTTTTGGCCATCCAAATGGAATTGGATCCGACGAGAACCAGTACGTATGCCGCCGACATGGCCAATGAATACAAAGGCGTCAACGAGATCATTCCAATCCGCGGATTCAATTACCGCGAATATGCCGTAGCCGATTACCACCGCGACCATCCCAACCAGCCTTTGCTCGGAACCGAAATGGGAAGTACGGTCACCACGCGCGGCATTTATGAAAAAGACGAAATCAGGGCGTATGTTCCCGACCAGGACATCACCCATCCGTGGTGGGCGAGCAAAGCGGAAACCTGGTGGAAACTCGCCGCCGAAAACGAGTATTGGCTGGGCGGATTCGTATGGACGGGTTTCGATTACCGCGGCGAACCGACGCCTTACAAATGGCCGAACATCAGTTCGCATTTCGGAATCATGGATGTGTGCGGTTTCCCGAAAAACATTTACTATTACTACCAAAGTTGGTGGACAGACAAAGACGTCCTGCACATTTCCCCGCATTGGAACTGGCCTGAAAAAGTCGGGAAAGCGATCGATGTGTGGGTGAATTCCAATGCCGATGAAGTGGAATTGCTGCTGAACGGAAAAACCTTGGGCAAAAAAACAATGCCGAGGAACAGCCACTTGAACTGGGAAGTCAATTACGAACCCGGCACTTTGGAAGCCATCGGTTACAAAAAAGGCAGAAAAATCACAGCCAAAGTAGAAACCACCGGCAACGCATTCAAAGTCGTAATCACCACAGACAAAACCATCTTGGCCGCCGACGGAAAAGACGCAGCCGTAATCAACATTTCAATAACCGACGAGAAAGGACGCGAAGTTCCGGTCGCCGATAATAGGGTCAAGTTTTTCCTCACCGGCGATGCCAAAATCATCGGCGTCGGCAATGGCGATCCGAGTTCGCACGAACCCGACAAATGTGCAGACGGCGCCTGGCAACGCAGTGCGTTCAACGGGAAATGCCAGGTCATTGTCCTGGCCGGGAAAACGCCCGGAACGGTAACATTGGAAGCCAAGGCCAACGGGCTCCAATCTGATGCCGCTACACTAACGCTCAAATAAAGACGCTGTCCACACATGAAAAAGAAACTCATCAACCATACGGCCGGGCACTTCGTCAAGATGTTCGGCAACGAACCCGAAACGATTTTCCTGTCGCCGGGACGCATCAACATCATTGGCGAACACGTCGATTACAACGACGGCTTCGTTTTGCCGGCCGCTATCAACAAATACATCTGTTTTGCGGTTTCGGTCAATGAAAATACCGAATGCGCGCTGATTGCGAAAGATTTGAACGAGGCTTACAAATTCGACCTCAACGATGAGATTGTTCCCGTTGAAAAAACGTGGGTCAACTACATTTTGGGCGTCATCAGCCAACTCAAGGCGGAAGGCCATCCGATGAAAGGATTCCGGATCGTCTTCAGCAGTACGATCCCGATGGGCGCGGGTTTGTCGTCGTCGGCGGCGCTCGAATGCGGCATCGGTTATGCGATGAACAAACTGTTTAATTTGGGTTTGACCAAAGAACGCATCGCGCAGATCGGACAACAATCGGAACATACTTTCGTGGGCGTCAAATGCGGCATCATGGACCAATTCGCATCGGTTTTCGGCAAGAAAAATAAGGTCGTCCAACTCGACTGCACCACATTGGCCTACGAATACCACAAAGCCGATTTCAAGAAATATGCATTGTTGCTGCTCGATTCGAATGTCAAGCACACGCACCTGACTTCGGGTTACAATGTGCGCCGACAGGAAGTAGAACGCGGACTTTCGATCATCAAACAGCATTTCCCCGAAGTGCAGACGTTCCGCGATTGCAGCGAAGAAATGATCGTGTCGCTCCAGGCCGAACTCGGAAATCCGGTTTTCCGGCGTTGCCATTTTGTCGTCAAGGAAATCAGGCGCGTGCTCGACGCTGTCGTCGCGCTCGAAAACGACGATTTCATTGCGCTCGGACAATTGATGTATGAAACGCACCTCGGTTTATCTGAAGAATACGAAGTGAGCTGCCCCGAGATTGATTTTCTCGTCGGCTACACCGGACATGAAAAGCGCGTCATCGGCGCACGGATGATGGGTGGCGGTTTCGGCGGCTGCTCGATCAACCTGGTCGAAAAAGGTTTCGAGGATGAGCTGATCGAAACAATTTCCAGAGAATACCAAAACGCGTTCGGCATCGAACTCAAAGCCTACAAAATCAAAATCGCCAAAGGCACCACGCTTTATAAAAAAGACCATGAAAGCATTCAATAAAAATTTGCATCCGCACCGCCGCTTCAACCCGTTATTGGGGGAATGGATTTTGGTTTCGCCGCAACGCGCGCTTCGTCCGTGGCAAGGGCAAAAGGAAACTTTGCCTGCGGACGACCGTCCCGATTACGATCCCGAATGCTATTTGTGTCCCGGAAACCAGCGCGCCGACGGTTCGCGAAACGACAATTATACCGATTGTTATGTTTTCGACAACGACTTTCCGGCGTTGCTCAGCGAGGAAGTGCATTTTGAGAACGATGCGCCGAACCTGTTCCAATCGAAACCCGAACGCGGCATCAACAAAGTCATCTGTTTTTCACCCAGGCACAACCTGACGCTGGCCGAAATGGAAGTCTCCGAAATCGGCAAGGTCATCAAAACCTGGGCCACGCAATACGCCGAACTGGGCAGCCACAACTTCATCAATTACGTCCAGATTTTCGAGAACAAAGGCAGTGTGATGGGTTGCAGCAATCCGCATCCGCACGGACAGATCTGGGCGCAATCGTCTTTGCCAACGCAGGTCGAACGGACGCAGCACAACCTGCGCGCCTATTTCGAAAAGAACAAGACGAGCCTGCTCAAGGATTACCTCGAACAGGAACGCAAACAGCAGGAACGCATCGTTTGCGAGAACGACCATTTTGTCGCACTCGTCCCGTTTTGGGCGACCTGGCCTTATGAAACGATGATCGTCAGCAAACGCCATTTCGGCAATATGCTGGCGATGAGCAATGACGAAACGGCCGCTTTTGCCCAAATCATCAAGGATCTGACGGTCAAATATGACAACCTTTTTGAGATGTCTTTTCCGTATTCATCGGGCATCCACCAAGCGCCGACGAACCGCATCGCGCATCCCGAATGGCATTTCCACATGCATTTTTATCCGCCGTTGCTCAGAAGCGCGACCGTCAAGAAATTCATGGTCGGCTACGAAATGCTCGGCGAGGCACAGCGCGATCTGACGCCAGAGCAGGGTGCGAAGATTTTACGCGAACTGTCCACCAAACATTACAAAACAAAAACCCTTTGATATGCAAACTCTAGCCACCACCGACTACATTGTTTTCCTGTGCTATTTCATCATCATCGTAGGCTACGGCTTCTGGATCTACAACCGAAAGAAAAAAGCCCAGACGAGCAGCAACGATTATTTCCTCGCCGAAGGTTCGCTGACGTGGTGGGCGATCGGTGCGTCGCTGATTGCGAGTAACATCAGCGCCGAGCAATTCATCGGCATGAGCGGCAGCGGTTTCAAGATGGGACTTGCGATTGCGACGTACGAATGGATGGCGGCTTTGACGCTGATCATCGTGGCCGTATTTTTCATGCCCGTCTACCTCAAGAACAAAATCTTCACGATGCCGCAATTCCTCAAGAAACGCTACAACGACAACGTCGCGATGATCATGGCCGTGTTCTGGCTGCTGTTGTATGTGGTCGTGAATTTGACGTCGATTTTGTATTTGGGGGCGCTCGCGATCAGCAGTATTTCGGGATTGGACATTACTTTGTGCATGCTGTTCCTCGCGTTTTTTGCGCTCATGATTACGCTGGGCGGAATGAAAGTCATCGGCTACACCGACGTGATCCAGGTGTTTTTCCTGATCCTGGGCGGATTGGTAACGACGTACCTCGCACTCAATCTCGTTGCAACCGAATTCGGTTCGAACGGCGTCATCAACGGATTTAACCTCATGACTACGCACGCCAACGACCATTTCCACATGATTTTCGACAAAAGCAATCCGAACTATATGGATTTGCCGGGATTGTCGGTGCTCATTGGCGGCATGCTCATCATCAACCTCAATTACTGGGGCTGCAACCAATACATCACGCAACGCGCCTTGGGTGCCGATCTCAAGACGGCCAGAAGCGGCATCCTGTTTGCCGCATTCCTCAAATTACTGATGCCGATCATTGTGGTATTGCCCGGGATCGCCGCATTCGTATTGTACCAAAACGGCAATTTCCAAACCGAAATGCTGCAGGACGGAACCATCAATCCCGATCGCGCGTATCCGGTGTTGTTGAACTTGCTTCCCGTCGGGTTGAAAGGATTGTCGTTCGCGGCACTGACCGCTGCGATTGTCGCATCACTTGCCGGAAAGGCCAACAGCATCGCGACCATCTTCACACTCGACATCTACAAGACGCGCCTCAACACCGACGCCGACGAAAAGAAACTCGTCAGCGTCGGGAAATGGACGATCGTTGCCGCCATGTGCATCGCGATCGCCATTGCGCCGTTCCTCGGCATCGATAAAAAAGGCGGTTTCCAATACATTCAGGAATACACCGGATTTGTGAGTCCCGGGATTTTCGCGATGTTCATCCTCGGATTCTTCTGGAAAAAAACGACCTCGAATGCAGCTTTGTTTGCCACGATCGGCGGATTCTTATTCTCGATCATTTTCAAATTCCTGCCGGCCCTGGTCGATCTGTCCTTCCTGAACCCATTTGGGTTTGCCGTTCCGAATGGCACAGGCGTTTACGAGATTCCGTTCATCGACCGCATGGGATTCGTGTTCCTGATCTGCGTCACCGGAATGTACGCCATCAGCACCTATGAAACCCGCAAGGGCGTTACGCCGAACGGCCTCGAAGTCGACGCCAAAATGTTCAAGATGTCGCCCAGCTTTACCGTCGGGATGCTCGTCATCGTATCGGTATTGGCGGCATTGTATACGGTTTTCTGGTAAAAATTTTCAAAATTAGATTTGAATTTACGGGAATTGGCTATTTTTGCGCTCGCAACGGTTCCGTAGTTCAACGGATAGAATAGAAGTTTCCTAAACTTTAGATCCAAGTTCGATTCTTGGCGGAATCACAAAAGCGGCTTTCGGGCCGCTTTTTTATTGGTTATTTTTATTATTTTAGGGCGTGCCGGCGGTGGACGTTTTTTGTTCAATTGTACATTTATCGCCGCCGTCGGGCTGTCCGCTGCAATTTTTAGCTTTCCCTGCGCGGTGCTCCGTGTCAGCTAAAAGATTTACGCTGCCATCCCTCACGCAAACATTCATGCCTATTCGAAATTATTTGGGATTCCTCTTAATCTCAAATCTCACGCACCACACGAACCGCTTTTCCAAACCATTCAAAACAGTTCCCGCAAATCAATTACGGATTGGTCGACCAAAGCGATGCGCTTTTGAGCAACGCACGCCTGTTGAGTTTGAGTTGCGCGACAATGAGTTCGGCGAAATCTTCGGGCTGCAATACTTTGTCGGGATTGCCGTCGGTGAGTTTCGAATCGATGGCGAGATCGGTCGCGATCGTACTTGGCGTAAGCGTCGTCACGCGGATGTTGTGCTTTCTGACTTCCATCATCAGCGATTCGGAAAAACCAACGACCGCAAACTTCGACGCGCTGTAAGCACTCGCGCCCGCATTGCCCCGCAATCCGGCACTCGATGCCACATTGATGATGTCGCCGCCGTTTTTCGCAACGAGGTCGGGCAAAACCGCATGCGTGACATAATACACGCCATTGAGATTTACTTTCATGATTTCCTCGAACTGCTTCACATCGAAATCGAGGAAACTGCCGAAACCGCCAATTCCGGCGTTGTTGATCAGGATATCGGCGGTCCCGAAATTTGATTTCAAGTTCGCGACGGCTTTCTTTACGGCTTCAAAATCCGATACATCGAAAACTTCATAAGCCGCCTTGACGCCGTGCTTTTCGATTTCACTTGCGGTTTGCCGGAGCGTATTTTCATTTCGGCCCGTGATGGCTACGTTGACGCCTTCTGCGGCCAATGCCAATGCGGTCGCTTTTCCGAGTCCGCGGCTGCCGCCGGTGATGTAGGCGTATTTTCCTTTTAAATTTTCCATGGTTTTATTTTTAGGATGAACCGTCTTTAGCTGTTGGCGACGGCAATCATTTTTCTTTTTCTCTTCACAATGAACAATACGGCAATTCCCGCGCCGATGATGGCCATCGCTACGCCCACCAAATTGGGCGATGCATAACTGTATCCGGCAAACAACGGCAATCCGCCCAAAAAGGCACCGAGCGCATTTCCGATATTGAAACTGCCCTGCAACGCTGCCGATGCGATCATTTCCGAACCTGCTGCCGTTTGGATCATCAGCATTTGGATCGGCGCGACCACCGCAAACGAAATACAGCCCGTCATGAATACCAAAAATAACGAAACGTATTGGTTTGCCGAGCCGAAATACACCAAAATCAAATCGAGCGCCATCACGAGCAACAGCATCAATACGGTAATGGGCGGTGAAAAACGGTCGGCGATCTTACCACCGAGAAAATTCCCGACGACCATACCGAGTCCGGCGAGGATTAAGATGTAGGATACCGATTCGGGCGAAAACCCTGAAACATCGGTCAGCAAAGGCGCGATGTAACTGATCCACGCAAACAATCCACCGAAACCGATCGCCGTGATCGCAATAATGAGCCACGCTTCGGCTTTCTTAAAAAACTGCAGCTGCGTTTTCATGCTGCCGCTCGATTTGGATTCGAGATCGGGCATCCACAGATACAAAAACAGGAACGTGAGCAGGCCAACGAGTCCGATCAGCACGAACGTATACCGCCATACGAAATGGTGCCCGATGTAGGTCCCGAGCGGCACGCCGAGCAGATTGGCAATCGTCAATCCCGAAAACATGATCGAGATCGCCTGCGCTTCCTTGCCCTTGTCGGCCAAACGGCTCGCGACCACAGCACCGACCCCGAAGAACGCGCCATGCGGCAACCCCGAAAGCAAACGCGTCACGAACAGGAATTCATAATTGGGTGCGATGATCGAAAGCGAATTGAACACTGCGAGCATCATCGCCAAAATGAGCAGCATTTTTTTGGGCGGATAATTGCGGCCGAGGATCACAAGCGTCGGTGCGCCGATGACCACGCCGAGCGCATAGGCAGAAATCAGGTAACCCGCGACGGGGATCGTGACCTTGAGGTTGGACGCGATGTCGGGCAAAAGGCCCATCATCACGAATTCGGTGATTCCTATGGTTAATCCGCCCAAGGCGAGGGCAAACAGGCTTTTTTTCATCTGGTGAATGTGAAAAGATTGGTTGTTTTTCACGGGACAAATTTACGTCCAACATCCAAAAAATAAATTGTACATTTGCGACATAAACTTGTAAAAATAAGTGATGCGCAAATTAAACCAGTTCGAATCGCTGATCATCGATGAATTTGAGGAAGACGAATTCCGTTTGCCCGTTCACAGCCACACGTATTACGAGATCATTTACATCAAGAAAGGCTGCGGCGTGCACCGGCTCAACAACAATCTGCTGCCTTACAAGGCCGGCGATCTGTTTGTGATTTCGCCCGATGACGAGCATTATTTCGACATCAAAAAGTCGACGCGGTTCGTGTACATCAAGTTCACCGATTCGTATTTCCAATCGAAGAAAAACCTCACGTGCGACGATTTGCTGCTGCACGCGCCCGAAGATTTTATGCGCGAGAAACTGCTCAAGGAAAATGTGCTGCGGCTCGACGATCCGTGCAAAACCATCCTCAAGAACACGGTCGAGAACATCGCGGCCTACAATTGCCGCACGGATGTTTCGGCATCGCCAATCGTGTTCTACCAAATTCTGTCAATTTTCGGGCTCATCAAGGAAGCGCTCAAGGACCAAAACATTATGCCCAAAGGCCATGCGATCGACAACAAGCAGATCATTTCCTACATCCACCAGCACATTTACAATCCGAAAGCCACGCAGATCAAAGCGATTTCAGATCATTTCAACATTGCCGAATCGTACTTCAGCGCATGGTTCAAGCGCAGTTTCGCGATGTCGTACCGCGACTACATCAACAACCTGCGCCTCCAGCTGATCGAGAAGCGCATCGCCAACAAGCAGATGCCGATGAAACAGATCGCGCACGAATTCGGTTTTACCGACGAAAGCCATTTGTCGAATTATTTCAGGAAGCACAAAAACATCAATCCGACCGCATTTCAAAAGGGGAATATGCATTCGTCGTAAAATAATCTTCGAAAGGCTTGCATAATTATACCGATTGGTATATATTTGTACCCGATTTGATATCCAGCCATGAGCAAAGCAGAAAAAACCAGAAGTTTCATCATCGAAAAAACCGCACCGATCTTTAACCGGAAAGGGTTTGCCGGCACTTCGCTGCACGACATGACTGAAGCGACCGGCTTGACCAAAGGGAGCATTTACGGCAATTTTGCCAACAAGGATGAAGTCGCGTTGGCCGTTTTCGATTTCAACCGAAAAAAGATGGCGGCGCTGTTCCAATCCAAAACAGACGAAAAACAAAACTGCAAGGACAAGTTGCTGGCTTATGCCGAAAATTACGAGCAACTCTCGGCGACCAACCTTTTCCCAACCGGCGGATGCCCGATCATGAACACGGCAATCGATGCCGACGATACGCATCCCGAACTCAAGGAAGCCGCAAAAAATGCGTTGCTTTCGTGGAAAAAATCGCTCGAGGACATTGTGGCTGCCGGGATCCAAAATGGCGAATTCAGGGCCAATACGAATCCGGAAGAAGCGGCGTTGGCGATGTTGGCGATCATCGAAGGCGCAGTCCTCATTTCAAAACTCACCGGAAAACTCAATTACCTCAAATCGATGATGGGCACCTTACGGTATTACATTTACAGCTTATGACCCTTTTTTTTAATCAAAAATATACCGATCGGTATATTTACTAATTTTAATTTCTATACTTATGAAAACTACAAAAAACACCATTTTAATCACCGGCGGCGGATCGGGAATCGGATTTGAGATCGCCAAATTATTGTCGCCCGACAATCAAATCATCATCACCGGAAGAAATGCCGATAAAATCAACAAAGCCGCTTCGCAATTGCAAAACACAACGGCCATCGCATCGGACATTACGAACGGGGAAGACGTCGACGCGCTGGTTTCAAACCTCAAAAAAGATTTTCCGGACCTCAACATCCTGATCAACAATGCCGGAAATGCTTCTTACTACAGCCTCCAGGCTCCGGAAGTCGACGCATTTTCAAAAGCATCGGACGAAATCAACACCAACTACCTTTCGGTCATCCGCCTGACGGAAAAACTATTGCCGGTTTTGGCCAGCCAGCCAGAGTCGGCCATCGTCAACGTTTCGTCGATTGTCGCTTTCGTTCCGGGCAAAAATCTGCCGACGTATTCGGCCAGCAAAGCCGCGCTGCATTCGTACACGCAATCGCTGCGTTTGACGCTCGAAGGGACTTCCGTGAAAGTTTTCGAACTCATGCCGCCATTGGTCAACACCGAATTCTCGAAAGAAATAGGCGGTGAAAACGGCCTCGATCCCGAAGTGCTTGCCACCGAATTGAAAACGGCTTTCGAAACCGACAATTACGAAATCCGCGTCGGGCAAACCGCCGATATGTTTGCGCTTTTCCACAGCGCGCCCGATGAAGCCCTGGCCGTGATGAACCAAAACCGTTGATCCGAAATGACGCCGTTCCAACGCCAGCTGCTCATCTTTACCGTAATCCTTGCCGCGATTATGGAACTCATCGACATTTCGATCGTCAATGTGGCGCTGTCGCACATGAGCGGAAACCTCGGCGCAACGCTCGAAGACACGTCGTGGGTGATCACTTCGTATGCGATTGCCAATGTGATCATCATCCCGATCACGAGTTTTTTGAGCAGCAAGTTGGGCAGGCGCAATTATTACATCGGCTCGATTCTGCTGTTTACGTTTTGCTCGTTCATGTGCGGACAGGCGACCGGAATCTGGATGCTCGTCGCGTTTCGGTTCCTTCAGGGAATCGGCGGCGGCGCATTGTTGTCGGTTTCGCAGGTGATTGTCTTCGAGCAATTTCCGAAAGAAAAAATGGGAACGGCGAGCGCCTTATTCGGCATCGGTGTTTTTATCGGACCGACGATCGGGCCAACGTTGGGCGGATTCATCACCGAGAATTACGACTGGCCGTGGATTTTCTTCATCAACATACCGATCGGTATCATCGTCGCGGCCTTGTGTTACTTCCTTTTGAAAGAACCTGCCGTAAAACCCGTCGCCAATAAAGTCGACTGGACGGGAATCGCGTTGCTCGCCGTTGGCGTCGGTGCGTTGCAAACCGTACTCGAACGCGGTGAAATCGACGATTGGTTTGAAGCAAGGTACATCGTCTGGCTCAGCGTGATTGCGGTGACGAGCCTGCTGTATTTCATCTATTGGGAGCTCAAGATCGACAATCCAGTCGTGAACCTGCGCGTGCTCAAAAGCAAGACCCTGAGCATCGCGGCGGCCTTGACGTTCATCACCGGCTTGGGAATGTTCACCTCGATTTACCTGACGCCGGTCGTGGCGCAACGGTTGCTCAATTTTTCGCCGACGCAAACGGGATTGCTGTTATTTCCGGGTGCGATCCTGGCCTTGGTGGCGTTGCGTATTTCGGGGATCTTATTGCAGAAACGCGTTTCGCCCGTACTGATCATTGGCGCCGGATTCCTGTTGTTCATTTATTTCAACTGGCGGATGTCGGGCATGACGCTCGACACTTCGGCCACAGCCATCACCATTTCATTGATTTTCCGTGCCATCGGAATGGCTTTGCTGACCGTTCCGCTCACGGCACTCGCCGTTTCGTCGCTTGAAGCCAAGGACGTTCCGCAGGGCGCCGCACTCAACAACATGATGCGCCAATTGGGCGGCTCGTTCGGGATCTCGATTGTGAACACATATTTTGCCCACCGGATCGCCGCACACCGCAATGACATGATTGCGCACATCACGCCCGACAATCCCATTGCGATGGAACGAATCAACTTGTACACCCAATATTTCGAGCGAAAGGGTTTTGGCCTGGCCGAAGCTGGAACGCGCGCGCTCAAGGTCATGGAAAACATCGTGACCAAACAATCGGCGATGCTGAGCTACCGCGATACTTTTCTACTTGTCGGGATTTTATTTGCCTTGGCGTTGCCTTTGTTGCTGCTCGCGGCCAGGCAATCGACAAACAAAAAGGTAGATCTGGCGTCGGTTTCCGACCATTAAAGCGGATGGGTTGCGATGACGTTCCATTTGGTGCCGTCGTGTGCGAGCAGGTGAATGTTGTCCAAAGTAAAATTGGCCGCATACATTTTGTGTTCGTAAACTTTCCAAGCCCGGGCAAATTGTTCAGGCTGTAAATCACGGTACGCGACCGTCATGTGCGGATGAAAGCTGTAGTCCGTATGCTGTTTGCCCACGTGCGGAAAAGCAGTTTCAAACTGTGAAATGACCGATTTTTGCAGATTCAAGAGCGATTCGGAAACCATCGGATTCACAAAAACAACCGGATGTTCTGCATTGGGAAACGCCCCGAAACCGTTCAGTTCCACTTCAAATTTGCTTTCGGGAATCGCCAGTTTTTCAAACCAACGCATCACGCTTTTGTGATCGGTTTCAAACATTTTGAAAGGCGCTTTGAGCGTAAGGTGCGGCAGGACCCTGAGTGCTTTGCTGCTGTCGTAATGGTTCGCGAAATCGTGTTTGAACAGCGTCACTTCTTCCGAAATTGCCTTGGGCGGAACCACCGCAATGAAGTACAATTTCTCGGGCGATTGCTTTTCGGACAAATACTTCCAATACCGCTTGGGCACGTGCCGGATGTGCAATTTCATGTTCTTGCGCGCCGGAATGTTGGTGCTCTTGAAATAGTCGTTCCACAGCAAACCGTATAATTGTTCCTTGTCGTGCAGCAAATCTTCCGACAGCGAATTCGATTTCATCTCGGGCGTTTGCTCGAGCACGATTTCCTCGACTTTTTCGAGATCGTAATACAAACCGTACTTGCGCTTGAGGTCGTAAATGATCCAGCGCTGGTCGGCATACCGGTTCTTGAAGAATTGCGAAATGAGCGGCAGCACGTTGAAATCGGGTTCGACGGGCGCATAAAAAATCCCGTCGGCGGTTTCCTGAAACCGGATGAACGCTTTCATGCGGTGGCGTTCGCGGCTCACGCTGCGTTCCATTTGGGTGACGGCGATCACGGCCGGATGCCCGAAATTCTGTTCGGCGCCTTTCGGATGGTCGAAAATGTAACACGCGAAGTTGAAAAGTTGTTGGAACGTCGCAGCATCTTCCGATAAAAAAGCCTTGTAAAACCGCAGCAGCCAATCGTTCCCGATCTTTTTCCGGAGACCGTCCCAAACGCGTTTGGCTTTGGTTTCGTCGCTGTCGATTTGAAGAACCTCGTCAATCAGGACGGGTTCGAAATGCTGTTGCGCGACGAGTTGGATGGCACCGGGCTTGCGTTCATAAAATTCAAAAACCGAAGTCAGCAACCCTTCGAGCGTGCCGTCGAACAAATAGATCGTCATGACTTATTTTCATGGCACGCGCATTCGTGGTGTTCCTTGAGGTACGCGATCGATTCCAGGCACATCTTTTCCAAAACACCGATGTTGATGTCGGACAGTTTCTTGACGTAAATGCACGATTTTCCCATCTTGAATTTGCCGAAGCCGTCCAACAGATGTTTGTTGGCTTCCGTGGGCGAAAAGACGTACAGCGAAAATTCCGCCTTGCGTGGCGAAAAACCCAGCATCGGCATGTCGCCTTCCTGTCCGCTCGCATATTTGTAGTGGTATTGGCCGAAGCCGATGATGGTCGGTCCCCACATTTTGGGTTTGAATCCCGTCCATTTCTGCATCAGTTCGATCAATTGGAAACTGTCGGCTTTCTTTTGGTCGTTTTCGACATAGGAATTGATGAAATCGGTCACGTCGACGGCGGTTTCGTTGGTCTTGAGTTGGTAAGCCATATCCTGGTTTTTAGTCTAGCTGTTTGAAATAACCTGCACTTCCTGGTTCAGATGCAAGATCTTGTGCGGATGTTTTTGGGCAAACGTATGGATCAGTTGCGCCAAATAAGGGTTGCTTTTGTAACGCGTGACGTGATCGCGCAGCTGCGACGCATCGTCGAAACCCAAATCGGAGGCGATGTAACCCATGCCATAAAAATGCCCGTCTTCGACCCACACGCAACTGCGTTCTTCATCCGATCGGCCTTTGTCGATGATCGCAAAACTGGGTTTTTTGTGTGAAAGGAATTCGAGTGCCTTTTCGATTTGATGGTTGTGGAAATCGACGTCGGGCAATTCGGAAAGGTCGCGTCTCTGGAAAAACTCGCCTTCCTGCGCGCGTCCGTATTTGCAGAACCGGTGATCGATGCTGAATTCTTCCGCCAGATAGCGCAGCAAAATAATGCCCTCATATTCCGTACTGAAACTTTGGATGCACGTTTGGAATTTCCCCATTTTGCCGATCGCCAGGTATTGATAACCGTTGCGCGCCTCATAAATGAACAGCCCGAATTTAGATTCGAAACGCTTCAAGGCCGTATTGTAAGCCGGCCACAATTTCTTGATTTCGGTGCATTCGAGCAGCAGCGCCATAAGTTCGGTCGCACAAACTTCAAACGAAATCCCGTGGATGTCGCGCAAAAAATGCTGCCGTTGCGGCTTGACGTTGTGTCCGCTGAAATGTGACGCCACGCGCTTCTTGAGGTTGACCGCCTTGCCCACATAAACGACTTTCTTCTCGCGGTTGTAGAAATAATAAACGCCCGGCTTTTGCGGCAATCGCTCGAAATCTTCGGGCGGCAAATTGGGCGGAAGCCGCTGGTCCTGCGAAGTCTTTTTGATCATTTGAGCCATGATGCCTTCGCTGTCCCATTCCAATAATCTTGAAAACAGGATGGCCGTGGCATCTGCATCTCCGCCGGCGCGGTGTTGGTTTTCCAGTAGAATATCGAGCGAACGGCACAGATTCCCGAGGCTGTACGAAGTGAATCCTGGACGGATTTTGCGTGCTGCGCGAACGGTGCACAGCTTGCGTGCCGTCCATTTGAAACCGGCCTGTTCGAGCTGGTGGCGCACAAACGAATAATCGAAGTTGACGTTGTGCGCGACGAAAACGCGGTCGGTCAGCAGCTCGAAAACCTTATCGGAAATATCGTCAAAAATGGGCGCATTGCGTACCATTTCGTTGTTGATGCCCGTCAGCGCAAAAATTGCAATCGGGATGTCTTTCTCAGGGTTGACGAGGGTTTCCCAGCGGTCGATCACCTTTTCGCCGTCGTGGATGAGGATCGCGATTTCGGTAATGCGGCTGCCGCTGGCATTTCCGCCCGTGGTTTCGATATCGACGATGGCATATTCCAATTTCTTCATGGGGCAAATTTCGGCAAAAAAGGACAACGTTGGCCGGCGGAAAACGTTAAAAAAGAGTCAGTTGGTTTTGTGGGATCTTCAAATATTTGGAATTGGTTTCCGACAGGATCAACCCTTTCACGTGCATCGCATCGGGCGTATTGAGTTGGAACAGGCTGTCGGCGCAGCGGATGAAATGTTTGGCGCGGTTGTAGGCGATGCCGATTTTCTGCAACTGATCGGAACGCAATTTCCCGAATTTTCGCGCCATCACGATCTTCTTGGCCGAACCCACGCCGATTCCGGGAACGCGCAGGATCATTTTATAATCGGCCGTATTGATGTCGATCGGGAACTGTTCCATGTTGCGCAGCGCCCACGACAATTTCGGGTCGATGTCTACGTCGAGGTGCGGGTTTTTGGCATTGAGGATTTCGTGTACGTCGAACCCGTAGAAACGCATCAGCCAATCGGTCTGGTACAACCGGTTCTCGCGCAAAAGCGGCGGCTGGCTTCCGATGATCGGCATCCGGTCGTCGTAACTGATCGGGATGTAACCCGAATAATACACGCGTTTCAGATCGTAATCCTTGTAATATTGATTGGCGCTGTACATGATTTCCATGTCGGTTTCGGGTGTGGCCCCGACGACCATTTGCGTACTCTGCCCGGCCGGGACGAACTTCGGAACGTGCTTGATGATTTTCTTCTCGTCCCTCAAAGCCACAATGCTGTCCTTGATGAAACCGAGCGGCCGCTTGACGTCCTCATGCGATTTGTCGGGCGCGAGCATTTTGAGTCCGGCTTCGGTCGGCATTTCGAGGTTGATGCTCATGCGGTCGGCATACAAGCCCGCCTCGGTGAGCAATTCGGGACTCGCACCCGGAATCGTCTTGAGGTGGATGTAGCCGTTAAATTTATTTTCGATGCGCAGTTTTTTGGCAATGCGCACCAGACGTTCCATCGTATAATCGGCGTTGTTGAAGATGCCCGAACTCAGGAACAGGCCCTCGATATAATTCCTTCTGTAAAAACTCATCGTGAGCTCGACGACCTCATCGACGGTAAAGGCCGCGCGTTTCACATCGTTGCTTTTGCGCGACACACAGAACGCACAATCGAAAATGCAATGGTTCGTGAGCAGGATTTTAAGAAGTGATACGCAGCGTCCGTCCTCGGTATACGTGTGGCAGATTCCCGCGCCGTTGGCATCGCCCAAACCTTTGTTGGTGTTTTTTCGGTTGCTGCCGCTCGACGAGCACGATACGTCATATTTGGCGGCATCTGCAAGGATTTGCAGCTTTTCGCGGATTCTTTCAGACATGGGATTTTTGGGTATTTCGGAGTGTTGAAAGATACGACGCCACGCCGCCAGAACCGACATCAACAAAAGTTAAAAACTGCCGAAACGTGTGTTAAAGTTTGACGCTGAATCGGGCACAGCCAAACTTCTCCAAAAACACTATATTTGGCACCTGTAACAATTTGTCAATCAAAAAGACAAACACCAACAAATCAATCTGATTATGACTATAAACCGCAAATGCCTGCAGGTTTCCCTGCTCGCCGCTTCCGTCCTTGCCTTGCATTCGTGCGGCAAATCGGACAAAGACCAACCGATGCAATCGGGAATCATCAAGAAAAACATGGACACGCTCGTCAAGCCCGGCGACAATTTCGAGGCTTATGTGAATGGTGCGTGGCTCAAGAAAACCAAAATTCCGGCCGACAAATCGTCTTATGGCGCGTTCGATTTCATCTACGACAAATCGCAGGAAGACGTCAAGGCGATCATCGAGACCGCGGCCAAAAGCAACGCTGCCGATGGGACGAACGAACAGAAAATCGGCGATTTCTATGCGTCCTACATGGACCAGAAAGACCGGGATGCAAAAGGCATTTCACCCGTCCAACCCGAATTCAAGGCGATCGATGCGATTGCAAATTACAGCGAGCTTGCGGCATTTTTCGGAAAGTGCAACCGACAAGGAAACATGTATCCTTGGGGCGTAAGCGTACAGCAGGATTTCAAGAAACCGACCGAATACGTACTGATGACGTGGCAGGGCGGCATCGGGCTTCCGGAAAAGGAATATTATTCGCTGGGCGACGCCAAGTCGAAAAACATCCGTGATTTGTATGTGACGCACATCCAAAACATGCTCACGCTGGCACAAGTTGCCGATCCTGCGGGAAGTGCCGCCAAAATCCTCGCGCTCGAGACGCAGATGGCCAATGTACACATGAAGAAAGAAGACACCCGAAACACAGCGGCATTGTACAACAAATATGCGACGGCCGACCTCAAGCAACTGATGCCCGATTTCGATTGGAATGCGTACCTGAGCAGCGCCGGGATCCAGAATGAAAAGAACATCGTGGTGTCGCAGATCGCCTACACGAAAGCGCTCAACGACATCATCAAGAATACGCCGCTCGACGTGTGGAAAATATACCTCAAGTGGGGCGTCATCCATGGTGGGGCCACTTCGTTGACCAGTGCGATCGACAAAGAGAATTTCTCTTTTTACGGCAAGACACTTTATGGCGCAGAGAAACAACGCGAGCAATGGCGCCGTGCCGTGGAAGCGGTCAACAGCAACCTTGGCGAAATCGTCGGCAAGGAATATGTGGCCAAACATTTTCCGGCCGAGGCGAAAGAGCGCATGACAACATTGGTCAAAAACCTGTTGAAGGCATATGAGGAAAGCATCAAGAAATTGGATTGGATGAGTCCTGAAACGAAGAAACAGGCCTTGGAAAAAATCAGCAAGTTCAATCCCAAGATCGGTTACCCGAACAAATGGCGCGATTACTCGAATCTCAAGATTGCCAAAGCCGATTTGTACGGCAACATGCAGCGTGCGACCGCTTTCGAATACCAACGCAATATGGACAAACTCGGCAAGCCCGTTGACAAGGACGAATGGGGCATGAACCCGCAAACCGTCAACGCTTATTACAACCCGAGCCTCAACGAGATCGTGTTCCCGGCTGCGATTTTACAGCCGCCGTTCTTCGACCTCAATGCCGAAGATGCGGTGAATTATGGCGGAATCGGAGCGGTAATCGGACATGAGATCGGACACGGTTTCGACGATCAGGGTGCGACTTTCGACGGCGACGGCGTGATGCGCGACTGGTGGACGGCCAAGGATCTGGAATCGTTCAAGCAGCGCACATCGGCTTTAGTAGACCAATACAGCGGTTTCAAGGTTTTCCCGGACCTCAATGTGAACGGACAGTTTACTTTGGGCGAAAACATCGGTGACCTCGGCGGACTCAGCATTGCGATCAAGGCCTACAAGATGAGCCTGAACGGAAAGAAATCACCGGTACTCGACGGATTTACGGGCGAACAGCGCGTATTTTTGGGTTGGGGACAAGTGTGGCTCAACAAAGACCGCGAGGAGGCGTTGCGCAATCAGGTGGCTTCCGATCCGCATTCGCCTTCGAAATTCAGGATCAACGGAACCATCCGCAACGTCCCGGAATTTTATGAAGCGTTTCATGTGAAACCCGGAGATTCATTGTACATCGCGCCTGATAAGCGTGTCAAAATCTGGTAAAACTGTTGAATCGGTTATTCGGTTAATCGAATAATCGATTTTGAGTTTGCAATATAGGCCACGAATTCGCGAATTTTTCCAAGCAATCGTTTTGAAAAATTCGTGAATTCGTGGCTTACTCTTATCCATAATATTGACTGAAATTGTAGATCGTCAGCACCGTATTGACGGCAACGCTCACGAGCAGTAAATTGAAAATCGCTTTGGGTTTCTGTTGTGACAATACGGAGCCGTTAAACGCCATCGCGCTCGCCACGACGAGAAACAACTGGAACATTTGTGCCGGGCTGGTTCCATTTTGGAGGACGGCCATCGCCGCGATTCCGCCCAAACAGCTTGAAGCCAAAATCCCGAGGGTGATGCTTCCGAAAAATCCGTGTTCGAATTGACTGTAAATCTTGTGATACGTGTTCAAAAGGCAAGGTTTTAATTTTAAAGTAAAATTACCACCGCTGCGGCCCAGGGTTTTATGACCCAAATCATAAACGCACGATTATCTGTAAATTTTTCTGTCCTTGAGGATAAGGCTTCCTTTTTTTTCGAGTGTCTTGATGGTTCGGATGACGGTCTCGACACGCAATCCGGTCAAATCGGCGAGTTGCTGGCGTGTGAGTTTGACCGCGTACGACTCACCCGGACTGCATTTGCCGACGTCGTATTTGAGGAAATCGATCAGCTTGAGCAATCGGTGTTCGGGATCCTGCGCGGCAATTTCGGAGGCAATCATCGCCTTGTAATACAGGCGGTCGGCAAGCCGCTTACACAGCGCGATCGCGGCTTCGGGTTTTTGGTACAACAGGTCGAAAAAAGCGGTTTTGGGAAGCACGTAAACCACGGCATCGGTGATCGTTTCTGCCGATGCGGGATAATGGTGCCCGTTGAGCAATGTCGGTTCGCCGAAACTGTCACCGTGCGTAAAAATGCCCTGGATGAATTCCTTGCCCTCGTTGTTGTAATTGTTGGTCTTGACTTCGCCGCTTTCCACTTGGAAATAGTAGCGCGCCGCGTCGCCTTCGGTAAAAAGCACCGTTCCTTTGGGATAGCTTTTGGGCTGTGCGCCGAATTGCAGCAACAGGTTAGTTGGGATCATCGCGTCGAAATTGTCTTTAAATTTAGCAAATTAGGCGCAAAAAAAACCAAAGGCTCAAGCTTTGTGCGGGTTTTAATAACACAAAGTACGCGAAGCTTTCCGCAAAGTACCAAAGATTTGCAAACTTTGCGTGAAACTTTGGGCGCTTTGCGGTAAATCCACATCGGCCAATGCTGTAAATTTAAACGCTTTATCTGTAACCGCGATTTTGTATATTAGTAACCAAAATAGCACAGACATGACTACTGATTTCAAGAACATTACCGAATTGCTCATCCGCGAAGGGTTTCACGAACTCACCGATAAAAAGGAAGCCGACGGAAAACCGCTCGACTTCAACATCACGCCTTATTCCCTCAACACCAAGCTCAGTTTTAAGTTTGACAGTTTGGCGCATTTCGTAGAATTCCTGCGGCTGCACGATGTAGCGTGGATCGAGGAAAAGAACGCCGCACTGCAAGCGACACTCAATGAACTGGGTTTGAATCCGAACGAGTTTTTCTATGTGAACTTCTTTGAGCGCAAGGCTCCCGAAATGTAAGACCGGTATTCCCATCAATAAAAAATCCCCTTTCGGGGATTTTCTCGTTCATGCGCTCTAAGATCAATTACCTTTGGAAACATTTTCCTTGAGCGCATCAAAATTGATCGCGTTGTAAGCCGCGTCGCTGAGCAGCATATCGGCTTCCTTTTCCTCGACCAACGTTTGCATGAGCAAAGATGCCGCGTCGTTTTCACCGAGGGTTTTCGCGAAAGCACACAGCGTACCATAAGTCGCAATTTCATAATGCTCGATCTTCTGCGAAGCGGCAATGATTCCGGCATCGCGAACAGGTCCGGGTTGTGTTTCCTCGAGTATGCCGTCGCCTTCCTTAAGCAAACCGGCCATCGCCTCGCATTTTTTCCCTTCGGCTTTTTCGCCCAACAATTGGAAGATGGCATCGAGCCGCGCCACCTGATTTTGAGTCACCGCAAGATGGTCCTTGATGGCCGATGCCAGGCTAGGCGTTGTCGCATTCGCAGCCATTTTCGGCAAGGCCTTGACCAGCGCATTCTCGGCCCAGTAAATGTCCTTGAGGCTGTCGATAAAAAGGGAGCGCAATTCGGTTGCCGCATCATTGGCGGGCTGTACCATGGTATTTGGTGTGGGTGTATTTTTCATTTGATTTGTGTTTTTAGATTATAAAATGGCTTCACGTTGCCAGAAACGGTGTTGGCCCATCGCCGTGATGAATGCTTTGGCGAATGCTGCCTCTGCGGGTTGGTCGCCGATGATGATTCCGTCGTCTTCGCGGTTGGCCGCCTTTTGTGCGAAATTGGTTCCCGACAACAATTCGATTCCTTCGCCATCGGCACCGATTACTTTGCAATGCCTGTAAGCGTCATTGATGAAATCCATGACATCCGGATCGGCGGCCAGTGCGTTGAGATCCAATCCGCCCGGAATGTAAACCGCATCAAACAATACCGACGAGGCCGTCATGAAACTGAAATCGATCGCAAGCGAACCGCCCAGGTCTGTCGGCAAAAAACCAAGGTGCGGCGCGACGATAAAACCTTTTGCGCCTTCTTTGAGCAAGGCCGCCTTCATGTTGGCGATCGCATTTTCGGAAGCGCCATCGGCACAGACGAAAGCGACTTTTCTCGTTTCGATCGTTGTGGAAAGCGTCGGGTTTTTGAGCATGCTCAACGCATCGGAAGATTCAACAGCCTGCTGGACGAATTTGGGTTCGTGCTTTTGCGGATCGGCATCCGGGGAAACGCCATGGTTCATCGGCGTCTCGGGTTGCAACGGCACGGTCAGTCCGAGTCCTTCGGCGACTTTGGCGGCAAGCGTCTCGTCTACCTGCGACAGCAAACCGACCATGCGTACGCGGATTGCGGTGGTGTCGACCTTGCCGAGTTCGAAACGCAGTGCCTTGATCATGTGGTTCTGTTCGACTTCAGTCTGGCTGTTGTAGAACAGGCGTGCTTGGCTGAAATGGTCCGAGAAACTTTCGCTCCTGTCGCGGACTTTGTGCGCATCGACCCTTTCGTCGAACGAGTTGAATCCGCCTTCGGCAATCATCGCCTGGTACGGACAGCCGCCGCCGAGTGAATTCGGATGGTAGCTCACACGACCGGTATTGATCGTTTGGCGCATGTGGCCGTCGCGCTGGTTGTTGTGCATGGGCGCAATCGTCCGGTTGATCGGCAATTCGTGGAAGTTCGGGCTGCCGAGCCTTGACAGTTGCGTATCGGTATACGAAAACAAGCGGCCCTGCAGCAGCGGATCATTGGTGAAATCGATGCCCGGAACGATATGGCCCGGATGGAACGCGACCTGTTCGGTTTCGGCGAAGAAATTGTCGGGATTCCTGTTGAGCACCATTTTGCCGATGATGGTCACCGGAACGAGTTCCTCGGGAATGAACTTGGTCGGGTCGAGCAGGTCGAAATCGAAATTGTGTTCGTCGGACTGCGGAATAATCTGTACGCCCAATTCCCATTCGGGGAAATGACCCGCATCGATCGCTTCCCACAAATCCTGCCGGTGGAAATCGGGATTCTTCCCCGAGATTTTCTGTGCCTCGTCCCAAACCACGGCATGCGTGCCCAATTTGGGTTTCCAGTGGAATTTGACGAAATGCGATTCGCCCTGCTCATTGACGAACCGGAACGTGTGTACGCCGAAACCTTCCATCATGCGGTAGCTGCGCGGAATGGCGCGGTCGCTCATCGCCCACATGATCATGTGCATCGATTCGGGCATCAGCGAGACGAAATCCCAAAACGTGTCGTGTGCCGAAGCCGCCTGCGGAATTTCATTGTGCGGCTCGGGCTTGACTGCATGGACCAGGTCGGGGAATTTCATGCTGTCCTGGATGAAAAACACCGGGATGTTGTTGCCCACCAGATCGTAAACGCCTTCCTGCGTGTAAAACTTGACGGCAAACCCGCGCACGTCGCGCGCCAGATCGGTCGAGCCGCGCGAACCGGCGACGGTTGAAAAACGCGTGAATACCGGTGTGCGTTGTCCGACTTCCTGCAGGAATCCGGCTTTCGTAAATTGCGGGATCGGGTTGGTCACTTCAAAATAACCGTGTGCGCCCGAGCCGCGTGCATGTACGATCCTTTCCGGAATGCGCTCGTGGTCGAAGTGCGTGATCTTTTCGCGCAGGATAAAATCTTCCAGCAGCGAAGGCCCGCGCTCGCCTGCCTTGAGCGAATTGTTGTTGTCGTTGATTTTGGTGCCGTGGTTCGTGGTCAGGAACTTGTTGGTCGCGTCTGACTTGTCCGGCAGCAGGTCTTTGTTCTTGGCTTCCTGCTGGTTGCCATTTGGTTTGCTATTTTCCATAATGTTTTGTTTTATAGGTTTTTAAACACTGCAAGTACCGCATTCGGAAATGGGAACAGTTACAGGATTATGTTGAAAGATTATACATAATGCGTATTTTGGACAGCGTTAAATCTTTGCAATCCGATCCGGATTATTTTCAAAATCACTACTTTGCGGTAAATCCTGTATTATGAAAAAGTTGCTGCTGTTGGTTTCGGTATTGTTCGTTTGGGGTTGTTCGGACGAAAGACAATACCATGCGCCTGCGCCAAAACCGACCGAAACCGGTGCCGATCTGCCGCAAATCACGCTCGAATTTCCGCTCGAGGAATGGAACAAGCTGCTTGCCAATTACGACCTCAACCCAAAGAACGAGAAGAAAATCGTTTCGCATTTCACGTATACTTTTCAAGGACAGACGGTACAGCTCGACAGCATCGGGCTCAAGCTCAAGGGCAACACGAGCCGCCGCCGGCCCGAATCGCAAACCGGAACCGGGCCGCAGCACAATGCGGTTGGTACCCAGTGGAACCATTGCCATTTCAACCTCGATTTTTCGAAGAACCGCGACGACCAGCGTTTCGAGGGCGTCAACAAACTGAGCCTCAAATGGTTCAAGGACGACCCCGATTATGTGCGAGAAATGTACTGCTACGACCTTTTTGCGCGCTATGGCGTATGGACGGCGCCACAGGCGCGCTATTGCCGGCTCACGATTAAGGTGCAGGGCGACGCCCAGCCCGCATACTACGGCGTGTACCTGATGATTGAGGCTGTCGACGAGGACTTTATCGCCAAGCGCCAGGCCGAATGGACTTCGAATGTGGGGTTCCTGTGGAAAGGCGGTTACGGCAGCGACGGGCTCAACGCCAATTTTGTGCAGACGACGAGTATGGGCGTGGAAAACGTGAAGATGGTCCCGTCGCAATCGGTGTATTATGCTTACGACCTTAAGACGCGCGAAGACGAACTCGGTGCGGGCAAGGCCGAGCTTACGCAATTCATCACCGACCTCAACACCAAGACCGGCACCGAATTCAAGGACTGGATTTCGCAGAAAATGGACATTCCGCTGTTTCTCAAAACCTATGCGGTCAATGTGCTCGTGGGCATGTGGGACGATTATTGGGTGAACGGGAACAACTTTTATTTTTATTTCGGCGGCAACGGAAAGGCCTATTTTATTCCGTATGACTACGACAATACGCTTGGGACTTCTGAAATCCTGGCCAATTCAGGGACGCAAAACCCGCTGTTCTGGGGCCCGATGGGCAACCGGCCGCTCGTGACCAAAATCCTCGCGATTCCCGAATACCAGATGCTGTACAGAAACTACATCGACGAACTCATTGCGAGCGACGATTTGTTTGCCGCAGACGGAAGCATGGCGCGCATCCTGCAATGGCAGCAAGGCATCAGGCCGTATGTCCCTAACGACACCGCCGAGGACATGGGCATCTACGACCAGCCCGCCGATTGGGGCAACCAGTCGAATTACCGTTTGCTTTCGGGGAATACCGAGGGCGGTGCGAATGGGGAAGCGAATTGGTTTGGTTCGAGGATTGGTTCGATTCCGTGGCAATAATATAAATCAATGAATCCAGACGATCCCACCTTCCAAAAAGCCAAACGCATCAAGTCAGGCAAAGCACAACCCGATTTTGAGTTCGCGCTGTTGTCTGAATGGACCAAGGCCGAATTCAACGCCACGCTGATCAACGCAGACGTTTACTTCTACAAACAAATGTCGAACCCGACACAGCTGCGGCTCATTTTCGCCGACGCCGAAGATTTCGACCGCATTCCCGTATTCTGGAAAGACCGCCTGGCAACCTTTGGCGAAAAATTCAAGGCCATCCTGACCGAAAACAAAATCCAAAAATACGACCATTTCGATTTCACAAAGATGGACGTCGATTATTCCTGGCTCAACGAATTGTGTTTCCGCGAATGCATCTATAACCTCGATACTGCGGCGATTAAGAAGGAGTTCAATGCTTGCCATATCTGGCTGATCCAACCCTTCGGTTCCCAGATCCAGGTCTTCTACCAGACCAACGACGACATCAGGAAGTTTGAAGCTTCGGGCGTCAGCGACCAAATCAAGTCAAGGGTCAAGAGCCTGTGCCTGGCGAATGACGAATTTAATGTCCTCCAAGACCGGACTTTAGAGTTTCTGTTTGACAGCAAGGAAAACTTTGACAAGGCGGGAAGCTGGTACAACTATTACAAATAACCACAAAAAAAAGTCCCCGAAAGGACTTTGTTTTCCCGACCGCCGTGTTGCTGACCGGTTTCCGCATAAAGCGCCGGCGTTGGGGTTTTGTGCAAGCGCGAACGGGTGGAAAGCGCCTGCCCCTGTTACAGCCTCCTCGGCGGGTGCCTGACGACCCGTCATCTTTGGTGGGAAAGTATGGTAAAATTACATTTTGAGTAATTGCACTTTGTTGTAAAATTCTGCGATTATTTTACATCATGTTTTTAGGCGCTTTTAGGCAACTATCTAGGGAATATCTGGCAAGTATCTATGGAGTATCTACTGGCGATCTTTTAAATAATAATTTAGATTTTATCGTGTTCCAGCATTCGAGACCAGCTGGCTTGGGAGACAAATTTTCGGCCGTGATTACCAATCTGTAAATTTTGCTTCCATTTAGAATTTCTGTCCTAATGTTGGTGTAATTTTTTGTAGAATTGACCTTAACGATTGTTGGTAATAGCAAAACTTACCATTCCTCGGTGGCGGCCTCGAATTCGAAATCGGGGAAAGTTGCCGCGAGCTTTTCGGCTATTTCATGGGCTTGGTCCAATTCGGTTTCTTCGACGAATTCGAAAAGGCCTTCGTCATCGGCCGGATCCCCGCTGTAGTAGTATTCGCTCAGTTGCACGATCGCAATTGTGTCATCTGAAGCCGTTTTGAAGGCGCTGCTGAAATCTTCACCCAGTGTCGTTTTATAGTTGGAATTGATTTTTGCAAGTCCTTCGGACAGGTCGGTCAGTTCTTCTGATGATAAAGATTTTCTGTCTTTTTTAGTGGCCGTTAAAAGGGTTCCAAAGTCGCTCATGATTGTATTTATTGAATGTTGCGTACGGGTTCTAATTCGTGTTCGGGATTTTCGAAAAAGTAACTGATCCACCGTTCAAACATTCTTCGCAGCGGCTCGTCCCTTTGGCCATTTCGGATTTGCCGTAACCATCCCAACGGTGGAACCGCTACATAAGGATAGCCTTTCCCGCCATATTTGATGATAGCCGCATAGCCATACTTATCGGCAGAGGTCTTTTCGATCAGGTACCATTCGCCGCCAAAATGCCATAAATAAGCCACGCCAATGTAGGTCTCGATCAATTTGTCGAGTTCGTTTTCAGACAAGCCCAAGTCGTTTTCGGCACCAATGTATTTCCTGTAAAAATTTTCTACCAATTCGATTTCTGCGGGTTCGTAGGAAAACGCAACGACGCCAAGGAATTCTTTAAGCCTGTCGATGCGACCGGGCATATTTTGAAGGAAATCTTGAAAATCCTGTTTGATCTCTCTTAATGGTTTTTTCATGTCAATATAGATTACTTTGAATTTCTCTGTGGTACAGTCTAAACGTTGGAATAAAATTTCAAATATCGTTGTCGATCTGATTTTTGTTTTTTGCTTTGTTTGTGGGGTGGATTGTACAAATTTTAGGAAAAGATATCCGGTTTTGCAAATTTTGGGATTTCGATTGGGAAAAAATCGTTGGGTGGTGGAAATGTAGATTTGGCTTGGGTCTGTTTTACTTTCGTTTGGGAAAAAGTCCAGTTTTGGTATACTTTGTGGTACTTTGGTAAAACATGACTAAAACGAGACTAAAGTAAAACCCCTTGTTTTTTATAGGACATTTTAGGACACCAAATGACATGGGATGACATTTGGAGACATTTGCTACCCTATGGATCATTTCGCTTTTATTAAAGTAAATTCTTATTGAATTATTGTGAGTAGTTAAAATGGTGTTTTCATACACTGTTGATACTATTACAATACACTTAGCCATACACTATCCATACACTATCCATACACTATCCATACACCATCTATGTAGTATTAATGTGATTGTCCGGTCCTAAAATAACTATACAGATTAATAAATAAATCCTGAAATAGTTTATACAACTATAAATTTTAGTCCTAAATCAGTGGAATCAACCGGTTGTTGTGGCAAATTTGTTTGTGCCAACGCCCCGACTTATGTTTCCTATTCTTTGGTCACCTTTTTTACGACAAGGCCGGTACCGGTTTGGTGCATGGCCAAAAAAAAATATTGGTGAATGACTACCGAAATGTAAGGTCTTTCATAATAAAAATAAAATCAATGCGTTAGCATTAACATCAAGGGATAATCTTTTGGTTTCCTTTAATTCGCAACAGTGTAAAAGCAATACCACTTCCGCTTTTACCGGATAATGCCTGCTCCTTGCCAGAGGCCTCAGGCGTTGAAAATAGTTATACGCCGCTTTGTAGTTATACGCCTCTTGTATCCTTTTCTTTTTTTGTCGGGTGTTGGCAATTCGTTGCCCTGAATTTTTAGTGCCCTATAGGAACGGATTGTTTCTGCTTTTTATTAACCATTATATAATATACCATGAGTAAAGAAATCAAAATCAAAAACACCCTTTTCCGTTTTGTGACGATGCGGGCGCCCGTAAATATTGAAGAGGGAAAGAAGATAAAGGCTTTTATCTTTCATCCCGATGCAACGGAAGGTCTGCTCAAGCCAGACTCGGCGTCTCACTTTACCGCTGAAATGAGCGATCCGGAAAACAGCACCCTGCAAATGCAATTGATGAGAGCGCGTGCAGAGGCATTTGCCGGCACCAGCCTAAAATCGAAAAAACAATTGCGGGACCTTGTAGGTGACGACACCTGGTTTTATTCAGAAAAATTTACGCGGATCAAAAAGCGGAACTGACCGGAAAAACAATTGAAGAGGCTGCCGGAACCGCTCCCACTGGTTTATCCAGAGGCACGCTCGTAACTTTATGGGATAATCTTTTCTACCAGATTATCATCCAAAAAGACGCGCCGCTCCGCGATGCAATCATGAATATTCTGGTTACGAACCATACCGTCGTTACAATCCCGCTTGATGAGTCCGGGCAAAAGACAAAGGCGACCGTGGTCATTCCGCAGTCGTTCTATGGCATGGTTGAAGAAGCGACCGGAGTACTGAACAACCACATCCTCAACAACCAAAGGCAAATACCTGTCGACTTCGAAGAATTAGCAAAGCCTGGGCAGATTAACGAATTGAAAGCAAGCATTGCAAAAGCGCTGACTGCCAAGGAAGAAATAAAGCAACTCCAGCGCAGATACGATAAAGATGAAAAAGCGTCCCTTAAAGAAATGCAGAAGGATTATTTAAATGCCTACAAATCAGCGCTTTCTTCTGCAACAATCACGGAGTCTGTTCGGGTGAACGATGTTACTGGTGTTCAGTCTGCCAGAAGAACGATGTCAGATTTTTCACCACCTGTATTTACTTATGTGCCAACAGTAGAAGTTGACAAATCAGATCCTTCGGCACTCGGCCCAACAATACGAGAACTCGTTTTTGAAAACGAACTGGACAATGTCTCAAAATTTGACGAAGCCTACCCCATGCTCGATAAAATTATCGATGATGCCAATAAGGAAATTGCCGCATTGTCTTCTGCGAGGAAATTTGCATTCGTTGCCGGGGTTGAGGTTCCTGTTTCGCAAGTATCCGCAGGTGTAAATGCAGACAGCTATCCGCTCATTATGTGGATGACCCACTACATTGATGACAGCAGTGCCGATCCCGATCCCGAACTTGGATATCCCGTTTACAGATGGCGGGACATCAAACTCCAGCTCATCAATATCCCCGCCAGCAGGATAGACCTTGCCGCCGGCAATACTTTTCAGATGTACAGGACGACACCGCCGGGTGACCCACACCTCAATGAATTCTCCCTGACCACGAAACAGGTATTGGATGCCGACGCTACCATGTCAATCATGGCGGGCAGTACCAATGACGCTCTTATGTTTCCTTTCGGTCTTGATGTGACAGTCAAGGGAATTATTGCCCTATTGGACGGTGAACTCGAATTCGTGGCCAATTTCACGACCGACTTTACCCCTACCAAGAGCCAATCCAAAAAAATTGTAGGTATGGCCAAATTTACACCAACTCCAAAGTCGGGAACTTACACTTTTGTGCCACCACGATTTGGTGTCAAAAATTTGGGGATTGCCGATTATAGGCGCGTGGAACAGGAAGTTTGCTGTTATGAGCCCGGGGAAGTGTCACACATCGAAAACATCATGGCCCGTGAATACAAGGAAAAATCGACCGAAAGAAGCCGCGTAACCGAAATCACCGAAACGAGCTCTTTTGAGAACGAGACCGAGAACCTCACCGATACCTCTACCACTACCCGCAACGAAATGAACATCGAGATTGCGTCTATCATGCAGCAGGATATGCAAATCGGCATCAATGGAGAGGCCCATTTTGGAAATACACAAGCCGGCGGCAGTATAGGCAGTAATTTTGGATTCAACACCTCATCGGAAAACTCCACTACACAGGCATTGAGTTATGCCCAGGAAGTGACACAACGCGCCACTGATCGAATTGTTTCACGCGTAAGAAGCGAAAAAATATCGAAGGTGATCGAGAGCTATAAAGAAAGCAACAAACATGGTTTCGACAATACGCAGGGCGAAGAGCATGTGTCAGGAGTTTACCGATGGATCAATAAGGTCTACAGCAACCAGCTGGTAAACTATGGGAAACGGGCCATGATCGAATTCATGATCCCTGAGCCGGCACGCTTCCATATCCTTGCGTCCGAGAAAAGTGAGGACGATATTTTCAAAAGTATAGGCGAACGGCCCATCGACCCGCGAAGCGTTGATGCCGGCCAGAACCGCATCGAGAATTACAGGCAGATTATGTCCCCGAACAATCCCAATGCCTACATTTACTGGGCATCGAAATACGGAGTCGAGACAGAGGTGGCACCTCCATTGTATCTTTCTGCTTCCAAAGGTTTCACAAAGTCCCAAACCGGAGGTGACGGCGACGACAACCAAAACAAAGCAGAATACGCCGAGCTTGAAATTCCGGAAGGATATTTTGCGAAAGAGGCATTTGCCGCCAGCTGGCAATATGGCGGAGTAGCATGGGTACAAGTAATTGTTGCCCAACATTGGATAACCTTAGGTTCAACCGTTGGAGTAGACCTCACCGATGACCATATAACCAATACGATCCCAGTGACCGTTGCCTTTAATATGGTTTGGGTGGGAACTGCCAACGTGCTTGTGCGGTTCGAGCGTACTCCTGAACGCTATCAACAGTGGCAAAACATCACCTTCAACGCTATCATCGAGGCCTACGAGGTACACCTTGAAGCCTATGAAAAATTGGTTTCGGAAGCGAAAAACAAGATTGCCGCGATGATTGCCATGAACCCGCTTTACTACAGGCAGATCGAGCGCAACGCGCTTAAGAAGAACATCATGCATTATCTCGTTGCGCCAGATTACATCGGTCAGAACTATATTTTAAACGATACCGATGTGGCCGAAACGGTCCCAAGGAATGATGCTGCGTTCGATGCCAATGCCGCGGTGACGCTTTTCATGGAGCAGGCATTCGAATGGAACATCATCAGCTACAATTTTTATCCATTTTATTGGGGATCGAAAAGCCGCTGGCATGCAGCCTACAATTACAATTTCAGCGACCCGTTGTTTACCAACTTCATGCAGGCCGGAATGGCGCGTGTCATCGTAAGTGTGAGGCCCGGATTCGAGAAAGCCGTCAACTGGTACATGGCAACCGGACAGGTGTGGAATGGCGGGGAAGTGCCAACGCTGGGCGATGATTTGTTCCTTTCCCTCGATCAGGAAATGCAGGAAGTGGAGCCGACACCGGAAGGATTGCCATGGAAAACCAAACTGCCGTCTGACCTTACCGTTATCCAGAGCAGCACCATTGGATTGCTGGCACAAGGACTGCCTTGCGGATGCCCAACGACTGTAGGCGGTGAGGTACACCTGGATGCGGTAATCGAACCCACGAATACCCAGATTGGTGGTCCGAAAGAGCTTACTGTACCGCCGGTTGATCCGGAGGAAAATGAAAATGAGGAAATGCCTCCCCAGCAGATTCCTTAATACATAGTGAAAACCACTCCCGTCTTTGTGAGGGAGTGGTTTATTAATCAACCAATAGATTTTCTTTCCACATGACTTACGAAGAAACTTTATATTACAATAATCTGCAAGCCGACCCAACCCTCAACCCCTATGTATTTGAAAAACTTTTCAAATATATCAATACGCACATTGTGCCCAGGCCCGGTGTCGCAATGCGTCTTGTAGAAGGTGTGCCGATGGTTTATAATTCATTTGTTGAGAATGATGTGTTTGGGATTATGTTTCCGGCAGAACTCGACCCGCCTGTATTTGGCAGCAATTCATCTTTTAACAATATAAATTCCTTTATCGATGTAAGTTCATTTGCCAATAGCCCGTTTGGGCAATATTGGGAAAAAAACCTTCCTGAATGGGCAGTGGAAGAATTTGGACCAGCGACGAGCGCTGACGCCTATAACGTATATATCGCCGATGTTACACACACCGTTTCGCAGGCGCAGGTTGAAGATTACGCCAAATTTTCCAACTACAAACCGCGGGCTTACCAATATCATATATTCGTTTGCATTGATGGTGAAGCAGTTATCAAGAAGTACAATGACCCAAATGTTCTTCCAAAAGAAAATGAAGTCTATATTTTTATGGAACTCCATGACGGCAAATTCAATTTTGGAAAAATTGTGCGTATCAAGTTGGGCAAGAATGTAGTAAAAGATATGGAATTCCGGTTTCTTGGCGAATCGCTCGGTGAAAACGAACTTGCGACGAGAATCATCAAAAGCATCAATCTTCTTGACAAGAAAAACAAGATTGTCAAGGATGTTAAAAATACAAGGGATTTCAATAATCTGCTATATAGTGCCATATCGCATGAATACAACAATCGTGAATTTGATGATGTACCCCTCCTCTTCATGGTCTTTGACGCCGAATTCATAGCGTTTGAGACAATGAAATTCTTGCAGGGAATCTCCAGCGATTTGCGCGGCTTGAAATATACCGAAGAGAAATATTGGAACGCAAACTTAGCAAAAGGTTACGATCCGGCATTTCTGCCGACAGGTTTTTTTACAATGAATGGCGAGCAGCAAATCAAAGAGTTGAAAGAAATTATTCTCAAACCTGCCACTATCATTGATTTAGTCATTGGCAAGAATTTCCCAGATAAGCATCCGATGCAGGAATTTGTAGTTTCCAAACTCAGCGGTATGAAGAAAGATTTGGAAGCCATTTTAAAGCCCTACGGGTTAGAATTTATCAATATGGTAGAGGCCGCGGAAGCAGGGCAAGATATCTCAACTTTGTTCAAATACCTCAATGCCTATTATGTCGGCCTTTACAATGGCATCATTGAGCTAGTCGCCGGTTTTTTTGATTTCCTGTCCCTTATAGTCATGATGATACGTGGTGAAATCGGATTTAAAATGACTGATGCGTTGTTTGAAAAAATTGAAAACATCTTTAATTTCTTATATGAAGACACATCAAGCCTTATTATACTTATTTTTGAAAAACTAAGAGAACTCGGGGAATTCTTTAGTAACATAAGATACTATTCTTATAATATTGTTGAAGAAATCGGGGAATTGACACCCGATATTTTGACTTTTTTCTTAGCTTGGCTTAAAACGGGAAAATTGGCAAGAGTAGGAGCAGCTTCTGCCGTTGGGGATGAAGTTGCTGCAAAAGAAATGGCAGAGCGTTTAACGACCGGAAACATCGATGAGTTGAGAGAACAGAGCGCTAAGCAGTCGGCAGAAGTTCTAGATAATAAATTTGATGATTTAGTAAAAAGAGAATTAAATTTACCTGCAAGTTTCAAGGTTGGAAAATATAATCCATTAAGAAGTTTTGATGTTAATAACTGTGGTGGATCGATTGCTGATTTTACATGGAATGATGCGAAAATCCTTAAAGAAGGGATTAGTGATATAAAAACACATATTAGTCGATTAGATGAAATTCCCGCCAATACTAAGATGATTGATCGTCTCGAAAGAATCTTTCGTGGTGAATTGGAAATAACCGATTGGGATAAAAGATTTTATACGCACGAACTACGCGAATATGAGAGATATAAACAAGCAGGTATTCCAGACAATGTGGATCCAGGATATGATTTTTGGAATAACGCTCATACTGCGACACTTGAAGATTATAAAGTGTCAGAATATGTAAATGGTCATGGTATGTTATACCATCCTGAAATTAAACCCGAAGATTTTCATTAAATTTTGACTTATGAAAGAAATTGATAAAAGAATATTTGAATATTTCCGAATAGCAGGAAAAGGTGGCCATTACGAAATAACTGTTCCTTTTCTGGATACTTATTTGCAAATGAAATATAATGAGCAGGAATATATCGGTCGGAAACTTTTAGAACATCTTACCGATTTAATTAAAGAAAAATATATCCAAAATACGACTGGAAGTAAGGTGATGTTAACGCAAAAGGGGTTAGGCTTGCTTGATAGTTAAATGCTTTCCCCACGCTATTTTAAAAATGGCATCAAAGTTCAATGAGAAGTTAATGAGTCGAACTAATCATCAATTTTCATGAAACATACAGAGCAACAGATATTTGAAATCTCAATAAAAATTCTCAGAGATTTAAACCCTAAAAAATTTGCTGAAAGTGATATTGAAAATATTATTTTCAGCCCAAAAGATAAAACTGCGAATAGCGACAGGAAGTTGTCAGACTCGTGGTTGATTTCCATCAAATCGCTATTTGGCAATATTGACATTTTAGCAATTGCAGATGAGACTGGTGAACCGTTGTATTACCAAAATTTCAATTTCGCAAAGGTGAAAATTCAGAAGGACTCAAAAGGTATTTATACCTTTGTATAAAAGTTTGTAAGTAAGAAATGTTGTTGCATGACGTTCGCTATGAGGAGTAGAAGTAGAAAAATATCATGGGATTAATAACGTTACTCGTGAAGAACTAGATTTCTAAGCCTTTTAATTACACAATCCGATTGGGAAAATGGGGTTAAGTTCAATAATCGACTTTCCACGGACTTAAACATGCAGAAGGATTTAAACTGATTAGTGATGTAGAACATTTAAAGGGCATTAATGGTTCCTTTCCCGAGCAGGCTATGAAAGTTGTTTCTATTCAAATTGCCCATGGCAACTTGGAAATTATCTACGATAAGAACGGAAATCCTGTAAAAACGAAATTCATAACCCCTTCATTGCCTTATGAAAAACAATGAATGCCCCAAAATAAAATCAGACGACCTCGAATTCAAAGGGATAGACGGTGGCGGCATTCCCATATACCACCACAATGGCAAACCTTTTTCGGGAGTAGTCCTCGAATATTACGGCGAAGTTTTGGATGGCGAAATTGAATATGTTAATGGATACCAAGAAGGTGCCGAAAGGAACTACTATAAAAATGGAAGCCTGGAAAGCGAGCTCATGCTTAAAGACAACAAACTACATGGCGTTTGCAGTGAGTGGGATGAAGAGGGAAATTTGATTACACAAACCGTTTGGGAAAACGGGGTCAAAATTCAATAGCAATCACCAGAGTAATGTTATGGACTACACTTTTAAGCGCAAAAGCGACTGGATCATAGTTGAAGTAACAGGCGATAATGACACTTTATCCAGCTTTTCAAATAGTGATTGGAATTTACCGAAATTACAGGAAATAATCGATGGTGTAAAAGCGACTCAAGATACTGACGAAGAATACCGTTGGGCGAATGAGGACATTATGGTCATCAGTAATAAACATGCTGTATTTTTCATCGATTTGCTTTCATCAAGGGGAAATGGAAATAAAGCAAAAGACAAGCAAGACCTGGATTTAACGCATGAAGCATTTTTAAATTTTTTGGAAGATTTTAAAAAATTCATAGGGTAAATCATTCCAGAAAATGATCCGGCTGACGTTCAGAAAAATCCCTGAATAATGAACACAACGGAAATCCTAAACGCTGCGGAAGAATACTTAACTTCCAATAATTACAAATATGTTGCAAACAGCATAGCATATGTCGGATTGAAAAAATGACATGAAGATGTTCGACGGTAGTTTGGCCGCTATGCACATAGTTAAATTTAATATGGAAAGTGGCTCTGAAGAAACAAACACCTATTTTATAAATGAAGATCCCAAAACTTTAAAACTGACCTACATGATAACGCCTCATAATGTTATTTCTTTATGATGTGTAATTATTATTCATCAAAGTTGAAAATTTAATTCAATGAAGGTGGGAGCTATTAAATAAATTTAATGATTACAAAAGAAAATGCAATAGAAATAGCCACTAAGTACCTTCGACAAACCACCGAAGGTATTCGAAAGTTACAACCGAAAGTGATCGGGTTAAATACACAGAAAACGATGATATGGGTACCGGTGAAGACGGTAATTCCATTATTAGGAACACCTACGCCGTTGGTTATGAAGTTGAATCTTTTGATATCATCTTTTACGTCATATTTATCGGTGCCGATACTGGCCAAGTTATCAAAACACTGGGGCCGCATGGGACACCAGAGTAATGTTATGGACTACACCTTTAAGCGCAAAAGCGACTGGATCATCGAAGTTACAGGAAATAATCAAAAAATTTATAGGTTGCTGCGGTAAGCTTTAATCGGTTAAGTCAGCAGATGATGCCGATGGCGGATTAAGGAAATAGCTTTCTTCGCAGGTTGTCGCCATTTCTTCCGGGTGGGATCTGAGACAACCTTGATGGAGAATATCGAGCAATTGCGCCTCTTCATACGGCATCATGTTTAGGATGAGCGACAGGACGCCGCTGATGTTGCTGTTTGGGTTGGAGATTTCGTCAAAGCCGTTTTCCTCTGCGGCCTCAAGTGCCAGCATGCATACCTTGACGAGGTCGGTGACGGTAAACATGAGTTCTTGGTAACCGCCCATCCAGACTTCGAGCTTGAAGCGGTCGTTTTTTGGGTTGAGCGGTTCGAGCATGACGAGGTGGCGTGCCACGAGTTCGTGAAGGCCCGGGGTCAGTTTGATGTTTTTTGCGTTCATGGTGGTTTTTGTTTAATTCGTTTTAGTGTATTGATTAGGTGTATCTCAAGCCTCGGTTGGTGTGCCGGGCAATGGCGGGTTGAGGAAATAGCATTCCTCGTTTGTGACATCTTCTGTAACATCGCCTGAATCGGTGCCTGAGTCAGCGGGGGTTTCGGCGAGCAGGATGCGGGCCTCGTCGAGGAATTCGCATTCGTCTATCGGCAACAGCTGGACGGCCACTTCCATGAGCCCTACGACGCTGACACGTCTCGAATCGAGTGGGCCGACGCCAATTGAATCGCCGTCCTCTTGTATTAATGCGCAGACCCGCATCAAGTCGGCCACAAAACCCGCCATTAATGTATAGCTGCCGAAATGTACCGTGGCAGTATAGCCGCCGTCGGGATATGGCCTAAGCGTTTTCATGAGCCAGCCCATGTTGTGTTGCAGTTCCCTGAATTTGTCGTGTGTTTTCATATTGTGGTTTATTGGTTAAACGATAGCTTCGGTACGTTGTTCGGCCAATGCCATGGCCTTTTCCCTAAAATCATGTGCACGTCTGCGCAGTATTTCCACGTCGGTAATCGACGGACTTTTCATTTTTCGGTACCGCAACGTGTTCATTGAGGCCGAAAGGGTCTTGAGCAACCGTTGGTCGTCGTGCGAACCTATCGGAAAGATTTCGTAAGCAAAATCGGCCGCACACGCACAAAGCGACAACAAATAGCCCAACGCAAAATGCCGCGGCCGGTGCCCGAGCAAAACGGCGACCAACCCCAAACACAGATGTTGCATCGCTGCATGAAGCAACACGACCTGCACGGCCTCGCCATTCGGGTTCTCGACTGCCGCCTCGGCTTCCAACAAGCTGATCGCGGTGTATTTGTGGTAGCGCCAACGTTTGTCTGCAGCTTCTAAATCCCACACCGGACCGACCGCCCATTCCGTCGGCACAAATCCCTCCTTGCGGTAGATTTCCTGCCCGCCCGTGGTTATTTTGTGGATGAAACAGCGTTCATTTATTGTGAGTTCCGATAATTCGGTTGCGGTGTAAAATATGGGTGTTATGGTGCAGGAACCTGAGGAGCGTTTGGCGACGGTGTCTATGATGTCGGCTGTGAAGTTTAAGGGAATATCGTTTACGATTACTAGGAGCCAGTAATGCTGGCTTTCGTTGACGGTGTTGCGTTCGGTTTTGAAGAGACTGTCGGTTTCTGAGCAGGTTTCTTGATAGGCGAAGCAATAGATTGCGATTACGTCTGTGCGCTTTTTGATGGTTTTGATGATGTGGTTTATGGCGGGGTTTGGTTTGGGTTGGAGAGGTTTGTGCATGGCTTGTTGGTTTTTGGTGGTTGGTTAGGCGTTATTGTTTTGCTTCGGCGGTGAGTAGGAAAAGATGTTGGGGAAGCTGGTGGGGTTTTCGAGGAGTTTTTGATTTTTTGGTGTCGTGGCGCTTAGTTTATAAAACAAAGCTAAGAATAATTATTTGATTTAGGTATATATACCTAAAATATTTTTAGGGATTTATTCCAAATTGCATTCATAAAACTTATGGCATGCAAGACGAAGAAACATTGAATCTGTTTTTGAAACAGTTTGGTGAAAAGGCAAAAATGGAGCGAGAAAAAAGGAATCTTACACTAGCCGATTTGGAATCGCTTACAACTATTGATTTGAGTGATTTACATAAGATTGAACAAGGGAAGAGAAATTTGACTTTTAAAACCTTTTTGAAAATCTCTAGTGCATACAATTTACATCCTAAAGATTTACTTGATTTTGAATTTGATATAAAAAAGTAAAGATGCTTTAACACAATACTAATGAGAAATCCTAAATGGCATCGAGACGAAATAATTTTGGCGTTGGATCTATATCTTGATCCATATCGCGGCCCTATCGATTCGAAAAGTACTAATGTAATAGCACTATCAGAAATATTAAATCAGTTACCTATTTTTTCCGACAAACCAGATGCTACAAAATTCCGAAATCCTAATGGTGTCAGTTTAAAATTGTCGAATTTTTTAGCGATTGACCCTACACATTCAGGAAAAGGCATGCAATCTTACAGTAAACTTGATAAAGAAGTTTTTGAAGAATATTCAAAAGACAGGAGGAAACTTCGCCAGATAGCTAACCAAATTAAATCTCTTGTTACAAATGAAATTGTAGTATCAAAATTACAGGAAATCGAGGAAGACGAAAATATTGAGTTTGACTCTGTTCAGGAAGGCCAAGTTTTATATCGATATCATAAATATAGAGAAAGGAATAAAAAGATAAATACAGCTAAGAAGAATCTTGTTTTAAAAACAACAGGAAAACTTTTATGTGAAGTTTGTTCATTTGACTTCGAAGCAAAGTATGGCGAAATAGGAAAGGGCTTCATAGAATGTCATCATATTAAACCATTATATGAAAATGAAAATGTAACGGAAACAAGACTTGAAGACTTGGCATTAGTTTGCTCAAACTGTCACCGAATGTTACACAGGAAGATTAGCTATTTAAGTATTGACGATTTGAAAAAAATGCTAACCCAATAGTTCATATATAGGCTCAAAACGTTACGCCTAAAATAGATTTTTTTGTTAGTAAAAAAGTGGATAAGTAGTTCATGTTGCGAATTTTTAGCACGTTATTCGAATGTATTTTTAGCACATGGAAAATACAAAACTTACTGTAATAGATTTCTTCTGCGGTGCTGGTGGCTTTTCCGAAGGTTTTAGACAAAAAGGATTTGAAATAAAGCATGGATATGATCACTGGAAACCGGCTACAGACACTTTTAATCATAATTTCGGGCTTGATTGTTCTGTGAAAAATATTTTGGATTTCAAGCATTCTATTGAGGAAATCGAAAATTTGCCTGACACAGATGTCATCATTGGGAGTCCTCCATGCGTTAGTTTTTCAAGTTCCAATAAATCTGGGAAAGCAGATAAATCTTTAGGTTTGGAGTTAACTGAATGTTTTTTAAGAATTGTAGCGGTCAAAAAGCATAAACCAAAATCACAATTAAAAGCATGGTTTATGGAAAATGTAGTTAATTCTAAACGTTATCTTCAAACCTCATATACTTTTAAAGATTTAGGGCTGGCAGATTGGGCAAGCATGCATAGAATTGGCCCAAATACAATAGCAATTGACTTGTTTGATAATACTGCAGTAATTAACTCAGCCGATTATGGCTCTATACAATCGAGGAAAAGAGTGATTTCTGGAGAAATAATCAAAAAGAAAAAACTTATTATTCCAGAGCCATCAAATTCCAAAAGGAACGATGGGAAATTACCATTATATAAATCGATAAAAATCATTAAAGATAACTTTCCTACGCCATTTGAGAAAAAAAGTAATCGACTGGTAAAAGATGTCCAATATTCGATTGAGTTAGAACAGGATAAAATCACCGATCATTTTTATGACACCGGTGTTTATGAGTGCGAATGGAGATTTTCAAGGCATTGGAAAACAAATCATCCCTTTATGGGCAAAATGTCATTCCCTGAAAACGAAAACAATCCAAGTAGAACTATTACCGCTACAAAGATTGCTAATTCTCGTGAATCTATCATTTATAAATCAGAACATGACAGAAAAGGCGATGGTGAATACCGATTACCGACCGTAAGAGAAGCCGCTATCATTATGGGATTTCCAATTACATACCAGTTTGTAGGTTCTGAACATACGAAATGGAGGTTGGTTGGAAATGCCGTATGCGCGTCAGTAAGTAGAGCCTTTGCCAGTACAGTATTAGATTCTTTAGGAAAAGAGCATAGTAAAAACTTAAGAGTTGAAATGACCCCAAACATTGAAGGTGTCATTAATCTTAATACCTATAGAGTCAAAATACTGGATTCACCTCCTATCAAAGATAAAGGCGCGAGGTGTAGGTGGCAACCAATTAAAGATGGAAATTTAACAGTTACTCTCTCTAATTATAATATTGAGAAAAGCGTCAAAACGGAAAGAAAGTGGCGGACGTCTATTCAGTATGGAACCGGAAAAGGCTTTCCAATTCAACATATTGAAGACGGATATTATAAAGAGATAGAACCCATAATTTCCAAATATAGTTTTGGCAAAAAATTCATTGAAATTATTAATAATGGTTTTTCTGATAAAATAGGCGGCGCCGACCATCTACAAGATATGTTTGAAATGCAGCAATCGGTGGGTAATTTTTTAGAACCAACTAGGCTTGTGGATGAAGTGAAAAACATTATTGAAAAGATTGAAATCGATAAGCCGTCATATATCGAGGCAGATAAAACTATTTTTTTGAAAGAAAAAGTACCTCTATCGCAATTATTTGCTCTTTATGCTATAAACAAAATTTCTACAACAGCTAATTCTAAATAGGTATGAATAAAGAAACTAGAATTAAAAAAATCCAAGAAATTGTTGAGCGAGATAAAAAGGACCCCTTTGGAAAAATTGAAATTCCATGGCAGGATGAACTCGAAACTATGGAAGTCTATAAAATCCCGTTAGATTTATTAGTCTATAATAAATATAATGGAAGGATTTTAAGCCGTACCAAATCATTAGAAAAACAAAATCAACAACTAGATGTTGAAAGTGACGCTGGAAAGCTCGCAATTGAAAAACTTCTTTGGGATTCTAAACCCGATCGAAATAAAAAAACTCAAAAAAACATTTCTGATTACGGTCAGCAAAAGGTCGGGATTATTACGAAGGATGGAATTATTATTGACGGTAATAGGCGGGCAATGTTACTCAATAAAATACTGAAAGACTCTTCTTTTACGAAGAAGTACAATTATTTTAAAGCTGTTGTTCTCCCTGTAACATTAGATGAAAATCCTTTGGAGATAGAAAAACTTGAGACTTCTTTCCAAATGGGTGAGGATGAGAAATTAGGTTATAATGCCACTGAGAAGTATATCAAAGCTAAAGGTATCTATTTACGATTAACAAAATTACCAGAAATTAATCCCGCTAAGTTCGACGAAAATGCAGTAAATGAAATAGCGGATTGGATGGGTGAAACAAATGGCGAGGTAAAAAAATATTTAAATACAATGGTCATTATGGACCAATATCTCGAATACGTAGAGTATGAAGGAATTTATACACAATTAGACGATAGAGAAGATCAATTTTTGTTTTTAACTAAATGGTTAAATAACTTTTATGGAGAAGAAAGCAAAAGGGCGTTTGATGGATATACGAATTTAGATGTAGACGACTTAAGGGACATAGCTTTTGACTATATTCGAATACGTAATCACTACGATGGGAAATTATTTAGAGATTTAGGGGACGGTTATAGCGACAAGCACTTTTTTGGAAATAGGGAAGTATGGAAAAGTTTTTCAAGTAAACATTTTAATATAGTTTCTGATTTACCCGAAGAGCCAAAAGTCGATTTTGATTCGACAAATCTTGAGGCACATCTAAATTCAAGAGATAATCAATTCTTTGAAAGTGCCAATGATGCGAAGGGTGAGAATCAATTCATTGACAACTTAAAAGAGCATCAACAATTAGTTGGATACAATAAGGCCGCGGATGAACCTGAAAAGCTTGTAAAAAGAGCATCACAGACATTTGATGCGATTAAGACAAATCATTCTGCATTTCAAAAGCCTGAAGTCCAAAAATTAGTTGAAGAATTAAGTAATAAGATTTTTGCTACTTTACAAAAAAAATCTCCGTCAAAAATACTCTCGCATATTATTAATTTATTAGAATCTATTGATGTTGATAAGATTCCTGACTCAGAAATTGAAGCAGTCCAAACAAAATGTAAAAAGGTTCAGCAAATAGGTTATCAAATTAACAAGCAATTATAATGGCCGCTGTCATAGATATTAATTTAGATGTGGAATCTCCGTACTTTGTAATTATTGGTGCCTCTGATGAAATAATAAATAATAAACGTCTACTAATATCTTTAAAGCGATTAGGATATATTCTCGATGGAGATAAGATTCATATTCCTTTCAGGCTCGAAACTCAAATTAATACTTTGAAAGAACTTCAAAATCTTTTAAAAAAATTTGGGTTAGACAATAATTTATCGGAGAATACAACTTTTGAAGTAAATAGTTATGATAGGGAAGAGAAAGCATTTGAAGAATTTTCCAGCCAAGCTGAATCAATCAGAAATGATGAGTTTAAAAATAAGCCAGAACTTATTGCACAATTTGATAATTTTCAGACAATTTTATCCAAATCTCTGAAAAGGAAACTCTATCCGCTGCAATTACTTTCTTCTTTTCATATGGCTTTTGCCCAAAATTCTTGCAATTTCGCCGTTCCCGGAGCAGGGAAAACCTCAATAGTATACGGGGCTTATGCTTACCTCAATAGCCTCCCAAAAGATGACCTTAAACATGTTGACAAACTTATGGTTATTGGGCCACTCTCATCTTTTGCTCCGTGGGAAAATGAATTTGTAGAGTGTTTTGGGAAAAGCACTTCTTTTCAAAGATTATCTGGAAACATAAGTATTACCAGGAATGAAAAGTTAGAGCATTTATATTCTTCTAATCCGGCTGAGGTTACATTGATATTTCATGGAGGAGTGAATTCGCTCCAAAATGAAATTCTTGATTTTCTTAAGCGGCATAAAACCATGATTGTAGTCGATGAGGCCCATAGAATTAAAAATCATGAAGGTGTCTGGGGAAGAAGCATAACAGAAATATCAAAAGAAGCAACTGCACGTATTATCTTGACTGGGACACCTGTCCCGAATGGTTATCAAGACATTTACAATCTTTATAAGTTTATTTATCCATTTAAGTTTAAAGAAATTTTAGGATTTCATTATCAAAATTTAGAGGATATGACATACAATACATCATCGGATAGCTGTAGAATTGTAAAACTAAAAGAGAATCTTTCCCCTTTCTTCATAAGAATAAAAAAAGATGATTTGAATTTACCTCCAATTACTGAAAAAACAATCAGTGTAAAAATGGGGAAACATCAACGTGAAATATATGATTTCATTGAATCAACATACTTAGAGAATATGCCTAATGATGCAACCGCAACGATTAAAGACATATTAAATCGAGCTAAACTTATCCGCTTAAGGCAAGCGTCGACCAACCCAATATTATTAGCAAAAACTCTTCAAGAATCATTAGAAAGTAATATTGAAGCAGATTATGATCCAAATTCAAGATTTACAACAGAAACGGAAGCGTTTATAGACGATTCAGAGTTTTTCAATAAAATTTGTAATTATCAAAAAATCGAAATTCCTCAAAAGTTTATTGAGACGTTTAATATTCTTAATAATGATATTTTTCCTATGAATGGAAAAGCAATTATTTGGACAATTTTTATCCAGAACGCAAAACAATTACAGGAATATCTGAGCCAAAATTCAATTAAATCAAAATTGCTAATTGGTGAAGTTCCACAGGAAGAGAGAGAAGACGTGATAGAGAGGTTTAACAACCCGAGTAATAATGAATTTCAAATAATAATAGCCAATCCTTTTTCTGTAGCCGAATCAATTTCATTACATAAAGGCTGTCATAATGCTATCTATTTAGAACGGGATTACAATTGTTCAAATTTTTTACAATCAAAAGACAGAATTCATAGAGTAGGTTTGGCAGAAACTCAAATTACAAATTATTTTTATTTGGTATCAAAAGATTCTATCGATGAAATAATTGATAACCGGTTGCAAGAAAAAATACTTCGAATGGAGAGTATAATCAATGATGAAATCCCATTACTTACGAGAATTAATGATTCAGATGAGACGGACATCATTAGGGATTTAATGAAAAATTATGCTCAAAGAACTTAAAAGATATGATAATTTAGGAACTCCTAATTACTTCTACGAGTTGTTTAAGACTTTAGATGAGCATAAAGCTATTGATTGGCAAATATCAAATATCCAAGATTTATTTTATAATCGCATAATTGATGACCGTGGTATTTATGACGGTTGTATTGATTTGGCATTAAAAATTAATATACTCCACTTGAAAGACAACTTTATTTCTTTAGATGAAAATTTCTGTAATTATTTAAATGGTATTGGGCAAATGTCTGACAAATTTAACGAATGTCTTCTTTCCGCTTTAAAGGATGATGAGTCATTTCATAAAATTTTCTGTTCCGAATTTCTATCTTATGATATTGTTTATAAGTCAGTCCAAATAAGCAATTCTGCCTTTGGATTTAGGTTTTCAAATTTTAAGCAACTACTGATTGATTTTGATATTATTGAGACACATCCAACTCCTGAAATAAATAGTTTTATCCTCAATTCAAGATATAGACGGCTATTCGATAAGACCGTATTGCCAGAAATTCGTAAACGTAAAATTGGTGTAGAAGAACTAAAGTTATCCTTAGAACAACAGCAAATTTATGGTGAAGAAGCCGAAAGATTTGTGTTAAAATTTGAATACCACAGATTAAATCAATCTAAAAAAATTGATTGGGTTGCCGAGTACGTTGCTAATGATGGCTATGACATTGCATCTTATGATAATGAGTCCGACAACGAATACAATCGATTTATTGAAGTCAAATCATATGAAGGAAATACCCCATATTTTTTTTGGTCAAGAAATGAATATATGGTTGCCGAAAGGAGGCAGGAGAGATATTGGCTTTATTTGGTGAATCGTAAAGAAATGGACAATAATAACTATGAGCCAAAAATGATTCAAAATCCATTTGTCGAGATTTTACAGAATCCGGACGCAAACATTACTATTGAAAAATACAAGATTAAACTTTAGTTTATCAAGAAGGATTTCTAACAATTTCTTAGCTTTATAAAAATAAGCACTATTCAAGTCTTGATTTGTACTGAATCGTTATATTGTATGGATAAAATTACCAAAGAACAGCGCTCCAAACTCATGGGCAAAATTAAAGGCAAGGACACTAAAGAAGAGGTGCGCCTTGCCAAAGCGCTTTGGCACAAAGGTTACCGCTACCGCAAACACGACAAAACCATACAAGGAACACCAGACCTTTCTTTTAAAAAATACAGAATCGCCATTTTTGTGGATGGCGAATTCTTTCATGGGAAAAACTGGGACAACATAGAGAAACGACCCAAATCAAACAGCGAGTTCTGGAAGAAAAAGATTGAACGCAATATGGAACGCGATTTACAGGTGAATGATTTTTTAAAATCCCACGGCTGGACCGTCCTAAGATTTTGGAGCGAAGACATCAAAAAAAACCTCCATACAATCACCCACTCCATCGAAACTCAAATCGAGGAAAAGAAAAACCTCATTAACTACAAAACCAAACCCATTCAACTCCCATCCGGCAACTACTTCCAACCAGAAACCCTAACCCAAGCCGCCGAACCCACCCCCGACTACGACGAATAACCCAAGCGAAAAACAAACACCCAGTCACGAACAAACCTTCTTCGTGAGGACTGGCCTATTTTAAATTCCCGTAGCTTTTCCATTTACGGCTACGCAGGGAGAAGGAAGGCAGCCAGGGAGTGAAGCCTGCAAGGCGAACGGACATAGGCTGCCGCGGCCGTAGCAGGGAATGTGAAAAGCAGGGAATTTAAAATCGTGCCTTGATTTTTTGCTTCTTTTGCATCAAGGCAAAAGAAGGGAGAGAAAAACGAAACATTTTTCCCCTACCTTCGTCAAACCAGCGTAAGCACCAAATCATGAACCACTCCAAAACCGGCCAATTCCACGGCATCACCAACAAAACCATCCATGCCGATGGAATTACGCTGACCGATACCGAATACACCCAACCCCAAGTCGACTGGCATTACCACGAAACAGCCTATTTCACTTTTATCTTGCAAGGCAACGTCATCGAAGGCAACAAAAAAGAAATCTACCACTGCCCGCCCGGCACGCTGCTGTTCCACAACTGGCAGGATCCGCATTACAACATCAAGCCGGAAGGATTCACGCGGGGTTTCCATGTTGAAATCGGCAAGGAATGGTGGCAGCAGGAACTTTTGTCGTCCCAAAATTTGCAGGGCAGCACGCAGATTTCGAATCCCGATCTCAAGCTTTTGATGTACCAAATCTTCAGGGAAACCAAAACAGAAGACCACATGAGTGCGCTTTCGGTCGAAAGTTTGCTCGTGGCGCTCTTGGGAAAAATGCACCGCGCCGATGAAGCGATGAAAGACAAAAAGCCCAAATGGGTTGGGATTGCAGACGAAATCCTTCACGACCAACTTGCGGAAAACATGACTTTATCTGAATTGTCAAAGCTGTGCGACATCCATCCCGTCAACCTTTCGCGTGGATTTTCGAGGTATTTCGATTGCAACCTGGGCGCATACATCCGCAAACTGAAAGTCGAGAAAGCGCTGTCGCTGATGGCCTCCGAAAACCTGTCGCTGACCGAAATCGCGTACCAATCCGGATTTTACGACCAAAGCCATTTCATCCGGTGCTTCAAGGATTTGAATGGATTGGGCCCGTCGCAACACCGAAAAATATTGTTGCGCAAATAACGGCAATGTTAATCCTGTACAATTTTTACGGCCCGCCGCAGGCTATTTTCGCATGACTTATACCCCATCTATGAAACCCATTTTATTCTTGTTTGTACTTTTTTTCAGCGCTGTAACTTCTGCGCAAACGCCCGATTTGTTGCAAACGGATGGCATCACCCACGCCTTGCACCGCGAAAACATCGGCAAGGTTACGTTCATGAACGGCAACATTCCGCTCGACCAATACCAACAATCGGATTTCCTAAAATCGTATGTTTTGGCTTATCAGTCCGATCTGAACATCCGCGTCTTTATGGCCAATTCGGTCACCAATTACCTGCACCAACTCGCACCCGATTTATCTGCCGAACGGTTGCTGCAAAAGGGCAACCTGCAATTTTCATTCTACATCGACGGCCAGAAAATCTATACCGAGAACATCCACCACGGGTGCAGTTTCGGATCGGCGGGCAACAAAAATACGTCGACGACTTTCCGCGTGCCGCTCACGAGTTCGAAAGGCGAGGATTGGTGGGCGATGTATATGTGGGACCGGTTCAAGCGCAATGGCGGCGAAAAAGCGCTGACCGATGGCAAACACCAACTTAAAGTCGAAATCCGCCCGTACATCAAACTGGAGGAAAACGGCCAGGCCAAAGTGGGCGACCTGATTGCCCAGGGCGAAGTGCAACTGGTCATCCAACCGCCCAAAATCACCAAAAAGCAAATTAAAATCCAACCCATTGCGGCCAACAGCGGCTGGGAAATATCAACATTGCCGTTTGACCAATCCAAAATCGAACAGCTCAACACTGAAATCGCCGCCTACCGACTCAAGGAAATTACGAGCGTCGTCGTGGTCCGCGAAGGCAAATTGATGCTTGAGGAATATTTCAACGGCGCCGACCGCAATACGCTGCACGATCCGCGGTCGGCGGGAAAATCCTTTGCGTCGACGTTGATGGGTATTGCGATACAGGACGGATTGATTAAGGATGAAAACCAAAAACTGAGCGCGTTTTATGATTTGAAGCGGTTCGGGAATTATGCCGTTGCAAAAGAAAATACAACCATCAGGGATTTGCTGACGATGAGTTCGGCGATTCAAGGTTCCGATTCCGACGGCGATTCGCCCGGAAACGAAGAAAACATGTACCCGACCGGCAACTGGGTCAAATTTACGCTCGATCTGCCGATGGATGCTGCCAAAACCAACGGCGCGCAATGGGATTATTTTACGGCCGGTACGATTGTACTTGGGGATATTCTGGACAAGACGGTTCCGGGCGGACTCGAAAAATACGCCGACCAAAAATTGTTCAAGCCTTTGGGCATTTCGAATTACCAATGGCAATACACGCCGCAAAAAGTGGCCAATACGGCGGGAAGCCTTCAAATGCGATCCATCGATTATGCCAAATACGCACAGTTGTACCAGAACAAAGGCGTTTGGAACGGCCAGCAAATCCTGTCGCCTGCATGGGTGGAAAAAACGCTGACGCGGCAAATCCAGATTCCCGAAAGAGACCGCGAATACTACAGCTACCTGTTTTGGAACAAGACCTTTTCGTATAACGGCAAAAATTATGAGGTGTTTTATTGCGCCGGAAATGGCGGCAACGAATTCCTTATTTTCAAGGATCTGCCGCTCACGGTGATCATCACTTCCAAAGCGTACAACAAACCGTATGGACATGCGCAGGCGGATACCATTATTAAAGATTACATTTTGCCGGCGATTTTGAAATAGCGTTGCAAACCATCAAAGCGAAGAATTACTTCAACTTACGAATCATTTCTTCGTAAGGCCGGCCTATTTTAAATTGCCGTAGCTTTTCCATTCACGGTTACGCTGGGAGAAGGAAGGCAGCCAGGGAGTGAAGCCTGAAAGGCGAACGGACATAGGCTGCCGCGGCCGTAGCCGGGAATGTGAAAAGCAGGCAATTTAAAATCGAGCCTTGAACTTTTGCTTCTTTTGTTTCAAGACAAAAGAAGGCCTACATTCTTAAGTTATAACTCTCCCTCCAAATCCTACAACACCAAACCAAAAAACGGTCCTACCTTCGTCCCAAAATAAAAGCCATGAAAGCATTCCCCAACAATCCCTACATCTTCCTCGGAGAAAACAAAGTGTCCATCAACTGTGGAAAAACATACCACAACATTCCGCTCAACAGCATCAATAAAATCCACATCACCAAACGCAAAAGTGGCTATTGGGAAAACATGATCGGGCAATTGCTCCACATCCAGGAAACGCAGTACAACCTCAACATTGAAACGCACGACAACGGCTGGCTTACGATTAGGATCAATCCGTTGGAACGGTTTTTCTGCATCCGGCTCGTGAGTGTGTTGCGCAAGCAATTGAAGCCTGCGCACGCGCACTTCTGAGTTTTCCAAAAATACACGCATAAAAAAAAGCCGCACTTTACAGTACGGCTTTTTGATAACAGGTAAAATATCTTACTCGGCTACTTTTACGTCAACCGCCATAGCGCCTTTTTTGCCTTGTTCTACACTGTAAGTTACAGCGTCGTTTTCGCGTACCTGGTCAACAAGACCTGATACATGTACAAATACATCACTACTTCCGTCATTTGGTGTAATGAATCCGAAACCTTTGGCTTCGTTGAAAAATTTAATTGTTCCTTCGTTCATTTTAATAATTGTAATAATAATTAGGCGGCGAAGATACCGTTAAAATATTGATACACAAGTATTTTTTGATTTTTTTCTTGCAACAAATGAAAATTTATTTGACAGGCGGTTTTTTCGATGCCGCATTATCGATTGATTTTCAGGCCAAAAACCGCCAAATTCCCTTACAGACAGCGCGATTTAATCCATCGGAAATTCCAATATATTTTGCGCGATTTTCTTTGAGGCGGCTTCGCAGAAATCCAATCCCGAATAATCCGGATTGAAACCACCGATGTAAGGCACCGCCATAATGTAAACATCCGGATGGTACGCGCCGTACGCATCGACCGCCTGAAAATTGTCGTTGATCGCCACACCCGAAACGCGCAGGTAATAATCGCCCGATGCTGTTTGCTCGACATTCTTATTGCCCGATTCAAAGGCTTCCCTGCCTTTTTGTGCGTCGTGGAATTTGAGTTTGGCCGGACTTACCGCGCCGCTCTGCACCAGGCCCTTGAACGGAAAATCCTCATAGTTCAGGTGCGGCTGCCCGATGCAATCGATAAAGGTTTTGTAATGCGTGCTGACGCTTTTTCCATCTTCGTCGGTAAAAGTATACGTCGCGCCGCCTTTGGGTTCGGGTGTCACTTCGCTGTCGTCGCCCACCGCTACAATGTCGAGTATCCCGGCGGCGTGCATCGCGAGCATTTCGTTGCACGAGCTTTGCGGAACGAACGCAATGACGACCGATATGAGCGGCATCAGCGTTTTTTGCAGCCGTTGCATGTCTTCGGCCGATAAGTATTTGGCGGGATAATTCATCGCAAAACTGAGCACGGCCAGCATCTCTTTCCAATACACCGACTCGTGGCGCTTGATCGATTTTTCGGCTTCGGCATATTCGGCGCGCAGCAACGTAAACGGATCGAGCCTTTCGCGCAATTCCATCATCGTCGCGACGAATTCCTCGATGCGCAGGTGCTTGACCTTTTCGTAAAACCCGGGGTCGGCTTCGCGGAAAATCTCGATGAAATCTTTTCGGAACAGATAATCGAGCGACAGGAAACCGTCATTGCCTTTGATGTGCGCCGAAATCTCGTCTGGCGTAAGCAGCGAATCGTTCGACAAATGCGAATCTTCCAAATGGAACCGCACGGCCGGCAACAGTCCGCTTCTCGAATGGATGACCGCCCTGAATTCGGGATTCTGTTCCGAAACCGTATAGCTGAATTTGCCAGAGGTATCGTTCGAGAATATGCCGTTGGCGCGCGCCAAGGTCCGGATCGCATCGATGGCCGTCAGCGACGAACCGCGGATCGCGACCGTATGGTTCCGCGAAAGCGCGATCTTGGACGGCGGATACGGCGAATCGAAATAATCGGGAATCGTCTGTTCGTGCGTTTTGGGCCAGTTGTGCCCGGTGCAGATGATGACGTGGTCGAATTGTCCGGCGTAATTTTCGGCATGGACGAACAACTGGTGGTTGGTTTCAGTCACGTTTGTCACTTCTGTCCCGAGGTGCAAATTGGTCGTGATACCGACGTCCTCGGCCTGTTGGTACAGCAAATCAAACTGCGCCGAAAGGTATTGCCCGAACAACAATCTCGGCAAAACCTAGTAATCGTTGAAATGCGTCGGATCGATGCCATACGATGAAAGGATGTCGTTGGGAACCGTCGCGATCCATTCGGAAACCGACGTGACGAGCGGCGGAATCTCATTGCCCGAAACATTGGTGATGTGCTCGCGTCCGGCACCTTCGATACTGTAGGGCATGCCCGCGCCGAGCAGGTTCTTGCGTTCGAAAATGTCGATTTCAAGCGCGTTTTCTCGGGACGCGATCAGTTGCTTGTAGGCGAACAGGCCGCTGGGACCGCCGCCGAGTATGGCGATGTGTTTGGTTTTCTCCACGTTAAAGTTTGTTTGGGGCTAAATTGCAGCAAAAAGAGTCATTTTGTGTACACGATTCCGACTTTTCTTTACAGTATTTGTACCTTAAAATACAATTTCAGGCGGATTGCTGTCTTGCTTATTGAAAAGGTGTAACATCCAATCCAAATCGCATAACCGTCCGGGCATCATTTTAAGGAACTTGCAGGTACAATAACAATTTTAAAAATTCTGTGAAATGGAAACTCAAAAAACAATTGACGCACTCAACGAACTGATCGAAATCAACAACGACCGCGTCGAAGGATATGAAACGGCAACGAAAGAAACCCAGGCGGCCGATCTCAAAAGCCTGTTCGCCGAACTGAGCCGCACGAGCCAGGACAACCTGTCGCAATTGCGCGCCGAAGTAAACCGCCTCGGCGGAAAACCTGAAGAAGGCACACGCGTCACCGGAAAATTCTTCCGCGTATGGATGGATGTCAAAGCCGCATTGACGGGCGATGACCGCGGCGCGATTCTCAATTCGTGTGAATTTGGTGAAGACAAGGCGCTCGAAGCCTACGAACACGTATTCGAACACCACACGGACCAGCTTTCGAGCGAACAACTCGACATGATCCGCAAACAGCAAACCGCACTGCGCGCCGACCACGATCGCGTGCGCGCATTGAGAGATGCTGCCTAATTTATAATCCCTACTACTTGAGCCTCCTTCGGGAGGTTTTTTTATGCGTAAAAAAGCCGGTCCCCTAAGACCGGCTTCCATCAACGAACTCCTATTGCTAATCTCATCCGTCAATTTTTAAGGTTGGGCGACAGCGCGTCCCCTTATTGTTCTGGTGATTTTTTGCAAACTTAGTCGAATTGTGCGTTGTTGGGAATGTTGGTTGTCATGGGTGCGCGTATGGATGTCATGAAAGTGTCGGTTGCGGCGCTTTTTAACTCTTTTCGGTTTTGGTTTGCGTGATTTTCACCCCAAACATTCATAACATGAATAAGCGCTTTCATGACATCATTGGAATTTATTTTTGGGGTTAGCCCTTAGTTTTGGACAGCCAACCAAACACAACACCAACCACTTAGCCCCTACAAACATGAACTACAGAAACGCCATAGCCAGTGATTTCCCCGAACTGCAGCGCCTCTTTACAGAATCCTGCCCCGATCAGCAAACCGCCAAGCAACGCCGAAAGCATCTGTTGCACGCACAGTTCGTTCTCGTGGCGCAATTGGGTTACCGCATCGTCGGTTTTGCGACCCTTCGCGACAACCAGATCGATTTGCTGTATGTGCACCGCAATTACGAGCAGCACGGTATCGCCGAAGAATTGCTTTCCAAATTGGGATACATCGCCAAATTATCAAATACCACTACAAAGGCCACAGGCGGGAAAACCATGCGGCCTTTTTTTATGGCCCACCCCGAAAAAACACCCCAAACAAATACTAACCAACTCCCTAAACCATGAAAACCATTACCCCTAATTTTCTATGGCGATTGTGCCAAAAACAACATTTATTTTTTATCCTTATTTTTTATGGCCTGACCAATGCATCGCTGCAAGCACAATGTTCGACCGCGCCTACAGCCATTTCGGGACCGTCGGGTCTTTGTTACGGAACAGGCGGCACCATGATTACCGCAACCGGCGGTTTATTCAGCGGCAACGGCCAATACCAATGGGGAACCGGGACCGTTCCCGGAACCAACGTCATCAGCGGCGCGACCGAATCGTTGTACATCAACCCAAGCGCGACAACCACCTATTGGGTGCGCCGTTACGACTGGTGGCCGTGCAATGCCTACACCGGCGCGGCTTTCCTGACCGTGACCGTCGGCTCGGTGTCGACTTCGCCGGTGTCGATCAACGGGACGGCCTCGGTGTGCCACATCGGAAGTACCACACTGACAGCCCTCGGCGGAACCGCAGGTACCGGATCCGTTTACGAATGGGGAACGGGCTATTCGGTGGGCGACAACATCATTTCGGAAGAAAACGGCCCGTCGATCACGGTCAATCCATCGGTCGGAACCGCCTACTGGGTCAGAAGAAAAGATCCCGCGCCGTGCAACCGGATTACGGGCGGCCCGACGATTACGTTGTCGACACCATCCACGGCACCGACGGCGATTTCGGGCCCCGCCTCGCTGTGTTACACCGACGGCGGCGCATTTCTGACCGTGAGCGGCGGCATTTCGGGAACGAATTCGCAGTACGAATGGGGAACCGGAACAGTCATTGGGTCGAACATCATCACGACATCGGTCATCAACAGCCTGTACATCAACCCGATGGCACCCACTGATTACTGGGTACGCCGAAAAGATCCTGCACCATGCGGCACAATTACCTCCGGCGTTGCGTTTCATGTGAATGCGGCAACGGTTTCGGGTTCGCCCACGTCAATTGCCGGAATCACGACGATTTGCAAAGGCACGAGCACCATTTTAACGGCAACGGGCGGCGCACATGGCTCGGGCGCTTATTACGAATGGGGAACCGGATGGTCTGTGGGCGATAATATCATTGCCGGGGAAAACAGCCAGACGATTACCGTGAGCCCGGCGGCGACCACTATTTATTGGGTCAGGCGCATCGATCCGGCACCGTGCAACCGTACCACTTACGGCCCGACCGTCACGGTGACGGTTCCGCTGCCCGTGACGTATTCGGGATCTGGGTGGAGTGCGCCGCCAACACCAACCACGCCGATCATCGTTGCGTCAAGCCTTGATGTGACAAGCAACTTGAGGGTTTGTTCGTGCGAGGTCACGGGCAATGCGACATTACGCATCCATCCGAATGCGACACTGACCGTGACGCGAAATATAAGTGTCGCCGCCACAGCCGCACTGATTGCCGAAGACGATGCAAGCCTCGTCCAGGTCGACGATGCCGGGACTTTTACAGGTGTGATGACGGCCAAACGCCATTCGTCACCGATGAAACCGCATGATTATACGTACTGGTCCTCGCCCGTTTCCGACTGGCGGCTCAACCAGCTTTCACCGCTCACGATGGCCGACAAATATTACGGCTTCAATCCCGCGATCAACAACTGGGCGGTCATCATGAACGGCAATTCGGCCATGCAGCGCGGCAAGGGCTACATCGTCAGGACGCCCGAGGGCTGGTCGCTTACCAATGCGACTTCCGGGATATACCAAGGTTCATTTATCGGCACGGCCAATACTGCGACGATTCCGATAACATTGCAGAAAGGCACGTCGGGATTGAACCTGATCGGGAATCCGTATCCGAGCGCGATCGATATCGACCAATTCCTGACCGATGCCGTGAACCGCAGCCTTGTGAACGGGACGGTCTATCTTTGGACGCACAACACCGCCGTCAGCAACCTGACTCCGGGCAATCACATTTACAATTATACGGCAGACGATTATGCCAAATACAACCTGACCGGAGGCGTGCGTTCGGCGGCGGCGGCGATTACCGGAGGCACTTTGCCCGATGGGAAAATCGCATCGGGACAGGGCTTTTTCATCGAAGTCAACTCGACTTTGCCTGCCGGAATGTATACGGCCTATTTCCGGAACAGCATGCGCGTGGAAGGCAACAATAATTTGTTTTACCGGCCCGGGCAATCGGCTGTGGAAAGCCCGCCCGCACTTGCAGCGGCCGGCATTTCGAAGAACCGCTTCTGGATCAACATGTCGAATCTACAGGGCGCTTTCAGCCAAATCCTTGTGGGTTACCTGACCGGCGCAACCCACGGTTTCGACAACCTGTATGATGGGAAAACGATGGCGACCGCCAATTCGCTGATGCTGTACACGGTTTCCGGAAGTGACACGTATTCGATTGAAGGCCGCGGACTGCCTTTCAGCAACAACGAAACCGTGCCGCTGGGTTACAAAACCACTGTCGCCGGAAGTTTTACGATTGCGCTCGACAACACCGACGGTCTTTTCGCCACACAGGACATTTTCCTGCGCGACAAGATCGCCGATACGATCACCAATCTCAGAACATCGGGATATACGTTTGCGACGGCATCGGGGACTTTTAACAACCGGTTTGAAGTCGTGTTCACCAGTAATTTCAATGTCGCAAAATCAACCGATGGGAAGACCGAAACCAAAACGCCAACCGTCATTTTCAGCCAAAACGGAACTGTCCAGGCGATGGCTGCTTCCGAAATCGCGTCGGTGTCGATTTACGACCTCGCCGGCCGCCGACTCCATTTTGCCGAAGGCGTACAGGGCGCCAATTTCACAACGCTGAATCCATGCGCCACGGGAACGATTTTGCTCGTCACGGTCGCACTCGAGAACGGCATGGTTTCGTCCGGGAAAGTAATCCTGCAATAACATGGAAGCAATCGAAAAAATGGGCCGATATTACACCGCCATGCTCAAAACCATTTGCGGGGATGATTACGACAAGATCCAGGCGGCCTCGGATAAAGCCAGCCAACATAGGTCGGATTGCGCATTCCGTTCCAGACCCAAAATCCAAATCGGGAAAAATGTTTTGAAACGGCCTTGATTCCCAGCCCGCTTGTAACCGAGCGGGCTTTTTTTATCGGTCGAGCCAACGCTTGAATTCGGCCGTGTTGTCGATGCTCGAGATCACTTCGGTTTCGGTCGCCGGCTTCAGTTCGATCTTGATGCGGCTCCTCGACCACGCCATCATGTGCGAGATCGCATCGAAACCGACGATCGTCTGGCGGTTGACCCTGAAAAAAAGCTGCGGATCGACCCTGCCCGTGATGTTTTCGAGCGAATGGTCGAGCAGGTATTTCTCGTTGGTCTTGGTCACGAGTTGCGTATACCGGCCTTGCGCGACGAAATAAGCGACCTGCGAAACCGGCACGCTTTTGATTTTCTTTCCGCTCACGGCCAGGAAACGCCTTTGGAAATCCTTGTCCTTGAGCGTGCGCAACATCGCGCTCACATCGATGCCTTGTTTGGCGTTTTGTGCGCGGAATTTGCCCAGCGCGCGTTCCAGGTCGGTTTCTGAAAACGGCTTGAGCAAATAATCGATGCTGTGCAGCGTAAACGCACGGATCGCATATTGGTTGTAGGCCGTCGTGAAAATCACGGGCGTTCTGATCGACAGCCTTTCGAAAATGGAAAAGGCGTTGTCGTCGCCGAGTTGGATGTCGAGAAAAATCAGGTCGGCCTGGTGGTCTGAAAACCATTTGACCGCACTTTCCACATTGTCAATCTTATGGATCACACGCATATCGGGCGCGATTTCCGACAGCACATCTTCGAGGTATTGCGATGCGCCGCTTTCGTCCTCTACGATTACGACCTGTATCATGCCTCCCCGATTAATGGCAGCTTGGCATAAAATGCATTGCCCCTGATTTCAAAAACAGGCTCGGCGGCCGTGATGTAGCGGTAACGCAAGCGGATGTTGTTGTGCCCGATTCCGGTGGAAGCGACCCTGTTTTGGCGCGGCTGCAGCGTATTGGTCACGACGACGGCGCCATTTTCGGTACCGATCGAAATCTGCAACGGATGTTCCCCGGTGGCGATGTTGTGCTTGACGGTGTTCTCGACAACCATCTGCAACGCAAACGGCGGAAGCGATCCCTTGAGGTGCGCGACGCAGAACGTGCGGTCGAAAATCAGGTGGTCGCCGAAACGGATTTTCTGGATGTCCATGTACGCGTCCACCTGCCGCAATTCTTCTTGCAACGGAACGAGGTGGCGGTCGCCGAGCTCGAGCGTGTCGCGGAAAATCTGCGAGAAACCTTTGGTGAATTCGAGCGCCGAAGCGGGATCGGTTTTGATCAGTGAGGTGAGCGATGTCAAGGAGTTGAACAGGAAATGCGGACCCACCTGGTGCCGCAGGGCTTCCGACCGAACGAGGATGTTTTCTTTTTCGAGCTGGCGTTTCTCGGCGCGCAGCTTCGCGAAATAGAGTTGGGATCTTTTCCTGAGCCGGTAATTCTGGTAGGTCATTCCGGTGGCGATCAAACAGGAAACGCCGGCCAGCACCAATATTGGCGCGGAGAGTGTGAATAAGGATTGTGGTTGCATGATTGATTGGTTGCTTCAGCGTTCACTTCGGCACGATTGATTGATTTGATGATTTTTTACATGATGATGACTTGAACGATTGGTTGCGTTCGCACCGCGAATAACGGGCAAATGGGCAAAAAGTTACAGTAAACGTACCCAAAACCCAAAAACCGTGCTGCATGCTGTGTTGCGAAAGCGCTTATTGGTGTCACGAAAAGACAACTTGTTACAGTTTGCGGTAAAAACCTTATTATTTTGCCTGGTTTCCGCAGTTGGATTCGCCTCTTCCAGCCCATATTACCAAAAGATTATGCCGCAACGTTCGCTTAAACATTTGCCGTCATTTTCTTAATCCAAGCATAAAGTTGTTGTAATCGGTTGCGGCGGGCTTCTGTATAATTTGCGGGCTACTAACACAATTATTTACCAACATGAAATTAAGAATTACTTTGTGCGCGCTAATGGGTTTTGCCGGTGTGGGTCATGCCCAATTGAGCGCTCCCGGCGACCTGGCTTTTGTAGGCTTCAACGCCGATGGCAACGACAATCTGGCGTTTGTTACGTTTAAGGACATTCCGGCCAACACCCTCGTTTACTTCTGCGATTCGGAATGGAACGGCGTCGGTTTCGGGACCGATGAAGGCGATTTCACGTGGTCATCGGGCAACGCGGTGATTCCGAAAGGAACGGTCGTGAGCATCAACAACGTCAGCTCGGGCATGAGCGTTTCCTTGGGAATCGTCACGCTCAACAATGCGGGCGGGATTTCGAATGATGAAGAAGCGGTATTCGCGTTTCTCGGAACCGGACCGCGAACACCCACGACGATGCTGGCCGCAATCGCCAATGCCAGCGGCGCTTTCGGAACATTGGCTGGCACCGGACTCACGGCCAATACGGCGCTCGTGCTTCCCGAAGGAATCGACATCGCCAATTACAACGGCCCGCGCACGGGTTTGAGCCAGGCGCAATACCTCGCCCAACTCAACAATGCCGCCAACTGGCAAACCGAAAATGCGACGGGCAATGATTTCAACAACGGTACCGCGCCCGACCTGCCTTTCAACGGTACGCCGTTTGTCATCGACGGCAATACGGTCGTTCAGCCGTCGCTGTCTTTCACGGCCGAATATGCTTTTGTCAATGAGAATGCGGGTACGGTTTCGGTCAACATCGCGTTGTCTGTCGCGACCCCGGTGGAAGTTTCGGCACAGGTTTCGGTCTTGCCCGGGATTGGAAATGCCGCTGCCGGAACCGATTTCATTTTTACGCCGCAAACCATTGCGTTTCCGGCCAATTCGACCGAGCCTGTCGTGCTTCAGATTCCGATTACCAACAACGCTTACGGCAACATCGATAAGTTTTTCGTGCTTGCGATCAGCGCACCCAACGGTGCCGATACGGGCGCGATCCTGAACAAAACGGTCTACATTCTCGATGATGAGGATGCCGCCCCGACGGGTTCTGCCGCGCTCGACATCGACTTTTTGAACAGCTATCTGGTCGACGGCGACGGATCGGCGGAAATCGTCGCATATGATGCCGCGACGCAACGATTGTTCGTACTCAATTCGACCGCGACCAAAGTGCACATTCTCGATTTTTCGAATCCGATGAATATCACGCCGGTGCAAACCATCAACATGTCGGCTTACGGAATCAGTGCGACGAGCATTGCGTGTAAGAACGGCATCGTGGCCGCGACGGTCGAAGGTGCCGGTTTCGGGAACGGAAAAGTCGTTTTGATGGACACCAACGGCAACAACATCCACGTGGTTGAAGCGGGCGTTTTGCCTGATATGGTGACGTTTTCACCCGATGGGACCAAAGTATTGGCGGCCAATGAAGGCCAGCCCAAATCGGATTATTCGATCGATCCGGAAGGAAGTGTTTCGGTGATTGATGTGGGCGGCGGGCTTTCGAACATCGACCAGCTAGATGTGACGACGATCGATTTCCATGCGTTCGATTCGCAGAAAGACGTTTTGAAGCAACAAGGCGTACGGATTTTTGGCCCCAACGCCAGCGTGTCGCAGGATTTCGAACCCGAATACATCACCATTTCTGAAAATGGCCAGACGGCTTGGGTGACGTTGCAGGAAAACAACGCGATTGCGGTGATCGATCTTGTTGCGAATCAGGTTACGGGCATTTATCCGCTCGGACTGAAAGACCATTCCATCGACCACAATTCGATCGATTTCTCGGACCAATCTCCTCAAATATTCCTGTCGACCTGGCCCGTAAAAGGCATGTACCTGCCCGATGCGATTGCGAGTTACACGGTCGCCGGCGTCACGTACCTGGTCACTGCCAATGAAGGCGATGTGCGCGAATACGACGCTTTGGAAGAAGAAGTAAAAGTGGGCAGCTCCAGCTATGTGCTCGATCCGGTGGCGTTCCCGAATGCGGCTTTGCTCAAGAAGAACAACAACCTCGGGCGTCTGGCGGTGACCAATCAATCGGGCGATACGGACGGCGACGGCGATTTCGACGAAATCCATGCGTTTGGTGCGCGTTCGTTCAGCATCTGGAATGGCGCGACGGGTGCGTTGGTGTATGATTCGGGAGACGATTTTGAACGCATTACGAGCAGCGATACGGTTTTCGGCGCGATGTTCAACGCGAGCAACGACAACAGCAATTTCAAGAACAGAAGCGACAACAAGGGTCCGGAGCCCGAAGGCGTGACCATTGGCGCGATCAACGGCTCGGTTTACGCATTCATTACGCTCGAGCGCATCGGCGGTGTGATGGTTTACGATGTCACGGATCCGGCAAATCCTACATTTGTAGCGTACAAAAACCACCGAACGCCCGGAACGATGGAAGGCGATCTGGGCCCCGAAGGCATCATTTACATCAGGCCCGAAAACAGCCCGGTCGACAAAGGATTGATTGTGATGGCCAACGAAGTCAGCGCGACGATCAGCATTTACCAGATCAACAACGACGTTTTGGGAACCGATTCGGTTGCGGGCCCTAATGCTTTTGCGGTTTATCCGAATCCGGTAAAAGACGGCATGCTTTACTTCAGCAAGCCAGCAGACGTAACGCTTTACGACGTTTCAGGCCGAAAAGTAGCCGCCAAAAACAACGCTTCTTTTATCGATGTGGCTTCGCTTTCGAAAGGCGTTTATCTCGTGAAGACCGCCGACGGAATCTCACGCAAGATCATTTTAAATTAGGTTTAACAATTTTTGCAGAAAGCCTGTCCCAACGGACGGGCTTTTTTATTTTGGGGTGTCTTCAAAAATTAACCACAAAGTACGCAAAGTAAAGGAAGTTGAAAGAGGCTGTCGGCTATTCATCAGCAATAGCTTTGCGGTGAACCTTTGCGCCTTTGCGGTAAAAAAAAATTGCGCAGAAGTGTGTCCCAACTGACAGGCTTTTTTATTTTGGGGTGTCTTCAAAAATAACCACAAAGTACGCAAAGTCTTACGCAAAGTAAAGCAAGTTGAACGAGGCTGTCGGTTATTCATCAGCAATAGCTTTGCGCTCTTTGCGGTGAACTTTCTGCCTTTGCGGCAAAAAAATTTGCGCAGAAGTGTGTCCCAACTGACGGACTTTTTATTTGGGGTGTCTTCAAAAATTAACCACAAAGTACGCAAAGTCTTACGCAAAGTAAAGCAAGTTGAACGAGGCTGTCGGTTATTCATCAGCAATAGCTTTGCGCTCTTTGCGGTGAACTTTCTGCCTTTGCGGCAAAAAAATTTGCGCAGAAGCGTGTCCCAACTGACGGACTTTTTATTTGGAGTGTCTTCAAAAATTAACCACAAAGTACGCAAAGTCTTACGCAAAGTAAAGCAAGTTGAACGAGGCTGTCGGTTATTCATCAGCAATAGCTTTGCGCTCTTTGCGGTGAACTTTCTGCCTTTGCCGTAAAAAATTTTGCGCATAAGCGTGTCCCAACTGACAGGCTTTTTATTTGGGGTGTCTTTAAAAAATTAACCACAAAGTACGCAAAGTAAAGGAAGTTGAAAGAGGCTGTCGGTTATTCATCGGGAATAGCTTTGCGCTCTTTGCGGTGAACTTTTGCGCCTTTGCGGTAAAAAAATTTGCGCAGAAGTGTGTCCCAACGGACGGACTTTTTATTTTGGGGTGTCTTCAAAAATTAACCCCGGAGTGCGCAAAGTCTTACGCAAAGTAAAGGAAGTGGAACGAGGCTGTCGGTTATTTCATCAGCAATAGCTTTGCGCTCTTTGCGGTGAACTTTTGCGCCTTTGCGGCAAAAAAAATTTGCGCAGAAGCGTGTCCCAACTGACAGGCTTTTTTATTTTGGGTCTTCAAAAATTAACCACAAAGTACGCAAAGTAAAGTTAATGCTTTGGTCGACCGAAACGGATTCGTCTTCCATCACCCATTGCGGATTGCAATTTTCGGGATTTAGGAATTTTCCGGATTGGATTTGCTGCTTTTCCAGTTGGAAAATTGCGCTGCAATTGCAGCTGTTTTTGGAATTGTCGCTTTTGCCCTTCCTCTGAACACAGGATGAAATGGAAATTGCACCCAAAAAAAGAACCGCTATTTTCGTAAAATATTCCATAAGATTGCCAATGTCGTTAACGAATGCGCAACCGAATGAAACTCTCAGGTTAAAGCAAAAAAAAAGAGGCAACTTTCGCCGCCTCTTCCTTTCAAAAAACATAAACAAATTGACGATGAAATCAATTATCTTTTGACCACACGGAGTGTTTTTAGATTTTCGCCCTGGCCAACAATCACGTTGTAAACGCCCGACGGATAATCGTTCCCCAACACAATCTCCGAAGTCGTTTCTTTCGATTCAACCAATCGGCCCAGCATGTCGTATACTTTTACGGTCACTTTTTCTGCAGAATCAGTCACGCTGATGTGGAAATCGGCCGTGAACGGATTCGGATAAGCCCGCGCTTCAAAGTGGGTTGCTGCAACGGCATCATCAACCGAAGGCATTCCTTTAGCCGCACCGCCCGGAGCCGTGATTTCGCACGCATCACCGAATGGCGACCAGGTACCGGCGCTCATCACGGCAACCCTGACACCATACAAAGCGCCTGGCGTATAGGTAGCTGCAGGAACCATGTTGAAGTTGAACCAGTTCACGCTTCTGTCGATGGTCGACGAAGCATTGTCTGACATCCTGGTGATCTGGAATCGGTATTGCGCAACACCAGCCAAGCTCGATGCGGCAATCGCAGTGGTTTTCAACGCAACAACTCCACCGCAATTGGTCAATGCCGGTGATGCCGGTGAAGAGACTTCACACGGTGAACCGAATCCACCGAAAGCCCCAGTGGTTTTCACGGCCACTTCGATCCTGTACAGGGTTCCGTAGTTGTAACGCGTCA
>Ga0247807_10000046_pt1 | contig 202963 bp, 170 predicted proteins | sample UWRJL074202C1_FD_179931 | JGI IMG/M metagenome (GOLD analysis project Ga0247807, IMG submission 179931) | Plant litter microbial communities from Arlington Agricultural Research Station in Wisconsin, United States - UWRJ-L074-202C-1 | ecosystem: Environmental > Terrestrial > Plant litter >...
TGGGTGCTGTAGTTTCAGCTAAAATCGTGTCTCATTTAAAAGGCGATAAAGTAATCGTTTTCAAAAAGAAACGTAGAAAAGGTTACAAAAAGAAAAATGGCCACCGCCAGTATTTCACAAAAATCCAGATCTCTGGTATCAGTTTATAATTAGTTGTTAAACAAAAATTACCAGTTTTATTACTGTTAATTGATAAAATATAAAACAAAATGGCACATAAAAAAGGAGCCGGTAGTTCGAGAAACGGACGTGAGTCTCATAGTAAGCGCTTAGGTATCAAAATCTTTGGTGGTCAACTTGCAATTGCAGGAAACATCTTAGTGCGTCAGCGCGGAACTAAACACCACCCTGATAAAGGTGTAGGTATCGGTAAAGATCACACTTTGTTTGCTCTTGTTGATGGTACTGTAATTTTTAGAAAGAAACAAGATAACAAATCGTACGTTTCTATTTTACCAGCTGCTGTGGTTACAGCAGTAGTAGAAAAAGAAGTTCCTGCGGTTAAAGCTAAGGCTGAAGTTGAAGCTGCTCCGGTAGCTGAAGCACCAGTTAAAAAAGCACCAGCAAAGAAAGCTGTTAAAGCTGACACTGCTACAGAAACTGAAGCTGCTCCAGCAGAATAATATCAGTTCTATGATATAAAAAAGACCGCAACGTATTCGTTGCGGTCTTTTTTTTTTATGCGGTTTAAGAAACCGAAATTTGCTTCTTAATACTTTGTAATTCGATTTCCAGTTTCTTTAATGAATTAGAGAAAGTCTTTAAAGTAACTTCAAGATCATTCAGTAAAGCGGCTTCATTGTGCTTAATGAGCTGTCTGTCTTTTTTCTCTTCTCCATGTAATAACCATTCGTAACTTTTTTTGTAATGTTTAGATAGTGCATTTAGGGTATTGAAAGTTGGATACTGATACCCTAGCTCAATCTGCGAATAGTTGCTTCTTGACAAATTTAAAAGATTGGCTATATGTACCTGTGGATAGGCATATTCAATTCTTAGCGCCTTAATTCTTTCTCCCATTAATTTCTTTGATAGAATTTCTTGCATAAATAATATTTTTTTTGTTGGTTTGTGAATTATTCTATAGGTATAAAAAGGCAATTATCGAACCATTAAAGTCGATTTGTAAAAATATACGGTTATAAAATGATTGCAGATTTTAAAAATAAAAGATTAAATGTTAAAATATATTCAAATTACCGCTTGCATTTGTGTCATACTAAATGAAATCGGCCATGAAGCTTAATGCTTACTGTGATTTTTATGCTGATAATTCCTATTTCGTTTTTAATAAAAAAAATCAGATTACTTTTTTAAATATTCATTCCTTAGAAAAGATAGGGCATTTTATATCCAAAAATCCTGAGATTGGGGAATCTTTTGTGGAAATCATTTCTCAAAAATTTGAGAAAGCCTTTTCTAAACTAGTCAAAGAATGCTTTAAAGGAAAATCATTTAGTATTGAAAAACGTTTAAAGGTAAGCGGAACGGAAGACATTCTGCTGCAAATTGTGCTAACGCCGATACTTGCCGACCCTAATGAACCATACGTGGCCTGTACGATCATTGACAGTAACCGGAAATCTAACCAGATGAAATTACTAGATGAATATTCACACCTGGCTTCACACGATTTACGTGCACCAATTACCAATATCTTAAGCTTATCCAGTCTGCTGAATTTTCCAGAAATGGAATCATTTGATACGGGTAAAATAAAAGAGCTGCTCAAGGATATCAATTACCAGGCAGAAAAATTAGATGATATCATTAAAATGCTCAACAGACTGGTTAACAAAGATCAGGAAGCAGAAGATTTCGTTGCAGAGCTTACCAAATCAGATTCCAAGCATATTATGCTGGTAGATGATGATATGCTGACCAACAAGCTGCATCATATGATTATCACTAAACACAATAAGAATAAAAAAGTAGTACAATTTGATAATCCCACTCTTGCGATAGATTACCTGAAAGACAATAGGCCCGATTTAATTTTACTGGATCTGAATATGCCAGAAATAGATGGCTGGGCATTTTTAAAGCTGCTGGAAGAAAGAAATATTACGATCGATGTCATCATTATATCTTCCACTATTGATCCTGCCGAAAAAGCCAGGGCACAATCATATCCATCGGTCAAGGATTTTTTAACCAAACCCCTAACCTATGAAAAGATTAAACACTTAGTGGATAATTAATCTTAGTGCTCCCTGTCAATTAACGACTTGGCCAGATCAGCAATTACTTCCTTATCAGCTCCCTGGATACTCACCTTTGCTAAAGCAGTAAATGCAGTATCCAAATATTGCTTCATTTTAGTCATGGCCAGTTCGCGGATCTGGTAACGGTTATACAATAAGGTAATCCCCTTAACTTTGTCTGCAAGATCAGTGTTTGTATATTGGTCTTCTAAGGAGCTTAAATCCTGCGCTGTAGCTAACTCTTTTAATTTAAGGAGTAAGAATGTCTGTTTGTTAGAGATAATGTCTCCACCCACCTGTTTGCCAAATTTAAGAGGGTCTCCATAAACGTCCAGGATATCATCCTGTAACTGGAAGGCAATCCCAAAGTTTTCTCCAAATTCATAAAGCAGCTGAGCGTCTTGTTGGGTAGCTCCTCCGGTAATGGCACCAATTTTCATTGATCCACCAACAAGAACTGCTGTTTTTAGCCGGATCATATTAATATACTCCTCAATACTTACATCTGTCCTTTGCTCAAATTCAGTATCCAGTTGCTGTCCTTCACATACTTCCTGAGCAGTAGCATTAAAGCAAAGTAAGACTTCTTTTAAGACACTGCTATCCAGTTTGGTCATGTGTTTATTGGCTTCCACCATCATCACATCTCCACTGAGAATAGCGTTATTCAATCCCCAAATGATATGTACGGTATCTTTTCCCCTGCGCAAAGGTGCATTGTCCATAATGTCATCATGAACCAATGTGAAATTGTGAAAAATCTCAATAGCTAATGCTGCCTCAATCGCAACATTTACATCTTTATTAAATAATTTACTGGAAAGCAGCAGCAGTACAGGCCTGATCCTTTTTCCGCCAAAACGCATGATGTATCTTATTGGATCATACAGCTTAGCAGGATGCTGGGGATATTCGACCTTCTCAATAGCTGTTTCAATTAATTGCTGTAATTCAAAAATGGTTTGCATTATTTTTTTTGTGGTGTGTTTTCTAAAATTCCGATCGCTGCTTGTTCTTTTTCTGTTCTTTTGATCCCCTGGTTATTTTTCCAGAAATCCGGCTTAAAGTTCATGGCCTTAACCACACTAGAGTCATCGATAGTTTGTTTTACTTCTACCAGCTCCTCTTTATTTACAGGTTCATTATCTACCATATACAAAGTAGAAAACAGATCCGTATCCTGTGCACCAATGCCCAGGATCTTAAGTTTGTTACGGGTATTAAATATGGAATAATCCAATACATTATCACCTGCTGCATTCACCTTAAACTGGGCGATAAATACAGCCTCTTTGTTGGTCACACTTATGGGGCCCATGCCAGAAAATAACATACCTTTTATGACCCCTTCAATTTTAATCACCTCATCAGTTACTGTATTTATATAATACACCCCTTCAAATCTCTTGCCCCTAATTTTAGGTTTAGGCGTACAGATGATCTTGGCAATCTCTTCTCCGCTTTGCGCATAAGTACCCTCCAGTTTAAAGGTATAATCGCCCGTTTTTATCAATAATGGTTTGATATGCGAAGAATTAGCCAGAAAACCAGAGAAAACGAAAGAGAAAAAACTCGTATTGCTATAAGATATGCCATTAGCTGTTTTTAAGTGCCTTGCCTCCGTAGGATGCCAGGCCAGTAAGCCATAAGGTTTCCATTCTGCATTCATAAAGATCTCATTCATGTAAGTGGGCTTGCCACCTTCATAAGCAATTTGTCTTAAAAATGCTTTTCCATAAGTAGCATGATCATAAGTTTTAAAAGCTTTATCACTAGCCGCCTGCATAATAGCAAGTGCAGGATTGCCAACTGCAACCTCTTTCAGGATCAATACTTTTGGCACTAAGGCAATCTTTAAAGAATTTGAAGTCTCTGTGACTTTCAAAGCAGCAGGCTGATAATTAAGATGGGAAACCGTTAAAGTAGCAGGCATTGCCGGTACTACAATTTCAAACTCCCCGCTTTCATTAGTTAATGTGCTTTTCAGATCTTTAATCTGCACAGTTGCAAAGGCAATAGGTACGCCACTGTTCTTCTCCGTTACAGTACCTGTCAATTTCAGCTGGGCTGATACAAGTCCGGCTGAAATTAACAATAAGAAAATAAAGATAAAACCAGTTTTGGTCTTCATGCTTAGTCCTGGATCAGTGTAAAATCAATTTGTCTTTTAGAAAGATCTACTCTTTTCACCTTCACTTTTACTTCATCCCCCAATTGGTATTTCTTTTTCTTACGCTGGCCAACGATACAATAGTTCTTTTCGTCCCAAACATAGAAATCATCTGCGATATCTTTCAGCCTGATCATTCCTTCACATTTATTCGCTATCAGCTCTACATAAATACCCCATTCTGTAACTCCAGAAATGATACCCATAAAGAGTGTACCCACATTTTCTTCCAGGTACTCTACCTGTTTATATTTAATAGATGCACGTTCTGCATCAGCAGCACGTTTTTCCATTGCCGAAGAATGCGAGGCAGCAGTTTCATATTCATCCTCATTAGCAGAGCGCTCACCATTCAAATAAGCTGCCAGTAAGCGGTGTACCATCACATCCGGGTAACGGCGGATAGGAGAGGTGAAATGCGTATAATGATCAAAAGCCAATCCATAATGGCTGGTTTTTTTTGTGGTGTAAACAGCTTTAGCCATAGACCTGATCGCAAGCTGCGTCAATACATTTTGCTCTTTTTTGCCTTCCACATCTTCCATTAAGAAGTTTAATGATTTAGCAATATCCTTATCAGATTTCATATTGATCTTGTAACCAAAGCGGGCGGCAAACAAGGCAAAAGTACCCAGGTTCTCCAGGTTTGGAGAATCATGAGAGCGGTAAACAAAAGTATATTTATCTTTTCCTTTACCCTTTTTAGCAATAAATTCAGCTACCTTTTTGTTGGCCAGCAGCATGAAATCTTCAATTAGTTTATGTGCATCTTTACGCTCCTTAACATACACACCCACAGGTTTACCTTTCTCATCCAGTTTAAATTTCACCTCTGTACTTTCAAAACTAATTGCCCCATTCTTAAATTTACGGTCCCGTAAAATATAAGCCAGCTCATTTAGTTTTATTAGTTCTGCGGCATAATCACCTTCTTTATTTTCCAGTACTTCCTGCGCTTCCTCATAGCTAAAGCGTCTGTCAGAGTGAATTGCTGTTCTTCCAAACCATTCATTTTGAATGTTAGCCTGATCATCCAGTTCAAAAACAGCCGCAAAGCAAAGTTTATCTTCATGCGGGCGAAGGGAGCAAACACCATTACTTAAGCGCTCCGGAAGCATAGGGATTACCCTGTCTACCAAATAAACAGAGGTTGCCCTGGAATACGCTTCCTTATCTAAATAAGTTTTAGGCTGTACATAATGAGACACATCTGCAATATGCACGCCTATTTCATAATTGCCATTAGGAAGCTTTTTGAAGGAGATCGCATCATCAAAATCTTTTGCATCCGCAGGATCAATGGTAAAAGTTGCGGTATCGCGGAAATCCCTGCGGTTTTTTAATTCTTCTTCCGTAATCTCTTCAGGAATAGCATTAGCTTCTTTTTCTACTTCAGGTGGAAAAGACAACGGAAAACCATATTGAGCAAGAATTGCATTCATCTCCGTATCATTTTCCCCTTCGGTACCCAGGATATTAATAATCTTACCTACCGGATTTTTAGCCCCTTCCGGCCAGTCCGTAATAGCCACTTGTACTTTTTGACCATTTTTAGCTCCTGCAAGATCTGTTAGCGGAACAAAAATATCCTGAAGCATTTTTTTATCATCAATACTTACAAAAGCAAAGCGGTCTGATATTTTAATCACCCCGATAAAATCAGTTTTAAGCCGTTGTATAATCTCTACAACTTCTCCTTCATTTTTCTTTCCACGCTTTTTAGCATAGATATAAACCTTTACTTTATCACCGTGAAGTGCGTTATGGAGTTTCCTTGCAGAAACGAATACATCTTTTTCAAATTCATCATCAGGAATGATAAAAGCAGCGCCATCGGCTGTCATATCTACCTTACCAGTGATAAATGTCTTCAGGTCTTTTATTTTGAACTTACCTTTTTCAGGCTCAGCAAACACTCCTTTATTGGCCTGCTCTTTAAGGATTTCCAAAATGGTCTCCCTTGATTCTGTATCTTGTATATTTAATTTTGCGCAAACCTGCTTATAATTCAGGGCTTCTTTACTGCTGTTCTCTAGAACGTCGCTGATTAACTGAGTTAAAACGAGTTTTATTTGAGAAGATTTCTTTTTAGGCATAGTATATTTGTCAATATTCCGAAGGTAACACTTTGAAATGATTAATGGTTGCTTTGAAAGCTATAAAATCCAATATAGAAAGTAAAATGATTGAGGAAAAACAAAGAAAGACAAGGAGTGAATTTTTAATGATCGTCATTAAAACGGTCATTTTCTCCGCATTGGTGTATTTTAAAATTAACGAGCCACCCCTGTTTTTACATTATCCATGGACCGCTAGTGTAACCAGTGCGATGATCGTATTTTTGGGTCCAAGTATCACGATCTCCTTTTTAAGGCAAATCGTGATTTACTGGTATATCAAAAAACACCGTTTTAAACCCAATATTAAAGATAACTTCATCTTGGGTATTAACCGCATTATTTCTATACTCAATACGGTTTTCGGGGTAATTGCATTGATGATCCTGATGGGAATTGACCCCAAAGAATTTTTGACCAGTATCACCATTGTTGCGGCAGCCATTGCAGTAACTTTTAAGGATTATATTACCAATATGATTAACGGGTTAATCATTATGTTTTCTGACCGGTTATCTCTAGGAGACCATATCAAAGTACATGATAGTGAAGGAAAGATCCTGGATATCACACTGATCAATGTTATCCTTCAAAATGAAGACAATGATATGGTCATTATACCCAACTCTGTCGTTTTTAGTTCAGTCATTATTAACCAGTCCAAACAAAATATAAAAAAATTAACCATAGAATTTGAACTCTCCCTGCAATTAGGCTACACACCCGGTTACCTGGAAACCTATTTATCTGAAGTAGTAGAAAGTTACCACGCCTACGTAGTCTCAGGGGGATTAACGATTAAAACATTAGCGATTAATAAAGATATCGCGCGTTTTAAAGTTCAGGTGCTATTAAATAATTACGACAAGTTAAAAGAACGCGAGATCAGAAGAGCATTAAATACCGCCGTTTTAGGATTGTCTGCACCCGAAAAACAACAATTGCCGGATATAAAAGAAGAGCAAATAAAATAATCAGATCAAAAAAAAAGGGAAGATTAAATGATTAGCTCAGGCTCATTTTTCCGGGAATAGCTGCAATCAGTTTTTTTGTATAAGCAGTTTGCGGATCATTATAAATGATTTCTGGAAATCCCTCTTCTTCAATTTTCCCTTTATTCATTACAATCATCCGGTCTGATATATGTTTAACCACAGCAAGATCATGTGAAATAAAAATATAAGTCAGGCCAAGTTCCTGCTGTAATTTCCTTAGTAAATTTAACACCTGTGCTTGTACAGAAACATCCAGTGCCGAGACAGATTCGTCACAAATGATCAATTTTGGTTGCAGTGCCAATGCACGGGCAATCACGATCCGCTGGCGCTGTCCGCCAGAAAACTCATGGGGATAACGGTTTAAGTGCTCTGGTTTAAGGTCTACCAGTTCCATTAACTGTTGTACATGTGCCAGCCGCTGTCCGGTAGAATTAAAAACCTGGTGAACATTTAAGGGTTCCATCAGCGCATTACCTACCGTAAGTTTAGGGTTTAAAGAAGAATAGGGGTCCTGGAAAATCAACTGGATGTCCCTTCTTAGTTTTCTGAGTTCGGTATTTTTTAGATGAGTAATCTCCTGATTATCAAATAAAATTGACCCGGATGTAGGTTCTGCAAGCCGGAGAATGGTCCTGCCTAAGGTTGTTTTTCCGCAACCTGATTCTCCAACCAATCCCAGCGTTTCTCCCGGATATAATTGTAAACTAATATCATCTACCGCTTTCAGCACCTCAGCAGCGCCCCCAAATAAATTTTTTCTAATGGGAAACCAGGTGCAGATGTTTTTTAATTCGAGCAAGGGGGCAGCGGCATACAATTGGCTGCGGCGCTGATCAATTTCCTCCTGGCTATAGCTATTTACTGCCAGCAAATGCGGAATAGATTCTTTCTGCTCTTTACCTATAAAGTCAGCTACAACCGGCAATTTTTTTAACCGGTTTAAAGGTGACGGCCTGCAAGCCAGTAATCCTTTCGTATACGGATGTTCCGGATGGTGGAAGAGTTTTTCAGCAGGGCCCTGCTCCACAATTTGTCCTTTATACATCACGGCCACCTCATCTGCAATCTCACTTATTACACCCAGATCATGTGAAATGAAAATCATCCCCATATTCCTTTCCTCTTTTATTTTCAGCAGCAATTGTAAGATCGTTTGCTGCACCGTTACATCAAGTGCCGTAGTAGGTTCATCTGCAATCAGTAATTCAGGATTACAGCTTAATGCCATGGCAATCATGACCCGCTGTTTCTGACCGCCAGACAGCTGATGCGGATAGGTGCTAAAAAGCTGTTCAGGACGTGGGAGCTGTACCTCTTTAAACAAAGCAACCGTTTTTTCTTTAGCCAATGTTTTATTTAGCTTCTGATGTAACATAATTGCTTCCTGAACCTGGTAACCACAAGTGAAAACCGGGTTTAAAGACGTCATAGGCTCCTGGAAGATCATCGCTATCCGGTTGCCCCGGTAAGTATTCATTTCTAGTTCAGATAACGCGGGTAAATTAGTTCCATTAAACAGGATCTGTCCTTCAATCTTAGTATATTTTGGATCATGCAGGCGCATAATAGAAAAGGAAGTCACAGATTTACCAGAACCAGACTCGCCAACTATGCCCAGTACACTACCTTTTTTGGCATGGAAACTAATATTGTTGACCGCTGTAAACCAAGAATTGTCTTCCTGGTTGAAAAACTGAATATTTAGATTGATTACGTTTAACATCAGATGACCAATATAGACAATTTAATGCCTCGCTTTCCGTCATTTGTGCTATTTTTGCGAAATGGAAAGAGAAATTCTTGATACGAAGCGAAAGGCCCTTAATATTAATTTAAACCCGGATATTTACGGGACCTTTGCAGAGATCGGAGCGGGACAGGAAGTAGCACGTAATTTTTTCACTGCCGGCGCAGCTTCCGGAACAGTTGCTAAAACAATGTCAGCATATGATATGACCTTTAGCGATGCCATTTATGGTGCAGAAGAAAGTGGAAGATACGTAAGTGAGTCGAGGCTGAAAAAAATGCTGAACCATGAATTTGGCTTGCTTACTGAAAGATTATCTGGGGAGAAATATGACCGCAGGACCTTCTTTGCCTTTGCAGATACGGTAACCACTTTAAATTATAATAAATCAAATGACCCACACGGCTGGATCGGTATTAAATTTCAGACCGAACCAGCAGGGGAAGCCAATGAAATTTTCTTTCATGTCCGCTTATTAGATACAGATGCAGCATTACAACAAAATGTATTAGGGATCATCGGGGTAAACCTTGTTTACGCTGCTTTTTATTATCATAGTGATCCAAAAAGGATGATTGAATCACTTGCAGAAAACCTGACCATTGGTTCGGTAGAGATTGATCTGATCTCTGTAAGCGGCCCTGCCTTTAAAAACATCAATAATATCTTGCTCAATCTATATCTGATCGTAAAAGATTTCTCTGACGCAGCGATATTTGATTCGCTTGGTAACCCTTGTCTGGCCAAAGACCTGCTCTATAAAAGGGATATTATGATCCTGAGGACAAAATATGCACAAAAATCACTGCCCAACTTTAGTATGTTCAATAAGGCTGTAGACCAGTTCCGCAGAACAGAAAAAGTGAAGAAAGAGAACCTGAGTGTATTAATAGAGGTATTGCTTTCCAATGTGCTTACCGCCGATGAAGAAATGCCAGAAGAAATTGATCTGGAAAGCGTCGCCTTACGTGCAGAAGAAATGTGCAAAACAGGTAATCTGGTGATCGTTTCTAACTTTGCAAGACACAATAAACTCGCTAAATACCTGGATCGCTGTAAACCAAAAAGTGTAGGCATCTCTACCAATATCAATAACCTGAAATTTGTATTCAACTCCAGCAATTTTGGAGAAAACTATTCTAGTCAGCTGCTCAGTTATGTGAGCGATATGTTCACTAAAAATGTAAAACTTTTTGCCTATCCTTTCCTGGATAAGAAAACAAATCAAGTCATTACCACCGCAAATATGCCTGTCACACCAGATGCAAAGCCCCTATTTGATTTCTTAATTCTTAATGGATATATTGCCGATATTAAAGAATACAGTGAAACAGATGTGAAAACTGTATAATTTGTTTACAGCAAATTTATCCCCTAATTTTTATGAAACATGTAACCTCCTTGTTCCTCCTTGCTTCATTGACCTTTTCTGCCAGTTTTGCACAAACAAAAAGTAAGTCTGGAAACCCAATCTTTCCAGGCTGGTATGCAGATCCTGAGGTAGCTATATTTAAAAGCAACTACTGGGTATATCCTACTTTTTCTGCGCCCTATAAAGACCAGGTTTTTATGGATGCTTTTAGTTCTTCGGACTTACTAACCTGGAAAAAACACGATAGGATACTGGATACTTCAGGCGTTAAATGGGCAAAAAAAGCTTTATGGGCACCAGCAATTGTACAAAAAGATAAAAAATATTATCTGTTCTTTGGCGCAAATGATATTCAAAGCGACAAAGAAATTGGAGGGATAGGTGTGGCCGTATCTAATCGTCCTGAGGGGCCTTTTATAGATCATATTGGCAAACCACTGGTTGATAAATTTCATAACGGGGCACAGCCGATAGACCAGTTCACTTTTAAAGATAAAGATGGGCAGTATTACTTAATTTATGGAGGTTGGTCACATTGTAATATTGCTAAGCTGAGTGATGACTTTAAAAGCCTCGTGCCATTCAAAGATGGGACTACCTTTAAAGAAATTACACCAGAGGGTTATGTAGAAGGCCCTTACATGTTTTATAAAAATGGCAAATATTACTTTATGTGGTCAGAAGGTGGCTGGACTGGACCTGATTACTCAGTCGCTTACGCGATAGCCGATTCGCCAATGGGGCCTTTTAAAAGAATTGGTAAAATCTTAAAACAAGATCCTGCCATTGCAAGAGGAGCGGGGCATCATTCTATTATACACAATGAAAAGAAAGATCTCTGGTATATTGTTTACCATAGAAGGCCGCTTACAGAAACAAATGGAAATCACAGGGAAACCTGTATAGACATGATGTCTTTTGACGAAAACGGCTTAATTAATCCCATAGTGATTACCAAAGAAGGAGTTAAAGGGCAAAAGCTTTAATAGAGAAAATGCTTATAAAAAGGAAAAGGATTAGCTACAAACTAATCCTTTTCCTTTTTATAAGCATTTTTGATAACGATAGCCATACTGTTCTGCGGTTCTTCTAAGGGTTCAAACCCAAATTGACTATACAAGCGATGTGCATCTTTAGTAGCCAGCTGGTATCTTCTCAATCCCTGTAAATCTGGATGAAACATCATCAGCGACATCAGTTTTTTTGATAACCCCAGCCCTCTAAACTCTTCTGCTACATACACATCCGCCAGGTAAGCAAAAGTAGCTGCATCCGTTACCCAGCGCGCAAATCCAATCTGACGGGTTTCCTGATAGATCCCAAAACATAAAGAATTGCTAATCGATTTTTCTACCGTTAAATAAGGGATTTCCTGCGCCCAATAAGATGATTTACTCAGAAATTGATGTACCGCGGCGATATCTATCCTATTCTTATCATCTGAAAAGATAAACCCATTATCTATAATTTCCATGGTTCTTTCTTTAATGAATTTCGCTTCCTGATTATCGTATACTGAATTAATTACGCATATTAATAAATTGCAGTGGCTGGCCAAAATCTTCACTTTTACAAAGTGCGATCACCTTCTGCAAGTCATCAATATTTTTACTAGACACCCTTACCTGGTCATCCATTAGTGAAGGTTGCACTTTAATTCCGCTCGCCTTAATTTTAGCAATGATCTTTTTTGCGGCTTCTTTGTCTATCCCTTCTTTGATAGAAACTTCTTTCCTGATCATATTTCCGGAAGCATAAGATTCTTTTCCAAAATCAAGGCTATTTGGATCTAAGTTTTGTTTCATCATCCTGGAAATGATAGAATCTGTGATAGCTTTTAAACGCATATCATCTTCGGTGATAATGGTGATCACGTTTGTCTTTTTATCGTGATCTATTGTACTGTTTGAAGTAGAAAAATCAAAACGGTTAAGGATCTCTTTTTTTGCGTTGTTCATTGCATTATCCAATGTTTGCGCGTCAACTTTACTTACGATATCGAAAGTGGGCATGATTGTGGCTTTAGTATAAAAAATATATTAGATTTATATAATAATCATTTAACGCTCAAGCTAAAAAATATATTATGAAAACCAGTAAACCAAAAGTGCAAAAAAAAGTTGCTAAAAAAGCAGTTAAAAAAGAATTAGAGTTAAGTCTGACACAGAAATTTTTTGAAGCAGTGTCTCATTTGGGCCATGATGCGGAAAAAATTGGTGAAGAATTAGCTAAAGCAGCAAAATCTGTAGCCGCTAAACTGGGTAAAAAATTCACACCTACCGCTGCAGATGTTAAAAAAGACAAAAAAACAAAAGCTGTTAAAAAAGAGGTAGTCAGCAAAGCTAAAGAAGTTAAAAAAACAGTCGTTAAAGGCAGTAAAAAAGCAGAGAAAGAACTGAAAAAAGCTGCTTCTAAAGCCAAAACAGTTGTGAATAGTATTAAAGTTGCCCCAATTTCAACAAAAGAAAAAGTAGAAGGCGTGATGACTAAAGCTGTAAAAGCTCCACCTGTTCAACGTGCTAAACGTGTAGCCAAAACGGCTGTTGCTGAAGTAAACGCTGTAGCTAAACCAGTTAAAACAGCACCAGTTAAACGTGTGGCAAAACGTACCGCTGCCGTTATAAAACCTACAGTTGAAAAAACAGCAGTTACCACAGATAAAACAGCAGAGAAAGTGGAAGAAACTTCTCCAGCGCCTCAGCGCAGACGCGCCGGTCGTCCTTCAGCAGCAAATAAAACTGCAGACATATCTGCAGATAAAGCAGCAGTAAAGGTACCTGCAGTAAAAAATACTACAGAACCAGCAGTTAAAGCCACTGTAGCAAAAACAGCTAAAGTCCCTGCAAAAAGGACAGTTAAAACTCCTGTTGCTGCAAAAACCCCGGTTACTGACAAAGTTATACCTGCAGATGACAATACTGAAAAATCATCAGTTGTTCCTGCAGATGAAAATCTAGCTGGAGATAATTAATTCCATGCACGATCTCTAGGTTAATAAGCGAATAATTAACATAGAATTAACAATAGAATTTGCAGTTTTGAGCATCCGCTCCCGATACGGATATTTTGATTCTAATTCATGACTAAGAAGAAGGTACCATTTTTAAATAGAGAGATCAGCTGGTTATATTTTAACGAACGGGTTTTACAAGAAGCAGCGGATGAAACTGTACCTTTAATAGAAAGAATTAAATTTCTATCTATTTTCTCTTCAAATCTGGAAGAATTTTACCGGGTCCGCGTTGCCACAATGACGCGGCTTTCTAACTTGAATGATAAGGCTAAAGAATTATTAGGGTTCAATCCTAAAAAAGTCCTTAACGAAATCAAGAACATCGTGGTGAGGCAAGAGCGGAAATTTGAGCAGCTGTTCCAGGCAACGCTAATCAATGAACTTGCTCAAAACCGTATTTTTATTCTTAACGATACCCAGCTAAACGTAGCGAGAGGAGAGTTTGTAAGGGAGCATTTCAGGGATAAGATCCTGTCTAATGTGGTACCCATTATGATCGATCTGGAAAAACCCTTTCCAGAACTTAAAGACCGTTATCTATATTTCTTTGTCAGGTTAAAGAAAAAAGCAGGCAAAAAAGATGAGAAGTTTGCACTAATTGAGCTGCCACCTACCTTGCCCCGCTTTTTGGTGCTTCCAGAAACAAATGGGTTAAAATTTATTATCTTGGCAGAAGATATTATTAAATATTGCCTGGATGATATCTTTTATGTGTTTAAATACGATGAATTGGATGCCTATTCCATTCAGCTAACCAGGGATGCAGAACTTGATATCGACAAAAACATCAATGAAAAGTTTATAGAAGAATTAAAAACAAGTTTAGATAAACGTAAAAAAGGGAAGCCGATGCGCTTGCTTTATGACACAGAAATGCCGTTTGATATGCTCAGCGTGCTTGTTGCTAAACTGAAAATAGAAGCAGAGAGTCTAATTCCGGGAAACAGGTATCATCGTTTTGGTGACTTTATCCGGTTTCCTAACGTAGGAGATAAGACACTAGAATATGCACCTGCTGTGCCTTTAAAGGTTCATGGCCTGCACCGTACCCAGAGTATCTTTGATAAATTAGTGGAAAGAGATTATTTGATCAACCTGCCTTATCAATCCTATGATTATATTATCTTATTTTTAAGAGAGGCCGCTATTGACCCTAAAGTTACGGCTATTAATATTACGCTATACCGTTTGGCTGAAAACTCAAGAGTAATCAATGCTTTGATCAATGCGGCTAAAAATGGTAAGAAAGTAAATTGCCTGGTAGAACTGAAAGCCCGCTTTGATGAAAAAGCTAATATCTTCTGGACCAATCGCCTGGAAGAAGAAGGCGTTCATGTAAATTACGGATTAACCGATTATAAAGTTCATTCTAAAATATGCCTGGTTACCCGTATCGAAAAAGGGCGGCCCGTATATTACGCCAATTTAGCTACAGGGAATTTTAATGAAAAAACGGCTAGATTATACTGTGACCACAGTATTTTTACGGCTAAAAAAGAAATCACCCATGATCTGATCAAGCTTTTTGCGGCTTTAAATAAAAGAACAGTGACCACAGGCTTTAAACACCTGATCGTTTCGCCATTAGAATCCAGAAACAAATTCTATAAATTTATTGACCGCGAGATCAAGATTGCTAAATCAGGAAAACCTGCCTATTTAATCTTCAAAGTAAACAGCCTGGCAGACGAAGGAATTGTAGAGAAGCTTTACGAGGCAAGCAATGCAGGCGTAAAAGTGAAATTGATTGTTCGTGGTATTTGCTGTCTGATTCCAGGAGTGAAAGAATTTAGTGAAAATATCACCGTAGTGAGCATAATTGATAAGTTTCTGGAACATGCAAGGGTATTCATCTTTGGAAATAATGGAAATGAAGAAATGTTCCTTTCCTCTGGTGACCTCATGAGCAGAAATTTTGAGCACAGGGTAGAAGTTGGTTTTCCGGTACTGGATGATGAGGTCAGACAAGAAATAAGGGACATTATCGATTTTCAGCTTCAGGACAATGTAAAAGCCAGGGATATTACCCGGATGAACAACAATAAATACCACAAGAACAGGATTAGTACTAAGGTAAGGGCACAAGTTCAAACTTATAACTATTTAAAAAATAAACACCACTAGGGAATTATGCTCAGATATGCTGCAATTGATGTTGGCTCCAATGCTGTAAGGCTGCTTATTGCAGACATAACTTATAATGAAAACGGTTATGGATTTAAAAAGAATACTTTAGTTCGTGTTCCGCTTAGGCTAGGGGACGATGCATTTCTAGACCATAAAATATCTGCCCGTAAAATTGAAGACCTGCTTAAAACCATGGTGGCTTTTAAGAACCTGATGGACGTTTACCAGGTTACAAAATACCTGGCCTGTGCTACCTCCTCTATGCGTGAAGCAGAAAACGGTCAGGAAATCCTTAAAATGATCAAAGAAACAGCTCATCTTGATCTGGAGATCATTGAAGGACAAAGAGAAGCAAATATTATCTATGCCAATCATATCGAAGATAACCTGGATATCAAAAAAAACTATCTTTATATTGATGTTGGTGGTGGTAGTACAGAACTTTCAGTATTTGTAAACAAAGTTCCTGTAGCTTCTAAATCATTTGATATCGGCACCATCCGGATCCTTGATAACCAGGATAAAGAAGAAACCTGGGAAGAAATGCGGATATGGGTAAAAGAACAAACTAAATTCCATAAAAACCTGGCCGGTATAGGCACAGGCGGAAACATCAATAAGCTATATAGAATGGCAAATGAAAAAGAGGGGCAGCCTTTAACCTTTCTTAAGCTAAAATCAATTTATAACCAGCTTAACAGTCACTCCTTAAAAGAGCGTATCCAGGTATTTGGCTTAAATCCAGACCGTGCAGATGTAATTATTCCTGCATCTGAAATTTTTATCACCTTAATGAAATGGACAGGGATTAAACAGATCTATGTACCAAGAGTAGGTATGGCAGATGGAATTATTAACCTGCTGATCGAAGAGAACCTGAATGTGCAATAGCTAAGTAGCGCCCGTGATGACTGATTGATGCGGGATATGTTATGCCATTTTCCCGGTTAATTATCTCAGGAAGGCCCATGCTATTTTTAGCTAAACTATAGCTAACAGATGATTGGTTATAATCTTCCAGGTAATTCAATACATTTTTATGATAGGTAACACTGATCCCAAAAAGTTCCTGTGCAGTTAAAGCTGCGATGGAATGGATCAGCTCTTTGCTAAGTACAGAAGAGCTGAAAAACGTTCCATAAGGATGCCATACCTGTCCGCTTGCAGAAAATTCATCAATCTGTACCTCTCTGCATTCCAGGCTTAAGGGCGCATAACTGCGGATACCTGTCATTCTGTTTAGTACCTTGTAGGCGCTTTCTTTCATCGTCCAAAACAGCCAGACCAATATCGAAGGATCATTTGCCTCCCTAATCAGCCGCTGTTCTTCTGTGCTGAAGATTTTTTCGAGGTATCCTGTCCGCTTCCAGTTACTTTCTATTGCAGCCAGTTTTAAGTCTACCAAGTCATTACCTACCATTTGCGGCCAGTTTCTCTTCAATAATTGCAATAGCAGATTTTATATCCAGCATTTTTGTCATCGAGTCATTATCAATCTCGATATCAAATTTCTCTTCTAGATCTAGTACCACATCCACTAAATTCGCAGAATTAATCTGAAGATCTTTAATAAAATCTGTATGCTCAGTCAGTTGTTCCAAAGCCGTTAAATCTTGCGTATAAGGCGTAACAATTACTTTTAGTTCGGCAAGCAGTTCTTCTTTATCCATTTTCATATCGTTTTAAAATTATACAGGCATTCACATCTCCAAAGCCAAAGCTTGCTTTCGCTAAAACCTGGATTGGCTTTTCGATACAAGTCTGGGGAATTTTATCCCGGCTCACCAAAGCTTCAATTTCCGGATGCAGATCTTCGCAATTGAGGTTTGGGAAAATAAACCCTTCATGAAGTTCTAAAACAGAAGCTACGCATTCTATGCTCCCCGCAGCACTAATACAATGGCCTATCATCCCTTTAAGAGAATTGATATAAGGGAAATCATCACCTTTGCGTCCTAAAGCAGCGATCCAGTTTTCTATTTCCAGCGTATCCTTAACTGTTGCCGTTAAATGGCCGTTAATCACGTCTATTTCTGAAGACTGAACCCCCGATTGGCGGACAGCTGCGGTAATGCAGCGCTGCACAGCCTCCGGGTTTGGCGCAGTCATCGTTCCGCTACCACGCTGCCCGCCAGAATTAACATGGCCGCCGCGTATTTCTGCGTAAATTCTGGCTCCCCTGGATAATGCACTTTCTAAAGATTCCAGCACCATTGCACCCGCACCACTGCCCGGTACAAACCCACTGGCAGAAATGCTCATCGGGCGGCTGCCTTTTTCCGGCCGGTCATTATATTTATACGGGCAAACTTTCATCGCATCAAACCCGCCCCAGATATAAGGGCCACTATCACTCGTACTGCCAGCAAGCATAATCGTCGCCTGACCAGATTTAATCCGATCATAGGCCATTAAAATGCTTTCTACACCTGTAGCACAAGCAGCAGAATTAGTACTTACCTGGTTACCTAAGCCCAGCTTTCCTGCCAGAAAAGCACTGACACCGCTCATCATCGTCTGAGCGACAACAGTGCTGCCTAATTTTCTAATCTGGAGTTCATCAATCTTATAAATTGCTCCTCTAAATTTATCTATTCCAGAGGTACCTGTGCCAAAAATAGTTCCACAGTCCCAATTTGGCTCCATTACATGAGCCGGTACCAAACCTGCATCTTTCCAGGCATCTATTCCGGCAATTACCCCATATACGATGCCTGTACTTTCCATACTCCGCAGCTCCAGCGCGGTAAAATACTGTAAAATGCGCTTCTGGTCAATTACCGGTTTTCCTGCAATCTGGCAAGAGAAAAGAAGCTCCTCCAGCTGCGAGTCCTTTTTAATTCCAGACACCCCATTTCTAATGGCATGTCTAAACTGCATCAAGTCTGCACCATTTGGTGAAACCACGCCAAGGCCGGTAACCACTACCCGGTTAGTCATGCATTTTTGCGGTCACCATCCCAGATATATTTCCTTTACATACCGTTTCTCCAGCTTCATTTTTCATGATCACATTACAGTTTAGTTTTTTAAACCTGAAATAAACCTTCTCTGCAGTAACCGTTACTTTTTCTCCTGGAAAAACAGGTTTTTGGAAATCCACAGCCACAGAAGTAAGCATCACATGTGCTTTCATATCCGCATTTGCACCTTCCGATAGATAAATTCCCAAACAAACCAAACCAATTTGTGCCATGGTTTCCGTTAGGATTACACCTGGTGTAACCGGTGCATCCTTAAAATGGCCTTTATAGAAATCAAGGTCCTTATCATAAGTAAAAGTCCCGGTAGATCCATTCTCATCAATCTGCAACAGTTCATCAACAAATAAAAAAGGTTTGCTGTAAGGTAATTTTGCCAGTATTTCGTTCGCTTCCATTGTTATTAAATATTCAGTTTATATATCTTTTGCTGTAAAGTAAATACAAAAATCCTTTACCACTGCAATAAAATTCGCTGCGCTGTAAATCCAGGGCCAAAACTAAGCATCAATCCGCGTTCCCCAGCAGCAGGATTACTATCCATAAAGCGTTCTAAAACATACAAAACGGTAGCGCTAGACATATTTCCGTAGCATCTTAAGACCTCTTTAGTCTCATTTATATTTTTGCCTAGCTCTCCAAACAGGGATTCTACCACCTGTATGATCTTTTTTCCTCCCGGATGAAAAATCAGGTGATCGATATCCTTTATTTCCAAATCATTCTTAGCCAGAAACGGATGAATAATTGCCGGAAAATGTTCTTCAATGTTATTTGGTACTTCTACATCAAGCACCATTTGCAATCCTGTATTAGTCAGTCTAAAACCCATCAGATCTTCCGCCTCATAAAAATGATACATCTCTTCATCAACAATTTCCGGCCCCAAATCACTATCCGCAGAAGAAAGCAATACACAAGCCGCCCCATCACCAAATATTGCAGCACTCACAATATTAGCCATCGAATAATCATTCAGTTGAAAAGTAGCTGTTGGAGACTCTACCGCAATCACCGCTGCCCGTTTACCCGGATTTGCCTTTAAAAAGTTTTTAGCATAAATCATACCCGATACCCCAGCCACGCAACCCATTTCAGTAACCGGAAGGCGTATAATGTCCTGGCGCAGTTTCAGCGCATTAATCAGGTAAGCATCCAGTGAGGGGATCATGATACCGGTACAGCTTACTGTAATGATATAATCTAAGGCAGACGGTTCCCAGCCAGCCTTCTCCAAGGCATCTTGCAGGCACTTTTTACCCAGCTTAATTCCTTCTCTAATATATATATCATTTCGCTCCTCAAAAGTCAGGTCACTAAACACTTCTTCAGGAGACATAAAAGAGTACCGTTTATCCACAGCAGCATTTTCAAATATCTTTTTTACTTTCCTGATGAAACGATCTTCCTGACCATGCAGCCAAACATCCACAAAAGGAATAATCTCTGCCGTCTCTCTTGAATAAGCGGGTAAGGCTTTACTTACTGCTTTAATTTTTACACTCATATCGATTTAATTATCCACTGGTAACGAAAAGCCCATTTCCATTTAATATGGTAGTTTTTAAAATTTAGTTTTTCTGAATAGCTCAATAAATCTTTCCTTTTAAATCCGCGCAGGATAGATACCAATCCGTCTTCGCGGGACATATGATTTAAGCCAAATACGAAACATACAGCTTTAAACAGATAATAAGCAAGCGCACTCCTATGCAAGTCATTAATGACCAGCCCAAGGCTTGCACCAGTGTAATATTTTCTAAGAACTTGTAAAATTTCTTCCTCCTTAAAATGATGCAGGGTAACCGTACAAATTACAATATCACAATCAGCAGGCTGTTCCAGCTGATCAAAAATGTCTGCACAATCATAGCTGATATTAGGGTAATCAGCAGAAAGCTGACGGGCATGTGCGATCGTAAAGTTATTGGCATCTATACCCTTTAATACAAAATTTAAATGCTTGCGGGCGGCATAATCTGCAAGTACCCTTAACATATCCCCATTTCCGCATCCGATATCTGTAATGCGGATCACCGCATTTTTCGGCTGTCCTGCCAATAACAATTTTACTCCTTGCAGGGTAACTTTATTGCCGCCAAGCAATTGGTTAATACTGGCAATCTTGTCTAGCGCATCTCTTAATATCTCACCCTCCATCTGGAAATTATCCATCAGCTCAGGGGCGTTACTTCTATAAGTCGTATCTACAAACATTTAGGAAGGAGTAGTTAAAGTTTTACCGTGTGTTTTACGGATAATCATAGGTAATATTGCAGGAATATTTACCATTGCGGTCATCATCATATTGGATAATTTTTCTTTTCTTAGCAAGGCTGATAAAGCTGTGCCGGTTCTTAAACGTGATTTAAAATGGTGGTTCCAGGCAGCGGTATACTGCTGTTCCAGCATTGCCCTGGTCTTGATTGTTCCTTTAAAAAATTGTACCAGCAGTTCTGAACAAATTTTGGCACTATGAATAGCCATTGCCATCCCATTACCGCAAAGCGGGTGGATCAGGCCAGCAGTATCGCCAATCATCAGTATATGATCCAGTACAGCTTCTTTCGCACCAAATGAAAGTTGGCTAATCGTTAAAGGCTTTTCAAATAGCAATCTGCTGCTTTCAAAAATTTGCTGAAGTGCTTTGTTCTGATAAAGCACTTTTTCCTGGTAAGATGAAATACTTTTATATTTCATAAAAGTGCTGTAATCTGCAAGATAACAGATATTTATCTTTTGTTCTTCTACCTTAGATACGCCACAATAGCCACCATTAAAATTATGCAAAGCAACAAGATCAGGTTCAAATTCACCTTCATAATGTGCTTTTACTGCCAAAAATGGCGATTTAACCTGCATAAAATTCCGCTGCATTTTCAAATCCAGACCAGATCGCTTGCCATACGCACCAATTACCTGTGCCGCTGAGATCTTTTTTCCGGAAGCAAGTGCTGTGAGGAAGTTATTCTTTTCCGTAAAAACACCCGTTACCCTGTCTGTAATAACCTGTCCGCCCTTAGAATTGAATTTCTCATATAAAAAATTATCAAGTGCATACCTGCTAATTCCAAAACCGCCCAAAGGCAATTTTGCCGTTATACTTTTACCGGCAACAGTAGAGAATTTAAGCCTGCCTATTAAAGCAGGTTTCAGGATAGCGGGTTCTGCATCCAGCCATTTTAAATACGGCAGAACTTCATTAGATATATATTCTCCGCATACTTTATGCTGAGGATATTCATTTTTTTCTATCAGTACTACTTGTAAACCTTCTTTTTGTAAATGCAGTGCTGCAGTCAAACCTGCCAGTCCGCCTCCAATAATTAAAATATCTGTGTGGTCTTGTATCATTTAACAAAAAGAGGGGATATAACTGCTACAACAACAAGATACAGAAAAATGTTCGCTGTTACTTTAAAATATAGCGTTAAACCATTTGGAATTTAATTATCTTTAATAGATAATTAATTAATATGGATAATCAGGGAAATATACCAGATGAAATGTTGTTAAACAGGATATACCTGGTGAGGGAACAAAAGGTGATGTTAGATAAAGATCTTGCAGATCTTTATGATGTTAAAGCTATCCGTTTAAGGGAGCAGGTGAAGAGAAATCCAGAACGTTTTCCATCAAATTTTATGTTTCAATTAACGCCTGAAGAGGCTTTAAACATGGTATCGCAAAATGCGATACCATCGAAACAACAGCTTGGGGGCACATTGCCCTATGCTTTTACTGAGCATGGAATACTCATGTTATCTAATGTTTTAAGGAGTGAAAGGGCCATAGCGATGAGTATACGCATTATTGAGCTCTTTGTTAAGCTGAGGGAAACTATGCTTTTACATAAGGATATTTCTATGCTGGTAGAACAGGTCGATAAAAAGCTATATAAACAGGATGAAAAAATAGAACTTTTATTCAGCTATTTGGAAAAATTTACGGAGAAAGAAGTGATGCCCAGGGTACAGATCGGGTACAAAAGAAAAGAGGAAGGAGAAGTAAAAAGCCCTGTTCCAAATCAATGAAACAGGGCCTGTTTTATTAAAAGCTATTAACCTTAGTTTTCCAGTAATTGTGCAGCTTCACTATCAAGGAAAAAAGTAAGTCCGCCATCAATCGGGTCAATTAGCTGAGAAGGATAAAGTTCGATATTCTTCTTTTCATCCTCAATCACATGTTTGATAGCTTCAGCTTTGGATTCTCCAAAAACAAGGAAAGCCACATTTTTAGCTTTATTGATCAGCGGCGCAGTAAAGGTAATCCGGTAAGTAGACAATTTCTCTACAAAAACAGAATCCACTGTCACCTCTTTATTACCCAATACTTCCGTACCAGGGAACAGCGAAGCGGTATGCGCGTCATCGCCCATTCCAAGTAAGATCAAATCAAAAGAAAGATCTGCCCCATCAAAATGCGTACTAATTGCTTTTGCATATTCGATGGCTGCTTTCTCTGGAGCCAAAGTAGTATCTACAAAGAAAATATGGTCAGCTGCAACATTTAAGGGGTCCAGGATCGATTTCCTTGCCATCAAGCCATTATAACTTTCATGTCCTGGTGGCACATTACGTTCGTCACCGATAAAGAAAAATACCTTAGACCAATCTAGCTTTTCCCTATACGTAGTAGAAAGCATGGCATACAACTCTTTTGGAGAATTGCCGCCAGTCAGTACAAAATTAAAGCAGTCCTTTTCTGCAATCGCTTTTTCAGCAATCGCAATCACATAATCTGCCAAATCCTGTAACAGTTCAGTTTTTGTTTTATAGATGAGTAAGTTCATTTGCTAATTAATCTTTAATAGGTAAAGTAAACCAATGGAAACCGTCTCTTGCAATCAATGCTTCTGCATCTTCAGGTCCCCAGGAATCAGCAGGGTAGTTAGGGAAGCTCAAAGATTTTTTGCTTTCCCAGGCATTAATAACCGGCATTAATAATTCCCAGGCACTTTCTACCTGATCTGCACGCATAAACTGAGTTTGATCAGCAATCATGACATCAAGTAATAATGTTTCATACGCCTCAGGCGCTTGTGCACTATAGGTACCTTTATAATCGAATACCATATCTACAGGATTCAATACCATATCTAAACCTGGTCTTTTCGCCTGTACTTGTAAACGGATACTCATTTCAGGCTGGATACTAATGATCAACCTGTTATGTTGCCAGTTCTCTGTAACTCCAGCAGGAAAAACCTGGTGAGGAACATCTTTAAACTGGATGGTAATTAACGATGAAGTTTGGAACAAACGCTTTCCAGTACGTACATAGAAAGGGATTCCCTGCCAGCGCCAGTTATCCACAAAGAACTTAGCCGCAGCAAAAGTCTCTGTATTAGAATCAGGAGCTACATCTTTTTCAGAACGGTAACCAGGAACTTCTTTTCCTTCTACCCATCCTTTAGAATATTGGCCGCGCACTGTGCTTAAACGGATATCCTCAGGACTAAAAGGACGCATTGCTTTCAATACATCTACTTTTTTATTCCTGATCTCATCAGCATCAAAATTAATTGGTGTTTCCATTCCAATTAAGCAAAGCAATTGTAAAATGTGATTCTGGATCATATCTCTCAATGCACCAGCACCATCATAATAACCACCACGGTCTCCTACACCCAATTGCTCAGTCACAGAGATTTGAACGTGATCAATATACGTACGGTTCCAAAGCGGCTCCAGGAAGGAGTTCGCAAAACGGAAAGCCATGATATTCTGAACAGTTTCTTTTCCTAAATAATGGTCAATTCTATAAATTTGTTTCTCGGTAAAGATACCAGTAAGCAATTTATTTAGCTCTTTAGCAGTTTCCAGGTCATGTCCAAAAGGTTTTTCAATTACGATACGGCAATTGTCCTCTGTACCAACCAGGTCATACTTAGCTAAACATTCTGCAATCAGCGGAAACAAATTAGGTGCTACTGCAAGATAATAGATCACCTGCGTTTTAGGACCAAAATCCGTACGCAGTTTTTCAATATTTGTTTTTAATACCGCAAAAGTTTCAGGCGCTGAAACATCCACAGAATTATAATATACATTTTCAGCAAACTCGTCCCATTTTTCCTGTTTCACTTTACCTGCACGGGAAAATGAATTTACGCCACCCATAATGGTGGTACGGAACTCCTCATCAGTTAGCTTTTTTCTTGCTGTACCAATCAGGGCATACTCTTTAGGCATAAAACCATCCGAATATAAATTATATATAGCTGGCGCAAGTTTGCGCAAATTTAAATCACCAGTACCGCCAAATATGACAAATATGGTTGGGTTAAGGCATTTACTTGTTTTCATCTCGTTATTATTTAGAATTTTTTGGATTCCAGATGGCATGGAAAGTTCCTTCTGCATCTGTACGTTCAAATCTATGTGCACCAAAGAAGTCTCTTTGCGCCTGAATTAAGTTAGCTGGCATTTTTTCTGTTCTTAACGTATCAAAATAAGTAAGGGCAGAAGCAAACGCCGGTATAGCTAGTCCGCTTTGTAAGGCATGTCCAACAACTGAACGCATACCAGGAAGAACTTCTTTCATTTTTACCTGCACACCTGCATCGGCGTAAAGATGTTCCAGATCAGGCTGTTTTTTATAGGCCTGGTAAATATCTTCCAAAAATTCAGCCCGGATGATACATCCGCCGCGCCAGATTTGTGCAATCTCATGCAGGTTCAATTCATATTCATAGGTAATAGATGCCTGCCATAATAAATGAAGGCCTTGCGCATAAGAAGTAATCACAGAGAAATATAAAGCTTGCTCCAGTTCTTTCACAAACTGTTCTTTATTTTCTGCGAATGGTACATCCTGCTGATACGCTTTAGCTAAAGCTGTACGCAAAGTTTTAAACTTAGAAAGATCCCTTGTACTTACCGCCTCATTGATTGTAGGAATAGGCAATTGCAGGTCCATTGAAACCTGTGAAGTCCATTTTCCTGTTCCTTTAGATCTCGCTTCATCCTTAATCATATCGATAAGGAAAGCATCAGACTGGTCATCTTTAACTTTAAAAATATCCCTGGTCACTTCTAAAAGGAAAGACTGCAACCTGCCATTATTCCATTCTTCAAACACCCCATAGATCTGCTCATTAGAGTAGTCCAGCGCATTTTTCATAATATCATAACTTTCCGCTAAAAGCTGCATCATTGAATATTCAATCCCATTATGCACCATTTTCACAAAGTGTCCGGAAGCTCCGGGGCCAATATAAGCCACACAAGGATCACCGTTAACTTTTGCAGAAACCGCTTCCAGGATCTCTTTCATATTACCATAAGCAGTTTTATCGCCACCTGGCATAATACTAGGGCCAAAACGTGCACCTTCTTCACCACCAGAGATTCCCATTCCAAAGAAATGCAGCCCAATTTCAGAAAGTTCAATTGCTCTTCTGCTTGTATCTGTAAAATGAGAGTTACCGCTATCAATTATCATATCACCTTTATCCAGTAAAGGCTCCAGTTCTTTAATTACACTATCTACGATTGGACCAGCAGGAACAAGAAGCATGATCCTTCTTGGTAATTGCAGGCTGGCCACAAAATCTTCTAAAGAGGAATAAGCAGTCAGGTTATGTTTTGCACCATCTTCCTTTAACTTCTCGATCATTTTGGTGTCCTTGTCGTAACCAGTAACAGCAAAGCCGTTATCAGCCATATTCAACAATAAATTACGGCCCATAGTACCCAGGCCTATCATTCCTAATGTGTATTTACTTTCCATTTTATGAATTTGATTTTGGATGAATAGTGAAAATGTGATATTTTTCTTCGGCGTCCCATAATTTGGCACCACCTTTTATTCCATCCCTGTTTGAAACTTGTTTGATGTTGTGATCTAGCTCGAAATCGATTTGTTTAGCATTGCCGCCACCCAGGTATAGCGTATCATAGTTGAAAACGGTTTTGTAGATCTGGATGATCCGCTGAAGCCTTTCATTCCACTCTTTTTTACCTTCTTTCTCAAAAGCTTTGTTGCCTATATAATCATCATAATCTTTATTTTTGGTGATTGGAAGGTGTGAAAGTTCCAGATGAGGCAGCAATTCACCATCAAAAGTTAGTGAGGTGCCAAATCCGGTACCCAGTGTTAAAACGATTTCGAAACCTTTACCCGCAATCACACCTAAGGCCTGCTGGTCGGCATCATTGATTAGCCTGACCGGTTTATCTAACAGGTTACTAATTTCCTGAGCGAGTGGAAAACCAGCCCATTTGTTTTTTGCAAGATTAGGTGCAGTTTCTACAATTCCACATTTAACATAACCTGGAAAGCCTATTGCTATTTTAGCATATGGGCTAAGCGGAGAGACCAGTTCATGGATAACTTTAATAACCGCTTCTGGAGTAGAATCTTTTGGTGTAGGTAGTTTTGTGTATTCAGAGAACAGCTCACCGTCTTGTGTGAGGATACAGGCTTTTATGCTGGTACCGCCAATATCAATTGATAAAATATGAGTGTTCTTTTCGTTTTGTTCTTTACTGGACATGTTTATTTTTTTATGCGCATTGCTTGAACTATATAATGGGTCAAATTAACAAATTTTCAACCATAAAACCCCCTCTTATGGTCAAAAAAGTGGAATAAAAGGCGCTTATTCATCAAAAGTCTGGTATACGGCACCTGAGGACGAATCAAAAAGTAAATTTGATATCTATATGACTTTAAATACCCGTCAGCGCGTACCTGTAAACGAAAAAAACTGCCGTATAAATTAATATACGGCAGTTTTTGTAAGGTAATCAGGTTATATTATTTGCTTCCTAATGCATTTTGCATTGGATTAGCACCTATAGACTGGCCGCGTGCGGCTGTAGTTCTTTGTTTAAACACCTGGAATTTTGATTCTTCCGATTTACCGCCCCATACATTATTGCTTTCATCAATATCAGCAGTTTCACGCATCGGGTCTAATTTTATACCAGTCACTTCTTTATCCTGAACATAAAATTTAGAAGCAGTTTGCTCATTATGTCTCCAGATCTGTGCAGAGATCCTGTCTATTTTTTTCGTTCCATCAGCGAAAGTAAATTCAACGATAATTGGCATCACCAATCCACCTTTGTTACTAAAGGAAAGTTCATAATAATATTTACCTGCATATTTTTTCTGCTCTTCAGCAGTTAATTTATCCAGAGATACCGGAGATTCCACTTTGCGTTCTGTACCATCATATTTCTCTAACCCGCGGTCATATCTCCAATAAAAATCCTGAGTTGATTTATCCAGGTCAGTATAAAATTTAATATTCTTATCCGCTCTGTTCCTCACTTTAGAAATATCATCAAACGCATTTACCATTGGTGCATCCAGTTTAACAGTTCTTGTTCTGGCATCAGGGATTTTAGCATCCACATCAGCTTTTCCAACTTTAACTGCATCCAGTGAAATGTCACAAGCATCTGTACCATAGAACCATCCTCTCCAGAACCAGTCTAAGTCTTCACCACTGGCATCTTCCATTGTTCTGAAAAGATCAGCAGGCGTAGGGTGTTTAAATGCCCATCTTCTGGCATATTCTTTAAAAGCATAGTCAAAAAGCTCTCTGCCCATAATAGTCTCTCTTAAGATATTAAGTGCAGTAGCTGGTTTAGAATACGCATTAGGACCAAAACGGGTAATGTTTTCTGAGTTGGTCATAATAGGTTCCAGCTCATCCTTAGGCAATTTCATATAATCCACAATCGTATACGCGGCACCTTTTTTAACCGGGAATTTATTATCCCAAAGTTCTTCGGTGAGGTACTCTAAAAATGAATTTAATCCTTCATCCATCCAGGTCCACTGGCGCTCATCACTGTTTACGATCATTGGGAAGAAATTGTGTCCCACCTCATGAATAATCACACCTAACATTCCATTTTTTGAACTCTCGCTATAGGTACCATCTTTTTCTGTACGGCCATAGTTAAAACAGATCATTGGATATTCCATCCCATTTGCCGCCTCAATACTTTGCGCTACCGGGTATGGATAAGGAATAGTGAAATCAGAATACGTTTTAATCGTATGTGCAACCGCTTTAGTAGAATAAGGGCGGTATAAATTATAAGCCTCTTTACCATAGAAACTCATGCACATCACTGATTTACCTTCAATTTTTTGTGCCATTGCATCCCACACAAACTTCCTGGAAGAAGTCCATGCAAAATCACGAACATTATTTGCAAGAAATACCCATGTTTTAGTTGCCGTACTTTTTACTGTTTCTGCTTTCTTTGCTTCAGCAAGTGTCACCACTTCAATAGGTTCGGCAGAAGTTTTAGCTTTATTATATCTTGCCAGTTCGGCAGGAGTTAATACTGCACTATAGTTAATACACTCACCAGTTGATCCAATATGATGATCAGCAGGAACAGTCATTTGTACTTTGAAATTACCAAAAGTTAAAGCAAATTCACCTCGGCCAGTAAACTGGTGGTTCTGCCATCCCTGGAAATCACTATACACACATAATCTAGGGTACCATTGGGTCATTGTAAATAAGTAATTACCATCTTCCGGGAAAAACTCATAACCACCGCGTCCGCCAACAGCGATACGATCAGTGATCTTATAGTTCCAGTTTACGTTAAATACGAACTGCTGACCAGATTTTAAAGGTGCAGGTATTTCTACACGCATCATGGTTTTATTGATCGTATATTTTAGGTTCTTACCTAATGCATCAGTAATCTTTATAATAGAAACACCATTCCCATTATCAGCAGTACTGATTTCCGTATTATCAATCGATTTAGTCGTTGCAATATTGCCCGGCAGTTTAGAAGAACTCTGGAAATCTGCTGCATTTATATTACTGTGCTCATTCTCGTCAAGCTGTAACCAGATATAGGTAAGTACATCAGGAGAATTATTGAAGTAAGTTACTTTTTCTGAACCCGTAAGCAATAATTTTTGTTCATCTAAGCTACATTTGATATCATAATCTGCACGCTGCTGCCAGTATTTTACACCCGGTGCACCACTTGCGGTACGTTGTTCATTTGGAGTAGATAAGATGGTGCCCAGCTGCTCAAACTTATTTCCATGGTTACTTCCAGGATTATTTTGAATGTTCTGCGCAAAAGAAACCTGCAAAGACGTGCCGAGCAGGAGCGTGGCGAGTAGAGTTTTGTTCATTTGAAGTTTTTTGTTGAAAGTCTAAATTTAAACCGTTTTTTTGTATTGAAAAAATTAAATCTGTTTTATGTTGTCTTTCGTTCATCAATCGCTACTAATTTGTTACGTTATTGCCGGTCTTTTTAATCCCGAAACCAACGCAGAAACCAGTCATCCGGTAAAACACCCTTTACACTTAGGGTCAGTAGAATTAAATTATAATCTCAAATCTGCTGCCGTTGAAGTAAGCTGCCGGGTGTTTACAGATGATTTTGAAGAGCTGCTGGCTAAAAATTACAAGACAAAAACTGATCTTTCTGCTGCGGCAAAACATACAGAAATGGATGCATTAGTTAAAAAATATATGGCTACCCATTTTCAATTAAGCACAGCCGGTAAAATACTGCCCTTAACCTATCTGGGGTATGAAAATGATAACGAAGCCATCCTGATTTACATGGAATCTGCTGCAGTTAAAAACCTGAAGACAATGCAGGTAAGCTGTACTGTTTTATATGATTTATTTGACGATCAGACTAATATTTTTCATGTTACCGCTAATGGAAACAGAAAAAGTTCTAAATTGACCTACCCGGATAAAAAATTTACAGCAACATTTTAGAGCACTGTTCCAGGCATTAAACCATTTATAAATTACACGGTATCCTATGTATAAATTAGCACAAACCATGCGCTGGTATGGTCCCAATGATCCAGTAAGCCTGGCTGATATGCTACAGGCAGGTTGCTCTGGGGTAGTCTCTGCGCTGCACCATTTACCAAATGGGCAAATATGGACAATAGAAGAGATTAAAAAACACCAGCAACTCATTCGTAACGCTGGGTTGGAATGGACAGTGGTAGAGAGTTTACCTGTCCATGAAGATATCAAGGTGCGTAAAGGCAATTACCTGCAATACATAGAAAATTATAAAATCTCACTGGCCAATCTGGCAAGCTGCGGGATCACCATAATCACCTATAATTTTATGCCAGTATTAGACTGGACAAGAACTCACCTGGATCATCAGCTGCCCAATGGAGCAGAAGCACTCTTGTTTGATAAGGCAGCATTAGTCGCATTTGACGTTTTCATCCTGAAAAGGGAAGGCGCATCAGCCGGTTATACAGCAGCAGAACTTACCCGTGGTGAAGCTTATTTTAAAGCACTTAGTGCCGCTGACCAGCTTAAAATTGAACGCAATATCATTGCCGGTTTACCCGGAAGTGAAGAAAGTTTTGGCTTAGCAGAGTTTCTAAATGCGCTAGGGGCCTATACAGGAATTGATGAAGAACAGCTATTTTTAAATCTTACCGGCTTTCTAAAAGAAGTGATTCCTGCAGCAGAAAACAATGGCATTAAAATGGTCATCCATCCAGATGACCCGCCTTATGCAATTTTCGGTTTACCCAGAATTGTAAGCACTGCGGTACAGCTGGAGCGTCTGTTTCAGGCTGTACCTTCCTTATCCAATGGACTTTGTTATTGTACAGGTTCTTTAGGTGTAAGGGCCGATAATGATTTAGTTGCTATTTTAGAGCAATTTAAAGACCGGGTTAATTTTGTCCATTTGCGCAGCACTAAAAGAAACGAGTTTGGTGATTTCTTTGAAGACAACCATTTAGAAGGTGATGTAGATATGTTTGCGGTGATTCAAAAATTAATAGAAATTCAGCAAGACAGAAAATTAAGTATTCCAATGCGCCCAGATCATGGACACCGGATGCTGGATGACCTGCATAAAAAGGTTAATCCGGGGTATTCTGGAATTGGCCGGTTAAAAGGGCTGGCAGAATTACGCGGATTAGAATTAGGGCTAGCCAGGGTTTATCAAAATAACCATTCCTAATATATAGGATAAATAACTCTCTGGAGACTTCATAAAAGGCTTTTTTTAAGCAAAAAGCCTAATTTATCAATTTGATAAATTAGGCTTTCATTTATATTTGACAGTTCACTGATATAAACTATAAAAACTAGTTCTACATTTGTTTAACACTGTTAGATAATTTACAGTTTTATATTTGCCATGGGCAGTAAAGAGAGAATTCAAAGAATTAAGGAAGAAACAAGGGCTAACATCTTAGAGGCCTCACTGGAAATTGTCAAAGAAGACGGTTGGCAGGCCTTAAGTATGCGCAAAATTGCGGATAAAATTGAATACACCGCACCCATCATTTATGAATATTTTGCTAATAAAGAAGGTATCTTACTGGAATTAACACGTAAAGGAAATGTGTTATTGCTTGCTGATTTTAAAGCAGCTAAAGCTTCGCAGGACACCGCAGAAAAACAGTTAGAAGCCATGTGGGTTTCCTACTGGGATTTTGCATTTGCCAATACTGAACTTTATAAATTAATGTTTGGCGTAGATACCAGTTGTTGCAGTCAGCAAAAAGCATTGCCTGAAGCAGAAGCTGCAAGAAATTTATTAAATGAAGCCATTGCTGAAGTAATGCATGACAAATCTCCATCTGATGAAATTATCTGCAGAAAATATTTCACCTTCTGGTCTATCATTCACGGGTTAATTTCTATCAACCTGGTCAGTAAAGGAACTTACGATGAAATGAACCAGCACATTCTAAAAGATGCTATCCACGGAATTATAAAATCAATTAACGACTAAAAACTTTTTTTTTATGGAATACTTAACACTGTTAAATTATCTATATGTCATTACCAATAACTCAAGAAAAAGAGCCAGAAACTCTGTTTCGTTTTTTTTATCAAACCACTTAACAGTGTTAAATAATCTTGTTAAGTTAAAACAGCCTTCAGTCCAACATTAATATATCCATTTTTTTATTCTTCCATTTAACACTGTTAAACAATTGATTAACGTTATGAGAACTTCAATTTTACTACTCGCTATATTCTTCGCCGCTTGTTCTGGCGATAAAGTTCAGGCCCCAGCTGTTGTGTTACAAACACTGCCAGTACTCGCTTTACAAAACAGTACAGAAACTACTTTTGCCGACTATCCTGCTTCCATACAAGGGACGGTAGATTTAGAGATCCGCCCTCAAATCTCTGGGGTATTAGATCAGATCTTAATCAATGAAGGTGCTTTGGTACAAAAAGGCCAGCCTTTATTTAAGATCAATGCGCTTCCATTCCGCGAAGCTTTAAATAATGCAAAAGCTTTACTGCATGCTGCACAGGCAGCAGTAACAAATGCACAAATTGAAGTAGATAAACTGACCCCGCTGGTTCAAAATAAAGTGGTATCAGATTTTCAGCTTAAAAGTGCAAAATCTGCCTATCAATCTGCATTGGCTAGTGTAGAACAAGCTAGGGCAGGGGTTGCTTCTGCTAATATTAACTTAGGATATACCCTGGTTAAAGCACCTGTGACAGGCTATGTTGGCCGTTTACCTAAAAAACAGGGAAGTTTAGTGAGTGCTACTGATGCCATTCCGTTAACCCAGTTATCTGATGCGCATGAAGTACATGTTTATTTCTCTTTAGGAGAGAACGACTTTATTGGCTTTAATGCTAAATACCCAGGTAAAAACATTACAGAAAGACTTAAAAACTTGCCTGGTGTTTCTTTGGTACTGGCAGACAATACGGTTTATACCAGTTTAGGGAAAATTGATATGGTAGACGGGCAGTTTGATAAACAAACTGGTGCGATTGCTTTGAGAGCTACCTTTCCAAATAAAGAAGGTTTGTTGAGATCAGGTAATACCGGTAAGGTCAGACTAAGCCTTCAACATGCAAATGCGCTTTTAATCCCACAATCATCTACGGTAGAAGTACAAGATAAAATGTTCGTTTTTACTGTTGATGCTGCGAATAAAGTAAGTAAACAACCCATCACTGTAACCGGAACAAGTGGAACAAACTATTTAGTTGCTGCTGGCTTAAAAGCAGGCGACAGAATTGTTTTTGATGGAATTGATAAACTTAAAGATGGAGAAGTTATTCAGCCTCAAAAAGTAAAAGATGAACCGTTAAAGACTGCTTTAAGATAATTTAATTCGATAAGATAATATCCCTGATATCATGTTTAAAAAATTTATAGACAGACCTGTCTTAGCCACAGTTATATCCATTTTGCTCGTCATTTTAGGCGTGCTTGGACTAACTAGATTACCCCTGCAACAGTTCCCTGACATTGCGCCACCGGCGGTTCAGGTTACCGCATTATACCCTGGTGCAAATGCAGAAACCGTACTGCGTTCTGTAGCACCTTCTATTGAAGAATCAATTAATGGTGTAGAAAATATGAGCTATATGAGCTCTACTGCCAGTAATGATGGTTCCTTAGTGATCACAGTTTATTTTAAACTTGGGACAGACCCGGATCAGGCCGCTGTAAATGTACAGAACAGAGTTTCACAAGCCACTAGTCAGCTCCCTGCAGAGGTTGTTCAGGCAGGTGTGACCACTGCAAAGCAACAAAATAGTTTAATCATGGTGCTCAGCATGTTTACTGAGGATGAAAAAAGCTACGATCAGACTTTTATGGCTAATTATGCGGCGATTAACCTGGTACCTGAAATTAAAAGGATTCCAGGGGTAGGGCAAGCTGCAATTTTTGGCGGGAGTAAAGATTACTCGATGAGGGTATGGTTTAACCCTGCTCAAATGGCGGCCTATAACTTAGTACCCAATGATGTAATTGCAAAAATAAAAGATAAAAATTTAGAAGCTGCTCCAGGCATGTTTGGGGAAAGCAGCAAAAATGCTTTTCAATACACTTTAAAATATAAAGGAAAGCTTACCAAGCCAGAAGAATACGGGAACATTATCATTCGTTCTAATGCAGATGGATCTTTTCTAAGATTAAAAGATGTTGCCAGGATTGAATTTGGTGCTTACACCTATGCTAGTTTAACCACAATCGATGGTAAACCAGGATTGAACATCGCTATCCAGCAATTGAGTGGTTCCAATGCCAATGATATCCAGATTGCTATTGACAAGTTCATGAAAAAGGCAGAAAAAGACTTCCCAAAAGGAGTTAAATATTTCGTCTTATATAGTACCAAAGTATCCTTAGATCAAAGTATAGATCAGGTGATCCACACGCTAATAGAGGCATTTATATTGGTATTTATCGTCGTGTTTATCTTTTTACAGGATTTCCGTTCTACACTGATTCCTGCAATTGCAGTTCCGGTAGCCATATTAGGAACGTTTTTCTTTATGCAGCTTTTTGGATTCTCCATTAACCTGTTAACGTTATTTGCCTTAATTTTAGCCATTGGTATTGTGGTCGATGATGCGATTGTCGTCGTCGAAGCTGTCCATGCCAAAATGGAGCACAAGCATATCGGGCCAAAACCTGCTACTGCGGCAGCCATGCATGAAATTACCGGTGCGATTATTTCGATTACCCTGGTGATGAGTGCGGTATTCTTGCCAGTTGGTTTTATGGAAGGCTCTACTGGTGTTTTCTACAGGCAATTTGCCTTTACGCTGGCTATTGCAATTGTGATCTCGGCTGTAAACGCCTTAACCCTGAGTCCTGCATTGTGTGCGTTATTTCTTAAAGAAATTCATCATGACAAAAACGCACCTGTAGTTAAAAGTAGCTTTAAACAAAGGTTCTTTGCTGGCTTTAACAGAAGTTTTGATTCTTTAACCAACAGATACGTAGGAAGCTTAAGGTTCCTGATCCGTACTAAATGGGTAGGATTAGCCGGTTTAGCTATTGTTATTTTAGCTACCGTTTGGATGGTTAAAAGAACACCGACCGGTTTTATCCCATCAGAAGATCAGGGATTTATTGCCATTGCAATGACTAGTCCAGCTGGCGCATCCTTAGACCGGAGTACAGCAGCCATGAAACAGGCAGAAAATCTATTGAGACCATTGCCTTTTACAAAAATCTTCAATGGACTATCAGGATTTAGCGTATTGACTTCATCTACCAGCCCTTCGGCAGCGACCATGTTTATCTTATTGAAACCAGCGGAGGAAAGAGGTGAAGAGAAAGACATCAATAAGATCATGGAAATTGTGAAAGGGAAATTAAATACCATTGATGGTGCAAAATTCTTTGTATTTACTTTTCCAACCGTACCAGGTTTTAGTAATGTTGATGGATTAGATATGGTGCTTCAGGATAAAACCGGAGGTAAACTGAACCGCTTTAGCGGGATTGCCAATAATTTTATCGGCGAGCTGATGAAGCGTCCTGAAATCGCTTTTGCCTTTACTTCATTTAAAGCAGATTACCCGCAATTAGAAATGGAGCTGGATGATGCTAAAGCAGAGCAATTGGGCGTGTCTACAAAAGATATCCTGCAAACGATGCAATCCTACTTTGGTAGTGCACAAGCCTCTGATTTTAACAGATTTGGAAAATACTACAGAGTAATGGTACAGGCAGATATTACCGACCGTGCAGACGTTTCTGCGATGGATGGGGTATTTGTTAAAAACCAGGCCGGAGAAAATGTACCCATCAATACGTTAATCAAATTAAAACGTGTATATGGCACAGAAACAGCCTCTCGTTATAACCTGTTTAATTCTATTGGTATCAATGCGATTCCTAAACCTGGCTACAGTTCTGGTGATGCGATCCGCGCGGTAGATGAGGTAGCTGCACAACAATTGCCTTCAGGATTCTCTCATGAGTTTTCCGGGATCACTAAAGAAGAGATCACCTCTGGTGGACAGTCTGTTGTGATCTTTGGTCTATGTTTAATCTTTGTATACTTCCTTTTAGCGGCACAGTATGAAAGTTATATCCTGCCACTGGCAGTAATTCTTTCCATTCCAACCGGTGTATTTGGGGTATTTGTAGCCATTGGCCTAACAGGAATTGAGAATAATATTTATGTTCAGGTAGCACTGGTCATGCTGATCGGCCTGCTTGCCAAAAACGCCATTCTGATTATAGAATTTGCCGTTCAGCGCAGAAGAGCAGGGAAGACCTTAGTTTCTTCCGCTTTAGAGGCAGCAAAATTAAGGCTGCGCCCGATTATTATGACTTCACTGGCCTTTGTAGTAGGGCTGATCCCAATGATGCGTGCCAGCGGGCCTTCTGCATTAGGTAATCACTCTATCAGTATTGGTGCAGCCGGAGGAATGGTTTCTGGGGTAATCCTGGGGTTATTTATCATTCCGGTACTGTTTGTGATTTTCCAGTTCATACAGGAAAAAGTTACAGGCAAACCAACTGAGCCAGTTGAAAATGTTCACACTAATACACTTAACGAATATGAAACCGTATAAAAATATATTTCTTGCCTTTTTAATTTTACTCGCTGCTGGTGCTTGTAAAGTCACTAAAGATATCCAGAAACCTGTAGATGCTGCACCTGAGCAGTTCAGGAATGGTTCTGCAGGAGATACCAGCAGTATTGCGCTCTTGCCTTACCAGGATTTTATTAAGGAACAAGCAATCCGCGATTTGATCGATACCGCGATGCTCCATAACTATGATGTGCAAATTGCACTTAAAAACATGGAAGCCGCATCTTTGGTTTTCAGACAATCAAAATTAGGGAATTTACCAGAATTGAACTTGCAGGTAACTGCGAGTTCAAACCGCCCTTCCGACAATAGTTTGAACGGTTTAACGATCAGTCAGTTTGCCAATTCAAAACACATTGAAGATTATACCGCATCACTTGGTTTAAGATGGGAAGCTGATATCTGGCGTAAAATTGCCAATCAGAAAAATGCTGCAGGTGCGGCATACCTGCAATCTGCTGAAGTGAAAAAAGCAGTTCAAACCCGGTTAGTGGCAAGTGTTGCACAGGGTTTTTATCAATTGATTATGTTAGATACGCAATTGGAAATCGCTAAGAAAAACCTGGCATTAAATGATAGCACCTTAAATATCATTAAAATGCAGTTTGATGCCGGGCAGGTTACTTCATTGGCTATCCAGCAGGCAGAAGCACAACAACTCGTAGCGGCAGGTTTAGTGCCACAGCTAGAACAAAGGATTGGATTACAAGAGAATGCACTAAGCATTTTAACCGGTGCTTTTCCTACAGCCATTGCCCGGGTGGGTACCTTAAATAGTTTTAACGTTCAGCAAGCATTGGGCACAGGTATTCCAGCGACCATGCTGAGCTTAAGGCCAGATGTTAAAAGTGCAGAATTAGAACTGGTGAGGGCCAATGCTAAAGTAGGAATTGCCAAAGCAAACATGTATCCCTCTTTTACTTTAACTGCTTCTAGCGGTGTCAATTCTTTTAATGCAAATAACTGGTTTAATTTACCAGGATCTTTGTTTGGAGCCATTGCAGGTGGAATTGCACAACCGGTATTTCAACGCAAACAATTAAAGACACAATATGAAGTATCCAGGGTAGAGCGTGAAAAAACTGTTCTTCAGTTTAGATCTTCTGTATTGTATGCCCTTGGCGAAGTCTCTGATGAGCTGGTGAAAATTGAGAAATTGCAGCAGCAATACCTGATCGCTCAGAAACGCGTAAAAGTAGTACAAGGCGGATTACAGAATGCCAATCTTTTATTTAAAAGTGGCATGGCTAATTACCTGGAAGTGATCAATGCACAAAGCAATGCTTTGCAAAGTGAACTAGACCTGGCTACCGTTAAAACGGCACAATTAAATGCTGCTGTAGAATTATACAGGGCTTTAGGAGGAGGATGGAAATGAGAGATTATGCAATAATGAGCCGGACCGTATGGTCTGGCATTATGAATTATATGAAGGCTTCTGCGCAAAATGCAGAAGCCATCAAACCCTGGTCGTTTAGAGAAGAAAAGGCGGCCTTAACGATACTGGTTTTTAGTACCTCTATCCAGGGGCTAAAAGAACAGTCACTGGTTTTTGATCAGCTAAACCAATTGCTGGGAGAAAACAACTGGACCATAGACTTAGACGATGTAGATAAAGTACTGCGCGTGGTGAGTACGCCAGGCAATCAGCAAAAAATCATCAATATTTTAAATCTGTACCGCTTTAGTTGTGAGGTGATGGGTTTTACATAATCTGACCGGCTAAAATGGGACATTTGTCTTTTCATTTGTTTATTTTAGCGGTCAACAATGAAAATCCTTCACACCGCCGACTGGCACCTTGGTAAAAGACTTGAACAAAGTGAGCGTACGGATGAGCATCAGGCTTTCCTGGATTGGTTAATTGAGACCTTAAAAACAGAAAGCATCGATGTTTTAATCGTAGCAGGGGATATTTTTGATACCGGAAGCCCGTCAAATACTGCTTTTGAACAGTATTACGGCTTTCTCAGAAGGGTTAAAGATACCTGTTGCCGTGAGGTGGTGATTATTGGCGGGAACCATGATTCTATCAGTACATTAAATGCGCCACAGTCCTTATTAAAGTACTTCAATGTGCATATTATTGGGGGTGTCCCTGAAGAATTTACGGATCAGATCATCGAAATAAAAAGCCCGCAAGGGGAGCTGGAGCTGGTCGTTTGTGCCGTTCCTTTTTTGCGTGACCGCGATGTCCGGCTTTCGGTTGCTGGTGAAACCACTGAAGAACGGGAAACCCGGATCAAACAAGGGATTACTGATCATTACCATAAATTTAAAACTTATCTTACTGCCTATAAAGCCAGTCGCATCCCTGTGGTGGCCACCGGGCATCTTTTTGCTGCGGGATCGAGTACTTCCGATAGTGAAAAAGAGATTCATGTAGGAAACCTTGGGCAGGTAGGCGGAGACCAGTTTCCTGTAGAATTTGATTATGTAGCACTGGGGCATATCCACCGGCCACAGCTGATTAACAAGATGAACCATATCCGGTATTCCGGCTCTCCTATCCCTTTAAGTTTTTCAGAAACGGATGATAAGAAGATAGTAATCATTCTGCAATTCGATAAAGGTCTGATAAAGAGTGTTGTAAATGTAGAGGTTCCCTGTACACGCAAGCTCATCAGAATTAAAGGAAACTTTGAACAGGTAAAAACGAAACTTGCCTTACTCCAAGATCCACAAACCCGCTATCCTGCCTGGGTAGAAGTACGGGTAGAAACCGAAGGCATTATCTATGATCTGGAAGAGCAATTAAATACCTTAATCGCTGATAAGCCGTATATCGAACGTCTTTTTCTAAGACAGGTAAGAATTAATACAGCAAAAAACCTGGATCAGCAAACCGAAGAGGCTATGGCTCTAACCGATGTTGATCCTAAAACTGTGTTTTTAAAAAAGTGTGAAACTGACTATCCCGACCAGGATCAAACGGCGCTTTTACTGGCATTTAATGAAGTCCTGGAATATATGGCGCAAAACGAAGATCAGCGATGAAAATAACCGGTATTAAATTCTTAAACCTTAATTCTTTAAAAGGAGAGCATGAAATCCGTTTTGATCAGGCACCTTTTACAGAAAGCGGCATATTTGCCATTACCGGCCCCACAGGCGCAGGCAAGACCACCCTATTAGATGCCATTACTGCTGCATTATATGGAAAGGTACACCGGCATACAAAAGATGTTTTTGAGATCATGACCCGCCATACTGCCGAATCTTATGCAGAAGTGGAATTTGAAATTGCCGGTCTGTCTTATCGTGCAAAATGGTCTGTGAGACGCAGCCGCGGAAAAGCGGATGGTGCTTTACAGGCACAAAAGATGGAACTTTCATCAGTTCGGGATGGTAAAATCATCATTAACCATCCGCTAAACGAAGTTAAAGAAGAGATCGTGAAATTATGTGGTTTAGATTATAACCAGTTTTTACGGTCGGTTATTCTTTCACAGGGAGATTTTACCCGTTTCTTAAAAGCAGATGAAAATGAAAGAAGTGAATTGCTGGAGAAGATTACCGATACTGGAATATACTCCCGCATATCTGTTGCTGCTTATGACAAAGCAAGGGAAGAGCGTATCATTCTTGACCAGTTAAAAGGTAAGCTGGAAAACGTAGTTTTGCTTAGTACAGAAGAAAAAGAAGCTTATGCCCATCAGCTGTCTGAGATTGCTACACAAGAACAGCAGCTTAAATTAACAGAAGGTTCCCTTCGTTTAAAAATAGACTGGTTAAGTAACCTGGAAAAACTAGCCTTAAGAAAGCAGGAGCTCGTGTTAAAGCTCTCAGAAGATGAGTTGTATTATGCTACGCATGAATCCAGGTTTGACCAATTGCAAAAACATTTACGCGCCTTGGTTTACCGGCCAGCTTTGGCAGAATTAAATGCGATAGAAAAACAACAATTAAAAATAGAAACAGACCTGAGACAGGCCGAACAGGAATATCCAGCCTTAGTTAAAGAAGAAGCGGTTACTAAAACAGCGCTAACAGAAGCGGCAACACTTGCTGTTCAGGCAGAGAATAAGCTGGCAGAACTGGAACCCGTATTGAGCCTGGTCATTCAAAAAGATACAAAAATTGACCAGCTTAAGTCTCAATTGCAAGCTGCTGCGCTTGCTTTTGAACAAGCCAGTGTAAATCTGCAAGCGGCAGAAAATAACAGGGTAATATTAGCAGGAAGTTTAACCAAAATCCAGCAGCGAATTACCGAAATCTCAGGTTGGCTAAATACCCATCAGCAAGATGCCGGGTTAGAAAAAGATATTTTGGTTTTTCAGCAATGGTTAACCAGGCTGCAGGATTTACATAGCAGGCAAAGCGAATTAGCCAAAACCTTAACAGCCTACCAAACACAAGCTACACAAGCAAGGGCGATGGTTACCGCTGCTACGGCCAGTGTAACGCTTTCAGCAGCACAGCTTCTTCAGCATCATGAAGCGGTGGCCAAGCTTCAGGAGGTTCTTCAAACTACCTTAGGAGATCAATCTGAAACTAATCTGGAAGCTGAATTTCATAATTTTCCAATCTTAATCAATACGTCAGCGCAACAGTTAAAACTAGCGCATCAGTTTCATAAATTAAAACAAGAACAAGATGTACTGGAAAAAGCTACAGCAGGCTGGCAGGCAGAAGAAGTAGCCGCAAGAGCTTTACTGGTACAGCTGCAAGAAGAAATTAAAAATGAAACTGCATTGCTGAGCCATTTACAGCAGATTTATGAATTAGAGGTGCAGGTCCAGAAGTATGATGCAGACCGGTTAGCGCTACAGCCAGAGCAGCCTTGTCCATTGTGTGGTGCCATTCATCATCCTTTTGCAGAAGATAATTATACTGGCCGGGTCTCTGAATCTGCAGCAAGACGAAACCAGCAGCAAGAAAAACTAAACCAGCTAAAGCTGGCTGCAGAGGTAAAAAACACCCAGTTAAACAGTTTCAGTTACCAATTAGAAACAGCAGAAAAATCAGCATTGGTATGCATTGCCTCGCTAGGAGAAATATTAAATGAATTTCAGGAAAATAACCAGCAGCTTCCTAAACCGCTGGATATTTATAAGCCAGAGATCATTGCCGCGGTGATCGATCGCAAGAAAATACAGCAGCAAATCTTACAGACACAAATACAGGGGGTTAAAGAGATACAAACCCGTATACTTGCTTTAGAAAACCAGGTGATCCGGCAAAAAGAAATTCTGGCCCAGGAAAAAAATAAAGCTGCACAGGCAGATCTGACAATTAGCTTTGCAGAAAAGCAGATCGCCTTGTCCATCTCTGAAATTGAAACCATTGAAAAAGAAAGCAAACGTATTCATCAAGATACCATACAATTGCTGGAAAAACAGCAGTTTACTTTTGAAATGGCCCGTTCAGATGCGATTTTACTAGAAATGACCGCCCGGTATGAACAGTATCGCAAACTGGAGCAGGAGCTGAACCATTTACAGCCAGACTTGCGCCAGAAAGAAACCGAACTCAGCAACAGTTTAATGCTGATAGCAGAGCGAAAAGATCTGCTTGAGAAACTGGATGTCCAGTTAAAGGCAGCGCATGCAGATCTGCTTACGCTGCAGGAAGCACGTACCTTACTTTTTGGAAGTAAAGATCCGGTAACTGAAAAGGAACAATTAACGGTTAATCTCAAAAAATACAGGCTGAAAGCTGATGAATTGCAGCGTTTATTACAAGAAAAGGAACAAAAGGTAAAAATTATAGAAGATCGCCAGCTACACCTTAATACTTCATTTTTGGCTTCCAGGCAACAGTTTTCCACTCATTTAGAAAATTTGGTGGCAAAGATAAATACCGAAGGCTTGCAATCTGTAGCCGAGCTCAACCAGTTATTTCTGCCAGAAGAAGAAGCGCAGGCAGCAGCACAGCTTCAAAAAGATGCTGCACAAAAAATAGCTTCCGGAAAAAGCATGTTAACAGCTATCTTAGAAGATCAGCAAACAGCTATCGGCAAAGCCTTAACTACAGAAACAAAAGATACACTGTTGCCCCAGCTGGAAGCACAACTGGCTGCTTTATCGCTTTTACAGCAAGAAAAGGGGAAACTGGATCGAGTGATTTCAGAAGACAATTTGCTTAAATTAAAGCATCAGGCAGTGGCGCAGGAAATTGAAAGTCAGCAGCAAGAATGGGATAGGTTTCAGAAATTATCTGCGCTGATTGGTTCTGCGGATGGTAAAAAATTCAGTCGTTTTGCACAAGGTTTGACACTGGCCAGGCTCACCGAACTGGCTAACCGGCATTTGCTGCGGCTAAGTGACCGCTACACCATTTTGAAAAGTCCGGCTAAAGATCTCGACCTGCAAATTACCGACCATTACCAGGCCGATGTAAACCGCCCAATGTCTACGCTATCTGGTGGAGAAAGTTTCTTAGTCAGCCTGGCCCTGGCTCTTGGGTTATCTGATCTGGCCAGCCGTAAAGTACAGATCAATTCCCTGTTTATCGATGAAGGGTTTGGAACGCTGGATGCAGATACACTGGATGTGGCGATTACTGCTTTAGAGAACCTGCAGGCGAGTGGTAAAAGCATCGGGATTATTTCACATGTAGAAGCCTTAAAAGAGCGGATAGGAACTCAGATCCAGTTAAGCAGGGAACCCGGCGGAACGAGTAAGATCTCTCTATTTAATTACGGAATGAAGATATAGCAATAGACCCGGAAAGCCTTGTAGGGTACTTATTTTGTGTTAAAACGGCTTTGGCGTAGGTTTTGGGCGCGTTTTTACCGGTAATCGCCGTACCAACGCTATTCCAACCCTGTTCCAAAGGTGTACCAAGGCTGTTCCAACAAAAAACAGAACATAGTCTTGATATATTCTTGGTTTTCCCGGAAGCCAGGTTAAATTTTTACGAAAAAAGATTGTAAAAGCGAAAAAATCAAGATACAAAAATGTAAGGAAAAATGCAATAGGTCAGCTGGAAATAAAAAAGAGATGCAGCCTGTATGCAATGCCCCCAAAAAGTTAGACACTTTGGGGGGGCATTGCAGCAGAGGCGCATCTCTTTTTTATAGAAAAACTATGCTATTCTTTTAAAGAACCGGTATTAAATAGTCTTCATGTCAATTACAAATCTATAATGCACATCACCCGCAAGTGTACGTTCATAAGCTTCGTTAATCTGATCCATCCTGATCATTTCCACATCAGAAGTAATGTTATGTTCTGCGCAGTAATCTAACATTTCCTGGGTTTCTTTAATTCCGCCAACTAATGAGCCCACTAAACTGCGTCTGCCAAAGATCAATGCACCAGCACCTACTGGAATTTGTGACGGCGGTACGCCTAATAACACCATTACTCCATTTGTTTTCAGCAAAGCAAGGTATTCGTTATAATCATGTACATCAGAAACGGTATCAATAATGAAATCAAAGCTGTTAGCCAGTTCTTTCATGGTATCTTTATTGGTCGTCAGCTTAAAATGATGTGCACCCAATTGTGCAGCATCTTTTTCTTTCTTTGGAGAACGGCTTAACATCGTTACTTCTGCACCCATAGAAGAAGCTAATTTAACTGCCATGTGGCCTAATCCGCCCAATCCAACTACAGCTAATTTATCTCCAGCTTTCACACCCCAGTGGCGTAAAGGAGAATAGGTAGTGATACCTGCACATAGAAGCGGTGCAACTTTTTCTAAAGGTAATTTATCCGATACAGATAATACAAAGCCTTGTGTAACTACAATATGGGTAGAATAACCACCATAAGAAATGGTTTTTTTATCCTGCTCCAATGCATTGTAAGTTTGGGTATGCCCATTTTCGCAATACTGCTCTTCATCTTGTTTACAGCTTGCGCAATGTCCGCATGAATCTACAAAGCAACCTACACCAACGGTATCGCCAAGTTTAAATTTAGTTACATTTTCTCCTATACGGGAAACCTTACCCACAATTTCGTGGCCTGGAACAACAGGGAACATCGTTGCGCCCCATTCATTTCTGGCAGTATGTATATCTGAGTGACATACACCACAATATAGAATCTCGATTTCTACATCATCGGCCCCTGGTTCGCGGCGGTCTAAGGCATAAGGTGCAAGTGGCTGGTCTGCACTTTGTGCAGCATATGATTTTACTGAGGTCATCTTTTTATTATTTAGTGTTACAACACATAAGGTGTTGTTTTATCATCAACAGCAGTTTTTTGATTTAGTTTTATTTAAAAAACAGGGTAATTTATTTTTTACAATTTGAAAGGCTATCTATTATCATTTCAAATACTGCATTTATCGTTTGTCTGCTTACCGGTGATCAGCTTAAACAATTTTTGTAAAAAGATGTTGATAATGCATATGATGAAAGAAACAAGTAAGCTAAATCCTAAGGTAAAAATTTCTTTTTTACTAATAATTACCTTGTTATGCACACTGCAAGCCTGTAAGAAAAGCCGGTCTGATTTAGGTAAAATTTTATTTATGGAGACCCGGAACAAAGTTTTTAAAAGTATAGAAAACGAAGCATTTGCAGAGATACTCAAAAAAACATTGCAAGAACAGCGCTCCTCCTTAGGTAATCCTAAATTAATTACCGCCTATTATGAAAAAAATGGATATGAACCCGTGATGATTTTGCAGCATGTGCAAAAAAAGGGATTGGCTACCTTGCTTGCTTATTTTGACAATGCCCCTATACATGGTATCTCTGCTGAATTGTTTAAAGCAAAAGCGTATAAATTACTAACAGATAAGCTCTACGACAAAAACGGGATCAAAACTACCGAAGAAGCTTACCAGGAATTAGCTAAATTAGAACTGTTAACAGCCAATTCATTAATCAATTATAGCAATGCCATGCAGTTTGGCGTAGTTAGCCCGAAAAGAATATATGCAGCATATTACACCGATACCAAACGGCCGGATAGCATTTCTATGGGAAGGGTGTTTGCTATTAAAGACCTGAAAGTTTACCTGGATAGCATTCAACCTAAAATGCCACAGTACCTTGCGCTTCAGAAGGCTTTAAAACAGGGTGGGGTAGCTCCTGGCATTACTAAAGAAGAAACACAAAAGATTTTAAAAGTAAACCTGGAAAGATTAAGGTGGAAGAATAAGCCAGAGGCGGATAAATATGTGGTCGTTAATATTGCAGATTACCGTCTAGATGTAATGGAAGGTGGCAAATCGGTGTTAAATATGAAAGTATGTGTAGGAGAGGGGAGAAACAAAGATTTTAAAGATAACATACAGGAGTATGATGAAAATGATTTAAAAAAAGACCGCCCTTTTTCTAGAGAAACTCCACAGCTGAACAGTTTGATCCATAGTGTACAGGTTAATCCGGTATGGAATATTCCGGAGAGCATTGCAACAAACGAGATTACCAAATATGCCGCGGCAGACCGTTATTATCTTTCCAGCCATAATATTGATGTATATGAAAACGGGAAAATAATAGAGGATACCGAATTGATTGACTGGTCTGAAGGTAACCCAGGCAAAAAATATTTGTTTAAACAGCGCCCTGGAGATGATAACTCATTAGGAAAAATTAAGTTTTTATTTAATAATCAAAGTGCGGTTTACTTGCATGATACTCCAGCAAAAGCTGCATTTAATAAATCAATGCGTGCAGTAAGCCATGGATGTGTACGTTTAGAAAAGCCATTAGATTTTGCACATGCGTTGTTTGGAGATGGCGCTAAATATGAGCAAATTAAAAAGCAAATGAGCGATACCGTAGCCGTAGCGACCGATATTACATTGCCAAAAAAAGTTCCGGTTTACCTGTCTTATTTTACCTCCTGGATAGATGATGCGGGAACAGTACAGGTTAGAAAAGATGTATATGGATTAGATATCGTGCTTTACAGTTATCTGCAAAAAACAGGAGCAATATAATTTACCGCTCCTGTTTCTTGTTATTCATTTTAGATCCGGGCAGTGAGTATACTGCTGTCCGGTGCCTGGGTCAGGCTATCCTGCTTCAAATTGAATTGATTGGCTGCAAGATGCGTGTCCAGGTATTTTGAAGTATAAGGCTGACGGCTTCCGTTGATGAAAATAACGGTTTTACCCTCAATGGTATTGATCACTTGGTCTGATAGCTCAGCTGGAACTGCAGGACAGCCATGGCTGCGGCCTAATCTTCCAAGCTGGTTAATGGTTCCCTGACTTACATAACTAGCACCGTGTACAACAATAGAGCGTTTTCTGGCATTGGTATTATAGCCTTCATCCATTCCATCCAGTCTCAAAGAGCGGCCATGCCTCCCTTTGTAAACTTCTGCAGTTACATAAAAACCCAGGCTGCTTTCATTAGAATCATTCACATCAGAAAATTTAGTGGCCATATCATCACCGCTATTCTGTCCATGGGCCACCCAGGTATTCAATAGTAAAGAGTCTTTTTTCAGATCAATGATCCAGAGACGTTTACTGGTACTGTTCTGATCAAAATCTGCAATTGTCAGAATTGATTTTTCAGCGGAGATCTTACCACTGTTTTTTAAGTTATAAAAGCCAGTTAATGCTTTCTCAAAAACCTCAGGTTTAAGTCCTGTTTGTTCCAGATGGGCACTATGGTAAATCTTACTCACGTACCTGCTGTACAAAGAGTCTTCAGTAACAAGTTTAGCTGGTGATTTAGGATTTGAAGATGGAGTCCAGCTAATGATGGTCAGGGCAAGGGTACTAAAAACTACTCCTGCTCCGCCTAAAAGGTATTTTCTCATAGATATTGGTTTAAGTGCTATGACATTTATACGATTAATTAGGTAGTTTTTTGAGTCGGATAATTTAGGGTTTTGATGAGGTTTTTTATCTTTTTGTTAAACAAATATACAGAAATGTTACAAACTAAAAAAATCTAACTGGTATAATTACGCCCAGATGACGCAGGTAAAATGTACTTAAACACCTGCAAAGATCAAATTTCTGTATTTTTGGAACAAAATTAATTACTGCCTGATCCTTTGCGTTTTATGTTTCGTTTAACCGGTTTATCAACCTATATTTTATTTCTTTTGTGCTTTGTATCTGGTCTTCATCCGGCTGCTGCCCAGCAAAAATGGACCTTATCATCCGATCATGAGGGCATCCAGGTTTATACCCGGCCCCTGTTAGATTCCAAAATCAAAGCGGTTCGGGTAATTTGCAATTTAGCGGCCACGCCTACCCAGCTAGTAGCGGCTATTTTAGATATCCAAACTTGTAAGGAATGGGTATACCATAGCAAGCAAAATGTACTGATCAAACAAATCTCTCCGGTAGAACTTATCTATTATTCTGAAGTAGAAGTCCCCTGGCCTGCAGAAAACCGGGATTATGTAGTGCATATCCAAACTGTTCAAAATCCGGAAACTAAAGTAATTACCATCAATTCTCCCTGTATTCCTGGTTATGTCCCAGAGAAAAAAGGAAGGGTAAGAATCAGCCATTCTGTAGGTAAATGGACGATTACCCCTGTTAGTGCCGGCCAGACTAAAGCAGAATACGTATTAGAAGTGGATCCAATGGGGGATATTCCAGCCTGGTTAACTAATCTATTTGCTAGTAAAGGACCCACAGAGACTTTTAGAAAATTAAAGGTGCATGTGCAAAAAGACGTATATAAAAAAGCACGCTTTGCTGTCCTTACTAATTAATTGATAACTTATTTTTTCTTAATTTATAATATCTGCATTATTGATCCACAAATGGCATAGGGTTTGCCTTAGCGGAAGCAGGATATAGTTTAACTGCTTAATGATATAGTTAAACAATGTCTGTTTTTTTTTATAGATTAGTACATCTATTTGTGTGGTTAATTAATTCATCACGCTAATTATGCCACTGATATCTGCAAGTTAAATTATACGGATTTATCATTTTGGTGAAAGTACAGGAACGCGTTTAGCGGGTTCAAAATTTAAATACATTACTATGAGCAGGATCACCAGCAAGCATAATGATACACCGCAGTTTGCGGAGGTCTCAAGCTCCGATTTCTTTTACCACCAGGCACTTTGCGGCTTTATCTCTTTTTTACCAAATGGTGATGTCCTGCGGATAAACCAAACTTTTTGTAAATGGCTAGGCTTGACAGAAGCGGAGGTTTACAGCTTAAAATTTAATGCGCTGCTGACCAAAGCAGATGAGTTATATTACAGAAGGGGCATCTCTGCATTGTTAAAAGCACAAGGATTTGTAGAAGAGATTAATTTTTGCTTTGTCTGTACAAATGGGAATTTAGACACTTTATTCAATGCCGTTGTCTGTTTAAATGAAGCTGGAGAATTAATTGCAATTAATGCAACTGTCCAGAAAATCAGCAGCAGAAAGATATATGAGAGGGAACTTTTAAAGTTAAAGCAAAATGCCGATGAGGAAAAGCAAAAGTTAGAATATCTTTCTCATGCGATTCCCAATATGATTTTTACGGCTTTACCTGATGGAGAAGTTAACTTTATCAACCAGCGGTTTAAAGATTATTTTAACTATACAGATTATAGCCAGGTAAAAAATGGAAGAGAGATATTTGCAGATGACCGTGCAGGTATGAGAGTGACCTGGGGTAATTGCTTGCTAAGCGGGCGCCAGCTTTATAAAGAGGTGAGACTGCAGGGAAAGGATAAAAATCCGGAATGGTTTTTAGTGACGGCAGAGCCATTTTACAATGAAGAAGGGAATATCGAATTGTGGTTTGGCTCATTTACCAGTATCCATAAGCAAAAGCTTTTACAGTTAGCAAATTATTCTTCTTTAACCAGCAGTTTGCACTATGCGCATAAGACGATTGATAAAAATAATGATATGTTTATTAAAATCGCCTTGAGCCAGTCGCATATGATCCGAAAGCCACTTGCCAATATTTTAGGTTTAATCTCTCTTTTAGCTGAAATTCCGGCAAGCGCAGATGCCAAAGATATGATTGGCCTTTTAAATATTAGTGCAATAGAGCTAGATGACCTGATTAAAGAAGTAGTGGCCAACGCAAGCCATTAAATGATTAAGTTTTGAGCAGCTGGTCTACCGTTGCGTTCGCGTCTGCGATAATAGAAGCAGGATAATCATTGATCTCTAAGATGCGGATCGCATTGCGGGTTTTTAAAGGCCCTTTTTTAATCGTATGGTCAAAGATTAACTCCTCTTGGGCAATGATTTCAGAGAAGTGATAATGTTCATAGGTTGTTTTTAACAATTCATTAAGCTCGGTATCATGGGTAGAAACAAAAACTAGGTTGTCATTTTTAGCCAGGTAAGACAGGATTGCTTTTCCGGCAGACACCCTTTCAATGGTGTTTGTACCTTTAAAGATCTCATCCAGGATAAAGAAACACGGGGCTTCATGCGTAGATTCTTGTATAAACTCTTTAATGATCCGCATTTCTTCAAAATAATAGCTTTTCTCTTCCAGTAAACTGTCCGATATGGTAATGGAGGAGAATATCTTGGAATAGGGCATTTCAAACTTTTTGGCCGTACATGTGTACAGGGTTTGTGCCAGGACCATATTTACCCCAACAGAACGGATAAAGGTGGTTTTACCAGACATATTAGAACCGGTAAGCAATAAGTTTTTATGGTCTAGCTGTAAATCGTTTGGTACACAATTTACAATTAGCGGGTGGGTAACTCCCTGGGCGTCTAAACCTTGCCCTTCTCTAAAAACAGGCTTACAATGTTCCTCTAGTGAGGCCCGTAAAGAAGCAATGGAGATGCCTGTATCGACCATCCCTATAAATTTAAAAAGTTTTTTTAGCTGTTCTTTTTGCGCCCGCAGCGAATCAATGATCGCATAGAATACAATAATTTCGATGTTAAAAGCGATTTTTAGGAGTTCAATAACCAGATAACCTACCATAGCCGCATCTGAACCAGCCATGTTATCTAGCTTTACGCCAAACATCTTTCTTTTAAGCGGGCTTAGTTCTTTCAGCAATTGGGCAGTGTCTGGAAAATGGCTCCTGATTTTTGGATCGGCATCTAATTTTTTTGCCGTTTCAAAGACTTTTAAAAATTCTCCTAAAGAGGAGGAATGTACACTTACATTATTCTTGTTCCAGAAATGCAAGCCAGAATTAATCATAAAGATCGCCATAAAAACCAATAGAAATCCAGGTTTAAAAAGAGCCATCACCAGGCTGGCTACACTTAAAACAGTCATAAAGTAAACGAAAACCATAATTGGCGGGCGTTCAATCTTTTTAGCGTATACCAGATCCTGAAAATAATAAGAGTCGTTTTTCTGTAATTTGAGCAATTTTAGCTGGGTATCCAGTCTAAGTTCTTCATCACCGGTGATCAGATCAGCAAATTTATCCTGGATCAGTAAATCTGTGGTGTCTTGATCAAAGGTTCTTAACCTGGCATATAAAAATTGCTGTCCCACTTTAGAAATCGTACGGTCTACCAGTTTAAATACATCATCCAGGTAGAGGTCATTCGCTATTTTATCGGAAATTAACTGGAGTTTATCCGCAGATTCTGCGATGGTATTCAAAAAGTAGTTTTCTACAGAATCGAGATCAATGTATCTGCCATTTTTTGCTTTTCCCCAATCTTCTTTTAAATCTTTTCGCTTTAATTTTTCAGAAAAGTATTTATTGTACAGATAAATGAGCAGGTAAACGGATAATAAAGCCAGTATAAAATAAGCAGTAATTAACATTTGTAGCGAATGATAAAGATGAAAAACGTCGAAATTTAACTAAAAACCGCTGATTAGAGGACATAAATAAATTTTATTGGAATTATTTATAATAAAAGTTGAAATAATTAAAATGTTTATTAGTTTTGTAGTGTACTACTAAACTAATACACCTAAACACTACAACCATGATCGAAGTATCTAACTTAACCTTTGGCTATAGTAAAAAATCAATTTTGTTTAACAACCTGAACCTAACTTTAAAGGCTGGCCATATCTATGGTTTGCTTGGAAAAAATGGTGCTGGAAAATCTACATTATTGAAAAACCTGGCCGGACTCGTGTATCCGCAGCAAGGAAGCTGCGAAATGAAAGGCTTTAAAGCTGCAGACCGTTTACCTGGGTTTTTACAGGAGCTGTTTTTTATTCCTGAAGAGCTGTATATGCCAGCTATTACGGCTAACCAGTTTATGGAAAGCACCGGGCATTTTTATCCAAAGTTTGATGCAGAACAGTTTCAGCGGATGCTTGCCCAATTTGAAGTTCCTGTAAATAAATCATTAAACAGTTTATCCTTTGGCCAGCAAAAAAAGGCAATGATTTCTTTTGGCCTGGCTACCAATACTGATTTTCTGATTATGGATGAACCAACTAATGGATTGGATATTCCTTCTAAAGTACAGTTCAGAAAAGTTATTGTCAATTCCTTAACGGAAGATCGCTGTGTGATCATTTCTACGCATCAGGTCAGGGATCTGGATAGTTTGATCGATACTTTGGTGGTGCTGCATGAGAAAGAAATTGTGTTGAACAGCCCATTAGATGTGATCGCAGAAAAGATCCAGTTTACCAGTGCTTCTCAAGCTAATTCTGCAAATATATTATATACTGAAGAACATATGATCGGTGCAAATACGATGAGTTTAAATACAGATCAAAAATTTGGGAAGGTTGATATGGAAATGCTTTTCAATGCAATTACTTCTGGCCACCAATCTATTATTGACATCTTAAAATAAAAACATGAACGATATATTCAATATGCAGCGATTTTTAAGACTGCTAAGTAAACAAACGAAAGAAAATTATAAGACTTATTTACTGTCACTGGCGGTGATGGTGGGTATTCTTTCTTTATTAATGGGGATGGTTACCTATGCAAATCACGGCAGTTTACAAACTAAGGTACAAGCTGCATTTTTTGTGAATTTCCTGGTGTTCTCTGGTGCGATATTTACCAGTATGATCTTTGCAGATCTGGGTGACAAAAAGAAAGCAATCCCGGTTTTGACTTTGCCGGTGTCAAATTTTGAAAGATTTCTGGTGGGCTGGATTTATTCCTTCGTGATTTTTCAGCTTGTTTTTACCACTAGTTTTTTTGCCATAGATTTTATTTTAATCACCCTGGGCAATACTAATCCTGTAATTAAAAATGAAATGGTTGTGTTGTGGTCTGAACAAAGTGAGATCTTAATGGCTTATGAGATTTTTGTTGTTATTCATGCAATTATGCTTTTGGGAGCTATATTTTTTGAAAAACTGCATTTTATTAAAACAGCTTTCTTCTTATTTATTTTTGTGATTGCACTGATATTAATTAGCCAGCCCTTTACCCGCATGCTGTTTGCTGATGTAGAACATATTAAAGCTGTTCCTTTTATCGGGGTAAATGTGCAGGATAATGTACACGATCTTATGGTTAACCCGGATAGAAGCGCAAATATGATTACTGCATTTATGGCTGTTGCAGTTACTCTTTTATTGTGGACTGCTGCCTTTTTTAAACTGAAAGAAAAACAAGTATAGTTATGGAATTTAGAGAAAATGAAGCTATATATATACAAATAGCAGCCTATGTTGGTGAAAATATCTTGCTTGGCAAATGGGCTTTGAATGAAAAAATCTCTTCTGTGAGGGAACTGGCAGTTGATCTGCAGGTGAATCCCAATACAGTGATGCGCTCTTATGAATTTTTACAAGGTAAAGAGGTGATCATGAATAAGCGTGGAATTGGTTTTTTTGTAACGGAAGATGCCAAAGAAAAGATCAGGGAATACCGCAGAGAGCGCTTCCTGGGTCAGGAGTTACCAGAGTTTTTCAGAAATCTATCTTTACTGAATATTGGGATAGAAGAAATTAAGACCCGTTACGAATCATTTACAGTAGAAAACAATCAACCTAACCAATCCTGAAACCTGGCTAAGATTACCACTAAAATTTAAGCGCTATTCTTAGCCAAGACAGGATTAAAATCAATAAATAACAACATGAAAAAGAGCACGATAATGATAACTGCAGCTGTCCTGATTATCCTTGGATCTTTAACCGCATTTAATGTGAAAATAAGACAGATATATCTTACTGGATCTTATAAAAACAGGTTCAATGGAATGGATTTTACAGCAACTAAGGGCTTAGAGAAGCTTTATATTAAAAATGCAAATATAATTGGCGTTCGTATAGAAAAGGGGAATACCGAAGGGGTCTGGCTGAGGGGAAATGCGAAAGATCAGTACCAGGTTAGCTATAAAGACCATGCACTGACGCTAGGCCTCAGTAAAGAAGGAGAAAATTTAGGTTCAAGTATCTGGGGAGAAGTGATTATTGTAACTAAAACCCTATCTGCGGTGCAGAGTACCTCTTCTGTTATTGACAAAGATAAACGTTATGATGCAGGAACAATTTCAATGACAGGTTTACAGCTGGATAAACTGAGCCTTCAAATTTCATCCGGGGTAACCGTGTCTTTAGGACAGATGCAAATTGATGAACTAAAGGCAACAGTGGGGGATAAAACAGGAACTGAGGCAGGTTTAAATATCTCTTCCACTACTCAAATCAGAAGCGCAGAACTGAACGTTCCTGGTAAGAGCAGCCTGGTTTTGGCCAATCCAAAAATCACAAAAGCGACCTATAACCTTTCTGATAGTGCTACGGTTACCGTTAATGGAAAAATGGTACAACTGATTAAATAAATCAGACAAATCAGTCAGCCGACACAAAAACCTGCAGTATAACTATTCTGCGGGTTTTTTTATGCTCTTTTGCGATTGTATAGAAGAACGGTTCTATATAGCAGGTCAACTGACTGATATTAAACATATTTGATAGATAAGATGTCATTTTTTGGCATTAATTACTACTACTTCTATATAGATTATATATATTTGAATCATAGTGCTTCCTATATCGTGCTTAACAAAACATTCTTAACCAAGATTTATTGAAATGCAAAGTTTTAGAACGGAGCTTGAAAATCCGATAGTAGAAAAAGATATCATCGATCTTGAGCAAAAGATCCGCGCCTTTCGTGAAGGTAAAATACACGATGAAAAGTTTCGCAGTTTGAGACTGGCCCGTGGTGTGTATGGTCAGCGTCAGCCTGGGGTTCAGATGGTGAGGATTAAACTGCCATTTGGGAAAGTTACGTTTAAACAGTTGCTGCGCATTGCAGATGTGGCCGATGAATATGGAAGTGGAAACCTTCATTTAACCACCCGGCAGGATATTCAGATCCACTATGTGAGTTTAGACCGTACACCAGAATTATGGGCAGAGCTGGAGCGTGATGATATTACGCTGCGGGAAGCTTGTGGAAATACGGTTAGAAATGTGACTTCTTCCCCGGATGCAGGGATTAACCCGGATGAACTTTTTGATGTTTCTCCGTATGCTCAGGCTGTATTTAAATATTTTTTAAGAAATCCAATCTGCCAGGAAATGGGAAGGAAGATCAAGATCTCCTTTTCTGCCACAGAAAAAGATACCGCGTTCAGTTACATTCATGATCTGGGCTTTATTCCAAAACTGAATGCTGAAGGGGAACGTGGCTTTAAAGTGATGTTTGCAGGCGGGTTGGGTGCACAGCCTTTTCTGGCGAGTGTGGTAAATGAGTTTTTGGCAGAAGACCAGCTTATTCCTTATGCAGAATCGGTATTGCGCGTGTTTGACCGTTACGGGGAACGCACCAATAGAAATAAGGCAAGGATGAAATACCTGGTTCAAAAACTTGGATTGGAAGAAGTAACCCGTTTAATTGAAGAAGAAGTACTGGCAAATAAATCAAAAACTTTCAAAATCGACTTGGGAACAGTGCCTTTGCCAGCATTGCCAGCGATCTTAGAAAATACAGGGGTTCTTTTACCCGCAAATGCATTGCATTATCAGCAGTGGCTGGATACAAATGTATTTGCACAAAAGCAGAGCGGTTTTTATGGCGTATATATTAAAATCCCGCGCGGAGATATTAAAACAGACCGGGCAAGATTATTGGTTACAGCGATTAGCCCGTATGTAGCAGACGAGATCCGCATTACCCAAAACCAGGGTTTGTTGTTAAAGTTTGTGCGCGAAGAAGCATTGCTGCCACTTTACAACGGATTAAATGAACTGGATTTTGCGGTACCAGGATTTGATAGCCTGGCAGATGTAACTACTTGCCCTGGTACAGATACTTGTAATTTGGGTATTTCTAACAGCATGTCTTTAGCGGTCGTTTTAGAAACGGTGATTTATGATGAATATCCAGACCTGATCTATGATAAAGATATGAAGATCAAGATTAGCGGTTGTATGAACTCTTGCGGGCAACATGGACTGGCACATATTGGTTTTCACGGAAGTTCGGTTAAAGCGAATGGTAAAGTGGTACCCGCGGTGCAGGTGATGATTGGTGGCGGAACTGTTGGCGATGGTATTGGCAGGGTAGCAGAAAGGGTGATTAAAGCGCCAACTAAGCGTGCACCTGCTGTATTACGTGCGATTCTTGATGATTTTAACAGCCACAGTGCAGAAGAAGAAAGTTTTCATCAATATTATGATGCTAAAGGAAAAGATTATTTCTACCAGATGCTAAAACCGCTGGCTGATCTTTCTGATTTAAAAGATGATGAGTATGTAGATTGGGGCCATGAAGAGACTTTTGCAACGGCTATTGGGGTTGGAGAGTGTGCCGGAGTGGTAATTGACCTGGTAGCTACCTTGTTATTAGAAGGGGAAGAAAAATTACAATGGGCAGGAGAGGCGTTTGAAGGTAAGGCTTGGTCTGATGCGATTTATCATTCCTATAGCGTATTTGTAAATACAGCAAAAGCGCTCTTGTTAGATAAAGGAGTTAATAGCAGCACCCAGATAGGGATCTTAAGAGAATTTGATGCCAATTATGTAGAAAACGGGGAGGTGCAATTGCCTTCCGCTTTTAATGAACTGGTACTCCAAATCAATAAAAATGAGCCTTCGGAAGAATTTGCGATTAGCTATCTGAACCAGGCAACTGAGTTTTATAAACAAATGAAAGCGAAAAGAGAGGCGCAGTTTCAATCATGATCCATATACCCACAAAAAGAGAAATAAGAGAGCCGCGGATTACCTTAGTTGGTGCCGGACCAGGAGATCCGGAACTGATTACCATGAAAGGTGCAAATGCACTGAAAGATGCTGATGTAGTTTTATATGATGCGCTGGTGAATGAAAAGTTGCTTGATTATGCGCCTGCAGATGCGATTAAGGTGTATGTAGGGAAACGCTCCGGAGAACATTCTTATTCGCAGGAAACGGTAAATAAGCTGATGGTGGATTATGCGCTTAATTATGGCCATGTGGTGAGGTTAAAAGGAGGAGATCCTTTTGTATTTGGCCGTGGTTATGAGGAGGTGAATTTTGCGGCTAGTTACAGCATTCATGCTACGGTGGTCCCTGGCTTATCGAGTTCGATTTCGGTGCCGGGCTTACAGCAAATCCCGGTTACCCACCGCGGGTTAAGTGAAAGCTTTTGGGTGGTTACCGGAACTACGGCTTCCGGGGCGATATCAAATGATCTTTATGAGGCTGCCAGAACTAAAGCGACGGTAGTGGTATTGATGGGTTTAAATAAACTGAAAGATATTGTAAAGCTGTACCAGCAAGAAGGAAAACAGAATTTACCAGTTGCAGTGATCCAAAATGGATCTTGCGAAAATGAAAAAGCAGCCATTGGTTTGGTGAGTACGATTGAAGAGCTGGTGATCGAAAAAGGAATTAAAGCACCGGCTATACTGGTGTTTGGTGAAGTGGTTTCATTGCACCCCCAGTTTCAGCCGATCAAAGATTTTTTTGCCGCAGTTAAAGAAGAATTATAAATAAACCGTTAAAAATTGAAAGGTAACCAACTTTTTCCTGTGTTTTTAAAACTGAACCAATTGCATACCGTACTTATCGGTGCAGGGCCTGTTGGATTAGAAAAATTAACGGCTGTTTTAAACCAGAGCGAGCAAGCAACAATTACGATTATTGCTGAAAATATTTGTGAAGAAATAGTAGAGATGGCCGGCTGCTTATCCCAGCTTACGCTGCGGAAAAAAAGTTATGAAGCCACAGACTTGCAGGGGGCTAACCTGGTGATTGCTGCAACAAATAACCCTGTTTTAAATGAAGCGATTATACGGGATGCGCATGCACTAAACTTATTGGTGAATGTGGCAGATAAACCAGAATTGTGTGATTTTTATTTGGGTGCCATTGTGAAGAAAGGAGATTTGAAAATTGGGATTTCTACCAATGGAAAGTCGCCAACGATTGCCAAAAGGTTAAGAGAGCTTTTTAATGAAAGTTTGCCTGATGAGCTGGATATTACCTTACAGCAAATGAGTAAGTTTAGAAATACGCTGGAAGGTGATTTTAATGCGAAGGTTAAAAAACTGAATGAAGTAAGTGCGGTGCTTTCTGTACCGGCAGATGCGAATTTTGCTGTAACGGAGGGGTTAGCTGTAAACGCGGAGTTAGCAGAAACTGTAACATTGCCTGTTGTTTCAGCAGCGCATAAAGCTGCTTTTCCAAAGTTTAAATGGCTGCTTTGGCTCACTATCATTTTGTCTATCGCGGTTTTAATTGCTGTTTTCTGGCAGCGCGAGCCACAGTTTCAGGCCTATGTAGCAGAAATTGACCCGATGTTTTACTGGTTTTTAGCCGGTGGGTTTATTTTTGCCATGGTAGATGGGGCTATTGGCATGTCTTATGGGGTAACTTCTACAGCTTTTTCTTTATCCATGGGCATCCCGCCGGCTTCGGCAAGTATGGGGGTGCACCTTTCTGAAGTATTGAGCAATGGGATAGCGGGCTGGATGCATTACCGGATGGGTAATGTGAACTGGAAATTATTTAAACTGCTGATTATTCCGGGTATCCTGGGCGCTGTGGCAGGGGCATACCTGCTTTCTTCCCTGGAGCATTATAGTGCGTATACTAAACCACTGGTTTCTTTATATACACTGATCTTAGGCGGGGTGATCCTCTCTAAAGCTTTTAACGTGAAGAAAAAACGCCAGGGCGGGAAAATAAAAAAAATAGGTTTATTAGGACTTTTTGGTGGTTTTGTGGATGCTGTTGGTGGTGGTGGCTGGGGTTCTATTGTGTTGTCTAGTTTGATTGCCGGAGGCAGAAATGCGCGGTTTTCTTTGGGAACAGTAAAGCTTACCCGGTTCTTTATCGCGCTGATGAGCTCGCTTACTTTTATCACGATGCTAAATTCTGCGCATTGGGAAGCGGTTGCCGGATTAGTGATTGGGAGTGCTTTGGCTAGTCCGATTGCGGCAAAGGTTTCTAACAAGATTTCTGTAAAAAGTATTATGGTGGCGGTAGGGATTATTGTGGTGTTGGTGAGCCTGAGAAGTGTTGTTCTGTTTATTTTAAAAGTTATATAAAAATGAAAGCATTACTGGATGAAATTGCTGTACAAATTAAGGAGCTGGGGCCGGTAGAGGCACTCCGTTTCCTGGCGCAGTCTTTTCCCTTACAAATCACTTTTTCTACCAGTTTTGGCTGGGAAGACCAAGTGGTTACTGATCTGATATTTGCTCATGATATACCTGTTAAGGTGTTTACCTTAGAGACAGGAAGGTTGTTTCCTGAAACTTATTATGTTTGGAACAGAACGCTGGAAAATTACCAGAAGCCAATTCATGCCTATTATCCGGATGCACAGGCATTGGAAGAAATGGTTACTGAAAAGGGGCCAAATAGCTTTTATGAATCGGTAGAGAACCGTAAAGCGTGTTGTCATATCCGTAAGATTGTTCCCTTAAAAAGAGCGCTTGCCGGAAATAAGCTTTGGGTAACAGGGATCAGGGCAGAACAGTCTTTAAACCGCACGGATATGTCTAACCTGGAATGGGATGAACAGAACCAGCTGATTAAATTTCACCCGATATTTTACTGGAGCCTGGAAGATGTTAAAGCTTATATTAAAAAGAACAATATCGTATATAACACCCTTCATGATAAAGGATTTCCAAGTATCGGCTGTGCCCCTTGTACCAGGGCGGTACAAGATGGGGAAGATTTTAGGGCAGGAAGATGGTGGTGGGAAGATCAGTCTAAGAAAGAATGTGGGCTCCACACCACAAAATAAGTAGAAGAACATGAGTAAATATAATTTAGATTATTTAGACGAATTAGAAGCAGAGGCGATTCACATTCTGCGCGAAGTAGCGGGGCAGTTTGAAAAGCCTGCACTGCTGTTTTCTGGGGGAAAGGATTCGATTACGTTGGTTAGGCTTGCTGAAAAAGCTTTCCGTCCGGGCAAATTTCCTTTTCCGCTGGTACATATTGATACCGGGCATAATTTTGAAGAAACCATTACCTATAGAGATCAAATGGTAGATCGCCTGGGCGAAAAGCTGATTGTGGGTTATGTGCAAGAATCCATTGACCAGGGGAAAGTGATGGAGCAGAAAGGCAAAAACGCAAGCCGCAATTCTTTGCAGACGGTTACTTTACTGGATACGATTGCAAAGCATGGTTTTGATGCCTGTATCGGCGGTGCCAGAAGAGATGAAGAAAAAGCAAGGGCAAAGGAAAGGATCTTTTCTGTGCGGGATGAATTTGGACAATGGGACCCTAAACGCCAGCGGCCGGAGCTTTGGAATATCTATAACGGTAAAATCCATAAAGGAGAAAATGTAAGGGTGTTTCCCATTAGTAACTGGACTGAACTGGATGTATGGAATTATATCCGCAGGGAAAAAATGGACTTGCCTTCTATTTATTTTGCCCATAACAGGGATTGCATTACCAGGAATGGCCAATTGATGGCAGCTTCCCCATTTTTAAATATGGATGAGGCTGATGTGGTTACAAACCGCATGGTGAGGTTCCGTACAGTAGGTGATATGAGCTGTACGGCTGCGGTAGAATCTGAGGCAGATCTGATTGATGATATCATCGATGAAATCAGTGCATCTAAAATAAGTGAACGTGGGGCCCGTCTGGACGATAAAGTGTCGGAAGCAGCAATGGAAGACCGCAAAAAGGGAGGATATTTTTAATGAACATACTTAAATTTTTTACAGCAGGAAGTGTCGATGACGGCAAGAGCACGTTAATTGGCCGTTTGTTATATGATACGGATTCTATTTTGGCAGATCAGCTGGAGGCTTTGCAGCAATCTAACCGGAAAAATGATGATGGTTCTATTGACCTGGCTATTTTAACAGATGGGCTGCGTGCCGAAAGAGAACAGGGCATTACGATTGATGTGGCTTATAAATATTTTCAGACGGCTAAGCGGAAATTTATTATTGCAGATACACCGGGCCATATTCAATATACGCGGAATATGGTGACTGGTGCTTCTACAGCCAATTTAGCGATTATCCTGATTGATGCCAGAAATGGGGTGGTAGAACAGACGATCCGTCATTCTTACCTGGTTTCTTTATTGGGGATCAGCCATGTGGTGATTGCCATTAATAAAATGGATATGGAAGGGTATAGTGAAGCGGTGTTTAATCGCATTACTGAAAAATACAAAGCAATGGCGGCTAACCTGAATCTGAAAGAGATAACTTTTATCCCGGTGAGTGCTTTGAAGGGGGATAACATTGTGAACCTTTCTCCAAATATGCCCTGGTACCAGGGAACGAGTTTGCTGGATTTCCTGGAACAGGTGGAAGTGACTGCGGAGCAGACTTCTAATTTTGCCAGAATGCCTGTGCAATGGGTGATCAGGCCCCAAACTGAGGTGCTTCATGATTACCGGGGTTATGCAGGAAGGGTGTTAAGTGGTACATTTAAAGTAAATGATCAAGTGACTGTATTGCCATCTGGAAGCAGTTCTGTGATTGAAAAAATAGAAGTATTTGACCAATCTCCGGATGAGGTAATTGCGGGTATGTCTGTTACGCTGCACTTAAAGGATAATATTGACATTAGCAGGGGAGATGTGCTGGTTAATTCTGCGCATTTGCCTAAAAGTTCACAGCTGATTGAAGCGGATCTTTGCTGGATGGATAACCGGCCAATGGACGATTCGATTACTTATTTTTTACAGCATAACAGCAAGCTGACTAAATGTAAGATCAGGGAAATTCTTTATAAGGTTGATATTAATACCCTGGCAAAAGAAGATGCTTATGAGTTTAAACTGAATGATATTGGACGGGTAGTGATTAAGACTGCTGAGGAACTTGCTTTTGATTTGTATACAGAAAATAAAGCAAATGGATCAGCTATACTCATAGATAGCCGTACTAATCTAACTGTAGCTGCGCTGATGTTTAGGGCAATTGCAGAATAAATATGATAAAACGAATTAGAAAGACAGTCCGAAAGGGTTGTCCTTTTTTTTGTTACCTTGAACACCGCTAACCAAATTATTTATATATGGACTTACTTTTTGTGCTTGCTGGTATCATTATTTTACTGATCCTGATCCTTAAAAAAGTAAATCCCATGCTGGCTTTGCTCATTGTTGCTGTGCTTACTGGTTTGATGTTAGGCCTGCCGGTTAAAAAAGTGATGGATTCTGTTACCGAAGGGATTGGAAGTACTTTGGGTGGAATGGTGATGGTATTGGCTCTGGGTGCGATGGTGGGGAAACTGGCCGAGGATAGTGGTGCCGCTAAAAAGATCGTGTATGTACTGATCCGCGTTTTTGGGGTGAAGAATATCCAGTGGGCGGTGTTGCTGACAGGATTACTGGTCGGTATTCCCTTGTTTTATAACGCTGGTTTTGTGGTGTTAATCCCCCTGGTGTTTTCTATTGCAACGGCTGCTAAGGTACCAAAGTTATATGTGGGGATCCCTATGGCGGCAGCGCTTTCTGTTACGCATGGGTTTTTGCCGCCGCATCCTGGCCCGGTTGCTTTAGCTGGTATTTTTCATGCTGATATTGGCCTTACTTTGATTTATGGTTTGGTGCTGAGTATCCCTATTGCGGTTATCGCGGGTGTGTTTTTTCCGCGGACGATCATTAAACTTCCCGCTAAAGATCCCAATGCAGCAGTATTGGATTTAATAGAAGATGCTGGTTTGCCTTCTGCCTTAAAAAGCTTTGTGATTGCTTTGTCTCCTATATTTTTTATCGCTGCTGGTACAATAGGTAGTGCAGTGGTTGTACAGTATTCGGCAGATCCGCTGTTTGATGCTGCTTTTAGTTTTATTGCCGATCCTACTGTGGCTTTGCTGCTGTCTATTATCATCACCTTGCTTATTCAAAATGTAACTATAGAGAAGGCGATGGATTCTTGTGCAGAAGGGGTGAAAAGTGTGGCGATGATTATTTTGATTATTGCGGCAGGTGGTGCATTTAAACAAATACTGGTAGATAGTGGAATAGGGGAGCAGGTAAAAGATCTCACGGCAAATTTGCAGGTTTCTCCATTTTTGCTGGGATGGCTCATTGCAGCTGCATTAAGGGTTACCCTGGGTTCTGCAACTGTTGCGGCTTTGACTGCCTCTGGTATGGTGATTCCTTTTGTAACTGCGGGTGCTTCTGCAGAGCTGATGGTGTTAGCTGTGGGTGCAGGAAGTTTGATGTTTTCGCATGTAAATGATACGGGGTTCTGGATGTTTAAAGAATATTTTAACCTGACTTTGAAAGAAACTTTTAAAACCTGGACCATGATGGAAAGCCTGATTTCTGTGTTGGGTCTGGCGGGTGTGCTGATCCTGGCAGCCTGGCTTTAAAGAGTTGAAAAAACGTTTTAAAAAAGAAATGGGGAGCATTCAGAAGAATGGTCCCCGTCATCTAATTAACGCTCTCAGGTATATAAGCGTTTAATCATTCGTTTTATTGTGCCTGGTTTAAAATATTTTTATTTTTTTTTATCCCAGTATACTATCTGCGGGATTAATTTCCAGCTCTAACCCGTTGCTGTTCTCCGGAAGAGCCGTTTAAACGGTCTCTGATTGCCTTGATCGTACTGCTTCCAAAGTTGTAAGAGAAAGTGACCCTATAGATCATGCTTTCTTGTTTTTGATACATTTGGTAATCCTGGGAGGGGATCGCACTGCGGATCTTTAATTGCTGGGTATTAAAAATATCACTGACTGCTAATTTTATAGTTGCCCGGTTGCTGGCAAATGATTTACTGATCCCCATATTGGTGCTGTATATTGGTCTTGCTGCGTAGCTGCCGTATACCTGTGGCGACTGGTAATTAAAAGAAAGTTCGGCGTTCACTGTAGGATTTATACTGAATGTATGCAGGGTGTTGAGTGTGTAACTGACTTTTTTGCTTTCAAATGGAGCGCCCATCAAATTGGGCGAACTGAATGTACGGTGAAACAGGCTGGCGTCATTGGTGCTATTCCACCATTTAGTAATTGCAACAGGCAGAGAAACATTGAAATCGTATAAAGTCTGAGAGGCCAGGTTTTGATCAAACATTAACAGTGTTTTGGTTAGGGTATCTGATAAAATGGTTGTGGTGATCACATCTTTTGTATGGCTGTAACCTAAGCTCATATTTAGCTTCTTTTTATATCCATATGAAAAGGTGTAGGAATTAGTGTATTGCGGGTTTAACTGCGGGTTGCCCTGGGAAAAAGTATACAGATCTGCAAAATAGACAAATGGATTTAGCGATTGGTAATCAGGACGGTCAATTCTCCTGCTGTAAGAGAAACCAATTTCTTGTTCGGCAGGTAGTGTTTGTGTGATTGATGCACTGGGAAAAAAATCAAGGTACTGGCGTTTGACCAGGTTTTGTATGGTGATTGAATTTCCCTGGGCGTTGGTGAGTTCTGTTCTCAGGCCTATCTGTACAGAAGTGGATTTAAATTCTTTATTGAGCGTGGCATAAGCTGCGTTTATATATTCTTTGTAACTAAAGCGGTTACTTCTGGAAAGGTCATTCTGCCACAGTCCATCTTCCTTATTCTCAAATTGAAAGTCATTATCGGTTTTGACATAACTGCTTTTTAGCCCGGTTTCTAACTTTGTTTTTTTGGAAATTGGATAGGTGTAATCAACTTTAGCGGCCCATATTTTTACGTCGGATGGCGTGGCACTCCTGAAAATCAAAGGAGCTTTAATCGATAATCCTGTTTGGGTAGTGAAATAGTTGTTATAGCGTGTTTCATTAATACTATAGAACTGTGAATAATCTAAGTCTGCATTAATGGTTTGTCCTAACGTATCTAATTCTGATTTGAAATTCAGGTTATAAGCCTGGTTTTTGAACCGGCTTTTGAGTGGGTTGGAAGCGGTGACTATGGAATCTGTTAATTCTGGCGCAGTACCTATTCGTGTGGTACTAGTGGCATCTGCTTTATTGTTGTTTAAATACCCGCTGGTCATTAATCCAATGACAGTTTGAGCATTCAGGTAATAATCAATGCCCGCTTTATAACTTTGATTATGCCGTTTAAAGATGTCTATCCCATTTTGGTTAAAATAGGTAGTTTCATTGGCAGAGGTATTACTGCGTTGCATATGCAGGTCTTCATAATTTTTATTATAATCGTAATTATAATTTCCAAAAATATTGATGTTTTTACTGCGGTGGTTTAAGCTGATCCCGCCATCTGCTTTTTCATAGCGTCCATATCCTGCGCCAGCGGTGACGGTTCCGTTAGTACCGTAATTGGTGTTTTTCTTTAGTTTGATATTGATGATCCCGGCGCTGCCTGCCGCATCGTATTTTGCAGATGGGTGATTCATTAATTCAATAGTTTCAATTGAATTGCCGTTTGTTGCCCGCAGTAAAGTGGTCAGCTGAGCAGCAGATAAATAAGTGAGCTTGCCATCTAGCATGATACTAACTCCTCTTTTTCCATTTAAACTGATATTGCCATCCTGGTCTACGGAGACGCCTGGGGCTTTAGCAAGTATTTCCAGTGCAGAGTTTCCTGCTGCCAGGATACTGCCTGCAATGTTCAGGATGACTTTGTTGTTTTTATGCGTTACCAATGGCTTTTTACTGGTAATGTTAACTGTATTTAATGCGATGCTATCTGGCTCTTTAACCTGTGCGTTGATCTTAGCAGCACCTAATATCAGGCTGGAAGTCAATAAAAATAGTTTAGTAACTGTTGTAGTCATACGATCTCTTGTTTTGGAATAGGTTAAATTTAGATTTTTTAATCATCTGGAAAATTAATTTAACATAGTTTAACAAGATTATCTTCTGCGAAGCAGGATAGGTATGGTCTGGCGTTTTTGTCCAGTTTGATCAGCATGTATAAAAAGATCTATCTAATACTGACAACTGCAATTTTGTACTACAGAAAGCAAATCATTTAAGTCAAAAGGTTTTTCAATGTAGTTGTCAAATCCTGCTTTTGCATAGGTTTCCTGAATGTTCATATTGCAGCTTAAGGCAATTACAGGCAGGCCGGGAAAGCTTTTTTTGATCAGTTTACAGATCCTAATTGATTCTTCACCAGAGAGTTTGAAATCTAGCAAGACTAAATTTGGAGAAAAGGTCTGGATTTTATTAAAGACCTCCTGGTAATGAAGTAAAGGTAATACTTCAAATTTTGCTTCTTTTAAAACAAGATTTAGAGTTTCCAGAAGGTCAGGATCTGTATCCTGTACAATCACTTTCTTCATTTTTGAGAGATTTAAACCGACAAAATAACCGTGTAAACAAGTGTTTTGTGATTTATCTAAATATAATGATTTTATTGTTAGATAACATGTCTTTTGTGGTTAATTATATCAAAGATTTTACGGAGTTAAAGATTTAACCTGAGATTGTCGTTTGAGTAAAATGATTCTGAATATTTTTCATTGAACTGCTTGATTTAGAAAACTTAAGCTATAATTTTGAAAATGATTTTGGTCAGGTAATCCGAATGTCTTAACTTCTGGGATGACCTTGGCCAAAAATTTCTTCAGGTAATGGAGCGGTGGGAAAATTTATTGACAGTTTAATGGTGTCCGGGTATACTATACCCGGAAAAAAAATATAAATATGATTAACTTCGCAAGTTACCTGCTATGTATAGTAATCATACCGCCTGTAAAACGAGTAAGCTATTAAAATGAAAGAACAAATTAGTACCGGCAAGAAACGCGCTCCCGGAGTTTTTAGTCTGCTCAAGCCTTATGCAGGATTGGTTACACTGCTTATCCTGTTTGCCTTATTCAGCAATGGGCTAAATCTTTGGCTGCCGAAGCTAATCGGTAATGGCATAGATGCTTACAACAGCGGAAGTTTCTCCTATAAAACCATGATCACGGAATTTACGGCAGTGGCAGCAGTCATTTTTGTTTTTAGCTGTTTGCAAGCGGTTGTACAAACCTATGCTTCTGAAAAAGTGGCCCGTGACCTGCGCATGCGTATCGCTGATAAAATCTCCCGCCAGAGCTTTGCTTTTATTGAAAAAACAAACCCGGCTAAACTACTTACTAACCTCACTGCGGATGTAGATTCTATCAAGCTTTTTGTTTCTCAGGCGATTGTTTCTATGGTGTCTTCACTTTTTATTATCATAGGAGCCTCTGTTTTGTTGCTCAGTATCAACTGGAAACTTGGTCTGGCTATTATTGCTATTATTCCAATTATAGGTGGTGCATTTTATGTGGTGCTCCGTAAAGTTAAAGCGCTTTTTAAAAAGAGCCGTGAGGTGATTGACTGGTTAAATAAAGTGATTAATGAAAGTATCCTGGGCTCGGCACTGATCCGGGTGATCAATTCCCAGCAGCTTGAATATGAAAAATTCTTTAATGCCAGTACCCAGGCTAAAGATATAGGCTTAACGATTTTGAGGATGTTTGCCTGGCTGATCCCTATTATCGTGTTTACTGCTAATATAGCTGGTTTAACCATTTTAGCTTTGGGCGGACATTATGTGATTAATGGCAGTATGACTTTAGGTGATTTTGCCGCTTTTAACAGTTATTTAGCTTTGCTGATCTTCCCTATTTTGGTTATTGGGTTTATGAGTAATGTAATTGCACAGGCAACTGCTTCTTTTGGGCGGATCAGCCAGGTGCTGGACACGGAAGATCTGGCAGCAAGCGGAACAGTTATCGAAAACTTGAGCGGTGCGATTGAATTAAAGGATGTTGCGGTTAGTTACGGGCAAAAGTCGGCTTTATCAGGAATTTCTCTGAAGATAGAACCGGGCGCCAAAATCGCCATCATAGGCCCCACTGCTGCGGGGAAGACTCAATTGCTTTACCTGCTTACCGGATTGATTCCTGCTACTTCGGGAACGGTGCTGTTTGATCACCGGCCTATTGCAGATTATCAGCCGGAGAATTTCCATAGCCAGGTGGGCTTTGTTTTTCAGGATAGTATTTTGTTTAATATGAGCATCCGCGAAAATATTGCTTTTAGTGATACCGTAACGGATGAGTCTTTGGAAAGAGCTATTCTGACCGCAGAGCTGAAAGATTTTATCGATACGCTTTCTGATGGGTTAAATACAAAGGTTTCTGAACGTGGATTAAGTTTATCTGGCGGGCAAAAACAGCGGATCATGCTGGCCAGGGCGCTTGCGGTTAATCCTAAAGTGTTATTGCTTGATGATTTTACGGCCAGAGTGGATAATCAGACTGAAACAGCGATTCTGGCTAACCTTAGCAAATATTACCCTGAGCTCACATTGATTTCAGTTACGCAGAAGATTGCAGCGGTGGAACATTATGAGCAGATTATTTTATTGATGCAGGGAGAAATGCTTGCTTCAGGTACGCATGAAGAGCTAATGGGTAATAGTCCGGAATACGTGCAAATCTTTAATTCTCAACAAAGTACTAGTAATTTTGAATTATAAACATGAATTATAATCTAAATAGTCTGCCTGCCGGAGAGGGGAAAACTTCTACCTGGTCTGGTCTGAAAGGCCTGTTGCAATTGGTAAAAGAGGAGCGTAAAAACCTTATTCTGGCTTTCTGTGCAATACTGATAAATTCATCATTGAACTTACTGGGGCCTTTTTTAATAGGCTATACCATTGATAAATATATCCAGACTAAACAATATCACGGTGTGCTGGTGTTTTCCGGCATTCTGTTGACTATGTATGTAATTGCTTTTGTAAGCAGTTATTTTCAAACCCAGCTGATGGGTGGGGTGGGGCAGCGGATCATTTTTGCTTTGCGTAATGCTATTTTTAATAAAATCCAGCAGTTGCCTGTAGCTTTTTTTAATGAAAATAAGGCAGGTGATTTGATTTCGCGCGTAAATAATGATACTGATAAGCTAAATCAATTCTTTTCACAAGCTTTGATGCAGTTTATAGGGAATATCGTTACCATGGTTGGTGCAGGTATTTTTCTGCTCATTATCAATATTGAGTTAGGGCTTGCTACACTGGTACCGGCGCTGTTTATCCTTGTTTTTACGAAAGGGATTTCCCCATGGGTGAAACATAAAAATGCACTGAACCTAAAAAGTACCGGGAGTATGAGTGCAGAGATCCAGGAAAGCCTGAATAATTTTAAGGTGATTATCGCATTTAACCGGCGTGATTATTTCAGAAAGCGTTTTGATACGGCTAACCAGGAGAATTACCGTACTGCTATTGGGGCAGGATTGTCTAATAATATATTTTTGCCTGTTTTTGGCCTTTTCACTTCCATTGCACAGTTGACCGTATTGTCTTTCGGGATCTACCTGATTATTCAGGGGAATTTTACAGTTGGCCTTTTAGTCAGCTATTTATCTTATGCGACTAACTTTTATAATCCGCTGAGGCAGCTTGCTTCGCTCTGGACTACTTTCCAGGTTGCGCTGGCAGGATGGGAGCGGATTTCCCAAATCTTATCACTCCATAATAATTTGGTTACGCTATCTCATGATCCAACTAATCATGGTTCAAATTCGCTGCTGGAATTTCGAAATGTTCATTTTGGCTATCCGGGCGGCTATGAGATTTTGCACAATATCAGTTTTTCTATGGAGAAAGGAAAAACTTATGCGCTTGTAGGGCCTACAGGTGGTGGCAAAACAACTACAGCCTCTATTATGGCGCGTTTATATGATCCATTAGAAGGGGTGGTATTGCTAAATGGCATTGATATCCGTACGTATACGCCAGAAGAACGTGCAGAGAAAATAGGGTTTATCTTACAAGATCCTTTTCTTTTTACCGGAACGGTTAAAGATAATATTCTCTATAGCAACTCCCGTTACCATAAATATGATAGCGAAAAGTTTCTGGAAGTATTAAAAGAGGCCAAATTAGAGGGGTTGCTGACTACTTTTGAACAGGGATTAGAAACACCTGTGGTTTCTGGCGGGGATAGCCTGAGCATTGGACAAAAACAATTGATTGCTTTTATGCGTGCCGTGCTCCGCAAGCCAGCGCTATTGATCCTGGATGAAGCTACGGCTAATATTGATACCATTACAGAGCAATTACTTGGACAGATATTGGATAACCTGCCAAAAGATACTACTTTGGTTATCATTGCCCACCGCTTAAATACGATAGAAAATGCTGATGAGATCTTTTTCATCAACTCTGGAGAAGTAACTCGTGCTGGTTCGTTTAAAGAGGCTGTTGATAAGCTGATGCATGGGAAAAGGCTGAGTTAAAAATAATCTAGCCTGGAAAACTGCTATATTTAAAGCATAATAAAGGAATTATGGCGTTAACTAAATATGCTCAGGAAGATATCATCCCTATTGTAATCCATATTCTCAGTTTTTCTACGGTCAAGTTTGCAGAATATGGGTATAAGGCAATTATAGAGAATGAAATGCCTGATTTGATTAGTCTTGATGAAGATGATATCACTCCGGTTATGTATTTTGAAGTGCTTAATTCTTCTGATGATGAAATTTCTGAAGCTATAAATAAGTGTGTGGCATATATTGATGCGACAATCAATACGTATTGTATTATGCATGCGATAGAACTGGAAGAGTTGTATACCGATGACAGGATTCATGAATTAGCCAGTCAGATCTATTGTGATCTATATTATTATGCAGATGGATTGGTTGCCGATAATATTTCTTCTGCGGTTATGGAATTGCCTTTTACTGCAGCTAATGCTTTTTTCTTTTTGTGCAAGCTCATCATCCATCAGGAAATTGATGCAGAAATGTCTATGGATGAAGGGTTTTACGGAACCGGATGGGAAGAATTTGAATTTTTAGATACTGCTGATAATAATGTAGCAGTGATGTATGACCTGACTCAGGAAATTCTGAAGATGAATATTATTATTAGTGATATTTATGCAAACAGGACTGATTTTGATGCTGGGTCAATGAACTAATGAAGAATAAGCCGGTTTGTGCGAGTGGCCTTCTTGCCCGGTGTACTGAGGTGAAAAAATAAATCTTCCCTTAGAAAAATCAATAGGAACCTCTTTGCTGAAATAAGTGCGGCCTATGGTAGTTTTCATTTTTCCAATTCCAAGGATTAATTTGCCATCTTTTTTAAGAAAAGCTAATGGGTTTTTGTACTTTAATTCCTTATCACCAACCTGGAAAGTGTAATCTGCAAAAAGCGTATCGCCTTTAAAGCTCCCTTTAATTTCTCCTGCATTCATTTCTTTTTTATGGAAATTAATACGCAGTTTTCCCTTGATTGATTTGGCGTAGGTATCTAAAGTTAAATGTGCCGTGTCTTGTCCATCTGCAGCAAGGTAATAAGCGGTGTTCAATACTGGATCTTGAACGGCGGCTGGGCTATTGTTTTGGTTACAGCTTTGTAAAAACAGGACTGCAATTGGAAATATGGTAAGTAAGACTTTTTTCATTTTTTATAGTTTTTAATATAGGATGATAAATCATGGAATTTTCCATAATTATTTTATTACACCTACACTATAGGTTATAAAGAAGATCGAAAATGATTACATTTATAGGTGTGATTTTCTCCTTATAATTTCTATATGATGATAAGCGAAAAAAAAATGTAACTATATTATAATGTTATTATATCAGGTTATTAATTTATAATGCAGATACCAAATGAGAAATGGAAAATCTAATATTCCGCTAGTCTATATTTTATTGGGTATTCTCTGGATGGCATTAAGTGATATGGGAATCCGCTCTATTTCTGATCATCAGGAGTTTTTACATTTTAGAATGCTTAATATGGTCAAGGGAATTTTATTTATTCTTTTTACTGGTTTTCTTCTTTATGTAATGATCGGCCGTGAACGAAAAAAGAATCTGAAAAAAGACAGGCAGTATAATGATATCTATGAGAAAAATCCTAATCCAACCTGGTTTTATAATCCTGCTGATTTTAAATTTGTTTCTGTAAATGCAGCTGCGCTGGCCAGTTATGGATATACTAAAAAAGAATTTTTATCCATGACGGTGTTGGATATCCGCCCTCCGGAAGATGCGGATAAGCTGAAGTCCCTTTATCCGAGATTAGAAGTTGGATACCATGAAGCTGGGATGTGGAGACATTTGAAAAAGGACGGAAGCCTGATGTATGTAAGTATAAGTTCTCATCAGATGATTTTGGATGATCGGCCGCTGGTTATGGTTATGGCTATAGATGTGACTGAAAAATTTCTACATGAGCAGGAATTAAAGCAAATAAATGCCAAGCTGATTGCTCAAAAACAACAGCTTGATAAAAATTATCTCCGGCTGGAGAATATGATGCAGAGTATTAATGAGGGCTTTTTTACTATTAATAGTCATCATATCATTACCCATGCAAATACAAATTTTTACACGACGACCGGAGTTACTTTTAATGCCATAGGAAGCCGCTGGGAAGATGTTTTTCCGGAATCAAAGTATACTGCTTTATATCAGCAGGTAACGGAGGCTATATCATTAAAGAAGATCCTGAAGTTTGATTCCTTCTCTGTGGTGTTAAATAAATGGCTCAGCCTTGCTGTGTATCCGGGAGAAGAAGAAACAACGGTATATTTTTTGGATATCACGGTAGAAAAGAAAAATGACATTGACCGTAAAGTGAGGGAAGCAGAATATGAAAGGCAAAATGAAAAACTAAAGGTGGTATCCTGGTTAAACTCTCACCAGATACGAAAACCGGTAGCTTCTATTATAGCCTTGTCAGAATTGATGAAATTGTCTGATAATCAGCAAGAGAAAGATGAATTATTGGGCCTTCTTTGTAAATGTACTTTAGAGCTTGATCAGATCATTCATCAGATTAATGCAGAAACATCTGGTAAATCTATAAAGTAATGAAATACCGGGGACAGAAGGTAATTTGCACCCGGTATTCCAGCTAATTATTGTTTGTCTGGCTCAAATTCCAGTGAAACAGAATTCATGCAAAATCTTTTGTAAGTAGGTGCAGGGCCGTCATTAAATATATGTCCCAGATGAGAGTCGCAGCGTCCGCAAGTCACTTCTATTCTGCGCATGCCGTATTTATGGTCTTCTTTATAGATTACGCTATTTGGCTTTACTGCTTCAAAGAAACTTGGCCATCCGCAGCTGCTGGCAAATTTAGCATCTGACTTGAATAACTGGTTTCCGCAAACTGCGCAATAATAGGTGCCAATTTCTTCGCTGTCCCAATACTGGCCCGTAAATGCACGTTCGGTACCTTGTTCTCTGCCTACGGCATAGAGGTCTGGAGATAGTATTTTTTTCCATTCAGAGTTTTCTACCTGAAGTATGGTATCATCTGTTCTGGAATAGTAAGGGTTATTTTGAGGTGTATTATCCATATGATGCTTGCTAAAATATTCGTCTTTAAGACTAGTATAAAGATAATATAAAAATAGTGCCGCTTTATGGATTGTGCTTATTTGACATTTACATTGCTATTTTGATCTAATTTTATTTTTAGATAAACATCCTGAACCTTTAGCCATTGCCCATTTTCTAAATATTCATAGAATACTTTTCCCTTTTTCCATTCTGCATCTGTAATTAAAGTGATCTTGATGGTTGGACAGAATTGGTCATATAATGGAAAACCTAAAAGATTGACCAGGTGCTGTGTCCCTTCCGGAATAATATTTAAAAACTTATAACTACCATCTAATTCTGTTTTAAAGCGAAGGGATCCTGCTGCTTTTGGTTTTATAAGTTCACAGTTTCCGGTTATTTTTTTTTGTTCAATATCTACTTTTAAGTGTAGAAAAAGAACGGGTGAATGGATGTCTGAATTTAAAATTGCCAGAGAAAGCGGAAAAGCAGGTGTTTCTTGATTAGCCATTACGGTACTCATATTTAATAATTCTTTTTATCAAATTAACAACATCTCTTTGAACAGTTAAAGGGTGAAAACACCCTTTAACAAAAAACCAGTTAGCTTTTATAGCTAACTGGTTTTATTATAGAATGATAGTATTGTTATTTTATTGATACTTCTACCAGGATAGGAAAATGATCTGATGGATATTTGCCATGATAGGTATCTGTTAGGATACCCCATCTGTCAGCTTTAAAATCTTTAGTGACAAATACGTGGTCAATGATCCCATATCCATCTACATCTTTACCAAAAGCATTGAATGAAGAATTGTTTACATATGGTTTTTCTACCTGGTTGTAAGTGTCAGAAAGTAAACCAGATTTAGCCAGCTCTAAATACCATTTGCTTTGGTGGTCACCATTTAGATCGCCTGTAAATATAGCAGGCTCAGTCCCTGCAATTTCTTTGATCTTACTTAAAATTAGCTTACTGCTCTCTACTCTGGCAATTTTTCCTTCATGGTCAAAATGTGCATTGAAATAATAGAACTTTTTACCAGAGCTTAGATCTTGCAGATATACCCAGGTGCAAATTCTGTTGCAGCAGGTAGCATCCCAGCCTAACCCAGGTTTGCCAGGTGTTTCTGATAACCAGAAATCTCCTTTTTTAAGCAGTTTGAACTTGTCTTTACGGTAGAAAATGGAAGAATGCTCCCCGGCATCTTTTCCGTCATCCCGCCCAAGACCATAGTGTGCATAGGCAGGTAAGGCTTTGTTTATATCATCTAGTTGATTTTTAAAACCTTCCTGGATACCAAAAATATCAAATTGATGGAAACGTATCAGGTTGGCCACTATTGGTGCACGTTGCACCCAAAGGTTACCTATATCGCCTTTGTTGTCATTGCGCAGGTTGTAAGTTCCAATAATTAGTTTTTGCGCAAAGATTTGAGTGGAGCATAATAAAAGGAAAGCGGCTTGTATAACTGTTTTTTTGATCATGTTTTTTTTATATCCTTATTGCAGGCCCGCGTAAGATAGATTTTATAGATTAACAAGAGATTAACGAAATGTGAAATGACGGCCTTATTGTTTTGCTGCTGAAGTTGCTGTTGGCCTGGCTTGCCGGATTACTGATGGTACCACTGCTATGCCTTCATTTCCATCGGTACTTACTGATTGTAAAGCGAAAAAGTAATTGTCTTTTGAATAGGGAAGTTTCATCTCTGTAGCGGTAGTGAAAAATTTCTTTTGCCACGTTGGACTGGTGGTTTCTCTCATCATCACATAATATCCTTTTACTTTGCCTGAAGCAGCGGGTTTCCAGCTTAAAGAGGTAGAATTACCTAAGCCAGCTACGGTAATTCCAACATTTTGCGGTACCGTTGGAGATTTGGCTAAATTGGCCAGGTTAGCTAAATTAAGGGCTGTGTTTTTTCTCAGATATTCAAAATCCATATATTCTGCCAGATCACCGTAAGCGATTCCATTTTCGGTGCGTACATTTTGGTGCTGATGGTAAAAATTTTCATTCATTTCTGTAATCCGTACAGCGGTATAACCTTTTTGCTGATAGGGCTGCTGATCACCTCCGCGTAAAAAACGATCTGGCCTGTAGACCATAAATACTTCCAGGTTCTCTACATAACGTTCTCCAACTTCTTTAATATACCTTGCCAGCTGACGCGAAGGGCCGTCATTCTCTAATCCCATAGCACGGATCGCTGTTGCTTTCTTTTCGTCTACATCAAAAGATAAACCTTCACTAAAGACCCTTATTTTAGTATTTTCTATAATATTGGTCTCGTTGCTGTTATTGCTACCCATAATGTCATTGTTAAGTACGGCTGCAATTTCCCAATTATCTTTCCTGGCATTTGCAGCCATGAACCCTGATCCTAACAGGCCTTGTTCTTCTCCGCAAACGGCTACAAATACGATAGTGGCAGGAAAGGATTGTTTGCTCATAATCCTTGCGCATTCCATCACTGCGGCAGTTCCGCTGCCATCATCATTTGCTCCTGGTGCATCACCTTCACGGTCCATTACACTGGTCCGCATATTATCCATATGCCCGCTGATGATAAACACCCGGTGGTCATTTGGATCGGTACCTTTTAAGGTAGCCACCACATTAGTTAAAATGACAGGAACGTCTATTCTTTTACCATCTGGCTGATAACTGCTTGTGTCTAGTTTGGAGGTTAACCTGCCGCCTGAAGTTTTTGCAAAGGATTGGAATTTGCCCAGGATCCAGTTTCTGGCAGCACCAATTCCTCTTTTAGAATCCGTTACACTGCTTAAAGTATTCCTGGTGCCGAAGCTCACTAGTTTTGTAATATAGGTATGCATTGAATCTGCAGAAACTTCGTAAACCATTTTTTCGATCTGCGGATCTTTCTGAATGATTACGGTAGACTGTGCCTGCAGGTTGATCAAGGTTCCTGTAGCTAAGATTGTAAGGAGTAATCGTTTTTTCATTCTTTAGTCTTTTAATATCTTAAATTAATATGCTATAAATTGCGCGTCAGGATAACACCATAACCAGCGTTCAGCGGGTTCGGCTGATGCAATTACGGGATGCCCGCTTTGATGATAATGCCTGGTCATATGTTTATTAGGGGAGTCATCACAGCATAAGGTGACGTTACAGGTCTGACAGGTACGCAGGTGCAGCCATTCCCCATTTTCTTTAATACACTCTTCACAAACGTGTGTACTGCCTATATTAACTTCGGTGATGATACTTAAATGTTCACATAAATCTTCTTTGCTCATTTTCCTGATTTTTAGCGTTGATGAATTTTTGTTACTGCAATGTTTAAAGTTAATCAATTTGGTTTGACAGCCTATTAGGGTTTAAAATTATTTTTTGGACGGGTAATTTGCTTTTAAAGGTGATTATATTATATTATTTATGAGTTTAATTTTTAATGGCTTCAAATCCGCCCTAGGGTGGCCTGTTTTGATAATTGTTTGCCATGGCTATTGCTAATTCGTTTTATTACTTTAATTTAAACGCCATAAAACCTAAATTATGAAATCACAAATTATTTACGCATCCTTCTTATTACTCCTGACCGGATCAGTTTCCGCTAATGATTTGCAGTCCTACCCTGGTCATAAAGAACCAGCGGATACGATCAGAAAAAATGGGTATTCCTTAATTTTTGTCAGTAAAGATCCTAACCTGGATCCGGTGGTGAAACAGAAGCTGATTGATACTTATTTTAAAGTATATCCTACACTGGTTAAAACATTTAATAAAAAATCAACCAAAGATGTGTTGTTTGTTGTAGATACAGCTTATAAAGCAGTGGCTGAAGCCAATGGTAACCGGATTCTTTTTAGTGCAGGATATATGAAGGCACATCCATATGATACAGACGTAGTGACGCATGAAACAATGCATATTGTTCAAGGATATGGTGATAGTGCAGGACCGGTTTGGTTAACGGAAGGGATAGCCGATTATGTACGTTACCAATATGGAATTGATAATGCTGCTTCTAAATGGAGCTTGCCTGCTTTTAACCCAAAACAAAATTATACCAATAGTTACCGAATTACTGGAAGGTTCTTTTTGTGGATTGAACAAAAGGTGAAATCAGGAACAATTAAAAAGATGGATGCACAATTACGCGCACATACTTACAATGAACAGACCTGGAAAGAACTGACTGGTAAAACATTAGATGAATTATGGGCTGATTATGCCGCTAATCCGATAGTAAAGGTATAGGCGATAATATACCTGCAAGAATTATGTATAGGAAAGGCTTGGGGTTTATCCGGGCCTTTCCTGTTTTCCAGGAGAGATAGCTGGATACTAAAACGGTTTTAATCTCTGTAGGCGTATTAGTGATTATTTCCAGTGCAAGAACTTTATTAAAAACATTGGGGGTGTTTTAATCGCAATTCCTTTTTTATCTTTGGCGTAATATTTGAATAAAACTTATAGATTTTAATTTCGAAAACACTGAATGATGGAGATAGAAGAGCAGATTTTAACCGATAAACAAATTCTTATTATGGAAACAGCAGAAAAGCTGTTTGCTACAAATGGGTATGATGCAACCTCGATAAGAGATATCGCAAATGCTGGTTCTTTTAATTCTGCTATGATTTCTTATTATTTTGGCTCTAAAGAGCAGTTAATGGAAGGGATCTTAAACTACCGGACCACTAAGCTGGAAAACGTGGTAACTGATTTGCTTTTAGGACTCAAAGATCCACTGGATAAACTTTTGGCTTTAAATAACTTCTATATTCAAAAGGTTTTACAGCATAAGTATTTTTACCTGCTGATCTTTCAGATTCAGTCGCTTCCCGAAAAGCATACGCTGATCAGGAATTTTTATAACACTTTGCGCTATAACAATTTTAAGATGATTACCGGGATTATCCGTGATGGTCAGGCTAAAGGTGATTTTAAGGAGGGGATAAATTGTTCTTTTTTAATGTTTGTGATTTCAGGTACGATGAATAATTTTCTGGTAAACCAGGATTATTATAAAGATGTGAACCATAAAAATGACCTCTCTGAACAGGAGTTTGATTTGCATATCAGGGAAGAACTAGGTCAGTTACTGACAGAGATCATAAAGGATATGGTAGTTAAAAAATAACTTCAGATATAGATACGTCTTCTTGGGTCATGATGTAATTCAATGATCGATTTCCGGTAAGGCGTTTGATCATTTCATATAGCTTAGTGCGGCTTCTGTTTAATTTTATTAAACGGTTGTACTAAAGATATACGAGTACCAGATTTTTAATAAAATAATAATGAAGATACGTGTAATAGTACTATTTGCGCTGATGAGTTTAACGGTGTCGCTTAGCGGACAGCAGAGAAAAACTAGTCAGAATGAAATCTATATAGATAGCAAAGGACTTATCCGGTTACAGGAAAACGCTGCGGAAGCTAGCTTTTTTGGAGTAAATTATACGCTTCCATTTGCATATGGTTACCGGTCGCATAAAAAATTAATTATTGATATAGAAAAAGCAATTGACCAAGATGTTTACCATTTGGCAAGGTTAGGGATTAATGCATTTAGGGTACATGTATGGGATACCGAAATTAGTGACACAGCAGGTAATTTATTGCAGAATGAACATTTGCGGTTACTTGATTATTTACTTTCAAAACTGGAAGAAAGACAGATCAGGATTATAATTACACCAATTGCCTATTGGGGAAACGGGTATCCTGATCAAGATGAAAAAACGGGTAGTTTTTCTGAGAAATTTGGCAAAGAGGGAGCGGTAATAAAAGAGGAAGCTTTTAAAGCACAAGAACGATATCTGACCCAGTTTTTTAAACATGTTAATCCATATACTAAAAAAACTTATGGACAAGACCGTTTTGTAATTGCCACAGAGATTAATAATGAACCTCACCATGGTGGACCAAAATCTTTGGCAACGAGTTATGTGAACCGCATGGTGGCCGCTATTAAAGGAACTGGCTGGAATAAACCAGTTTTTTATAACATTAGTGAATCTCCTGCATATGCAGATGCTGTAGCAAAATCAAAGGTGAACGGATTTAGTTTTCAATGGTATCCAACAGGCCTTGTCGCTGGGCATGAATTATCAGGTAATCTGTTGCCAAATGTAGATAAGTATGTGATTCCATTTGATACGATTCCTGAATTTAAGAACAAAGCAAGGATGATCTATGAGTTTGATGCGGCAGATGTTTTAAAATCATACATGTATCCGGCAATGGCGCGTAGCTTTAAAACTGCAGGTTTCCAATGGGCTACACAGTTTGCCTATGACCCTATGGGCACAGCGTATGCAAATACTGAATATCAAACGCATTATCTAAACCTGGCTTATACGCCCGCCAAGGCAATTAGTTTATTGATCGCAGCAAAGGTTTTTAAAGAAGTACCCCTTTATAAATCTTATGGGAGCTTTCCTGCGGATACTACATTTGGGCCCTTTACAGTCAGCTATAAGCGGCAGCTCAGTGAAATGAATGCTCCATCAGAATTTTATTATTCAAATCATACCCGCTCTGTTCCGGTTAAGATCAGTGCTTTACAGCATCTTGCTGGTGTAGGTTCTTCGGAGGTAGTAAATTATAAGGGTACGGGTGCTTATTTTATAGATAAACTATCTAATGAAAGCTGGCGGCTGGAAGTTATGCCTGATGCGATTGCTGTTCATGATCCATTTGGTAAAAATTCATTAGAAGCAGCGGTGATGCGTATCGTATTTGGAAAGCATGAAATGAAGATCAGCTTACCTGAAATTGGCGGTGATTTTAAAATAGAACCGTTAAATGCAGGTAATTCCTATCGTGCCACTGCTGTTGGGGGAAGGTTTGAAATTCAGCCTGGCACGTATGTGTTGTTGAAAAAAGGAAGTATAAATAAGCTTCCTTCCAATACTAAATTGGGGATAATTGGCTTAAATGAGTTTGTTGCACCGGCAAGAATCTCTTCTTTATCCAAAGAAGATCCATTCAGCATAGCTAACAATCCAGATTCAGCGCAACACTTATTCCTGTTTAATCCTGCTGTAGACCGGGAATTAGCTATTGTTTATTCTCCAGATTGGAAAACTGATCCTTATGAATATGTTACTGCTGCAAATGGGGAGCCTTTGCTTAAAATGGACCATAAGGCAGGAGAAAAATCAATATTAGGTGGATTGGAAGTTTTTGTTAAAAAAAGCATGAACAGCTTAGCTAAGGTAACTACAGGTAATTCTGGCAGAACTATAAAAAATTCATTTAAAAGTATCTCTATTCGCGCTGTGGCATCTGTAGATCTGCCTGTTAAAATCATATTGATTAATGGTGATGCTGTTGCCTATAGTTGTATGGTAAATGTTGGAAAGGAAATGAAAGCAATAAGTGTCCCTTTAAGTTCTTTTAAAAGAGATGATTATATATTGCTTCCAAGGCCCTATCCTGGCTTTCAGTCTATGGTTTTTTCAAATGTTCAGTCGCAAGAACTTAGGGTTGAAGAAATAGAGAAAGTACAAATTTTATTAAAAGGAGATACAAACACAACGTTTTCTATTCAGATTGGTAAAATCTGCTTAGAAGATTTTTTTAAATAAAAATCCCCAAAACTGCCATCACAACTGCTATAATTACAGCTGGCATGAACCCCTTAATCTCAAAATCATTAAATAAGATATCGGCTATTTTAATCATTACAGCGGTTACAAATAGGTGAATGAAAAAAGAAAGTAATCCGAGTGTGACTACATTCATAGGAAACCTTAAAACCAGGCCTACAGTAGCATTTAGTAAGCCAATAACTAAGGCTACTAGAATTGCAGTAGTGAAATTTTTAATCTTTACCGTTGGCAAGATATAAGTCATGCCCAATAATATTGCGGCATTAATTAGTAAATGGAAGATGAAATTCATGGCGTTATTTTATATCCTTTTAGCAACAAAAATCAATCCGTAATCAGTTTACTTTGAGATTTTCCTGATAGCTCCTGTCTGTGAATTAAAGCTTGTTATTGTAGATAAAGTTAAAATAATTCAGCATAATAATTTGTGATTATCATACGATTACAGCATGATGTCTAAATTCCTTTTAGGCTGTATAACGGGTTAAAAGGTCATAAAAAGTATTGTCATTTAATTGTCTTATTTATAATGGTTATTAACAAACTTAGCGCAAATAGTATTCATGTCGTATGTTTGTTTTTAATTAATCTAAATAATACACGTAATAATTTATGTTATCTTACAATTTTAAATCCATTTCTATATTTTTTGTCTTTTTGATGATTGGACTCTCTGTCTTTGCACAGTCTAAAAATGGTTCAATTAAAGGATCTGTTAAAACCTCTGATGGCGTAGCTGCAGAATCTGTACTGATTTCTATAAAAGGTGTGGCCAGTGCTACAGCTGATAGAAAGGGTTATTACTCTTTAAAGAATGTTCCTGCAGGAAACTATACGATTATTGCACGTTTAGTAGGGGTTAGTCCTGTTTCTCAGGAGATCACTATTTTACCGGGTGAAAGCAAGGTGATAGATTTTACCTTAAATGCTTCTAACGAACAGCTTAAAGAAGTGGTAGTTACTGGTGGGAAGAACAACAAGTTTGCTGTTAAAGAGAGTGAGTTTGTTTCAAAAATGCCTTTGAAGAATTTGGAAAATCCACAGGTTTATACCGTAATTTCAAAAGAATTACTAACTGATCAAGTGATTACTAGTTATGATGATGCATTGAAAAATGCACCAGGTATTGATAAACTATGGTCATCTACTGGTCGTAATAGTGACGGTGCAGCTTTTTTCTCTTTAAGAGGATTTGCAGTGCAGCCAACCTTAGTAAATGGTTTGCCAGGTTTAACAAATGGTAGCCTGGATGTTTCTAATATCGAACGTATTGAGGTAATTAAAGGTCCATCAGGTACACTATTTGGCAGTAGTTTAATTTCTTATGGAGGATTAATCAATACCGTAACTAAACAGCCACATGATGGAATGTCTGGTGAGGTAAATTATACTGCCGGCAGTTACGGACTAAACCGGGTAACTTTAGATTTCAATGCGCCGCTTGATAAAGCACATAAACTTCTTTTTAGGGTGAATGCTGCTTACCATGATGAAGATAGTTTCCAGGATGCCGGATTTAAGAAAAGCCGTTATTTTGCGCCTTCCCTGTCTTATAAAGTGAATGACAGACTTTCATTTTTAATCAATACCCAATTTCTGAAAAGCGAGAGCACGATGGCGACTATGCTGTTCTTTAACAGGGGTATTGCTTTAAAAACGAATAACCTCGCGGGTTTAGGTTACGATCGCAATAAATCTTACACGAGTAATGATCTGAGCGTAAAAAATCCGGTTTCGAGTGCGCAGGGACAAATGAACTATAAAATTTCAGATTCCTGGACTTCTCAAACTTTAGTCTCTGTAGGGTCTGCTAAATCTGATGGCCTCTATTCTTATCTGTATGAAGGATCATATTTACCTGGAAATTCTAATGTTCCTTCTAATTTTGACCGCTATAGCAGTGATTTGAACTCTAATACCAAAACTACAGACATACAGCAAAATTTTATAGGTGACTTTAACATCGGAAAGATGAGAAACCGTATCGTTGCCGGTCTGGATTATTTTAACAGAACATTTATTGATAAAAGCTCTGGTTATGTTGGTGTGGGTAAGATAACGCTTGGTCCAGGCGGAACAGATTCAGGTATTTTGACAGCAGAGAATGTTGGTGCCTTAACTGCAGCAAGTACGTTTACGGATAGCAAAATAACACAAGAAATTTATAGTGCATATGCTTCTGATGTGATCAATCTTACCCCACAGCTTTCTGCGATGCTAAGTTTAAGGGTAGACAGATTTAAAAACGGTGGTTTTAGCACAGCCGATGCAGATAAGTTTTCACAAACGGCCTTATCACCTAAGTTTGGATTAGTTTACCAGGTAGTAAAAGATCAGGTTTCCTTATTTGGTAATTATATGAATGGGTTTACAAATTCTGCACCTAGAACGGTTGATTTAAATGGTATTTCTACCGTAAGGACTTTTGATCCGGAGCAAGCTAACCAGTGGGAAGGTGGGCTGAAAACTGATTTTTTTGAAGGTAAGTTAACTGGCTCGATAAGCTATTATGATATTAAAGTATCGAATGTAATATTATCAGTTGGACAAAACGATTTCAGCCAGGGCGGTAAAAATTACAGCAGGGGGATCGATTTTGAAATTGCTGCTAATCCTCTGCCAGGATTTAATATCATCGCTGGTTACAGCAAAAATAAAAGTAAGCTTACTGACGGAGATTTAGAATATGAAGGCAGAAGACCAGAAACTGCTGGCCCGGAAGACTTGGTAAACGCTTGGTTTAGCTATAAAATATTAACTGGAACAGTCAAAGGATTAGGTTTTGGATTTGGTGGAAATTATGCAGGTAAAAACAGGATATTGAACAGGGCTACTACTGGTGTATTTACTCTTCCATCTTATACCGTATTGAATGCTTCCGCTTCTTATAGCATGCGCCACTTCAATTTTGCAGTAAAACTGGATAACTTAACAGATAAAGAATATTACAAAGGTTGGTCTACACTAGAGCCTATGCGCCCGCGTACAGTTTCTGGAAGTGTGGGTTACCGCTTTTAATTATTTTTGATTAAGTTCATAATTATCCACCCATTTAACCGCTTTTTTGCGGGTAAATTGGGTGGATTTTTTTATGTCAAAAAAAGGTGTTGAATACGGTTTAAAATGGTTAAATATCTTAAAAGGGATCTCTTTTAATGTCATTATGTAACATAAAAGTTACTAACATTTGTTTCTCAAATATCCCTCCGTAACAAAAAATACTTAGATTGTGCATCACTAAAACGTTTAAGTAACCTTTTTTTGTAACAACCTACCAAATATGATAATGTATTTTTCATTGGCGCAAACCCAGCGGCCCTTAAAAATAGACTCCAATTTCAGACTGCCTAAATACGGGCATTTTCATGTTTTATCTCAATTATTTTTTATGATCCATCAGGTATAAATCCTTTAGCGCTCTAGTACTTATCTAAATCTGGCAATCTCTCTTTATTCCGAATTTTTAACTGCACATACTATACCTTAAAAGACAATTATGAGAAAAAGAATTAGACAAAAATTTAAACCAGGACCTGCATTGGCTGCCAGCATTGCATTAGTGGCCTTGAGTTTTAATGCTTCTGGCGCAGAAGCGGCTAATCTGTATTATCCCAAAGCCCCTTTTGGCTTAATTCATGTTAAAAATCATCAGGAAACGCCGGTAAAAGGTACTGTTAAAGATGAGAAAGGCTTGCCCCTGCCAGGTGTAAGTGTTAAAGTTAAGGGAAATCCAACGGGCGTTTCTACGGATGCAAATGGTAATTTTTCGATCAATGCACCTTCCAAAACTGCCACATTGGTTTTTACCTTTATCGGGTATAATGAAAAGGAAGTACTGATTGCTGCACAAAGTACCTTATCGGTCCAGCTGGAACCTGCAACTACCACCTTAAAATCCGTTGAAGTTGTTGCCATTGGATATGGAAGCATTTCTACAAAGGAAGTGACTTCGGCAGTAGCGCATGTTGGTACAGAAGATTTTAGACAAAGCGGATCTAGAAATCCACTAGATCTGATCCAGGGTAAGGTTGCCGGTTTGCAGTTATCCAGGCCCGGTGGCTCTAACCCAAACAGTCCTGTTACTTCCCAGTTAAGAGGAGCAGTAACCACACAGGGAAACTCAAGCCCGCTTTATGTAATTGATGGTATCCCTGGTGGTAATCCAGATCTTTTACAACAAGATGATATTGCTTCTATTGATGTTTTAAAAGACGGATCTGGTGCTGCAATTTATGGAACCAGTGCGAATGCAGGGGTAATTATTATTACTACCAAAAAAGGTAAACCCGGCCCACCAACGTTTGATTATTCTACCTATTTTAGAAAAGAGTATATTCAAAATCGTCCTGATTTTCTTACTGCAGATGAGTACAGGCAAAAGATTGCTTCTGGTGAATTGAAACAACAAGATTTTGGAAGCAGTACAGATTTTTTTGATCAGCTAATTAATCATGATAATTTCTCCCAAAATCATAATCTCGCTTTGTCTGGCGGTACAGATAAAACCACTTACAGGGCTAGTATAAATTATAGAAACCTGGAAGGAATTGGCCGTGAAAATTCAAGAGAAGAATATGGTGTTCGTTTTAATATTAACCAGAAAGGTTTAGATGACCGCTTAAATATTCAGTTAAACCTGGCTACTAATTTTAATAAAGCTAACCTATTGGGTGGTGGTGCCGCTGGCTGGGAAAGTGAAACTGCTAAGAATCCAACGTTATCAAACTATAATACAGATGGTACTTATCGTTTTGATTTGACTAGTACCAATGAGTTTGCACGTTTGGCTCAAGAAACGAATTACCGGAAGCAGCAAACAAGTTCAGCAGATGGTAAAGTTGATCTCACTATTGCAGAGGGATTAAAGGCCTCCATTTTTGGTTCGGTAACACGCAACAGTTATGACGATGGAAAGTATAGGTTAAAAGCTAGTGAAGATTCCCAAGAGAATAGTGATTTTCCAAATGGTGGCTATGCTTATAAGGGTACTTTTCTGGAACAAAATTTTGCTTTAGAACCAACGCTGCAATATGAAAAAACATTTCTTGAAAAACATCGCTTAACTGCTGTTGCGGGTTATAGTTACCGCTATAACATGTTTGAAGGTTCTTTTGCTGAAAACAGGGGGTTTTTAAATGATCAGTTCCGTGAAGATAATTTATCAGAAGGTGCTGCTTTAGGGGTAGGAAAAGCGGGAATGGATAGTAATAAAGAAGATAATACACTAATTGCCTTTTTTGGAAGGGTTAATTATGCTTTTAATAACAAAATTTTAGCCCAATTTATTTTGCGCCGGGAGGGATCATCCAAATTTGGTGCAAATAATAAATGGGGTAATTTTCCAGCAGTTTCTGCAGGTTGGAATATCTCGGAAGAAAACTTCATGAAGAGTCTGAAGTTTGTTAACTACTTAAAATTGAGGGCAGGTTATGGGGTAACGGGGAACAGTCCTACTTTAAATAATGTATCTCGTGTTACTTTAACCGGTGGTGGTAAGTATTTATTTCCAGATGGAAACTATTATGAAACATATGGTCCCGGCCGTAATCCCAATCCGAATTTAAAATGGGAAACCAAAAGAGAGGTCAATATAGGTTTAGATTTCAAATTGTTTGATAATAAGTTAACAGGATCTATCGATGCCTTTAAACGTACAACAAAAGACCTGTTAGATACTTATACCTCCCCGCAACCGCCTAACGTAGCTTCTACTATTTTCACTAACGTGGGAACAATTTCTTCTACAGGATTAGAGATCGCATTAAGTTATGCAGCTCTCAGAACTGATGATTTTTCATGGAATATTGATGTGACTGCAAGTACAACTTCAAATAAACTAGATAGCTATTCAAATGATGTTTATAAAGTGAAATATATTCAAACGGGCAGTATTGGTGGTGCGGGGGATCTGGGTAACGCTTTTACAACTTTTGAACAAAGTAATATTGGTATTTTTTACGGTAAGCGCTTTGCAGGTTTTACAGATGATGGGAAATGGCTGTTCTTTAACAGGAATGGCGAAGCAGTGACTAATGATAAGATTAATAATTCAAGAGATGATATGAGCACAACAGATCTTGCTCCTATTGGTAATGCGGTGCCTAAATATTATGCTTCATGGACCAATAGCTTTAGCTATAAGAACTGGGACCTAAGGGTGTTTCTAAGAGGTAAATTCGACTTTGATGCTTTAAATACGACCGCAATGACTTATGGAAATAAGACATGGAGTGGTAATTTATTGAGAGATACTTTTACTAAGCATTCTCAAATTAATGATACTTATATGTATTCTGATTATTATATAGAGGATGCTAGTTTTATTAAAATCGATGAGGTTACCCTTGGTTATAATTTTAAACTAAACAAAAAGTGGCTGCGCAACCTGCGGGTATACGCTACCGGACAAAACCTGGCTACGTTTACAAAATACAGCGGAAATGATCCTGACTTTATTCTGGATACAGGAATTGGAAATGCAGTAGATGGTAAGTCATTAGGATTGGACACTAGAGGGCCATACCCTAGCACACGCTCATTCTTGGTAGGATTAAATGTTGGATTTTAAGAGAGGATTAGAAATATGAAACACAGATCAAAATTATATATAGGTCTTGCACTGACTTTAAGTTTCAGCAGTGCCTGTACAAAATTGGATGAAAACGCTTACGATGTTGTTATTGCAGATAAATTTTATAATAATAAAAATGAGGTAATATCGGCAGTACTTAGACCTTATACACACGCCAGTGCTTGGGCTACGCCATCAGGACAAGATAACTGGTGGCGTTTCTCTGAGCTTTCTTCAGATCAGCTTGCCTGGCCAACTAAAGGCCGGCATGGTGAAGATGGAGGTAAATGGAAAAGATTGCACTATCATACCTGGAACGTAGATGAAATTGGACTTAACCAAGCGTGGTCACTGATGTATGGTGGTGTAGGGTATTGTAATGATCCAATTGACAATATTGAAAGACGTGATATTGCTGTTATGGGGATTACGCAAGTAGAAAAGGAGTCATATATTGCTGAATTAAAGTTGCTCCGGGCTTTTCATTATCTAAGAATCATGGATATGTTTGCAAATATTCCGGTAGCTACAAAAGTAGGTGAGCCAGCTTTACCTGCTACCTTACCCAGAAAAGAAGTCTTTGATTTTATAGAGAAAGAGATCAAAGAAAATGTAGAAAAAGCACCTAAATTATCAAGGCAAATGGTAGGGCGGATGTCACAGGCAGGAGCATATGCCATGTTAACAGAACTTTATCTGAATGCAGAAGTATGGACTGGTACCCCAAGATGGGATGATTGTATCGCGGCTGCGGATAAACTAATTAACGGTACCGCTGGTGGACAAAATGGTGCAATGGCGCTTGATCCAAATATTACTGATCAGTTTAAACCGGATAACGATTTGTCTAATGAAGCGATTTTTTCTATTGCTTATGATTATACAGTAGCGAATTTTGCGGCTGGATGGCCTGGTGAATTTTATCATTTTGTTCAGCGTGATATTTATGGCGGTGGTAGAAATGGAAATAATGGGGTGGTGCTGGTACCTGGTGTATATAATACCTTTGATGCAAAGGATCTGCGCAAAACTAACTGGCTGCTGGCCGGTAAAATGTTAAAGTTTTCTGATGGTGTTTCACCAGTTTTAGGTTCAGAAGAATATAAGGACCAGCCATTGATTTTTGTAGATAGTATTCAGAAAGTCAAAGCAGGTTCTAAAGTTTCTAATATGAGTGAAGGAGAAGAAAATAGCGGGATCAGGTTTAATAAGTATAAAATTGGCAATCAATTGCCTGGTCCGGGCGGTATTCCGGCAATCAATCCTAAGTATAATAATACAGATTGGAATATTTATCGTTTAACCTGGATCTATTTTGCAAAAGCAGAAGCAATTATGCGTAAAAATGGGGGAGTAGCATCTGCTGATGCAGTTCAGTTGATTAATGACACTAAGAAAAGAGCGTATAATACTGCAGATTGGAATAACGTAGCCTATACTACAGCTACATTGACTATGGATGAATTTTTAGCTGAACGTGGAAGAGAATTTATTTTTGAAGGTTTTAGAAGACAAGACCTGATCCGCTGGGGTAAATTTAACACCGCAAGCTGGTGGGACCATACACCTACCGCTACCACCCGTTCGCTATTTCCAATACCACAGCAACAACGTAGTTTAAATGATAATCTGGTACAAAATCCAGGTTATAATTAACTGATAGAGGTCTGTATCATAAATTGAATAAACTCCAAAAACTGAATAAAAACCTTTGAAGTTTAATTATGATACAGCCTCCTGGTTTTACCGGTGATTATTGGCAAAGATCATCTATGATAATGTTCAAAATGCTATATTGACCGGAAGATTTTTAATTTACTGTTTACAAAAAATCAGGATACTGTATTGCTGATCGGAAGACTAATCAAATAATAAAAACACCTATATTACAAGATGAAAAGGAGAACATTTATAAAAAACACCAGTTTGCTTGGCGCCGGTTTGATGGCATCAAAATTTTCATTTGGTGCGGATATTAATCCTCAATTTCCAGTAGTCCGCGTATTGGAAAATAAAAGACATTTTCAAAGCAAAGCAGTAAATAATGCAATTAAGACCTTTCAGTCTAAGGTTAAAAATCCAGAATTGAACTGGCTCTTTGAGAACTGCTTTCCAAATACACTAGATACAACAGTGTATTATTCAGAAAAAAATGGCCGGCCGGATACCTATGTCATTACTGGTGATATTGATGCCATGTGGTTACGTGATAGTTCTGCACAAGTTTGGCCTTATTTACAATTTGTAAATGAAGATAAAGCATTAAAAAAACTGATTGCAGGTGTAATTACCCATCAAACACAATGTGTGTTAAAAGATCCGTATGCAAATGCTTTTTATGGTGATCAGGCCAAAGTAGGTGAATGGAAAACAGATAAAACAGCCATGCAGCCGGGTGTTCATGAGCGTAAATGGGAAATAGATTCTTTGTGTTACCCGATACGTTTAGCTTATCATTACTGGAAAAAAACCGGAGATACAGCACCCTTTGATGCCGATTGGAAAAAAGGTATTGAATCTACGCTACAGGTATTTAAAGATCAGCAAAGAAAAACCAATAAAGGACCTTATCATTTTCAAAGAGAGACTACCCAGCAAACAGATACACAACCCATGGCAGGGTTTGGTTTTCCGGTAAATCCAGTGGGCTTAATTTGTTCGGCCTTTCGTCCAAGTGATGATGCCACAGTTTTTCCATTTTTGATTCCTTCAAATTTCTTTGCTGTGGCAAGTTTACAACAGGCTTCAGAAATGATCAAAGAGATAACTAGTGATCTTACCTTAGCCGGTAGCCTGCTTGCTTTAGCAGGGGAAGTGCATGCAGCCATCCAAAAAAATGGAATAATTGACCATCCAAAGCATGGTAAGATTTATGCCTTTGAAGTGGACGGATTTGGAAGTTCTTATATCATGGATGATTCGAATGTGCCTAGTTTATTGAGTTTACCTTATCTGGGTGCAGTAAAAGCAGATGATCCAATCTATCAAAATACCAGGAAATTTGCACTTTCTGCAGATAACCCGTATTTTTTTAAAGGAACTGCAGCAGAAGGAATTGGTGGGCCACATGTTGGACAAGACATGATCTGGCCAATGAGCATTACGATAAGAGGCTTAACTTCTAATGATGAAGCGGAGATAAAATGGTGTATTGAAACTTTGCAGAAAACGCATGCAGGGACAGGCTTTATGCATGAGTCTTTTCATAAAGATGATCCTGCTAAATTTACCAGAAGCTGGTTTGCCTGGTCTAATACCCTTTTTGGAGAGTTACTCTGGAAAACATATGAGCAAAAGCCGGGACTTCTAAATAGTTAAACTTATTCAATTTCTTTTCATTAAAAAGCCGGCCATCAATTTCCTAAGGGATTTGATGGCCGGCTTATTTAAGGCCCATTGGTTCTGCTAATAGATTATTCGTATTTTAAGGCATCTACTGGATTAGCTTTAGCAGAGCGGTAAGCTTGCAAACTAACGGTAATTAAAGTAACTAGTATAGAAATAGCAGCTGCAATAATAAATGGCCACATGGTCATTGTTGTTCTAAAGGCAAAACCATTCAGCCAGTTTCTGGAAAGTACATACGCAACAGGAACTGCAACCATATTAGCAAGCAACACCAATACTAAAAATCCTTTATTAATTAGCTTTAGTATATCGCCGGTGCTTGCACCCAGAACTTTTCTTACTCCAATCTCTTTTGTTCGTTCTTGCACTGTAAATGATGCCAGTGCAAAAAGTCCTGTTATCGCTAATGCCAGTGTGATATAGGTGAAAATGTTAAATATTTTATCGAGTCTTACGTATTGTACATACACCTTTGCAAAGCTTTGGTCAAGCCAGCTATATTGAAAAGGATAGGGCTCAATGGATTCCCAGGTTGATTTTAATTTGTCTAATGTTGGTTGTATCTCTGTGCCGCTAATTTTAACAATTACATTTCCTGCACCATTGGTATGTGGGCCTTCAATGACAAAAGCAGTAGGATCTGCTGCATTTTCCATACCCGTTTGGATATGGTCTTTCACCACCCCGACTAAGGTTCTCCCTTCTATCCAGGTATGTCCAATTAGTTTCTGTAAACCATATTTTTTGACTGCCGTTTCATTTACTACAATTCCTGTTGTATCTGTTCCATATTTATTAGAAAAAACCCTGCCTAATTTAGCCCCCATTCCCATCACCTCAAAATAATCATAGTCAACAGTGATTACGCTTAAATTTTGAACGGACTGCCCTTCAAATGTTCTTCCTACCACTTGTATGTCCTTTAACCCAGGATAATAATTTACACGGCTGACTGCTTTAACCTGATCAATTTTTAATAATCTTTCTTTAATCTGGACAAAGTTATTCCTAGTTTCTTGTTTCCTGATTTTAAATACCAATACTTGTTCCCGGTTAAAACCAGCATCTTGGTTTTTCATATAATTAACCTGCTGCCTGATAATGAGCAGACATACAATAAAAACAGTAGCCACTATAAACTGAACTGATATTAATGCTTTGCGCATCCATAAACTTCCGGTACTTCTGGAAAAATTACCTTTTAATACTTTTATAGGATCGTAATTTGCCAGGATAAAGGCAGTATATCCGCCAGAGAATAGGATCACAAGGAATAATGCAACAAATATTTGTACTGCCAGTATCAAGGGAAATCCGGAACTAAAAAGGCTTAAATTTAAATCCATTATGGAGTTAAGGACAGGGAGGGATATTTCTGAGATCGCAAAAGCCAGCATCAGGGCAAACAAACATTGAATGGTTGTTTCTGTTAGAAAATACCAGGCAAGACTTCCTTTTCCTGCACCCATTACTTTTCTTATACCAGTTTCTTTTGCACGTTTAACCGAACGGGCAATGGATAGATTGGTGAAATTAATACAAGCAATGACAAGCAAAAGGGTAGAGAATAAAACAAGAATCGTTACAATTTTAGCATTTCCTCTCTTAGCTGGGTCTTGAACAGCAGTGGAATGAAGATAAATTTCTGAAATAGGGGTTAAGTAAATCCTGGCTTCCTTTAACCAGGGGTTTGCATCAATAGCCGGAAGGGTTTTAAACACACGGTTAATCTTCTCAGTAATCATTGTACGCGATGTACCATCTTTTATCTTAAGGTACGTATAGAAATTTCCATTATTCCATCCATCACCCTGCGAAGAAATTTTGATAAAACCATCACTGGATATATGTTCTGCTGTATTTGGTTCTTCATAAACACCACTCACAATATATGTTTTTTCACCATTCATTAGTAAAGGTTTCCCGACAGGATTCTCTTTGCCAAAATATTGCTCACTTATTTTGCTGGAAAGTACAATGTTATCTGCAGAGACCAGCATTTTCTTTGCATCCCCATAAAGTATTTTATATGGAAAAGCATCAAACCAGGAACTGTCTACACCCAAAATATGGTCAACATAAAACTCTTTATCTCCATGGCTTAACAGGCGCTGACGGCTATCCCATATATAATATCTTGCATAAGATTCAATTTCAGGAATTGCATTTTTTAATGCAGGACCCATTTCTCCCTGACTGGAGCAATATTCCTGCTGGCCTTCTCCACCAATGTTAGAAATTCTATAAATATTCTTTGCATTTGGATTCCATGTGTCATAGCTATATTCATGATTTGCATAAAGCAGGATGAGGATAAATCCCGAAAATCCTACCGCAAGGCCAAAAATATTAATTGCGGCATAGCCTTTACTTTTCCACAGGTTTCTAAAAGCTATTTTTAGATTTAGTTTAAACATAGCAAATCAATTAAGTTCAGTTTAATAATTTTTACTGGATCAATTGCTAACGGTGTGCCAATCAGAAAAAGTTTTGTAACTAGCTGTAAGCTAGGTCTAAGATATTTAAAGGCAAAAGGGTTGTTCATAAACGAACAGTAAATTGCTCGCTTATGAACACCAGGAGAAAAACTCAATTACATTTTATAACATTGGCTCGCTATTTCATATTCTTCATTGGTAGGAACAACTAAGATTTTAACCTTTGACGCTGCAGTTCCAATATCCATGATCTCTCCTTTGTATAATTTATTCTGCTGGGGATCTAAAATAATATTCAGAAAATCCATTTCTTTACAAACGGCTTCCCGCATATCGCTATCATTTTCACCTACACCAGCAGTAAATAAAATCGCATCCAAACCATTTAAAACAGCGGCATATGCACCAATAAACTTCCTGATTCTATAGGCGTATATTTTGAGTGCCAATATAGCTTGTTCACTTCCCTGCTCCTTAAGTGCTCTGATATCCCGCATATCACTTGAACCACCCACACCAAGCAATCCAGATTGTTTATTTAACAAAGTACCCAGTTGTTCTAAAGTGTATCCTGCATGCTCCATTAAATGTAAGATCACCGAAGGGTCAATATCTCCAGACCGGGTACCCATCATTAAACCACTGAGCGGGCCAAAGCCCATACTTGTATCTACAGACTTGCCATTTTTTATGGCCGCCATACTACAGCCATTTCCTAAATGTATGCTAATTAGTTTTGCATCTGGTTTGTTTAACCAATTTAGGGCTTGTTCACTTACATATTTATGGCTCGTTCCATGAAAACCATATACCCGCATCCCATGTTCTTTGTAGTAATATTCAGGGATCGCAAAACGATAAGCTTCTTCAGGTAAAGATTGATGAAAAGCGGTGTCAAAAACAGCAATTTGTTTTGCTGCGGTAAAAGTTTGCTCTGCTACTTCAATACATTTATAATGCACAGGGTTATGAAGAGGGGCTAGAGAGAACAGGTCTTTAATCTGCTTTTTAACCTCTGGGGTAATCAGGGTAGCACCAGAAAAATGTTCACCTCCATGTACTACACGGTGACCAACAATATCAATGTCTTCCGGCGAATTGATTACCGCATCGTTACCATGAGCAAGCATCAGAAATACTTGTTTTAGCCCGTCCCCGTGATTTGCGATGAAAACATCTTTTTCTACCGTCTGTTTGCCACCCTCAACAAAGATTGTATGTTTAATAAAAGAGCCTTCAATACCAATCCTTTCCACTAAACCACTGCAAACAGGTGCTTTAGCAGGCATGTTAAAAAGCTGGTATTTCAAGGAGCTACTCCCCGCATTGATTACTAAAATATTCATAAATAGGCTTATATTGGTTTTTATTTGTCGCTATCCTGGCACTGTATCGCCGTAATCACAACAGTGTTAAATATGTCATCTACTGTACAACCTCTGCTCAAATCATTGATTGGTTTATTTAATCCTTGTAACATCGGGCCTATAGCTAAGGCACCAGTTTCCCGCTGCACCGCTTTATAGGTATTATTCCCCGTATTTAAATCTGGAAAAATCAATACACTTGCCCTTCCTGCCACTTCAGATCCAGGTAATTTCTGCTGGCCAACTAAGAGATCCACAGCTGCATCATATTGTATTGGACCTTCAATTTTAAGGTCAGGCCTTCTTTCTTTGACAATGGCAGTGGCTTCTCTTACACGTTCCACATCTTCACCTTCACCAGAGCTTCCAGAAGAATAAGAAAGCATAGCGATTCTTGGCTCGATACCAAAACGTGCACTACTTTCAGCAGAAGATATGGCTATCTCTGCTAGCTGCTGCGCAGTAGGGTTGGGGTTAACAGCGCAATCTCCAAATATGGCCACCCTTTCTGGCAGGCACATAAAGAAAATGGAAGAAACTACAGATACACCTGGTTTTGTTTTTACAAATTGGAGTGCCGGGCGGATGGTATGCTGGGTGGTATGTACCGCTCCAGAAACCATTCCATCAGCATGCCCTTTATAAACCATCATGGTGCCAAAATAAGAAACATCAGTCATCATGTCCCTTGCCATTTCCATATTTACATTCTTCGTTTTACGCAATTCATATAAAGTCTCTACATAAGCATCATATTCATCAGAAACGGCAGGATTATGAATCCGGATTGCATTAATATCCAGGTTTAAACCTAATCTTTTGATCGTTGCACCAATCTCTACCGGGTCACCCAACAAGGTTATATCAGCAATTTCCTGGCTAATTAGTCTTTCTGTAGCCTTTAAAATTCTTTCGTCATTACCTTCTGGCAATACAATATGTTTTTTCTGACTTTTTGCCCATTTAACCAATTGATACTGAAACATGTGTGGCGTAATCCCTTCCTGGCGGAAAGTAATGATTTTATCATCCAGCACTTTCATATCCACATACTTCTCAAATATATCAATGGCCAGTTCTATTTTCTTTCTGTTATCAATCGTGATTTTAGAATGGATAGATCCAATTGCAGTAGTGGTTTCAAATGTTCCTTTCTCCACAGAAATGATGGGGATAATAGTTTGCAAACCTTCAATTAACCGCAGCATAGGTTCATCAGGTAAACTTCCTGCAGTAAGCACAATCCCCGCAACTTTTGGGTAATTAGCAGATAAGTTAGCTTGTAAAGAACCAATTATAATATCACCACGATCACCAGGAGTGATAATCAAAACATTTTCTTTGATGTGGTTTAAAAAATTAGGCAGCATCATTGCACCCGTCACAAAGTTATCAACCTGGTTAAAAAGCAACTCTTCACCAAACAGTACTTTAGCATTTAAGGCCAGTGTGATTTCTTTCATCGTAGGGCTTTGTAAACCACTATCCATTGGAATCACCGTGATGAGCAGATCTGCAGGAAGCTGATTGGTTAAACCTAATCTTACTGCATCTACGTCTTCAGGTGTAACCATATTGGTTACAATGCCAAGTACCTGTACATCACGCAGCATAAAATTACGGTAAATATTAACTGCAGTTCCCATAACTTGCGCCGGGGTTTTATCTTTTCCTGTGACCACGATCAATACCGGTGCCCCCAGGTTTTTTGCAATCAAAACGTTTGATTCAAATTCAAAAGCAATTCCTTCTCCTAAGAAATCACTGCCCTCAATCACAGTGAAATCATAGTTATCTTCCAGTTTTTTATATTTGCTGATGATCGTATTGATCATTTCTCCGGTATGTTCAGACTCTGACTGGTGTAAAATTTGCTGACGGGTAAAAGCAAAAGTATCTTCATAAGCTATTGGTAATGAAAAGTAATCCAGAATAGCTTCAATGTGTTTCTCTTTTTCTGCCGGATAATCTTGCGCAATGATAGGTTTAAAATAGCCCACCTTTTGTGTCTTTCCAAGGAGCATATTTACCATTCCAAATGCGACAACTGATTTCCCTGTATATGGTTCTGCGGATGCTATAAAGATGTTTTTGGTCATGAAGGGAATATTAGTTTACTAGGATATAACGTAAAAGCAACAAAGTATTCCGAAAATAGGTAAAATAAAATGACAAGGCTCACGATCGTTAAACAAAAACACCTGTCCTATGCACTGCCTCTAAAAAGTTATACACTATTTAAGAGCAGTCCATAGGGACAGGTGTTTTTTATTGACAATAAATTATATTTAGTCTTTATCGATATTCTCTTATTAAAGGTTAGGCAAATCTTTTAGATACCTGATCCCAGTTAACCACATTCCACCATGCAGCAATATAATCATTTCTCTTATTTTGATATTTTAAGTAATAAGCGTGTTCCCATACGTCAATAGCTAGCAATGGGTTACCTTGTACAGCAGCAGTATCCATTAATGGATTATCCTGATTAGCAGTACCTGCAATTTTTAATGTACCATTATGGTTAATTAACCAAGCCCATCCAGATCCAAACTGTCCAAGCGCAGCTTTAGAGAAAGCTTCTTTAAACTGATCAACAGAACCAAACGTTTTATCAATAGCCTCCTTTAATTTTCCAGATGGCATCCCGCCTTTTCCCGGAGCCATAGATTCCCAAAAGAAATTATGGTTCCAAACACCACCACCGTTGTTTTTCGCTTTCGCTGATAATTTAGAAGCCGCAGCAAAAAATGCCGCTTCATTTTTGAAATTTAGTTTTTCAGCCTGAATAGCCTCATTTACATTTTTTACGTAGGTAGCATGATGCTTTGTATAATGGATCTCCATCGTCATTGCATCAATATGCGGTACTAACGCATCATATGAATATGGTAATGGTATTTGTGAAAATAAATAAGGTGCCGAGGCTGTTTCCGGCTTATCTTCAGCACCATCAAAGGCAAACATTTCTAAGGGTGTAATTGCTGGTAAAGCAGCTAATAATAAAGAGCTTTTAAGAAATTTTCTACGGTTGCTATGTTCCATAATATTTATTATATGTGTTTGAACGATACAATATAAAGAGATCTTAGCCTGAATTGTTTGACTGAGAATAATTATGACATTTGTATAGAATATTAAATATTATAACCAATCTTCGTTTAAATTAGATTACTATTCAGCCTTATGAGAAAGATCGTAATATTAACAGGTGCAGGCATCAGTGCAGAAAGCGGATTAAAGACATTTAGGGATAGCGATGGCCTTTGGGAAGGATATAACATTGCAGATGTAGCTACACCAGAAGCCTGGAAAAGAAACCCAAAACTTGTTCAGGGTTTTTATAACGAGCGCCGTAAGCAGGTGCTCGCTGCCGAGCCTAACCAGGCGCATATTGCATTGGCAGAACTTCAGGATCAATTCGATGTTCAGATAATTACACAAAACGTGGATGACTTACATGAAAGGGCGGGTTCTAAAAATGTATTGCACCTGCATGGTGTAATTACCCGTTCTCAGTCTGATCTTAATCCATCATTAACCTATCCAATAAATGGGTGGGAAATTAAAGCAACGGATTTATGTGAACTAGGTGCACCATTAAGGCCTCATGTAGTTTGGTTTGGAGAGCAGGTGCCAAATTTAACCATGGCTGCAGAAATTTGTCATCAGGCAGATGCTTTTGCTGTGATAGGAACCAAGCTTGCGGTTTATCCTGCAGCAGGCCTGGTGGATTTTGTGCCAGAAGACGTAATTAGATATGTCGTAGATGTTTCAGTTCCGTATGTTAGTGGCGGTAAACTGGTCAAAAAAATAGAAGCACCAGCTACTGAAGGCGTTCCGCAAATGGCAGAAGAGCTGAGAAAGTATTTTCTAATCTAGATCAGCACTTCCACAAGTAGATCGCAGAAGTTCTTGGATCAAGAAAGTAATCATGATATAAACATCTTCGTCCGTCCCAGAGGGTAAAATGTCCTGATGCAGCCGTACCAGGGGCATCATTACCAAATTTTGTTTTAAAGCAGATAATGCCGGTTTGATCGGTAATACTTTTAATGAATTTATTAATGTTTTCCTGACTGATCATTTGCTGCAAGTGAACGCGCTCTACTTTTAAGTCTGGTTTTTTATACTTATGGTTTAGATAATTGAAAAACTCGTTTACCCGGTAGCAGTAACGCTTTTTGTCTAAACCATAAGTAGTTGTAAACTTTTCAATAAAGTTGTGTTTTTCAGGGATACGGTGCGTATTTGCCCTATCTATCATCTTTTTGGTTTCTGTGGCAAAATCCACAACACCAGTATTTTGTTTCCAGGAAGGTATTGGAGCTTGTTTGTAGGCATCTGCTGAAGCCCCAAGATAATTAAATGCTTTACTCATTCTAACTACACATCCATTAAGAATATAACTTCCAGATACACCACCACCAATAGAAGACATCAAAGCATCATGGTTCATTACCGGATAGTTTGCGCGTAACTCTGCAAAAGAAGGAAGACTAAGTGCCATATTATTGTTTTTTTAATAAACTATCTATATCATTTGAATATTTAATAGCCGCATTTTCTTCTACAGTGCTATAATATATTTTGACGTTTTTGAACGTATTAAGCGGTTTTGAAGATTGTTTAAGAAAAGCAACTAAAGTGTCAGCCGGATGTTGTCCGTAGTTCTTTTCAGACATTCCGGCATAGCTGATTTTTGCGCCAGGTTTTAGGTCACCTTTATAAGCCTTGATTATAATCCCGTTAAATATTTTAATAGACTCATAGGTAGAATCAACCTTAATAAGTTGTACTACAACAATATCTGTAGCCATAGATTGAAGATCTTTTATAAAATCATCAGGAACAGGTGCTTCTGGTAGGGGGGAAGATGTTATTGAATCTGTTTTACTTGCCGTATCCTGATTTTTTGTGGTCAGGCCTGTATTGCAGGACCACCAGAGGAGAGAGGCCGCACAAATAACCGGTAAATTTAATCTATTCCTAAAAGCCATATAAAGGAGTTTTTTGATAATAATCTATAAAATAATTATCAAAAATCTTGCCGTTATTTACTTATAGTGAATTTAGTGGAATAAAAGGAAATGGAAGCCAGTAATTCTTAACTAACTGATTATTTCATAAGTTCTGCTGTTTCCCTTTCGTTTACTGCGGCATTTTTACCCAAATAATAAGCAGAAATAAATAGGGTAACAAACACTATAATAGCCCAGGAAATCAAGTTTTTATTATTTTTCATTAGTATATAGTTGTTATTTAGCTGTCCTCTAGCTACCTAAGGCGATTTTAGCAGTGATGAAGCTTGTATTATATCCATCTTAAGAGGTAATCTTATGCAGGTTTCATTCATATATTTCATCTTATCATATAATAAACCTTTATCAATTGTATAAGATATAACGTATGCATGTTTTGTATTTCTAAAGTAGGATTAATATTTTATTTAAAGAAATAAACTTCGGCTATATTAAACAGATTAAATCATTTATAGGCTGATACCGTATTGTATAAAACTGTTTGAAGTTATCAACAAATAATAAGCACACAAAAAAAATCAGGATTAAGGAAATCAAAATAACCGATATTTTGCCTGCATTTATTTTATCGCTCTATAGATAGGTAAACCATTTCAGTATGAGCACGTTTTCTCCTTAAATACGTTAGTGAAATTAAAATATTTTAGAGACAGAAACTAATATCTTTAGTATTAATCTATTTTCTGGATTAGTTAACAACACTTGTTGATAAGCCATAGTTATCCACATTATTCTCGAAAAAAATCTCATAATTAATTGCATTATAGCAGCTTAGCACTAAGCATAAGTTTATGTTTTTTTGTTTACAATTTTCTTGATCTTCGCAATCCCAAAAAGGCAGACTGCTTTTTTTAAGACCAATAACAATAAAAATCTATGCAGAATACTTGTACAACAGTGTGGAATAATTCACTTCAAACTATTAAGGCTAATATCCCGAATCAGAGCTACAGAACTTGGTTCGAACCGATCTCGCCTTTAAAATTGGAAGGAAACGTTTTAACCGTACAAGTGCCAAGTTTATTTTTCTATGAATGGTTAGAAGAACATTATGTTGGCTTGCTGCGTAAAACAGTAAAGCAACAACTTGGAGAAGAAGGACGGTTAGAATACAACATCGTTGTAGATAATAAAAGTACAAACAGCGGTTCTCCATATAGTGCAGCAGCACCTGCTATCAATCATGCTGCAACAGCTAAACAGTCTATGCCAACTCCGGCTACGATGAGTAAAGACCTTAGAAATCCTTTTGTTGTACCAGGGTTAAAGAAATTAAACGTAGATCCACAACTAAACTCTAATTATACTTTAGAAAACTATGTGGAAGGTGATTGTAACCGTTTAGCGCGTTCTGCAGGCTTCGCAGTAGCAGCAAAACCTGGTGCAACATCATTCAATCCATTAATGATCTATGGTGCAGTAGGACTAGGGAAAACACATTTAGCTCAGGCTATTGGCAATGAGATTAAAAGGACTCACCCAGATAAACTAGTTATCTTTGTATCCTGTGAAAAGTTCTGTCAGCAGTTTGTAGAGTCATTAAAAAATAACACCATAAATGATTTCGTTAATTTTTACCAGGCAATGGATGTGATCATCATGGATGATGTGCATAATTTTGCAGGTAAAGAAAAGACACAAGATATTTTCTTCCATATTTTCAATCATTTGCATCAATCTGGTAAACAGATCATCATTACCTCAGATAAGGCACCTAAAGACTTGTCAGGATTAGAAGAGCGTTTGCTTAGTCGTTTCAAATGGGGTTTATCTGCAGACCTTCAGATTCCTGAATTAGAAACAAGGATTGCGATCCTGAGAAAGAAAATGGCGGCTGATGGAATAGATCTTCCTTCAGAAGTGGTAGAATACGTTGCACACCATATTGATAATAACATCCGTGAACTAGAAGGAGCAATGGTTTCTTTATTAGCTCAATCTACTTTAAACAAGAAAGATATTGATCTTGCCCTGGCAAAATCAATGTTAAAAAACTTCATCAAAAACACTACTAAAGAAGTTTCTATGGAATTTATCCAGAAACTAGTTTGTGAATATTTTGATGTTGCTGTTGATCTTGTAAAATCTCCTACACGTAAGCGTGAAGTGGTACAAGCCAGACAAATTTCTATGTACCTGTCAAAGAGCCTCACAAAATCCTCTTTAAAAAGTATAGGTGCTTTTTACGGCGGCAGAGATCACTCTACAGTAATCTACGCTTGTCAAACGGTAGAAGACCTGATTGATACGGACAAAAAATTCAAAGGATACGTAACAGATATCCAGAAAAAACTGAAAATGAACTAATCATATCCCTTCTTGTTTTCTCTTAAAGAAATGGCTGTCAGTTTACTGACAGCCATTTCTTTTTACCGGTTATCCATTTCTTTTTACTGATTACCGGTTAAAAAATCAGGTCATAGAAAAAAGCGCCAGGTGCTAAACCAGGCGCTTAAATATAGTTGAATCTCTAATTCAAATCTACGCTTCCAACCATTCTCTGGCGTTCACAAATGCTGCAATCCATGGGGTTACTTCATCGTTACGGCCTTCTGGGTAATTAGCCCAGTTCCACTGGAAGATAGAGCGCTCAATGTGTGGCATAATTACCAGGTGCCTGCCTGTAGTATCACACATCATTGCCGTATTATAATCAGAACCATTAGGATTAGCAGGGTAACTTTCGTATCCGTATTTTCCTACAATCTGATATTGATCTTCTGCATAAGGCAATTGGAATTTACCTTCACCATGAGAGATCCAGACACCAAGGGTAGTACCTGCTAAGCCAGACAGCATCACCGAGTTGTTTTCCTGGATTGTAACCGAGGTAAAACCACTTTCGTGCTTATGACTGTCATTGTGCAACATTTTAGGTTTTTCTTCATGATCTTTATTGATCAGGCCTAATTCTACAAACAACTGGCATCCGTTACAGATACCAATAGATAAAGTATCCTCACGTTTAAAGAAATTCTCCAGCGCTATCTTCGCCTTTTCATTATAGAGGAAAGCACCAGCCCATCCTTTAGCAGAACCCAATACATCGGAGTTAGAAAATCCACCAACTGCACCAATAAACTGGATATCTTCTAAATTCTCCCTGCCAGAAATTAAATCTGTCATATGTACATCTTTCACATCAAAACCAGCAAGGTACATCGCGTTAGCCAGTTCTCTTTCAGAATTACTCCCTTTCTCACGGATTACTGCCGCTTTAGGCCTTGGTTTAGAAGCATCAATTATAGGTTTCTTTCCGTCAAAAGTTAATGGGAAAGTATATTCCAATACATGATTTTTATAATTATCAAAACGTTCCTGTGCCTTAACCGGCCCACTTTGTTTTTGATCCAGCAAGTAAGAAGTTTTAAACCATACATCACGTAAATGATCAATATCAAAGCTCCAGTTTCCTGTCGCATCTTTAACTTCCAATACTGCATTAGAACTTACTGTTCCGATTTTATGGAAAGCAACTCCATTTGTATTCAATACCGCTTCTGCAGATTCATCTGCCTGGAAAACGATGCCAATATTCTCTGCAAAAAGTTTAGCGATAATATCTTGCTCCCCTAAAGAAGAAAGATCAATAGCTGCACCAAGGTTACGGTCTGCAAAACACAACTCTAATAAAGTTGTGATTAAACCACCACTGCCAATATCATGTCCTGCTTCTATCTTACCCGCTTTAATTAATTCCTGAAGAGTGTTAAAAGTAGTTTTAAACTCAGCAGCATTAAGCATGTCCGGGGTTTCATCACCTATCTTATTTAAGATCTGTGCAAACGATGAACCACCCAGTTTAAATTGGTCACCAGATAGGTTGATATAATAAATAGCACCACCATTTTTGCGCAAAACAGGTTCTATAATGGCAGTAATGTCATTACAATGCCCAGCAGCAGAAATAATCACCGTACCTGGAGAAATTACCTCCTCATTTTTATATTTCTGTTTCATGGATAAAGAATCTTTACCCGTAGGGATATTGATTCCCAATTCAATTGCAAATTCAGAACAAGCTTTTACTGCAGCGTACAAACGCGCATCTTCCCCTTCATTCTTACAAGCCCACATCCAGTTTGCAGAAAGTGAAACACTCGCAAGGCCATCTTCAAGGGGTGCCCAAACTAAGTTAGACAGAGATTCTGCAATCGCATTGCGGCTACCCGCAGCAGGATCAATCAAGGCAGAAAGCGGCGCATGGCCAATAGATGTTGCAATCCCGTCTTTACCCTGGTAATCCAAAGCCATTACCCCACAATTGTTTAAAGGCAGTTGTAGTGGACCAGCACATTGTTGTTTAGCAACGCGGCCACCTACACAGCGGTCTACCTTGTTTGTCAGCCAATCTTTACTTGCCACTGCTTCCAGCTGTAACATTTGCTCCAGGTAAGTATCAATCTTAGCAAGATCATATAAAACAGGTGTATATTTTCTATCTATAGTTTTATCCTGCATGACTACTTTAGGAGAGCTGCCAAACATATCTTCCATTTTCAGGTCCATCGGTTTCTCGCCAGTAGTAGCAGATTCAAAAGTAAAGCGGTGATCACCAGTTACCTCACCCACAGTATACATCGGTGCCCTTTCGCGATCCGCTATTTTTTGTAAAGTGTCAATATCTTTTGCACTAATCACCAATCCCATACGCTCCTGAGATTCATTTCCTATAATTTCTTTAGCAGATAAGGTAGGATCACCCACAGGCAATTTATCCAAATCAATCTTTCCGCCAGTTTCTTCTACCAATTCAGATAAACAATTCAAATGGCCACCAGCACCATGATCGTGGATAGAAACAATTGAATTGTGATCACTCTCTACCATTCCGCGAACTGCATTGGCTACCCGTTTCTGCATTTCAGGATTAGAGCGTTGTATCGCATTTAGCTCAATTCCAGAACCCAATGCACCGGTATCAGCAGAAGAAACTGCTGCACCACCCATTCCAATTCTGTAATTTTCCCCACCTAAAACCACAATCTTATCATCCAAAGATGGTTTCTCTTTCTTTGCCTGATCAGCTTTACCATAACCGATACCACCAGCTTGCATGATCACTTTGTCATAACCCAGCTTTCTGGCATCTTCTTCATGCTCAAAAGTTAATATAGAACCCGTAATTAATGGCTGGCCAAACTTATTTCCAAAATCAGACGCACCATTAGAAGCCTTGATCAGGATATCCATTGGTGTTTGGTATAACCAGTCTCTTTCATTCATCCCTTTTTCCCATGGACGATTTTCTTCTAAACGGGAAAAAGAGGTCATATATACAGCAGTACCTGCTAGAGGCAATGAACCTTGTCCGCCAGCAAGTCTGTCTCTGATCTCTCCGCCAGCACCTGTAGCTGCTCCATTAAAAGGCTCTACTGTAGTTGGGAAATTATGGGTTTCTGCTTTAATCGAAATTACTGAATCAAAATCTTTTATTTCATAATAATCAGGTACATCTGCGCGTTTAGGCGCAAATTGCTGTACCCTAGGCCCTTTAACAAAAGCAACGTTGTCTTTATAAGCAGACACAATTCCATTTGGATTAGCTTCTGATGTTTTACGGATCATTTTAAATAACGATACCGGTTGCTCATCACCATCAATTACAAAAGTGCCATTGAAAATTTTATGACGGCAATGTTCTGAGTTAACCTGAGAAAAACCAAATACTTCAGAGTCCGTTAACTTACGGCCTAGTTTTTCTGCTAATTTATTTAAGTAATCTATTTCTTCTGCACTTAGCGATAAGCCTTCTTGCTGGTTATAAGCAGCAATATCTTCAATTTCTAAGATTGCTTCTGGCTGCAGGCTAATCGTGTATAATTCTTGGTTAAGTGCATTATATTTCTGAGATAACATCGGATCAAATCCGGAATAATCTGCTTCAACCCGCTCAAATTCTTCAATTCTGATAATACCCTGGATATCCATGTTTTGGGTAATCTCTACAGCATTTGTACTCCATGGCGTAACCATTGCAGCACGCGGGCCAACAAAATAATCCGTTAATACGGTTTCTTGTTTTAGTTCAGCACCGCCAAATAACCAGGTTAGCTTTAAAGTATCTGAAGAAGTTAGCGTTCGTTCTAGCTGTACTGCAAAAACGGTGGTAGACTTGTTGGAGAAGAAATAAATCATGGTTTCATTTTATGGCGCAAAGATAAGGTAAAATTGACCTTTACCCAAACTACAGTGTCATTAAAAACCAGAAAATAGCATCATTATATTAGATTAGGCAAAAATTCATAGACTGTGTTAAAAGCAATATCTATTATTCATTTAGCTGCTTTAACAATTCTTTAAGAGACTTTTCTTCATTTTTAAACTTTTCAGCATACACAGACACAATTTTATGGTTAGGGGCAATCCACCTGAACAATTTGTTCTGCTCAAAATAGAATCTGTTTTGCGATACGTTTTTTACTTTAAAACCGGAGTTATAAATTGGTTTGTCATAAGTTGTATCTACTTTATAAATGAAAAATAAAATATCCTTACTATAATAGATATCAATTTCTGTTTTACCCATTTCGCCATATAAGATCAGGTGATCTTTTACATGGTCTTTATGTTCAAAAAAGCTGGTCAATATGCCACCCTCTGCAGATAGGCCTGTAATTGGACGTTCTATTCTCTTGTAAAAAGATATTTTAGCATTGATATCAGTAAACTTTTTTTTAATTACACTGATTTTTTTTAACGTGTCTGTGATTTGCCTGGGAGGGGATAAAAATACTTCTGAATAGGAGCGTTTAGCATAAAAAAGACTCAGAAATAGTAATAAAATAACAGTAAATAAGTTGATTTTCATTAAATTAATAATTGTTATGAAGCTTACATAATATTAATATCAGTTTGTACGGGTTAAACTTATCCAGATTTTGTCAGGTTTTCATTGTAGCCCAGTAATTAATTTATCTTCTGCTAACCTTATATATCTTCTTTCCTTTTGCATTTAGCCTGCTTTCTAGTTTTCCTTCTTGCACCATTCGTTCTAACTCTTCAATAATATCTGCTGTATTAGAAGTGCCTAAATCTTTGATGATACCAGATTGCGTCCTATACACATACTTGCTGGCGTTAATAATATTAATGATCTGGTTATCAATACCCGGTTCCTGAATGCTTTGTATTATAGACCTGTTTGGATGATGATCTAGTAAAGGCTCATCCTCAGTCAAAGAATTTTCAATTGATTCCACTCTTTGAACAGTTTCATTGGCTTTATTAACAGCAGCAGCTGCTTTTTTCTCCACTTTCAGTATCTTCTGTGATAAGTTTTCTATGAACTGTTTGGAGAGAACGGCAGCGATCAGGCAAAAACCGGTTAACACCAGGTAGTTTTTATTAAACTCATTGCCAGATGCGGGTTTAAGGAGCTCACTAGATATGGTAGTTAAAAACAAGGGAACCATAAAAGCCGCAATGATGCCCAGCAATACAGATTTTATCAATAAGGGCTTTGTCGATGGAACAACCTCAGTATCTGGTATGTTTTCTGTAGAAATGATCAGATAATTTGCAATTCCTCCCAGCAAGCCTGAAAAAAACATGATTAGGGCTAGTATACTATAATGAGTTTGTGTATCGTTCATGAGTAAAGGATTAATATAAAGGCATATTCTTGCTTTGGCTGTTATCTAAGATAAGTTTTTAATTTTTTTAAAAAAATACCTACTTGTAGCTATTTTTCTTTGTCATAAAAATGCCCCCAGAAAGTGTATAACTTTTTGGGGGCATTGCATATTCGGGATAGCCGCTTTTTTTGATTTTCTTTTATTGCCGTTTTTGCAACAAGGTTTTTAAATCTATAATTCTCTGAAACTTAATTTACTAATTTGCAAGCCTCTATTAGTAAAGCCGTATTAGCGATTGGGTTTTTCCCTAAATCTAATCCTTCACCAACTGTAGTTGACATGTCAAGATCTGTAATCATTCTATTCGGAACAATTTTCACCTGGCTTCCCCAAATTGCTTTAAAATCATATACTGTGCCTCTTTTTAGCAAAGTTGTCCTGATCAATCCACGATTTGCTGTACCTAATATATTATAAGCTGTAGCAGGTGCGCCTGCTGGTTTATAATACAAGTCAAAATTAGGCACCAAAATAATTCCTTTACCAGGACAAACTACATTGAGCTGTAGAGTAATATTATCAAAATCAAGGGCAGGCTTAGTTACCGTTAAATTAAGCGAAGAACCTGCACAAGGATTAGTGATACTAGCTGTAGCCAAGGTTTCTCCATTGATATCAATCACTTTAAGTTGTAATGGTATACCGGGTAATCCTCTAAATATATCAGTTACGTTATCAGACATTAATACCGTCGAGGTGGCGATAATTTTACCCGTGTTAGTGGAGATCTCCACATTAACAGGTCTTGTGCTGCCATTTAACCAGTTTGCAGAATAAGTTACGCGGGTGTCTGCACAACTAGCTGTTGAAAAGACTTCACCCACTACAAATACAGTTAAATGAGAAGTTGTAATATTCACGGCTAATTTACCTTGTATGTTAGTAACTGTACCTATAGATTCAAATGTAAATTGACCTGTTTCTACTTGGTAACTGTAAACTGGCAATTGATCTCCAGCTTTGACAGTGGCGCCTGTACTTGTAATGATATAGGAAGGATCTACCTGTGTGGTTACCGTAATTGGCTGTGTGAATGTTTTTACCTCATCATTATTCATAAACATTTTTACGTTTACAGAAGCTGCAGGTATAAAAAATGCATCAGTAGGCGTTGCTGATCCTGGCATAACTACATTGCGTGCCGCAAGCTTACCACCTGGGAACAGATTTACGGAAAGTACGTTACTTGTATTAAAATTAATTAATTGTACTCTTAAAGAATTTCCTGATAAAGTAGCTCCTGCGGTATTTTTAAATTGTGTACCCGATCCAATAATTAATGAGGTAGTCGTGGGTACGTTTAAATTTGCTACTGTGGTAACCGTTGTAGCAACTGTAGTTGCTCCATTAGTACCAATTGGTACTGTTCTTGACGTCACAACAGAAGCAGAAGTGCCTGCTGAGGATTTCAGCAGTGTTACTCTTTGCAACTGGCTAACTTGCCCATTTATAATTTCCATTGCAACATTAACATCTTCGTAACCTGTAGCTTTAATTACCACATTAAAATTAATAGATTTAGCTATAGTAGGTTCTGCATTAGGGGTAACACCTAAAGTAATGATCCCCCCTGGTGAATAAATCGCCTTAGTACCAGAAAAATCATAAATGCTGGCTGCATCGGTACCAGAAATAGAAATATTCAATGCTGGCAATGTTGCACCTGAAGCATCAGTTACTAATAAAGTTGCCTTATATTTGATAACTGCAGCATCAAATAATACATCTATATTGTAGGCGGGGTTCCGGCAGCTACTTAATAGCAAAGCGGAGGCTACCGCGATAAGGAATATCAATTTTAATCCTTTTTGGGTAAGTAATTTTTTCATCTGATATTTATTGATTTTATAGGTAATGAAGCTTGTATGCGGTTACAAATAAGCTTCTAATCTTCTTGATTTTAATTCTGGCGTTCACCATCTAGGTTCTCATTAATTCAGTAAGCTGCAACCTTTTGATGGTTACATTTGATCAGGAACTTTATAAGTTAAAGTTTAGGTTAACCTGTAATACTGGTAAAAAACGATAAAAGGACATGTTTTTCTCAAATTGCTCTGAGTTACTGACATTTGCAGAAAGCATTTTCGTGCCTGTTAGCGTAGCATCTGGTTTACCCATATAATAAGCGCCAATAGCAAAGCCCAAATTGATCGTTCTGTCTGATAAGATGTTTTCTAATCCCAGTCCTAAATAAGGGGTAACTTTTTTCCATTGTACTTCTCCTTTTAACTGGCCCAGGTCATCACTAGGGATAACAATATCTCCATAATTATAATTTCCTCTGTAAGAGATCACAGCGGTACCTTTATCTTTCCACCAATATGCACCACCTGCAGTAATTACAATTTTGTCCAGCAAATTATAACGGCCCGAGATTGGGTGCCAGTCAAACATCAAATGCGCATTGGCAAAGTCAGCGTCGAGTTTTAAATCGGTAGGCTCTGTACGACCCGTATAGATTGTTTGCCAGTTAAAAGGCAATACGCTAACTCCAGCACGTATTCCAAATGTGGGGATTGGCAATACTTTAATATCGCCCCCGACACCTTGTGTAGATACGGTAGCGCTTAAGATAATCTTTGGATATTCACTAGAAGAAATATTGGAATTTCTAGTGCCTCCACTTTGTGCAAATAGGTGGTTCCACGCAAAAATTAGAAGCATAAAGCTTAAAAAAATAAGTTTCTTATTCATAGGATTAATGTTGTTTGATGAACGTTTTGTGTAACTATAGATTAATTGAATTTTTGAAAATAAAACATGACATAATGTGTTATCTCAGACCGAAATAATCACATCATAATGGTCAAAAGTACGGGGTCATGTTTAAGTTAAGTATCTGAAACGTTACCTGTTTCCTTACTAAAATTGAATTTTTTCTAAAATTACCTCTTTTAGTAATTTTTTAGCTGTAACTTCAATTGCGTGTTATACAATATATATGTGGGATTACATTGTTCTAATACCGGTTATAGATTTTTAATCTAAAATTAAATATTTTATTACTCTTGCTGTTTGGTAGCTTTTCTTACCTGTTTAAGTAATATTCTATAAGACTGAAAATACTGACATTTATAATAAGCTCTTGTTCTCATTTCTACCTATTAAATTTTAGCTTAATAAGTTCGATAATCATGTTTTTTCGAATTGTTTATTCTAGCAGATTTTCGCTAAAAGGCAAAAGCTATTTTTATTTAACTAATTATTCCAAATATTTTATGATAAACCTGGGGATTATTGAAGACGATGCGGCACTGCTCAACAACTATATTGATTTTTTTGAAATGGAAAGGGAATTTTCTGTTTCCTTCTCTTTAAACGATATTAGCAAACTTTCTGGCCTGCGATCTTCTTGTTTGGCAGACATCATACTATTAGATTTGATTTTACCTTCAGGTAACAGTTTAAATTATTTGCATAAAATATCCCAGCGCTTTCCAAAATCCAGGATCGTTATTTTATCAGGGATATCTGATCAGCAAATGTCTCAGTCTGCTTTACAAAGAGGGGCAAATGGTTTTCTCTTGAAATCAAGTAGCCTGCAGTTCATTAAAGATGCACTCTTAAAAGCGAACGACGGTGGTACACCATTATCTCCATTGATCGTAAATCATTTAATACATTATAAAAACGCGCAGACATTATATCAGGCACATCCTGATTTAACAAAGAGAGAAATTGAATTGGTGTATTTACTTAAAACGGGTATGTCCAACAAAATGGCAGCCTTTGAACTAAAGGTAACTTCCTTTACCATCAATCAGCATCTAAAGAATGTGTATAAAAAATTGAAAATCAATTCTAGGGGAGAGTTGATTACTATTGCTGCTAAATATTGAGTTACCTGTACTATTTTAAACCAGATAAATTATGCCATTATTGTTATTGATTGAAGATGAAGAAACACTGCGTAATAATACACAGGAACTACTTCAGATACACGGTTACGAATGTATTGTGGCCGCAAACGGTCATGAAGGAGTGGATCTTGCTAAAGAATTTTTGCCCGATCTGGTTATCTGCGATGTGCTGCTTCCCGGCCTTGATGGGTTTGACTTAAAAAATTTATTAAGTGAATTTGAACCAACTTGTAATATTCCATTTATCTATCTTACTTCAAAGTCTGAGCGGGAGGATCTGCGCAGGGCAATGGATCTGGGAGCTAAAGATTACATCACAAAGCCATTTAAATTTGCTGAGGTAGCCACTTCAATAGAAAGGATTTTGTTACAAAAGGCGAATATCAATAAATCTATTGATAACCATGTAATTAAAGTGCTGGTAGATTATATAAAAATTGCAAAGCATGAATGCAATACTCCATTACATGCCATCACAACATTAACAGAATTACTGCGTGTGAAAAACCAAAGCCGTGATGCGATTGATGAACTCGCCTTAGCTATAAATATTTCTGGTAAGAGGCTTTCAAAAACGCTAAATAACCTGATTGAGCTCATGCGGTTAACGCATTACGTTCCTTTAGGATATGGTTTGAATGAAACGATTAATATGAGTGAACTTATTCTGTTATCTGTAAATTCAAATTTGAAATCAAATTCCCGGTTGTCTGATTTAGATGCTCAGATTGAAAAGGTGAGTTCTAGTTTAATGACCAAAGAAGATATCGCCATATTAATTTTCGAGTTAACGGATAATGCGGTTAAATTTTCACCCTCGTTTACAAAAATCAATATTGACTTTAAGGAGCTAAACGGGGATGATCAATATTTATTAACGGTTTCTAATCAGTTAGCTGTAGCCACCACTTTTACTGAAATTGATATCCGGCCTTTTACGCAGCATGACTGTTCTTTAGTTAGGCAACATGGAAGTGGGCTTGGTCTTTATCTGGTATTACTAATTGTACAAAAGTATGATGGTAACCTGCGCGTAACTTATAATAACGATATGGGTATCAGTATAGCCGTACGTTTTCCAAGAATAAGATCTAATTTGATTAACAACTAAAAATAAAGTGATGGACGGTTTAATGAATAGTGAGAAAGAAGGAGCCACAAATAAAATGAGCAGGAATGGCTATATCAACTTAGTAGAAAGTATCAGTGATATTGTTTTTCAAATTAATGTAAATGCAGGATGGACATTCCTAAATAATTCATGGACCCGCATAATGGGCTATAACATGGAAGAGACAATGGGAATCCATTTTTCTAATTATTTGCATCCCGATGACAGACTGAAGAGTATCACCTCATTTGAATACCAGATTAACGGATTATCGGATCATTTTAACCAAGAAATAAGATTTGTCACTAAAACTGGCGAAACTGTTTGGATGAAAGTAGTTTCTACGTTGATTAGAAATACATCTAAAGAAGTGATCTGCGTATCAGGCACGATGCAAGATGTAGGCCGGGACAGGGAAATCAGAGACATGAGCGAGCTTTTAGCGCATAATATACAAGACATGGTTTGTATGTTAGAACTAAATGGAAGCTATAAGTATGTTTCGCCTTCCATTAAAGATATCGCAGGATATTTGCCAGAAGAATTAATCGGTAAACATCCTGTAGATTTTGCACATCCTGATGATGTCCCTAAGCTGAAAAGCAGGGTTATAAAGAAAAAAATCCTGAAAGATTCTAATATCAACTCCCGGTTTAGGACTAAAAACGGAGAGTATAAATGGATTGAAACAAATACAAAAACTATTTTTGATGAAGGTGATATCCCAATTGGGTTTGTATCTTCCTCTCAAGTAATTGATATCCGTAAAAAAGCAGAAGATGTTATTTTAAAATCCCTCCAGAAAGAACGGGAACTTAATAAGATGAAGTCAAATTTTGTTAGCGTAGCCTCTCATGAATTTAGAACACCGCTAGCCATTATCAGGTCTAGCCTGGAATTATCGGAAATATATGCCTCAAAAGTTTTTCACCTGGTTCCTAACATGGCCAAGCATAACAAGAATATTTTTAAGCAGATTGACCGGCTCACATTATTAATTGATGAAGTACTCATCGTAAGTAAACTTGAATCAGAGGGCTTTACCTGTAAGCGGGAAGAGGTAGATCTTGTAGAGTTATTGAATGAGATAATTTTTTATTTAAATAATATTCAAAAAGATAATAGGAAAGTAGTATTTAATATTAAAGGGACTCCACGAAAAGTAATGATAGATTCATTACTGATCAATCATGCTGTAACTAATATCATAACAAATGCATTTAAATATAGCGCAGGAAAGCCAGGGCCTATCATCACACTGTGTTTTTATTTAAAAACATTTTCAATTAAAGTAAAAGATTTTGGTATTGGGATACCTCCCGATGATCAGTCTAAAATTTTCCAAGCTTTTTATCGTGCAGAAAACGCCACTATGGTGGAAGGTACAGGGTTGGGGATGTTTATTGCAAAGAGATTTATTGAACTGCACAAAGGGAAAATTTCTTTTGCTAGTGTTCCTGGTGTGGGAACGGAGTTTGGGATAAAAATGGCTTAATCTGTAGATATTCTATTAATTATTTAAGTTATTATTTTATAAAAAAAATGATCTGTTACATATAAACTACCTGATTAAGTAATTTTTTTTGAATAAAAAAAAACAAATCTTTGATATATGGAAAAGGTTCTCGTACGCTGTACTAAATGTCTTAATTTAGGTAATAACAACAGGATTAGAAGGCCGGAAGCCCTCAAAATATTTCTCCCTTTTTTACCGATAAAAAAATATCAGTGTTTTCATTGTCTCAAAACTTTTTATAAAATCAAACTATTTAGCAGATTCTATACCGTTAGGGGTAATGAAAGAATAAGCTACTTTAAGGATCATACAAATAACTATAATAAAGGCATACTCGTATTGGTGTCCTTACTCGTTTGTCTGCTTTATGGCAGTTACTATAACATTCGTCGCGCCAGCACTGAAAAGCAATGGGTAAAGCATCCAGAAGAAGTAATGCTACATGCTGCAAAAATCAGGCTGATGCTGATTGAAACTGAAATTCAAACCACAGATTACATGCTAACAGGAACGCCTCTATATATTGGTAAATATTTGAGTGCTAAAAATGAAGTTCTGAATGAATTGGAAACGGTTAAAAAATTAGTAGTTAGTAATCCAGTATCACTCAATTATCTTCATACAGCTACCTCAAACATTAACAGTGCGCTTAAATTTTCTGATCAAATGATTAAAATAAGGCAAACTAAAGGACTAAATGAGGCAATCTCATTTAAGCAGAAAAACTTAAGTGATAAATATACGGACCGTGCCAATACATATTTGCTTCATTTAGAAAAAAATGAAAGCACCTTGCTTACTAAAAGAACTTTAGCATATAATAACGCTGTATTCATTATGAACGTAAGTATTTTTATTACATGTATCCTATTTCTGATACTTTTAATTGTAATTATAAAACGGGCTAGAAAAATAGCAGTTGAATGTTCGCATCTGGTAGATGAGTTGTCCTATGCTGCAGTAAATCTTGAAGACTTAAATAAACAGCTAATAGTTCAAAACAAAGCTCTTGAGCAGTTCTCTCATATGGTCTCACATGATCTGCGTGCACCTGTAGCAAATATTATTGGTCTTGGACATATTTTAGAAACCATGGAAGAGGAGTCTGATGATAGAAAAACTGTTCTTACTCATATTGTAGCTTCGGCTTATAAATTTGACTATATGTTTCGTAACCTTACTCAGATTTTACAACCAGCAAAACAGATCCCAGAACAGAAATTCTTATAATCCCATAATTACTAGCTAGTCTTTTTTCCTTATCAATTTTTTGTGCTTAATGAAACTATTTTTCATTTCGTATTGGGGATAGTATGATTTGCGATACTGATTGCAATCTGTAATAAATGTAGCACTTAAGGATGATATCTAGATGTCTATGTTTATAGATGTCTGGATATCTGTTAATCTGTTTGTGCAGACTGAAACACCTGTTCTAGTTTTTCAAGTAAATTATCCTGATTTCAGGCAGATACCGTAATTCCCATTGATTAAACAAAGATCAGTAATTTCATTGTCTTCATTCTTTATATTTTGAATAATGATGTTCTTTTTCAAATCACAAGTTAGCAACAGTAGGCCCAATAAATTGTTAGATCAATCGCTGGCGACTGCTTTCCTTTAGTGACCCTTCTGCTTGTCACCACCGTACCAATTCCATAAAAGGTATTATGTAGTAAACCCCCATATAATCTTGCGAAAAATAATGCGGGCAAATTTAGTATTAGGGTAACATATAGCATTATCATATCTGAATAGAATATTTTTAAAATCGATGTAAGCACTTGTAAATCTGAACAGAATATAGTATTTTAAGTTAGGTTTTTTCTTCAAACATTTATTGTTCTACCTTGTTGAAACATCCAACTAAATATAAAACTGGATATTATGAAAAAGATTATTGATGATACGGGAGTAGATAATAGTGTGTTTAGTGCTCGAAAAAAAATTGGCGCCGATTCTGCTTTGCCAGATAAAGAACGACCTAAAGTGAAAGATGCTAATCAGAGAGATAAATCACCCCACAAAAAGAAAAGAGACGATCAAGAAGATGATCTAACCAACAGGAAAGATTTCAAATACTTCTATTCTGGAAGAAAGTTATTATAGGACATAACTTTTATGAACCTTGCAAATATGATCTAAGCCATGATGTTTGCAAGGTTTTTTTTTGGAATAATTTAATCTTTTATAAAACTACTTCATAGTATTATATTAATATACATCGAATTACGATTTTGATGGATACTGAGATTAGAGTAATAATTTCAACAACTTGAGACTTATTGTGGGGTAATTTTCTCAGTTAAAATATTTTTATCCCTTTGAGTTAGAGATGCTTCTCTAAAGATAAGAATGGCTAAAATGTTTTTTCTACATATGACAATTGTAATTGATCATATTTTTTTAAAATTATTGTAAAATGCCATAATTGGTCTTGCAATTGATCAGGTATAAGTCGTTTAGGATAAGTTTCTTGTGTTGTAATCAATTCATTGATAAATTATTAGGTTTAATTTATGCTGGATTGAATTAACAGAAATTGAATTGTCTTTTTGTATTATATGAACTTTTAAACATTTTTGTATGGCGAAAAATCTACTTCATTTACCCTTCTTTCTAAGGTTAAGGTTATATTTTTCTCAAATTATATTTATCCGTTTTCTAAACTTTTTAGAGATATGAGAAAAATATATCTAAAAAGCTTTTTTGAAAATCTCTTTAACCAATTTCAAAATAATCCTGATAGTCAGCAAGAGGATGAATGGCAGAAACATTTTTTTGAATCTATGTTTAATGCGGATTGGGTACTGCCAGATTTAGAACAGGACAAACCTTCTGAAAATACTTTCTTTAATAAAAAAACTGATCAGGATACTTCTAAAAAACAGGATGAAAGCTTCCGTGATGAACCTGCAAAAGACAAGGATCAGGATCAAAAAGGAAACGATAAAAAAGAGGAAAACAAAAATACTAAGCAGGATAAAAATGCTGAACAGGAAGAAACAGCAGATCCCTATTATGAAACCTATAAACAAAGAGGTTTTGCTATCGCTATATCTTCAGATGATCAGTCCAGCGGTGAAGCCAGATTAAACAATCTTTTGGAAAGCTTAAATCAGCAAGAACAAGCTGATTTATCCCAGATGAATGCAACTGTAAATAAGTATCAGCAACCTTTTATATTTAAAAAGGAGTTTTATGATACGCTTATTTCGCAGGTTAAAATCAGGCTGGATGATTATCATGGTAGCTTTGACGGGCTCATTACCTCACGTAAAACCATAGAAGGCTTAAAGGATGATGTATATCAGAAGAGATCTGCTATTGAGCTGGAGATTTCTGAACAAAAGAAAGATTTACTCCAAACCTGGATCGATGAAGCCAGTAATAAAATCTATCAGATATTGAATAATAATGAAGACCTATTAACAAATAGGAGGACTGCTGCCCAAAATACTTATGCAAAAGATGCAGATAGAAACCAGATACTAATAAAAGAACTTACCGATACCAGGACGCTGTTTAAAGATACGCTTCATCATCTTAGACATAGAAAAGATGTAATTGCAGGAGAGGGGAACGGGAGATATGGTGCCAAATTTTTGATCAGTACAGGTTATCTTTTAAGTATTGCTGCTGGTTTACTATTTTCTGTTTTTACCTCCAATCTATCTTTTGGTAGTACAGATCTTGCCTCTTTCATTTTTTCTGGTTTAAGTAAAGGTGCACAAGAAATTGAAGGAAGCTTAATAACTAAAGTTTGCCAGTTACTAGGTGTCTTTGGGATCATCACTATCGTATCTCTATTATGCAGGTCAGCTATTGTTCATATCCGAAAGCGTCAATTGGTAAATAATGAAGAGGCAGATGAACATTATCTGCAATTAAAAATCAAGAATGATACCCTTCTTTACAGTGGTAAATTTAAAGCAAATAACTGGGCACTTTTTTGGTTAAAAATTTTGCCAATATTATTGCTTGCTGGAGCTGTTTTAATTTTAACAGCTAAAAATAATATTGAGGGGCTTAGTGATTCGATGGGAGGATTAGTGATTGGTAGTTTGATTGCCCTGGGTTTGGCAGCTTTTGCTTACGTCTATATTATGAAAGTGATTGAACCGCGTCTATTGAAAAGTAAGCAGCGGCAACTGGATAAAAATCATTCCAGGTATGAGAAAAGAATGAATGAGGAAGAAGGGAAGAATGAGAACGATAATAGCAGCGGCAAGAGAACTGAGACTAGTGACAATCAAAACGATCAAAAAATAGAATGGGGTTATATAAAATGGTTTCTTCATTGGGAGATCATTGGCTCATTCTTCTTCTTTTTAATCACCACACTTTTTATCATTTGGCACATCCGCTATGATGAACATGCACTGGGATTAATGGGGACAGTAGAGAAAAGCATGATTTCCCTTTTATGGTTTCTTTCTGTTGCTTTGCTTTGTGCATTTGTATTAGGTTACGGCACCAGGATTAAGTCTCTGGATGAAGCCGAAGAAGAGTTAATGTCTAAGAAACTAGCTTATGATGATTTGATAGATCAGCTTAGCGGCATAATTAGAAGTAGCGGTAACCATCAGCTAAACCATCAGGCAGATGTGTTTATGCAAAAATTAATGGACCTGGTAATTAGAAGAAACGATACTATTTTTAGAAATGGAAAGCGCGTCTATATTAAAGAAAGCCAGACATCAGTGTCGGGAATCAAGAATTATAGGTTGTTCGGTAATTTTGTAAATGCTATACGAGACTTTTTTAATACCATATTCCGGGTGCTGGAACAGATCTTTTTTCCTTCAGAATTACCAGCGCCAGAACGGAAATATGATTTAAATGAACGCGAAGTAATGGAAGAAATGATTAAATGGGAAGAAGAATACTTTGCAGATAAATATCATATGCTTAACGTATATGACGAAACACTAAAAAAACATACCGCAACGCTTGTAGAAATTGATGGTAAGATCAAGCAGTTTAATAGCATTGATACTGGGCCTGTGGCAGAAATGATTACCAGTTTAAATAAATCAGTAGAAGAACAAGAATACTGCAATAGAAAGATCGTTAGTGCCGAGCAGTTAGTTATCATTTGCAGCAGACGTATCCAGGCTAAATACCGTCTTGCTGTTGATCTGATCAAAAAGGGTTACGATTTGGGTATCTGGTATTTAGCAGATGATAAAGCTTTTAAACAATAAATAGTATGGGAGAACGAATGAACCACTTAGATATAGAAGATATCATTGTAGTTGGAATGGATAGCCATACTACTGCTGTTCAGGAAAAGCTGAAAGCTGTGCAGGGGAAAATGTTAAATGAAGGAATGCATAATGGCTCACATGGTATTGTAATTCTTTCTGAAGAATTAGAAAAACGTGCAACTATACAAGCTGAATCCTGTCATTCTGAGCTTAAAGTTTTGATCAAACATACCCTTGGTAAATTAAAGAGTTCTTTAGAATTTGCTAAGCTTATCTTTGAAAAATCGGAAAAAAAATTTAATGCTTTGCACTGGGATTTATCCTATTTCAGCCTGGTAAAATCCAATTCTACAAATAGTCAAAGCGTTGTTGCTATTTGTGCTTTGCTTTCTCTAGGTTTTTTTCTAATCCTGGCAGATATTGCCCTCGCCCTTCAGTTGGTAATGGTAGGTTTTATATTTCCGGAACCAAAAATAAAAGCCTTCGGAATTGACAGGTTAATGACCTCAGCTTTTTTTGATGTGCTCAAATCAAACTGGCAAGTGTTTTTTACAACAATAGGTATCGCAACTTTTACGATTATACTAAAGATCACCTTTGATCGGTTTATTGGAACTCCATATGGTGATGGATATGTCAAAAAGTCAATTTTTGAGCGTTGGTTTGGTGATAATCAAACTTCAGTAATAAACTATAGTGCGCCCATTACAAATGAAAATCAAGATGTAAAAAAAGCCATTGATGAGGATCTGAAGAGAATAAAGAAATACGAAAGATTCAAAAATGGAATTTTTATTACGCTTGCTATTTTTACAATAATTTTTTTATTCTTTTTGGCACAATTCAGAGGTTTTTCAATGAATCTTGAAGAACTGAAAAATAAGCAGAAAATCGAATTAACTGATTTATATGCTTTAAAAGCAAATTCGGATGAAATAAATAAAATAACCAAGGAACATAATGAAAAGCTAGGAGAAGAAACTAATAAAGGAGCAATCAATAGAACAATTATATTTTTTGGCACCACTTTACTTTTCCCTATCGTAAGTGCAATATGCTTTTCCATAGCAGGTGCAGCTATAGAAAATAAAAGGAAAATCAGACTGCTAAATAAAGAAGTAGAAAGCATAAAAAAAGTGATTGAGGAGGATAATACGACCTTAAAAAATGCAAAGGGAGAATTTGAAGCCTGGAGCTTAGAGGAGAAATTTATTGAACTTGAAGTTTTTAGACAAGACTTTAAGAAAAAGCTTATTGATATTTATAAATATGGCTTTACTATTGGAAATACCCGGCCAGATCTATTTCAAAGGATTCCAGATCTTTTAAATACCGTAGAAAAGTATAGAGATAAAACTATTTTATATAAAACAAATCAAAAACTAACCAGATTTAAAAATGAAGCTAAATAACAATCTTAATATTATTTTTCTATGTACTTTCTTGTTTTTATTTACTTCCTGTGGCTCAGGTGAGGATGTAAATAAAAATACCATAGAAGATCAACCGGCTAAAAATATGTTATATGTTTTATGCGATTTTTCTACAAGTATTGATGCAAAAGAAACTAAAGCAAACATACTTAATACAGCTAAAGATATATTTCGGAATATGCCAGCAAATACTGAATACCACTTCATTCCAATAACAGGTGGACCTGAATCTGATCTGTTTACAGGAAACTCTGGTGAAGATGAAGATGCGCAAGACAGATATACTAATCATATAGCAAATTATGCAGCTTATGAAAAACTGTTAGATGATGCTTATCAAAGCAGAAAAAGTGATAGAAGTAGTATTATATCTGCCATAGAGTCTGTTTCAGAAAGTTTGATTTCATTAAATAGGAGTAGCGAAAAATATGGCAGTATTAACCTTTTAATTATCTCTGATATGATGGAATGTTGCAAAGTAAATGGTATTCCCTTTAACCTGGAGAAAGAACAATTTGATTCATCCGCAGCTGATCAGCTAATTAACAGCTGGCCTAAGGAGAAAAAGTTTTTAAGCAATGCAAACAACTTAAACATCACTGTTCTATTTAATAGCAAAGCAAATCAGCGATATGCAGACATTAAAGGATTTTGGAAAAAATTCTTTAAAACTGTTGGCTACACTAAAGATGTCCCATTTGTTACAAGCTTTGATGCGAAGTCATTATAATATTTTGAAATTTAATTTAATTAAACTGATGCCGCACTAATCAATTCAAGACGATAACGGAACTCTCCACCAATAGAAATACCTGCTGCATCAGATTTTAAGTTATCGTCAATCTCTTTTTGAAAAATGCTGCTTACCAGATCAGCATGAGCAGTTAAATTTTCTAAGATTGAAGTTAAAGGAAGGGGGAGGGGGCTGCCTGGATTAATAATATGGGTATTTATACCATTTAATAGGAAAAGGATCTCTCCAAGATACCGATCAAAGCTACCAAAGTTAGAAGACGTATTTAACACAGAAGATGAAAAAATTGCACCACCTTCAACCAAATCCCTCAACATATCTAAATAAGGTATCTGAGCTCTAAGTTCAAGAGAAGTATTTATGTTTGTCAGTAATTTTGTAGTTAATTCTATCCCCGTCATTTTTTGTGCTTAATTCACAAAGCTATATTTTAATTGGTTAAGTCTAATAAAACAAAGCCACTTTAAAAAATGCCTTGATTTTTATCTTTTCTAATCATCCAGCTTAGCAAATTCATCTTATCAAAACTATTTACGTTATTAAATGCTTAATAGGGATATTTCTTATCCTATGAGCTTATCAAAATACGCCGCCAAGCGAGATTTTAAAAAAACCGCGGAACCCAAATCAGGAAAAAGTAATGACAGTAAAAACTTAATTTTTGTAATTCAGAAGCATGACGCTTCCCGTTTACACTATGATTTCCGTTTAGAAATGGATGGTGTATTAAAAAGCTGGGCAGTACCAAAAGGGCCCTCAGCAGATCCAAAGACCAAAAGATTGGCCATGATGGTAGAAGATCATCCTTACGATTACAAAGATTTTGAAGGCATCATTCCAAAAGGAGAATACGGAGGCGGCACTGTAATCGTGTGGGATAAAGGTACGTATGAACCGATAGCAGCCATAAAAGGAAAAAAAGCACAAGAAAAACATCTTTTAGCACAACTCCATTCAGGCTCCTTAAAAATCAAGCTTCACGGTGAAAAATTAAAAGGAGAATTTGCCGTCGTTAAAACACACGGTATGGGAGAAAACAGCTGGCTGCTTATTAAACACAACGATGAATTTGCTGCCAAAAAGGATATCACCAAGCAAGATCAATCCGTACTTTCTGGCAAAACAATAGCCGACATGGAAAAAACCGGAGACAAAGTTAAGAAAGCAGAAAAAGCGATTAAACCCGCTCAAGAAACCAAGCTAGCAGAAGATCTTGATCTCGAAGAAGAAGAAGAAAAAATAGACCTCACTAAGATTTTGAAAAAAGGAATAAAATCTAAAATCCCAATTGGGATTAAACCCATGCTGGCTACCCTAATAAATGAGCCATTTGATGATGAAAATTGGCTTTATGAGGTGAAATGGGATGGATATCGTGCCTTAGCATTCACACAAAAAGGTGATGTACAGTTACTCTCCAGGAACAATAAACAATTTAACGAAAAATTTTATCCTATCTACGATATCCTTAAAACATGGACAATTGACGTAGTTCTAGATGGAGAGATATTAGTTATCAACGACAAAGGAGTTTCCAATTTTGGAAAACTTCAAAATTGGCGCAGTGAAGCTGATGGAGACCTTGTGTTTTACGTTTTTGATATCCTTTGGTATAAAGGAAAAGATCTTAGAGAATTGCCTTTATCTGAACGCCAGGCCATACTCTCCAGTGTGTTACCCGCCAATGATGATCAAATCAGACAGAGTAAAGTTTTTAAGGCCAGCGGTACAGGATTTTTTAAAGCTGCACAAAAAATGGGACTAGAGGGCATTATGGCTAAAAAAGCAAATAGTCTTTACCTTTCAGATTCCAGGTCAAAAGAATGGCTAAAAATTAAAATACAAAAAAGGCAGGAAGTAGTAATCACCGGGTTTACTAAAAATCAAGACACCTCCAAAGTATTTAGTTCCCTATTGCTTGGCGTCTATGAAAATGGAAACTTACAATATGCAGGTAAAGTAGGGACAGGTTTCTCCGATCAGCTTCAAAAATCAATTATGCAGAAATTGAAACCATTGATTATTGAGGAAAGTCCTTTTAAAGAGCTGCCCGATGTAAACAAACCATCGCGTTTTCGTCCAAATCCACCAAAATCTAAAGCGACCTGGTTAAAGCCAGAACTAGTATGTGAAGTATCCTATTCAGAAATAACCGCTGATGGGGTTTTCAGGCACCCATCTTTTCAGGGAATGCGGGAAGATAAGCAAGCCGCAGAAGTAGTCCGGGAAATTGCTGCAGATACCGAAGAAGTAATCGCAGAAATTGACGGATCATCAACCAATGAACAGGATACTGCAATCAAGCCCGCAAAACATACAGGAAGAAAAACATTACTAAATCCAGCAGATGAAACACAAGTTCGTAAAATATGCGGTCATGATTTAAAGTTTACCCACCTCAGCAAACTTTACTGGCCAGATGATAAGGTGAGTAAAAGAGATATGTTTAATTACTATTATCAGGTAGCCGAATATATTTTGCCTTATCTTAAAGATAGGCCCCTGTCATTAAACCGTTTTCCTGGCGGTATAAACAGCAAAGGATTTTACCAAAAAGATGTCCGTGGAAAAGCACCAGGTTGGGCAAAAACCATGGATCACACTACTGATACAGGAGAGGATAAAAAATACCTTTTAGGTGGAGATGAAGCTACTCTGCTTTGGATGGCCTCTTTAGGTTGTATAGAAATGAACCCCTGGTTTAGCCGCGCCCAATCTCCAGATCATCCTGATTATTGTGTAATAGATCTAGATCCTGATAAAAACACTTTTGATCAAGTCATTGAAGCCGCATTAGCCGTTAAAAGCATACTGGATGAGATTAAAGTTCCTTCATTTTGTAAAACATCAGGATCTACAGGAATGCACATTTACGTCCCCTTAGGTGCTTTATACACCTATGAACAATCGCAGATGTTTGCAAAAATAATTGTGAATCATGTACAAGAGCAACTTCCTGAATTTACCAGCCTGGAACGCATTGTTTCAGCAAGGAAAGGTAAAATGTATTTAGACTTTTTGCAAAACAGGCCTGGAGCTACAATTGCCTGTCCTTACTCTTTGCGGCCAAAACCAGGCGCAACAGTTTCTATGCCATTACATTGGGATGAAGTAAAACCGGGATTAAAAATGAAAGATTTTACTATATTCAATACGATAGACAGGCTCAAAGAAACAGGAGATCTTTTTAAAGGGGTATTAGGAAAGGGAATTAATTTAGAGAAAGTTCTGAAAGATGCAAAAAAAAGCTTTCTTTGAGTAAAAATAAATAATCAGATTTATAGCCATTTCTTTCCATATGAGCGAGGAATAAATACGGTATTAAAAAACAACTCAATAAAATAAATCATACATTTGATTAATAATTAAAGCAACATATTGGCCTATATTTATCGTCTCATTCAAGGGAATTACAGAACTGCTTTTACTGTCAGTGCACTTTTCCTTATCTTTTATTTTAGTATGCAAGAAAGCTACCTGCTCTTCCATACCGTCATTGAGTTATTCTCTATTGTAGTCGCATTTGCTGTCTTCATCGTCGCCTGGAATACGCGTAAAATGCAAGACAACAATTATTTGCTGTATGTTGGTATATCTTACCTGTTTATCGGTGCATTAGATCTGCTTCATACCCTCACTTATAAAGGAATGGCCATTATACCAGGAACAGGTTTTTTTGCCAATCAATTCTGGGTGGCCACCCGCTTTATGGAAGCGGTAACTTTAGTAGCAGGCTTCTACTTCCTGCAAGGGAGAAAAAAACTGAAACCAGATTTGATTTTTCTACTCTATTTTGCCATCAGCACGATCATTACAATGGCTATATTAGTATGGCAAATCTTTCCGGTATGTTTTATTGAAGGATTAGGACAGACACCTTTCAAGATATACGCAGAATATACTATTATAGCCACACTACTTTTAGCTGGCTATCTTTTAATCAAAAACAAACATAATTTCAGCCCGCAAGTCTATCAATTATTAGTCTATTCATTGGTATTTACTATACTTAGCGAATTCTGTTTTACATTATACGTTTCCAATTACAGTACTGCAAATGAAGTAGGGCACTATGCTAAATTAATCGCCTTCTTTTTGATCTACAAAGCCAACGTAGAAACTGGTTTTCTAACCCCAACAGGATCGATCTTTAAAAACCTAAAAGATAAAGAAGAAACTTATAGAACACTGGCAGAGAATATGCCTGGGCTGATTCTGAGGCTAGATCATCAGCTCAACTCTATCTATATGAACACGGCTGCAAGACAATTGTTAAATGAAAACAAAGCTACTGCATTAACCAGTATTAAAATTAAAAGCCCTGACGAGTTTACGCTATTTGACTATCTGGTACAAGTTATAAACCAGGTAAAACAAAGTGGCGCTATTCAAGACACTAATTTTAGCCTGCAAAATGAAGGAATAGAATCTTTATACGCAGTGCAAGCCATCCCAGAATATTCTGCATTATTAAATGAATATAATTATTTGATTATTTGCCAGGATGTGACCCAATTGAAGCTAGCCGAAGTACAGATGAAAGAATTAAACGCTACCAAAGACAAGCTTTTCTCAATTATCGCCCATGATCTAAAAAACCCTTTTACCTCTTTACTCGCCTTTAGTGAACTCATCTATAAAAACGCAGACAAATTAAATACCAATAAAATAAAGCAAATGGCACTGCGGATGAATGAATCATCCAAGCAAGCCTACGCGCTCTTAGAAAACCTGCTTAGCTGGTCTAGAATCCAAACTGGAGCTTTAAAGCCAGTTTTTGAGCCAATTAGTGTACCCGGACTACTAACAGATGCAAAACAGCTAACTTCTGCATTGGCTCTTTCTAAAAGCATATCCATCACTATAGAACAGGAAGAAGGATTACATGTTTCTGCAGACCGCCAAATGGTGGCTACTGTTTTAAGAAATTTAATTATAAATGCCATTAAATTCAGCTATGCTGACAGCCATGTGATTGTCAAAGCAGAAAAGAAATTAGATCATGTATTATTCTCGGTAACAGATACGGGAATTGGTATTGAAAGTGACAATCAGGATAGGTTACTGAAGATTGATAATAAGTTTTCTACCTTAGGAACTGATAAAGAAAAAGGTACCGGATTAGGATTGGTGTTATGCAAAGAATTTGTAGAATTAAATGGGGGGCAGATCAATTTAGAAAGTGACTTTGGTATAGGCACTACATTTTACTTTACAATCCCTTTATTACAAAGCAAACATTAGCTAAGTACATTAAAATTTAGAGGCCTTCTTGATCATTTCATCCAGTTCAGCAGCACTTGCACTCAATAACTGAAATAAATTACGGCTTTCTTTTGACAATTCTTCATCCGCAAGTAATTCCAATAGCCCCATAATATTAGCTAAAGGTTTTCTAATCATATGCGATTGGTTTAAGGCGATATTGGCAAACACCTGTTTATTTTGATCCAGATTTTTTTGCGCATTATTCAGGCTCAAGCTGAGAGAAGAATAATTAGCAATTTGCAAGGTTTTTTGTCTATGGATATTAGTTGCTGAACCAAACCAGGATTCAATATTTCCATCCTCATTATAAAACGGTTCAATAGCTATAAAAAACCACTCTTCCACTTGTTTTATGCCTACAAGCTTTACTTCTCTTTCAAATCGCTTGCCGGCTAACAAACATTTCTGCCATGATTTAAAGATTTTCTCCCTGTCCTCTTCAACGATGCCTTCAAAAGAACTATAATAGGTCATTTCCCGGACACCAAAGTAGTCTATGATTTTTTGATTGACATAAATCATCGTACCATCAGCATTGGCAGTCCAAATTTGGTTAGGCACAGTATTGGATAGAAATTCAAATCTTCTCTTTTCTTCCTCAGAATGTTTTTTCTGAAGGATCAATGCCGACTCATATTTTTTTCGATCTGTTATTTTCTGTACCGTCGCATTGATTAATATTAACTTACCCTGTTCATCTTTATAACTCACTGCATTTAATAGGGTATCAATTTCTCCATTATCAGATAAAAAAGTAAGGTAAATTTCATTTGCAGTTGATTGTAAATTCAATACCGGATCAATCACCATAGTATAATACAGACCAGAAGCTTTAGTCAGAATGTTAGAGAAGTTTAAAAGATACATTTCCTCTACAGTTAGCCCCAGCCATTTTGAAAACGTCTCATTTACACGCAATATTTTACCATTGGGCTTATAAGAAATAAAACCACAAGGTAATTGATTGTATAGAAAGTCAGTTTCTGTAATTTCACTAATCTTGCTGCTACTCATTTCTTATTTTAAATAAAAGCTTTAATTGCTTCAATAACTCCCTTTGGATCACTCAAATGCGGGCAATGTCCACTCGTTTTTAAAAATACAGTCTGGTTATTTACCGTATGTTGCTGAATATAATTTGCTACCTCTTTTGAAGTTAAGAAATCATCTTCACATTGAATGGTTAAACTGGGTATTTTAAGCGATGAAAGATCTGCCCGGTTATCAGATAAAAACGTAACCCTGGCAAACTTTTTAGCTATTTCCGGGTCAGTTGCACAAAAACTTGTGGTTAGTTCTTCTGCCAGCTGCGGCTGATCTGGATTACCCATAATCGATGGTGCAACTATTCTAGACCATCCCAGGTAATTACTGTCCATAATCGCTAAAAGATCTTCTAAATCTTTATGATCAATGCCGCCATGGTAATCAGTATCATTAATATACCTTGGTGAAGGCCCAATAAAAACTATTTTATCAAAAATTTCAGGAGAATGTTTCACTGCCAGCAATCCAATCATACTACTAACTGAATGGCCTATAAAGGTGACATTTTTAAGCTCCAATGCTTTACATATATCGATAATATCCAGTGCATAACCATCCAAACTAGCATACCGCTCATCATCATAGGCTGATAAATCAGATCTTCCTGCACCAACATAATCAAATAATATAATCTTATAATCATTTTCAAATGCAGGGAATACAGATCTCCATGTATTCTGATCACACCCAAATCCATGGCCAAACATTAAAATCTGGGATCCATTGCCAATAATTTTTACATTATTTCTTTGTGTAACGTTTTTAGACATGTTATTTATATTTACTCGTGATGCTTTTTAAGTAATAATCAGCGTATCTATTTAACATTTAAAATGTTAGATTGTTGAGCGTATTTATTTCATTAAGCAAACTGGTTTAGTAAATCTTATTTTTAATAAATTGATTTAGGGCAAGTTTACGACAGAAAACTTAATTTACGAAATACTAAGATGAATAGTTTCTTTAATAATGGATACATGTTGGTAGTGGCAATAAATATATCTTTAACCTGAAAGTGTAAAAAATGTAATCTTATTAAGCATAATTATATTACGCCTTTTAAAGAAACAATTTATCGCTGCTATCAGTTATAGCATTATGGAAGTAAATGCACCCATTGGTTATTATTCTGGCACAAGTGGTTTACTATTACCTGTGCGTAACAAGCTGTTTTATCCAGAAGAATTTAAAGATAAAAGCAGGCTATGTTATTATAGTTCACTTATGAATAGTATTGAAATCAACAGTTCATTCTATAAAGTACCAATGGCTTCAACCGTAAAAAAATGGGCGGAAGAAGTGCCTGATGATTTCAAATTTAGTTTTAAGCTTTCTAAAGAAATTAGCCACAATAAAGGTCTTGCTTTTGATCCAGAAGCAGTAAAGCGGTTTATGGATGTTATTTCTAATGCTGGTGAAAAAAAAGGTTGTTTGTTAGTCCAGTTTCCTCCAAGTGTGAAAATTGGGCATTTAAAACAAATCGCATTACTGGTAAATACCTTACATGAAAATAATCTGGATCAAGATTGGAAAATTGCTATAGAATTTAGGCATGTGTCTTTATACATTGATGAAGTTTATGATTTATTAGCAGACCACCAAATGGGTATGGTGTTACAAGATAAACCACCAGCAATCACCCCAATGATTGAAATGGACGTTCCTTTTATTTACCTTCGCTTTCATGGTCCCGATGGCAGTTACAAAGGAAGTTACGAAGACAACTTTTTAGCAGAATATGCCGGTTACATTAAAGATTGGCTGGCAGAAGGAAAAACAGTTTATACTTATTTTAACAATACGATGGGAGAAGCAATAGCTAACTTATACACTTTAAGAGACCTATTAGTAGAATAGAAAAATCAAATAAAACATTATGCCAGAATTACCAGACTTAGAAGTATTTGCAGGAAACCTGGAAAAACGGTTCAAAAATAAGGTGTTAGAAAGAATAGAAGTACCCGTTACCCGCAAACTTAATGTAAGTGAGACAGAGCTTAAAGAAGCCTTAGAGGGCCATAAGCTTTCTGCTGTGAACAGAGAGGGGAAGACTTTGCAGTTGCATTTTGGCGTAGGTAATGTGTTGGGGCTACATTTAATGCTACATGGAGAGCTGAAATTGTTAGACGCAGATAGTGAAGTGAAATACAAGGTAATCTCTTTACATTTTAAAGGAGAGGAAGGGTTTGCGCTTACTGATTTTCAGAAAGCAGCTACACCCACACTTAACCCGGTACATTCTGATGTTCCAGATGCTTTATCTAAAGAGATGAGCTTTGCGTATCTGGAGCAGGTATTAGGTAAGAAAAAAGCGCCTGTTAAATCCGTATTGATGGATCAAAAAGTAATTAGAGGAATTGGAAACACTTATGCAGATGAGATTTTGTGGAAGGCAAAGATTTCACCTTTATCGGTAAGCAAAGCGATTCCAGGTGATCAGGTGAAAGCATTGCATAAGGCAATTGTAGAAGTGTTAAAACAAGAGATTGTTGATATAAAAAGGATGTTGCCTGATGAGTTAGGCGGGGAGATTAAAGAGTTTTTGAAGATACATGGAGCAGGGATTAAAGAAAGCCCTACAGGGAAAAAGGTGTTGATGGCAGAAATAGGGGGCAGAAAGTCTTATTATACGGAAGAACAGGAGTTGTATAAGTAGGCGTGTTTTAAATTTATTTATATCATGGAAGAATGCAACCTTATCATCATAGAAGACCCTTTAGCTAAAAATAAAGATCGTGAAAATCATATAAAGATGTGGTTTCATCATATTTCTAATAAGGACGATGAGATGGGGTATCCAAAGGCAAATTATATTTATAACAGCTACTTCTTTGACGCTAATATTATTCATTACCTGCGGGAACTGATTGATGGTAAGATCACTACCTATTCTAAAACCTATTATGAACTTTTAAAGATTTGTTATTTGGTGTCAAAACCAGTAAATGTAATTATGCCGGCCCATGCTTTATGGGAATTGTCAAAAAATGAACGTCATCTATCTTTTCCAGAGGCTTCTATTAACCATAATCTTTTAATCGATTTGATTGCTGTTGTACTTACCTGTCAAACACTAGACGAGGATAGTTCAACTACCTATGATATAAAATTCAATTCTCAGCAGCTGGATTTATTACTTAAACGGTATAATGCGACTAATCTTAAAGATGCAGCAGAAAATTATTTAGCAGGAATGCATTTTTATGAAATGGTTAAAGATGAGAAGCGCGGATTGCAGATTAAAATAGACATACATAAACGGTATATGGAATTTTGCTATGAATCTCATATGCAATTTATTAAGAGCAGTTTGGTAGTGGGTAAAGTTCAATTATTTATCAATAAATTAAAAGATAATAAGCTGCCATTGGTATTTAAAACTCTTAATTTCTGTTTAAAAACCCTTAGTGACTCCTTTAGTGATGAAGCCAGTCTTTTAAAATATGGAAGTAAAATTAGTGCATACAATGCTATTAACCCTAAAAATGTTTTAAATACAGCAACTGATTTTTTGTTAAGTGATCTAGCTTATCTAATGAATAGATATGTTGTAGAAGGAATTGCTTACGATACAGTTTTTATTACGGGAGACCGCGTTTGTTTTACTGTGGAGGATGATGTATCCACTGCTATGATTTTTAGCAGTGAAAAATTGGGGCAAAGATTTGATACTCTTGGTGATTTTGAATATCTTAATAAAAAGGATAAGGCTTTAGTAAAAGAATATTTAGACAAACGGGTACCTGTTTATTTGTAGTTAGATCCTTAATAATAAAGCATAGTTTCCTTATTAGTTTCTATAATTAAAGCTTTATTCATATACCCAAAGCCACATTTGCCGCAATGGTAATTAGTGGCTGGATGTTATCCCTAAATCTGGATTTTAAACTTTCTGTACTCAAACTGTTCAATGATGTAAGATCGGGTAGTATTGTTAACTACAGATTTAACGGTCGCCGAAATTGCCTGTCAGCTCGGTTTTGAGCATCCGCAATCCTTCAGCAGATTGTTTAGGTCAAAGACCGAGCAGCCGCCATTGAAATTTAGAACATCCTTTGCTCAACAACATAAAAATAAGGAAATAACGAAATTGCCTTAAAGGATGATCTGCCAGCGATGTTACATAAATTAGGGTTTTAATATTTTCTCTGAAAGTGCAATTAGTTCATTCTGTGTGCCCTGATCAGCTTCATTTGATAGCAAAACAATGCCTGAATTTAAATCAGGGTAAAATACCATATAGCTGCTATAGCCTAAACTACCTCCGGTGTGAGAAATACTGCGTCTACCGTTATCAATTTTTCTTATTTTCCAATTAAGCGCTATTGCACCATCTTCGAGCTTTCCAAAAGTTGGCTGGTGACTTAACTTTACTGCATTATTTTTTTCATTTAGCTGGAATGCCATATACCCTAACATGTCCGAGGTCGAAGAGGCTATACCTGCTGCCACTTGCATATCATCCCAATCAATTACAGGCATTAGGCGGCCCTTAACATCATACCCCTTTGCCATATTTGCAGGCAGCTTCCCTTTTTTAATTAAGGATGTGTTTTTCAGTTTAAGTGGATTGGCGAAATATGTTTTCAGAAGGTTGTCATATGAGTTTTTATATATATCCTCTATAATATATCCTATTAACTGCGCGGCTGTATTACAATGGCGGGCAACACTTCCTGGTAAAACCTGTAACTTAACCTGATGTAAATCCCGGTAAAGGTCTCGTCTGCTATATGTTGTATGAACTGAATCTAAAATATAGGGGATGGAATCCGGATCTGCCTTTCCAAATATATCCTTCTCTGGCATCCAATTTGGTAATCCAGAGGTGAGATTGACTAGATTAAGTAAAGTGATAGGGGTTCCATTGTAAGTCAAATTTGGATAATCTTCCTTCAGGTACTTACGTATATCATCATTAAGATTTACCTTTTTGTCCAGAACAGCTTGTGCGAGCAATGTTGCCCCAAATGTTTTTGTAATGGATGCGAGTTCGTAGACTGTATTGGCTGTTGGTAACTCTGATTTTTCCTTTTGAGTGGAGCCATAATTATATATGTACCGCTTTCCATTTTTAATAATTCCTATTGAAATACCAACTCTGGAATTATTTTCCATAAATGCAGTAGCTGATTGATGTACCAATGAATCTAATGCAATTTTTAATTTGTTATCTGTAGGTACTTTAGTTTTATTGGTCTGAGAAGCGCAATTTAATGTGTAGATCAGACAACTAAAAAGCAGTAATGTTGTTTTCATTTAGATTGTTTTTTTATATGACGCGTACAACTATTAAACGGTTGCATGAGATTTAGCAAATTCTTAGTTAATGCCGGTCCTTGTATTCTCCGTTATCTGATAATTTGAAGTTTACAATAAATGTTCACATTAATCCATCTAAATTATATGTTCGCCTGTTGAAAAGTTTTTCTACTCAATTTACATTATTAATTTAGATTTGATTTATGGCAAAGGCCAGCTAATCAGACCTGCTAACCGTATTCAAACCCACACCCACTAATAAAGCGACAGAAAAAACAAACATATGTTAGGACTTAGAACAACAATTTATAAAGTTGGGGACATTCAAAAAGCAACAGAATGGTACTCAAAAGCATTTGAAACAAACCCTTATTACAACGAACCTTATTATGTCGGCTTCAACATTCAAGGATACGAATTAGGACTTCAGCCAGAAGAAAATCCAACTTTGGATAAAACTGAAAGTGTAGTTTCATATTGGGGTGTAGAAAATATTCAAGAAACTTTTGACAAACTTATTGAATTAGGAGCGACCGAAAATGAAAAGCCATATAATGTTGGCGGAGAGGTAATGACGGCAACTGTCAAAGACCCATTTGGAAATGTTATTGGCTTAATTTACAATCCTCACTTTCAACTAAAAGAGTAACCAATTGCTTCTGAACAAAATTTTATGGAATTTGTTATGGAACAAATAAGAAATGCAGGAGAAGTAACCACTAAAAAAATGTTTGGCGAATATGGCATTTACGCTGACGGAAAATTATTCGGACTGATATGCGACAACAAATTATTTATTAAACCAACCATTTCAGGACGAGATCAACAAATTACCTTGAGATAAAAAACCAAATTGTTAATTTTGCTGGGATCAATTAAAGATGAAATATTGTAAGGTTGTTAAAAAACTAACCCTATTTTACGATGGAATCTGAATCCGGATAAATTACCCACATGAACAAACAGAAAATGTACATTGTAACTCTCCTCGTGTTAACAATTTTCCTTGGCTTATTGATCAGGAGTTACTTTAGAAGTGAAAGCTATTTTCTGTCACGCCTCCCGGAAAAATACAAGAGTTATCCTGCTTTAAACGAAAAGATAAAAAGTGCGGATTATCAAATTATACCTTTGTTTACGGGCGCCAGGCCAAGGAGTCTTTACCGCGACTCCATTCAAAACAATATCATTGTTGAAAGCGTAGAGGAGTTCGGGGCAAAACAATATGAGGAACCAACGTACTCGATAAATTATTACAGAATAAATAGTGAGGGGGAACTTTTAGACAGCCTGAATGAAAAAGGCAGCACAGGCTTTGGCAGACCATTTAACGGGCATATGCTTTATGAAGATGGTTACAGCGATTATCTTAAAACCGGCAAGCACCAGAAGGTACCCTACAATAGCGTTAACAAAGATTTATCAATGACACCAAAAGCACTAAAAAGCCTAACTAGCGAATTGCTGGCGCGGGCTGATGCGGTAACAGTTTATGAAGAGGCCGACCCGATGACTTATATCGTGTCAGTTAATGGGGAAGTGTCTAAAGTGTATATCCCTAAAATGAGCAATATTGATATTCCCACTGAGTTTGAGAACAATTTCCATGAGTTATTGCCGGTAACAGATTACAGCGATCATAACCATTTTGAGCACTATCCTTGGGAAAACCTGAAATCTGCTATTGCTATCGATTATTTTTTGAAACAAAGTTATCAATCTGGCACCTATTTTTCAATGGCCGCTGCCCCATCTACCAGACCTGCAAGATGGTACGGCATGGGCTATTTTCAACTTAAAATTGGGAGTGATCTATTAAAGTTTAAGCATCCTATCAGTTATTTTCCATCCGGAAATTCGTCATCTGACGGTTATTATTATAATGGGGAGTGGGGAACGCTAGATTTATTTAATCAGCATATGTCAGGTTTTAATATTCTCACTGTTGGTTTTAATAATAATCATTTCCATAAACTGGACGGTTGTTATCTGGTTGTGCCTTTACATCCTAAAAAATAGGGTCTGAATAAAAGCCCACATGAAACCGCTACTTGGGAAGCCAGGCACTTTGGCACCGTTCAAAAAGTCTATTGTATTACTTACTTCTTACGTAAGTTAAAGATAAAGTGATATATACAAACAACCCGCCTATCAGTGATGCAAATATATCGAACCAGTCAAATGTCCGTCCTTGGATAAATGTCTGGGTAAATTCATAAAATATCATTGTAAATGTTCCCATTATACTCATTTTTAATGGGGTAGCATCTTTTTTGTTAATTTTTATAAGGTTATAAATTAGGCTGATCAAAACCACAGCTATAAAGTTGGGAAGACACCCGGTCAAGATAGAGTCAGTTCCATATTTCTTATATAAAAATGCGCTATAACCTAATTGCACTGCCGCAGCAACGCATACTGCTACTGCCAAATAAATGATAGGTAAACTTTTCTTCATGCTATAGCTGTTTTATATTCCTTCTCTTACTGCTCAATTAACAATTGTATAGTTAAGGAATTTGGAAAAGATAGAGAAACAAGCCAAAAATACCAAGAATAAAAAGTTCTTTTTTGCTGTTGCTCAATTCAAATAAATGTGGATTATTGCTTTTATAAAAGTTGAGAAATACGTAAATTAAAGGCATGCAAGGCAGAAAGGATTATTACAGAAAAGCTGTGTATTCTTATTTACCGTTTACACCTAAACTCATTACGCTGTTTTCAAAGGCAAGATTTTTGTTGCGCCCAAAGTAAGATACATATCTTTAAAGTTCCATATTTGCTTGAGATATTACGTTATTTGTTATATGAATGTAGAAGAGTTCAGACATTTCTGTCTGTCATTTCAAAATACGCGAGAAGGCATGCCGTTCGAGGGTTTCTTTAAAAATTCGCAGTCTATCCTCGTATTTTACGTTGGTAAGAAGATGTTTTGCTTATTCGATCTTGATAAGTTTGATCGGTGTACAATAAAATGCGATCCTAAAATAATTGATGAACTTAGGGAACATGATGGCATCGACAAACCATTCAACTTGAGCCCAAAACACTGGATAAGTGTTGATTTAAACGGGACTGTCAATTGGTTATTAGTCAAAGATCTTGTTGCTAAATCTTACCAACTTGTTGCAGATAGTAAATAGAAGAAAAAATAAAGTCTTTATGAAGTCTGCCTTCTACTAATATAGGTTTACAGTTTTTGAGATTAATTTATTTAAAAAATGAATGAACATATTCAAAATTTATTGGTGCAAAACCAAGTTATACAAGATTAGTATACTTATTCATTCGTAATCACCTTAAGTTTTCAAATGATTTGTAAAAATCTCAATGATTTCACACTTAACACCAAAATTATTAAGGTTATTTTTAATCAATATACTCTGATCTGTTCGGGATGAAATCCTAAGAACCTTGTCACAGTCGGTCAAATCAATTGACCAATCAATTACACTTTCTGAAAATGGTTGTAATGCCTTTGATATCCATACAAGATCTGCATTGGTACTGGTATCAGTATACATGATTATTATAATTCCGCACATCTTACTTAACTTTATTTATTAACTTTTTAACATTTACTCCATAAATTTCCAGCAAATTTGAACTGCCCCTAATTTCAATTTAACCCAAGTCTGATGCAGAATAAATACTGGAGCGGGCTATTCTTCTCCAAATTTCTCCTGATACAATCAATTCTTCATGGTATGGGTTACACAGTTCCTGCAACCTTGCTGTAATATTAAGAACTGCTCCATGATAGGATTTTGGTTGATGTATGTTATTGATAGCTGTAACATTACCCCCGTGAATTGCTCCCTTAAATATAAGTGGCTGCCCAAATTCTCTGATGATTTCTGACTGGCTAACCGCTATAAGTTCCTTTATTAGGAAGAAGCTCCTTATGCAATTCTGCTTATTTAAGCCATTAGAAAATTTCCATGTCAGCACGGCCTCATCACCTACAAACTGATAGATTTCAGCTCCAGATAAAGGTAGCACCTCATAAATATGTGAAAAGAACGTTTCTAAAAACACGCTGTATTTCGCATGGCCTAACCTTTCAGCAGTAGCGGTAGACGATTTTATATCCAGGAAAAGAAAGATTCTTCTTTCTTTCCTGGAAAATAAATTGTGGTTCAGAAAAGTATTTGTGAACCAATTTTGGAAGGGTAATTTCATAATAACTCAGCAATAATTATGGTACGCATTTGTCAAGGTAAGTACCTGAACAAAACTGTATTCAGCCTTATTTTAACTTAAATAGGTTGTATGAAACTCCGAATCCAAAGTACATTGATCCTTCTGGTTTCAATTTCATAATATAATCTCCTATAGGTTTACCTTTTTCTGTTAGCCGGTTCTGTAGAGGATTTGAAAATCCAGTTTTAGCCCTAAAGATTAACTTATTTATACTATGTTCGTACGTTATACCTGAACTGACTTCCATTTGAGTTACCGTGTACACTGGGGCATAGCCCGCAGCAGAATTATGCACATAGAAATTATCTCCTGCAAGTTCGCTTCCTACAGAAATTCTACCGTTTTCAAACATCCCCCTATGAAATAGCAATCGTTGTGGTAAGATCATATCCATCACCCATGCAGAACCCTTAAATTTGTGTTCAAGTGAAAAAATTGGGGCGATAGGAATTGGTGAGGTAGGGTCGATGATGAAAATTCCACCAACAGCCATCACTGTTTGTGGGCTGCGCTTGATCACAAGAGAGGCACCTATAAATCCTTTTACGCGTTGGGCGCCTTTTTGAGTTCCATCAACGTTCACAGTTGAGTTATAAATAAATGGTTTGCCAAATAATTCTGAGAAATAAACAAAGCTTAAAGCACCCGACAAGGTTTGATAATCCTTTTTTATTTCCTGAACAGGTTGAGCTATGGCTGCTTTGTTGATTACATTTTCCAAAGTGAAAGCATCCCTTTGATAGAAAAAAGAACTGGTAAGATTCCATTTTTTTCTCTCAATTACCGGAATGTTTATACCGACCCTAAACTTAGAATAACTTTGGATTTTACCCTCTTGAAAATCTTCCCCTAAGCGTTCTGTTTTAAAATCGGTAGGTTGATATTGCAAAAACTGCATGTCAAATGTTCTTGTTGAGGGAAATTTTTCTGCAATTGCAGCTTGTTTTTTTCTTTTACTCTCTTCATCTTGTTGTGCGTTCACATTTAAGCATAGCAAGGCCAGTGAAAATAAACTTAATGTTTTTTTCATGTTTGTTTAATTAGAAATTTGGTGGATTATTTTATCAAAAATATTATTTATTTCGTCTGTCTGTTTCGTGCGTCAATGGCTTCCTGGGTATCGGGGAGCAGAAAGGATAGGCCGTCATGAACTGTTGCCTGTAAAGCATCAACGGTGGGCCTGAATGATTTATGGTATTGTTCAAAAGCAGCATCGTAACTTTCAGTATTTGCAATTGCATCAGCTAAAGCTGTAGCCCCCAGAATAGCTAATGTAACCCCCATACCTGTAGGAAATCCCGGGGCATAAGAAGCATCGCCAATTAACGCGACTCTGCCCTTTGTCCACTTTGGCATTTTTATCTGACAACCCTGGTCAAAATAGAAGTTTTTCGCGTTTTTAATTACATCAAGCAACTGTGGGATTTTCCAGCCAACATTCTCAAATGCATTAATGACAATTTGCTTCTGTGCTTCCATATCTCTGAAATCATATTTGATTACAGAGGGTGCTCTGAAAGCTAGCAATGCGTCGGCAAAACCCCTTTTATAAAAATAGATTGTTGCCATATGATTCGGTGTATTAAAGGTTTGACCGGTATTCACTTTACCAAAACTGGCATCCACCTGCATAATAGTAAAGTAAAAATTTAGAAAATTGGTAAACTGTTCTTCTGGTCCAAATGTTAATTTCCGTACTGTCGAATGCAGACCATCCGCACCAATTAACAAATCATAAGAATCGTGTTTTCCATCTGCAAAAGTTACCGATACGCTATCCTCGCTTTTTTCAAGCTCTTTGATCGAATTACTAAATTTATATTCAATTCCGTCTTGGGCATTTTCAAATAAAATGTTTACTAAATCGTCGCGACGGATCTCCGTATCCTCTCCGGGTCTGATAGAAATCTCATCAACAAGCATGGTCCCTTCAACCTTATCGTCGGCATTTAGAAACTCTAAACCCATTGATGGCAATTTCGCTTTTCTCAACTCCTTAAGAATACCCATTCTTTTAGCTGTATCTAATGCATCTCCCCGAACATCTATAGGCGTACCACCCATTCTTGGTGCTGAGCCAATTTCGACTACAGTTACCTTATAGCCATAGTGATTCATCCAATAAGCCATTGTTAGTCCTGCAATACTTGCCCCAGAAATTAATACTGTCTTGTTTTTCGTCTTTTCCATTTTGTTTGTTTTTAGCAGTTGATAAAAGGTACCGAACGTTCGGTATGTATATAGGCAAAAAAAAAGCTATCGCTTTTTTAATAATAAATAAATGTCATCCCAAATTTTGCCAGATTCAACATGTAAATCGGTAAGTTTATTTTGCATGACGAGATTGATGCTTAAACCATCTGATGAATAAATAAATATTTTGGCAATCTGTGAACTGGAAAGATTTGTACTGATCTCATTACTACTTTTTGCGATGTCGATTATCTTTATCCAGGAAGTAAGTTCTCTCTGCTGTTCTTTATCAAAGCGTTCTTTGAAAGCAGGAATCATTCTTAAGCCATCAAAAATCAGGTAGTAGTGATTTCCGGAAATCCCACTACGTTCTTGGATAATTGATGCTAATTTTATTTTTGATGCAGTTGCTTTTTGTACCCAGTTTTTGTAAAAATCAAATAATGATGTAGTAGATAATTCATCAAAATCAGCTATAATCAATGAGCTAAAAAAGTCAGTAACCATTTCCTCGAATATTTGCTCTTTGCTTGTAAAATAATGGTAAAATGCTCCTTTAGATACTCCTGCACTTTCCACTAATTCTCTAATTGTTACTTCTTTAAATCCTTTTTGAAGGAAAAGCTTAGACGCAGTGTCAATAATATGTTCTCTTGGATCTTTCATTTGATGTAATACCGAACGGTTGGTATGCAAAGGTATTGAAATTAGTTTGTAATCAAAATCTAAAACAATTATTTGTTATTAAAAATCATCAAACCTGCTGTTACAGTGTTTTTTTAAAAGAATTAATTCTTCATTTTTTTCTTTAAAACTTGCCTCATGAACCTTTAAGAGGCCTGAAATAAAATAGCTGATAATCAGAAGCAATGCGAAAAAATAATAATCAAACTAGCAGCAATGTATCCGGAAAGTAATTGGTTTATCACTAATCCAGTCAGAATGATATTATTGACTTGATCCGATGCATTGGAAAAAGAAGAAGTTTTACGATCAAATTAACACTAAATAATAATTCTATAGCATGTCAAATAACAAGTCTCCGCCTGTTAATCCATATCCGTTAAAATTTTCAAACTTATTGAGAATCTCTATATTTGTCAACTCCTATCAGGATGACAACTGTTTAATTTTTAACTACCTCAAAAGCTGTCAGCCATTTTCAGCATCGGACAACCTGTAAGGTTTTTTATGGACTAGACAGTTCGGTTAGATTGGTGATTTTTCTTTACTGCTACTGCATTTTTTGCTGCAATAGCGAACTGATTCCCAGTTTTTCTCCCATTTTTTTCGCCAGGAAAAAGGGCGGTTACAAATAGGGCAGATCTTGGTCGGTAGGTGTTGCTTTTTTACATCTTTCATAGATATGTTATCAAGGAGCAGATGGCCCACTAATTAGCTTGGGAGGATATAACCTTTTTATCTATTCACAGAACTTAATATGCAGTGCACCTGGCTTAAATTGGATTTGCGATTTTTATGGACATAATTATTATTTATTTTGCTTCCAGCCCATCTATATAGGCTCCTATTGAAATTACATAACGTTGCTCCAGGTAATCTTCTGTGCGCTGCAGCCACTGGTTGCCAACCTTGTATAGCATAATTTCTTTACCGCCTGAAAAAGAAAGTTTCCATACTTTCAATTTTTTAAAAGTAGTAGCGATAATCTGTATTATTTGCGTAGTACCATCCTTTAACCTGATTTTGTAGTTCATATTGATTGTTGTAATCCGTTACCGGTATATTCTACTCTAACGCATCAAAGTCCCATATCTTACTGGCTAATGGGCCATATATTATAAATTCTTAGCCATAGGGCTGTTAAACATAAAACAAGCGGATATTCTCTTTGTTAAAGATTTGCAATTTCCGGATAATTAATAACCAGGTTTTCAAAAATTACTTTCAGCTCCTCCGTGTCAATCCTTTCATCAGGTAGAGAATTAAAACCACAACAAATTGAGTACCTATATATGTGTAAACGGAGGATATTCTAACTCGTTTAACCGTTTAACTTTACAGCGTACAATTGATGGAACGATCAGCTATTGGCAGACCTAGTGCAATTGCGAAACAATGGAGCTGGTGCGGTGAAGATCTATGCTTTGAAATTAGATTACAGCCATCCCTTTTCTAAAACATTAAAAGCTGAAACAGGAGTGAAATCAAGTTGGGTAAGTACAGATAACGATGTACGCTTTGATTCCTTAAAAACTGAAGGATGGATAAATGCTGCAAACCGGACCAACAGGTTTGTGTACCATGAGCATATTAATGCAGCCTATATTTCCCTTACCCAATCCTTTAAACAATTGGAGCTAAAGGGCGGGTTAAGGGCTGAACAAACCCTGGGAGATGGTACTTCATCGGCTACCAATGTGCTGATAGACCGTAAATACTGGCAGTTATTTCCAACTTTATTTGCTACCTGGAAGGTGGATAGCAGTAATGTGCGCAATGCAAAATTCGCAAGGCGGATTAATCGTCCTTCTTATCTTCTTATACAAGCCTCAACCCGTTTACGCTCTATTCTGACCCTTATACTGCCATCCAGGGGAATCCTTTATTGATGCCATCCTTTGCTAATAATATAGAACTTACCTATTCGTATAAAGAATTCAGGGTGCTCAGCTTTAATTATTCTAAAACAAAAGGTTTGATATCGACGGTGATTTATCAGAATGATGTTACTAAAGAGAGCATCAGTACGCCGCAAAATTTAAGTAATGGCACCAATATCTATGTTGCTACCGGCAGCCCATTTAATATCACCAAAAGGTGGAATACCAATAACGAAGCGGCAGTGTCTTATGATAAAATCAGTTCCCCGGTACAGGGCGCAGCTTATAATAACCATAAATGGAGTTGGTCGGCCTCATCGGAGAATACATTTTCTCTTCCAAAAGATTACCAGGTTAGCCTCTCCGGATTTTACTATTCACCATCTATTATGGGATTGTATAATACTTTGGCCAACTACCAAATCTCTCTTGGGGCAAAAAAAACTTCGATGAATAAAAAAGCAACACTAAGTTTTAAAGCAAATGATATCTTTAATACGGCTAAGTTCAGAGCTATATTACAGTATAATAATGTAAATACATACTGGCAAAACCAGTGGGAGAGCCGGAAATTTTCTTTAAGCTTCAGTTATAAATTCGGCAATACCAAAATAAAGACTGCAAGGAGCAGAGATACCGGTACAGCCGAAGAACAGGGGAGGGTATCCCATTAATATCCGGTATTTTTTGTAATTGAGTGTTTGATATAGATATAAGTGATATCATTGTAGTAGTAACATGAGTAGTATTGCGACCAATTTTTCATGCCATTTCAATAAGGCATAAATAAAATGAGCAATATGTCTTGTATATATTATCATGGTGTGTTATAAATCAATTTCATATAGGCTTTATTACATCGCTCATCATATATAATCATATCTATCATTACAGGTTAGCTTGGATATTTATTTTAAAATGCCCTGGCCACAAAATACCATGATTTGAAATTCAGTTTCTATATGTGGATAATCTTTATGGTTAAATAATTCCATTGTCATAGTTATACATGTTATAACTAGACCTGAGAATTGACAATAATATGTTTTGAGCCATCATCATTTTTTTTATTTCTTATCAGTTTACACTAAACAAAGATATGTCTAAGGTGTTTATATCAATATGGCAGATGTGCATTCAAAAGAAACCCGCTCCTACAATATGAGCAAGATTCGCAACAAGGATACTAAGCCTGAAATTCTTGTGCGTAAGTTTCTCCATAGCCAAGGCTTTAGATATCGTCTTCATGTTAAAGATCTTCCTGGTAAGCCAGATATTGTATTGCCTAAGTACAAGACTGCAATTTTTGTTAATGGATGCTTTTGGCATGGACATGAAGCCTGCAAATATTATGTAGTACCCAAAACAAGAACAGAGTGGTGGCTAAGTAAAATTAACGGAAACATTAAAAAGGATATCAATTCTAATAAGCTATTAATAAGTAAAGGTTGGAAAGTTATTTCTGTTTGGGAATGTAAACTTAAAAAGAAAAATATTGATTCTACGCTAAATGATGTAATGGAGCGGATTCTGACCTAGATAAGTTATTTCTACTTAAATTCTGTTAAAATTATTACAATTTCTTAATAAAGTATATTAGCAATTTATCGTTCAATAACTAAGTGGTCAATATGTTATGGATTTACTTGTAGCTCCACTTCTCAAAACAATCATTTTTTGATTCATGGGCATTGTAAAGATTGGTTGTTTACCTATATTTGCATAAATAGTCGCTTTCAAATAGTATTAAATAACACAGAGCCTTCATATTTGAGTTTTTACCTTTTTTTGAAGGGAAGGTATACTCTATATGTAGATGATAATTGGGTAAAATTTATATTTTAAGATGAGTAAAAAATTAACAGCTATTGATTTATTTTCAGGCTGCGGTGGTTTTTCATACGGCTTTCAAGAAGCAGGATTTCACGTTTTAGTTGGGGTTGATAATACAGCAGTTGCTTTAAAGACATTTGAGAAAAATCATAATGGTGCCAAAACATTATTACTTGATCTACATGAAGATGCTGCAATAGATAAAATAGTTGACAGTGTGGAGGGTGAAAATATTGATGTAATTATCGCGGGGCCTCCATGTCAGGGGTTTTCTTTAACAGGTACCAGAAATGAAAATGATACAAGGAATACCCTTTTTAATTCTGTTTTTAGATTAGCAAAAAAGGTTAATCCAAAGGCTATCATTATCGAAAATGTACCTGGTTTTATGAATATGTATGGCGGGAAGGCGAAAAATGAGATTATTAGACTTTGCGATGAAATGGGGTATACATGTAATCCAAAATTACTTTATGCTCCTGATTTTGGTATTCCTCAAATTAGGAAAAGAGTGTTCTTTGTTGCGCTTAAAAAGGAATTAGGTACTTTTGAGTTTCCTGATAATATTCTTACAATTGAAAATTATGTTACCTGTGAACAAGCAATTGGAGATTTGCCAGATCTTGAAAGTGGTTTAGGCAAAGAAGAAATGAAATATGATAAGTCACCATTGAGTTCTTATCAGAAAACAATGAGAGATGGATGTGAAATCATCCATAATCACGTTGGTACTACCCATACACCACATGTAATTAATGTAATTTCTCTTGTTCCAGAGGGGGGAAACCATAAGGATTTACCTCCGGGTGTTGGCGATTCTAGAAAATTCAATGAGGCATGGACTCGCTATCACAGCAAGAAACCTTCTAAAACTATTGATACAGGACATAGAAATCATTTTCACTATAAATGGAATAGAGTACCAACTGTTCGTGAGAATGCAAGGCTTCAATCTTTTCCGGATTCTTTTATCTTTCTTGGTAACAAGACCGAGCAAAATAGACAAGTCGGTAATGCAGTTCCACCACTTTTAGGTAAGGTTCTGGCAGAACAATTGAAAAACTATATATAATATGAAAATTAACGTCATAGATCTTTTTGCCGGATGTGGTGGATTAACAGATGGTTTTTTACAAACACAAAAATTTAATACACTTGCTGCAGTTGATTGGGAATTTTCCACAGTACGCACTTTGAAAAATAGACTTGAAAGCAAATGGAATTATGCTTTATCTGAAAGTCAAGTAATTCATTTTGATATTCAGAGGACACAAGAGCTAATTGATGGTTTTGATGACTCTTTATATGGTAAAAGTGTCGGCTTAGCTGCTGTTGTAGGTCAAAGCAAGGTGAATTGTATAGTTGGAGGACCTCCATGCCAAGCATATTCAATAGCAGGAAGGGTCAGAGATACGAATGGTATGAAGGATGATTATAGAAATTTCCTCTTCGAAAGTTATGTAAAAATGGTCTCTCATTTTAAACCTGCAATGTTTGTTTTTGAAAATGTTGAAGGTATACTCTCTGCGGAACCAGGAGGTATATCTATTACTAAAAGAATCAGAGAGGCATTTTCGGAAATTGGTTATGAGATAACAGATGATCTAAGAGAAAATGCATTATTTGATACGTCTTATTACAGGGTACCGCAGCGGAGAAAGCGAGTAATAATTTACGGAGTTAAGAAAGGTGAAACGAGTACTGTAGAAATAAGCAAGTTCTATAGTAAAATGAAAAGCAGGAAAACAGATTCACCTGAAAATTCAGAAGTTGCTTTTGCAGAGCTCCCCGGCTTATATCCAATTAGAAATAATACAGGAATTACTAAAAAATCTCATGAACCAAAAGGTACTGAAATTTTACCATTTAATCATGAACCTAGATTTCATAGCGAAAGGGATATCCAGATTTTCAGAACTTTGGCTTCAGATATTCAAAGTGGGACTTTTAAATATAATAGCTCAGCATCTTTAATAAATTTATATCAGGAAGTAACCGGTAAAACTTCACAATTTCATAAATATCATGTAATAAGGCTTGATAAACCAAGTAATACTATACCAGCTCATTTATATAAAGATGGTCTAAGACATATACATCCGGATCCACTGCAAGCAAGGTCTATTACGGTAAGAGAGGCAGCTAGAATTCAGAGTTTTGATGATGATTTTGAGTTTAAAGGATCAAGGGGTGATCAATATAAAATGATAGGTAACGCAGTTCCTCCTAGATTTGCAAGAATAATTGCTGAGGTTGTTTATGAGTTATTTGAAGAGTATGAACTTAAAACTGAACCTGTTTTTGCAGCTATTTAATCAAAGAGATAGATATTATAACACGAGAGTTCTTTATTTAAATTAACTTTTCAATATAATATTGACTTTTTTCCACAAACACAAGAATTTCCTGATCGGAAAGGGTTTGTGAAGATATATACTTATTAAATATAAAATTTGGCGACATAAAATATATAAGTATAGGTTTCCTTTTTAATATACCATCTACATTTATCATAAAAAGATCATTATCTAGTCTTACGTGGCCTATCGGTTCATACCAGTTAATGAAATTCTCCTCCTGAGATGGAAATATCATTCCATTAATGATTTCTTCAGATTGGTATCCAATATCTTTTCTGATTAAAGCAGCTTCATAAAAGTATTGTTTAACTATATCACTAATCATAGGAAATGAAGATGGGGAATCGTAGTTGATAAGATAATATTTTGCATCTAATATCAGAAAATTTCTCTGGTCTCCAAATGTAGATAATCTTAATATATCTGGCTTAAGCGCGTGATTTACATTTAAATTTAGTTTCCTTTTTTCACTCAATTGATACCATTCTGGTGGTGGAAAATATGTCTTTCTAAATTTTGGATCGTGTTGTATGGTAAATTGTAATGCCGTCTCCCAAACCTGCTCAAAATCTCTTCTTCCATATAGGGAAAATACATCATCATTTGAGCTTGCCCTGATATTTATTAACTCCGCCAAATTTTTTAGTAACAGTATTTCTCTCTCTTGATATGTAATACTTAGCTGTTTTTCAATTCTATATAATAGAAAATTTTGCTCACCAATATCTTCCAAATCATTTGCAGTTTCCAATTGACCAGATAGACTTATGTCTAATAAAAATGAATACCTCTCACTGCAATATTCGATAGCGAATTTATGTACTTCTGTAATTAAGCTGTTTGTTACTGTTTCTGTGTTTTTATTATATGTATCACCGTAGATGATATTACCATTGGAAATTATTGGATCAATATTATCGATGGTGACATTCCAATCTGCTTCCCCCGGTGCATTTAAAAGTATATTAGAGGTGTTATAATTCCAAATTCCATTCATTTGGTAGTCATTTAATATAAACTCTGCGATTGCTAACTCATTTGTGAAATTTGAATTTGATTCATTAAAAAAATCAGCATCACCCACTTTTATGATATTACTGTTTTTTTTTAGATCTTCTTCATTTCTTTTTAATAACTTATACAAGTTTTTAGACTCTTCGTATTCCCGTATTTGTCTTTCACGGTGGTTAGTTATTTTAGAAAATTCTTTGTATAAATACTTTGGAAAAACTACCACTAAGTTGTTTTTTGAAACTGCGAAGCCTGCATAATTAAAATTGTAGGTATTACTATTTGAATTATATTTTATTAAATTTCTTGATAAAAAAACCTCATATAAATTTCCCAGGAGGGGTCTTATTTCACTTAAGGGTCTTTCCTCTACAAATTCATAAAACGTAATATTTTCTACTTTAGTCATTATCAGTTTTGAAATTGTTCCTGAACAATATTGCTATCAGTATTCTCCGGAATCGCTAACCCATATACACTTTTAAACAACGCATAAGAGTTTTTTATGATTTCAGCGGCTTCGCCATTACCAGAGGTTAGAATTCCAAAAAAATCATAATTTAATACAGGATCCACATCTTTCCTGAAGTTCTCATGAATTGATGAAAAAGTTTTATTTTTCTCGTTGAAAAAACCTTTTTTATGACGTAAAACGTCATCTTTTAAATAGAGAAGAAGTTTGTTTTTAAAAGTCTCATTTATGTTCTTATCATCAAGTAATTCTGACTTGGACAGAAAGAAAGGAGCTATTAAACGATCTTCACTAACATTTGAAACATTAGATAAATAATCATTGAGTGCTCTTCTTAAGCTGTTCCAGTGGTATTCTACATCTGAGAATTTTAAAGAAACATCTGGTATTGAACTCTCATTTTCATTTAGGGGAAGGTACTTAATACTCCAACGCCTTTTGAAGGCAGAATCTAGAGAAAATACACCTTGATCAGAGCTATTCATTGTTGCCCACAAATAGAAGTTTCTGGGTATAAATAAGCCCCTAGAATGGATTTTTGATCTTAATTCCTCATATTCAGGATCTTGCAATGCTTCATAAATAAAATTCATTGCTTCGTCGGATAACCTAACTCCATAATCACTTATGCCATTGGTTCTATCCAATAATTGGAAGACTTCACCGAAAACAGATGAAGCGTTAGCACGATTGATTTCTTCTATTAGTAAAAGAAAGTTATTACCGCTACTAATTCCTTTATAAGATTCTATGAGCATTTCTACAAAAGGGCCTGGCACAAATGAATAATCTACAATTGGTTCATTCAATATTTCAGGAACGTGTGCGATGGAAGAAGTTTTTGTTCCATGGTATGTGGAATTGTCCCCTGGTTTTTTTCGATAAAGAGTAACAGGCTTATAACTGCCTACAAACTTAGAATAAGTGTAATCAGGATAAAATGTAATTCTTTTTTTTCTCTCACCAAATTTGGCTGATTCATTTTCTAAATAGTTGCTTTTACCAGTGCCTGGGGCACCATATACAAGCCAGTTAAAAGGATGACCGGTAACGTTACTGGTAATGCCTTCCGTACTTACTAAATCAGTAATTACTTCGCTTACTGCATGGTTGTTATTTCCCAATAAACTTTTAAAAAACTGATAATCAGGATCACTCTGTTTTGAAAAGGTTATTCTATATGCATTTTCTTCATTTTTGATCTTTTGAAAAATACCAATATCTCCTGGAGTAACACCTGCGGTGTTTAATATTTCATGAAGTCCTTTAATTCTAACTTCCCTTTGTGAATTTCCTGAGAATGAGTATTTTACATTTTTAAAATCGTTTCCATAATAAATTTTAAGATCAATACCAGGTATAGCCACCGGGGTTGGGAAAAAGCCTTGATCTATTATGGGTTGAGCTATAAGTGTATTACTACCACCGCCACCTTGGCGATTGTCTTGAGTTGTGAATTTCTTGATATAAATCATTTTAATATAGATTCTTGGTAGCTTCCAATTTGAATACCTGCATATGCAATATTTTGTTTAAATATACAATAAATGAGTTTTAAAACTATTCTTGACTTTATCTATATTATATTTATTATATTGATTTTATTTGAAAATACTATATAATTATGGCAAATCTGAGACTTCTTACCACTAAGGGACAAATTCATAAAATAGGTGGACTAAATTGGGGTTCAAATATTAAAAATCATACTACTCCATTTGACGCCTACATTCCAATCCATCTTGATACACTTAAAGCCAATACAAATTTATTTCCTCCTAAAAGTATTACTCAAAAAGTTCTGAAATTTACTTGGGATGATACTGTTGTGATGCAGGTCATTTTTGAAGGAACTCAAATGCTAAATGGGCTAACATATCCAAAACAGATTTCTTCTTATCCTTCAAAAAGAAGTTTGGGAATCTATTTTAGAAAACGTTTGGGTGTAAGTAGTACCCATATAATAACTCTCCAAGATTTAATTAATTATGGTAGAAATGATATTAATCTAATAAAAATTTCTGATACAGAGTATCAAGCTGATTTTCATGTCTAATTACTAAGATAAACTTTGAGATTTATTTACTGAACTTTGTAATTATTCAAGCATATTTTTCTTTGGTAGTTAGGGAGTGATTGAATAATAATTCGAGGGACTGTTGATCTTTCCTAAAATTATAGCCTGATATTTATATCGATATAATCTTTTGAAAAGATTCATTGAACAATGCAATAGCCGATTTGAAAATCAAATTTGGATCTAATCCTCTTATTTGTATTTCATTTTTTAACATTCCGATCAGTTCTTTACCTGGAGTAACTGTTACTGCATTTAGCTTATAAAAAATATCAGCGGAATGACTAATAACGCGATCGTTCCATTTTCCTTTTTCATTTATTCAAAACCCTCTTCTATAATTCATGATAAAGTTTTTAATTTTGCTTTTTACAATTATCTTTATTTGTATAAGCTCATAATCATTTTTTGATCTCTATCTACGTGAATTATTACTCTAGTATGTGAAATGTATTTACATACAATTTCTTCGAGAAGTTTTGCAAAATGAATTTTAGTACAGCCCTCATACGAGTGCAATACAACTTCGTCTTCTGAAATATAATATAAATTTCAATAAATTCTGATGTGTTTTCATCAAAAGTTAATTTTAGAGTGACGTCTGAGTATATAGCATTTATCGATGTATAAAAACTTATCCATTTGTGTTTATTTTCGGATATTGACCTGATAATATTTCTTAAATAATTGTTACTATCACCCCTGGTAGTTTACTTTTTTATTCCTATTGGCACTTCATATTTTTCTTGAATAGGGATTCCCGCAATACCTGGGACATAAACACAAAATGGCTTAGTGATATCAGATAGAAGTTTGCCAAGTCTATTACAAATTTGATTTGTTGTAAAGCCTCCATTTCTACCTTAGAAATGTTAAGATATGAAGTGTCATTACCCCGAATCTAAAAAATATATAGCTTTTATATGTATTCAATTTTGAGCCAGAGAGTGGCTTGCCATGATATAAGTTTTCAATTTGTCGATATTTTCTCTTTTATATGTTGGTTATTTGCTAACGAAAAATCAATAGCCAAATTGGAATTCCGTGAAATAATTTTTATTTTTTATCATGATTAATTATATATATTACTTGGATATTTTACATTTTTCTTCGATATTAATCTTATAAAATTCACATAACTTTTCTAACTCACTTTCTATCTCTTTTTCATTCATTAGAGATAAAACGCGTACACCTCCGAGCGCATTTATACCTTTAAATAGTCTTCTCATATCAGTGGTTGGACTTAAATTTCTATGATTCCCATAAAAAATTAAAAATCCCTTTAAAGTGCCATCGTAAGTACTATATTTCCTGTCAATTAGATTTTGAAATACATCTTGCTTATCCCACAATATTTTAGTTAGATAAAAAGGGTCTTCAATAGTTTGATCAAATGTTATTCTGGAAGCCCACCATAATCTGGCAAGACTATGCTGATTTCTGGTTCGCTGGCCGGTACCTTCAAAATGAAATCGATCTTTAATAGTCTTAAGCGAGGTCTTGGCATCTATATTCCATCTTTGTATACCATAGTTGTAAAAAATGGTATGAGATAATGTTACCCAAATGCGCTTATCATTCGCACTAACTAGGTCCAAAGATTTTAATCCCTTATAAATCTTTATTGAATTGCCTAAATCGTCAGCTGGTTTAATCCCTAAAAAAGCTTCGGCTTCATTAATATTAACCTGCAGCGTTTCCCCTAGGTATTTAAAATCAAATTCAAACCGCTCCTTATTATTATACAATTCACGTATAGCCTCATCAGATTGATAATTTAGCAATTTGTTACAAGTCTCATTGTTGAAAATTTTTACTTCAATCATTTTCTAATTTTTTAATCTTAAAAATTCTTTGAATGCAAGGTTGGTTGGTAATTCGTTTGGTATTAAGCGTTGAGCATTTATAAATGGATCATTTGTTCTCTTACCTTCAGGAAGCAATGCATCCAGTACCATAGCCCATCGTTTTGTTAAGTACATTTCGCTATCATTAGTCTGTCCCATAATAATTCGGAATGCTTCAGTTAATGCAGGCATTAAATAGATGTTTAAAGCTGTATAAGGCACTCCCAACGTTGGTTCAAACATGATATGAACGGGATCCAGTTGACCTTCTATACCAGGGTAGTTAATTGTTATTTGATCATCGTCATAAAAAAAATTCAATTGCTGTAATTTCTCATGCGCTTTGATTCTTGAAAATTTAAAAATGCTACCTAATGATACTTTTTCATTTTCTTTAGAAATAGGAATTCTTTTTGATCCGGTTAAACCTACTATGTCACCATCGGTCAATCTGATCACAGTGTCAGAGAAAATAGAATCGAAAGTTGAATCTGAATAATTATATATTGGTTTATTGACAGTTAAGAATGATTCAACTTCTATTACAATATCAATTTCATCCTCTGAGAGGCTAATCAAAGTTGGATTGGTAAATGTCCAGGACTTGTAAGTTGGAACACATACAATTTTAATTATTAAGCTAATGTAACCATCCGATAATAAAGAATATATATAAGGATTTGTTATTACTGGCACTATATCACTCAATTCATAATTTCTATTTTCCCTGTTAACAGAAAATTTAAACCTAATTTCAAATTTACCCTCTATATCTCCGGAAATACCCATTACCGGATGAGGCATTGATATATTTTTATTTACCATAAACCTAGTTTAGTATAAAAGCTGACTTCTGATTCTCTGTTACTGTAAAATATAATTGTTTTTCCCGATTGAGCTCTTTGATAATAAATAGATAATCAGTAATCAATCCGTTGCCGTCAGTGATGGTTTGGAAAGGTATAATCTGGCCTTCACCGTCTTTAATTTCATGTAAAATAAAAGCAGTTTCATTTCCTGAATCTCCATATTGTAAAATACGCATTTCTATATTTTTCATATCTGGTATTTCACTACGAATAATAGCCTTATGTACATTTTCGCTATTTAATCTTGAATGAAAGAATACCCTGCTTTTTATATAATCCTTAGGGTTATCCTTATTTCCGCTTTCTGAAGCTCCATTGGAAGATATTTTCCCTTCCTTACTACTTGATTTTTGAATGATCGTTTCGGATCCTTTTCCACCTTCCTGAGTTATTATTTGTCCTGTTTTATTAGTTATTAAAGAGTTGTCAGTTTCTGATGAAAGACATACTTCAATACTTTCCCCTCCAGCCCTTTTAGGTAAAGTTTCAATATCACTCTTTTGATTTTTTCGTTCACCTCTATTATAACCTTCAATGCTTTTTTGCAAATCTTCAAACAGCTCTGATATAAATGGTGGGGTTTCTATATTTAATTTATATTTTTCTATGAGACTTTTTATTTGATTTCGTATATCTGTTCTGATCTGTTTAAGGATTTTCTCACCGGCAAGTTTATCCAATTTATGATTTCTGGCAAGCATCTCAGGCTCAAAACTATCATGTTTAGGCGGTTCCATTTTTCTTAGTATCTCGTCTCCTGATGTTGTCTGACATCTAAATACACCAGTTATATTCGCACCAGGCAGGCGCTGTTCAACTTTAGTATATACAACCATACCATTTCTCAAATAAGCAATATTGTTCTCCCCGTTTGACATTTCTTTGTAGAAAAAGTCACATTTTCCAATATGAGGTATATCAAATTCTATCTTATTGCTTTTTAAGGCTTCTGTGAAAAATAATGGATTTCCAATGGGCTGCAGCGTAGATCGATCAGGATCTTCTTTATAGTATCTTTTGATGAGAGCTATTGTATTTGAACTATCAATAGTTTGAACTACTTTACCATTTTCAATAATTTCAATCTCCAGGCCGTGGTCAAGTAATAATGACCAGTAATTCTTTAACACTGATTTTGTGATATCAGTAATCCATCGTACATCCAAATTAACTCCCATAACAAACTGTGAGAGCCCTGGTTGTTCTCTTTTAAATAGTGGAGGTATTTCTTTCGGATTTCTTACTGCAAGTCTTTCGGAACCTTCTCCTAAATAAACCCTGCTTTCATGATTGTTTTTTCCTTTTTTATAAGATGCTAATTTTGCTACTCCCTGGAATATGTATTCTCCGCTTTCATTTAGAGATGAATAAAACACGGTTCGCAAAGTTGAAACGCTGTAGATTGCATTTTTACCTATTCCAAAAGAACCGCCAGCATTATTATTATCTTTAGCAGATATCCCTTCAGATAATACGCAAGCAGCAAAGCTTGAAGTATAATCATCATCATTCCCAGAAAGACCAGTAGTATTAAAATCAGAGTACACTAAAAAATCTATTTTTTCATTTCTTAATGCTCTTTTGGCTTCATCAAAGAATTTCTCCTGATTAGGATTTGAATCTTTAACGAACCCTAAAATTTCTTCAAACTGATCATAAGCAGGGATTAGTGTTTTATAAATCTTTATGTGCTCTATTTTAATTTTAATATTTGATTTTTTTTTGCTTTTTGCATCATTAGAATTCTGGATCATTTCTCGAACAAATGAATTGATCAGATTACTATTGAAAGTTAGTATTCCGGCATCGTTGAAGCCTTCATTACCTTTCTTTTTAATTTCTGCGTCCCATTTCCACTTAAAACTCATGGCATTACATTTTAAAAAATTATGAAGTTATTGATATACTAGAGGCTTTTTTATGTAAAAGCTATTTCTATTCTAGTCATAAAATAAAATTATACTTTTTAAGTATAACACCAATATATTGAAATAAAATTTATAATAAGTAATATTATCATCTATTTGATTTATATATTTAAATATAAATAACTATTTTAATGTCTCAAAGCTGATTATAATGAATAAAAAAAGGACACTTATTATTACGGCTGCTTCAGTTTTTACAATTTCCACAACAATTTCTCAGTTAGGATCTATAAATGATAATTTTTCAATTATTGGTGGTTATTATCTGTCTGCATCGGTTTTAAAATATTCTATTTTGTTTATTAATCTACTAGCTTGGGGAAATGTTATTTACGTTGTTTTTTTATCAAAAGGAACCGAATTACACAACATCATGCTGATAGTTTAATTAATTTACTTCCTGAAGGTGAAATAAATTATAAGAGAGTGGAAACTTCTGTAGAATTGAGGTTAGTTTGGAATATAGATCAAAATGCTTACAAAGATTTAAATATTGGTTCTGAAAGGCTCAAGGATTGGCGTAATAAGAATAATAATAGTTTGTTTATTAGGAAAAAAGGTGGAACAATTGAAGGTTCATTTGGTTTGTGGCCAATTACAAAGGACGCCTTTAATGATATAATTGAATTTAAAAAGACTGATGTTCAAATTGGTACAAGTGATCTCGATGAGTTCTGGTGCTAATTGCAGGGCTTATCAGTAAGCTTAACGAGTGCTAAGAAATATTCTTCTCTTAGAAAGTCCGTCTGAGAAAACAAATCCCAAATCTTTTGCAGACCTTTAAGATATCTGAAAATTTAACACCTCAAAATGGCCAAATCTAACTTAGCTCTCCTCCGTCCAAACGTAACATTTTACGGAATCTCCCTTTCCGACAGCGCCCTTCGGAATTGGGAAGGGGATAATGCCGAGAACCCGAAATTGGTAATCAATTGGAATCAGATAGATGCACGGGCAGACGAAAGTTTGAATAACATATCTATAGCCATTGCTCAACGTTTCCCAACTTATTCGAAGGAAAACATAAAAAGTTTGGCCCATGACATCTACAATGGGAACAAAATAAAGGTTAATGACAGTGTAATTGGCGTTGTAAAAAACAACATAGAAAAAATTGGGTACATCAGTGCGAAGAACACTTCCGATGAACGGCAAATAGAGCTGTCCGTGAATTGGGTAGAGAAATTTGACGTGAACGATTTTAAGACTAAGCTAGTCAGCAGTGACGCGCAGTTTTCGGTGATCAGTAGTAAAAAATTAAAACAGATTGAACGCAAGTTTCAGGATGTAGTCACTCGCGCCTATAACCTGATGCCTGAACTGGAATCAGATTATAAATCATACAATGAAATCGCTGAAGCAGCCACAAAGTTCGATGATACTGACTTCATGATTGATACCCCAAAAGAAGATAAAGGTGGCATCATCACAATTTTTTACGGGACAAACCGGAACATAATTACCGAAAAAGGAAAAGAACCAGATTTCGGATCAGAGGAAACAGATGAAATCAATTATGGAAGCTGCGATGTCCAGTTGCCGGAAGGACACAAGCGCGGTGAGTTAGAAAGACCAGGAAATATTCTTTGGTGGCAGCTGCCAACAAACGAACACGTCCATGTAGTCATGAAGTCCTGCAAATTAATGAGTTCAAATGATTTTAAAGCTAGCTTTGCCGAAACCCTTCTTACAAAACCAAAAAAACAAGGTTTACTTTTCATTCACGGGTATCAAACTACCTTCAAAGAAGCAGCATATCGCACAGCACAGTTAGCCTGGGATCTACCATTTACTGGTTACGCTGGATTTTTCAGTTGGCCTTCGAGCGGAGAGCTTTTACCTTACCCGACTGATGGTGCAGCGGCCAGGAGTACAGCCCCGCTTTTAAAAACGTTCATTGGGGAGCTTCTTCAAGTCAATGGACTGGAACAACTACACATCATTGCGCACAGCATGGGCGGATTAGTCCTAACTTTGGCGCTTAAAGATCTTGCGGCGGATTCACTGATGATGGCACACCTGAACAAAATATTCCAGTTGATACTGGGCGCCCCTGACATCGATAAAAAAGAATTTAAAAACGTCATTCTACCAAGCTTTAACAAATTAGGCAAAAGGAGGACGCTGTACGCTTCTAACCATGACACGGCATTGAATGTTTCTTCTATTGGCAGGAGCAACAGGGAACGGTTGGGGCAAATCATTGAAGATGTCTTTACCAGTCCGGGGCTTGATAGTATCGAGGCCTCCAACTTAAAAGCGAAAAGCAACCATAGCTATATCTTCCAGAACAGTGAAGTATTGAGTGATTTATTTTTTTTGATTACCCAGGGACTGGCTCCGGCAGACCGAAGATTAAGGGAAATAGAAAAGGCACCATTAAATTATTGGCTCTTTCCAAAATAAGCAACATTCAGATTTGGAATCACAACTGAACAATTCACGCTTAACCAATCAATATGTCAAGTAAAATTCTGACGTTTGCAAAATTTGGGGCTGAAGAACATATGCGCGCTTTTTTTGAACAGGGTTTGGTGTACATGAACCCCATTCAACACTTCAGGCAAACCGAAGACCAACAGCTTCGGGGAGACCATTATGAAGGAGTCTCCAAAATTAAAAACCTCCCTCCAGGAATTATGGAAATTACAGCTCTAGACTACAAAGGACATTACTTAAACATTCATTTGAGCGAATCGTATGAATTGGTATTGGGAAATATTTTTAGCATGTTCTGCGTTTCTTCAGCTACTATTCCAAATCCATTTGAGTTTAAAGTAGACACAAAAATTGCAGAATTCGGAAGCCATTGTATGATGATCAAGAATAATGAGGTATTCCTAAAAAGGATGGAATCTGGGCTTAGCAGTTTAGCCTTTGAATTCTATCATGGCTATGTTTCCTACTATGACCGGTACAAAGTGAACCGGACGATGAGTCTTTTTGAAAAACCTTTAGAATTTGCCTACCAAAAAGAATTTAGATTTCTTGTAAAATCCGGGCTGTCGACACCTCTAACGCTGCAACTGGGATCCTTGGCTGATATTGCTATGTTAATTCCTATGGAACATTTTCTCAGTTTGTCTTTGCAGTCAAAAAAGTCTAGGAGAATGGGTAATAAAACCCGATAACGTATTTGACGGGCAAACACCTTCAGTTATCAGCTCCAATCTATCTTTCGTAACCTAATGCTCATTGAAATGGACCGAGTAAGTCTTGCTGTTACATTGGTTTTTAACAAAGCTGAATTCTAATACTTTTTGAGAGAGCGATTAACACCATTTCTTTGCCATATTCTTCCAGCAATTTTATCAAGTGTTCGCCTAAATTAATTTTAATATTACCTTTTAATCCATGGATGATGTTTTTACGCAGTTTGAAAAAGCATCATCATATATCAATCTTGTCTATTCTTAACTGGTTCTATTTTTATAACTTCTGATAATTTCTTTTTAGATACACTTCCGTCCTTTTTCAAGTTATTAGTAATCCTTACTGTTAAAACGACAAGGTCATTTGTTGGAATGACATCAGGAAAAATATCTCCTATCTTTTTACTTTCGAAAATATCAGCTAATAGTTTCAGATGTCTTATGCTATACTTATCTGGCGATGTTAAAAGCTCGACTTTTCCGATAAATCCAGATGATAATTTCATTCTATTACTTAGTTAAACCTGAGAAAAATTGTATTTCAAGCGTAACTCCTTAATGTGTAGGATTAGTAGGTAATCTAATTCCGACATGGTAATAGTAGCAATTTCTTCTGTATTGTTCATTAGAACGCAAGGGAGTAAATTTGGCGATATATTTATTCTACAATAAAATCCAGTAATACCATCGGCTTAACATCTAATCCTTTTGATAGCGATAGAATTGTAGTTAATGCTAAATCAACTTGTCCTTTTGAAATCCTCTGCACATTACTATATTCTAATTCTGACCTAATTGCCAATTTTCTAAGAAGGGATTGACCTCATTTTTTTGCCATATTCTTCCAGCAATTTTAATAAGTGTTCACCGAATTTAATTTTAATTTCTTCCTTCCAATCCATAGGACGAAATTTCAATCTAAATCAAAAAATAGGTTTATAACTTTTAATTATACAAACGATGATGCTAATATAAATTAAGTATTTACATATCGAATCTTGCATAAAATCGCCAGTAGAATGCGAGAAGACAAATGTACGTGCCGAAAAACTAGTAACGAAGCTCTTTAACCTATTTTACACCTTCTAGCCATCACTTTTTATTTTTGTTTATACAAATAATTCTTACTGCTTCCTGGTTTCAATTCCCTAACAAGTTGATCTCCAAGAACCATTCTATTCATTACTTGTGAGAGTTGTTTGCTTGTTACATCCTTGCCATAATTGTCCTTTATAAATTTCTTTATTTCATGTATTTCTCTTCCATCTGTGAAAAATGAAGTTTCAAATCGCACTTGTTTTACAACATATGGAGTACTAGTTTCACCTTTTCTACCTTCAAAAAATTGAATATTATTTTTGTTATTCTGAAGAAAGGAATCTACATTATCCATTTTGGCAAGGACGATTGGATCTGAAGAGAATAAAACTTCGATATCGATTTGAAAGAAGTTAGCGATTTTCAAGGCTGTTCTATTAGTAATGGAAGCTTGTCCATTTTTAATAGTTCTGAAATGATTAACAGAGATATTTGTTGCTGAAGCTAAGCCGATTAGACTTATACCTGTCCGCTTAATCAAAAAATCTATGTTTGCACCAATTGTCGCAGCCCTTACCTGATCTTTATGTCCCATAGCAGAACAAAAAGAAAAATAAAACTGTCCTCAATCGTAACGAAAAATTTGTTTTTATGATTTCAGAAATATATCTTTGCTTTATAAGAATTAAAGCGACACACTATTAATAAGGTATTTCGGCCAAAGAAACTTTGCAATGACAGACCTAGGAAATCTTAAAGCACGCAAAGTACGGCGAGTGAATACCCATTTTCTGTATATTTGTATACCAGAAAGTGGGTTACTCTCCATACCATGTGCTTAAGAAACTTTTGTTTCGCCCATCCTAGGGGGTGTCATTGTGGTATGGGGAGTAGTCCAGTTCTACTTCCCATTAAATTTCATTGTTCGATATCTATAATATTAGAATTATGAAATATTTTAAAATCAATTTAATCCTGCTATTGGCTTCACGCTTCTGCTACACAGAAATATTGTTTGTACATAAGCCGATAATTCCTACATAATTCATTATTCTGAGAAATCTGAAAAATAAGTTTTATCAGACATTTTATTTATAATCTGATAAATTAAAACTGATGTAATGGTCAATATGGCCATGCTTTGCCAAAATTTTAAATTCCAAAATAAATCGAGTCAGCCATGCATTCTAAAACAATTCATACCAACAATTTAGTGATCAAACCGCCAGACTGAACCCGAGAAGGCGGCTTAAATTTTAAAAGGTTCTTAAATGTTCAGGCCGCTTCATTTTTTATCACAACCAAACCTTTTCAACCAGCTAAACCACTCAATAATTTTCTAAACTAACCAAAAAAATGAAAGCAAAATATCGCTTAAGGGGATTGTTATGTCCAAAAAATTGGTACAACGAATACAATCTTCCGCTCAAAACAACCTTCCTTTTACTGTTATTTGCATTGATCACCAATGTGATATACGGGCAAGGCAGGCCCAAACTCTCCGGTAAAGTAATCTCTGCAACAGATTATCTGCCCTTGCGTGGTGCCACAATCAAAACAGATAAAAGCCCAGGCAATTACAAGACAGATCAAAACGGCTACTTTAACTTTACGGCTACTGCAAAAGAAGGAAAACTAATCGTTTCTTTTATAGGTTACCAATCTGTAGAAGTTCCATTTGCTGAATTAAACTACGGCCCATTTGAGATTACATTATCGCCCCTGTCCAATAACCTGCAAGAGGTAACCGTATCTACAGGTTTCCAAACCCTGCCAAAAGAAAGGGCAACAGGATCCTTTAGTGTAGTAAACAATGAGCTATTTAACAGGAGCATATCCACTAATGTAATTAGCCGTTTAAACGGTGTAACCAGTGGTTTGCTATTTGATAAAACTGCAGGTAATAGCTTAGGCATTACCGTGAGGGGCAAAAGTACCATTTGGGCTAATAGCCAGCCACTGATAATTCTGGATAATTTCCCTTACGAAGGTGACATTAATAACCTAAACCCTAATGATGTAGAAAGTGTAACCGTTTTAAAAGATGCAGCTGCTGCTTCTATTTGGGGCACAAGAGCAGGTAATGGTGTAATAGTGATTACTACCAAACGGGGTAAGTATAACCAGCCTTTTACCGTATCTTTTAATTCAAATCTAAATATTACCCAAAAACCAGATCTCTTTTATGAAAAGAAGATCTCTACAGCTGATTACATAGGCGTTGAGCAGTTTTTGTTTGATAAGGGTAGATACAATAGTTATATCAGCGATGGTAATACCGCTTTAACACCGGCTGTTGAATTGATGCTTAAAACCCGTAACGGTGCCATTACAACAACAGAAAGGGATGCTCAACTTAACCTACTTACCCAACATGATGTACGAAATGACCTGTCTAAGTATTTTTACCAGCAAAGCATCAATCAGCAATATGCTTTAAATCTATCTGGAGGGAGTGATAAACAGCAGTATTACATCTCTGGGGGTTTAGATAAGAACCTGGCTACGCTGGTAGGAAACAGTTATGACCGTATTTCTTTAAATGCCAACAATACCTATAGCTTATTAAACCACCGGTTAGAGATTAGCACCGGTATGCTTTATACCAAAAGCAATAATGACAACAATGCGGTGTCCCCGATTTTTGGTAATGGCTCCTTATATCCCTATGCCGCATTGGCTGATGCGCAGGGCAACGCTTTGCCTCTCGCCAAATACAGAACAGGTTTCCCTGGTAATAAAGCCAATTTGGCCTTGTTAGACTGGGGTTATAAACCGCTGGATGAAATCAGCTTTGCAGACAACACGACCAGTAGAACTGATTACCAGGTTTCTTTAGGCCTAAAGTATAAGATTTTACCTGCCTTAAGCGCAGAAGTTAAATACCGCTATGGTAATGGTACAACGGAAAACCGGAATCACAATAGTCAGCAGACTTACTTCACCAGAAATCTAATTAATTACTATACTCAAATTAATACTACAACGGGAGCAGTAACCAGACCTGTTCCACTTGGTGATATTTTAAGTTTATCTGATGGTGCTTACACTTCGCAAAACTTACGTGGACAGATTAATTATAACGGAAACTGGAAGAACAAACATCAGCTTACCGCTATTGCTGGTGCAGAAGTAGGGGAGGTGCTTACCCGTTCTAACAGTTATACCATGTATGGGTATGATCCTAACCGGGAAACCAGCCTGCCTGTAGATTTTACAGGTTACTACCCCAATTACATTACCGGAGGGTCTTTAAATATTCCTTCTGGATTAGGATTAAGCAAACTTACCAACCGCACCATTTCTTTTTTCGGCAACGCGGCTTATACTTTTCTTAACCGCTATACGCTTTCTGCTTCTGCCAGAAGTGATGGAAGTAACTTGTTTGGTGTACGTACCAATCAAAAATGGGCACCTTTATGGTCTATAGGTACTGGATGGGACATTAGCAAGGAAAGCTTTTATCATTCTAATTTAGTCCCTTCGCTTAAGCTACGCGCTACTTACGGCTATAATGGGAACATTGATAAAAATGTAACTGCTTTTTTAACTACACAAATTGTAGGGGTTAACAGATATAGTGCCATCTCCTCTACTATACTTAATCCTCCTAATCCTGATTTAACTTGGGAGCGTGTTGGGCAGTTAAATATTGGTTTAGATTTTGGGTTTAAAAATAATATTGTAAGTGGTAGTATAGAGTACTATCATAAAAATGGTGCTGACCTCATGGGTGATGCTATGTTGGCACCAACATCTGGGTATGTCGCTTTTAGAGGGAACACCTCGGCGATAAGTGGACAGGGGATAGACTTAAATATTAATGCATTCTTAATTAGAAAAAATTTCAAATGGAATACCACCGCGCTTTTTTCGACTACCAAAACAAAAGTGACCGATTACAAAATTATTCCAGTTACTAATGGTGATTATTTAACTAACACTACACCTAAAATTGGCAGAGATTTAAATGGAGTATATACTTACAAGTGGGCAGGCTTAGATGCTATAACAGGTGCTCCTATCGGTTATCTAAATGGGGTTTTAAGTAAAGATTACACTAAAATGTATACAGGTCTTAGTCTTGATGATCTTGTATATAAGGGCCCGGCAACGCCAACTTATTTTGGATCACTGATGAATAGTTTTTCTTACCAAAATTTCTCTCTATCATTTAACTTGATCTACAAATTTGGCTACTATTTTAGAAGGAAATCTATTAGCTATAATTCCCTATTCAGTGGTGCTGCAGGCAGCGGCCATGCGGATTATGCTATTCGCTGGCAAAATCCTGGTGATGAGTTAATGACAAATGTTCCTGCCTTAGTTTATCCAGCAGTTACGGCCAGTGATACTTTTTATGCTTTATCTGAAACTCTGATAGAGAAAGGTGACCATGTACGTATGCAAGATATCCAGTTTAGCTATGACCTACTTAAAAGGGATTTTCCTAAACTACCTTTTCAAAATATAAAGCTGTATGTGTATGCAAGTAATCTTGGGGTAATATGGCGGGCAAATAATGCTGGGCTAGATCCTGATGCAGTAGATTATCCACAGCCGAGAAGTGTGGCACTAGGTATGAAATTTGGCTTTTAATGATTAAAAAAACGATATGAAATCTATAAAAATAATATCTCTTGGGCTGTTTTGCCTATTTGCTTCTTGTTCAAAATATCTTGATACTGTACCTGATAGTGGGTTAACGATACCTAAGACTATTAGAGATTTTCAGCAACTGATGGAAAATGAAAAAATGTTTAATAATTGTACTGCTATGGGTGAGTTTGGTACAGATGATCTTTTTCTGCCACCAACCCAATTAGCTGTACAGCAATTGACTTTACGAAATGCTTATGTATGGGCTAAAGATATTTATGGAGGTGAAACTTCTCCAAGTTGGGATAATGGATATACTACTATTCATTATGCGAATATTGTTTTAAATGGAATAACAACGCTTGATGGATCCAGCTCCGCTTCTAATGATGAACTCAATGCACTTAAAGGTTGGGCTCTATTTGTCAGAGCTCGGGCTTATTTTGATCTGGAAGAGGTGTTTGGGCAGCCTTACAAGCCTGCTTCTGCAGCAACTGATCTTGGGGTACCACTAAAATTAGGGACTGATTTGGAAGAGATGGTTAAACGTGCAAGCGTTGCAGATACTTACAAGCAAATAGTAAATGACTTGGAAGAGGCCGTTGTTTTACTACCTGTAGAGTTCAATAAAATTAATCGTAGTAAACCATCAAGATCTGCTGCTGCAGCACTGCTTTCCAGAATATATCTAGTAATGCAGAACTATGAGCAGTCTTTAAAATTTGCTAATCAATCGTTGGAACTATACAGTACACTCACTGATTATAACAATTTAAATACTTCTGCTTCTTTACCGTTTAGTCCAATAATAGATGAGGTAATCTATAATGCTCTTCAGTTAAATTATTTTAATCGTTTTTGGGAAGTAGAAAGGCCATTTTATAATACTTATTTGTCTGATGATTTACGTAAAGTGTTATTTTTTAAAGAAGATGCAGTATCTAAAGGTATGATCTTTAAAGGGTTTTATAGTAATTCTCCAGTGGCTTTTAATGGTTTAGCTACTGATGAGGTATATTTAACTAAAGCAGAGTGTCTGGCAAGGCTAGGGCAAAACGAACCAGCCTTAACCACCTTAAATACATTATTGATTAAGCGCTTTAAGAAAGACAAATTTGTACCATATAGCATAGTTAATACAGCGGACGTACTTGGCTTGATCTTGACAGAAAGACGAAAAGAATGTTTGTTTAGAAATTTGCGATGGGCAGATTTAAGAAGACTTAATCAAGACCCCCGATTTGCCAAAACACTTACTCGAATTGTTAATGGCACTCTATATCAGTTGCCACCTAATGATGTTAGGTATGCACTGCCTATTCCTGATAATGAGATTAGAATTAGCGGTATTGAGCAAAATCTGCGTTAAAATTAATTGTTAAGATTTTAGATATAATTGATTAATACATTTCAAAAACTCATTTTATGAAAATAATAAATATTACACTTTGTGCCATGTTGATTTTTGCTGTTTTACTAACTTCTCCTGTTAAGAGTGAAACCCTTGCCGACAGGATGGTTACTTTTGAAGTTACTTTAGATACAGCTCTAAAATTTATCCCTTTTGTTTTGGTATATCCTAATAGCTTGTATGATCTTAATATGCGTTCATCTAATCCCGATTTGTTTAAAGGTATTAAAACCAGTAGCGGTGCATATTTATTTAAAATTCCTGCCCAAAGTAAACCACATTATTTTACCGTGGGTTGGTATAATGGCGATTGGGATACTTATCCAGTAAATCAATATTTGTTTGAACCAGGAGATCATATTAAAATGTTTATCAAATATGATAAATTGGATGAATATAAGGTGGATTTTAAAGGGACTGGAGCTGCTAAGTCTATTTGTAAAAACAAACTTATCAATTCAGTAAGAATGGAAATGACTAAGATGTTGGCAGATACACTTGATGATGACGAAAAAGATGAATTTAAGAGAAATGAGCGATTAATTAATGCGCAGTTTAGTCTGATCGAAAAATACAAATCTCAAATGTCAGATTATGCCTTTTATATGTTAAAAATAGGTGTAGTATGTAAACAGTTCAGCGCTTTGAAGAACGCTTATATGGTTAAGTCAGGAGATTTTTCAAAAATGACTACATGGTTGACTGAATTTATACGTAAAACCCCAGATTCGATATTATGTGATTCTAAAGATTACCTGCCGTTTAAGCTCCAGAACATTAAAGCAATGTACTCTGCTGAGCAAAAGACTATTGATTATGGTAGTTTTTATAACCAAGTGAAAAGTATACCAAATCAATTACTTAGAGACAGGATGCTAACTATCTTTTTTATAAAAAATTCTATCTTTATAAATACGGGTTTTGAGGAATTATTGAATGATGCATTGGTAACTGTACAAGAAAAAGAGTGTCTTTCTATCCTTAACACTTTTAAAAGAACTAATCCTGGAGATAAAGCATATAATTTTTCTTTAACAGATGTGAACGGTAAAAGGGTAACTCTGAATCAATTCAAAGGTAAGGTGGTATTTATTGATTTCTGGTTCACAGGATGTGAACATTGTAAAATCTATTTTAAAAATACACTAAATTCTATAGAAGAGAAGTATGAATATAATAGCAATATTGTTTTTATTACTGTAAGTATTGACAAAAGTAAGGAGAAATGGCTTAATAGCATAGCAAAGGATTCATATACCTCCGCTAAGGCCGTTAATCTATATACTGATGGATTAGGGGATGCACATCCGCTTATTCAATACTATAATATAAGTTCTTTTCCTAGATTGATGCTAATTGATCGCAATGGAAGGATTATTAAAGCAACGGGGAATGAGTTTAGACAAAGTAATGTATTATTAGCCGAAATAGAAAAAGCGCTAGCTAAATAAAAGTACAAATCAAAGACCGGGTGTCCGGTCTTTGATTTGTAAATAGGAGATAGTTAAAAAGGGGAAAATATTCCTGGTTCTGGATTTTGAGCTTGATTTTTAGGAATTGTTTGACCCTCTGAAAGTGGAGTGTCACTTTCATACTTTACAGTACAAATCGATTCCGGTTGAGCATCACAAATATAACTATCTGTAAGGTTAAGATAAGCTTCAACTTTCCAGTTCGTGCCATCGTTGTTATCTGTTACCCCATATTTATGCATTGTTGGTGGTACGGTTGCTGGCTTCATCGCCAATGCTGCGCCAACACTAATTGTTGCAACCAGTGCAAATACTAATGCACGGACTCCTTTTTGGAGATTTAGATTAAGTGGTTTCATAATATAGATTTTTAAGTTGTGCCCTCATTTAAATTCAGGGTTTAGGCAATCCCTGTATCATTCTAATAAATATCACAATGCTATTTTTCGCATTTTCTCTATATAAATCGCTGCAAAACTGAGCAAGGTTATTGTTAGATTCATAATTAAATGCTGCGGCCAGCTCAAATGCTTAAAAGCAGTAGCGCAACCACACGGCACACGATCAAATACGTTAAAGGTTACCAAGCCTATATAAATAGTAAATAATGCCATCAATACCGCTGAACCATACAAGGCCTTCAATCTTGTTTTTGGCCATGGTAAAAGCATTGCTAGCATTAATTCTATCGCTGGTAATCCATATACCAGGTAAGGAGTAAAACGGTTATCAAATACCTGGTTATTAATTTGCCAGGTAAATTTATCCAGATCAATTAATTTGCTTACTGCGGTTAATAAAAACAGTGCAACCAGTAGATATACGATAGACTCAACTAGCAATTGTTTGGCTTTCATAAGATTAAAGCTCGGAGTTTATTTCAAAAAACAGACACGACATTTTCCGTATTCCTATACAGAAAATGCCGTGTTTTTTCATCAAAATAAATTTATTATCAATTATTATAAGGCTTGAATAATATTCATCTTATGTAAGTAAGCGGTAATTTTATACAGGCTTTATAGGAATTAATCTAAAAAAGCTATCCGTATATACTTTGTCATTTCTCATTTTTTCTTAATTTACCTAATGTATCAGGTACAATTCCTAAGAAATAGGCAATGTCTTTTTGTTTGGCCAGGTTAAACAACTTTGGATGCACCTTAAACAACAGCTCGTAACGCGCTTTACCATTTAATGTTCTCAATTGATTTAAATACTTATTAATCATCCGTTGATTCTGATCTCTAAGTAATTCAGAAAGACGCTCTGCCTCAGGATCGGTTTTCTTGAGCGAATAAAAGCTTTGAAAATCTATACACACTAAATGACTATCTTCCAGTATTTCTATATAACTTTCTGCAGGCTGCTGACTAAAAAAACCTGGTGTTGTATAGATAAATTCATTTTCAAACCAAAACCATTGTGTCTGTTCACCAACATAATCTTTTGTTGTTTTAAATTCTCGCGCAGAACCCTTAATAATTATCCAGCTTTTAATTGGGATCTCGCGGTTGTTTAAGATGTAAGTACCGCCCAAATGATGTTCTTCAAAGATGATCAACTTTAGCTTTTCCTGAAGTGAGAAAGAAATTGGCATAAAATGTACCAGCAACTCTGTTAAATAATCAAATGTTTGTCTTTCTACTGCCATCTTTAATTACGCTATAAAGAAGAAATCTTAGCCTTTTTCATACTTATCAATATTGCTCACTTGTTTTAAAGAATAGGTAAACCATTATGAGGCATATCTTTAAGGTGATATCAATTAATACTTATGTTAAACGATAAATCTAATTATAATGCACAATATAAAAACGCGTAGGTTGCGGTTATTTTTTGCAGAGGTATATGATTATGTCATATTTGGTAATTGTTATTATATATTACGCAACACCCAATATAAACTATCTATAATTTGAGTAAAAATATAACAGATCATATTGAAATATATAAAGGTTTCATCTTTACAGAACAAAGCCATATATCCAAATCAAGAGCACTAGCTCACTATCTGATCAAACAAATTGATTTGCGGCTTATAGCACAGGGGAGCAAGCTTGCATCGGTTAAAAATCTCCAGGCTTACACTTCACTTTCTAACGCAAATGTCAATAAGGCATTGCGTATTATGCAGACCTTTGGTTATCTTATAATAGTTTCCGGGAAACTATCCACTGTTAAATGGCCTAATTCTGAAGTTAATTTAACAGTAGATCATTTCTATGCTGATTTTCATTGTAAACACCCCAAATTGCATGTGCTTAACATAGTTAAGTTATACCAAAAGTTAAAGCTCGACCTGAGCAGGACCATACCACCGGGATTAGAAAATTCTACATCTACCGCACTTATTGAGACACTAGCGAAAAGGTTTAATATTTATAATCAGTTATTTCATGAACCTGAAAAATTTTATTATACACATGATTATCAGTTGCTTATTAAGTCTGTTGGACTTATCTTTAAAGATAGTGCTGGTGTTGTAATCATTCCTTCGCAAACTGATAGTCTTTTGAGAATGGGTCTGGCATCTGCTGGTTTACGTGTCTTAGAAGTAGGTACAGATGATAGCGGCTTTTGTACGGATGAACTGGCCAGGATCTGTTTAACTGAAAAAGTAGATGCCGTGTTCATTAGTTCTAAAGCGAGTTTTCCGCATTTCCTTTACACTACTGCAACACGTATTGCTGATCTTTTTGGTTTACAGAAGGATTATAAGTTTAAGATTATTGAAAATGATCTATATGCACCATGGTTAAATAACCCGGATAATTTAGTGCTAAAGCTAGCAGGGGATGCATTAGAGGATGTTATATATTTATATCCTGTTACTTATTTATTGAGTGAGGTAAGCCGTTTAATGGTTGCCGTATCACAGCCAGAAACTATTGAAATGATTAGTAATAAAGTAAAGGCAGAAGGCTTGCAAGCTTACCGCTCAATTGCCGAAGCCACTAGTGAACTGTTACTTGATAAAGAATTTGATAAAGCAGAAGAGCAAGTCAGACTTGAATTATTATCATTCAGAAAATTGATTTGGGAGGTTTTTAGTGAATCAGATTTTTGGCAGATTAATGGGAGCGATGGTGACTCTGGCCCAGGATTTTCTTTAAAACCTATAATTGGTAACTTCCCTGCTGACGCATTTGATCAATTGAGTAACCTTGGAGTTTTTGTCTATAATCCAGAAGCTTACCGTGGTTCTTCACTGGACGGTTTGAGGTATGACTTTTCCTATTACATTAGCAAGAAAAATTTTAAAATCAATTTACAGAAGATAGAAAGGCACAGCAGGAATATTTGCTTGCAAAATAGGGGATTGAAACCAGTTAAGATTTAAATATTAGCTGGTTTACTAGTTAACCACAGCCGGGTAGATGCCTTACATACAGATTAGAATTGATTCTAAGAAGGATCATTTATTGCATTGATCATTCCATGTTTCAGACGAATATAACCCAAACAAAGACCGCCAATAAACTGCGATAAAATAGACAAAATGAAAGAAGAATCTGTTAGAGTAAGCCCTTTAATATTATTGATATGAATATATGAAAACAGGAGAAAAATACTGATGATATAATTCTTATATTACATTATAAGGGATAAAAGAAAAACCAGCTTTCATTGAAGCATAAATCCGATGACGGCCCTGCTCTAAATTATAACCAGTTTCTCCCCGTTTTACTTCAATCGGATATATAGGCCGTCTTTGCTTTATTTCTTCCATGATTTTTTCCACTTTACCTAAATCTATATTTCTATTAGAATCGCTTGCTTGTGCAAATCTTTCAAGCATGTCCAAAGCTGCATCAATAGTCAGGTAACCACTAGTAACTTTGTTTTCATGAAAATCATATGAATTACCACCTAGATTAGAAATACCTGCTCTATTAGCACCTGCATATTCAGCCATATCTGCCTTAGTAGTTAGGTTTTGATCTAAATAATAACCCTCACCTATTTCATAAAATAATACTTTATCAGTACCTTTAATTTGATACTGTTCATATTTTTCAAGCTTAATTAATATCAAACTTGGATAGTCATTGTCTTTAAATTCTTTAGTATCATCTATTTCTTGTGGGTAGCGTTGAATTGGATGATGAGCAGAAAAACTATCAGCCATTTCCTGATAAGCTTTCAATTGCTTCACCTGCAAACTATCATTACCTGCTTCTTGTAGCTTCCTTTGAGCAATAGCTTCAGGTCTGTTACTTTCAATTCCAAAAACTGTTTCGCTTTTACGCTCTTGCTGAGAATTGCTAACAATGGTTTTGCTATTGTTGCCCGATATTTTTTCAGTTTGTTTATTCATCGCCTGGTTAGGGTAGTATCTAACTGTGTTTAATACAGATACAAGATACTTAAAATTAAGTACCTTAGAGAATAATAAATTTATTTTCCTGAGTGAAATCCTATATCGCAGATAGCAAGCAAAACAAAACACAGGCGGCCGCCAATATGGAATCCTCAAAACAAAATGAGGATAGGACTACTGCATCCAGGAGTAATTCTTCTGCTACACATCCATCATTTACTTATCAGGAAATGGCAAATAATAGTCCAAAGGTAAGGCAATTGAAATTTCTTCAAGAAATAGCTAATCACAGACAGGGCGATATCAATGATCATATTAATCCTATACAGTTAGTAGTAAACGCTAAATACATTAATAATCTAATTTATACGGAAGAACAGGAAACATTAAGTGGCCGGGACCTTTCTGAAGAAACAAGTCTTGACGTTGCTACTCATTCCATACAGCATGGTAATGGAATAGCTTATATTATCAACTCAATTGTTTCTTATACTGGTCTTAAAGATTTGCAACAGGTGATTAATGCGATGATAAAGGGTCTTGATATAGAAGATCATGAACGAATTGCGCTTATTATTGGCGTGAACGCAAATGAAAATGAAAAAGAAAAAATGCTGCTGGCAATTCAATCGGCCGAAGAAATTATTAGCAGTTATAATTTTGCTATTGCACTGGTGCCTATGACTTTTACGGGGAAAAAGTTTCCATATGGTCAAATGCGTAACCAGGTTCTTCAAAGTGCAGAAACTAAAAATATGACCGAATATTTTACGCATCTTAAACTTCATCCTTACATTTCTATTCAAGACTTTGATACAGGATCCAGAAGTGTAGGAGATAATGAAGGAGCGCATATATTTCATGCCATTGATGATTTACTGGGGCCTGAGCCTGAAGAAGAAGGGTATGATGATAATGTTGAAATGTTTGATGAGGAAGAGATGCAGGATGAGGAGAGCTACTTGCCCTCTGGTCTGGATGATTCAAAAGATAATAAACATAAAATCAATTACTTACCACTAATGATAGCAGGGGGATACCGGGTAGGTAATAAAGAAGATTTGATTAAAAGATTAAAGGCTAAGAAGGTGAAATCTATGAGTAAATGGACAGACCTTGAGTTTGCTCAATACGCTGATAAGTTTATTGATAAGATAGCGAAGGATATGGAGTACCGGCAACAATATGCAGAACTTGATCCTATGATTCCTTATGCGCCAGAACCTAATTTGTTCCTTGATGCAACTGCGGTAATGAAAGGGAGCCCCAATGGCAGACGGCTGGAATTTAGTGCAGGTGCAGCAGAATTTACCGGGCTAGCAAAGAATGTGCATCGCTTTGCTGCTGATGAACTGGAGACTCATTATTCTAAAAAGTACAACAGTGCTATTTCAGGATTACCAGAGGTAGGATATGCAGAAGCTGCTAAAGGAATTTTGGAAGAAACACGCAATGAGCTGACATCTGTTTCACAAAACAATCGTCATCCTGTGAGGGAAAGTAGCGTTATGGTAGATTACGAAGGATTAAATGTAGAAACTGACCTTTCCAGGCTGGCTACTGCTTCAAGTAGTGTGATGCCTCAAAGCCACACTGGCTTAACTGTTGTTGCTGATCGTATTTTCAATAGCAAACCGGATAAAAAAGGTGTTAGCACAAGTCTAGCAAGAAAGGGTTTTTTAGCAAACTTAATAAAGACACCGATTAATGCTAATAATTTGCTGGATCAAAAATGGACAACTGGGCGTGTTGGCAATGGAGGAAAGATGAGTGAGGCGATATCTACTCCTTTTAGTCCGACTGGTTATTTTACAGATATGAGTCATGGTGTTCAACCTGGTTATAAGACGGCAATGCTCCATCAAATTGCTATCGAACAAAAACGTAGAGAATATTTTGATACGCAGTTTAGGAATCATCATGCTTTAGTAGAAAACTTTAAGGTACAATCTTTTCCTTTTCATGAAACGCCTGCAAGGCTGATGGTAAGTAATTGGACAAATGCAGATGGCGATTGTGGTATATATTCTTTAGGGATTATTATAGGTGACCACACTTTGACAAGAGCTAACCTGGTGTTAAGATTAAATAGATTAGGAACGAGTGCATCAATTGCAGCAGCGGCAGGGATTTCTGGGAGCAATTTTAGCCTTTGGCTGAGCAATGATCAATTAATAAATATAGGTTCTATTTTAGGATTTCCTGACATCGCGGTAGTCACATTTAATCTTCTTACGAATAACTGGGCACTGCTTAACGGAAATCCTTTGACATCAGCTCATATTATTGGTGCGGTACCGGCTTCCCTGAACGGAAATATTAATCATTGGGTAGTTCTAAGGCGTATCTAAGTAATTAATTAATTTAACCTATCTAAAAAACAATCAAAATATCCCTGCGCTATCATAATTAGTATTAAATTAGGGAGACAATATAAATCATTGTTTATATATAACGACGCATAAAGCTCGCCTATAATATTTATAAATTCTGACTACTGTTTATTTTGGTTTTGGCTTTTTAATTCATAATAAATCTCTTTCAATAACTGATTTGATTCTTCGCTGGACTTTCTAATTCCATGCAAACATTTAAATAAGAAATAAACAGAAATTATAGATACGATGATGATTAGCAGATAAAGAATTTGGTATAATATGACGAACCACATAAATAAGGGCTTTAATTATAAATTTCTTAAATATATAAAATCTTTTACCTATTGCTAATTGTAATTATTGTGGAATATTTCCTTTGAAAATTTTCGTTTTTATCATATCATTACTTATTTTAAGTTACATGATTACCTGCATTTAGGATTTACAAATTTCTTGATCCATAATCATTAAAAAAATGGGTTTTAATGATTTAAAAGGGGGGAAATACCAGTCTAGATATAGAGTAAAAGTAGTTTCAGTAGCTTTCTGTAGGGTTTTGCTGCATTTTCTAACACCATTAAACCATATTTGAAACGTAGTTCTAACGATGCTGGGACGCAAATTAAGCGAAATAACATCGTTTCAATATCGAAATAGTTACGTTATAATACCGTTTCAATCCCCACCATAACTCCTGTCAATCTGCATAAAATGGTGCGTAGTTTCCAAGCCTATACCATGTTTTTGGGCAACCTGAAGCTGGCTCAGATTTCCTTCCAAATAGTCACGCGCTACGGCGATTTTAAAACTGTCATCATAGATGGTTAGCCGACCACTTTTTGATCCTTTTCCTGGCTTTTCCACACTTTATTTAAATTTAAGTGTTAACCTAAACTTTGTGCATTGAATCAGGAATAGACAATATCAGGGTATCAGTAGGTAAACCCACGGATTCCATTAAGGACTTACATAAAGAGTAAACAAGGTTTAGAAATAAAACAGAAAAGTTAATTTTTTTACTTTTTTATTTCTGTAATATTCCTGCTTATTGCTTTGCGGCAAATAACATAGGGTAAAAACATCATTACATAAAAGGGAATAAAATTGATACTACCATGATTCAATTTGCTATAGGCTACTAAACCGCCAATTAACATTCCATTGATGAACAAGCAAAATGCAAGTAACAATATAGATTTTTTATTAAAGATCAAATTTCCAATTCTAATGTCTTTCATGATTATATCTTTATTCAACTCTTCTGTTTAAAAACAACTAATTATAAAAATAAAATTATTTTTTTGATATAAAAAGGTTTTATCATAATAGATTCTTTTTTAAACGTCTATATTTTAAAAATGATTAAAAGTGAATTATTAATTGCCTATCACCAGAAGCTAACTATATAAAATTCATAACAATTAAATAAGATTAGTTTAGCTCAAAAATTGCCTTATACAACATGAATAAAACGTTTTTTCTTTCACTTTATTAAGAAGGGTATAACGTTAATCATTCTGCTGTTGATATAGTAAGGTATATGTTGTAACATAAATGTTATAAAACATTTTATTTTACTTGCTGTAGTTGTGAAAAACTAAATCAGCGTTTGATTTAGTATTAAACTACATTATTATGAAAAAAGTTACAATTATTGCTGCACTAGTTGCTGTTACGATGAGTTTTAATGCGAAAGCTCAAATTCAAAAGGGAAATGTATTTGTTGGTGGTAATTTTGCAAATCTAAATCTTGGTTTGGATAAACCTAGCGTGTTTAGTGTAGATTTATCTCCTAAAGCGGCTTGGTTTGTAGAAGATAACATTGCATTAGGTGGATATGTAAACTTTGGTTTGGAGACTACTAAAAATGCACCAACTACTACTTCTTATGGATTGGGTGCCTTAGGTAGATATTATACTGGTAAAGATGTTGAAGTATTAAGACATGGTAGAATTTTTGCAGAAGCTACTGCAGGTTTTGGTGGTGTAAATGTAAGCCAGGGTGGTGGAAAAACGAACGGACTTAACTTGAGCGTTGGTCCGGGTTTCGCTTATTTTATTACACCTAACATTGGTTTAGAAACTTTAGTTAAATACAATGGATTAGTTGGTTTTGGTAATGCTACCTCACAAAATAACATTGGCCTTTCTTTTGGTCTTCAGATCTATTTACCTGGAAGAGGAACAGCAAGCAAAGTTAAAGGTGATTATAAACCATAATTAGCAAGTACATAAATTAAGTTGCTGTGGCTTAAGTTGAGCAACAGCCTGATATTTATTTAGCGGGGATTGTATAATTACAGTCCCCGTTTTTTTTTAATATAGGATATAATCTTTATATGCTTTTGTCTTTTTATCAAGTTATCATTGATAGCCTGGAGTTACTCTATCTAACCGGACATTCAATTAAGGGTTTTATTATATCTTAGCACAAATTATATCACTAAAAGAACCTCATATCAGAAGGAATTTACGCTGATGAGCTTTTATCTCCTAACTCTAAAACCTAAACACAAAATTTTCTTTGAATGAACCTTAGTATAATAACTTTATAAGTATGAAAAATTATCTCATTATTTTTTTCCTGTTCATGGTCTCTTCACTATCAGCACAAGATCTGGAAATGTGGAAAAATCGTAAACCATCTACTGATATACCAAAGGAAAATATTGCTTCATATATTGATAGCCTTCGTAAATTAATTATTAATGATACCGTTAAATTTAACAGGAATGATCTAATTAGCCACGGAAGAGAAATCAAAAATAAAAATGGGTATTCTAAGCTCTATGTAATCGATTATAAATATAGTTATAGGCTGGATAACATTTCTGGTGAAAAAGTATTGGAGTTTTTAAAAGAATATTTTATACCAGACTCTATTGAAATGATTACAGATTATGAAGCTACGCCAGCGGCCGCAGCAATATTTGGATGGAGGGCTGATTTAGGTGCAATCTATATCAAAATGAAAAAAGGGTTTGTATATAACCCAAGGGTTGCCGGTATCGAACCTCAGGACAAATCGAAGAATCAAGCTATTGAAATGGCTCCTTCTAAGCAAAAAAATAACTAAGTATAATTTCTGTCCCTCAGGCTGTCATCTTTGCCACTAAACCAGTTTTTTTTAAAAGATATGCTAAACTATATCTCGTTTAAACTACGCTTCTCTGCCAAATTTTTTCAAAACCAAATAATGCGAACGGAGTGCTGCACTGAAGGTTTTACTTTCAATATAAGGTAAATTAAACTCCAAAGCTGTTTGTTTTACTATTTTGGATATCTTTCCATAATGAATATGGCATATTTTTGGAAAAAGGTGATGTTCAATTTGTCTGTTTAACCCACCTAAAAAGAACGCGGCTAGTTTACTATGCGTTGCAAAGTTTGCAGTGGTCCGCATTTGATGTTCTGCCCAGGCTTCTTCGATATTGCCAGCAGTGTTTGGTTTAGGAAAAGAGGTATCTTCCACTACATGTGCCAGTTGAAAAACCAATCCCATGGTTAGCCCCTGGGCCAGGTGTAAGATGACAAATCCAATTATAAACTGCCACCACGAAATACTTAACAGTAATAAGGGTAATACTATGAATAAAAAGTAATATAAAGCTTTGAAAAAGAATAAGTTAAAATATTCTATTTTTGGGTGTTTAGCCTTATGTGAACCCACCTGTGCCTGGAAAAACTTTTTGTAATCTTTTCTAAATATCCACGATAAGGAGGCCATACTGTAAAGCGGGAAAGCATACCAATGCTGATATCGCTGGATGGCATTTACTTTATCATCTTTATCAATCCTGATTAAACCTGGGGCAATTTCTATGTCTTCGTCATGACCAGGGATATTGGTGTAAGTATGGTGTACAATATTATGGGTAATATTCCATACATATGGATTAGCGCCTACTAAATTGAAGATGAAACTAAAAAACTGATTTACTTTTTTATTGCTTGAAAATGAATTGTGGATGGCATCATGACAAATGTTAAATCCTACAAATGCACAGAACATACCTAAAACCGCAGCCAGGAAAAGCATCATTAGCGGAGAAAAATTATTAGATAATATCAGTAAATAAATACCCGTAAAACCGGTTAAAAAAAAGATAGTTTTAGCCCACATCTCCTTATTGGCATACTTACTTAATTGTTGAATGGAAAATAATTCGTCTACTCTGCTGCGAACAGTTGCATAAAAATTAGTACTTGCCGGCTTGGAAAATTTAACTGGTTTAGACATAAGATTTTTCTGTTTATTCAACTTAAACTGAACAAACAAATGAATATATCATTAGCTGAACTAAAGAAGATGAGATACTCTGGTCGCAAAAGACGAACCATATAGTGCAATTAAAACGGATAATAATATAAATTGTTTGATCATATTTTATCAATTTAAACTTAATTCTAATAGCTTATAGTTGTATAGCGGGAAGACTATTTATTACAGTTGAAATTTGTGGGTATAGCTGAGTTTTTACTTTGAAGGCTAATTCATCAATGTCAAAGGGTTTAGATAGGAAGTCATTAGGCTGAAAATTGGTATCACCCATACTGAGTAGATCATGTGAGGCCGAAATCATAAGTACTGGAATATGTTTGGTAAGGTCTGTGGCTTTTAGCTCAATACAAAGTGTTCTTCCATCATATAGTCCCAGCATCACATCTAATATAATAAGATCCGGTTTAAAACTATCAACTTTAGTGAATAGATCAGCGCCTGTTCCAATACCATTTACATGGTAACCTTCATCTTCCAGTATCATGGTAATTACATTTACAATATCCGGCTCATCGTCTAATATTAATACTCTCTTCATATATTAAGACATTTCTGGTTTATTGAATCTAACATAAAATGTAGATCCTGATTGATGATTAGACTCTATCCACACTTTCCCATTATGCTTTTCCATGATTTTTTTCACAATGCTTAATCCAACACCGGTACCTTCATATTCTTTTACTTCTTCAGACCGGGTAAATAGTTCAAATATTTTTTCATGATCTGCGTCTTTGATCCCGATTCCATTATCTGCCACGCTGTATTGAATACAACCGTTATCAGTCTCTTCGCTTTTGATATGAATGATTGGAACTGTTGTTTGTTTAGAATATTTGATCGCATTTCCTATTAAATTTGAAAATACCTGCATCAGCATTGTGTGGTCACCGTAAACTTCCAGCGTTTCTCCAATATGAATGGTCAGCTCTCTATCAATACTCGCTGCCAGAAATTCCTGCTTAAGTTCTTCAAGCAGCTTTTGCATATTAACCGGGCTTGGAGAAGTTTTATTTTGTCCTAATTGAGAATAACGCAGTACTTCTTCAATCATGGTTTGCATTTTATCTGTACTGAGTAAAATCCGGTCTACCATATATTGTGCTTTATCATCAAGGCTAGCATTCCTTTTTAACAACTGGCCAAAACTTTTCACAGAAGTAAGCGGGGTTTTTAAATCATGTGATATGGTATAACTAAATGCATTCAATTCTTCGTGTGCTACTTTCAGTTTTTCATTTAATACTCTCACCTCTACTGCTTTCCGGCTCACTGCAAAAGCAATTTCTTCCCGCACTAACATGCTTGACTTTAGGTCATCCTGTGTCCATGGATTGGAATTGAACTGAACAACTTGTTTCCAGTTTTCGAAAGATTTTCTGGGGGTGATAGATTCAATACCACTGCTATCAATTGTTATTGTTTTTTCTGGATTACCGGCCCAGTTGACAATAGTTGATACTTCTGGCCTAAACCAGATCATGTATTCTTTTAATTCTTTTGATAAGGTACATACAAGAATACCACTTGCAGTATCTCTATGTCGCAGTGCATCAGGATAAATCAGGGGTAGCTGGTGTGTTTCAAATAGCGGATTCTCCATGTTCTCTACCAACCAGTTCACCAGTTCTTCCAGAAATTTTTCATCAGGTGTATTACCTTCAGTATACCAATTGTTATTAAAGTATAAAGCTACACCGGTTGCATCAACTGCATCTAATAAAGTAATAGGTTCATCAAATAAAGTTTTTTCGATGTTCTCATTTCTGATCAGCCCTTTTCCAAGGGTAACGATAGATTCTTTAAAACGGTTGCTTTTTATAAGTTCTTCTTCTTTTTGTCGAAAGTTGATTGCAGAGGATAGTACCTGACCTATCAGTTTTGCAGATTCACGGTTTTTATAATTAATAAAGCGTGGAGTATAATTATGACAAGCAATAAGGCCCCATAATTGACCATTACATACTAGCGAAATGCTAAAACTGGAAGCCACACCCATATTTTTTAAATACTGGATATGAATAGGAGACACCGCACGCAACACTGCATGTGTAAGATTTAAAGGTTCTTGCTGAAGCTGCGCAGAACCAATAATAGGTGATGGTTCTATGTTAACATCAGAAATAAGCCTGATGTGGTTTATTTTGTAAAGTTCCCTTGCTTGCTGCGGTATGTCAGAAGCTGGATAATGTAGTCCGATCAATGTCTCTAACGCTGCAGATTTTTCTTCTGCAACTACCTCTCCATGCCCATCGTTATGAAATTTGTAGATCATTACTCTATCATACCCAATAATTTCTTTGACCTGTTCTGCGGCTTTTTGAACTAATTGACTCAGCTTGGAGTCGGTTAGTATTTCTGATAAAGAGTGGCCTATAGTTTTTATAAGGTCAGAATTGAGATCGGAATATTCTGGCTCAAATTCTAATAAATATTGTTCTCCGCTTGCTGAGATAATCAAATTAAAAGGTTGACCATTAATTTCTAAAGTATATGGGTTAAAGTTGTCAATCTTATCACTAGCCGCACCCAGGATTAACAACTGTGTTAAAAATCCTGCTGGTGCTGAATTGGTTAAAAGTGTTTCTAATACATTTAATGATTGTTGAAGCAATAAAGCCGGGGTTACCGGTAAAAAAGTAGAGACGTTTTCACTGCAACCCGCAATTAGATAGTCTTTGCCGGTAACAATTAAGAATCCGTGACTCTGTATTTTACCTGGGATATGAATTGGCTCAACATCACAATTGGTTAAATTAGCATTAAACGGCATTTGTTAGATTAAGTACTTTGTAAATCCATAAAGGAAGATCTCGAAGAAACTGAGACTGGATATCGTTTTAAAGGTAAACTTATAATTTTGATAAACTAATGTTATTTAATAGTTAATGGTTTTTTGATTAAATAACAATGATTTATTTGTGTTTGAGTTATTAAGTTTTCTACAGGGTGATTGTTATTTGATACCTGGAACGTATTTATCAATGATGTGATCAGTTACTTGCATTCGTCTTTTGCTAAAGTATATCGGATGCGACCTATCTGAGGTATAAAATTATACTTTGTCATTTATTTTGGCGTACCAAACATGACCAACAGATTTGTTTAATAGTATCTGAAGTTGTTATTCTTTTTAAGCTTACCGGTTCTGTTTTATCCATCGCAATGATAAGCCTGGGCGCTAAATTTATTATCCAGCTCAGAGGCTCCGTGTTTTTCTCTTCAGTATCGCGTTAATATTGCTTTTCAAAAATTTACCTGTAGGCTTGAAACTATCCGGTTCAAATCTTCTAGTCTGTTAACCATACGCTATATCCTGCTTTTTATTCCCAAAAAACAACTTTAAGATTTCATCTCTTTTCTAATATCTATCTGCAAATAGAACGGACTCTCCTCTCTTAACTTTCCGGATGTTTAACGTTGCGCGCATGTCTGCATCTTTTCTTTTGATAAGAAAGTAATACTCATGCTTTGTAAACGGCAATGATTTTTAAAAATTAATAATGTAATTGAACGGAATTTTCGGAATCTCTCCGGACTTTTTGGAATTATGCCGGAATCATCGGAATCTTCGGAATCGTATGATAATTAGGCTTTTATACCCCTATATATTTGTCCCGGCAATCAGTTAAACGCTTTGGTTAGCTACCAGGGTAATTGTACAAAACTGATTCTATAAGGAGAAGAAAGAGCGGTGGTTTGTATCCGGCTTGGGAAGCAGTTACCAGCTTCCGCGATTGATTCTCACACTTCCCAAAAATTTAAGAAGCGCTTCTTAATTCAATTGTAGCTCTCCCCGCGATCGGTTTCGCGGGGAACTGCAGAGTCTTTCATTTTTAAATTTTTAAAATCATGTTTTCATTAATAATTGCTTTTTTTATGGGATTTACTTCCCCAACATATAGTACAAATTCTACTGACGAGGGTACAGTAATTGTGGCTCCAGAAAATACAGGTGGAGATACAGGACAAGTTCCTCCTAAGAAATAGATTATCAATTGAGGGTGTTTCATAAATTATGATCACCCTCTTTTTCGTTGTTTTCCCCGTCCCTTCCTACGGGTACATTTTAAAATATTCAATCCCAAAATCCTCATCTCCATTATGAGACAGATTCTTTATTTAGGAAATAGATTATCAATTTGGTAAGGCAAGTTATCTTCCTTTAATTTTTTATATTTGAGAGAATAATTTAAATTCTCCGTTCATGTTCAAATTAATACTTTCTATTTTATCGGGATTGGTAATTTTATCAACTCTTACTGATTCTACTAGCAGAAAATATACTTTTGTCATTTACTCGAGTCACTGTATATTTTAGTACCATGAGAAAAATAGTATTGCTTTGGATAATTTGTGTTCCTTTTTTTTCCTGTACAAAAAATGTAACAAAGAAAAAGAAGATTTTAGATAATTTGTTTTACGATAAAGCTTTTGAATATAGAGAACGTGGTAATACCGATAGTGCTGCTGAATATTTTTACAAGGCAAAAGATCTCTTTTTACAACGTAAAGATAATTTTGGTGTAGGAAAGTGTCTGGTAAATTTGGCTATTTTCCAAACTGAAAAAGCAGATTATTTTGGAGGACAGGAAACATCAGTTGAAGCATTAAAATATCTAAATAAGAATAATAAAAATCATAGTCAATCTTTAGGTTCAAACTATAATAACCTGGGTATTATTTCATATAAGCTAAAAAATTACTCGAACGCAATAGGTTTTTATGATTTAGCAATAAATTTATCTACTGACTCTTTGGATACACGAATATATCTAAATAATAAGGCTAGATCTTTGCAAGAGATTAAAAACTACAAACAGGCACTAAAGATATATGATTCTATCTTAAAGGAAACTAATGATAACCAGAAGGAATACGCACGTTCATTAACTAATATCTCTTTTACTAAATGGCTTCAGGACGTAAACTATAATGCAGCACCGGATCTTTTAAAAGCATTGGAAATCCGTGAAAAGGAAAATGATAAATGGGGGCAAAACTCAAGTTATTCCCATCTTTCTGATTATTACAGCAGAAGTCATCCAGATTCTGCACTGAGTTTTGCGCATAAAATGTATAAGGTGGCAAAGGAAATAGAAAGTCCGGATGATCAGCTAAGAGCTTTGGGAAAACTAATAAAATTAAGTCCATCTACTGAAATTAAAAATTATTTTTCAACTTATCAGAATTTAGGTGATAGTTTACAAACCGCGCAAAATGCCACAAAAAATCAATTTGCTTTTAGCAAATATGAAAGTCAAAAAAATAAATCAGATAATTTGAAACTTCAAAAAGATAATACAGAGAACAAATATCAAATTATCAAACAAAAGATAGCGCTTTTTACTACTCTTTTATTAGTAATAACGGGTTCTATTATCGCTTTTCAGTGGTATAAGAAAAGGAAACAAAAGCTGGATATGGAAGCCCAGAATTCTATACGCGTAAATCAGCTCAAAACCTCCAAGAAAGTACATGATGTCGTAGCAAATGGATTATACCGGGTTATGGCAGAGATAGAAAACCAAGATCGTTTAGATAGAGAAGGTATCTTAGATAAGTTAGAAGATATGTATGAGAAATCGCGTGACATATCATATGAACAACCAGAAGTCAGTATAAATAGTTTCCCGGAAAAAATCTCAGCACTCCTTATGGCCTTTGCCACAGAACGTACTAAAGTTATAATTGCAGGAAATACTTCAGAGTTGTGGGCTAAAGTAAATTCAACGATCCAATCTGAGATTGAGCATATCCTTCAAGAACTTATGGTGAATATGAAAAAGCATAGCGGTGCTAATAATGTTGCTATTAGATTTGAATACAAAAATAATAAAATCAATATTTATTACACAGATAATGGGATTGGGATGTCAAAAGAGACTCAATTTAATAATGGATTAAGAAATACGGGAAACCGTATAGAATGTATTTGCGGAGAAATTATCTTTGATACTAAACAAGAAAAGGGATTGAAAATTCAAATCTCATTTCCTGTTTCTTAATTAGATATATGATGTTCAAAAGAGTATTAATTGCGGAAGACCATGAAAGTGCCAATATCTCCGTACAAAAAACATTAGCAGATCTTGGTATCACACAAAACGAATACACGTATTATTGCGATGACGCATTGATGCTGATAAGAAAAAGTATGCATGATGAGCAGCCTTTTGATTTACTGATTACTGATCTTTCTTTCGAAGAGGATCACCGTAAGCAAACAATTTCTGATGGCATCGCACTGATCAGTGCTGTTAAATCAATTCAACCAGATCTTAAAGTACTTGTGTTTTCATCAGAAAATAAGATTGCACTGATTGATAGTCTTTTTAAGGAGCTAGGTATTAATGCCTACGTACGTAAAGCACGTCATGATGCCAAAAGCCTTAAACTAGCTATTGATGCAATCTATAAAAATAAAACTTATCTTTCTGAGGATCTTAAAAAGACCTTGAAACAAAAAAATGCTTACGAATTTACGGAGTTTGACACTACTATTCTCACCCTACTTTCAAAAGGGGTACTTCAGAAAGATATTCCATTATACCTGCAGCAAAATAATATCAAACCATCGGGGTTAAGTAGTGTAGAAAAGCGTCTTAATATGATGAAAGAAGGACTGGAGTTTTCTAAAAATGAACAATTGGTAGCATATTGTAAAGATTTCGGAATTATATAAGTTATTATTTTACAGACTTTTATTTCTAATGTGGTCTGTGTTCTTAATTGAAATTAAGCCATTGAAAGACTAATGTTTGTGTATTCTCCTTTATAGAGACGGATAAAGAGTGGAAAAAATTGATGTCACAATTGAAATTGGGTCTATGAGGGTTCGATAAGTGCTAACTAGCCTTAAATATTGACCCGCTGCAATTCTTTAAATCATCTGTCTTCCAAAATTAATCGTATTAGCCTGCAACTATAGACTTTGACTATTATAGGTTGACTGTGTAAAGTTTCAATAAAAACCTTCTCAAAATAGATTATCGTTATATCAATTTTATAAATGTTAATCTATAGTCTTGTTGTTTTCATCATGTTTTGCTGAAATTTATAATTGATAAATCGAATTATCTATATAAAATTACAAAAATCGCATATAACGCATTGTCATTCAGCATCACACCTGTTTTATAATTTTTTTAAATAATTTAACTGTTTACGGTTTCCCGTAAATAAACTGCATTCCGACAATATACTTTTGGAGTATCAAATAATTAAAATATTTATTTATGGAACGATATGCAAATCTCAAAGGAGACTCGGCGATTTCAAGTTACGAAATAGGTAATAATTATATTTTAGTTGAATTTATATCAGGAAGTATTTATGAATATACCTATACAAGTGCCGGTGCCAGTAATATAGAAACAATGAAAACTTTGGCTGAATTAGGAAGCGGGTTAAATAGCTTCATAAACAGTTATGTTAAAAATCAATACTCACGTAAAATAAAGCAATAATGGAATACACAGTAGTACCGTTTATAGCAACTATAAATCAGCAAAAGGAAACAACTCATGCTGTTGCGCAACAATTAGAAGTGTTAATACAACAATTTACAAATAAAGGCTGGCAGTACGTCAGGTTAGAAAGTGTTTCTACCTATGTTCAACCTGAAACTGGTTGCTTTGGGGGTGGGAAACCTGGTCATATGGCAGCCTATCAAATGGTTGTTTTCAGTAAAAATTAATCATGAGAATATTGCTCATTTTGATGATTAGATTATACTGGGCCACATTTCCTAAGAGCAAAAGACGAAAGTGCATATTTAAAATAAGTTGCTCTCAATATGTCTATCAAATTACAAATAAAGAAGGTTTTTATAAAGGATTAATGGCACTCAAATATCGATATTATAATTGTAGAGGTGGTTTTCACATTAGTGTGGATCCTATAGATGGCCGAAAAATAATGATACTCTCTAATTTTAATGTACTTACAGAGGACGATATTTCAGAGCGTTTTATTAACCCTGCTAAAGCTAGCTAATAGTACTAAAATTTAAACAATCACATCAAATGAAGACACTATTAATCCTCGGACTTCTTTTTTTAACAAATACTACTTATACAGATTCAAAAACGGTTTATATCTGCGATAGCAGCAATGGTAAAAAATACCATTACAAGTCAGATTGCCGGGGCTTAAGTAATTGTCAGCATCGCATTGTAAAAACAACTCTGGCAATAGCCAGGGGCGATGGGAAAACTCTATGTGGCTGGGAAAAATAAATCAGGTTCAATAATCTGATATCAATTTACTCCCATTATTACTATTATCATTCTATTAAAAGATACTCTAATTATTAAATATAAAAGTTAATGGATTTTAAAGATCAAATTGCACAGCTAGCTTCTCGTGTAGAGAAGATGTTACCTCAAATACAAACAGAAGAAGCTACAAAAAATGCTTTGGTCATGCCATTTATCCAGATCATGGGATATGATGTTTTTAATCCATTTGAAGTTAACCCGGAATTTATTGCTGATTTAGGAATTAAAAAGGGTGAAAAGGTTGATTATGCAATTATGAAAGATGGTGAGCCAACTATCTTAATTGAGTGTAAACATCATCTGGAGAACTTAGATCCACATAATTCTCAGTTGTTTAGGTATTTCCATACTACCAAAGCTAAGTTTGGTTTGTTAACCAACGGATTGGTATATCGGTTTTACACCGATTTGGTAGAGAAGAATAAAATGGATAGTACGCCTTTCTTTGAATTTAAATTAACAGAAGTTAAAGAAGTAGAAATTGCTGAACTGAAAAAATTCCATAAATCATATTTTGATGTAGAGAATATTACCAATACAGCAAGTGAGTTAAAATACCTGAATGAACTAAAAAGTTTATTACATAAAGAGATTGCAGATCCTTCGGATGGTTTTATTACTTTTTTTACTAAACAGGTTTATCCGAAGGTAATCACCGCTAAAGTCAAAGAGCAATTTGCCCCAATTATTAAACGGTCATTTAATCAGCTGATTAGCGATGCCATTAGTGAACGTTTAAAATCTGTACTTAACCAGGAAAAGGATAAAGATGCAGCTGAGGCCGTTAAAATTGAAGAGATTATTGTTACCGAGCCAGAATCTGGAATTATAACTACTGAAGAAGAAATTGAAGGGTTTTTTATTGTTAAATCAATCTTAAGGGAAAATATTGATCCTAAGAGGGTTACCTATCGAGACGCGCTATCTTATTTTGCTATTTTACTGGATAATAATAACCGGAAAACCATTTGCCGTCTGTATCTGAATACTAAAAAATATTTAGTCGTTTTAGATGACAATAAAAAGGAAATAAAATACGAATTGCAGTCTTTGGATGATCTGTATCAGTACGTTGGCATCCTGAATGAGACTGTTACCAAATTAGAAGGTGTTAAAATAAAATAATAAGATCTACTCAAATCTAATAGCAAATATTTTAAAAACATAAATTATGAAAATAAGTAAGACCCTGGGTTTTTTCAGGATTGCGGGAATGTTATGTGCAATAATATTCGTGATCAGTTGTACGAGTTGTAAAGATAAATCGGCTAAATTTAATGATTACGATGAAGAATTGGGCAAACGCATCGAATCGTATAATACAGCTATTACCACTAATCTTTCAAATTCAAAAAGTGGAAATCCTGCACTATACATTGATTTTTCTTCAGGTATCTATAAAGCATTTGCTGATCCTGCAATTAAAAGAATGATGACTGACTGTTTTAATACCGTATTGGCTCAAAAATTTGATGTATACAAATTAGGTACAAATAAAATAACCCCTTTAAATATTTCTAATACCACACAACTGGGCCAGCAAGTAAGTGATCCGGCACAGTATGTAGATATATGGGCACCTATCCAATCTGCTGTGGAAAAAATAGTTGATGGAAATAATGATGCATTATTAATTACAGATTTTGAAGAATGGCAAAAAAATAGTGAAGTAACTAACACCGCTTTTCTAAAAATACCCTTTTCTAAATGGCTTTCAAAGGGGAATACAGTTCATTTCTTTATTGTGGATTACAAAGAAGGTAAAGTGGATAAACATCTTTATTTCACCGTCTTTAATTATGGAAATCAAAATGGATCCAGTATGATTTCAAAAATTGAATCTAAACTGGCCCCATTTACAACCAGGTTTGATTTGTCTGATCAATCTTATAAGCTTCATACAGATTATTCTAGCGAAAAGTCTGGAGGTGTATTTTATGATCTTGATAGTAAATCAGATCAGGGTAAAAATGTTCTTGATTTAAAGAGTACATATATTAATGGATTAAAAAATGGTAATCATTTCGAATTCTATCCTTTAGGTCTGGATTGGAAAACGATCGAGGCACTCCATAAAACCTATAGTAGTCAGCGCCAGTTCAATGACTTTTTTAGAAAGTTATACATTGATTTAAGCAATGATGACAGTTATACTTTTGGTGATTTTGAAGTGAAAACTTCAGATGCCACTAGTGATTTTGAAAACTTTGCTAAATCTGAAGAGGCTAAAAAGCATCAGCCAAAATTAACAAAAGGAACTGATGGTGAAGCTAAATTTGCTGATAATGAAAGTGATGTAATTGCTTTAACGTGTTACGATACGAATGGAAAATTAAAAGAAGAATGTAATTATAAACCCGCAGCCTTAACTCCTTTAACTGAAGTTTTTACCTTAAATAAAACCTTGTTTACAAATACTAAAAATACGGATAATAAGAATGTAGAATTTGGGGTAGCATTTGATCCAAAATTCAATATCAAGAACATATCAAATCCTGAAGGGCTAATCAAAGTTGATATCGTTTTAAATACTGCTAATCCTAATCTTACCAATACAAAGTTATCAAAATTCCAATGGGTAAATGCGAAACAAGTGCCTAATATCGCTTTGTATGAATCTGTCAAAAACACTTTGCAAGAGCTTAAACCAGCAAATAAGGTTATCTATTCTTATTATATCAAAACTCAGCAATAGTTATTCATCGATCAATAATTAACTACTTATCAGTAAAACAGATCACCTATAAACAAAGAATCATTGCTCATCAACAATTATTTCTTAATAAAACAGATCATCTCTAAACAAAGAATCATTATACAATCAACAATTATTCTTAGTAAAACAGATCATCTCTAAACAAAGAATCATTGCGCAATCAACAATTATTTCTTAATAAAACAGATCACCTATAAACAAAGAATCATAGCGCAATCAACAATCACTTATCAGTAAATACACTCATCCCTCAATAAATAAATTATAAAATGGAAGCATACATCATTACTCTCTTAACCGCTTTAATCTTTCTGCTATTATCAGCATTAATTGCCAATGCGATCAAATTTGAAGGCGGCAGTAATCCTAAAGATCCACAATCACGAAAAACCTGGTTTTGGATACTAGCTATCTTAAATCCAGCCCTAGCTTTCTTAATGGGCTATTTTGTATTCATGCCTGATGCAAATATGATGATAGTAAACAACTACGTAAGTGCTTTAAGCATGGGCACTGCTATTGGATTTGTCTTATACATCCTTTTAGGCTTTATTCTAAGCAAAGTATTTGCTAACGGCAAAATTGGTCACTGGTTTTAATCCCCAAAAAAATATTTAATGGACAAATTATTTGTAATCGCCATTGGCGGTACTGGAATGCGCTGCCTTGAATCTTTTACACACCTATGTGGTATTGGCATGTTTGATAACCAGGAAATAGAGGTATTAACCTTAGATACGGATCAAAATAATGGTAATAAAGGTAGGGTAGAAGAGCTGATTGGATTATATAACCGAATTAAAACATCAGGCACAACCCTTAACGGTGGAACACCAAATGCAAACACGTTTTTCTCCGCCAAACTTAATTTACACCGTTTCTGGACTAATTACGCTGGAGCAGGAAGAGAAAATTACAAAAACCTCAGCAAAATTTCTACGGGTTCACCAGAACAGCAGAAGGCAAATAAACTGATTTCAGATCTGTTTTTAGACACCAGTTCTGTACAAGAATTTGCTTTGGACCATGGTTATCGTGCGCAAACCCATTTAGGATCTATGTTAATGTACCATGGTATAGTGGAAGCCGCAAGAAACCTGTTAAAAGGATCTGCCGTACAATCTCAGGAACGGGAACTGGATTCTTTTATGGGTAAGCTTGAAAAAGCTGGTGCCAGCGCGAGGGTATTTATTTTTGGATCTGTATTTGGCGGAACAGGGGCATCTGCTATTCCTGTGATACCAAAAGCAATGCAGGATTTTGTAAAGATCCGTTCCAATGGAAATGCAAGTATAGATTTTTCCAAGGCCAAGTTTGGCTCTACTTTACTTACCGAATATTTTACATTTAATAAGCCAGATGCCCAGCAAAAATCAAGCAAAGCCAATAGCGTCATTGCAGATTCATCTTTCTTTCCGTTAAACAGCCAAGCCGCGCTGCAATTCTATCAAAGTGACCCCACGGTGCAGAAATGTTATAAACTATTATATCACATTGGCTGGCCAATAGAAAGTAAAAAGATAGATGATAATAACACTTCTAATCAAACGATAACTGGTGGGAGTGAGCAGAAAAACGCCTGTCACGTTACAGAGTTATTATGCGCTTGTGCAGCCTATGACTTTTTTACCCGTACAAATGGTTTTGATGGTGCAAAAGCTGATTATTTATATAAAGCAGTAGAATTTAAAGATAACTCATTTAATTTTTCCTTTGATGATTTTATCGGGAAAGAAAATAAAGCGGGGGAAATCTTTGTCAATAAATTAGGGGCTTTCTTTTCTTTGGCCCATATCTCTTTAACGGTTAATGGTGCTGCCTTTGATGATTCAGGTATCAAAGGGTTTATTACCAGGTGTGAAAAGCAGAAACTGGCTCAATATAGCACAATCACTGATGCAGAATGTAAAGATATCAATGAATATTTTAAACTATTTACCTATAGTTTTAAAGATGCCAAATTTGTGCCGGGCTGGCTTTACCAGGTCAGAAACTCTGTTGCACCGGGTAAATTCTTATTTGATAGTAAAGCATTTCCAGATAATCAGGCTGAACTCAGAAAACTAGATGTAGGAACCATCTTCCTGGATGAAAAACACCATTGGTCTAAAGGTGGAATCTTCGGTAACCGGTATGACACTTTTGTTGAAAAACTAATCAACACCCATCCAAAAGAGGAGCAAAAAGTGAACACCACAAAAGAGAAATTTCTTGCTCATATTTTTAATGCGCTTACTATTTCACAAAACTTTGATATCAACTAACATGTCAGATAAAAGAATAAAAGCACTAGCGATAAAAGTTCACCCTAAAACTGAACCTAATGGTGTTGAATTTGCCTGGGATAAAATACCAGCATTAGAAGTTTTTACTAAAAACATTTTAATACCAGAGATAGCAGTAGATAAAGATGGCAATTCTGCTGTTAATATCGGAACCATTGTTTCGGGTATACCTTCTGTATTTGCCAGGGCTAATCTTTTTAAAAGTGCCCTGGATAATATTCATGACAAAGATGCTGAAGCGGCAGGATTAATGCTGTTTTACAAGTCTTTAATTAGTGAATGGAAAGGCTTTGTCAGCTGTATTGCCTTAAATTACAAAGACATAGAGGTAAACAGGATTCACCTCGCCTATACCGATGGACAGCAGCTGATCAATACTGTAAACATCTATGAGCCACTGGGTGCCTTTGGAAATATGTTATTTGAAAGGCAACCCCTATGGTGCGATCAATCATTAGCTAATAATGCAGATAAGATTCCATTTATTGACGTGATTTCCTTTAAAGGAAATGTTGTTGGAGGAACATCGCCTGATAGCTTTTTATTCACTTCTGTGGCTTATCAGGTTAAAGACAAATTACCATTTGTGAATATACAAAATGGTAAATTTATCGACCCTTTACAATCAGAATTAAATCCGCAAGAACTATTTACACTATATGGTTACGCCAAACATATTCTCCATCATATTGAAAAATTCAGATTAAATTATTCAGGCTTAGAAGAGCTGATCAGACCAGAATACGGTAATATGTCTGCCTGTTTACAAGGTTGGATTGATGAAATGATTGTTTATCAGGAAAAGAAAGGATACCCTAAACTAGGTAACCAAACACCGCCAGAAGTAGGTTCCTTATTTAATTATCCTTTTAGTGTTTTATTTAATTATTCTACAGAACTATTTGGTTCTGAGGGGATCATCTATAATGAATCTAATGAAGGAAGGATAATCTTTGATCCTAAAGACTTGCTGCTGCCAGATACCACAGAGATTGCACAAATAGATTTTGGCCGGGAAGGGATGGAAACTAAAAACTATCTGAAATCTAAACCAATACTATTATTAGCTGCAGAAACTAAAGGCCAGCCAGGTAATTACGCCTATTTCACTTTGCCATTAACTCCACTGGCACTGGATGTTTTTGGCGCTACACTTGACGCTTTGGTTGGCATATCAGATGCTTCCAATGTAAAATCAAGAATCACTGCTATTTATGATCCTGGTGATAAAGATGGCGAGCGTTTAACCGTTAATCTTAAGCTATATACAGAAACGGGAAACGAGATTATTAAAGAGGTCATCTATAAAGTAACCGCAGAAGCAATAAAAGGAAAGGACATTTTAATGTGGCCTAACTTCATTTCTAAGCAATGGAACCGTTATTTTCTTTATTCTGAGATTCCGCATAACGATGCTAAGTTTCAAGCTACACCATTTATTGGCAATATTGATGATGACTTTTTTAGAATTGTATTGGATGAGAATGGGGTTCCGTTGTATTTGGCTAACCATGGCAGAGCAGCTGTAATTCCTGAAAAGTATGGGGATTTAAAAGTTCAATTGCATATTACTTCCAATAATGCCGTGGCTGATAATAAATATAAGTATGAAATTTATGAAAGTAACCGGCCTTTTAAAGGAGTGAAATTTGCACATGCCGGGATAGATTGTGGTTTTGGAATTATCCGTTATGATGGCTCTGGGAATACGCAATCTCTGCCTGTTAATATGTTAAATTCTCCTAAATCGTTGTCTAAGGCTTACTTAGGAGTTGACTTTGGAAGTACAAATACTTCGATAGCTTATTTCTCAGATCAACGTAATGAAGTTTGTGAAAGTTTAAAGCTGACCAATAAAAGAGTTTCTCTTTTATCTACTGATGCCAAAAATAACGATGAGCGTCCGGCTGTAGAAGATGAGATATTCTTTTTCCAAAATGATGAAATACTTAGCAATTCCATTAAATCTGTACTCACGGTCCATGATTCTAGAAGGGTCGTTAATGATGGGAATATTCAGAACGATTCGTTAATGGCACAGGCGGTTAAGGGGGGCTTTCCTTGTTTTGAAAAGAACCTTCCAATTGAAACCGCAGAGGATAACCGGTATATTTTAAGTTACAATAGGGTGGGCAGGGCAGAATTGGTTTATAATATGAAATGGTCTACCCAGCCAATTGATAAAAGCTATAAAACTGCTTATTTAAGTTCTTTATTATTACATGTGTATGCACAATTATTTATTGAAGGCCATGAGCCGCATACTTTAAAGTGGTCTTACCCATCTGCTATGGGCAAAGAATTATTGAGTGAATATAGGGCGATATGGGATTCGCTAAAAGGGATCTCACCCATTGTTGGCCAGGTGAAATTGAAAACTTATCCGCCTTCTGATCTAGCTGATATTGGTGATACTTCTGGTGAAAGTTCATGGGGTAAGCCAATTGCTGATGCTGGTTGGGGAAGTGGTGTGGCTGAACCGCCAGTTTCAGCTTCGGGCTGGGGTGCCTTAGAAAGTAATAATGGATGGGCTGCAGAAACCAAAGCTCCTGTTGCTGGCGGCGGTTGGGGAAGCGATTCTTCCAGCAAATCTGTTGCTGCTACTGTAAATATTGCTACAGAAACAGGGCCTGTGCGCTTTGATTTTAAAAAATTAAGTAACGAAGAATCACTTTCTGAAGCGTGCGCGGTAGCTAATTATTTAGTTAGGCCAAATGGTGGTTATTCTATTAACCCCGGAGAATTGGTGCTTTGTTTTGATATTGGTGGCAGTACGACTGATATTACTGCATTATGCCAAATGGAAGGTGGAAAAGCAATGATTAAGCAGAACTCTATCCGTTTTGCGGCAGAAAGAATTGCACAGGCCACTAAATTTTCTCCAAACTTTAAGAACGTTTTACTCAGGATGTGTGAAAAGAAGAATATTTCCATCCAGGGTCTCAATAAGGGGGGCAATAAGTTTTCCGAAAATACAGCACCTTATTATTTTGAACAAGTTGTTGATCGATTGGAGGCGCAGGATTTTGAAACTTTTTATCTTTTGATAGCGGCTGAGTGTAAAGAGATGATGAGTATTAACTTATATGTTACGGGGTTAATTATGTTCTATGCAGGTCAGCTGGCTTATAAATTGAGAACGGAGATTATCAAATCTGAGGATGCCCCTGCTGCAGTTAAAGCTATTCCGCCTAAAATTAAGATTGCTTTTGCAGGTAAAGGGTCAAGGATTTTTGATTGGTTCAGTGCCGTAAATCCAGCAGCTGCTGATGATTATTATACACAGATGTTTATTAGGGGCATGGGTGGAGAAACGGTGGCCAGGCAAACGATTACACCAATTAGCACAAATCCATTAAAAATAATTGATATCAATTCTCAGCGCGGAACCAATAACGCAGATGTTAAATATGAGGTATCCAAAGGTTTAGCAATTCCTACTCATATTACAAGTATCCTGGTGCCTACTAATAAACAGGCGATTGAGATCTTGGGAGAAGATAATTTCTGTGTAGTTACCCCAACTGGCGAATTTAAATACCTGGAATCTACTAATTCGATCACTCCAGAGATGTTAGAACATATAGGAAACCACTTTATCTGCTTACCTCCAGATGGAAAACCGCATTGCCCAAGGTTTATGGATTTCGCAGATCTATTCTATAAAGTCTGTTCAACTATGTTTGGCTTAAAAATGAATGCTGCTGATTTTATGGCTGGTTTTCAGGATATGAATATCGAAAATTACATCAAAGGAGAACCCGGTTTTATAAAAGCCCAGAAACGAAAACATGATGATCAGAAAGAGTTTGATTATGTAGCTCCAATCATCATTCTGGAAGGAATGAAATTCTTTGAAAAACATCTGCTTAAAGGGATTCAAAAACAATAAGCGTGATGAAATTCTGTGTATTAGCAAAAATATCTAAACGGATGGTTTCTTTCTGGTATCAATCAGAGAGCAATGCTTATGCGCCATTGCGTATAAAGGAATCCAATGAGATTCCCTTATACTTTTATGTAAATGGCAATGATTTTATTTTTGGAAGTGCAGCAAGAGAACGCTTTAACAGGCATGATCCCAATGCCTATGGTAATTATTTTGAAATCATAAAAGATCCAGGTAAGCATTTTACCATCTATGGAAATAAAAAGCCTGTTAAGCAATTGTTTTATTATGGTATTGAGCAGTATCTTTCTCATTTTCTCAATACTGTTTTGTATAAAACGGATTCTATTGAATCTTACAGACAGCATTTTCCGCTTCGCTTTTTATTTGATACAGATATCGATGATCATGAAAAATCATTAATAGCACACCTGTTTCAGGAAGCCGGTTATTTTAATTTAGACCGGGTTTTTTATAATAAGACGCTTTTTGCTGTTTTAACTCAAAAAGGGATCTTGCCAGCAGAAAAAGCGGTGCTGCTGCTTAGTGGTGTAGATGATGTGCTGTATTTGAATCTTTATAGAAATATAAATGCGGAGGCGATTGGTTCCTTTAAACTGGTAGGGCAGGGGGCAGATCCCAGGGTCAGGATTTTAGCAGATATGATTGTGGAAGATATCATTGTCCAAAATTCTTATTTATCCATTAATAAGGATACTGAGATTGCTGTCTTGCTTTCTTTTTGCGCTACGCTGCTGGAAAATATCAATCCGATTATAATGGGCGATGCTGAACTATCAGATGGTAATAAATATTGGTTTAAAGTAAATGAAAGAAATCTGAATGACCGTCTCCAATATTATTCTAATGATAGTATGATCTATAATGCAATAGATGATCTGTTAAAGTCTGGTGGTTTATTGATAGCGGATGTGGTGATCTTATTAGGGACAGAAGAAATCAGTACTTCTTATTTTTCTGCTAAACTTCTCAAAAAATATCATCATGTGAAGGCGGTAATGGCTGCGGATATCAAGGACACGATGGAAGCTGTTTTTGCAGAAATTGCAGAAGCAGATTACAAAGTAAAATCAAACCAAGCACTTTCTTCTGTAAAACAAGCAGTTGTGGTACCTGTATCGCCAGTAAAACCTATAACAGCAAGACCGCCGCTTCCAACGCCAAAAACGCCACCTCCGCTACCACCAAAAAAGGCGGTTCATAATGCTCCGGCCGTAATAAACATTCCAAAACTGCCTGAAGTAAAGGCGGTTTCCCCAATAAAAGTTAACCCAGTAAAACTTCCGCCAATCCCCCCTAAAAAGGGCTGTTAAAGGAGTTTGAATAATTAAATAAAGCAAAATGGCTATACAATTAGAAAAGAAAAAACCAATATCGATCCGTAAAGAAAAACTAGGGCTAAATAATATTGTGGCTGGTTTAGGATGGGACCCGGCTATCGTAAACGGACATTCCGTAGACTTAGACCTTTCGTTATTTATGTTAGGCGAAAATGGCAAACTGTTAGCAGATGAGTATTTCATCTTTTATAACAATCCAGGTAGTCCTGATGGATCTGTGAGTTATCCAGGGGATAGCAGGGGTGGTGAAGGTGAGGGAGATGACGAGGTAATTAACATTGATCTTTCTGGGATAGATGAGAAAGTTGAGTTTTTATATTTCGCTGTTACGATTGATCAAAGTGAAGAAAGAGGCCATAATTTCGGTCATGTACAGCAATCTTATATCAATATCAGGAATGCTGCAGATAATTCAATTTTATGCCAGTATCAGCTGAAAGAGAATTTTACCCATGAAGATTCTCTCATTATTGCAGCTATTTCCAGAAATGGGGGCGATTGGAATGTTGAGGCGTTGGGGCAAGCGTTTTCAGGAGGTTTAAATACACTAGTAGAATTATATCAATAAAATATCAGTATGAGCAGTTTTAATTTAAGTAAAGGAGACCGGTTCTCCCTTTCCAAGGCCTCGCCTGGACTATCTGTTGTGAAAATTGGAATGGGATGGGACCCAAATGATGAACCTGGAGGGCCAGAATTTGACCTTGATGTGTCTGCGTTTTCTATAGGCAGTGATTTTAAGATCCCTTCGGATTCTTATTTTACCTTTTATGGCCAGCTTAATATGGGCAATAAAATTGAAGACAAAATTGAAAAAGGTTTATTTAGGCCCTTAACAGAGGATGGGGCCATTATTGGTGCCATTGATGATCCTGATGGAAAAAGAAGTAATGGGGATGATGATGAAGATATGTTTATTGATTTAACTAAAGTTAGTCAGAAGATTGAACAAATTATTATTTGCTGTACGATCTGTAAATATCCGCATGATCATAAAAAAGACCGCCGTACTTTGGATTTAAACTTTGGGCAAGTTAATGATTGCTATATCCGAATTGTGGATGAAAGTTCTGGCGAAGAGATTATCCGCTATGATTTGAAAGATCAGTATACCAATGAAGATGCTGTAGAGTTTGGCCGGTTATTCCGCGTGGGTGATACCTGGGAATTTGAAGCTATGGGCAGGGCGCATACTGGCAGCTTGCAAACTTTAGTAGAAATGTATACCTAAATCTAATAGAAATTATGGCATTTGATTTAAATAAAAATGATGGATCTGATAAAGGTTCTTCTCCTAAAACTCAAACTTCCTCTAAATTTGATTTATCAAAAGGAGATGCGGCTGGTGTAATGGCGGCCGAAAAACACACATCGTCAAAGACCTGGATCATTGGATTGATGGGGATATTAATTATAGGTGCAGGTATCTGGTATTATTCTTCAGCTTCTGGTACTGCTGTAGTAGCGGGAGCAAAAGATCAAACGGTAGTTACAGATACACTAACTGCGGCTCAGCCTACTGAACAACCCCCGTCAGTAACAGCTGTTGTTGAAAATGCTGCTGATTCCAGGCAAACAGTTTCTGAAAATAATCCTTCTGAAACCCAGCGTGCTCCAAAAACACCTGTGGCTGAAAATGTGGTTTCTGTTCCTTCAAAAATAGTTTCTGAGCGTAAAAGTGCAAGATCAGCAAATTTGAATAATCAGATCCCTGTAACTTTTAGCCGGGGTTCTTCTTCAGTCCGGCAGATTAATCCAACATTGGTTAAACGTATCATATCTTATCTGAATAATCATCCTGCTGCTTCCATAAATGTGAATGGATATGCAAGTAGCGATGGTTCATTAGTGATTAATCAATCCATATCTCAGGCAAGAGCAGATGCGTTTAAGACGTATTTGGTTTCAAGGAATATCGGGCAAAGCAGGGTAATCGCAGTAGGAAAAGGAATTGAAAATCCAATTGCATCAAATAATACCAATGCGGGCAGAAAAAAGAATAGAAGGGTTGAAATTATACTTCCATAACTTAATTAATAAGTACCCCTTGTGGCAAAGAGAAAAATTAAGAAAACTACGACTAATCAAACAGGTATTAAACAAGCTTTGATTTCATTAGGAATACTATTTAGCGTTATTCTTTTCCTTATAAAAATCATTACAGGTAGCGTAGGCTGGTTAGAAGTCTTTGCACCTGTGATGATTGCAGGTTTCATCGTTTTTTTATTAAACGGGTTAAAGGCAATGCTCAGGAAAATATAGTATTAATCATTTAATTACTAACTATTTAAATAATAATATATGATGGATTTTTTACACACTATTCTTGGAGATGATATCCAGGCCGGGTTACTGATTGTTTTAAATTTAATTGTTATAGAAAGTTTGCTTTCTGTAGATAATGCGGCTGTTTTGGCTACTATGGTGATGGATCTGCCAAAAGATCAAAGAGATAAGGCATTAAAGTATGGTATTATCGGAGCTTATGTGTTTCGCGGTATCTGCTTGTTTCTTGCCGCATGGCTAGTTCAGATTTGGTGGCTAAAGCCTTTAGGAGGACTTTATTTATTATATCTGGCTATTGATTACTTCCTGAAAAAGAATGCAAAAGAAAATGGTGAACAGGAAGAGGTAGATAAAAGTAAAAGCTGGATTTATAAATCTACAGTTGGTTTAATAGGTTCATTTTGGGCAACTGTTGCCTTAGTAGAGGTAATGGATTTAGCATTTTCTATTGATAATGTTTTTGCTGCGGTTGCATTTACCGATCATATCTGGCTGATTTATATTGGCGTTTTTATTGGGATTCTTGCGATGCGTTTTGTGGCACAAGCATTTGTAAAGCTAATGGAGAAATTCAGTTTCTTAGAAACGGTTGCCTTTATTGTAATCGGTGTATTGGGGATTAAACTGACTTCTTCTCTGTTTACCCATTTCTATCCGAAATCACCGGTTTCTTATTGGATAGAAGGTGAAAAGACGGATATGTTTGTTTCGATTTTTACGGTAGCCGTGTTTGTAATTCCTGTGGTTACTTCGATGTTATTTAATTACCCGAAAAAGAATGTAGTAGGGGACATGTAGAAATTAAAAAAAAGAAAATTAAACTGATATGAATTGCATAAAAAAGAATAAGTTAATAATAAAATGATCTTTTATTATTTTATATGCTAAATCGTATTTATTAATCATTTATGTTCTTATTTACTGATTTTCAATACTTTGATTAAAATAATATTTGTTGTTTTTATAAATTTTATTTATTTTTATCTCTCCTAACATAAACTAGATTTCTTAAATAATACGCTCTCATTCCTGCATATTCTTTACGAATCATATTTACCTAAATTTTTAAACAGCAATCGGATACCAGTTCAATTTTGAATTGGTGTGAAGGAATTTTTTTGAAATTTTTGGACAATAAAATATAATAAGTAAGCAAATTATGAAAAGTTATCACTTCTATTTAACAGCAGCTGTTTTGTGTGTAACAGTCAATTCTTTAAAAGCGCAGTGGACTACCGGTACTAATATCTATAATCAAAATTTGGGTAATGTAGGGATAAACACCAGTGCGCCCAGTGCCAGGTTTTCTGTAAACGGAACCTCTTTATTTGGTGGTGCAGCATCCAATTTAGACCCGGTCTATACACCCAATGAATTTAGCTATCTGGCCTATAGCCGTCAGATGCTCATTGGCTGGAATAGGTCTGCAAGTGACGGAGAAACCGATTTTATCAGCAACAGGGGCCCCGGTGGTATGGGCGGATTTTCTTTTTATGACTACTCGAACGATTATACACTTACGCATTTATTAAGTATAAAAGGAAATGGGAATGTAGGCATCGGTACTACTACACCTACAGAAAAACTTTCTGTAAATGGCAACATTAGAGCTAAGGAGGTAAAAGTAGAAACCATCAATTGGCCAGACTATGTTTTTCAGCCAAATTATGAACTATTAAAACTCAGTGATGTCAAAGCTTATATTGACAAACACCATCATCTTCCAGATCTACCGTCTGCCGCTCAGGTAGAAAAAGAAGGAATAAACCTTGGCGAGATCAATGCAAAATTGCTTAAAAAAATCGAAGAACTCACCTTACATCTCATTGAAAAAGATATAGAGCTGTCTGCTCAGAAACAATCTATTGATAATATCCTGATAAAGATTAAAGGTCTGGAACAACACAAATAAAATTAATTCTCTTGATATGAAAAAAAGACTTTTACTACCGTACTGTCTGGTAATCATTTTAAGCTGTCAGTCGATTTTGGCGCAAGACTTACCCAGATATGCTCTCCCTTCTCCAGATGTTGCTGCTTTAATGCGCTATACAGAAATCCCTGTAAGTCATAGTACCGGTGTTCCTAATATCGAAGTTGATTTGTATAAAGCTACTTCTGGGAAGCTACAGCTTCCTATCAAACTTACTTATCATGCATCTGGTAATAAAGTTCAGGACATTGCTTCTGTTGTAGGATTAGGTTGGGTGCTGCAAGCTGGAGGTGCAATCAGCTGTCAGGCGCTCGGTATTCCTGATATATCACAAAATTATTTTAATTACTATAAATCCAGTACAGATATACAAAATAAAATTACACAAGACATTAACAGTGGGAATGGCGCACTTAGCAAAGATAGGCTTGATCGTATGTATTATAACAACGATTATGAAACTATGTCTGACCGATACATGTATAATTTTAACGGATATAGCGGGGTCTTCCGTTACGACCTTTCCACCCTTACCCAGCACAAAATTCCATACCGGCCAATTGAGATAAAATCAGTGACAGGGGTAGCCGCTCCAAGCGGAGAAATTATAATTGAAGATGGTACAAAGTACTTCTTCGAGCATGTGGAAAATGGTGTTATTGGTACGGGAAATTATACTCGTCTCTTGACAAAAATTGTTTCTGCAGATCTTACAGATCAGATTCAGTTGTTTTATAAATCAACAACCGATGCGTTATCTCAATTCAGGCCATTGTTTAGGCTCACTATGGGAGATAATTATACTTTTGAGATTAGCAACCCAGAATCTCCTGCCCCAGATTTAGATCGGGCCCCTCATTTTACGACCACATTATCTAACAGCTCTTATTATGAAACCAGCAATCCATCCGTGCTGGATTATATATTGACTAAAGAAGCTAAAATTGTATTTGAGTATGCAACAGACCGCGTAGATGGTGCTAAAACAAGACTTATTTTTGTAAAGATTTATGATCGATATAGCAATGAAAAAGTGAGAGAAGTATCACTTGATCAGTCTTATTTTGGTACACAGTCAGCTAATAACAGACGCCTGCGGTTAGATGCGGTTAATATTTCAGGAAAAGCCGGTAGTGTGACAGAGAAAACATCATTTTCTTATAATACCACTACTTTGCCACCTTATTATACCCTTACTACTCCACGATTTAAAGAGGATTATTGGGGTTATTATAATGGAAGTGACAGTCCTACATTAATTCCTTCAGAGTTTCTGCCGGATAGCTATACTCAGTCCATTTATGGAGGTGATCTCAATCCACATCCAGAATATGCGCAAGCTGCTATATTACAGGAAATAACCTACCCTACCGGAGGTAAAACAATTTTTGAATTTGAATCTAACCGCGGCGGTGCATATGTATATACCAGTAATGATATCACGGGTGGGTTGCGTATCAAAAAAATAAAGACCATCGCTGATCCAACAGCTGCAGCACTCATCAAATCTTATGAATACTTAACTGTTGGTGCTGCTCCATACATTTATTCAGACTTTTTTCATTATGAGCAGTACAATGAATATTATTTTTTTCACAACTATTTTTCGCTCCTTCATCCAAGAGTAAAACAGGACGTATATACTAACAACAGCTATGCTACTTTAAAGCCTGGCAACAGTATATCGGTATACTATTCATTGGTTAGAGAAAATATAGGAGATGAAATACAGGGTATTAACAGTTATATCACTTACGAATATGATATTCCTCCGTTTAATTATTATCCTGATCAGCTAGGGGGCCATCCCCGTTTTTTAGCTGAGAATCATTTTGACCATGGAACCTTTGAACCGAAATTGCTGAATCAGTCAGAGTCTAGAAAGATAAACAATAATTTTTTAACTGTAAAAAATACAAATCATACTTATACTACTTTTCGGGCAAGTGAGTTCCTAACAGGGTTTAAAATAGACCGTTTAGATCTTCATATTCTTAGAGGTAATACCAGTGCCGACTGGATTCCGGTCATCAATTATCTAAACGGATTTTTCACTTCTGACACGAAGGGATACGAAGACATTTCTCTGTTAACCAAGACGGAGGTATCGGACTATTCTGATATTGATCATCCTGTAAAACGGACGACAAATTACAATTACATTGATAATGAAAATTTGCAAATGGTTTCTAAAGAAGTAAGTACCAGTACTGGAGATAAGCTGATCAGTTCTTATAAATATCCTCATGATTTTGATGGTACTCAACCTTATACCGATATGGTGCACAGCAAACATATGTGGAACCAGCTAGTAGAGCAAAATGACTATAGAAATAATACGAGTGATTTTTTACAGTCTACACGTACCAATTATGCAGACTGGGGTACAGGAATTATTGCGCCTCACACTATAGAGACTAAACATCAGGGAGAGCTAACTTATGAAACCCGGATACAATTTTATGGATATGATGCCAATGGAAATGTGCTTAGCCTGGCAAAAGACAAAGATCCAAAAATCAGTTACTTATGGGGTTATAATGGAGAATATCCTATTGCTGAAGCTAAAAATGCAAGTTCAGAAGAGATTTTTTATGAATGTTTTGAGGTAAACGGTACTACTGGTGCGGCACATACCGGGAGCAAATATCATGCAGGAGATTTTGCAATAACCTGGTTAAAACCAAATGCACGTAATTATAAAGTCAGTTATTGGTATCTGCAAAATAGTTCATGGCATTATATTATTGCTAATTATACAGGAGCCGTGACCCTTTCATTAGGGGATGGGATAGATGATGTGAGGATTTATCCGGTTGATGCCCAGATAACTACATATACCTATGCACCTTTAATAGGTATAACGAGTATTACTGATGCAAAGGGCCAGGTTAGCTATTTTGATTATGATGATTTCCAGCGCTTATTAAACATACGGGATCAAAATATGAATATAGTTAAACGTATGTCCTACCATTACAAACCATTTTAACTGGCTCATCAGCTATATAAATAGTCTATTTATTTACTTCAAAAATTATGCTCAAAAATGATAAAGCGATTAAAAATTGTAAGTATATTTTTTATTTCTCTGCTATTCTTAATGGATATTGTAATCGCTCAACCTGTTATCCTTAATGGTCCTGCTACCGGAGATCATTCCTCTAATGTGAGCGTTACCCTTGGTCCTGGGTTTAGCAGCAGCGGGCCTTTTCGTGCTTTCATTACCAGCAGTTTAACCATTCCGCTGTCCTCTACCCCCAGTGCGGGCCA